>Ga0208283_10001_pt1 | contig 442735 bp, 435 predicted proteins | sample AntRauMetaRauer1_FD_184785 | JGI IMG/M metagenome (GOLD analysis project Ga0208283, IMG submission 184785) | Saline lake microbial communities from Rauer Lake, Antarctica, in enrichment culture - Antartic Rauer Lake 1 Metagenome Rauer1 (SPAdes)... ...
CGAAACGAAATCCCGATCGAAACCGTGCGATCAACCCTCTTAAGTCGAGGACGTGCGAACGACTATCCAGACTGATGCCCAAGATCAGCGTCGAAATTCCGCAGGAACTCCTCGAGGATCTGGACGACCACGTCGGCGACGACGGGAAGTTCGTCAATCGCAGCGACGCGATTCGGTCCTCGATCCGAAAGAATCTGGATATCTTGGACGAGATCGACGAGCGCCACGACCGCCTCGAGACCGAAGAGTAGCCGACCGGTCAGTCCCGGTCGATCCGCTCTGCGAAGCCGAAGTTCGGCTTGACGTCCTCGACGCGCACCGTGACGGTCTCGCCTTCCTCCGTGTCGGGGACGAACAGTCGGTAGCCGTCGACGCTCGCCATGCCGTCGCCCTCGTTCCCGACAGCGTCGATCTCGACCTCGAGTTCGTCGCCCGGCCGCACCGTCGCGGTGAGCCGTCCCTTTCCGATAAAGTAGACCTCGGAAGACTCGTCACGGCTGGCCTTCGGCGACGTCGCACGGACGTACTGGAACTCCTTCTCGACGTCCGCTCGGAAGTCGTCGACGTCCGGCCCCTCGAAGACCTTCACGACGAAGTCCCCGCCGCTGTCGAGGAGTTCGATGGACGTCTCGAAGGCCTGTCGTGCGAGGTGCAGCGAGCGGGCCTGATCGAGCGAGTACTCCCCGGACATGTTGGGTGCCATGTCGGAGATGACGACGTCGACCGGGCCCCCGGCGGCGTCGATAACCCGATCGCGGGTCTTGTCCTCGGTCATGTCCCCGCGGAGCGTCTCCACGTTGTCGTGGTCCTCGAAGTCCTTGATCCGCTGGAAGTCGACGCCGATGACGTTCCCCTCTGAGCCGACCGCCTCGGCGGCGACCTCGAGCCAGCCGCCGGGGGCCGCCCCCAGGTCGACGACCGTATCGCCGCGATCGATGACGTTCTCGAGCTGGTCGAGCTGTTTGAGCTTGTATGCCGCTCGAGAGCGATACCCCTCCTGCTTCGCCTTGTTGTAGTAGTGGTCTTTGCCTGCCATCGAAATTGCACTCAGTTAGCGTCGCTAGGCGGTCGAGACGGATAGGTGCCGCGACTCGCGGTTTCAGGCCGCGAATACGCGGTCCCGACTCGAGAAGCCGCGTCCATCACCGCCCGCTCGATCGCGCGGTCCCCGGAAACGAGTTCCTACTCGAGGCGGTGTCGTCCTGCAATCACCGCCAAGCCACGAGTTGAGATGAACCGAGCCCGCTCGCGCGTAAAGGGTGGCTTTTTATGGCGACCGTCCGTACGCGGACCTATATGTTCAAGGCCATCGTGAGCGCCGAAACGCTCACCAGCGCGCTCGATTCCGTGAGCGTGCTGGTCGACGAGTGCAAGATCCACCTCGAGGAAGACGGACTGGAGATCCGGGCCGTCGACCCCGCGAACGTCGGGATGGTCGACCTCTCGCTCGATGCGTCTGCGTTCGAATCCTACGAGGCGGACGGCGGACTGATCGGCGTCGACCTCTCGCGGCTCGAGGATATCGCCGGCATGGCCGACACCGGCCAGCTCATCCAGCTCGAACTCGACGAGGAGACCCGCAAGCTCCACATCCAGATCGACGGGCTCGAGTACACGCTCGCGCTCATCGATCCCGACTCGATCCGCCAAGAGCCGGACATTCCGGACCTCGACCTGCCCGCGGAGGTCGTCCTCGAGGGGAAAGACGTCAACCGCTCCGTGACGGCCGCCGACATGGTGTCCGATCACATTGCACTCGGCGTCGACGAAACTGACGAGTTCTTCTACGTCAACGCGGAGGGCGACACCGACGACGTCCACCTCGAGCTCACCCAGGACGATCTGATCGATCTGCAGGTCGGTCCAGCCCGCTCGCTGTTCTCGCTTGACTACCTCAAGGACATGAACAAGGCGATTCCCAAGGACACCGAGGTCACGCTCGACCTCGGCGAGGAGTTCCCCGTCAAGATCTACTTCGGCTTCGCGGAGGGGCAGGGACAGGTTACCTACATGCTTGCGCCGCGCATCCAGAGCGACTGATACGGCAGCTGTAACTGTTTGCGGGCGCACCCGCATGGCGGGTCGCGTGCGCCGGAACTGACTGACAGCAGACCGTATGACGCGCTCGAGCGTCATCGGCTACTTAATACGATGATATAGGCAGGCGAGTGGCTACCCGAGTTCTCGACAATAGCAGGGTATGCCCTCCCCAAACGATTCGACGGACAAGTCGGAGTCGCCCGATCACAGCTACGTCACCACGTTCGATCCGGCGGACGGCCGGCCGAGCGAGGCCGTTGTCACCGCAGTCGCCGCGGTTCTCGAGGCCGATCCCGCCGAGCTAGCGCCGCTGTACGACGTCATGGATCCGGGCGCGCTCAACGATCTGGTCGAGCACGCCCAGCGAGGCGCGACCGACGGCACTCATCTGGTGTGGTTCACCTACGAGGGCCTCGATGTCGGCGTCCGAAGCGACGGTGAGATCCGGATCCGGGACGCCACTGCAGCCAGCTGACGACCGTCGCCCGAGCAGCGCCAAGATGGCCGCCAGTCTCGAACCCCTCGTCACTCCTGCTCGTCGAGGAAGGCCAGCAGGTGCTCGTTGACCAGTTCGTCGTCTTCGATGAAGAAGAGGTGCGAGCCGCCCTCGACGAGTTCGAGGCGGCTGTCCGAAATCTTCTCCTCGAGCAGCCGCGCGTTTTCGACGGGGACGACCTGGTCGTCGGTCCCGTGGAGGAGCAGCGTCGGCACGCGGAGCCCGTCGAGGCGGTCGCTGACGTCGAATTTCTGGACGGCGGCGGCCTGAGCCTCGCGAGCGGGGGCACCGGCGTCCTGCTCGAGTCGCCACTCGATGAGTCGATCCATCAGGTGGGGGTTCCGGTTGGTGAACCGCTCGTTGAACGCGGGGCGCATTCGGTGGCGGATCGTCTCCCGCTCGCTGGCTCCGTCTGGCGTATCGAACATGCGTTCCTGGGTCTCCTCGGGCACCGGTGCCGCGTCGGGGCCCCCGTGGGACGTACAACACAGCGTCAGTGACTTCGTCCGGGAGTACTCCAGCGCGTAGCGCTGGGCGATCATCCCGCCCATGCTCGCGCCGACGATGTGAGCGTCGTAGATCCCCGCGTCGTCGAGGACGGCCTCGAGGTCCGCTGCGAGCCCGCCCATCGAGTAACCGGCCAGTTTGAGGAGGACGAGGGCGCGGAGCGTCCCCGGTAGTCGCGCCACGAGCGGCGGCAGGCCAACGTCCGAGCGGCCGGTGCCCCGGTTGTCCGGAGCGATCACGTCGTACTCGTCGGCAACTGCCTCGCGCTGCCAGCGCCACATCCACCGACCGAATCCGAGTCCCTGAACGAACACGACCGGCGCTCGCCCGTCCCCATCACGTCGCTCGTGTTCGTAGTAAATCGACACGCCGTCTCTCGTCGCCTGTGGCATACCTTGAACGACGTGTCGAACACCCTTGAAATCGATCCTCGAAAGTGGGGGCGTCGGCCCGCCTCAGGCGATCGACCGTCGGGGACCGGTAATACGATATTATCGCGTCGGTAACGGCCTCGCGACGGCCGTCTCGATGTCGACCGACCGAGATCAATCTCGAGGCCCACCCGTCGGAACAGTTCAGCGGGATAAAGACTGATTGTGGTAATCAGCGCGTTTATCCCGTCGCGGTAAAATATTGTTACCGATGCAGCGACTGCACGCGCGGTACCCGTTTCTCGAGGCCGCTCGCGAGTCCGTCGCGACGGAGGCGGTCGATCTCGCGACCGTCGTCGAGCAGGATCAGGCGGTCGTCGACCGCGCACGCCAACGCGTTATTACCGCGCTCGAGGAGGGGGAGGTCGGAGACTCACACCGCGAGGCTCGCGTCGAGTTGCTCTCCTATCCCGTCGCGCGGGTGCTCGTCTCGCTGGTCGGGGAGCGAGTGCTCGTCCGAAAGTACGCCCGCGGGGAAGCCGCGGCGGCCTACAACCGCTTTACCGCCGACATGGCCGACACCGCCGAACTGAAGAGCGTCGAGACGACGGGTCTCGAACTCGAGGACCTGCTCGTCGAGTTCGATCTGCGGGACGACGTTCGCGAGGCGACCGACGGCGACGGCTATCGGATCGACGTCGGCACCTACCTCCCGCTGGCCGAGGACCTGTGGGAAGACGAGTGGCGACTGGTTAATCGATCGTTGGACGCCGGCGAGGTGCCTGTCGATGCGGAGGAGTTGCTCGCGCTCTTGCGCGAGGCGATCCGGAGCCGTATCGAGGATGGCCTTCCGTTCGAGGTGCCAGACACCATCGCGACCGCGCTCGAGGACGATGCGGCCGAGATCCGCGAGGTGGTCGCCGATCTCGAGTTGACCCAGGACATCGACACGGTCGTTCCGGACCTGTTCCCGCCGTGTATGAAGGCCCTGCTCGATCAGATCCAGAAGGGCGAACACCTGGCGCACCACTCCCGATTCGCGATCACAGCGTTCCTGACGAGTATCGGGATGACCACCGATCAGATCGTCGACCTCTATCGTGTCAACTCGTCGTTCGGCGAGGAGATGACCCGCTACCAGACCGACCACATCCGCGGCGATAGCTCCCCAACGGAGTACTCGCCGCCCTCGTGTGCGACGATGCAGTCCTACGGCGACTGCGTGAACAAAGACGACCTCTGCGAGCGCATTCCGCATCCGATGGCCTACTACGAACAGCGGATCGACGACGCCGACGACGACGAGATCGAGGACTGGCGAGAGGGGACCGACGGTGAGGACAGTGCCGCGAGCGGCGACTGATGGCAGTTGCTCTCGGCTGATAGCAGGGGTCGATCGTGGGGCCGCGTGCGATCGAAATTCGACGGTTCTGCGTCGTGCGTCACTTTTTCTGGGGCTCGTCGGACAGTTCGTCGGCCTGCCGTTGAATGTCCCGTAGCGCTCGTTCCTGTTCGCCGCGGGCGAGACCGCCGGATTCGGCGTGTCGACCGTCGTACTGGTCGGACGGGATCGCGTTCCAGACACTCGAGTCGTCACCCTCGTCGTCTTCGGCCGCATGATCGGCCGTCGACCCGTCCGTCGCGGCCAAGCGCTCCAGGAGCGCGAGCGCGAGGACCGTCGGCCCCGCCACCGCGCCGGCGGCGACAACCGGATCGACGATGGACAGCACGCTCACGAGCAGCGACGAACAGAGCAGGACGAGCACGACGATGGCGGCAGCCTGACTGGAACGGAATCCATCCGCTCGAGCCGAACTGGAGTCAGCACTGTCCATAGATGTTGTCAAATTGGAAACGTGAAAAGCGTACCGACGCCCTCAGAAGGTTCCCTGCGCGTCCGCATCGTCGTCATCGTCGTTGGCCTCGAGGCCGTTCTCGGGGTCGTTGAGCAGGTAGGCGAGGAGGATGCCGGCCGCGGTCATCAGGAGAATGAAGCCGGCGATAACCGCCACGAGCATCTGTCCGCCTTCGGGTGAGAGCGTGCTGTTATCGGCTCCGTAGGAGGACCCGACAACAATCATGGCCCCCAGCATCAGGAAGACGACAGTAACGGCGACGGCGATTTCGATGAGCTGTTCGCGATCGAGCATTGTTCGATCGGTTTCGCCGGACCGGTGAAAAGCGCTTCGAAGGGTGCCTCGAGACAGATCGTCGTCGCGATCGTCAGTCGTCCGCAGTCCGCCGTATAAACCGCTGCCATGAGGGTGCAAGCAGGCCCGTTATGCTCGTTGATCCCCTATTCATGTCGAATAGCCAGCCGACCAGCGAATCCACTTCGACGCACCGATGAAAACAACAGCGTCACCGAAAGCACCGCTTCCAGTACCGTCCACAGACCACCTCACAAAGCGATCGCGCCGGGCGCGAATCGAACCGATGTCGGTGTTGTCGCTGGGCGACGGCCTCTACGAGGTCGAGTCCGCGAGCGACCACACCTACCTCGTCGACCTCGAGGCGGGTCGGTGCACCTGTCCGGATCACGTCTTCCGCGAAGCCCGCTGCAAGCACATCCGCAGAGTCGCGATCGAGATCACGGAGGGCCGGACACCGCCGCCGGGCGAGGTCGCGGTCGACTGTCGCGACTGCGGCGAGACGATCTTCGTCGACGAGGACGAACCCGCGCCGTTCTACTGCGACGAGCACGCGATCTACGCGGGCGACACCGTCCGTGACCGCGAGACCGGCGATCGGCTCACCGTTGTCGACGTCTCGGAACTTCGAGCCGACGCCGTCGAGATCGGGGCGGCCGACACGACGGTCGCGGAGTACGAGACCAACGCGGACTACGATCCCGACGTCCCTGTCGTCGGCGCAATCTATCCCCACGCCACCGTCGCGCCCAACGGCGTCATCCCCGCATCGCTGAAGGTCTACGTCTTCCCGCGGACCCGCCTCGAGAAGGCGTCGTAGCGTCTCGTTCCGGTTTCGCGGGGAGAGACCGACCGGCAATGCCACCGGCGCTCGAGGCGCCAACGGTTCGCTCACTACTGTTTCGAAGTGTTCACCGCCGCGCTGTTGCTCGAGGAGGCACGAGCCGACCTCGAAGACGGCGACGGCCGGACGGCACTCGTCGCACAACGATTCGTCGCGACCGAACTCGAAGAGAGGGAGGCGCGGGGAATCACCGGTGGCGATCGGTTCGTCCTCGAGGCGTTCGAACCGATCGTCCGCTATGCGCCGATCGATCCCGAGACGGTCTCGGAGACGGTGGCAGCCGACGACTGAGACGGGTCCCCGAACGCCGATCGGTCGATTGGCTCACTCGAGCACTTTTGCGGCCTCTTCGACGTCCATCACGCCCTGCTCGACGGCGTTGAGCACGCGGAGGATTTCCTCGTCGGGACCGGTATCGGCCCCGCTGTCGCCGATCTCCTCGAGCGTGACCTTCTCGGATTGGCCGGTGAACTCGGGAAAATCGGTTCCCTCGGCGATGGCCGTCTCCTTTTTGACGCGGTAGTTGCCGCCGTCGGTCACGTGGAGGTCGCCAGGGTGGAAGAAGTACCAGTCCTCTCGGTCGAAACGGATCCCGATCCGGGGTTTCGCGCCGAAGTTCTGCGCGAAGTAGATGAGCGCTTCGACCTCCTCGCCGGTGAGATAGATCGGGTCGCCCGAACTCGATTTCGCCTCGATCGCGTAGAACTGTTCGCCGTCGCCGGCGAGCACGTCGGGGAGTTCGCGTTCGGTCGCAGAACCGCTGGCGGGCGCACGCATGACCGCGAAACCGGCCTCGTCGAGCGCGTTGACGAGTTCCCGCTCGCGGCGGTCGCCCTTCGCCTGAGACATACCGGCCTCTCGACCGCGGGCGGTAATAAAAGGACGGAGGGCGCGGTGAAAGTGTTCGCCCGACTACAGCGGGAGCGGAAGGGTCGCGACGATCACCGCCAGATCGAGAAGGGCCTCGGTGGTCGGCTCCGCGCCCTCGAGGTCGTAAACGAGGGCGAGGTAGACCAGCCCGAACTGGAACCCGTTGTAGACGGCGTGAGAGAGGATCGGCACGAGGAGGTTCTCGCTTTTCGCGTAGAGGTAGCCGAAGATGAGCCCGCCGCCGAAGACGGTCACAATCGGGACCATGGTCGCGAGCAGCGAGTCCGAGAGGACGGCGTAGGAGACGAAGTGAACGAGCGCGAAGATGACGCTGGCGATGACGATCGCGTGGGTGCGGCTAAACGCCTCGTAGAGGCGCTTTTGAACCACGTTCCGGAAGAGGAACTCTTCGGCCGGCGCGTTGAAGAAGAAGACGACGCCGATCATGATCAGGACCATCGTCGGATCGTCGCCGATGTAGGTCATCACGTTGTTTTCCGAGGAGGGCAAGGAGAGCATCGAGACGGCGACGGCCACGAGGACGTAAAACACGAGGATGCCGACAACGCCCGCGATGGCGTAGATCCAGCCCTGTTTCGTCGGCATCCGGAGGTCGACATACCCCCATCCGCGATCGGTGACGGCGAGGTAGATGGCGCCAGCCAGCGCGATCCCGACGAAGTTGAGCGAGAGCAGCGCCGCTCTGGCGGTGACCGACGCCTCCGTCGGCGAACTGATAAGTGCGGGGTCGAGCAGAAACGCCGGCAGCGTCGTGAAGTTAGGGGCCACGAGGACGCCGAAGATCGTCAGTCCGATGGCCACGAGCGTCGAGCGAAGCGGCCCGTCCGTTCGCTCGCGGTGCCGTTGTGATGTCTCCATACCGGAACGTACGGCGGCTGGATCCTTGGGCGTTGCTCATCCGAAACGGCCCGTCTCGCCGGGGAGCGCCCTCGTCGAACGGCCGATGGCGATCGATCACTCCGCGGGAACCGGAACTTCGTCCTCGAACAGCTGTGCCAGCAGTCGCTGTTGGCCGATCCGCAGGTGTCTGTTGACCGTCGGCTGCGTCACCGCGAGCAACTCTGCGATCTCCTCGCCGGTGCTCTCGCGGGGCCACTCGAAAAAGCCGGCGAAGTAGGCCGTGCGAAGCACCTCGAGTTGCCGGTCGGTCAGCGCCTCGAACAGCGACGTGACGAGTTCGCGTCGCGTCCCCATCGATCGCTCGACGTGGCGGCGGGATCGGAGCTCGACGGTCGGATACCCCTCGCGGAGCATCTCGACGAACTCGCGGACGTCGGTGCCCGTCGAGACGTCGACGGTGATCTCGGTCCCCGTCGCGTCGGCGTGCATCGAGCGCGGACTGCCGCCGTGGCGGACCAGCCGCGAGGCGATGAGTTCGCCGGTGACGGTCGCCTCGAACCGGCAGTCGCCGTCGGCGTCGCTGATGAGCCGGGAGTCCGTCACCGAGACGAGATCGTCGAGGACCGCGCGAACGTCGTCGGGGGAGACGCCGCTGGTCTCGAAGAACAGCAGCGTCTCGTCGCCGGAATGCGTCCCCAGACCCGCGTACTCGACCCGGGAACCCGTCTTCGCCGCGATCCGAGACAGCAGGTCCTCCGAGCCCTCGATCCGCAGGGTCAACTCGAGCACCGTTTCGGCGTGCAGTGCCTCCCGCGTTTTGGCGGCGGTGATCGCGTTCGCGATCCCCTCGCCGAGTTCCGTCATGACCGTCCGCTCGAGGTCGGCGAACGCGTCCGGTTCGTCGGCGTAGACCGTGAGGACGCCGTAGGAGTACTCCGCGTGCGAGAGGGGGACGCTGATGACCGACTGGAACCCCCGGTCGACGGCTCGTCGCCGCCAGGGGTCGCCTTGCAGCCCTTCGACGACGTTCGAGACGACCGTCGGCGTCTCGGTCCGGGCGGTCCGGACGGCCGGCTCAGCCGACGCGTCGCCCTCGAGAGAGACGTCGTCGAGATACTCTTGGCCGGTTCCCGCCCAGGCCCGGGACTCGAGTCGAGTGCCGCCGGCGTCGAGCTGGCCGATCCACGCGAACGCGACGTCGTCGGCCTCGATTAGCCGCTCGGGGACGGTCCGTTCGATTTCCGCGCGGCCGTCGGCCCCGATCAGCGACTGATCGATCCGCCTGATGAGTTCGGTGATCTCGATCTGGCGGTTGAGCCGGCGGTTCCGTTCCTCGAGCTCCGCCTCCCGCTCGCGGAGGCTGGCCTCGCTCGCGAGGCGATCGAACGCGGCCTCGGTCGTGGCGACGAGCGTCTCGATCAGCCGTCGAGCGTCGGTGTCGATCGTTCCGTCGCCCGACGCGACCGCAAAGACCCCGTGATCGCCGATCGGAACGACGACCCCGCTCTCGACCGCCGGCCCGAAGATCCGCGACCGATCGAACGACGCCGGATCGTCGACGACCGTCCCCGTTTCCGTCACGTAGGCGTTCCAGAGAACGGAGTCGTCGTCGCCGACGGCGACCGACGGCGGTCCCGAACAGAGCGTCGCGAACTCGTCGGTGTACGCGACGGGCTCGAACCGGTTCACGTCGGAGTTGAGGGCGTAAACGGCCACGCCCGACGCCTCAAGGATATCCGCGGCCGTCTCGACGACCAGCGCCGCGACCTCCCGTTCGGTGTCGGTACCCAGCAGGTCGCGGGCGGCGTCGTGGAGCGACTCGAGGGCCAGTTCGCGCTCCTTTCTCGCCGTGATGTCCTGAATCGCTCCCCGGACCCCGTCGATGCCGTCGCCGGGCTGCGGCAACTCCCGGTCGTCGACAACAGGGTCGCCTGCGCGATCGTGAGTCGCCGGCTCGGCGTCAGCCGGCCGGCCGTCGCCGTCCCGGTAGACCGGCTCGCCGATCGATCGAACCCAGCGAACGTCTCCCTCGATAGTCTCTATGCGGTGTTCGATCTCGTAGCTCTCCCCCCGCTCGAGTGCCGCAGCGACGATGTCCGAAACCATCGCTTCGTCGTCCGGATGCGGGAACGACGACGCCAGTTCCGGATCGACGTCCGCGTCCAGCGGCAGGTCGTAGAGGCGACGCAGCCCGTCGGTCAGGGTCACGTCGGGGAAGTCACCGCTTACGTCGAGTTCCCAGCCGCCGATGCTGGCGATCCGTTCGGCCTGCTCTAAGAGTTCCGTCGTCCGCTCGAGTTCGCGTTCGTGTTCCTTGCGCTGGGAGATGTCGTTGTTGATCCCGACCATGCGCTTGCTCCCGTCCTCGTCGTGTACGACCCGACCGCGGGATCCGACCCAGATCCAGCCCCCGTCCTCGTGTCGGAGCCTGAACTCCGTCTGAAACAGCTCATCGTTCTCGATCGCTCGGGTGACCTCTTCGTTGACGCGGGCCACGTCGTCCGGATGGACGCGCCGCTCGAAGGCGTCGAACGTTCCGCCGAACGCCCCCGGATCGATACCCAACAGTCCCTCGTACGTCTCGTTCCAGTCGACCGTATCGGCCTCCAGATCCCACTCCCAGACGCCCGTGTTCGTTCCTTCCAGTGCGAGTTCGAGGCGGCGTTTCGTTTCGCGGAGATCCCGCTCGCGTTCCTTCCGTTCCGTGATGTCGCGGCTGATCGCGATAAACCTGTTCTCGTCCTCGAGATCGATGCGGATCAGGTGCACCTCGACGGGGAAGGTCGATCCGTCTCGACACTGATACTCCCCTTCGAACTTCTGTTGTTCGCCGACCGACATCTCCTCAAGTTGGGTCAGGACGTCGGCCGCGTCGACCAGACGGTCGTGCTCCCAGATTTTCGTGCCGATTAGCTCGTCCGCGGGATAGCCCAGCTCGTCGGAAAGCATTCGATTCGCATCGACGATCGTTCCCTCGGTATCGAGCACGTTGATCATATCGGGGGAGTTCTCGAACAGCGCTTCGAGCCGTGCGCTCGTCGCTTCGAGTTCGCGTTCGCGTTCCTTGCGCTCGGTGATGTCGCGGATGACGCCCGCGGTTCCGGCGAACTCGCCGTCGACCATCGGCAACAGCGCCATGTGGTTTTCCGCGTCGATTATCTCGCCGTCGACGGTCTCGAGATCTAACTCGAACGTCTGAGACGGGTCGTCGGCGCGGAGCAGGTCGCGGATCCGAGCGCGAGCCGTCTCGAGGTCCCCCTCGGCCATCACCGTTGAGACGTGGTCGCCGATCAGCTCGTCGGGATCGTAGCCGGTGATCGACGTGAGAGCGTCGTTCAGGAAGGTAAAGCGGCCCTCGGCATCGATCGTGTACACCAGTTCATCCAGCGCCTGGATGATCGTCTCGGCGCGCTCGAGTTCGCGTTCGCGCTCCTTTCTCTCGGTGATGTCCTGAAACGAACCGCGGAGTTTGACGATCTCGCCGTCGCCGGACTGCGACCGGCCATCGGAGGAACGCCCCGCTTCGTTCTCGAAGACCGGTTCGCCGATGGCCCGAACCCATCGCCGGTCGCCGTCGTCCGTCGTGATGCGGAGTTCGAGATCGTAGCGCTCTCCGTCCTCGATTGCGCACTTGACCGCCTCGCGAACCCGTGGTCGGTCGTCGGGGTGGTAGAATCCGAGCGACCGCTCGAGGTCGACCGTCTCGTCGGACGAAACACCGTGGATTCGGCGAACCTCGGCGGTCCACCATAGCTCGTACGGCTCCTCGGTCACGTCGAGTTCCCACGCGCCGATCTCCGCCAGCCGCTGGGACTGCTCGAGCAGGTGCGTGGTTCGCTCGAGTCGGGCCTCGCGCTCGCGGAGCCGACGCTCTTTGTCCCTGCGCTTGCTGATGTCACGGCCGATCCCGACCTCGACGGGCTGGCCGTCGGGATCCTCGAGGACCGACGCGATAAACTCGTAGGGGATCCGCTCACCCGATTTCGTCTGCAACGCCGCTTCGACCCGCGTCTCACCGGTCTCGAAGGCCTCTTCGATCGAGTCGCGGATAGCCGACCGGTTTTCCTCGCCGAAGAAGTCCAGGGCGTGCATCGACTCGATCTCGGCGTTCGAATACCCCGACATCTCGACCAGCGTCTCGTTCCAGCGCTGGAGCACCCCATCCTCGTCGAGGATGTAGAACACGTCGTCCAACGCGTCGAGGACGTCGTTCGTGAACTGCTTGTATCGCTCGAGCCGTCGCTCTTTGTCCCTGCGCTCGCTGATATCGCGGCCCACGCCGGCGATGAGCCGGTCTCCGTCCGGGCCCTCGAGGACCGATCCGGCGAACTCGTAGGGGATCCGCCGGCCGTCGCTGGTCACGAGTGGGGCGTCGATGCGCGTCGATCCGGTTTCGAGAACCTCCTCGATCGCGGTCATGATCCGGTCGTGGTCGGTCTTGTCGAAGAAGTCCAGGGCGTGCAACGGCTCGATCTCGGTGTCCGCGTAGCCGGTCGTCTCGCACAGGCTCTCGTTCCACCGCCGGACCTCGCCGTCCTCGTCGAGCAGATAGACGACGTCGTCGACGGCGTCGAGCATGTCGTCGGTGAACTGCTGGGCTCGCTCGAGGCGTCGAACGTACGTGCGCCGCTCGACGGCCTGGCTCATCCAGCGGCTCATCAGATCCACGAACGACGTTTCGGCGGCCGTAAACGGCCGGTCCCGAGAGTCGCGGTTCAGGAAACAGAGCGTTCCGTAGAGTTCGCCATCGACGACGATCTTGCCGCCGAGATAGCAACTGATACCGAGTTCGTCGGCTGCCGGGTGTGATTCCCGGTCCGTCGCTTCGGCGTCGTGGATTCCCAGAATATCGTCCGACGTGATCGTGTCTCGACAGTAGATCGTAGAGAGATCCAGTACCGCCCCCTCAAGGTCGTCCTCGTGGCCGACGGCCGTCTCGACCTCGTAGCGGTCGGTCGACTCGTCGATTCGGGAGAGGAACCCGGTCTCGAGCCCCAGCCGGTCACAGCCGAGCTCGAGCAGTCGTCGGATCTTCGCCTCGCCCCGGAGTTCGGGGTCGGACGTGACCCGGTAGAGGTCCCGTCGGTCGCGATCGCTCTCGGCGCGTCGCCGTTCGCGCTCGCGCACCGCGACCGTCAGGTCCTCGATGACCTCGGAGAGTCGGCCGACCTCGTCGTCCCGATCGATCGCGAAGTCGATGGTGTCGGCGATATCGGTCGATTCATCGGCGCGGTCGGCCTCGAACGGCGCGGGATCGTCCTCGATGCGCGAAATGAACTGCCGGAGTTCGTCGGTGAGTCGCTCGATATCGGTCGGTCCATCGGAGCCGCTCCGCGCGGCGAGTCCCACGACGAGTAGTCCGGGTTCCGTCGCCGCGCCGACCCCCAGCGTCGCGAGATCGGGCGGTGCGATCCCGCTGACGAGAGCGACCACCACGCCGATCGTTCCGAGCAAAACCGAGATCGAACGCGTCGTGGCGTTCGCGAGCAGTCCGTGACAAACGGCGATACCGACCATAGGGCACCTACGGAATGACTGCCAATGATATGCGCGGTTTATTTCCCGATACTACGCAAATATTTAGAGGTGGTTAACTCCGTTGAAATCCAGTTCCAGTGGCGAGAAAGACGGTTGGATCAGTGCCAGGGGACCTGCGGCGAGACCGGGGACAACAGCGACGCTGGCTCGCTGACGGACGTGACACTATACACGTAGTGTCGCAGCTGCGTCGGCGTTACGTGTATAACGACCAAGCGGATACCGATCGCTCGCGTTTCTCCGACTACGATGACTGGAACGACGGTAGAGCACTACAGCGATTCGATCAGTCTCCGCGTCGTCGAGGCGCTCGCGACTGCAACCGACACTGCCGCACACGAACTCGAGCCCCTGTACAACGTCGTCGATCCCGAGGCGCTCGATCAGCTCTTCACGCAGGACACGAACAACGGGGTTCGCGTCACGTTCGAGTACGGCGATTCGCTGGTCGAGGTTCGAAGCGACGGCACCGTCAGCATCGACGGGAACGTCCATGACAGCGGGTAAGCACCGGCGGCTCGAGACCACTTTGACGGACGAAAGCGACGTGAGACGGCGATCGAGTGATATGAACAGCCCGAGACGACGATCGGCAGGCGCGATTCGACCCCAAACCGAACGCGGTCGCGCAACGAAACCGTGCCGAAACCGAGACCAATGTTGAAATCAACTGCTGTCGTCCCCGAACCGCCCGTTCGAACGCGACCAGCACAGATTCGTCTCCTCGTCGTCGGCCGCGAGTGCGACGCGATCGACCGCGCGTTCGACGACGAAACCGAAGTCACCGTCGAGTCGGTCCCCGCGCTCGAGAGCGCGCGGCCCCGATTCGACGACATCGACTGTCTCGTCGTGCAGTCGCCGACGACGGCGGCCAACGAAACTGAGGACCGCGGCGAAAGTGGCGAGCGGACCGATGATACGACGAGTGACACGCCGACCGACGACGAGAGCGCAGGTGACGTTGCGGACCGACTCGAGACGATCAGGACTGACGCGCCCGAACTGCCGGTCGTCGTCCTCGCGGACGAGCTCACGCCCGCGCTGATGCGGACGGTCCGCTCGGACGGCTGGACCGCCGTCGCCGAACGGGACGAGACGCTCGCGCTGCTCGCCGACCGCGTCCACACTCTCCTCGAGCGCCACCGGCTGACGACGCTCGCGCGACGATCGCTGGCGAGCGTGGAGTTCGCCGGCGATGGGATCGCGATCGTCGACCCCGACGGCGACGTCCAGTTCGCGAGTCGGTCCTTCGCGATGCAGTTTGGCTCCAATCGCGACGCTCTCACCGGGACCCCATGGCGGGCACTGTTCACCGACGCGGCCGTTTCCCACCTCGAGTCGGCGGCGCTCCCGACCGTCGCCGAGGGATGGCGGTGGACCGGTAGCTGTACCGGTCGGCGGCAAACGGGCGCGACGTTCCCGGTTCGCGTTCGCCTCGGCGGCCTCGAGGACGGCAGTCTGGTGTTCGCGGTCGACGAAAGCAAGGAAAGCGACGGGTCGAGGAGTGAGTTGCGACGCCACTAATACGGAAAGAGAGCGCAGTGTGCTGCTAATTCTACTGAAAACGCGGTCGAGCTACGTTCCGTGGTCCCAGCTACCCATGTAGTCGCGCTGGGTGTCCGTCAGCGAATCGAAGTCGACGCCCTCGGCCTCGAGTTTGATCTCGGCGATCTCCGTGTCGAGGTCGTCGGGGACGTCGTGGACGCCGGCGTCGTAGGCGTCGCTGTTTTCCAGCATCTCGCGCACGCAGACGGCCTGAACGCCGAATGACTGGTCCATGACCTCGACAGGGTGGCCCAGCGAAACGGGCGCAGCGAGGTTGACGAGTCGCCCCTCGGCGATGACGTTCAGCTTGCGACCGTCGCCCATCTCGTAGGCTTCGACGCCGTCGCGGGCCTCGAAACGATCGACCGCGAGCTCGTCGAGCGCCTCGAGATCGATCTCGATGTCGAAGTGGCCCGCGTTGGCCAGCAGGACACCGTCTTGCATCTCCTCGAAGTGTTCTTCGACGATGACGTCGCGGTTGCCCGTCGTCGTCAGGAAGACGTCGCCCACTTCGGCCGCTTCCGACATGGGCATGACGTCGTAGCCCTCCATGTGGGCCTCGAGCGCGCGCCGGGGCTCGACTTCGGTGACGATGACGTTCGCGTTCTGGCCCGAGGCCTTCTTCGCGACGCCCTTGCCGCAGTAGCCGTAGCCCGCGACGACGACGTTCTTGCCGGCCCACGAGAGGTTCGTGGTCATCGCGATGGAGGCCAGCGAGGACTCGCCAGTGCCGTGGACGTTGTCAAAGAGGCGCTTCATGGGCGTGTCATTGACCGCGAAGACGGGGTACTCGAGCGCCCCGTCTTCGTCCATCGCGCGCAGGCGGTGGACGCCGGTGGTCGTCTCCTCCGCCCCGCCGACGATGCCGTCGATCAGTTCGGGGTAGTCCTCGTGGATCGCCGCGACAAGATCCATCCCGTCGTCGACGGTGACCGTCGGCTCGTGGGCGATGACGGCCTCGATCGCGGCGTAGTACTCGTCGTCATCGACGCCGCGCTTGGCGTAGCTGGTGATGTTCTCGTGTGTGTTGAGCGCCGCGCTCACGTCGTCGTGGGTCGAAAGCGGGTTGCAGCCCGTGACTGCGACCTCGGCGCCGCCCTCTGCGAGCGTTTCGACGAGGATCGCCGTCTTTGCCTCGACGTGCATCGCCATCCCGATGCGCTCGCCCGCGAAGGGCTGGTCGGCGACGAACTCCTCGCGAACGTGCTCGCAGATCGGCATGTGTTGGGCGGCCCAGTCCATTTTCCGGCGTCCCTCCTCGCGAGCGGACTCGAGATTGTCGAGTTGCTCGCTGATCGGGGGATACTCGGTGTCGGTCATGTGTCGACTGAGTGGGACCGTGGGCAAAACGGTACCGAACCGCTCCGACGGTCAGTTCGTGGCGTGGCTCGGGTTCGACGACGAGATATCTCTCCTGAGTCAAAACAAATCGGCGAGAGTGGTGGGTGATCCGCGGTCGCTACGTGCCTGCTCGATCGGGGCAATCGCCTCGAGGGCGAGTGCCGCGTCGGGTTCCGACACCGACGACGGTTCACTGCACGCCAGTGCCGTCGTCCGGCATCGGTCGGTCAGTCCGATCGAACCGGATTATTCGTCGGCATCGTCTTCGTCAGCGTCGCCGCCATCGTCATTCGGTCCGCCCGCATGACTCGGCGGGCCGCCGCCCGTCTCGTCGTCACCGTCGGTACTGTCGTCGCCATCGTCACTCGGTCCGCCCGCGTGGCTCGGCGGCCCTCGTTCGTCGTCGCTCTCGGTGTCGTCATCGTCGTCAGCCGGCGGGCCGGCGTGGCTCGGCGGGCCGGCGTGAGCCGGCGCGTTCCCCGGATTGTTCTGGACGACGAAGCTCGCGATCGAGAGCCCGATCGACGCGTTGGTGTCGTTCGAGTCGTTTTGCTGGGTCTGGACGTACTCGGAGACGATCGCACCGAAGTTCGTCGCGGATTCGTTTCCGTCGTCGGTCTCGTTGCCATCATCGCCGTCAGTTTCGTTTTCGGTCTCGTTGCCGTCGTCCGCCGCCGCGTCCGCGGTCAGCGTCACCGTCGTCGTGGCGGTATCGTTCTCAGCCGTGGCGGTGACCGAGACCTCGACGTCCGCCGCAGGGGTCGGGAGTTCGACCGTTCCGTCGTCGTCGGTCGTGTACTCGCCCGCTCCCGCGTACGAGGTGTTATTTTCAGTCGTCGTTACGTCGACGGTCGCGTTCGCGACCGCAGTGTCGTTCGCCGTCACCGTGACGACGATATCGTCGCCGTCGTCGACGGCCACTGCGAGGTCGCTATCGTCTTCCTGTGCCGCCACGCCTGCCGATGCGAACACAGACAGGATCATAACGGCGACCAGTGTCATCGTTAGTAGTCGGTTTTTCATTCACTCGTGACTTTCCGCCTTTGTTAAATAAACCCGGACGGCGGTTCTCGTTGTTCGCCCACAATAGAAATCGTTCGAAAATTGTCCTAAGGGTTTATGCACCGTTTTGAGAGTTTATTTCGGTATTAGACCAGTCTGGGTCGAACGGTTCGAGCCCGGCGATCACTCGGCGGCGCGGGCCGAAAGCGACTCGGCGGCCTCGAGCGCTCGCTCTCGAACTGCCGTTTCCTCGAGCGTCAGTACCTCGCGATCGCGCATGAGCACCCGGCCGTCACAGACGGTGTGTCGCACGTCGGCGGCCGCCGCCGCGTACGCGAGGTGGCTCACGAGATCGTGTCGCGGCGTCAGGTGCGGTTGCTCGAGGTCGATCACCGCGAAATCGGCCGGTGCACCCGCCTCGAGGCGACCTGACTCGAGGCCGATCGCGTCGGCACTGCCCCGGGTCACCGCGTCGATGACCGCTTCGGCGGGCACCGCGCTGGCGTCGTCGGCGGCGAGCTTGCCCAGCATGGCCGCGTCGCGGGCCTCGTCGAGCATCGAGAGGTCGTTGTTCGAGGCCGCGCCATCCGTCCCGAGGCCGACGGTGACGCCGGCATCGAGCATGCGCTGGACGGGCGCCATCCCGCTCGCCAGTTTCATGTTCGACGCCGGGCAGTGGATCACGCCGGTGCCGGTCTCGGCGAGCAGTTCGATCTCCCGGTCGTCGACGTGGACGCCGTGGGCGACGAAATCCTCGGACTCGAGGAACCCGTGCTCGGCGGCGTACTCGAGCGGCCGCTGGCCGTAGTCGTCGACGATCGGTGCGACCTCGGCTTCGGTCTCGTTGGCGTGATAGTGGATCGGCACGCCCGCCGCTCGAGCGTCGGGGACGAACTCCTCGAGGTACTCGTTCCCGACGGTCGTCAACGAGTGGGGCATAAAGGCCGTCGAGATCCGCCCGTCGGCCGCGCCATCGTACTCGCGAGCGATCTCGAGGCTCGTTCGCGCGTCCTCGCGCGCGGCCTCGCCGTCCTTGCCGACGGTGACGATACCGTGGCCGAGGCGGGCCCGGAGCCCCGCGTCCTCGACCGCGGCGGCGACCTCGGGGACGTGGAAGTACATATCCGCGAAGGCGGTCGTTCCGGATTTAATGAGTTCGAGCAGGCCGAGTTCGGCACCGACGCGGACGTCGTCGGGCGTCAGCTCCCCCTCGGCGGGCCAGATGTCCTCCTGGAGCCACGCCTCGAGCGGTTTATCATCGGCGTACCCCCGCAGGAGCGTCATGGCGACGTGGCAGTGGCCGTTGACGAACCCCGGCGTCACGAGCGAGTCCGCGGCGTCGAGCGTTTCGTCGGCGTCGCCCGCGAGATCGGGGCCGATCTCGAGGATTTCGCCACGTTCCTGATCGATCAGTACGTCGGCAGTCGCCACCGTCAGATCGGGACGGAGGACCTGCCCGCCGGTAATCGCAAGCGTCGTCATTGGTGCAGGGTTCTCGTCGGGCGGCCTTAGCCTGTCGATGGCCACCCGTGAGACGAGCCGCGGGCTTTATGCGTTATTTCGGAAATATATGACTATGAACGAACGAACCCAGCGCGAGCGTGACCGCTCCACCGGTGGCTATCCACCGCGCGAGGCGCTCGCGGACGCGTGGGACGAGCACAGCCGCTACGTTGGCTTCGCCGCTGGCCTGTTCGTGATCGGGATCCTCATCGGGATCGCGCTGATGGCAGCCGGCTACAACCTGCTCGAGATCATCGAAGAGATGGTTGGGGAGCCGCTCTTCCCGGATATCGGCGGGCAGAGCAGAACCGAACTGGCGCGCTTCTTGCTCGTGAACAACACGCGGGCGTTCCTGCTTTCGATCCTCGGCGCGCTTACGCTCGGTCTCCTGACGGCCTGGGCGATGGTGTTCAACGGAATCATTGTCGGGAATCTCGGCGCGTTCATCGCCAGCAACGACGGCATCGGCTTCATCCTCGTCGGCCTCCTTCCACACGGAATCTTCGAACTCCCCGCGCTCTTCATCGGCGCCGGCGTCGGCTTCCGACTACTATACCGGGTCGGCCAGCGGCTTCGCGGATCGCGCGACGCGATCCTCACGAAACGCTACTTCTACCGGACCGGGCTCCTCGTTCTCGCGGGCTGGCTGTTACTCGTCGTCGCCGCCGTCGTTGAGGCCTTTGTCACGCCCGCGCTGCTCGAGGCGCTGTTCGCTGCCTGACTCATACGGTCTGGTGTACCGATGTACCGGAGCAACCGCAGGACGGTTCGCGGTTGCTCCGGCAATGACTTACAACAGATCGTATCAAAGGGCGGACAACAGCCTCACCGGAACATCAGTCAGCCCGCTGTTTTCCCAGTTTTGGAGCGTCTAAACGGTTGTGAACGGATCGAATCGTCGACCCCCTTTTACCGAACGACTGACTGTCACTGCGTATGAACAGACAAGCGGTCCAACTGATACTCGTGGCAGCCCTCGTCGCCATCGCCGGCTGTGCCGGCGGGATGGGTGGCACTCCAGAAAGCGATTCACCGACTGACGACTCGTCCACCACGGACTCGAGCGATGGCGGGATGGGGACGGCCGCGTTCTACGTCAGCGACGACCCAAGCGTGATCGACGATTTCCAGCATCTCAACGTGACGATTACGAAGGTCGGATTTAAGCGAACCGGCGATCTGAGTGACGGCGACTCGAATGAGACCGACAGTAGCGGGAACGAAACTGACGGAGACGACGGGAACGAGTCCGACGATGGCACCGAGTCGACGAACGAAACGGACACCGAGGCAGACACGGACACCGAGGCGGACGACGGCGCGTCCGACGAGCACTGGGTCGAGCACGATGTCGACAATCGGACGGTCGATCTCACCGAGCTGAAGGGCGCGAACGCGTCCATGATCGACGAGTTCGAGTTGCCGGCCGGCGACTACGAGAAAGTCTTCATCTACGTCAGCGACACCGAGGGAATCCTGACCGACGGGAGAGAGACGAAAGTGAAACTGCCGAGTAACAGGCTCCATATCAACTCGAACTTTACCATCGGGGACGGCGAGCGGGTCGACTTCGTCTACGACATTGCACCCCACAAGGCCGGTAACAGCGGGAAATACATCCTCAAGCCGGTGATCAGTCAGAGCGGAACGGGCGACAAGGTAGAGATCAACGATATCGACAAGGACGACGAGAGCGAAGCAGCGGACGAGGAAGAAACGGAAGACGAAGAGACGCAAGTGGATGACGAACAGCAGGCCAACGAGACCGACGGGAACGAAACTACTGCGGAGATGGCTCTGCTCCGATAGAATCGGGTCCCAAAATGTGACATCGCACGAGAACGCTATTTTTCGAACGAACGGCGATCGTTAAATATTGACGGTAGCCGCCGGTCAGCGCCGGAGCCGTCCGAACAGTTCGTAGTCGCGGTCGGGCGTGTACCGACGGAAGAGCAGGCTGTTCGAGAGGACCGACACCGATGACAGCGCCATCGCGCCGGCCGCGAGCACGGGCTGGAGCAGGCCGAGCGAGGCCAGCGGGATCATCGCCGTGTTGTAGCCCAGCGCCCAGACGAGGTTCTGCTTGATCTTCTGGAGGGTGGCCTCCGAGATCCGGATCGCCTTCACCACGTCCAGCGGATCGTCGCGCATCAGCGTCACGTCCGCAGCCTCGATGGCCACGTCCGTCCCCGAACCGATCGCCGTGCCGACGTACGCGACCGCGAGCGCCGGCGCGTCGTTGACGCCGTCGCCGACCATCATCGCCTTGCGATCCGTCGACTGGATGTCCTCGACGGCGTCGGCCTTGTCCTCGGGGAGGACTCCCGCGCGAACGTTGTCGGGGTCGATTCCGACCCGCTCGGCGACGGCGCGGGCCGTTCGCTCGTTATCGCCGGTGATCAACATCACGTCCAGCCCGCGCTCTCGCAGCGCAGCGACCGCCTCGGCCGAACGCTCCTTGACCGTGTCGGCGTCCGCGACCACGCCCGCGACCGCGCCGTCGACCGCGACCAACATTGCGGTCTTGCCCTCGCCCTCAAGGCGCTCCATCGCCGCTTCGGCGGGTGACGGATCGACTCCCTCGCCCTCAAGCAGTCGGCGGTTGCCGACCAGGACCTCACGGTCGTCGACGGTCGCCCGGACGCCCTGTCCCGGAACGTTCTCGAACGCGTCGGGGTCGGCTAGCTCGAGGCCGCGCTCCTCGGCCCCCTCGACGATGGCCTGCGCGAGCGGGTGTTCGCTGTTGCGCTCGGCGCTGGCGGCGAGGCGCAGCACCGTGTCCTGATCGAGGCCCGCTCGAGTCGCGAGCGCCCCGCCGTCGGCGGCCGGCTCGCCGCCGTCAGCGACCGCTGCCGTCTCCCCGTCCTCGAGCGCGACCACGTCAGTCAGCGTCATCTCTCCGGTCGTCAGGGTGCCGGTCTTGTCGAAGACGACGGTATCGACATCCTTCGCGCGCTCTAAGATATCACCGCCCTTGAACAGGACGCCGTTTTGGGCACCCAGCGTGGAGCCGACCATCGTCGCCGCAGGCGTGGCGAGGCCGAGCGCACAGGGGCAAGCGATCAGCACCGCGGAGGCGAAGACGACGACCGCGAACTCGAACGTCGACAGCGCGGCCGGACCGCCGCCGACCAGTCCCCACAGGGGGAGTGCGTCCACGACGCCGGCGAGCGTCGTCGGAAAGAGGAACCAGACGAGCCCCCAGAAGATCGCGTTCAGGATGACCGCGGGGACGAAGTACGCCGAGATACGATCCGCAAGGTTCTGAATTTCGGGCTGGCGCGACTGAGCCTCCTTGACGGTTTGGACGATCCCCTGCAGGGCCGTGTCCTCGCCGACTTTCGTCGCCTCGACGGTCAACACGCCGTTCTCGTTGATCGTCGAGCCGATCACTTCGTCGTCCGCTTCCTTCTCGACGGGGACGGACTCACCCGTCACCATCGATTCGTCGACCGCCGACTGACCGTCGACGACCACGCCGTCGGTCGGGATCTTCTCGCCCGGCCGGACCTTCATCCGGTCACCGACCTCGACGTCCTCGAGGGGCACCTCCTCCTCGTTCCCGTCGTCGTCGACCAGCGTGGCCGTCTCGGCCTCCATCTCGAGCAGCTTCCGCAGGGCCTCACCAGCCTGACCCTTCGAACGGGCCTCTAGTAGGTTGCCCAGCGTGATGAACACGAGGATCAACGCGGCGGTGTCGAAGTACATACTACCGGCCAGCAGTCCCAACAGGACGACGAGGCTGTAGACGTACGCCGTCGACGAGCCCAGCGCGATCAGCACGTCCATGTTGGCGCGCCGGTTGTTCACGAGCGCGTTGTAGGAGTTGACGTAGAACGGGCGGCCCAGCACGAGCTGGACCGGCGTCGCGAGCAGGAACTCGAGCCAGCCAAAGTCGATTCCGAAGACGGTTTCCGGTATGAGCGTCCCACCGAGGAGGAACTTGTCGGCGAGGAAGAGCAGGAACGGGGCCGAGAGAACGGCACCGAAGATCGTCAGGCGGCGCTGTTTTCGCAGCTCCGCCTGTCGGGCCGCGTCGCGGCGCTCCCCCGCCGACTCCTCGTCGCCCTCGTCGCGGACGGGCGCGTAGCCGGCCCCCTCGATCGCCTCGTAGAGGTCGGAGAGCGAGACGTCGTCGGGATTGTATTCGACCGTCGCCTCGTCGGTCGCGTAATTCACGTTGGCGTCGATGACGCCGGGAACATCCTCGAGCGCCGACTCGTTCGTTTCGGCGCAGTTCGCACAGGACATGTCCGTGATCCCGATCGACCGGCTTGCGCGCTCGGCACTATAGCCGGCCGTCTCGATGGCCTCGTAAATCTCGGCGAGCGATGCCTCCTCGGGGTCGTACTCGACGGTGGCGTCGTCGGTCGCGTAATTGGCGTTCGCCTCGCTCACGCCGTCGAGGGACTCCAGGGTATCGCCGATCGTCTGCGAACAGTTCGCACAGCTCATGCCCCGAATGTCCAGGTGTGCGGTCCGGGTACTCATTGAGAACTAGTACGGGATCCGACCTTACCCCCTTTACTGGTTACAATCCGAAGTTAAGCGGACTCGTTTCTTTGCGATCGAAGGTCAGACCCCCTCCTCGAGCCGGTCGTACCGCCCTCGGAACCGGCTCGCACAGGAGGGACAGCAGAAGTGGTACACCTCGCCGTCGATCCGGGTCGACTCCCCCTCGCTGTCGACGGTGTTCCCACACTCCGCGCAGGTGAGTGCGAACGCCGTTCCCTCGAGGGAAGGCGTCCACTCCGCGTCGTCCACCAGCGTGACGTCGTAGTCGACGCCGTCCGCGTCAGGGAGGAGCCCCTGGAGCCACTCGCGGACCTGTCGCACCTGCGCACGAGCGTAGAACCAGCACTCGCCGTCGGCGGTGACGAACACGTGCTCGACGGCGTCGGCGTCCGCGATGGTCGCTTTGCAGTCGTCGACATCGGCCGCGGGAACGGTCGCCTGCACGAACACGGGGATTCCGGCTCGGAGCTGTGACTGATCCACGTCGACGGTGAATCTCTCGATGACGCCCGCCTCCTCGAGTCGCTCGACGCGGTCCGAGACGGCCGGCCCGGAGAGGCCCACCGCCTCGGCGATTTCGCTGTACGGTCGTCGAGCGTCTTCCCCCAGCAGCCGTAGGATCTCCATGTCGGTCTCGTCGAGGTCGCGCATACCGCACCGTTCGACCGGGATGGCAAAGAAGATGGCGCCCGGTGCTTTGGAATCCGATGTCAATGCCGTCGCAACGCTCACATCGAAAGTAGTAACGCACAAAGAGTAGCCATCCATATGGTGTCGTATGAGTCAGACCATTACTGTCGAAGGAATGTCCTGTGGACACTGCGAGCAGACCGTCGAAGACGCGCTCAAGGAGGTAGCGGGCGTCGAGTCGGTTACCGTGAATCGCGACGCGGAACGGGCAACCGTCGAGGGCGACGCGGAGACGGCGGCTCTCGTCGAAGCGGTCGACGAGGCGGGGTACGAGGCCAGTGCGTAACTGCGCGAACCGACTGCAGCGCTACTACCGTCGCTCTTCTACTCGCGTTCCGTCTCGAGGACAATAGTCGTATCCGCGATTCTGCGTCCGGAATCCGCAGGTGGGGCACGCTCGAACCGTTTCCTCGGATGCGTCTCGGCTCGAGCCGCGGAACAGGAACGGAACGAACGGGATGAGGAGGAAGAACACGAAGGTGTTGAAGCGCCACCAGCGGACGGCACTCACGAGCAGACTGACCAGCAGCCCCGCCACTGCCGTCGCGATTCGTGAACTGGGCATACGAGATGGAACGTTCTCGACGGCGAAAAGAAACGGGAGAGTCGGGCTCTGGATTCCTGACCGACGGGTTCGTATCGATGGATTCGCGAGTCAGTCCGCCGGCCGAGCCTCCCCCGGCGCGGAGACGCCCGGCAGGCTCGGGACCGAGAGATCGACGCGCCGGAGGAACTGTGCGTTGATCGCGACGATTACCGTGCTGAGGGACATGAGCAGCGCGCCGACGGCCGGCGAGAGGAGGATACCGATCGGTGCGAGGATCCCAGCCGCCAGCGGGAGCGCGAAGACGTTGTAGCCCGCGGCCCAGACGAGGTTCTGTTGCATCTTCCGGTAGCTCGCCTGACTCAGTTTCACAAGTCGAACCACGTCCATTGGATTGTTCTTGACGAGGATGATGTCCGCCGACTGGACGGCGACGTCCGTCCCACTCCCGATCGCGATCCCGATATCGGCCCGGGTGAGCGCCGGCGCGTCGTTGACGCCGTCGCCGACCATCGCGACCGATTTTCCCTGCGCCTGAAGCTCCGTGATCTTCTCGTCCTTGTCCTCGGGCAACACCTCTGCGAACACCGTATCGATCCCGAGATCGGTCGCAACCGCTCGAGCCACATCCTCGGAATCGCCGGTCAGCATCGCCACCTCGAGGCCGAGTTCGTGAAGCGCGTCGACGACCCGATAGCTCTCCTCGCGGATGACGTCCGCGAGTGCGAACGCGGCGACTGGGGTCCCCTCACGGACAAGGTAGACGACGGTTTGTGCGTTCTCACCTGCTCGATCGGCGAATCGCTCGAGTTCCGCTGGCACGCCGCCCTCGAGTTCCGAGAGCAGGTTCGGACCGCCGACGTGTACCCGCTCGCCATCCACTGTCGCGCGAACCCCGCGCCCCTTTAGCGCCTCAAACTCCGTGGCGGATCCCCTCGAGACGCCGCGCTCGTCGGCCGCTTCGCGAACCGCTCGAGCGATCATGTGTTCGGAGTCGCCCTCGACGGTCGCGGCGAGCCGCAGGGCGTCTTCCTCGGAGACATCGCCGACGGTCTCGATATCGACCACGCCCTGCTCGCCCTCGGTGAGCGTTCCGGTCTTGTCGAAGACGACCGTATCGAGGGTTCGGGCCCGTTCCATCGCGATGCGATCACGGACGAGCATCCCGTTGCGCGCGGCCAGCGAGGTGTTGATCGCGACGACGAGCGGAATGGCCAGTCCGAGCGCGTGCGGACAGGCGATGACGAGGACGGTAACGACCCGTTCGATCACCGTCGAATCGAATCCCACCGCGATCGTCCACGCGACGGCCGTGACGACGGCCGCGCCGAGGGCGACGTAGAACAGCCAGCCTGCGGCGCGATCCGCTAGCGCCTGCGTTTTCGATTCGCTCGACTGGGCCTCCTCGACCAGGCGCATGATGCCGGCGAGTGTCGTCTCCTCGCCCGTCGCGCTGATCCGCACCCGGAGGCTGCCGTCCCCGTTTACCGTCCCGCCGATTACCTCGTCTGTGGGACCCTTCGAGACCGGCGTCGATTCGCCGGTGATCATCGACTCGTTGACGTCCGACTCGCCCTCCTCGACGACGCCGTCCGCCGGCACGCTCGCGCCGGGCCGAACGAGGACGAGATCCCCTTCCTCGAGGTCGCTCGCGGGAACTTCTTCGGTCTCGCCATCGCTCGTAATCCGCTCGGCGGTATCCGGCATCAGCTTCGCCAGTTCGTCCAGCGCACTCGAGGCCCGCCGGACCGAGCGCATCTCGATCCAGTGACCCAGCAGCATGATGTCGATCAGCGTTACGAGTTCCCAGAAGAACGCCGACTCGGTCGGGACGGCGAGGCTCGCGAGACTGTAGACGAACGCGACGGTAATCGCCATCGAGATGAGCGTCATCATCCCCGGCGCGCGCTCTCGCAGTTCCGGGGCGGCCATCCGGAGGAACGGAACGCCACCGTAGGCGAAGACGATCACCGCGAAGACGGGGGTGAGCCACTCGCTACCGGGGAACGCCGGCACCGAGAAGCCGAGCCACGTCTGGAGCGTCTCGCTGTAGAGAAGGACGGGAATCGAGAGCAGCGTCGAGACGAAAAATCGCCGCCGGAACATCGTTTCGTGGCCGGCGTGCATGCCGCCACCGTGGTCGTGACCGCCATCGCCGTGATCGCGACCGCCACCGCCCTGAGCGTCGTCAGCACCGTTGCCACCCTGACCCCCGTCGTCGCCGTGCTCACCGTGTCCGGCGTGGTCCACTTCGCGCTCCTGTCGGTCGCGGATCTCGTCTCTGCCCCGTTCGGCGTCGGCGGCCTCGTCCTCGAGCAGGGACTCCTCGACTTGGTCCGACCGCTCACCGTTGTCTCGGTCGGTATCGGCCGGCTCCGGATCGTCTTCGGTTCGGCGGTCGTGGTCGTCCATCGGTCGGTTCTCGACCAACTCTATGCGGTCGCGCATCAAGGAAGTGGGGCTGGCTACTCCCGGGGGAACGGTTGTGAGTCGGCCGTCGGTCGGATGAAAAGACAATTCCCGTCCCGCCGCCAAGACGCCAACATATGCGAATCGCCGTTCCCAACAAGGGCCGCCTGCACGAGCCGACGATCGACCTCCTCGAGCGGGCGGGGCTCCATCTCGAGAACGGAGCGGACCGAAAGCTCTACGCGGACACCGTCGACCCCGACGTGACCGTATTGTTCGCTCGTGCGGCCGACATCCCGGAGTACGTCTCCGACGGCGCGGCCGATCTGGGTATCACGGGCTTCGATCAGGTCCAGGAGGCACGCGTAGACAACGTCTCGGAGCTGCTCGATCTCGAGTTCGGGCGCTGCCGACTCGTCCTCGCGGCTCCCGAGGACGGCGATATCGAGCGACTCGAGGATCTGGCGGGCAAGACGGTCGCCACCGAGTTCCCGAACATCACCGAGGACTTCTTCGCCGATACCGGCGTCGAACCGGATATCGTCGAGGTTTCGGGCGCGACGGAACTCACGCCCCACGTCGAGATGGCCGACGCCATCGTCGACATCACGAGTACCGGAACGACGCTGAAGATGAACCGGCTGGCTATCGTCGACGAGGTGCTCTCGAGTTCCGTCCGGCTGTTCGGTCGCGACGACGTACTCGACGAACCCAAGATCGACGAGGTCAGGACCGCTCTCTCCTCGGTCAAGCAGGCCGAAGGGAAACGGTACCTGATGATGAACGTGCCTCGAGACCGACTCGAGGACGTCCGCGACGTCATCCCGGGGCTGGGCGGGCCGACGATCATGGACATCGCCGACGAAAACGACGATGAGGCGACCGTTGCTGTCCACGCCGTCGTCGACGAGCGAAATGTCTTCGAGACGATCACCGAGGTCAAAAACGCCGGCGCGAGCGATATTTTGGTGACCGAGATCGAGCGACTGGTCGAGTAGTCCGGTCGGTCGTGACTCGAGTGGCTGGGTACGCCGGGACTCGAGCACCGGATCGGCCCGAGTCCGGGCTACTCGAGTCGGGCGGCGATCGGTCGCTCGAGCGAGTCGAACTCGAGAAGGGAGTCGAACGCGGCGCAGTTCGCCGCCGGGCCGACAAGGCCCCGCACCCGATCGAAGCGCACGATATCGTGTTCCTCGAGCAGCGGGAGATGGGTTTCACGGAGCGACGTGTGGATCCGCTGGCGCAGTTGGTGGATCGTCGTCCCGACCGTCGGGTCGCGTTCGGCATCGGCGAGCCGGCCGACGAGCGTTCGGAGGGGGATCGGATCGTCGGTCGCGAGCACGCAGCGAAGAATTTCACACCGACGGTCGCTGTCGACGACGCGGGAGATCGTCTCCCGCGGGAGGGGACGACGACCGAGCGCACCGTCGTTGCCGAGGCGAAACCGATCCGAAGCGGTCGGCGTTGGATCAGGGTGGATCGTCATTGGCACGAGAAAGTCAGGGACGGCACATTGGATAAACGCGACCGGTCGTTTCGACGAGTGTGACTCGATTCAGGCCAGTCGGGCCCGCTGTGGCCGGAATGAACGGTCGATAATCCGGCCAAAACGGCGACGAGTCAGGTGCCCGGCATGGGAACTCGAGACGATTCGGAAACGGAGCGGTCCCCAGAACGCGAGTAATATGGTACTACCGGCTGGCGGTGAACGACTACCGGCTGGCGGTGAACGGAATCAGTCTGTAGAATGCAGATTCGAGACGATATCGCACGGACGTTCACCGACGAGACGGCTGTGAGACGGACCGGTGTACGTTCGTTCCGAAGCAGCCGCGAACCGTCTTGTGATTGCTCCGGGACATCGGTATAGCGGACCGATGAACGGACGGCAACTGGTGGCGACACCGGCTCGAGCGAAATCTGACAGCGTTACTCGAGCAGGCCGAGGTCCTCGAGCCGAGAGACGATCTTGTCGACCGCGTGTTCGGCGTCGACGGGCTTTTTGCCGCCGGTAATAACGAGTTTCCCGGAGCCAAAGAGCAGGGCGACGACCTCGGGGTCGTCGAGTCGGTAGACGAGACCGGGGAACTGCTCGGGCTCGTACTCGATGTTCTCGAGGCCCAGCCCGATGGCGATCGCGTTCAGGTTGAGGTTCCGGCCCAGATCGGCCGAGGTGACGATGTTCTGGACGACGATCTCGGGGTCTTCGTTGACCTGGATCTGGAGTTCACGGAGCTTGTCGAAGACGATTCGCAGGCTCTCGTGGACGTCGTCGGTGCTTTTCGCGCCGGTACAGACGATCTTTCCCGATCGGAAGATCAGGGCGGCGGATTTGGGATTCTGGGTTCGGTAGACGAGACCGGGGAACTGCTCGGGGTCGTAGTCGGCCCCCTCGAGGTCCATTGCGACGCTCTGGAGGTCGAGTTCCTGCCCGATGCCGGTCGACGCCACCACGTTTTCGATATTGATGGTGTCCTTCGGATCCGTCATTAGTCGCTTAAAAGGACGTATTTAAGATTTATAAAGGTTGGTACCGCCACCTGATATATCCGGTACATCCGGCTGAAATCGATCCGAGACCGTCGCCGGGTCGCGGTTGTTCACACGACCGGTAGTATCGATCCGTGACTGACCAAACCACGTGCGGTGGCGCGCGCTGGGTCGCGGTTCGCCGTCAACGGCGAACCGCGGCGCGAACATGCGCGAGGGATGAGCGAAGGAGCGAAGCGACTGAGTGAATCGGCTGGGGAGGGCGTGGCGATTCCCTGTTGCCACGATAGCAGGACGCTCGTTTTCGACAGAATTCGTCCTCGAGCCCGCAGTGGAGGGTGCGAGACGAACGGACGAGCACCCCGTGAGTGAGTCGCGAAAAACGGCAGCCTCATACTCGAGGCGCGGCGACAGTCGTCCGTGTACCTGCTCGAGTTCGGCGGCGAGGACGACGCGTTCGCGGCCCGCGAAGCCGGGAGCGCCGCGACCGGCGTGGAGGGAATCGCACCGGGACTCGCCGTCGCACACACAGTCGTCCCCGAGCGCGTCCGCGGCCTCGCCTACACCCACCGCGCGAGCGACCTCCTCGGACGGGGCGACGCCGACCTCGAGAGCGCTCGCGCGATCCTCGAGGCCGCCGCGATCGACCGGGAGGGATCGGTCGCGGTACGCGCGACGGACGTCCACGGCTCGAGCGGCGTGAGCACCGAAACGGCGGAACGCGAACTCGGCCAAATCCTGGTCGACCGAGGCTTTTCGGTGGATCTCGAGGATCCCGACCACCTCCTGCGCGTCGCGTTTTCGGAAGGGACGCTCGAGGCCGACGGGGACGACGGCGTGCTCGAGCCCCTCGAGAGCGACGGGACCGGTGACGCCGACGGCGAGCGGGTCTCCGTCTGCGCGCTCGGCTGGCTCGCGGCCGAGAGCGTCCGCGATTTCGGGACCCGCGCGCCAACGGACAAACCCTTCTTCCAACCCGGCAGCATGGATCCGCTGCTCGCGCGGGCCGTGGCGAACGTCGCCGGCGCTCGGCCGGGCGCGACGATTCTGGATCCGATGTGTGGCACCGGCGGCGTGCTCGTGGAGGCGGGCCTCGTCGGCGCGGACGTGATCGGTACCGACGCGCAGGCGAAGATGGTCGAGGGCGCGCGGACAAATTTGGAGCACTTCCTCGAGCGCGACGAGCCCTCGCCGACCGGCGTGTCGCGGGGATCGTGGCACGTGGGTCGGGGCGACGCGACCCGACTGCCGCTGGCCGACGACGCGGTCGACGGCGTCGTCTTCGACGCGCCGTACGGGCGTCAGTCGAAGATCGAAACGCATCGGCTCGCGGACCTCGTCGCCGGCGCGCTCGAGGAAGCCCGCCGGGTGGCTCCGCGAGCGGTCGTGGTCGCCGATCGATCGTGGGCCGACGAGGCGCGGGCGGCCGGTTGGGAACTCGAGTCTACGTTCGAGCGCCGGGTCCACCGGTCGCTGACGCGGTACGTGATGGTGCTCGAGCGATAATCTCCGTAACGTCTGTCGGTTATTTGTGCTAAATCTGTATAACGGATACAGAACGACTGGGGGAACAGATTTGCTGCTATCGTGGCAACACGGAGTAGCCACGCCCTCCCCAGCCGATTCGTTCGCTCGCAGGCTCGCTCACTCATCCCTCGCGCAGTTTCGGCCCGCGGCTCACAGTCCGTTCGCCGCGGCCCAGCGCGCGCCACCGCAGAAATCGAGGCAGACGTTCAGTCCTCGGTCTCGAGAACGCGGTCCCGAAGTCGCATCCCTTCCTCGGTCTCGACCGAGAGGTCGGGAACCGGGACCTTCTCACCGTTTTCGTCGATCGCGACGAAGGTGAACGTCGACTCGGTGGTCTTCTCGATCTCGCCGCTGCGGGGTTCCTCGCGCCAGGCGCGCAGCGCGACGTGGACGCTCGTCCGGCCCGCATCGTAGATACTGTCGGCTGTAACGGTGGCGGCGATTCGCCGTGATCGTCCGGCGAATCGCCTCACTGACTTACAGCCGACAGTATAGGCCTCGACGAGGGTGGTGTCACCGATCTGGATCGGTCGCTCGAAGTCCAGTTCGTTCACTCGAGCGGTGACGCAGGTCTCGCCGGCGAAACGCATCGCCGACATCGCGCTCACCCCGTTGAGCCACTTCATCAGATTGCCGCCGTGCAGCGTGTTATTGTTGTTCGCGTGGTTCGGCTGGACGCGTAAGCGATTCCGAATGTGGGTCTCGAGAAGTGTCGGCATAGCCGCCTTTCGTCCGGTGATGGGATAACGCTCCGGGTCAGTGGAGGTCGTGGTCTCGAGAAGTCCTCCGTCGACCAGGTAAAACGGGACAGTCGGTCAGTGACGCGACGATCAGGCGTCCCGACCCAGCTCCGCGAGCAAATGCGAGACGTGAATTCGATCGCTCGTTCCCTCGTGCATCTCGAAGTCGATATCGGCAGCCAGCCGGTGGATCTCGGCGAGTTGCTCGCCCTGATACCGCTTGCGAGCAATCCTGAGGATTACCGCGAGGACCTCGTTACCGTCTAACCCCTCATCGACGAGTAGGTCGTCCAGCGTCGATCGCGCGTCGGTGAACGCGCCGGCTTCGGCGTCGTCGAGCATCTCCTCGACCTCGTCCTCGAGGCCGACCTCGCCGATCGTCTCGTAGGCCGCGCTCATCGTGAGTTCCCCCGCGTTCTCGACGGTCGTCTGGGCCGCGAGGATCGCCTGTCGAAGGTTGCCGTTCGCGTAGCCCGCGACGAACTCGAGGCCGTCGTCGTCGTACGCGACTTCCTCTTCCTCGACGATGCGCTCGAGGACAGTGACGATCTCCTCGCTGGTCGGCGAGGGGAAAGAGACGGGGAAACACCGCGAACGGATCGGCGGGATGAGTTTGGTCGGCTGGCGTGTGGCGACGATAAACTGCGTCGTCCGGTGGTGTTGCTCCATGATCCGGCGCAGGGCCTGCTGGAAGTCCTCGCGGACGTCCTCGGCATTGTCGAGCAAGATTGTGGTGTAGCCGCCTGAAACGGGCGCGTAGCTCGCCGACTCCTTGAGGACGTGGTTGATCATGTCCCGCTTGGACATCGACGAGCGGCCGACGAGGAAGTGCTCGAAACGGGGATCGTTCTTAATCTCGGTCTTGGTCCGGCTGAAGAAGTCGGCGACGTTGATCTCGACGAAATCGTTGTCGGGGTCGTCGTGTGCCGCACGGGCCAGTGCGCGCGCCGCGGCCGTTTTCCCGCTTCCGGGCGGGCCCTGCAGGAGGAGGTTGATCGGCTCCTCGACGGCCCGCTCTAAGTACTCGCGAGCGTCGTCCTGTGGCAACTCGGCCAGCTCCGGGGCGTGGGTTTCGGTCCACAGCGGCGCGTCCATCGCCAGCGACTAGGAGTGGGGCGGGTAAGAATCGGTCGGTTGGGAGCGGGTACTGCGGTGTCTTCATCTATCGACCGTCTTGACACGACAGGACGAGTCGCTATAGTAGCCACTGCAAGTCATTGCACGCCTGATCGAACGACAGCTGTCCGATCAGTGTGTGAATCGTTTTAGTGGCTACTATAGCCGGCGGGACCCGTCGACGACCCGATGATCCGCCGCCTCGCGGCGAGCCGTCGATCCGCTACTCGCCGCTCGAGTCGTTCCCGGCCCCGCCGTCGTCCGAATCACCCGTCTCCACGTCCGCCGGCGTAAACGTCGTCCGCACCGGTTCGCCCTCGAACTCGATCGGCGAGGCCGCACCAGCGTTGTCGGGATTGCCGGCGTAGAGTGCCACCATCAGTTCCTCGTCCTCGTCGATGGAGGCGTCGTCAGAGAGTTCGAGGGAGACGTTCTCGTGTTCGCCCGGCTCGAGTCGGTCGGTCGTGCCGATAGCCGCCCCGTTTCGCTCGAGGGCGACGAATCCCGCCTCGGGAATCGCCGCGGAGACCGTCACGTTCCCGTCGCTCGCGGTTTCGACCGAGACGCTCGGATCAGTATGGAACTCGAGATCGATCCGATCGAGTACCCCGTCGTCCTCGGTGTAGACGCCGATCGACTGGTTCCCGGGCGGTGCGCCGCTTGTGTCCGTCTCGAGGGCCACGGTCCGGGTCTCACCGCCCTCGAGTTCCAGCACCTGTCTCGCGAAGACGGCCCCGTCGATACGGACCTCGACGGGCTGTTGGGCTCGGAACTCCGTCGGATTGCGGATCGTGGCGTTCACCTCGATCGTCTCGTTCGTCGTTGCCGTCGCCGGCACGTCGATCGATTCGACCATGAACGAGTCGCTGACCGCATCGTCGCCGGTCGTCACCGTCGCGGTGTCACTAACCGGGAACCCGTCCTCGAGATAGGGCTGATCCTCCTCGCCGCCGCTCGCCTCGTAGGCGTACCCTTCGTCGTCCGACGTGTCCCGATGAACCGTCGCGGTCAGCTGCCCGAGGAGTTCGCGGGTCGCGTCGTCCTCGCGCTCGAGGGTTACGTTCTCGTGGCTGCCGGCCTCGAGGCGTTCGGAGACGGCCAGCGGCTCATCGCCGCCGTCGCTGATGACGACGTAGCCGCCCTCAGAAAGGGTAACCGACTGCACCGTGACAGTGGAGCCGTTGCCCTGTTGATCCTCGAACGTGATCGAGGCCTCGGGGTCCTCCTCGACGCCGAAGATGGCGGGGGCCTGGCCGACGACGATACCGGCGGCGATGACGATCATGATCGCGATCAGAATCGCACCGATCCGCTTCAGCGTGCCGAACGTCAGTCTCGAACTCATTGGGGGTGTCGTCGTCCTCGTCTTCGTGTTCGACGGACGTAAAATGCGCAGTCCGTTCGCAGACAACCGATTTGGTTCGGGATAGTTTTGCTGAATAATCGCCAGTTACGAGAGTTCAGCGGGCCTGTTCGTCGCTAACGGGCGATCCGAACGGTCGGGCTCGCGATTCCCACCCGAGGAGGGCAGTGCGAAACGCGAGACTCGACTCGAGCGATCCGAAGCCGGTTTAGTCGCGGCCCGCCGAAGGGGTACCGATGCCACTGCGCGTGACGTTTCTGGGGACGGCCGGCGCGATTCCGACGACGGCGCGAAATCCGAGTAGCGTCTTCGTCGCTCGCGAGGGCGAGGGGCTGCTGTTCGACGCCGGCGAGGGAACCCAGCGCCAGATGATGCGCTTCGGGACGGGCTTTTCCATCTCGAATCTGTTCGTCACGCACCTCCACGGCGACCACGTTCTCGGGATTCCGGGACTGCTCCAGACAATGGCCTTCAACGACCGCGAAGCGCCGCTGGCGATTCACACCCCTCGCGGCACGCGTACCCAGCTCAAATCGCTGGTGAACGCCCTCGGAAATCGCCCCTCGTTTCCGGTTCGGATCAACGAAGTCGGCGGCGGCGACATCCCCTATCGCGCCGAGGAGTACCAGGTCCGCGCGTTCGATACCGACCACGACACCCGCTCGGTCGGCTACGCGCTCGTCGAGGACGACCGCAAGGGCCGGTTCGACCGCGAGTGCGCCGAAGAACTCGGCGTTCCCGTCGGGCCGAAGTTCTCGAGACTCCACGAGGGCGAGGCCGTCGAACTCGAGGACGGCACCGTCGTCGACCCCGACCAGGTCGTCGGCGACCCCCGACCCGGCCGATCGATCGTCTACACCGGCGACACCCGTCCCGCGCAGGCGACGATCGAGGTCGCCGAGGAGCCCGACCTGTTGATCCACGACGCGACCTTCGCCGACGACCGGGCCGATCGGGCGACCGACACCGCCCACTCGACCGCCCGCCAAGCCGCCGAAATCGCGAACCGCGCCGGCGCGGATCGACTCGCGCTCATGCACCTCTCCTCGCGCTACGCCGGTCACACCGCCGATCACGAAGAACAGGCCCGCGAGGTCTTCGCTGGAGACCCGGCAGACGCGTTCGTTCCCGACGACGGACAGGGGCTCGAGATTCCGTATCCCGACGGCGAGTAGGTCAGTCGACGCTACCGTTCGATACAGGGGAACTGCGGATCACTTCGGACCAGCCACCCGGCGTGCGGTGGCGCGCGCTTGAGGCCAACCGAACGCAGTGAGGGTGGCCGATGACCCTGCGCGAGGGATGAGCGAGCGGTGCGAGGGATGAACACAGTGAATCCCTCGAGAGCGAACGGTGACCGACGGGAACCGTGAGCAGCGAGCGTTAGCGCGGGACCGGAGGTCCCGCGAACCATGCGAACGGGCGCTGCGCGCCCGTGAGCAGAAATCGGCTGGGGAGGGCGTGGCGATTCCGTGTAGCCACGATAGCAGGACACTTCGTTCACCGGATACCCATCAAAATCCGCTGTTCCATTCACCGAGTGAATACGCGAATCGGCTGGAGAACGCGTCCCTGCTCCCGGCTCCACCCGACTCTATCGGAGTGCGAACCCGCGTCGGATTTATAGCCGTCTCGTCCCTATGACCTCCTGTGAGTACGCGAACGAGTGCACTCGATGCGGTCGTCTTCGGCGTCGATATCCAGAGCGGTGACGTGCGCGGCGATGCACCATCGTACGCACTGGCGGTCTACGATGGGGAGGAGATCACTCGAGACGTCGTCTCCCACCGCAAGCTCAGGCGACTGATCGACGACGAGGAGCCGGCGATCGTCGCGACGGACAACATGTACGAGCTGGCCGCCGACAAGGACCAGCTGATCCACTTCCTCGGCTCGCTGCCGACCGGAACCAAGCTCGTACAGGTAACGGGTGCCGAACAGCCCGAGCCCCTCTCCCGCGTCGCGAACCGCCATAACATTCCCTACGGGAAAGACCCGATGCAGGAGGCCGAGGCCGCGGCCCGGCTGGCCGCCCACAACGTCGGCCACGAAGTCTCCGCGTTCACCGACACGACCGAAGTGAAGGTCGCCCGCGGCCGCTCGACCGGCAGCGGCGGCTGGAGCGAGGACCGCTACACCCGCCGCATCCACGGCTCGGTCAGGAAACGAGCCCGCGAGGTCGAGTCCGAACTCGAGGCGCACAACCTCGAGTACGAGCGCGACGTTCGGGAGGCCTACGGCGGCTTCGCGAACGCGATTTTCACCGTCCAGGCCCGACCCAGTGACATCCCCGTCTCGCGCAACCGATCCGGCGACGTCCGCGTCGAGATCGAACGCGAGCGCCGCGACGGCATCGAGTTCGAGCCCCTCGTCAAGCGCCGCGATCACGTCGTCGTCGGCATCGACCCCGGGACGACGACCGCCGTCGCCATCGTCGGCCTCGAGGGCGAGGTGCTCGACGTCTGGAGTTCCCGAACTAGCGACACCGCCGACGTGATCGAGTGGATCGTCGAGCGAGGCCGCCCGGTCATCGTCGCGGCCGACGTGACGCCGATACCCGAAACCGTCGAGAAGTTCCGCCGAAGCTTCGACGCCGCGGGCTGGACGCCCAAGAGCGATCTCCCGGTCGACGAGAAGCAACACCGCACGCGCGAGCACCCCTACGACGACGACCACCAGCGCGACGCGATGGCCGCCGCGCTCTTCGCCCTCGACGCTCACGAGGACCAGTTCGAGCGCATCGCCGACAAGCTCCCGCCGGGGATCGATCGCGGCGAAGTCACCGCCCGCGTCGTCGCCGGCGAGGAGAGCGTCGAGGCCGCCCTGCGGGACCTGACCGATGACGAGGGCGGCGAGGAGGAGAAAGAAAACGAGCACGAGCCCCGCGAACTCACCGCGGAAGAGAAACGGATCAAGGACTTAGAGCGCCAGGTCGAGCGCCTCCAGTCGCACGTCGAACGGCTCGAGGGCCGCGTCGCCGAGCGCGACGACCGGATCGACGAACTCGAGTCGAAACTGACACTCGCCCGCCGCGAGGAACGAACGCAAGTTCGCAAGGACCGCGAGGTGAACCGCCTCGAGCGGAAGGCGAACCGCCTCGAGCGCGAGCGCGACGACGCCCGCGAGGACGTCGAGAGCCTCGAGAACAAGGTCGAGCGGATGAAGGCCCTCTGGAAGCTCGATCACTCGAACTTCAGCGACGTCTCCGCGGAGAAGGAGGGGCTGGTCCCGGTGAAGGTCGTCGAGAAGTTCACGAAGGGCGCGATCCGCGAGGCCGACGAACAGTACGGCATCGCGAGCGGCGACGTGGTCTACATCCGGGACGCCAGCGGCGCGGGCCGGTCGACAGCCAAACTCCTCGCGGAGTTCGATCCCCGCGTCGTCCTCAAGGACGGCGGCCTCTCGGAGATCGCCGACGAGCTCCTCTTCGAGAGCGAGATTCCGGTCGGCCCCGCCGACGACGTGGCCATGCAGGAGGTCGACGAACTCGCCGTCGCCCGCGAGGCCGACGTCGAAGCCGCTATCGACGACTGGCACGAACGCGCCGAGGCGCGGAAACGCGACCGCAAATCGGCGATGGTCGACCAGCTCATCAGCGAGCACCGAGCCGGCGACAGCGAAGTGTGAGACGGTCTGCCGTAACGATTCTCTGGAGCAACCTCAGGAGGGTCCGCGGTTGCTCCGGATTTGCCGGAAAACAGTCCGTATGACTCGGCTCGAGCGCGTTACGGTTCGGGACCGGACTCCATCGGTGAGAGCACCTGTGGTACCTCCTCGAGGGAAACTTCCTCCCGTAGATCTTCGGTGCCGTCGACCGGCCCGTTGACGAACAGCGCGTGACCGATGAACGCGATCGAAACGAGTCCGAGCACGCCGATCGCGGCCGTGAGCGGGACGGGCGTCGCGTACCCGACGACGGCTCCGGTCCCGAGGCTCGCTGCGATGGCGACCAACACGAGATCGTAGTACTGGAGCGTGTATCCCATACGAGCGATACGCGATTCGAACGGAAAGCGCTTGACCCTCTGTGCTCAGGTCCTCGCTCGAGGACTCAGACTGGCTACGATAGTAGCCACTGAAAGTCACTGCACACCTCATCGCACGACTACATTGCGATCAGTGTGTGAATCGGTTCAGTGGCTACGATAGAGAGACAGCAGACCGTCTCAGAACATCCCGAAGTTCTGGAGCATCCCCGAGATCAGGGACTTGACGACCAGGCCGAGGCCAGCAACGATGAGTGCCATCCCCGCAGCGATCAGTAGATTCTGGGATGCGATGAGACCGATACCGGCGAGCAAGATCACGATACCGGCGATACCGAGCGCGCCGAGGTTTTTCAACATACGCAGGGGTGCAGAGCCGAGCGAAATAAACGGCGTGGTTTCCGCGCTCGCACGTCCGTCACGCGCCGTCAGTGACCGGCGTTCGGACGGACGATAAAGGATTAAACCACTCGAACGCGAATCCACGGCCATGAGCGACGGAGACGGTGGTCGGAAGAACCTCCGGATGCCCGAGGATGACGAGGTCTTTGCGACCGTCACGAACATGCTCGGGGCGAATCGGGTCACAGTACGCTGTGCCGACGGGACCGAACGCACCGCGCGCATCCCCGGCAAGATGCAAAAGCGCGTCTGGATCCGCGAGGACGATGTCGTGCTCGTCGAACCCTGGGACTGGCAGGACGAAAAGGCCGACATCACCTGGCGCTACGAGAAGAGCGAGGCCGACCAGCTTCGCGAAGAAGGGCATATTCAGTAAGAACGAAGTTTTGCGCTACGGGCCGCCGAAGGCGGCCCTCGGCAAAAATTCGATTAAAAGCGCTCCTCCTTCCGTTTCGTGACGCGTCGCGTCACTCCACGTCAGTCGTCGGCCCGCTCGCTCAGCCGGTCTCACGGCCTTCGGCCGTTCGACTGTTCGCGGCGCGTAGCGCCGCGCACGGCTTCGCTCGCGGTGAACGGCGTTGCTCACGGCTCATTGCATTCGCCGTTCGCATTCCCGCGGTTCTCGCCCCTTCGGGGCTCCGAACCGCGCACTGTTCGGGTTCTTCGAACCGCTCACTCGCCGACGATACCGGTGGATTGTTTTCGCTGTCCGTCACTCGTCAGTCAATTCTACTGTTGCTCGAGGACGCGACTGGTCGCTTCGGCCGACTATCATCGGACACAGAAGACTTATTCCGCCCTTGTACGTCGACCCGCGCATGAAACTCAGCCGGCGACGGTTACTCGGCGGTATCGGGGCCGGCGCCGCGGCCGGGCTGCTCGGAGCGCCGGCGTCAGCTGCGGAATTCGACACCGATACCGACACCGAGCGGGTGTTCGTCCACCCCGAAACGGGACTGCTCGACGACCTCGGAGAGCTCCTCGGCGTCATCGAGGCTATCGGCGGAGTTCCCGTCCTCGAGTACGACAACTTCGAATTCGTGGTCGCGGAGGTGCCGTCGGACAGGCTGGACGAACTGCGCGGCGACCGCCGCGTGGCGTCCGTCGAAAACGACGAGGAGACCGGGATCCCGTCGAACTGGTCGCCGTCCCTGTCGGACATCCTGAATCCTCCTGGGGGATCCGACTGTTTCGGCCATCCCGATCAACGACCGTCCTGGGGCGTCGAACGCATCGGTGCCGACACCGTCGAACCGGACGGCTCGAGCGTCGACGTGGGAATTCTCGACACGGGAATCGAATCGAGCCACTGCAGTCTCTCGGTCGAGGGCGGTCGGAACTTCACCGATGACGGGACGCCCGGCGACTACGAGGACCGCCACGGCCACGGGACGCACGTCGCCGGTGTCGCCGGCGCGTCGGACAACGACCTCGGCGTCGTCGGCGTCGCTCCCAGTGCGAACTTGTACGCGGTGAAGGTGCTGGGCGACGACGGCTCCGGTCGATACAGCAAACTGATCGCCGGGATCGACTGGTGTATGTCGAACGACGTAGAGCTTATCTCGATGAGCCTCGGCGGCGAGGCCGCAAGTTCCACGATGGACCGGGCGATCGAGGCCGCACACTCGGCGGGACACCTCCTGCTCTGTGCGGCCGGGAACGAAGGAAACGGCGGGAACGGGTCGTGCAACGCGGAGACGATGACCTACCCGGCGACCCACGAGGACGTCATTGCGGTGACCGCGATGGACGAGAACGACACGCTGGCGTCCTACAGCAGCGTCGGTTCGAATATCGACCTGCTGGCACCGGGAACGGGCATCACCTCGAGCACCGTCGACAACGAGTACGCGGAGGCGAGCGGGACGAGTGTCGCCTGCCCGTTCGTCACCGGCGTCGCGGCGCTCGTCTGGGAGACCCGAGAGGAAGAGGGTCCCGGCCCCACTGAGCAGGTGCGCCGGATTCTCACCGACACCGCCGAGCCGGTGTTGGGTACCTGCGAGGAGGGACACGGACTCGTGGACGCCCGCACGGCGCTCGGTCACGAACGCGCGGACGAGGGCGGTAGCGTCGTTGCCGGTGGCGTGGGGTCGATTATCGAGAATATCGTCTCGGGACTGGAATGGATCGCGAATCAGATCGCGGCCGTCCTCGAGTGGTTCCTGGGCCTGTTCCGGTGAGCGTCGGTCGAGCGGCTCGCCCGCAGGCGAGCGCGTACACACCGTAGGCGGCCAGTTATTGACCGGAAGGAGCGCGGCGAGACCCCACCGCAGCACCGGTCGATAGTACTAAATTCAGAATTGGTTTCCCCATCTGTGTGGCGAGGATGAGCAGCGACGCGAGCGCCGACTACAGCCCGGTGACGTCTTCGATGGCGTCGGTCAGTTCCTCGATCGACTCGCGGTCGTGTTCGCCCATGTGGCCGATGCGGAACGTCTCTTCGCCGAGTTGGGAGCCGTAGCCGTTCGAGAAGACCATGTCGTACTTCTCGTCGACGGCCTCGATCGTCTCCGCGACGTCGATGCCCTGCGTGTTCTCGATGCAGGCCACCGTCTGTGATTCGTACCCCGCCTCAGGGAACATATCGAAGTGCTCGCGGGCCCACTCGCGCGTGTACTCGGCCATTTCCCGGTGGCGCTGGTCGCGGACGTCGTGGCCCTCCTCGAGCATGTGTTTCATCTGCTTCCGATATGCGAGCATGACAGGAATGGCTGGCGTCGAGTGGGTCTGGCCCTTCCGGTCGTAGTAGTCCAGCGAGCGCTGGAAGCCGCCGTACCACGACGCCGACTCGGACTCGAGTTCGCGCTCGTAGGCGTCGTCGCTGACGACGCAGACGGCAAGGCCGGGCGGCATGGCGAAGGCCTTCTGGACCGACGTGAAGATGACGTCGATGTCGTGCTCGTCGATGTCGACGAGGTCGCCACCGAGCGCGGAGACGGCGTCGACGACAAAGTAGGTGTCCGGATAGTCGGCGACGACATCGCCGATCTCCTCGATCGGATTGCGGACGCCGGTCGAACTCTCGTTCATCACGCAGGTGACGGCGTCGTACTCTGTCTCGCTCTCCTCGAGGGCCTCGCGGACATCCTCGGGTTTGACCGCCTGACCCCACTCGTACTCGAGCGTGTCGACGGTCTTCCCCAGTCGCTCGGCCACGTTGGTCTGTCGCTCGCTGAAGCTCCCGCAGGTCGTACAGAGGACGTTCTCGTCGACGAGGTTGAGGAGCGAACTCTCCATGAATTCGGTCCCCGACCCCGTGAGGATGATGACCTCGTTGTCGGTGCCGAGGAACTCCTTCGTGTCCTCGACGATGGTGGTGTAGAGGTCGGTCATTCGGTCCATTCGGTGGCCGAACATCGGCTGACACATCGCCTCGAGGACGTCCTCGCGTACCTCGGTCGGGCCCGGGATGTACAGCGTTTTGTCCGGATAGTCGTCCTTATATTCGCGTTTCTTGCTCACGGAAATCACCTGATACGGGCTACTGCGTCGCGAGGTGGTATGGTACTTTTGATGCCGCACCGGGAATGGATCGGCGGTTACCACCGGAAGTCGGTTACCGGCGTTACTCCCTCGAGTCGTCGCTGCTCCGAACTTCGATGCTTCCCGCCATCCCCGCGGAGTAGTGGGGCTGACAGACGTACTCTGCCGTCTCGCTCGAGGCCTCGAACTCGAGTACCTGGCCATCTCCGGGTTCGGAGACAACGTCCGTCTCGAGGTCAGTGTGCACGGTCCCATCGCCGGTGTAGATTGCGATATTATGCTGAATGCTGCTCTCGTTCTCTGTCCAGCGGATCGTGTAGCGTGCGCCCTCGGTAAGAACGATCGTCGGATTCGCTACATCTTCGAGAGCTGACGGTCGTTCACCGACCCAGGTGAGGGCATCGGAGCGAAACAGAATCTCCGTTCCGGGTTCGATGATGAACGTGTGATTCGTCGCGGACGAGTCGGTGTCGTCGCCGTCCGATTCCGTTTCGTCGGCATCGCCGTCGGTGTCCGCATCCGTGTCGGCGTCGGCACCGTCTGCTCCCGTATCGCCATCCGATTGAGAGCCGTTGCTACCGTTTGATTCTGTGTCCTCTTGTTCCTCGTCACCGCTCCCATCGCCCGACGCGTCGGGGTCGGTATCGGTTGAACTATCGTCTATACAACCGGCGAGAACTGCGCTCGAGGCGGTCAGGCCGGCACCTCGCAGTATCATCCGGCGGGTTCGCTTGTCGTAAGCAGTCACATTCTCGGTAATGGTTATTCAAAAATAAAGTATCGTCGTTTGACTTTTCGTCGGGTTCTCGATAGCGTCCGCTGTCGAAGAGATCGACAAAAGAATCGGTCGAAGAAAACGAGAAATAAAAACCCGACGAACGGCGTTACTGCAGCTCGATGTCGCCCGCCATACCGGACGTGTAGTGGGGGACACAAACGTATTCAACCGTGTCACTCGAGGCCTCGAACTCAAGCGTCTGACCGTCGCCTGGGTCGGCGGTCACTTCGGTTTCCTTTCCGTTGTGAGTGCTCCCATCGCCGTTGTAGATCGCGATGTTGTGCTGTGCGCTACCGCCGTTTTCGTCCCAGCCGATCTCGTAGGTCTCGCCCTCTTGGAGCGCCAGCGTCGGGTTCTCCTGGCCCTCGATGCCGGACGGGGATTTCCCCTCCCACTTGTTAGAGCTCGTGGCCTTGAGCGTGATCGTTTCGTCGGGACTGATTTCGACGGCACCGCTGCCATCGCCGTTGCCGTTACCGTTACCGTTACCGTCTCCGTTACCACCGCTACAACCGGCGACGAGCGCCGTCGATGCGGCCGCGCCCGTGAGCTTCAGTGCTGTCCGCCGCGAAACTGGGTTGTCTCGTGCCATCATCGGGGATTGGGTCTGACCGCATAAAAATTGATACCTTCTCTCGTTACAACGTTATGTGAGTACATACCACAATGTAGGGAAGAGTGTATTCGCTGACTGTCCGATACCGCGACCGGTATCAGGCGTCGCCGCGGTCGCCCGATCGGACGCGATCGGTTGCCTCGAGCGGGAGTCGCAAAAACAGTGGCACCGTGACGACGGCGATCGCGATCTCGAGACCGCCGACGACAAGGAAGGCGGTGCCGTAGCCGTAGCTGCTGGCGACGGTGCCGCCGAGGAGGAAGCCGCCGAGGAAGCCGAGGCTGCCGGCGAGATTGAATCCGGCCATGGCGATCCCGCGTTCGCTCTCGTCGGCGAGGTCGGTGACAAGCGCCATCGTCGCGGGGGCGACTAGCGCGCCGAGGACACCGACGCCGACCATCGCGATCGCGGCAGTTGCGACCGACGGCGAGGCCCCGACGAGGAGGATCCCACCGCCGTAACACAGCGAGCCGACGACGATCGGAATCGTCCGCCCGATCCGATCCGAGAGGGCGCCCATCGGATACTGCAAGAGGGCGAAGGGCGCGAAAAAGCACGCCAGCATGAGCCCGGTCGTTCCGGCGTCGAGCCCGAACGCCTCCTGGAAGTAGAGGGTCCCCACGAGCGCGAAAAAGCCGGCCGTGAGCCGATCGACGAAGCCGAAGGCGAACGGAATCGACAGCGTCGGCCGCCGACGGATCCCGTCGACGAGCGCGCGAGCGGACCGGCGTTCGTCTGGCGTGCGGTCCTCGACGAGCGAGACGGCGATGCCAACGAAGACGAGCAAGCCGGCAGCGACGAGCAGCGGTGCGAGCGGGTCGACCTCCGTTAGCTGGCCGCCGATCGGCGCGCCGAGGGCGGCGCCGAGCCCGATGGCGATCCCCGCCGCGCCCATGTTCCGGCCGTGGCCGCCCTCGAGGTCCATCAGCATGGTCATCGTCAGGGAGAACGCGCCGATGGTCATCGCGCCCTGAAAGACCCGCAGGAGGAGCACGCCCTCGAAGGGGATCGATCCCACCGCGGGGACGGCGGCGAGGGCGGCGTAGCCGACGGCACCGGCGACGGCGCTGGTGACGATGAACGGCGTCCGGCGGCCGGTCGCATCGCTCGCGACGCCCCAGACGCCGACGAACGTGACGTAGGCCGCGAACTCGGCGACCAGAAACCACATGCTCGCGTCGAGCGGTGTCGCCGCGAACGCCGAACCCGTCGCGTCCGCACCCAGCGCCGCCACCAGCGTCGCCACGCCCGGATAGAGCAGCACCTGCGAGAACAACACCGCGAAGACGAGGGCGGCGAGCACGGCCCGGTCGCGATCACTCGAGTGCACGACGGGGGCTTGGCCCTCCGTGAGTATGAAGCCGTTCGTCTCGATGCAAGCAGCTACGGGGCAGGGGTCGTCCTGTCTCTGGTATCAACGCATGGGGACGACAACGGCCGGAACCGATGGAGTTTCAGTCGCTGAGAACGTGTTACTCTCGATGACAGTCACGCGCCGGCACGTACTCGCTGCGGGAGTCACCGCCGGAACGGGGGTCGTTGCCGGCTGTACGAATGTCGTCGAAGATTCGCTCTCGTCGACTGCCGCGACCGTCTCCGGGGCAGCGCTCGCGGAAACCGGGTACGACGAACGCGCCGTCGACGAACTCGTCGTCAGGCGGACCGTCGGCCGATTCGGGATCGAACGCTCGCTCGAGGCGCGGAACTGGTACGCCGAGTACGACCGGGCGATCCCGCTCGAGGCGCTCGGACTGATGCGCGTGCAAGCAGCGGTCGTCGCCGTCCTCACGACGCCACAGATAGTCGTCCTCGGGAAGACGTTCAATCCCGTCGGTGACTTCTCGACGAACGAACTCGTCGCGCTGATCCAGAGCCGATACGACCGGCTCGAGGATGTCCAGTCCGTCGGCGAAGAATCGATCTCGATCCTGGGGACCGAGACGACGATCGCCCGGTACGAAGCGCGTGCGCGGCTGATTTCCGAGAGGAGCAGGCTCGACGTCGACCTGCAGGTCAGCGAGCCTGTCGCCCACGGTGACGACTTTGTGCTCTGTATCGCGGTCTCTCCGCAGGCAGGAGGACTCGAGACGGAGTCCGATACCGTTCGGACGATGTTCACGTCGCTCGAGCACGCGTAAGGATCGACGGGAGCGGCTGAACCTACGGACGGATGTAGGCGTAGCCCTCGTTTTGCAGTCGGGTGAGTTCACCGCCGCCGGAGGGGACGGTTTCGACACCTTCGACGAGATCCGATTCCGCGAGGTCTTTGAGGTCGAGCGTGTTGCCACAGGCCTTGACCGAGATGCCCGTCTCGAGGAGCGATTCGACCGTGTCGCTGCCCTCCCCACCGGCCGTCAGCGGCTCGATCCCGTCGGCCTGTGCGACGATGGCGATGTCGTCGATCTCGACGGAGTCGTCTTTCGTGAGATTTTCTGCGATCGTGAGCGCGGTCTGTTGTTGTGCCGGTTCGTCGGCAATGAGGTGGAAGACCGTCTGCATATCTCGATAGGGCGGCCGGCTAGGGAAAGCGTTTGAGCCTGCAAGCGAAGCGCTCCGTGTGAAACGGTCGGCTCGGAGGCTCGAGGCGGCCGTGTGTGCACCTCATCGAAGCAAGCGTTCGTGCGTGACATTCTCTAGTCTGCGGTTTTTGCCGTTACTGCCACGCATATGAACGTGGAGTAGTATGCATACTAAACATGAGCGACGACGCGAGCGACGGGCACGACGCCGATCGCGAGACGTCAGCGACGTCTCGAGACAGAGGCGGTGAAACCGCCGACGCCGAGGACGGCGGGCGCGGGCTCGGCACGCGCAGCGTCCACGCCGGCCAGTCTCCCGATCCGGAGACCGGCGCGATGGCACCGCCGATCTACCAGACGACCTCCTACGTCTTCGAGGACGCCGACACGGCCGCCGCCCGCTACGCCCTCGAGGACGACGGCTACATCTACTCTCGTATCGCCAATCCGACCGTCACGACGCTCGAGGACCGCCTGGCCGACCTCGAGGGCGGTGCCGGCGCGGTCGCGACCGGAAGCGGCATGGCCGCACTGGATTCCGCAGTGCTGATTCTCGCCGAGGCGGGCGACAACGTGGTCTGTTCGACCGACACCTACGGCGGGACGACCACCTACTTCTCGAAGACTGCAACCCGGAGAGACATCGAACCGAAGTTCGTCCCCACGCTCGAGTACGACGCCTACGAGGAGGCCATCGACGAGGATACTGCGTTCGTCCACGTCGAGACGATCGGCAACCCGTCGCTGGTGACGCCCGACTTCGAGCGCGTCGCCGAGGTCGCCCACGACAACGGCGTCCCGCTCGTCGTGGACAACACCTTCGCGACGCCGGCGCTGTGTCGACCGCTTGAGCACGGGGCCGACGTCGTCTGGGAGTCGACGACCAAGTGGCTCCACGGCTCCGGCACCACGGTCGGCGGCGTGCTGGTCGACGGCGGCTCGTTCCCCTGGGGTGAACACGGCTACGACGAGATCGCGGGGCAGAATCACGCCTACCACGACGTCGACTTCTCGCGGGACTTTTCGGACGCACCGTTCGCGGCCACGGCCAGATTCCGCTCGCTGCGCAGTCTCGGCAACCAGCAGTCGCCGTTCGACGCCTGGCAGACCCTTCAGGGACTCGAGTCGATGCCCCTGCGCGTCGAAAAGCACAGCGAGAACGCCGCGATCGTCGCGGAGTATCTGGACGACCACGATGACGTCGCCTGGGTCACACACCCGGGGCTCGAAGACCACCCCACTCACGGCAACGCCACGCGGTATCTCGCGGACTTCGGCGGGATGGTCGCGTTCGGGCTCGAGGAAGGGTTCGAAGCCGGGAAGACGTTCTGCGAGAGCGTCGACCTCGCCCAGTTCCTCGCGAACATCGGCGACGCGAAGACGCTCGTCATTCACCCGGCAAGCACGACCCACGGTCAACTCTCGCCGGAAGAGCGCGAAGAAGCGGGCGTGACGGCTGATCTGATCCGGATGTCGGTCGGGATCGAGGATCCCGAGGACATCTTGGCCGACCTCGAGCAGGCGATCGAGACGGCGACGCGGGCCAGTCGAGGGACGGGTGAGACAGCGTGACGACGAAGGAGACGGTCGATCTGGGGGAGTTTCAGTTCGAGTCGGGGGAATCGATCCCGAACCTCGAGGTCGCCTACGAGACCTACGGCGATTTCACCGGCGATAACGCGGTCCTCGTCTGTCACGCGCTGACCGGCAGCGCCCACGTCGCCCGTCGACCGGACGCGGGCGGCGAGACAGCGGGACAGGCCCGCGCCTGGTGGGGCGACGTCGTCGGTCCCGGAAAGGCGATCGACACGAGCGAGTACTACGTGATCTGTGTGAACGCGCCCGGCTCGTGTTACGGGACGACTGGCCCCGCAAGCGAGAACCCGGAGACGGGCGAGCCCTACGGTACCGACTTCCCGCCGGTCACTGTCGGCGACTGGACCCGCGCCCAGCGCGAGCTACTGGACACCCTCGGCGTCGGCCGGCTCCACGCCGTCGTCGGCGGCAGCGTCGGCGGGATGAACGTCCTCGACTGGCTCCGCCGGTTCCCCGACGACGTCGAACGCGCCGGCGCGGTCGCCACCGCCGCTCGGCTCGACCCGCAGTGTCTCGCGCTCGATACCGTCGCCCGCCGAGCGATCACCAGCGACCCCAACTGGAACGGCGGTCACTACTACGGCGGCCCGGAACCCCGGGACGGCCTCGCTCGAGCCCGCCAGATCGGCCACATCATGTACCTCTCGAAGGCATCGATGGGGCGGAAGTTCGGCCGCCGCTCGGCGGGTCGGGAAGCGGTTCGCGGGGACCCGCCGGACTCCGCGGCCGCCTTCTTCCCCTACCGGGAGGTCGAGTCCTATCTGGACTACCAGGCCGACAAGTTCACCGACCGGTTCGACGCCAACAGCTACCTCTACATGACTCGCGCGATGGACGATTTCGATCTCTCGGCGGGGTACGAGTCCGACGCCGACGCGCTGGCGGCCTTCGAGGGCGAACTCCTCTTGCTGTCGTTTACCGGTGACTGGCACTTCACCGTCGAACAGGCCGAAGCGCTGGCCGAGGCCTGTCGCGACGCGAGCGTCGATGTCGCCCACCACGTGATCGAGTCCGATCACGGCCACGACGCATTCCTCGTCGAACCCGAAACCGTCGGCCCGCCGCTCTCGGACCTGCTCGAGACCGGACTCGAGGGCCGTGCGATCACCGATACGGCACCGGCGGCCGACGAGACCAGCGACTTCGCCCCGGTTCACACGAGTCTGTTTTCGAAGTGACATACTCTTCCAACCGATACGAACGGAAATTTCCGCTCGAAAGGGCTCTCTCGAGTATACTCACGATAAACGGAAAATCATGTTATATAAACAGTGTCGTAAAGTATAATACCACTCTGTCTGATGTGTTAGTGATGTCAGACGGGAAGCAACTGGATTACGAAACCGAGGAATCGACGGAAGAACACCAACGCGTACCGCGGGACGACGGGAGCGATCTACCGATCAAAGAGGGGGCGGTGTTCGGAGCCATCGCCGTGGTCGCCACGTATCTGACGCACCTGCTTCTGACGGCGATTGCGACGGCACAATCGTCCCCCATCGCTGCATCCGTCGGGGCGGATGGCGACGTGGTCGTCACCGAAATGGTCGCCTCCTGGAAGGCCGCTGGCTGGAGCTACCTCAGCGTGTTCGGGACCGGATTCGAGGCCGACGGCGAAGCCGCAACGCTCAGTGACGCGCCGAACCACGGTGCCGCGTTCGCTACCGGCGCGTTCAGTTTGTCGACGCTGGTCCTGTTCCTCGTGACGGTCGGTGGTATCGTCGTCTCTGGATACGCGATTGCCAAATACACCGAGGCAAACAGCCCCGTCGACGCCGCGAAAGCCGGCGTCACCGTCGCCATCCCGTACCTCGCGTTCGCCGCAATCGCGGCGTTCGTGATGACGCAAACGTACTCCGAGGTTCCCACTGTCCTGAACCTCATCGGTGCTGAGGACGGCGGCGTTCTCGGACTCTCCGCCGGCGACTACATCAACGACGCGGGAGATTCGGTCAGCACCGACGTCGAGTTCGCTCCGTCGATGACCGATGCGGTCCTCTTCGCCGGCATCATCGTTCCGGCAATCCTCGGCGCCGTCGGCGGCCTGCTCACCCAGCCGCGTGACGCCCTCGAGACCGTGATGGCGAAGGTCCAGTAAGGGAACTGCGATCACCGATCGAACTACCCAGCACAGATATGGATCAGTGTCTCAACTGATTTTTTCGAACTGATCACTGCACCGAGAGCTGCTGCGCTCGAGTCCCCACTGTCGAAACGGTCGACGGACGATAGCGACGACGCGAGCACGGCGGCGGAAACACGAGGAATGGAACGGTTTCGGACGGGAACTGTCGAGTATCAGTACTGCTGTTTGTGACCGTGGTCGAACGAAACGTACTGGTCTGCGGTCGAGCGGTCGGAGCGTCGGCGGTCGATCCAGTACTGCAGATCGGAGATGAACAGCGCGAGGTTTTCGCGGGCGAGCAGTTTCATCGAGACGCCTTGCGGCGAGCGGAACAGGGCGATCAGCGACCACATCGACCCGGCGGCGAACGCGCCCATCGCGGAGAAGCTCATCCCGAGTGTGAAAAACGTCGTGCCGTAGACGAACCCGATCCCCATCGACGGGAGGCTCGTGCCGAGCGGAACCCGCGCGCTCGAGTCGCGCAGCGTCGGCGCGAGGAAGATAATCGAAAGGCCGCTTCCGAACATGAATACAAGATCTTGCCACATCATCAAAAGCACTTACTCGAGTGTGAGTTAAAGATCCCTCGGTCCGGAAATCGGCAGTTATCACGGACACTCACCGAGTACTGACGGAGTGTCGAAACCGACGCCAAGAGGACGAAAAACGCCGGAATCCGCAGACCGATCCGACATCGCAGGACCGCAATTAGCGATTACGCGATCACAATAGAACGCGTCCCCGACGGATCAGCGCTCGGTGAGAACGGCCTCGTCGAGCAGCGTCTCGCGGGCCTCAGCCATCGACGTAACGACGACGTCACAGTGGGGCTCGACCGCCGGTTTGGGTTCGAACCCGATCGCCAGTCCGGCGACCTCGAGCATCGGCAAGTCGTTGGCACCGTCGCCCATCGCGACGGTTTCTGCGAGGTCGACGCCGACGTCGTCGGCGAGGGCCGCAAGGGCGTCGTCCTTGGTGCCCTCGATCAGCGGACCGTCGACCGTACCGGTGAGCTCGTCTCCCTCCATCGGGAGCCAGTTCGAGACGATGTGATCGACGGAGACGCCCTCGCGCTCGAGGGCGGCCGCGACGCCGCGTTCGAACCCGCCCGTGAGAATAGCAGTTGTGACGCCAGCCGCATTCAGTTCCTCGATGAGGTCGGCGGCCCCCTCGCGGAGGACGACCTCATCGAAGGCCGCGTCGGCCTCGGCCCGGGGGAGCCCCTCGAGCAGGGCCGCGCGCTTGCGCAGACTCTCGGCGTACTCGATTTCATTGTTCATCGCGCGCTCGGTAATCTCGTCCATATCGGCGGCGACGCCGCGGCGGTCGCCCAGCAGGACTGTCATCTCGGAGTCCGAAAGCGTCCCATCGAAGTCGAAAGCGACGACTGTCATTGTGCCACGGTTGTGGGTCCCCGGATAAACCAGTTCAGGTTTCCCGTCGTCGAGCGGACCGATCGGTCGTCACCGGCGAACGGGTGCGGGTGGCCACTGTCTATATACATCGGGCGTTCCGTCACTGATGCGTGACCGACGGCGAACGGACCGGAACGGACGCGAGCGAGCCCCTCGAGTCGCCGCTCTTTCCGTTCGACGAGAGCGAGTTCTTCCGACAGCTCGTGGCGAACACCTCCGAGGGGTTGCTGACCATCGACGAGGAGAGCACCATCGTGTTCGCGAACCCCGCAATCGAGGACATCCTCGGCTACAGTCCAGAAGATCTCATCGGTTCCTCGAAGATGACGCTGATTCCCGAGCGGCTCCAGTCGGCCCACGCCGCCGGCCTCGAGAAGTACCTGCGAACGGGCGACAAACACATTAACTGGGACGGGATCGAACTCCCCGCCTTGCACAAGGACGGACACGAGGTTCCCGTGCTAGTGAGCCTCCGAGAGCACACCCACGAAGGACGGCGGCTGTTCACGGGATTGTTCCGAGATATCTCCGATCAGAAGGCGCGTCAGCGCCGCTTCGAGGCCGTCTTCAACAACACCTACCAGTTCACCGGCCTCCTCGATCCCGACGGAACCGTCCTCGAGATGAACGAGGCCGCGCTGTCCTTCGGCGACCTCGAGCGCGACGACGTCGTCGGGACGGCGATCTGGGACACGTACTGGTTCCGGACCCGCAAGGAAGCGCGCGAAACGGCGCTCGAGGGAGTCGAACGCGCCAGGGACGGGGACCTGTTTCGGGGCGAGATTCGAATTCAGGGAACCGACAGAACCGCGATCATCGACTTTTCGATCCGACCGGTCACCGATCGGAACGGGGAGGTGCAACTCCTCATCCCCGAGGGGAGAGACATCACCGCCCTCAAACTGCGCAAACAACACCTGCGGGTCCTCCATCGACTGCTCCGACACAACCTTCGAAACGAACTCAACGTGATCAACGGGTTCACCGAAACCCTCCTATCGGAGGTCGAAGCCGACGCACACCGCGAGTACGTGGCCGAAATCGCAGAGACCTCGAGCGCGCTCATCGAGATGACCGAAACGGCGAAACAGCTCGCCGATGTCGCCCTCGACGGAGGCGGGAAACAGACGGCGACTGACGTTCGGGACGTTCTCGAGGCGGTCGTCTGCGACCTCCGAGAGCAGTACCCCGCGAGTTCGATCACGGTGACCGAGTCGATCGACGCCGCGGTCGCTGCGGGCCCTCGACTGCACACCGTCCTCGAGGAAGTGATCCACAACGCGATCGCACACGCCGAGGAGTCCGATCCGACGGTGGAGATCGCGATCGTCGACACCGGCGGCGACACGATCGATGTGCGAGTCTTCGATACCGGTCCCGGGATTCCCGCGACGGAGCGGACGGGGATCTTCAACGACGAGCAGATCACGCAGATCAAACACGGGAACGGGCTCGGGCTCTGGCTCGCAAGCCTGATCGTCGACGACTACGGCGGATATCTCGATTACGAGCCCCGGTCCGACGGCGTGGGAAGCCGCGTGACCGTCTGCCTCCCGCGAGCGCACTGACCGATCGGCCGGGAACCGGCCGACGGCGTCGGAAGTTACATCTCGTCCTCGACCGGCGTCTTGACGATCGTTACCGGTCGCGAGGCCAATCGTGCGACGCGGTCGGTGACGCTCCCCAGCAGCTGGCGGTAGTCACCGGGCCGTTCCTTCGATCCCATGACGAGCAAGTCGACGTCGGCTTCGTCCGCGTACGCGAGAATCTGCTCGTGAGGAGAGCCGTGTCTGACGACCGTCGTCGGCTTCAGCCCCGCGTTCCGGGCCGCCTCGGCCGCCGACTCGAGGGCGTCCTCGCCGACGTGTTCGAGCGCTGCCTCGAGGCCCTCGAACTCGTGGACGTACTCGTCGCCGCTGTAGGAGTCATAGACATCGCTGTCGACGACGTACAACAGGTGGAGTTCCGCACCGGTCCGTTCGGCGACGGCGATGGCGTGTTCAGTTGCCAGTTCCGTCCCCTCCGCCGCGTCTGTCGGTAACAGGATTCGGTCGTACATACTCAATGGTACGCGCTCGACGGGATAAGTTGGACCGGCTATTTCACGTTCGCGGGAATATCGTCCGGACGGCTGCCAGTGGTCGATCGGACATCAACCGAACGAGGAACGGCGTCGGCACCAGCGCAGAGTTAGCCGTCGACGGTCGCATCGCCCCGATTTCGCTTCGGAAGTGGCGGTGTTTTTTGCCGCCCCTCGCGACAACGGAAGGGTTTACGTTCTCCACCCGGTTATCTCGCGCATGAAGGTTCTCGTCACGGATCCGATCGCAGACGCGGGTCTGGACGTACTCAGAGACGCCGGCCACGACGTCGAAACGGGCTACGAACTCGAGGGCGACGACCTCCTCGAGGCGGTTTCGGACGCGAACGGACTGATCGTCCGCTCGGGCACCGAGGTCACCGAGGAAGTCCTCGCAGCCGCCGACGAACTCGCGATCGTCGGCCGAGCCGGCATCGGCGTCGACAACATCGACATCGACGCCGCGACGGACAGCGGCGTCATCGTCGCCAACGCCCCCGAAGGGAACGTTCGCGCGGCCGCCGAACACACCGTCGCGATGACGTTCGCGAGCGCTCGCTCGATCCCGCAGGCCCACATCCGCCTGAAAAACGGCGAGTGGGCGAAAAGCGACTACCTCGGCACCGAACTCGACGGCAAGACGCTCGGCGTCGTCGGCCTCGGCCGCGTCGGCCAGGAGGTCGCCAAGAAACTCGACTCGCTGGGGATGGACATCGTCGCCTACGACCCCTACATCAGCGAGGAGCGCGCCGAGCGCATCGGTGCCGAACTCGTCGAGTTCGATCCGTGCCTCGAGCGAGCCGACGTCCTGACCGTCCACACCCCGCTCACGCCGGAGACCGAGGGACTAATCAGCGAACCCGAACTCGATCAACTCGGCGACGGCTACCTCGTCAACTGCGCCCGCGGCGGCGTCGTCGACGAGGACGCGCTGGCCGCCAAGGTCGAGGACGGCACCCTCGCCGGCGCGGCGATCGACGTCTTCGCCGAGGAACCGCTCCCGGCGGACTCGCCGCTGCTCGAGCACGACGATATCATCGTCACGCCCCACCTCGGTGCCTCGACGGAGGCCGCCCAGGAGAACGTCGCGACCTCGACGGCCACACAGGTCAACGCCGCGCTGGTCGGCGAGCCGGTCGCGAACGCACTGAACGCGCCGTCGATCGACGAGAGCGCGTTCCCCCGCGTTGAGCCCTACATCGAACTCGCCGAAACCGCCGGCAAGGTCGCCGCGCAGCTGCTCGAGGGCCGCATCGAGGACGTGGAAGTCGTCTACGAGGGCGACATCGCCGGCGAGGACGTCGAGTTCGTCACCGCCAGCGCGCTCAAGGGCGTCTTCCAGCCCCTCGAGTGGCAGGTCAACGCCGTCAACGCCCCCCAGATCGCCGAGGATCGCGGCGTCGACGTCACCGAGTCCAAGACGCGACAGGCCGAGGACTTCCAGAGCCTGATCTCCGTAACCGTCAGCAACGACGACGATGAAGTTTCCGTCGACGGAACGCTCTTCGCCGGCGACGACCCGCGCATCGTCCGCATCGACGGCTACCGCGTCGACGCCATCCCCCACGGCCGGATGGTCATCACGCGAAACACCGACGAGCCCGGCGTCATCGGTCTCATCGGCTCCGTGATGGGCAAACACGGCGTCAACATCGCCGGCATGTTCAACGCCCGCGAGACCATCGGCGGCGAAGCGCTGACCGTCTACAACGTCGACAGCGAGGTCCCCGCGGAAGCGAAGGCGGAACTCGAGGAAGACGAGCGGGTCATCGGCGTCAGCGACATCACGCTGAACGGCCAGAACTGAGCGGTCTCGAACGGACGAATCGGTACGGACACGGCGCTCGTTTTCAGCTCGGTTCGATCGGGGATTCTCGTCCCGACAGTCCGACTCAGACGCCGCGATCACGGAACCGCTCGCACGACACCTCGAGCGGGAGATCATCGAACTCGTCGTCACCACCGACGAGAAGCGTCGCGTCGCGTTCATACGCGAGCGCAACGGCGGCAGCGTCGGCCAGCAAGATGTGGCCGTCGGCTTTGACTTCCCCCATGAGTCGCCAGTCGGCAGACGCAACGGTCAGTCCTTGCCGTTCGATCGCGCGGAGGTCTCGGTCGGCAGTACGGAACGAGTCGGGAGTGGGCGACTCGGTGTCCGTTCCTTCGAAACGAGCGATCAGATAAAATACTTCGCTGGCATTCGCCTCGGCGAGAACGCCGTCAGCATCACCGGCGAAAACGTCGGAGAGAATCGCCGCGACGGTCCGGTGGCCCGGTTCACCGTAGAGATACGCGACGATCGCCTCCGTATCGAAAACGTAGCTATCGGTCATTCGTCAGTGTCCGGTCGGAGGCGTTCGAGCGTCTCCTCCTCACGACGGTGGTCGGCGTCTCTGAGTTCGCGTACTCGTTCGGTGACCGACCCGGATTCGCGCTCACCGGCATGAATTCCGTGGAGTTCATCGGGTGACGGGACCGGTTCGATGACGATCCGCCCGTCTGCTTCGTAGACGAACACCTCACCCGGCGTCTCGATCCCGAACTTTTCGCGGAGCGCCTTCGGAATCGTCGCCTGCCCCTTCTGCGAGACGCGGACAACTTCTGGGCCGTTCGTACTACTACTCAGTTGTTGTTGTACCTATGTTCTCAGGTAGTACCAATCTATCGCTACCGAGTGCCGTCTCGTTCCCTCGCCCGTCACACCGCTCGGCGTCGTGGAGGTCTATGCTCGCGGCAAAAGACCTATCGCTCGGACGAACGATATTGCGCGTATGGACGACGACGTTTCGGTCGACTTCGGCGAGGACGGACTCGTCCCCGCCGTGGCACAGGACGCCGACTCCGGCAAGGTGCTCATGCTCGCGTACGTCTCACCGGAGGCCCTCGAGCGGACCCGCGAGACCGGCCGCGCACACTACTACTCCCGGAGCCGGGAGGAACTCTGGGAGAAGGGGGCGACGAGCGGCCACGTCCAGGACGTCGCGGAGGTCCGGGTCGACTGCGACGCCGACACCCTCCTCTATCTGGTCGACCAGGAGGGTGGCGCGTGCCACACCGGCCACCGATCCTGCTTTTACCGAACGATAGAGGGAGAGCACGTCGGCGAAAAAGTGTTTGACCCCGACGCCGTCTACGAGTGAAATGAGCGAGCGCGTCCCCTCCACTGACGCCGGCTCGGACGCCAGCGTCAGCACTAACGACGGCGAACCAACCCCGCTCGAGACCCTCGAAGCTGCTCGAAATCGCCGTGAGACGGTCGAGGACCGCATCGCAGACCACGGCGAGGAGACCGTCGACGAAGTCGCGACGGCCTATCGCGACGCGACGAAATTACTGGACGACTACGTCGACCGAGCAACCGGGACCGGCAAGGAGAACTTCCAGGCCTACATCGAACTCGAGGGGAAATTCGACGGGCTCGTCTCGAGTCTCTCCGACGACCTCGTCGCGTACGAGGCCTTCGAGGACTCCCTCGAGGCGATCGACAAGCGCCGGCTCAGCGAATCGGACTTCGAGCGCGCTCGCGAGGCCCTCGAGCCGGCCGCCGAGTACGCCGACCTGCTCGAGGAACGCGAGTCCGCCCGCGAGGAGGTCGCGGAGGCGCGCAAGGCAGCCAACAAGCGCTCGCGAGCGCTCGACGACGAAATCGCCGAGCGCGAGCGGCTGCTCGAGCTCGCGACCGCCGATCTCGACGCGCCGGTCGAGCGGCTTCGGGAGCCGATCGAGCACTACAACGAGGCCATCCGCGAGGCCGTACAGGAGTACCGGCTCGCGGCCAGCGCACGCGAAGTGTTCGACCTGCTCGAGCGGAGCGCGTGGTACCCGTTCGTGAACTACGAGCAGCCGCCCGACGATCTGCTGGAGTACGTCCGCGAGAATCCGGCGGGCGAGTACACGATTCCGGAATTGCTCGAGTATGCCGACTACTCTCGATCGAAGCTCTCTCACTACGTCGACAGCGCGGACGAACTCAAGCGCAACGTCGCGACCCAGCAGACGTACCTCGACGGCATCGACGCCGAGCCGCTGACGGTCGACTGGCCACCGGAGTCGGCCGGCACGCTGCGTCGACGCGTCCGGGAGTACCGACCCTTCGTCGCTCGCGTCGCCGACGAAGACGTGGTCGCGAGCCTTCGCGAGGTCCGCCTCCTCACGACCGACAGCGACTACGACCGCCTCCAGACCGCGGCGCAGGCCGTCGCCCGGCTCGACCCTGCCGAACGCGAACGGCTGACCGACGGTCGCGTCGCGGACGAACTCGAGGCTCTGCGGGCCGAACGGGAGCGACTCGAGGCGGCGCTCGAGGCCGACAACCTGGTCTGAGCGGCTCGCAGTTCGAGCGGCTCGGTTCGTTCGGGCCCCGCACTTTAGCCGTCGGAGCCCGATTTCCCTCGCATGAGCAGACACGTCCTCGTCCCGATTGACGACTCCGAGCCGGCGCGGGCGGCCCTCGAGCACGCCCTCGAGTGGGTTCCCGCCGATCGAGTGACGGTCGGTTTCGCGGTCGACGACCTCGAGGCCGATTACGGCAGCGCCGTCTCGGGTGACGACGAACCCGACTTTTTCGCCGAGGTCCGGGCGATCGCCGGCGAGCACGACAGGGCGGTCGAAACGACCGTTGTCGAGGGGTCAGGGGTGGCGGACGCCATCCTCGAGTACGTCGGCGAGGCGGACGTCGACGCAATCGTCATGGGCAGCGAGGGGAAAGCCGGCGTCTCGCGGATGCTGCTCGGCAGCGTCGCGGAGTCGGTCACGCGGCGCGCGGCGGTTCCGGTGACAGTCGTTCCGTGACGGCGACCCGCCAAACCACTCGAGACGAAACTTGACGAAAGGACAATCTCCTGTACCGGCCGGCGACCAAGTCGAGTACAGCAAATAATGAAAATTATTCTAGAACATTTTTTATTCGACATGAGACTGTGGGTGCTCCCGAACAAACGCTGTCAGACGGGTCGATCGAACCGTAGATCGTACAAGATGAGAATGAGCGACTATGCAGGGATAATTCCGCCTACTGCGACTCGCTCGAATGACGAAGCCGACCCGAAACTGAGACGGAATTTTCCCCACCTAGCGCTGCCAAAGGCTATTTGATACATCACGAGAAATGACAGTCGAAATGAGTCGGATACAGAGACGAAAATTGTTGAAGTTATCAGTAGCCGGGGGGGCAGGGCTCGTCGGAACCGTCGTCGGCGCCGCAAGCAGCGGCGCTGCCGCCACAATCGACATCAAGCACTCGAGCATGTCAGCGATAGTCATGGGAACGGGTGCGGCGTCTGAGACCATTACCGTCAGTACTACCGGCGGTGGCCTGTTCGAGTTCGGGGGGGACGCCGGTCGATCGCTTCGGATCCGTAACGCCGCGACGGGCAAGACAACCACGTTCAAACCGGACCACGACGGCGAGACGTACGCGACCGATCACGTGACGATCTTTACCGGTTCGCTAGAAGAGGTGCCGTCGATGGACGGACTTGTCGACGTCCGAACACCGGAGGGAAGCGAGTCCTCCGTCACCGTCAGCGGTTCATACAGCGGCGATACGGGGATATTCACCGATCGGACGTTCGCCCCGTACGTCGTCGAACTCCTCGACGGATCGGGGGCCGTCGTTGCGACGACCGACGAGAAAGTGTACGGGACCAACTACGAGTGGGAGTTCGATCAGGACGGAGCGACGGCGACGATCACTCGAGACGAGGAAGTCGACGAAAACTGGCTCGTCGAATTCGAAATCGAGAACGACTCGAGCGGTGATACGCGAGCCATCTCTCACGAGGACGGCGACGACGTCTTCGAAATCCCGCTCGATGAACTCCACGTCGAGGATGGCGAGTACGAGTGGGAACTCGTCATCTACAACGGGCCGAACTCGTCGAACGAAGACATCGCGATCCGTCTCCCAGGAGGGGACGAGCAACTCGTCACTATCGGGGCGGTCGATGAGGATACCGGCGATGATTCCGGTACTACCGAATCGACCGGTGGCTCTGACAGTTCCGAATCGGACGATAACTCCAGTGGTGACGAATCCGACGACGACTCTGCGTCCAGCGCAGACGAGGTACCCGGGTTCGGATCTGTTGCCACGATCGCGGGCCTCACCGGTGGCTACGCGCTGCTGCGACGGTCCGAAAACGAGACGTAACGATGACGTTCAGGCGTCGGCCTTCGCGTCGGCCAGCGCCTCGTACATATCGTCGACGAGTTCCTCGGCGCGGTCGCCCTCGCGGGCCTCGGCGTAGATCCGGACGAGCGGTTCGGTGCCCGACGGGCGAGCGAGCACCCACGCATCGCCGTGATCCAGCCGGTAGCCGTCGCGGGTGTTGAGTTCGGCGTCAGACGCCTGGGCGTGGTTGGCAGCCGCGTCGAGCATCGCGTCGCGCTCGGCCGTCGACTCGTATTCGACGTTGCGCCGGACGTTGACGTAGCCGTCGTAGGGGGCGACGATCTCGCTGACCGGGCGCTCGGCGACTAACTCGAGGAAGCGCGCTGCAGTGAACGCCCCGTCCCGCGAGAGCCGGTATTCGGGGAAGAAGATGCCACCGTTGCCCTCGCCGGCGACCGGCACCCGCTCGCCGTTGGCCTCGAGTTCCTCGATGCGGGTGATGATGTTGGTCGAGCCGATGGGGGTTAACTCGAGTTCGGCCCCGACCGCGGTGACCACGTCGACGAGTCGCTGGGAGACGTTGACCGCGGAGACGGTGGTGTCGCCGGCCTCGAGTTCGGCGGCGGCGAGCGCGGCGAGCGTGGCGTCGCCCTCGACGTAGTCGCCGTTCTCGTCGAAGAAAATCGCGCGGTCGGCGTCGCCGTCGTGGGCGATGCCGACGTCGGCGTCGGTCGCCCGGACGAGCCGACCGAGGTCCCCGAGGTTGTCCGGAACCGGTTCGGGGTCGCGACCCGGGAAATGACCGTCGGGCTGAGCATTAACGGTGACCACGCGACAGCCCAGTTCCCGGAAGAACTCCGGGCTGGTCAACGATCCCGCGCCGTGGCCCGGATCGAGCGCGACGGTGAGGTCAGCGTCGGCGATCACCTCCCGATCCGTTGCCGCGAGCAGCCCGTCGACGTACTCCCGTTTGACCCCGTCGATATCGCGGACGCGACCCGTCTCGTCCCAGGAGGCGACGGTAAACGACTCCGCGAGCAGCGTCTCCTCGATATCCTCGAGGGCCGAGATCGAGAGTTCGACGCCATCGCTCCCGACGAGTTTGACGCCGTTGTACGGCGGCGGGTTGTGCGAGGCCGTGATGACCATGACCGGCACCCCTTCGCGTTCGGCGTAGGCCTGTGCCCCCGGCGTCGGAACGATCCCGAGGCGGTCGACATCGGTACCCGTACTCGCCAGCCCGCTGGCGGCCGCATCGGCCAGCATCCGCCCCGTGTGACGGGTGTCGCGAGCGATGGCAACCCGGTCCCCACCGCGACCACCACCCCAGGTCGTCCCCGCCGCTTTCGCGACGCGCAGGACGAACGCGGGCGTCAACTCCTCGTTGGCGACGCCCCGCGTCCCACTCGATCCGAAGACTTGCATCACGTGGTACTCTAACCGGACCCCCCAAAGGGATTCCGCAAACTGATTCCGACGCGGCGGCCGCCGTCGCCCCGTGTGCCAGCGCAGGACGGAACGTTTTCGTCCCGCCCCCACGACATTCCCGTATGGATTCGATCGAGGAAAAGCGCGTCTACGGCGACCGCGCAGGGGCAGTCACCGCGTACGTCGCGAGCGCAATGGGCATCGTTCGCGTGCGCGTCGCCGGCGACACCGTCGGCGAATTCGGCCTCTGTGAACGCTGTTCGGCTCGAGACATCGCGGCGGGCCCCGCCGCGGTCGCCATCGCGACCGACGAAGACGTCCGAGTACTCGCCCTCGAGGACGGAGCCGGAACGAACCGCAGCGGCGGCGACGGCGGTGACGATGAGAACGTTGGCGACGCGTCACTCGCGACCGAGGAGGAGACGTTCGTCGGGACGGGGTTCGGCCCGGCGGTCGCCGTCGGCTACGACGATGACGGCGATCTCCTCGTGGCCGACCCGGACGGTCGCGTCGCGTGTCAAGCCGCGGACTCGAGCGAGTGGACCACGCTCGCGGACGAGACCGTCGCGCCGGTTCGGGCGATCGACGGTGATCTCGTCGGGACAGCGGACGGCGTCTACCGCGTTCAGGACGGCGGACTTAATCACGCCGGACTGACCGATGTGCGTGACGTCTCGGCGGCCGGCGTCCCGCTCGCCGCCACCACGGACGGACTCTACAAGCTCGGCAACGGCTGGATGGCGGTCCTCGAGGGGGGGTTCGACACCGTCGGAGCCGATCCCCGCTCGGAGCCGGGACGGCTTGTCCGCGCGCACGCGGTCACGGACGAGACGATCTACGAGTACGTGCCCGACGACGACGCGTGGCGCGAATCCGATCGATCGACCGATTCCGTGATCGGCTTTAGCTACGGTGAGACGACCTACGCCGTGACGGAGCAGGGGGCCTTCCTCGCGGCGAGCGACGGGGAGTGGCGGACGCGAACGCTCGGTGTCAGGGACGTGACGGGGATTGCGATCCCACAACGAGAGTGAGATTTTCGACCCAGCGATGTCGGTGAGTGTGCGTCTGAGACCGCCGGTCGGGCGCGATGTCTGACGGACGTTTAACTATACGGGATTATTCTCTGTGAGTACATGAGCGAACTACCACGCCGACGACTACTGGCCGTGACCGGCACCGCACTCACGGGTGCGGTCGCCGGCTGCACGGGCAGCGACGAGGACGCGGGGAACGGTAACGGGAACGGTGACGGGAGCGGAAACGGGGACGGGAACGAGACGGGAGACGAATCCGGCGGACCGAGCGGCACGCTCCTCGGGGAAATCTCCGTCGAGAATCTAAACGACGAATCGCATACGGTCGACGTCATCGTCGAGTTCGGCGGCGATCCCGAACACTGGTCGACCCACGAACTCGCGGCCGACAGCGGCGCGGAACTCGAGCGAAACTGGTCGACAGAACCGGGTGCGTTCAACATCGTGTTCCGGCTCGACGGAGGGGAACCGACCCAGGTCACGCCGGCGAAGTGGAACGATCCAGACTGCATCAACGTCTTCGCGCTGGTCACCCGAAACGGCGAACTGAAGATTCTGAGCGACACCGACGGCGGCGCGTGCGGCGACGGCGATGCGACGGTTGACGACGCCGAGGCGTGATCGAACGGGTCGTGAGCGAGCGATCGGATCGCGTGCCGAGTCGAACGGGTAGTTGCGTCCATTTTGCCACACCGGATCGCGACGACGCGTTTTTTGCGGACGGTGCGAGTCGACTCTCTCGGTTCGAGAACGAAAACTGGTTTACCCCCCGGCCTGTCCCACCGACTATGATCGTCAGCGGATCGGCGTCGCAGGCTCTCGCCGCGACGCTCGCTCGAGAGCTCGAGGAATCGCTCGCCGCCGTCGAATACGACCGCTTTCCCGATGGCGAACTGCTCACGGCCGTCCCGGGACTGGCCGACGCCGACCCGGACCGGGCAGTGATCGTCGCCTCGACCGTCTCGAGCGACGCCCACCTCGAGGTACTCCAGTTACAGGACGCCGCCCGCGAGGCGGGCGTCGAGGAGGTCGTCACCGTTTTGCCGTACATGGGCTACGCTCGACAGGACGCGGCTTTCGAGGCGGGTCATCCCGTTTCCGCGCGGGCGGTCGCCCGTTCGATTTCGACCGGCGCGGACCGCCTCCTCACCGTCAACCCCCACGAGACGGCAGTCTGCGAGTTTTTCGAGCCGACGGCGACGGCCGTCGACGCTGCGGGTCGACTGGCCGAGCCACTGCCCGACGACCTCGTGGAGCCGGTCTTTCTCTCCCCCGACGCCGGCGCAATCGATCTCGCGGAGACGGTCCGGGACGCCGCCGGCGCGGGTGAGACCGACTACTTCGAGAAGACCCGACACTCCGGAACCGACGTCGAGATATCCCCGAGCGATGTCGACGTAGCCGACCGAGACGTCGTCGTGGTCGACGATATCATCGCGACGGGGTCCACGATGAGCGAGGCCGTCGACGTCCTGCAGCAGCGAAACGTGGGGCGCGTGTTCGTCACCTGCGTCCACCCGCTGCTGGCCCGCAACGCCGTCACGAAGCTCTCGCGGGCCGGCGTCGAAGCGATCTATGGCACCGACACCATCGAGCGCGGGGTTAGCACCGTCTCGGTCGCACCGACCCTCGCAAGACACCTGTAAGCAAACGATTAAGTAGTCCCCGTCCAGTCACCTAGTTGTTAGCGCGTGGCACGAGGCTTGCTCGGCCACACGAGACGCCGCGGATACCGAACTACATTGACTCGATGCACGGAATCGTCCACAAAACCCTCAAAGAGTACGTCGTCGCCCGGACCGACGACGACACGTGGGATACGATCGTCGAGCGCTCCGGCCTCGAGCCGAAGCTGTACCTGCCCGTTACCCACTACGAGGACGGCGAGATCGACGCCGTCCTCGAGACCCTGTCGACGATGGCCACCCAGGACAGGCGCGCGATCGAACGCGACTTCGGTCGGACCCTGGCGCCGGAACTGCTGTCGACGTTCAGCGCCCACTTGCGCCGCGACTGGGAGCTGCCGGAACTGCTCGAGTCACTCGAGACGGTCACCGACGACGTCGAAGCTGCCACCGAGGGGACCGTGCTGCCTGCACTCTCCTGTCACCGCGAGTCCGACGCCGCGGTCGTCACGTACGAGTCGGGCCGCGACACCCGATACTGCGGCCTTGCCCACGGGATTCTCGAGGGGATCGTCGCCGCGTTCGACGCCGACGCGACCGTCGCGGAAACGGCCTGCGCCGGCGACGGTGCCGACGCGTGTCAGTTCCGCGTCGACCTCGAGGCGTGAGAGCCCTGCGGTGAGTCAGCCGTCACCCGTTTTCATCTCGAATCGAATTCGTCGGTAGCAATGAGCGCGAACGCCGCAGGTGCGGTCGTGCACAACGGATCGCGGTCACCCCAAGCGTCGAACGCGGGATCCGTCTGAGCCACGGCCGCGATTCCGCTCACGGTCAGCGACGGCGGGCCAACAACGACCCGGCGACAACCATCACAAGGGCAACGAGGGCCGCCGGGACGCCGAAGCCGGGGACCTCCTCGAGCGCCGCGGCCGGCCCGCCGCCGACGCGAACGGTGACGGTCCGCTCACCGACGCCGATCTCGTATCGCCCACTCTCGTCGAACTGGAGGGACGCCTCGACCGTCGTCGACTCGCCAGGTCGGAGCGCCACCGATCGCTCGGCGACGACGCCCTCGGCGGTCCGGAACGCGATGACGGCCGCCGCCGGTCGGTCGTCGGCGGATTCGACTGTCGCGGTCGCCGTCACCGACTCGCCGGGATCGATCGTCTCGGAGGAGAGTCGGAGGTCGGAAACGGTCACGCTCGGAGCCGACCGGACGACGGCGGTCAGCCGCTCGGAGCCGACGCGAACCGTGTACTCGCCGGGCTTCGACGGCGTCCACGAGAGACGGTGGTTCGTCCCCTCGCCGGGCGCGAGCGTCCCCTGCTCGTGATCGGCCACTCGGCCATCGACCTGCAGGGTCGCGTCGTAGGTCCCGTCGCGATCGCCGACGTTATCGACCGTGACCGGGATCGACACGGATTCACCGACCGGAACTGCGATTACGTCGCCGTTTTCGCCGCCGGTCGCACCGATCGTCGACGAGTTCCAGCGCGGCCACTCCCGGTCTCCCACGTCGATCGACTCGGTTCCCAGCCCGTACTCGAAGACCGCGACCGGCTGGTCGAATGCCGCTCCGTGCTGGCTCCGACTCCACATCTCGGGGGTCGCTTCGGTCCGAGTGTACCGCTCGGCGGCGGCCCGAACGTCCGTTCCGCCGTACTCCTCGAGCAGGCGGAGGAAGTCCGCCTCGGTTATCTCCCCCTCCCGGGCGTTCAGCGTGCGGAAGACATCCTCGAGCGTTCGATCGCCGTCGGTCGCGAGCCGCAGTCGGCGGTCGATCTCGCCGTAGACGAGCGCTCCCTTCGCGTAGTCGGTGTCCGGGTCGTCCCACGTCGATCGGTCGATCAATACTCCGTCGGCGTACCGTGACCGTTCCCCTCGCTCGAGGAGGTCGCTGAAGTCCCCGAAGTCGGTGCGACCGGTCTCGAGGGCGAGCAGACCCGCGTAGTAGTCTGCCTGGGCCTCGACCAGCCACTCCACTTCGGCGGCGGTGTCGTCGTTCGAATTGGAGAAGCGCTGGCGAACGTGAACGTACTCGTGGAACCAGACCGGGTTCGACTTCTCGAGACGTTCGTCGGCGACGACCCACGCGTCCGATCGGCCGTACTTGAGCCCCGGCGGCCCCCAGTCGACATCGTTCGGGACCGCGACGACGAACACCTCGTCGCTTCGCATCCCGACGTCGAGTCGGCCGCTGGCCGCCGCCAGTGCCGACAGGACCGCCTCGGGTGACTCCCGAAGGGTCGCGGCCTCGGGAACGACAAGCCTGAACGTCTCCCCGTCGACGGTCCGCCGGTGCTCTTGAACCGCACCGAAGAACGCGATGTCGCCGCCGGTCGCACCCGGCCCGTCGACGCGCACCGATTTTTCGATGCCGACCGGATCGGTCCGGCTGTACCGGATCGAAACGTCGGGCACCTGAACCACGCCCCAGTCACCGGTGTCGACGAACGTGTAGCCGTCGCTCGACGAGCCGACGGTCCCCTCGTCCCCTGTCCGATCGGCCGGCATCGTGTACCGAATCGTCGGCTCGTCGGTCGATTCGGTCCACTCGTAGGTCTGCTCGCCCGTCCGTTCGAACCCCGTCGTCGACTCGACGGTCGCACCGGGTTGTAACGTGATCTCGAGTTCCGTGACGGGATCCGGCACGCGGAGGGTCAACGCCGCCTCGAAGCGATCGGGCTCCGCCGGCAGGTGCCGGAGGACCGTCGTCCGGTGGAGCACGTCGTCAGAACTGCTCGTCGCCGCCACCGATTCGGTACTCGTTCCGACGGATGCAAGCGATCCGCTGGGAGCGCTTCCCGACCCGAAGTCGGCGGTCGACGCCGAATCGGCCGCCCCCGCGGGCTCGAGGGCACCGACACCGGCCGGAAGACTGCCGACGAGTAAGACGACGAACACGAAGACGGCGAGCCGAGATTTCACTACCCGTTGCTGGTCAGTCAGCGCTCAAGACGTTTATGGCAGCGATACTGTCAAGTTCCGTGGAAACAACGGCGACCGAGAACGATACGGCGAACGGCAGCCTCGTAACCGGCTACTCCGACGCCTCGACCGGCGCCAGCGGCTCGATCGCGATCTCGGACATCCACCGTTTTCCGCTCGAGTTCGTTCGCTTTCGAGGATTTCGCGTTCGCTCAGTCCTCGCTTCGCTCTCTCACCACTCACGCAAAAATCTGGACCAAAAAGCGGAACGGTCGACTTCGCCTCCCGTTCCGAAAAACACCTTATAATTCCTAACAGCGCTAGTCCGACGCTTCCGCAGCCGCCAGCGGCTCGATCGCGATCTCCATCGTCACACCCTCGACATCCCACTCCTTGCGGTGGCCGTCCTCGACCGCACGGCGCTCGTCCGCGCGAACCTCCTCGCTGATCAGGTCCTCGTGGTCCGCGACGAGGTCGGCGACGCGGTCGTCGTCGATCTCGAGATCCAGCGCGATCCGCTCTTCGACATCGAGATCGAGATCCTTGCGCATCTCCTGGACCCGGCGGATGACCTCGCGGGCGTAGCCCTCGCTCTCGATATCGTCGGTCAGCGAGGCGTCGACGTAGGCGACGCCGCGGTCGTCGCCGTCGGTGCTGAACGCGGTGCCGGCGACGCCGTCGGGCGTCTGAGTGACAAAGGAAACCATCTCGTCGGAGATCTCCTCGCCCGCGTCCAGCGCGTCCGCGACGGCGTCGTCGATCGCCTCGAGGCTCGGTTCGTCGATACGGGCCTCATTGAGCGCGTTCATGACCTGGCCGGCGCGGTCGCCGAAGGCCGGGCCGAGTTCGCTCATGTCCGCTTCGGCGCTGTACTGGAGTTCCTCCCAGCGCTCCTCGGGCGAGACGAGTTCGATTTCGCGGGCGTTGAGCCGATCCTCGAGCAGTTCGGTGTGGCGCTCGACGGCAGCGACGACGCGCTGGTCGTCCGCGGCGACGACGACGCGCGGAACCGGCCAGCGCAGCTTGCGGCCGGCCTGCTGGCGGGCATTCGCGCCGGCCTCCTCGATCGCGCGGAGGAGGGCGACGTCCTCCTCGAGCTGTTCGTCCTGCCAGTACTCGTCGACCGCGGGCCAGTCCTCCATGTGGACCGTTGGGTGGCCGTCATCGCCGGTGAGCGTCCCGTAAATCTCCTCACTGATGAAGGGCGCGTACGGCGCGAGCAGGGCGACGCCCTCCCGGAGCACCTGATAGATCGTCGCGTAGGCCGCGGTCTTCGAACCGCTGTCCTCCTCGGCCCACATGCGCTCGCGGACCGCCTGCACGTAAAAGCGCGAGACGTCCTCGACGACGAACTCGAGGAGCGCGTCGACCGCCCTATCCTGGCGGAATTCCTCGAGGTGGTCGGTCATCTCGGCCTTCGTGGACTGCAGCCGGGCGAGCACCCACTCGTCGATCAGCTCGAGATCTTTGTCCGCGTCCTCGAGGGTAGTTTCCTGTGGATCAAACTCGTCTAAGCGCATGTACGGCAGCGGGAACCGGAAGACGTTCCACAGCGTCCGGAGGTGGTTCTCCATCGTCTGCATCCCGTCCCAGTCGAAGCGCATGTCCTCGCCCTGCGGGTTGTTCGACAGCAAGAACAGCCGCATGGTATCCCGGCCGTGGCGATCGATCGCCTCGTGGGGGTCGACCAGGATGTCCTTGGACTTGCTCATCGCGCGGCCGTCGGGCATGAGCGCGTGGCCGTGCATCAGGACCTCCGTGTAGGGGCTCTCGCCAAGCGCGGCGGTGCCCATCCCCAGCTGGGACCAGAACCAGCCTCGAGTCTGGTCGTGGGCCTCGAGGATGAGGTCGGCGGGCCAGAGCTCGTCGAACCGGCTGTCGTCCGCGGGGTAGTTCAGCGTCCCCCACGACGCGACGGAGGAGTCGAGCCAGACGTCGAACACGTCGGGAACGCGAGTGTAGGTGGTGTCCCCGTCGGTGATCGTCAGGTCGTCGACCGTGTCCTTGTGGAGGTCGACTTCCTTGGGGTCGACGTCCTGATCGACGCGCTCGGCGAGTTCCTCGCGCGTGGAGACGACGATCCGGTCTTCGTCGTCGTCCCGATCCTCGGGGGTCCAGATCGGCAGCGGAATGCCCCAGTAGCGCTGTCGGGAAACGTTCCAGTCCGGTGCCTCCTCGACGAAGTCTCGGAACCGGTTGTCGCGAGCCCACTTGGGGTGCCACTCGCTGTCCTCGATGTTCTCGAGGAGGTCGTCTTTGATGTCCGTGATCGTAATGAACCACTGGTCGGTGACGATCTGGAGGATCCCCGTGTCACACCGCCAGCAGTGGCCGTAACTGTGGTGGACGGTGCCCGAAGCGAGCAGCGCGCCCTCGTCCTCGAGGTCGGCCGTAATCTCGTCGTCCGCGTCCTTGACGAACTGCCCCTCGTATTTGCCCGCTTCCGCAGTGTAAACGCCGTCGCCACCGACTGGACAGAAGATCGGGAAGCCGAGTTCGCGGCCGCGCTCGAAGTCCACCTCACCGTGGCCGGGCGCGGAGTGAACCAGCCCGGTCCCGTCGCCGTCGGTGTCGACGTAGTCGGCGGCGTAGACCTCGAGCGCGCCTTCGTGGTCCGGATGATCGGGCACCTCCTCGCTGAGCGGATGCTCGTAGGCCCAGCCGAGCAAGTCCTCGCCGGTGACTTCCTCCTCTACCTCGTAGTCGTCGTAGCGGCCCTCCCGCAGGACCTCCTCGTGTTTCGCCTCGGCGAGGTAGAGCAGTTCCTCCTCGCCGTCTCTCTCCGCACGAACCCCGACATAATCGCCGTCCTCGTCGACCGCGACAAAGGTGTTCGCCGGGATCGTCCACGGAGTCGTCGTCCAGATGACGAGCGAGCCCTCTCGATCCTCGAGGTCGAATTTAACGTAAATCGAGGGATCCTCGACGTCCTCGTACTCGACCTCGTTGTTCGCGATGGCGGTCTCACAGCGCGGACACTGCGAGATGGAGCGGTGGCCCTTCTCGACTAAGCCGCGGTCGGCAGCGTTCGCAAAGCCCCACCAGGCCGCCTCCATGTACTCCGGCTCGACCGTTCGGTAGGGATCGTCCCAGTCCATCCAGACGCCGAAGTCCTGAAAGTCCGACTGGAGCCCCTCGAGTTGCTCGTCGGCGTAGTCCTTGCACTCCTGGATGAAGTTCTCCTCGCCGAACTCCTCGATGTCCTTCTTGTTCTCGAAGCCCAGTCGCTCCTCGACGCGGGTCTCGATGGGAAGGCCGTGCATGTCGTAGCCGGGGCGATCGGTGACGTCGTACCCCTGCATTCGCAGGAAGCGGATGTAGACGTCCTTCAGCGACTTGTTCCAGGTAGTTCCCATGTGCGCCGATCCCGACGTGTACGGCGGGCCGTCGACGAAGAAATAGGACTCACCGTCCGCTCGGTGCTCGACCGTCTGCTCGTAGGCGTCGACGTCGTCCCAGTACTCGAAGACCCGCTGCTCGAGTTCGTGTGGGTCGTACTGGTCGTCGACCTCGCCGAACCTGCTCATACTCGACCTAATCGCCTCCGGTAGTAAAGAGGAATCGATATTGCAGGTCGCTCGCGTCGATGTCTCGAGAAATCGAACGTCGTTTTCGGCCGCTCAGACGTACTTCGAGAGGACCTTCTGATAGCCCAGTCCGTACGCGCCAGCGTAGAGCATGACGCCGCCGAGGAGAGCCATCCACATTGCGATCATCGCCTCGCCACCCCCGAGGTGCTGGAGGCTCGCCTGTTCGACGAGGACGCCGCCGACCGTCAATACACCGGCGACGACGGTGTAGACGACCAGTGTGAGTGATTCCACGAGTAGTTCAGGATCGAGCGTTGGCATTACCCTGCTGGTACCCACCCACAGAAGGTAAACCTGTCCCCTCGAGTGCGACACGACCACATGGACGGAAGCCGCATCGAATCGACCGATCTAAGCGACTGCGGTCGTATCTCGGTATGTGCCCGCGACCGACCCCGATGCCGAGCCCGGCTCGGCGACCGCAGAATCTCCGGCCTATCCGAGCGACCGAAACGTCCTCGAGCCCGACTGCACACGCTGTTCGGCACTCGTCGAGTCCCGCGAGTGCATCTCGTGGGGAACCGGCCCGCTCGAGGCCGACGTGGTCGTCGTCGGCGAAGCGCCGGGATACGGCAACCCCGACGCCGACCCCTGGCGGGGCGGCAACTGGACCGGCAAGGCCTACACCTCGAGACACTCCGGCCGACGCATCCGTCGGATGGTCGACGAGATCGGCTACGGCGACGACGCCTACTACACGAACGCGGTGAAGTGCTTTCCAGCGAGCGAGGAGCCACGCTCCTCGGAGTCGGCGAACGGTGAAACCGTGAGCCAGGATCCCGAGGACCCGACGAGCAATCGCGAACCCACCCCCGAGGAGCGCGCGAACTGCCGGACTCATCTCCTGACCGAACTCGAGGAAGTAGATCCGACGGTCGTCCTCGCGACGGGGAAGCACGCGACGAAGACCGTGTTAGCGGCCGAAGATCGGACGCTCGAGGGCTTCATCGACAGCGTGCTCGAGCCGGTCCGCTGCGAGCGCCTCGACGTGTGGCTCGTTCCGATCCTGCATCCGTCCTATCAGGACGTCTGGATCGGCCGGCTGGGCTACGAGCCCGATGAGTACCTCGAGGCGATTGGCGAGACGCTCGACGAACTGTGTGGACCCTCCGGCAAGCGGTAGCGGGTGAATACGCTGCGAAAACAAGCTTCCGGCTGCGGATACTATTCCCGTTACAGTACCGCTTTCGCCGTCCAGCGCTCGACGGAACCCGGCGATCGATTCGAGTAGTCGGGTAACCTTCATACGGCAAGCCGACACACACTCGAGCATGAGTACGATCTTCAGTCAGATTGTGGAGGGGGAGATCCCCGCGCGCATCGTGTACGAGGACGAGACGACGATCGCCTTCCTCGACGCCAACCCGCTGGCACCGGGCCACACGCTGGTGATCCCCAAAGACGAGTACGAGCGGCTGAACGACGTTCCCGAAGACATTGCGACGGATCTCTACGCGACGATCCATCGCATGGTCCCCGCCGTTGAGGAGGCTGTCGACGCCGACGCGACCACCGTCGCGTTCAACAACGGCGAGGAGTCCGGACAGGAGGTTCCACACGTCCACTGTCACATCGTCCCCCGGTTCGAGGGCGACGGCGGCGGCCCCATTCACGCCATGTTCGGTGGCCCGGCCGATCTCGAGGACGACGAACTCGACGACATCGCCGACGAGATCGAGTCTCGAGCCTGAGACGGTCTGCTGTACCGATGTCCCGGAGCAACCGCAGGACGGTTCGCGGTTGCTCCGGAACTGACTGACAGCAGTCCGTACGATTCGATCGGGGAACGGCGCAGCCTCAAGGGCGCCGTGACGTTTTTACTCTCCGCGCGTGAGCCTCGCGTATGATCATCGCCGGCATCGTCGCCCAGTTCCGCGCTCACCCCGTCGCCACGGCCCTCGAGCTGGGCAGCGTCCTCGTCTGCTGTCTACTGTTCGCGGGAACGTTCGTCCTCCTCTCGAGTGGCGTGCCGACCGGCCGGGGCGATCCGTGGCTGGCGCTGATCGGCGTCGGCGTCGCGTTCGTCCTCTTCTGGACCGTCGTGGTGCCACTGTACGAACGGACGCTGTAGACGTACCTTTTTACGCCTCGGGATTCCTCATGGTTCGAGAGACCAAAGGTCTCTCGTCATCACGAAAGACGCAAAACGTCTTTCGAACGACTTCGTTCGGAACCGCTCGGCGCAAAAATCTACGCTAAAAAGGCCGCCTTCACGGGCTTCGCCCGTTCCGGCGGTGAACCGCTCACTCCGTTCGCGGATGCTGGCAGCGGTAAGTTCTTCACCTATATCTACCGTGAGTTTTGTCGGTAGCTTCGAATACAGAACGTACGGGCCCCAGGATGGTCAAAACAGCGTTCCCAGCAGTAAGTCCCCGTAGACCAGCGCGATCACCAGCCCGGCGAACACCGGGACGAGAAACGGCGTTCCCGGCGAGATCCAGACCGTCTCTTCGGTCGCGAGCACGTCGAGCCCCTCACGGAGCGTCTCGGGCGTCGTTCCGTACGCCGAGCCGTCGATATCCTCGAGGAAAGCGTCGGCGCCCCACGGATCGTCGTACTCGGGCGCGTCCGAGTCCGCCACAGCTTCAGGGACCGCGTCGTCGGCGTCCAACTCGAACGCCCCACCGTCGCTGCGTGGCTGGACGCTTGCAGTCACCGCGCCGTCGGTCGGCGGATTCGGTTCGGTGGGTAGCGTCGACGGGTCGCGGTACCGCTTCGGGTCATCGCGCAGGTCGGCAAGCGAGAGTCCCCGCCAGCGGAGGTACATCCGGAGCGCGTCGATGTCGAGGCCGCCTCGAGAGAGCCCCGCCGGTGTCTCGAGCAGGCGGCCGTGGGTCTCCGGAATCCGCTCCCAGGAGACGGGCCAACCGACGAACATGACCGGCGCGATTCGTCCCGCGGCGGCGTTTCGGATCGCCAGCGCGATCGGGAGCGCGATCCCCACCAGAACGGCGTTCGTCAGGATCGTAAACGAGAACGTGCCGATGTCGGTCGTCCCGGCGGTCGGGAACGTCCACGATCCGAGCGCGTACTTGGGAAAGGTCGGGAAGAGAACTGCCAACACGAGGAGCGCTTTCGCGTCAGCACCGCCGAAGCCGCCGAACCACCAGAACAGGTAGGCGATCGGAACGACCAGACCCAGGCTGATCGCCGTCGGAATCAGGAACTCGAAGGTCCAGGCGTCCCCGCCGGCGCTCCAGGCCAACCAGCCGTCCCAGCCCAGCAAGACGGCCCCGAGCAGGGCGAGGGGGATCCAGACGGTACTCGAGACGCGTCTGGTCTCGATGTCGCGGTAGGCGGTCCAGGCGAAGACGGGAACGGCGAGGAGTCGGAGCAGATCCGGAGCCGTCCCGATGGCACCAGCGAGCGTCACGATCATCCATCCGAAGCGCGGTGCCGTTACGTTTTCGGCCTGTCCGGAATCCGTCATTCCGACTCGACCCGCGCTCGAGCGAATCGGTCCCGCTCCGACAGAGGTCGCGATTGTGTTCAAAGAATCAATTCTGAGAGGCGGAACCAACGAAAAGTGAACGTCTATCCGTTTGCGCTGACAAGCACCGCGCATGAGAGAGGGCGCGGCGTTTTCGGCCCTGTACGTCGGCATTTTGCTCTCGGTTCCGGGACTGTTGGCCTGGGTGACCGGACAGGCGTTTATTTTTCCAAGTCTGGGCCCCTCCGCCTTTCTGTTGGCGACGGTTCGAGAGGGGGAGGTCACCGCGCCTCGGCGGGTGATCGGCGGGCACTGTATCGGCGTCGTGGCCGGACTGATCGCGTATCACGCTATCGCACCCGATATCGGCGTGAGCGTGACCACGTCCGCACCGGCGCTCGCGACCGCACAGCTTCGATTCGTCGCCAGCGGCGTGGTCGCCGTCGTGCTCACCACCGGCGGGATGCTCGCAACCGAGACGGTCCATCCGCCCGCCTGTGCGACGACGCTGATCGTTTCACTCGGATACCTCTCGTCGATCGTCGACGGCGCGCTCATCGTGCTCGCCGTCGTCGTCCTCGTCGCCGCGCACAGGTTCGTGAGACACGGGCCGTCGTTCGGCGGCTACGGTCCACTCGAGCAGTAACCGCAGCCGATCCCGTCGGAAAGTCGGCGGAGACGAACAAAGACCAGCGACAGGCTATGATGCGTCGCTGAACTCATCGAACACTGCTGCAACTCGCCGCTCGATCTCGTCGCGGATCTCGCGTACCCGCTCGAGGTCGCGACCGTCGGGATCTTCGAGCGCCCAGTCGCGGATCGCCACGTCCGTGCCGACGTCGCCGACCTCGAGCGTCGAACAGCCCATCGTTGCGACGTAGTCACACGACCGAAGCTCGTCGATCGTGATCTCACGGGGCGTTTGGTCGGCAAGGTCGAAGCCGGCGTCGGCCATCACCTCGATCACTTCCTCATGGACCTCGTCGGCGGGATGGGTGCCGCCGGTCAGGATTTCGACGCGCTCCTCGAGGCCACGTCGGGCGCGTTCGCGCTCGGCGAACGCGGTCGACATCTGGGAACGGCCGGCGTTCTGGACGCACATGAAGGCGATACGAATCGGCTCGTTCGGCGTGGGGTTGGGGGTCATGATCGTGGTCGATGTGGGCAGTAGTTGTCAGTGAGTTTCGCCTACCAGTGGCTATCAATCGTCAGTGGGCGAGTCAGTTGTCGTCGTCTCGAGGCTACCGGTATCGGATCCGCTCCAGTCGAACCGGCGCTGGAAGTACAGCGCGACGTTGACCAGTGCGAGCAAGACGGGAACCTCGATAAGCGGGCCGACGACGGTCGCGAAGGCGACGCCGGAACCGACGCCGAACACCGCCACGGCGACGGCGATGGCCAGTTCGAAGTTGTTCGATGCGGCCGTGAAGCCAATCGCGGTCGTCGTCGAGTAGTCGGCACCGATCCCGCGACCCATGCCGAAGCTCACGAAGAACATGACGACGAAATAAATCGTCAGCGGGACGGTAATCAGGAGGACATCGCCCGGTGCAGCGACGATCGTCTCGCCCTGCGTGGCGAACATCACGACGATGGTAAACAGGAGCGCGACGAGCGTCAGCGGATCGATCGTCGGCACGAACGAATCGTCGTACCACTCCTCGCCTTTGGTCCGAGTTCCGACGTAGCGAGTGAGGAAGCCGCCGGCGAAGGGGATTCCGAGGAAGATGACGATAGCCTCGAACACCTGCACGGGTGAGACGTCGAACGTTGTGATTCCGGCGACGAGCGTCTCCATGCCCAGCAGCGGGGGCAAGAAGAGCCCGAAGAACCAGACGTAGACGCCGTAGGTGACGATCTGGAAGAGGCTGTTGAACGCGACCAGTCCAGTCACATACTCGGTCGACCCCTCCGCGAGTTCGTTCCAGACGAGCACCATCGCGATACACCGGGCCATCCCGATGAAGATGAGTCCGAGAAAGTACTCGGGACGGGCCGGAAGACCGGGCACGAGCCCGCTGAAGAAGACGACAGCCAGTCCGAACATCAGGGTCGGCCCGATGAGCCAGTTCTGGACGAGGCTCAGGCCGAGCACCCGCCAGTTGCGAAAGACCGTCGGGAGCTGCGAGTAGTTCGCCTTCGCCAGCGGCGGGTACATCATCGCAACGAGCCCGATCTCCACGAGGTGGAGCTCCCGGATCGGTTCGGTCACCGACGGCGCGACGGAGCCGAGTCCGACGCCGACGGCCATCGCGGCGAAGATCCACACGGTCAGATACTTGTCCAGGAAGTCGATCGACCGCGGATCGCCACAACTCTCACAGCCGCATTTCGGGCCGTGCTCGTGGGTTGCGTTACTCATCTCCCACGCTTCCCTCGAGGACGGTCACGAGAGCCACCGCCCGGTTCGTCGCTCGATACTTCTTCCAGCGCCCCTCCTTCCGGCCGTCGACGAGCCCCGCATCGACGAGCTGCGAGAGGGCGTGGCTAAGCCCGCTCTCGGTCACGTCGACGACCGCGTTCAGTTCACAGACGCAGAGCTCCTCACCGGCCGCGACGAGAACCCGCACAAGCGTGTACCGAGTCTCGTTTGCCAGCGCCGAGAGCACCGAGAGTTCGGCGTCGACCCGCTCCGAGCCGAGCGCCGCCTCGAGCGTCTCGAGTTCGTCGAGCCGCCGATCGACGTCCTCGTCGCGACAGCCCTCGAGTTCGTCCTCGAGATATCGTTGTAACCGATCCGTCACTTGCGACATCAGCAGGTAGTTGCGAATCGGTTCAAGTAATAGTTCCGATTAGGATCTATATAGTCAATATAGAGCCCTTTTTATAGGGTGTTAGATGCAGTTTTTATAGTGATTTCTATAGTATGGTTGAGGAAGTATTCAACTCTTTTGGGGGAGGGTGATCCCTGTGTTCATCACGATCACCAAACAGTACCCGAACCGAAACGGAGGGACAAAACCGGTTCTATCGCTCGAGGAGGACGGAGAACGGTGGGTCACCGTCGTTCGGATCGGATGTCAAAACGGCGGATCTGGTGCGATAGTAGCCACTGACGGTCACTATACACCAGATCGCACACTCCCCTCGCGATCAGAGAAACCGTGTTAGTTGGGGGTATAGACGAGCAATACAGCTCGAGCAGCGGCTGAAAATACGCCCCGAAGGCGGGGGAACGGTCGAACGACGACCGTCGGATGTGGCTTAAATGACGCGGTTTTGCAGGTAGTCGAGGTGTTTGGCGTTGTAGACGATCTTGACCTCGTCGGTCTCGGCGGATCCGATACAGGTCAGACGGACGTCCTTCTCCTCGACCTCCTCGTCGGAGAGGATCTGCTGCATGTCCATGTCGATCTCACCTTCGAAGACGATCGCCGCACAGTTCGCACAGGCACCGGCTCGGCACGAGAACGGCCAGTCGTAGCCCTGCGCCTCGGCCGCCTCGAGGATGTATTCGCCCTCGGCGACGTCGAGCGTGCCGTAATCCTCCTCGTCGAGGCCGGCGTCACTGGCCTCGTCGAAGAGGTCGTCGTCGTCCATGTCCCAGCCCTGGTCGTCCAGTACTTCGTAATTGAGGTATTCTACCGTGGGCATCACTCTGCGGTTCGAGGGCCGCATTGGTATAGCTTGCTGTTCAGTCCTAAATTGTCTTTGAGTCAGAATTGACCAATTCGAAGGAAAGAATGGGGTGATTCTACACAAGATCAGTGATCGAACGGGAGAGGAAAAAGAAATGTCCGAACGTGTTCCCCCGAGTGGCGCGTTTGTTGCCGGATTCAAAACAGGCGTCACTCGTCCTGATACCGGTCCGTGGATCCGCGAGGCGTCGCGTGAGGCTACCACTACCCGATCGTGGCAGTCTACCGGCTCACGCGTCGTCGCGATTTGGCTACGAAATCCTGTCAGCAGGCCAGTCCGACGATCACCATCACGAGTCGGAAACGGGAAGACGAATGGCACGGCGCGACGGAGACGGTCTGCCGGTCCGTCAGGAATCGGATACTGGGGCCTGGGCTCTCAAAATCCGAATATCGGAACGAACCGGAACGTGAGATAGGCGCCGATCGTCGAGATCGCTGGGACGACGTTCTGCATGAGGATTACGCGGGCGGTCGTCGAGGGGTCGAACAGATCCGATGCTTGCGGGATGTCCTCGGGTTCTTCCTCGCCGATCTGGGGGGATCGTTCGCCCTCTTCCTCGGCGGTCAGCGCGCCGACCGAGACGCGCGTTTCCTCGCCGGCTCTGACTCCCGACAGGGTCGTCGTTCGGGTGGCTCGTCCCCAGCCCAGCCCGACGATACTCATCGTCGCAATGACGACGAAGCTCGCGGGGATGCCGATCGACGAGAGTCCCACGACGATTCCCGAACTGATCACGGCGACGACGATCGCCGCCGTCAGCGGGAGATTCGTGATGTCGTTACCGAGCGTGTCGAGGGTGCGGCGGGCGATAGTAAAGCAGCCGACCGCGACCGCCGCCGAGCCGATCAGGATCAGCGGCACCATAGGGACGTCGCCGGTACCGTAGATCGGCGCGATCGCGTTGGCGATGTTGCTCGTTCCCGATGCGAAGCCCATCAGACAGCCGATGGCGACGACGACCATTGCACCCGTGATTTCCCGGCGGGTGGCGTCAGCACCGAACTGGAGCCGTGGGGCGAGCCCCGAGCGGTCGATCGTGACCATCGGCCGACCCTCTTGCTTCCCTTCGATTGCGACCCAGGCGTTGATCTGGGGGTAGAAGTACCGCCCGACGACGCCGGCAACCCAGAAGCCGGAGATCGGCGCCACGACCCACCAGATGACGATCTCACCCAGCACCTCGAGGTCGAGTTCACCGGTCGCCATTCCCAGCGCGGCGATCGCGCCGACCGCGGTCATCGATGTCGAGGCGGGGACGCCAGCGTAGTTGCCGACGAACAGCGCGCCGCCGATGAAAAAGAGCACGGCGACGTTCGATCGCATCGTGAAGATCGATGTATCGGTAACGAGGTCGTTGCCGAGGGTATCGACGACCTGCGGACCGATGGTATAGGCACCGACAAAGAAGAATATCGACATCAGTCCGGCGGCCATCACCTTCGTGATCACGTTCGCGCCGACGGCCGGCCCGAACGCGGGCCCGGTCGTCGAGCCGCCGATGTTGAACCCGACGAAGATGGCGACGAGAATCCCGACGATCAGCAGTACTTCCGGCACGTTCGGTAGGTCATGCGATCCGACCCTAAAAACGCGCTTATTCGCGTCAGTGTCGGCGAATCACCAGGTAGTCCCCACTCGCTCGAGGGGGCGAACGAGGATCCGCCCGAATTTCGTCTCGATGCCCGATGAATACGCTACTCGAGTCGAAGCGATCGGGACGAGAACGACAGTGACACCGCTCGTTCCCCCCGGCCGGGATCCCAAAGGATTTCCCCGAATCGGCCCTTCTAGTACTCTAGAATGTTATCACGTGCGTACTCATTTCAGCCAGACAGCGATCCGAAGGATGGACGACGGTCCTCGCGATCGGAGAACACGTCGATCGCTGCGTCCACAACTGTCGGTCAGCTATGAGACCGGCGCGCATCGACGCGATCATCGACTTCGCGTACGGCGGGTTGATTCTGCTCGCGGTCGTCCTCATCGCGACGCTCGATATTCGTGTCGGGCTGACGTTCGGGCTGGGGGTCTTCGCCTCGTACGTCCTCCACGTCGTCTGGAAGATGGCCCGGTTCGATCCCGACTGGATGACGTCGACCGTGCAGGAAACCGTCGAGAAGTCGGTCGAACGATCGGTCGAGGAAACGGTCGGCGACACCGTCGAGAAACAGGTCGAAGAAACGGTCGACCAGACAGTCGGAGACACCGTCGAGCAAACCGTCAGTGAGACCGTCGAAGAAACGGTCGATAAGACAGTCGGCGACACCGTCGAGAAAACGGTGAGCGAGACCGTCGAAGAAACGGTCGACCAGACAGTCGGAGACACCGTCGAGCAAACCGTCAGTGAGACCGTCGAAGAAACGGTCGACCAGACAGTCGGAGACACCGTCGAGCAAACGGTGAGTGAAACCGTCGAGGAGACGGTCGAAGAAACGGTCGGTGAAACCGTCAAAGAAACAGTCGATGAGACGGTTGGTGAAACCGTCGAGGAGACGGTCGAAGAAACGGTCGGCAATCAACTCGAGGAGGTACAGGCCAAGGTCGAGTCCGTCGACGAACGCGTCGACCGTCGGCCTCGAGAGGACGAAGTCGAGGAACTGCTCGAGGAATCGGACGACGGTGACCAGGGCGACCGGACCGAGGGCTGAGCGGTTCCGAACTATCCCGCTCACCGAACGACCACGACTGGAACCGGTGACCGACGAACGACTCGCTCCGCGACGTTCCCGACGAACAGTCGTTCCGAAACGGTTCCACCGTGCATACCGATCACGACCGTCTCATAGTCGTCAGCGCAGTTGATGATCGGACGAACTGGATGGCCGAGTTCGACAATGGTCTCGAGGTCCGCGTCACCGCCGGCGTTCGCGGCGAGTTCGCGCGCGATCGAAGACCGGCTGTGCGAGTTCCTGCGCTTGTCCTCGAGATCGTCGGCGAGCGCGAGGGTGACTGCCTCGCCCCACACGACGAGTCGCCCACGACGGTCAGGACGGGTATATCGGCGTCCGGGTTGGCCTCGAGTGCGTACTCGAGGGCGTATTCGCTCATCTCCGAGCCGTCCAGCGGAACGAGAACGTGATCGACGACGATACGTCGAATAAACCCGAGGTATTACCCGACAAACGGAACTGCGACGAAGAAGCCGTAGGCGAGAATCGTCGACATCGACGGGCCGATGATCCACATCGAGACGTATTTCATGATGGCCCGCGGGTTGAAGAGATCGCCCGCGTTCAGGACCTCCTCGGGCTCTTCCTCGCCGATCCGCGTGACCGGGGCCTCGGGCTCTGCCTTCAGTGCACCCATCGACATCTCCGCGTCAACCTGACCGCGAACGGCGTCTCGAGCCGTGACGGGGCGAGTGGCTCGCCCCCAGCCCAGTCCGACGATCGTCATCACCGACGCCATCACGAGGCTGATCGGAATCCCGGCCGCCGAGAGCAGGGTCGTGATCGTCGACGCGGTGATCATGACGACCAGTGCTGCCAGTAACGGAATGTCGCTGAGTTCGCTGCCGACGGACTCCATCGTCCGGCGTGCGATGGTAAAGCCGCCGAGCCCGATCGCGACCGTCGCGATGATAATCGCGCTATCGGCCCCGAGCGCGCCGCTGCTGACCAGCGGCGCGACGGCGTTCGGAACGTTGCTCGCACCGGCGCTGAACGCCATGTAACAGCCGATGACGAGGACGACGATCGTCCCGACGAACTCCTGACCGGTCGTGTTCGGACCGAGGCCGATCGACGGGATCGATCCGGTCCGATCGACGGTGAGCAACGACCCCTCGGTCGCCGAAATCTCGAACCGTCGGTTGAGTTCCGGGTAGATGTACCGGCCGACGAACGCGCCGATCCAGAGGGCGAGGATCGGCGTGACGATCCACCACGAGATGATCCACCCGATCGTCTCGAAGTCGAGCGTCCCCGTCGCCAGTCCTAGTCCCGCGATCGCTCCGACGGTGGTCATCGACGTCGGGACGGGAACGCCGAAGACGTTCGCGATGAGAATCCCCAGTCCGATGAAAAAGAGGACGGCAACGCCCGCCGCGAGCGTGATTTCGATCGTGATGATGTCGCCGCTGAGGGTGTCCATTACGTTTCGGCCGACGGTCCAGCCCCCAAGAAAAACGAAGAATGTCATCAGTCCGGCCGCGGACGCCTTGCTGAGGAGACCGGCACCCACAGCGGGCCCCCACGCGATCCCGGTCGACGAGCCGCCGATATTGAACCCGACGAAAATCGAGGCGACGATTCCCACCAGCAGAACGGTTTCGACCATTCACCGGTAGTACAGGTCTGCTCCTGAAAGAAGTACTGAAAACCGACCGCAGCGAGAGCGCTACGATACTGCAACCCGGCAACACTATCGCGTGGCTATCGGCGCGAACGGTTCCGGTCGACGGATCGGCCGATGGCTCGCATTACGACGGTGGGCGGGTCCACTCACACTCCCCAGACGATCACGATCACGTGATCGGCAGGCACTCGGTGAGAAAGAGAACGAGCGCGAGGACGACGCCGAACACGACGAGCATGTCCGTCGCCACGTCGGATCGAGGCACGCTCGCTTGTGCGAGGAACCCGCACGCCGACAACGACATGAGACGAGCCATATCGGCCATACATGTGCCAATTCTGTTGGAAAGGGAGAACAGTGTCGCAGCGATAATCGTTCGGCGAAACCGTCGCCTTTACTCGCACCGGCCTCGCGCACTCGAGTATGACCAACGATGACGCGAGCGGCGAGTTCGAGGAGTTCGAGGTGATTCCGGCGGTCGACATACAGGACGGCGAAGTCGTCCAACTCGTCCAGGGGGAACGCGGCACGGAGAAGACCTACGGCGATCCCGTCGAGGCAGCCCAGCGGTGGATCGACGCCGGCGCAAGGACGCTGCACCTCGTCGACCTCGACGGCGCGTTCGAGGGCGAGCGGCAGAATGCGGACGCTATCGACGCCGTGATCGACGCCGTCGACGTTCCGACCCAGTTGGGCGGCGGGATCCGCACCGCAGAGGGGGCAATCGGCCTGCTCGAGCGCGGCGTCGACCGCGTCATCCTCGGGACTGCGGCGGTCGAGAACCCCGACATCGTGGCCGAAATCAGCGAATCCTACCCCGACAGCGTGGTCGTCAGTCTCGACGCGAAGGATGGCGAGGTCGTCGTCGAAGGGTGGACCGAAGGCGCGGGAATCTCGCCCGTCGAGGCCGCACAGCGGTACGACGACCTCGGAGCCGCCGCGATCCTCTTTACGAACGTCGACGTCGAGGGCCAACTCGAGGGCGTGGCGACCGATCCCGTCCGCGAACTGGTCGACGCGACCGACATCCCCGTCATCGCCAGCGGCGGCGTCGCGACGCTCGAGGACGTCCGAGCGCTCGAAGGGACCGGTGCGGCGGCGGTCGTCGTCGGCAGCGCGCTGTACGAGGGGAACTTCACGCTCGCAGAAGCGCGGGCTGCGATCGATGTCGAGGAGTAGCCCGTCGATCCGAACCGGTCGGCTCGAGTAGCGATTCGACGGGGACGGTTCAGTGACCGAACGTGGATCGACGACTGATTGGGGAGCACGGCCGGACGGAACCGAACGGATCGAGACGAGGACGGATCCGAAAGAAAACCGGACGACTGCGACGGTGTCTCAATGCTGGTTGTAGCCGTGACCCACGTAGAGAGCAAAGACATTGGCCGCCAGCAAGACGACGAACGTCAGCGTTACCGCCGGATCGCCGAGTCCCTGTGCGAGGAGGGGGAGATGCACGAATGGGAGCGCGATAGCGACCCAGAACGAGAGGAACTGGGCGGGGCCTTTGACCGATCGGAGCAGTCGGTTTCGCTCGTGCTGGGACTCCGGTTCAGGGTTCGACGGAGCGATCGATTCGTTCGAAACGGGGGAGGGATTGGACATCGAGACGGGACACCTCTTCTTGATTACGACATTCACTCCCCGGATCATATAACGGCACGAATATTGTCGCCGTTTCGGCCCGTTTTATCGTCGTATTGTGATCGTACTGTTGTTTTCAAACTCCTTCAGAAGCCGTTAGACCTTTTACTATCCCTTCTGAGATGTTTTCCCGGAATTGTCTCCGAATTGTCCGGGCTGCCCTCCGAGTGGCGGCCGGCGGCCGGCGGGGAGACGAGCGGAATTTCCTTGTACCGGGGGCGGTATGAGTTCGTCATGAGCGAGCGAACGGCGACCCGTACGCGCGAGACGGCCGAGACCTCGATCGAGTGCACGCTCACGATCGACGGGACCGGGACGGCCGCGATCGACACCGGCATCGGTTTCTTCGACCACATGCTGACGTCGTTCGCCAAGCACGGCCTGTTCGACCTCGAGGTCGAGTGTGACGGCGACCTCGAGATCGACGACCACCACACGGTCGAGGACGTGGCGATCGTCCTCGGCGAGGCGTTCGACGAGGCGCTGGGCGATCGATCGGGTATCGTCCGATACGCCGACCGGCGGGTGCCACTGGACGAGGCGGTCGCGGGGGCCGTCGTCGACGTGAGCGGTCGACCGCGGTTTTACTTCGATGGGACCTTCTCGCAAGAGTCGATTGGCGGGTTCACCAGCGATATGGCGCGACACTTCGGCGAATCGCTGGCGATGAACGCCGGAGTGACGCTCCACCTCGAGGTCACCGGCGAGAACGCCCACCACGAGGTTGAAGCGCTGTTCAAGGCGCTGACCCGAACGCTCGACGATGCGACACGAATCGACGACCGCAGAGAGGGAGCGCCCAGCACGAAGGGAACGCTTTAGTCGTCGACCGGCGCTGTAGCGATCACATGGATTCGGGATGAGCGGTGCCTCGAGTCGATGCCGGCAACCGTATCCGGTCTACGGTCTACTACGGACGGCGCAGCGTTCCCTGCTCTTCGACGAACTCATCGGTCTCGACGGCGTAATCGACGACCGCTTCGACCTCGTGGCGCTCGAGGTCGTAAGCACCCGCAGCGAGCTCCTCGACGGCGCTGCGTGTCATGGGAAACTCGCGGTTCCGAAGGAGCCGGATGACCTTGCGGTAGGTCGCCGGTGGACGGGTCGACGCGGACGGCGAGTCCTCGTTCGCCGTCTCGGCATCGTCCGGTGTCTCGGCGTCGTCCGATGTCTCAGCGTCGTCCGATGTCTCAGCGTCGTCCGATGTCTCAGCGTCGTCCGGTGTCTCGGCGTCGTCCGCCGTTTCGGTGTCGGTCGGACGCTCGTCGCGCTCGAACGTGATCCCCTCCTCGCGACTCGCGACAGTGTTTGGCTCGTTTTCGGTGCTCGTCAACTCGTCTCCGACGGCGAGGCTCGAGCCGTCAGTAGCCGACTCGTCGTCGGTCGTCTCGAGGACGTCGGCTGCGGCCCCATCATCGGTCTCGGCAGCTGTCTCGGCCCCGGCGCGAGCGAGCAGCGGTTCGAGCAGCGTCTCGAGACGCTCGCTGCAGTCGGAACAGCAGACGACGCGGCGCTGTTCGGCCTCCGTCGGCTCGAGTTCAGGCGGGACGATTTCGAACGCGCCGACGGCGTCGTCGGCACAGAAGTCACAGTTCCGGAGTGCGCGCATACTGTCGGCAATCACGGAGAACGTAAAAAATCATCCGTCAGACGAACAGTCACGCGAACGTATTTCTCTCCCCGCTCGAGACGAACTGCTGACAGAGTGCGAGACCGATCACCGGACATTATACTGGCGCGTGCGTACACCCGGCAACGAATGTTTGACGAGATCATGGAGAAGTTCGAAGGATCGCCGAGTCAGCAGGCCGTTATCCGCCTGCTACTCGAGCGGGGCTTCTCCGTCAACGACGACGGACGGGTCGTCTCTGGCGGTATCGAGATTCCGAACACGGGGATCGCTCGCGAGATCGGCGTCGACCGACGCGTCGTCGACTCGACGACCGACGTCATCCTCGACGATCCCGAACTCCGGCGCATCTTCCAGAACATCTCGCAGGTGCCGAGCCTGATGGACCTCGCGCCGGTGTTGGATCTGACGGTGCTGTCGGTCGCCGTCGACGACGCCGAACGGGAGGGGATCGTCGCCCGGGTCACGGGAACGCTCGCGGACAACGGCATCTCGATCCGCCAGACCATCAGCGAGGACCCCGAGTTCACCGACGAGCCCAGACTCTACCTGATCACCGACGAAACGCTCCCGGGCGAGGTGATCACCGAGATCCGCGACCTCGAGTTCGTCCGGAAGATCGAACTGCAGTAGTCCGCGCGGGTCAGACAGACTGCTGTCAGTCGGTGTGGGCGCACCCGCAGGACGGTCACCGTAGCGCCGGGAACCGGTACAGAGATCCGCTCAGTCGTCGGCGTCGTCTAGAGCGGCCGCGGCGACGGCGTCCGCGAACTCGTCGAGCACCGACGCGAGCGCGCTCGTCAGTTCTTCGAATCGGTCGATCGACATGTCGTCGGTCGTCACCCAGACGCCGTGGGGACCCCGAATCACTCGCGAGAGAAAGCCGTTCTCGAACATGCGGATCGTCGCCTCGTACTCGCCGAGTTGCGTGTTTCGGTAGGCCGACTGCGAGTGAAATCCGAGCCGTTCGTGGTCGGCGAAGCCGATGAGATCGGCGGTCTGCTCGAGGTCCGAGCGGAGGTACAGCTGTTCGACGTCGTCCTCGGTGAAGTAGGTGATACTCCGCAGTTCGTCCCCGACCGTCGTCCGGCAGACGCTGTGGATTTCGTCAGCGAGTTCGTCATCGATCGTATCGCCGTTCATGTGTGCACACATGGCACCCGAGAATAATAGCGTCTGGGGTCCGATCGAAACCGACGGGACGACGCCGCTCGCGGCGCGCGGGACCGACGGTCTCTTTTCGTCGGCCGACGAATCGTCGCCATGAGTAGTGTCGGGACCCGACAGCGATGGGGTGGCCGAGCGTGAGCAGCGCGTACCGAACCGTCGCGGCCGCCGCCACCGCAAAGTTCGTCGTGCAGGGGTCGGAGTTCATCGGCCACGTCCGACCAGTCGACTCCGTCCCGGCCGCCGAAGCGTTCGTCGAGGCCGTCGAAGACGAGTATGCCGACGCGACCCACAACGTGCCCGCCTATCGCGTTCGAGACGGCGACGACGGGACCGACGGCCACTTTCTCCGGGAGTACTCGAGCGACGACGGCGAGCCGTCGGGTTCGGCCGGCAAGCCTGCGCTGAACGTCCTCACACAACAGGAACTCGAGAACTGCGCAGTCGTGGTGACGCGCTACTACGGCGGGACGAACCTGGGCGTCGGCGGCCTCGTCCGGGCGTACTCCCGCGCGGTGAAAGAGGCCGTCGAGGAAGCCGGTGTCGTGGCGGAACGACCGCACGAGCAGCTGGCGATCACCGTCGCGTACGACGACTCGGGGACCGTTCGATCGATCCTCGAGAGCGAGGGCTACGAGTTCGAGGCCGACTACGAGGCAGAGGTCAGTTTCGACGTTCGGGTCCCGCTCGCCGAGGGCGACGCGCTTCGGGATCGCATTCGGAGCGCGACGAGCGGTCGGGCCGACATCGAGTGACTGGAAACCGAAACGGTGATCGATACCACCCAGCTCGGGGCCGCGTTACGGCGCGCCAGGTGCGCCGTTCCGGAGGGACTGACGGTGACGTTCGATCTCCGTCCGTGCGGCCTCGAGGTCGGCGAGTTGGTCGCGCTCGAAGCGCACGTCGAAGAAGCCCCGATCGAGGACGAGTTCGTCCTCGCGCAGTCGAACGTGCGAGATATCGGACCATCGCACGAGCGAGCGGGTGTACGGTCGTCGCTTGACGAGACCGGCATCGTGGACGTGGATTGCAGGTGAATCACCCAGCGATCCGACCCGCCACCGGCCCTCGGCGAGGCTAGTGACTACCCAGAGGATCGCGAGTCCCATCCACACGATCGACGGCAACCAGTTACCGGTGGTTGCGTTGGCCGCGCCCAGTAACAGCCACATAGCGAGGACGATCGCGTCCAGTTTCGGGGTCCCTGGCGGCTCCCACTGCCACGTCGCAGCGGGCTCGTCGTCGGTGATCGAATCGACGTAGCGGGCCTCCGCCAGCCGCATGACGACGTATCCGGCGATCGCCACAGCGACGGCAAGCACCGCGACGATGAGACGGAACTCGAGCCAGCCGAGTAGCGCAGCGCCGACGGCGATGCCGAATGGTATCGCCGAGAAGGGAAGGGCAGTCCGTCGAAGCCAGTTTCGACCGAGGCGTATCGGGAGTTCGCGGACTCGTCTCGCGAGGACGATGCCCACGAGCGCGCCCCAGGAGACCGACCGCGGCCGCCCCGAGGACAGCGATTCGGGTCGGCTCCGTGAGCGAGATGGCGACCGCGACGAGCCCGGCGACGAGCGTGCCGACGTAGCCGGCGAACGCGAGTCGAAATGCCGTTTTCGCCGTTCCGGTGTTCTGGTTGCCAGTCATAGGAGACCCTATGCCAGTTCGTGTTAAAATAGTATGGTTATTGCTGTGGATAGTACTGCTGTGACCGTCCGTTCGATGACCGGTTCGTCTGGACCGAGCAACGAAATATCCCGTAGACTGCGTCGGGGTTCGACCGGAAGCGAAGGGGTTGCAAGGATCATCGATATCCGCGTCGCGCTCCTCTGGCGAAACATGGACAAAAACGTGTGTAGATTCGACCGTCTCGGCCGCGTTATCCTCGCAACGATACTCCTCGTGGTCGGCTATCGAAACCGAAATCAGACACTCGGTTCGCTCGGATTCATCGCCGGAAGCGACCTCCTCGCGACCGCAGTCATCCAGCGCTGTCCGGTGAATTCGGTGCTCGGTATCGACACCTGCGGGACCGAGTGACGGCAGCGCAGCGAACGGAACACGCCGCTCGAGAACATGCGCTTTCGACCCGCTTACTCGTCGGGGTCGTACGGTACGGCGTCGCCGTCGACCGGTGGAGCACCGATCGCGACGACCGAAACCGAGTCGACCGCATCCTCGGGATTGTACGCTCGTTGTGGTGCTTCGGGCTGCACTGCGAACATCGATCCCGCCGGGACTGTGAACTCCTCTGCGGGCGTCTCGACGTGGAGCGTCCCCGAGAGGACGACGAACGCCTCTTCCTGCGTTTCGTGGGAGTGGTAGGCCAGCGGCAGCTGTTCGCCCGGCTCCGCATCGAATCGGTTGATCGCGACGTTGTCCAGTCCGGCCGCCTCGCTCAGTCTGCGGAGATCGCAGGGTCGACTGTCGACGGGCTCGAGATCGTCCGGATCAACGAGGCTGTAGTCCATGCGGTTCGATTCGGACCGACCTGCAAAAGTCCGTCGGCGCTGTCGACCACGCGATCGCTCGGGAACAATCGATTGACGAACGCTCAGGTCGTTCGGAACGCCCGGTCGCCGGCGTCGCCGAGGCCGGGGACGATGAACCCGTCCTCGTCGAGGCGGTCGTCGATCGACACCGTCAGCAGGTCGGCCTCGTCGAACTCCTCGTTGACGCGAAGGAGCCCCTCCGGTGCCGACACGGCAGAGAGGACGATCAGGTTCTCCGGTCGGATCGCGTTGTCGACGATGTGTTCGAGGACGGTACACATCGTACTCCCCGTCGCGAGCATCGGGTCGGCGATGATGACCGTGTCCTCCTCGTGGATCTCGGGCAGTTTGACGTAGTCGACCGTAATGGGGAAGGAGCCGTCCTCGGCGCGGCCGGCTTCCTCGTCCCGACTCGCGCTGATGACTCCCTGTCGCGCTCGCGGGAAGGCCTTCAGCAGTCCCTCGACGAACGGCGTCGCGGCGCGCAGGACGTTGATGATCACGACGTCGTCGAGGCCGCGGACGCGCTCGCCCATCGTCTGCTCGAGGGGCGTCTCGATCTCGACGTACTCGGTCTCCATCCGGCCGTCGATGATCTCGTAGCCACAGATTCGGCCGAGTTTGACCAGCCCCTTGCGAAAGCTGACCTGCTCGGTCTCGACGTCGCGAATGCGCGAGAGGGTATCCTTCGCCAGTGCGTGCGTAACGAGATGGGCGTTATCCCGGTCTTCGATCGTCATATCCCAACAGCCACTCGCCGGGTAGTTCACAGTATCGATCAGCCACGGTCGGGGACCAGTATGCCGTCTCGAGACATCGCTCGGCTATGAGAGTGGTGTTACCACAGACCAAATACAAACCGATCGACCGTTCCATCAGCACAGGCGAGTGACGGCAGAGAAGTTTATACCTGTCCGCACGCTACCACTCGGCCAGCCGAATGGAAGAGAGCATCTCGGGGTTCAAGCTTCGCGGTGACTGGGGCGACATCGTCGAACACGGCGAGCGGATCACGCGCGCGCTTCGAGACGCCGGCGTCCACGATCCTGATCGGGACGCCGACGCGCGCTACGCCGACGCGTTCGACGAGTGGGACGAGTGGCGCCCCAAAGCCCACGAAACCCTCGATTCCGACGTCAGTGAAAAGACCGCCGATCAAGCCAGCGTCGAGGAGGGCAAAGGCGAAAAAGCCGGCAAAAAGCCGGACGAAGACATCAAGACCGCCGGCGAGAAACTCTCGGAGTCGTACGAACAACTCGAGGAGGACGACGCCGGGGCCGCGGTGGACAACTGGAAGGAGTCGATCGATTACGTCGCGCGGGCGGCCGACTCCGCGAGCCGCAAGGCCCTGCGCCGTGTCGAGGACACGGTCTACCAGAACGTGATGACCCAGCTTGCGCCCTACTACTTCGACAACGAACTCGTCAGCGCCAACGTCCAGCAGTCGACGCGCAACGGCGGCAACGGCGAGCAGTTCGTCTTCGAAGTCAACGTCAACGACGACGAGCTCAAGGAGGAGGTCTCCGACCGCCTCGCCGAGTACGAAGACGAGGTCGACCGCTGGCACGTCGAAGTCGAGAAGGACACCGACGCCGCCGAAGCCATCGAAGGCGCGGAGCCGCCGCCCGAACCGGATGACAACTCGAGGTCGACGACGAACTGAGCGAGTCCGCCGGCTCACGTTGCGAGCGGCCGCTACTGCCGGCCGACAGTCGGCACACACTTGTAGGGGCCGCTAATAGGGACCGGATAGATGGTCGATATCGCCACGTTCGGCACCTTTGCTGTGGCCGCAATCGCGAGTCTGTTTATGGCCTGGGCGATCGGTGCCGGCTCGAGCGGTTCCACCCCGTTCGCGCCGGCCGTCGGCGCGAACGCGATTTCGGTGATGCGAGCCGGTTTTCTCGTCGGACTGCTCGGCTTCGCCGGCGCGGTGCTGCAGGGCGCGAACGTCTCCGAGGCGGTCGGGACCGGACTGATCGGCGGCGTGACGCTATCGTCGCTTGCCGCCACGATCGCCCTGCTCATCGCGGCCGGCCTGGTGGCGATCGGGATTTTCACAGGGTATCCGATCGCGACCGCGTTTACCGTCACCGGGGCGGTTATCGGGACCGGACTTGCCATGGGCGGCGACCCCGCGTGGGCGAAATACACCGAGATCGCCACGCTGTGGGTGCTGACGCCGTTCGTCGGCGGCGGCATCGCCTACGCTGTCGCCCGGGCCCTCCGCGCCGAAATGGTCGCCGAAGAGTACCTCATCATCGTACTGGCCGCCATCGTCGGCGCGATCGTCGCCAACATCGAGTTCGCGCTCCTCGGTTCGCCGGGAGCCGGCGGGGCGTCGGTCGCGCAGGTCGCGGGCGGTTCGCTTCCCGGACCGGCGATCGCCGGGACCGCGGCTGCGACGCTCATCATCGCGGCGGCCTGGGCGGGGGCGATCGCGTTGGATCTCAACAACGGGACCGAACGCGGCGAGCGACACTTCCTGCTCATCCTCGGGGGGCTCGTCGCGTTCTCCGCCGGCGGCAGTCAGGTCGGGCTGGCGATCGGTCCGCTGATCCCCCTCTCGGGCGAGCTCGAGCTCCCGCTGATCGCGATGCTCGTCGGCGGCGGCTTCGGGCTCCTGATCGGGTCGTGGACCGGCGCACCGCGAATGATCAAAGCGATCTCGCAGGACTACTCCTCGCTCGGGCCGCGACGCTCGATCGCCGCGCTCATCCCCTCCTTTATCATCGCACAGGCCGCGGTCTTCTACGGCATCCCGGTCTCGTTCAACGAGATCATCGTCAGCGCGATCATCGGGAGCGGCTACGCCGCGGCCGGCGCTGGCGGTGGCGTCAGCCCCCGTAAGATGGGCTTTACCGTGCTTGCGTGGATCGGTTCGCTCGCCGGCGCGATCGCCGTCTCCTACGTCGCCTACGTCGCCATCGCTGCGGTCTTGCTCTGAGACGGACTCCTGTGCATCAGTTTCACAGCAGACCGGACGGGTCAAGCGACATCGAACGGTCTTTACACGACGGGTCGCGAGTGCGAGTATGGACGAGGACGCCGTCGACGTCACCGAAACCCCCAACGAGACGACCCAGTGGCGACGCGACGCGAGCACCTCGCGAACCGTTCGACTCCTGTGGACCTTCGGCGTCGGCACCTTCTTCGCCGCGATCGGCACCGTCGTCAGCTGGCGACTGTACAGGGTCGCCGGCGAGATCGGCGGCGGAGCCATCGTCATCGCCCTTATCGCCGCGCTGGCCGCCACGGTCCTTGCCCTCGCTGCCACGGACGACACCGAACGGCATCTCGAGCGGCTCACCCGACCGCTCCCCGTTGAGGTCCCGTCGGGAACGAAACTGGATCGAGCGATGGACGCCGCCGTCGGTGCGGTCGTGATGGGTGCGGTCATCGGCGTGCTGATGGCGGTCGGTCGGTACGTCTCGCAGAACGAGCTACTGGCCGTCGGTGCCGGCCCCTTTACCGGGCTGGCCGCACTGTTGATTCCGATCGCCCTCTTCGCGCTCGTGTTCGCCTCGTTCCTCCAGTCGGTCGGCGCGCTCGACCGCGAGGACCGCACGATCTACCTCTACGAACCGGATCAGGCGATCGATCTCACAGTCATCGAAAACGTTTCGATCCGGCCGATCGGCGATAGCGCCGTGGTGACGCTCAGCTACGCCCAGCCGGACGGCCAGTACGTCCAGGGACCGAGACGGCTCGTCGTCCCGCCCGCAGTCGCACGTGACATCGCAGCGATCGTCGACTCGCAGCGCTGATCGCTCACTCGTCGTTTTCGTCGATCTCGAGCGGGGGCTCCCCCGCTTCCTCGTCCGGTTCAGGTTCCGTGTCCGTGATCGCGAGTTTCTTGAGACGGGCTTTCATGATGCGGGTATTCTCGACGGACTCGACCGTGATGCGGACGCCGTCGTAGGTGATCTCCTCGCCCTCCTCGACGAGCCGGCCCGCGCGATTGAAGATGAAGCCGGCGATGGTCTCGAACTCCTGGCCCTCGGGGAGATCGATTTCGAGGGACTCGTTGACGTCCTCGATATTCACCTCGCCCCGGACGAGGACGGTGTCGTCGTCGATCGCCTCGATCGGCTGTTCCTCGCCGCCCTCGAGGATCTCGCCGATGATCTCCTCGATCATGTCCTCCATCGTCACCAGCCCCTCGGTGGTTCCGAACTCGTCGATCACGATCGCCATGTGCATCCGGTTTTCGCGCATCTCGGTCAGCAACTCGTCGACGTTTTTCGACTCGGGGACGTGCAGCGTCGGCTGGATGAGATCCGCGAGCTCGAGTTCGTCGTTCGCCGACTCGCCGTAGTTGAGATCGCGGACGAGATCGCGGATGTGGACGACGCCCTGGACGTTATCGAGACTTCCCTCGTAGACCGGCACGCGGGCGTGACCGCTCTGGATGCAGGTTTCGATGGTCTCGTTGATCTCGGCGTTTTTCGGAACGGCCGTCATATCCAGCCGCGGGGTCATCACCTCCTTGACGATCGTGTTGTTGAAGCGGAAGATACGCTGGAGCATCTCGTGTTCTTCCTCTTCTAAAACCCCCTCGCGCTCGCCGGACTCGATCATCTCCTGGATCTCGTCGCGGGTGACGTACGGCGTCTCGATCGCCCCCGTCGTCGAGCCGGTGAGACGGTTGATCTGTCTGGTGAGATAGTCGAAGAGGACGACGAGGGGGAGCATAACCCGTTCGGCGATTTTTAGCGGTCTGGCGACGCGGATCGACCAGGACTCGGTGTTCTCGACGGCGTAGGACTTGGGCGCGCTCTCGCCGAACAGCAAGACGATAGCGGTGATCCCGAGCGTCGCGGCCGTGACGGCCGCCAGCCCGCCGAGATACAGTCCGAGGAGGGCCGTCGCAATCGACGACATCGCGATGTTGACGATGTTGTTCCCGACGAGGATCGTCACGAGCAGCCGATGGGGGTCCTCCTTTAGCGCCTTCACGCGTGCCGCGCCGGGGATGCCGTCTTCAGCCATCCCCTCGACGCGGTGTTTCGGGATCGAGAATAGCGCGATTTCGGACGACGAGAAGAACGCGGAGAGACCGACGAGGACAACGAGAGCGAGCGCGCCGAGGATCGTCACCATCGACTGGTCGATCTCGAGACCGACCAGTGGGATCTCGTAGACAGCGAGCACGACCTCGGGGGGCGGAGACAACGCCATTGATGTACAGGCTTATGGCCGGATCGGTTAACCGTTTCCCATTTTACGATCGGGTACGGGCATCGCCGCCGGCGACGACACGTTTACCCGGCCCTTTCCCCTACATTCGTCTATGAGCGAGACCGCCGAACCACCGATCACGTTCTACCGGCTTCAGGGCTGTCCGTACTGCGAGCGGGTCACCCGGCTGTTGAACGAGTACGACCTCTCGTATCGATCGCGGTTCGTCGAACCGATGCACTCCGAGCGGAACGTCGTCAAACGCGTCGCCGGTGTCCGAACCGTCCCCGTCGTCGTCGACGAGAATACGGGCGTCACGATGGCTGAAAGCGCCAACATCGTCGACTACCTCGAGTCGACCTACGGCGAGGGCGATCGCCCCGACGCGGCCGCGGCGAGTGCGGGAGGTGACGACTGATGCCCGACTTCGAGGTCGTCGAACTCGGCCCAGCGGACCACCCCGAACCCGGCGAAACAGCCCCCGACTTCACTCGGCCGCTCGTCACCGACGAGTTCTGGGAGGATCGGACGCTGTCCGAACTCGTCGACGAACGCGACGGCCGAACCATCCTCGTCTTCACGCCGATGACCGGCTCCTTCCTCGCGAAGTACGTCTGGGACGAACTCGCGGAACGCGACTGGGACGAACGCGCGGACCGGGTCGTCGGCGTTACGGCCTCGACCCCTTACGGCGTGAAACGCTTCCTCGCGGACAACGACTCCCACTTTACGTTCTTCAGCGATCCCGGAAACGAGGTCGCGGCGTCGTACGGGATCGACCACGACCTCGACGGTATGACCGGCATCAGCGAACCGCGAGTCGCCTTCTTCGCACTCGACGCAGATTGTACCGTCGAGGGCGCGTGGATCGCCACCGACTGGCCCGAGTTCCCCGACTACGACGACCTCGAGGACGAACTCGGCCTCGTGTAGCGACCGTCGCGCCTGCGAGTCCCGATAGCTTTTTGCCCGGCATCCGCCGATTTCGAACCGAATGAGCGAACTGGACCGCGCGGCCGACGCGATCGATTCGGGAGCGCTCGTCGTCTACCCCACCGAGACGGTCTACGGCCTCGCCGCGGACGCACTCGAGCCCGAGGCCGTCGATCGCGTCTTCGAGGTGAAAGGGCGAGATCGATCGAAGCCGCTCTCCTTTGCGGTGCCGTCGGTCCCGTCGGCGCTCCGGTACGTCCGCGCGACCGATCGGGAGCGGCGGTTCATGGCGACGTTTCTCCCCGGCCCCGTGACAGTCCTCTGTCGGCGACGCGAGGCCGTCCCGGACGAACTCACGGCGGGCCGCGACCGCGTCGGCGTCCGCGTGCCGGACCACCCACTCGCGCTCCGACTCTGCGAGCGGGCCAGCACGCCGATCACCGCGACGAGCGCGAACGTCAGCGGTCGGGCGAGCGCCCGGAAACTCGCGGATCTCGATCCCGAGATCCGGGAGGCCGCTGAAGTCGTCCTCGAGGGAGGCGAAACCGCCGGCACCGAAAGCACCGTCGTCGACGTCTCGAGCGAGACGATCCACCGTCGCGGTGCGCAGGCCGACGAGATCGACGCGTGGCTCGAGGACTCGTAGCGATACAAGGGCAATGCGGCCAGTATATATGAAGGCGTTACCGCGACGAGCATCTGCGAACGAAGTGAGCAGTTCACCGCCTTCGCGGGCGAAGCCCGCGAAGGCGGCCTTTTTAGCGTAGATTTTTGCGCCGAGCGGTTCCGAACGAAGTCGTTCGAAAGACGTTTTGCGTCTTTCGTGATGACGAGAGACCTTTGGTCTCTCGAACCATGAGGAATCCCGAGGCGGAAAAAGGTACGTGTACACGCCTCTCGAACAGGTCGACTCGAGCCGCCTGCATCGGTCGAACCACATTCCGTCACTATCCGAACCCCAGCAGCGACCGCAAGGTTCGCGTCTTGACCCCACACTCTGTCGCAAACTCGCAGGACTCACATTTCGAGCGGTTGTTCGTCCGCCCGGGCGGACCGTCTAACTCGCGAACCGCCCGCAACGCGCTCCGGTACTGCGCCTTCCGTCGCGTCGTCAGATCGATCGAGCGGATCACGCCGTAGGCCGGATACTCGAGCCAGGCCCGCTCCACCGACACCTGGTGCTCCCAGGCAAGCGCCTTCGCGGCCGCGACGGCGTGGACCGACTGGGACGTCCAGACGCCGGTTTCGGGCGGCTCCCCCGACGAGATCAGCGCCGGCTCGAGCGGGTCCGCGAGCACCTTGTGGACGATGCCCCGACAGTGCCGGCCGGTCGCGAACACCGCCCGATCGGCAGGGGCACGGAGGCGCTCCCATTGATCCCGTCCCTCGAGTCGATCCCGGGTCGCCGCCAGCCGCTCGCGGTAGCGAACGGACGGGACGGCGATCGGTTCGGACTCGAGGGCCCCCGGCGGGGCCTCGAGTAACTCGTCGTACCGAGTGGCGAGCGCTCGAATCGCCGCGACTTCGGGCGGCGGCTCGCGGTCCTCGTCCGGCAGCAGCCGCTGATAGTAGCACTTCCGCGGACAGTAGGCGGCGGTCCGCAGATCGCTGAACGAGATGGGCGTGCGAGTCACGCTCCGTCTGGCCGCTCCTTCTCGTAAAAAGTCTCGTCCGAATCTCGACCGACCGAGCGTTCGCGTCGCTCACGCCGGCCGGTTTCATCGAGGGGATCATACGGACTGCTGTCAGTCAGTTCCGGAGCAACCGCAGGACGGTTGCGGTTGCTCCGATACATCGGTACAGCAGACCGTATCAGAACTCGACTTCGGTCTCCATCCCTTCCGTCGCGTCCTCGAGGCCGTCCTCGCGGAGGTCGGACGTCATCCGCTCGGAGAGATCGGCGTCGGCGAGGACGCTAGCGAACTCGTCGCGGTAGCGATCGTTCGCCGCGCGGGACTGGTCTTCCGCCTCGGCGACGCGACGGTACCGCCGGATCCGGGCCTCGCTCACGTCGTACTCGTCGGCCAGCGTCGCGTCGTCCTCCTCGCGGTCACGGATCGCCGCGAGGTCGACCTCGTCCGCATCGGTCTCGCCGACGAGGTGCAACGACAGTCGTGCCTCGAAGACCTCGTCCGCGTCAACCCCCAGCTCGTCGGCAACCTCGTCGTCGCTCCGGTCGTCGTAGAAGGCTCTGGCGACCGTGATCAACTCGTTGTCCGAGAGCGACGTTTCGAACTCGTAGCGCTCACGCATCTGTTGGACGACGCTCTCGAGGCGGTCCTCGTCCGATCGCTCGTCTCGCTCGAGCGAACCGCGGGTGTTCTCCTGTGATTCGGTGACAGTTTCCTCGCCATCGGTGACGTCGGTGAAGATATCCCGGAGTTCCTCGGTTTTATCGTTCATGGGTGGACACTCCAGACGGGAGTCTATATAAGCCTGTTGCCAGATCACGTTGGGTCGTTGAGTCAAACACGGATGACTATTATAAACTCGAAATCGGAGGAAAATTTCCGCAAGACGGCAGCGAGGTTGTCTTCCGGTCCGTGGGGCAAGAATTAAGTTACAGCCCTGCCCGTCAATGGACATGAACACCATCGCACAAACAAGGGAGACGTACTGGGGGATCACCAGCGTCGAGTACGCGGTGTTCTATCTCCTTGCGTTTATCGCCATCGCCGTCCTCACCTACGGCGTCTACCAGCGGTTCAGCCGCTACGCCGAGGGGGACGACGATTCGTTCTCTCGGGTCAATGACCTCGGAAACCGAATCGTGAGCGCGACCAGAACCGTGCTCTCGAACGAGAAGCAGTTCAACAGGGACCTCTACGGCGGACTGATGCACTCGTTTATCATGTGGGGATTCCTGACGCTGTTCATCGCGACCCTGATCATCATGGTCGATCAGTACGCCTTCCAGAAAGTCCTCCACATGACGTTCTGGGAAGGCGACTTCTATCTCGCCTACTCGTTCATCGTCGACGCGATGGGCCTGCTGTTCGTCGTCGGCATCGGAATGGCCATGTACCGACGCTACTGGGTCCGTAACCACCGCCTCTGGGGCCGCCACACCTCCACCGAAGACGACATCTTCATCTGGACGCTGTTCGCGCTCGGCATCGGCGGCTTCCTCCTCGAGGGGCTGCGGATTTACAGCGCCGGTATCCCCGACCACGAGATCGTCAGCTTCGTCGGCTACGGGCTGGCGCTCGGCTTCAACGGGATCGGCCTCGCCACACTGGGAGCCGAGCAGGCCGGGCTCAATGGTTCGGGGCTGAACGTCGAGAACCTCCACTGGCTCGCGTGGTGGACCCACTCGCTGATCGCCTTCTTCTTCATCGCGTGGGTTCCCTACGCCAAGCCGTTCCACATGCTCTCCTCCTTCGCGAACGTCGTCACGCGCGACGAGAAGGCGGGTCAGCGCCTTCCGAACGTCCCCTCCGATCTCGACGCGACCAACGCGGAATCCATCGACGACTTCACCTGGAAAGAGATCCTGGACCAGGACGCCTGTACCAAGTGCGGCCGCTGTTCGTCCGTCTGTCCGGCGAAAGCCTCCGACCGCCCGCTCGATCCGCGCAACGTCATTCTTGACCTGAAATCGTACCGGGAGGACCTCGACGCCGGCGGCGAGGAACAACCCATCGTCGCCGACGGCGGCACGAGCGTAATCAACGCCGAGACGATGGAGTCCTGCATGGCCTGTATGGCCTGCATGGACGCCTGCCCCGTCGAGATCGAGCACCTCAAGAGCTTCACCCGGCTCAACCGTCAGATGACCGACCAGGGCGACGTCGCCCCCAGCATGCAGGACGTCTTCCAGAACGTCATGCAAAACGGCAACACGTTCGGCGACTCGCCGCGCAACCGGGGCGACTGGGCGGACGAACTCGAGTTCGACGTCACCGACGCCCGCGAAGAGGAAGTCGACTACCTCTGGTACGTCGGCGACTTCCCGAGCTACGACGAGCGCAACAAGCAGGTCGCCCGCTCGCTCGCGACCATCCTCAAGGAAGCGGACGTCAGCTTCGGCATCCTCTTCGACGACGAGAAGTTCGACGGCAACGACATCCGCCGCGTCGGCGAAGAGTTACTCTACGTCGAACTTGCCGGCCACCACGTCGAGACCTGGGAGGACTGTGAGTTCGACAAAATCGTCTGTACGGACCCCCACTCCTACAACACGTTCAAAAACGAGTATCCGGAGGTCAACTTCGACGAGTTCTCGGACGATCCGATGATGCCCTTCGACTACGAGGAGCAGTGGAACGAAGACGGCGAAATCGAGGTCTATCACTGGACGCAAGCCGTCGAGGAACTCGTCGCGGACGGCGCCCTCGACCTGAGCGGCACGGAACTCGACTACACGGTCACCTACCACGACCCGTGTCACCTCGGTCGATACAACGACGAGTACGAGGCCCCGCGCGAACTCATCAAAGCTACCGGCTGTACGCTCGACGAGATGCCCCGCAACCGCAGCAACTCCTTCTGCTGTGGCGGCGGCGGTGGTGGCCTCTGGATGGACTTCGAAGAGGAGCCCAAGCCCAGCGAAGAACGCATTCGGGAGGCGCTCGAGGACACCGACGCCGGCAGCGGCATCGAGAAGTTCGTCGTCGCCTGCCCGATGTGCATGACGATGTACGAGGACGGCCGCAAAACTGGCGGCTACGAGGACGAGATCGAAGTCGTCGATGTCGCCGAACTCATCGTCGAGGCGATCGGGAAAGCCGACGAAGCGCAAGTCGAAGTCGCTGCGGACTGATTAGCACGTCACCGTTGTTTCCGACCTAACTGGTCCGTACCGTTGTCGGATCAATTTGATCCACGAGTCCATCGAAGTCGTCATCGAAGCTGAGCACGGCGTCGATACCCTGATCGTCGGCGAGTGCGATAAGACTCGCGTCTGTGAAACTGAGTTCGTGATCGTCGTACCGTTCGAAGGCTCGAACCGTTTGTTCGAATTGATCGCCGGTTACGAACAGCAACTCTATCTTCTCCGAAACGGAACCACGTCCTGCAATTCGATTGCCGATACCACACGCTTCTCGATGGCTGCCCGTTCGCATTCGAGTAAGTGTCACGGCCTCGTCGTACACGTAATCATTCGTATATAATGCGCCGTACTCACCGGCCAATGCGGCTGTCATCGCTCTGTTTGCCGCGTCGTGATGTTCGTCCCGCTCGTTCTGTACCGCGACGAATACGCCGGTGTCGATGAGAAGGCTCATTCGCCGTAGAGGACCTCGTCGATCTCGCTCTCGGTCGTTTCGACTTCCCAGTCAGAGCTTCCTGATAACCACGCTTCGATTTCATCGTCCGATACCGGTTCGAAATCGTCGCGAAACGAGTCGAGTAACTCGTCTTTCGACTCGTATGTGGTCGCGATGATCCGATCGAGGAGTTCCTGCTGCGTCACGTTCCGTCCTGTTTCCAGCCGAATTTCCGCCTGTAGCTCCTCAAGACGGGATTTCGACGTGTCCGTGACCTTAATCGACGCGGTCATACCTACTAGTAGAGAGTTCTACTGAGAAAAATATTCCTCCGGGTAGAGCTTGCTACTTCCGAGAGTTAGTCGGAACGACCGGCACGGACTGTCTCGTGTTGTCCGTCTCTCTCGACAGCGATCTCATCCGCCTTCAGTTCACGGGCGAACTCGAGGAAGTTGTCGAAAACGAGCTTCGCCTCGCAGGACCGCTGATAGTTCGCGTCCGTGATTTCGCCAAGGATCGACTCGAGGCGTTCGTCGGAAAGCTCCTTCCGGTGGACGAGTTCGCGGGCGGTCTTCGTATCGTACTCGGGGTGGAACTGGACGCCGAAGACTCGGTCCGCGCGGAAGCCGTGGTTGGAGTAGTCGTTCTCGGCGAGAGGCTCGGCACCCGGCGGGAGCTCGGCGACCTCGTCGGAGTGGCTGGTGAAGGCGGTGAACGTCTCGTCGATGCCGTCGAACAGTCGCGACTCTGCATCCACGATCTGCTCGATCTCGCTGTAGCCGACCTCGTAGACACCCATGTCCGCGACGGTGCCGCCGAGAACGTCGGCCAGCAGCTGGTGCCCCCAACAGACGCCGAGGAACGGGACCCCGCGATCGATCGCCTCGCCGACCCACTCCTTGACGGGTGCCATCCACTCGTCGTCCCAGTAGACCGACGCTCGAGAGCCGGTAACCACGGCTCCGTCGTACTCGAAATCGTCCGGTACCGTGCCGTCAGTGACGTCGAACTCCGCCAGAGACGCATCGAGTTCGCGCCGGAAGTTCCGCGTCGTGTTCTCGTCCCGATGGGCTGCGTTCAGGACGGCGATTCGCAGTTGACTCATTGCCTCTTAGTGGCAACTCGATAAAAATAGGTGTTCCGCCCAGCGCCGACATTGCCGTGACCGCCGACGGTGATCGGAAGCGCCAGCGCTCGAGCGGAACGGCCAACGGACGGCCACAGCGGACGCGCTGACAAGCAGACGTGAACGGTGCAGTCAACATCCGACGAAAGGTAACTCAGAATCCCCCTACCGGGGATATGAGTAACGGTCGTTTGGCACGGCCAGTCGCCTACCTGTTCAATCAAACCTCGGGTCGTTTCGCACTGAGCGAACAGGTGGGTTGCGAACCGTAATATCCCAACGCTGAGCAAATCGGAGATTTGCGAGGGACGCGAATCTACGATTCGCGTGACTCGGGAATCTTCGCCCGTCAGGGCGGTGTGGATGTCAACGACGAACGTAGTTTCCGTCGCCATCTCGGCGAAACCGGTCGGCGGTGTCGAACCAGCCGTCGATGAACCGACCGCGGTCACTACGCTCGTCGGACTCATCGTGCTCGTCGCGCTCGAGTTCAGCGGGTTCGTCCCAGTTCTCCACGTCAGCCCCACGGGCGGTCACGTAGCCGTCGGCGAGCATCGGTCCGGAGAGCTGCAATCGGCCGTCCGCTTCGCCCTCGAGGGGCTCGCCCCCGCCGTCGACTAGCCGGGCGCGACAGTCCGGCACCGGGCGGCCGACAGCGGTCCCATCGACATCGGCTCCCGCCGAATCGCTCTCGATTTCGAATCCCTGGCTCAGGGCGGTCGGACACTCGAGGCAACCGTACACTCGTGCGATCGGGACGCCACACTCCCGGTACGCCGCGACCACGTCGTCACCGACCGGGGCCTCGCAGATGGCTCGCTCGAGCGACTCGGCGGCGTCCTCGAAGCCGGATTCGGCCGCGAGATCTCGAAGGACGGTCTCCCGGCCAGCCAGCAGCGTCGCCCGCTCTTCGGCGATCGCGGCCAGCGCGTCGCCGGGGTCGAACGCGCGGTCGAGCAAGAGCGTGCCGCCGACGTACAGCACCGACAGCGCGACGCGTACGAGGCCGGCGGCGGTCGAGAGCGGTGCGGTGAGCGGGACGGTATCGTTCGCGGCGACCCCCCACGCCGCGACGCTCGTGAGGCAATTGCGCTCGATGGCGTCGGGCGAGTAGCCGGCGACTGGTCGACCCGTATCACCGTGGAGGGCAAGCAGCGGGTTTTCCATCGACGGTCGCTCGTCGGCATCGACATCGTCTCGCTCGGTTTCGGATAGTTCCTCGAGCGTCACCGCCCGATCGAACGGGATCGATCGTACCAGATCGCGCTGGGCCGCCTCCGAGACGACCAGATCGGGCTCGAGGACATCGAAGGGGCGCTCGACGGTAGCCGGCGTCAAGAGGTAGGAGATCGGCGCGAACGTCGCACCGAGCCGTCGACAGGCGAAAAACAGCGCGAGCGCGACAACCCGGTTTCGCGTGACGAGACAGACGGTCTCTCCGGGGCCGATAGCCAGCGTCGAGAGACGCTCGGCCGTCCGCTCCGCGATCGTCGACAGCTCCCCGTAGGAGACGCGATCCTCGTGGATCGTCTCCGCGGGCGCGTGAAGTCGCCGCTCGGAGATGTCGACGACCGCCGTCCGATCCGGGAAGCGATCCGCCCGGTGGGCCAGCGAGAGGGTCACGGAACGCACTCCGACGTCGGGCCCCGTAGTAGATGGGGGGTCAATCGCAAGGGAGTGCGGATCCGCGTCCGTCTTCCACCGTTGCGGTCGGCGGACGACCGGCCGTCGAACTCGCTCGACGGGTTCGTCGGGAATCGGCGGAAAACACCACAGCAAAGAAGCCCCTACTCGTTCGGGGAAGCAGACGCATGCAGTTGGAGTGGTCGGCCGCAGCGTCGACGGTCGCGATCTCGGTTCCGGAGTTCCCGCTCGAGGAACCCGTACTCGTGTTCACCATCGCACTGGCAGTCTTTCTGATCGGGCCGCTGGTCGTCCGGCGGCTCGGACAGCCGGGGATCATCGGAGTCGTCCTGTTGGGGGCGATCCTCGGGCCCGGCGGGGTCGGACTCGTCGCTCACAGCGACGCGATCGTGCTGCTGGGCGAGGTCGGACTGATCTACCTCCTTTTTACGGTCGGACTCGAGCTGGATCTGCGACAGTTCGCGGCGGATCCGGGCAGCGCCGCGCTGTTCGGGCTCGTGAGTTTCGGCCTGCCGTTCGTCGTCGGCGCCGCCGCCGTCGCGGTCTTGCTCGATCTGTCGTTACTCGCCGCACTGCTTCTGGCGGCGGTCTTCGCCTCGCATACGCTGCTGGCGTACCCGATCGTCAACCAGTACGATATCACTGGGAACCGGGCGGTGACCGCGGTCTTCGGCGGCATCCTGTTTACTGACACGCTGGCCCTGCTGGTCCTTGCGCTGGTCCGCAGCGCCGCCGAGGGCGGACTCACTGCCCTCATCGTGATAGAAAAGGTCGTCGCGCTGATCGCGCTGGTCGGCGGCGTCTGGATCGTCGTCCCGCCGATCGCCCGGCGGTTCTTCCGAAATTTCAGCGAGGAGAGCTACTTCGAGTTCCTCTTCGTCGCCGTGGTCTTCTTCGGCGCGGCCAGCGTCGCCGCGCTGCTGGACATCGCGCCGATCCTCGGGGCGTTCGTGGGCGGTCTCGCGCTCAACCGGCTGATTCCAGAGGGCGGGACGCTGCTCTCTCGGATCGAGTTCGCGGGCAACGCGTTCTTCGTCCCCTTCTTCCTGCTGCACGTCGGGATGCTCGTCGACGCGTCGGTCATCCTCGAGGGACGGCGGACGCTCGAGGTGGCGGCCGTGATCATCGGCGTCATGATCGCCCTGAAGTGGCTGGCAGCGTGGATCGTCGCCCGCGTCAAGGGGTACACGGTCGACGAGCGGGGCGTGATCTTCGGCCTCTCCATCGGACAGGCCGCGGCGGCGCTGGCGATCACGCTGATCGGCTACGACGTGGGGCTGTTCGACGCCGCCATCCTCAACGCGGTCGTTCTCATGCTGCTCGTGACCGCCGTCGCCAGTCCCTGGGCGACGAAACGCGCCGGCCGGCGGCTCGCGCTGGCCGAGGACGTCGAGCCGGGCGGCGGCGCCCCCGGAGACCCGCGGATCCTGCTCCCGATCTCCCATGCGGTCGACCGCCAGCGGCAACTGCTCGAGTTGGCCTTGCTGCTCAAGGACGACGAGCGAGAGCGGCCGATCCACACCCTCACGGTCGTTCGACCGGACCGGAGCGGCGACCCGGATCGGGCGATCGACGACGCCTACGACGACCTCGAGGGACTCACCGCGATCGGGAGCGAGGCCGAAGTCCCCGTCGCCCCGGAGATCCGGGTCGACCACAATCCCGCCTCCGGGATCGTCCGCGGCGCGCTCGAGGTCCAGGCGGACCTGCTCCTGCTCGGCTGGGACGCCCAGCGCTCGATCGGCCAGCGGCTGTTCGGGAGCATCATCGACCAGGTCCTCGAGCGGACGACCAACCCCGTGATGGTCGCCCGGCTCGGTCACCCGGTGAACATGACCGACCGGCTCTTCGTCGTCCTCCCGGACGGGATCGACCACCACGAGGGCTTCTTCGAGAGCGTCGCCCTGCTCAAGCGGCTCGCGGATCGCCTCGGCGCGCCGCTTACCGTCCTCGCGGTCGGCGACTCGGCCCACCAGTGCGGACGGCGCTTCGATCTCGTCGAACCGGAACTGGACGCCGAGTTCCGGGAGCTGTCCTCGTGGCGAGCCCTGCAGACGACCCTCGACGAGGAGGTGACCGCGGACGACCTGATCGCGGTCATCTCCTCGCGACCGGGCAGCGTCGGCTGGCACGACGAACTTCGGGAGCTACCGTATCGACTGGCGACTCTCCCTCCGGAGTCGTTCGTCCTGCTCCATCCGCGGGAGGACGCACCGGAGTACGACCGTCAGTTCCTGCGGTTCAAGTAGTCGAGGGGAGCGGGCGATCGGATCGCGGGCCCGGACCACTCACTCGCCTTCGCTTTCCGCGTAGGTCTCGAGAAAGCCGAGCAACAGGTCGTTGACCGTCCGAGAGCGCTCGACGAAGCAGAGGTGGCCGGCCCCCTCGAATTCGCGGAACTCCCCTCGCGGAAGTCCCCGAGCGAGGTCCCGCCCGGCGGCGGGCGAAACTAGTTCGTCCACACCGCCGTGAATCACCCGCGTCGGCTGGGTCACCTCGACCAGCCACTCCGTCGCGTTAAAGTTCTCGAGCGCCGCCGTCTGCGCGGCCCACCCCTCGCGGTCGGCGTCGCCGTCCGCTCGCCAGTCCGCGATCCCGTCCAGCACGTCGGGCTGGGCCTCGAGAAAGTCATCGGAGAGCCCCGCCGTGATCGATCGGCGAAGCGCGTCCCGATCGTCCGGCGGTGCAAAGAGCGGCTCGAGGTCGAATTCCGACCCACGGGCCGCGGTTCCAAAGAGCGTCAGCGTCGCCGCCCGGCTCGAGGTCCGGGCCGCCTCGAGCGCGATCGCACCGCCGAGTCCGCAGCCGACGAGGTGGGCGTTGCGGATCTCGCAGTCGGATAGTACCGCCTCAAGGTCGGCGACGAGCGTCTCGAGGGCGTAGGGGCCGTCGGGTCGATCGGAGCGGCCGGTCCCGCGGAGGTCCCAGACGACGGCCTCGTGGGGGCCGGCGATCGCGGCGTGTTGCCACCCCCAGAGCCAGCCGCCGAGGCCGGTCTCGGGGACGAAGACGACGGAGTCCCCCTCGCCCGCGCGGTCGTAGTGCAGTGAGACGCTCCCGTTCGATGCGGTCGGCATGGATGGATCGTCGTAACGGATACCGAAAGAAGGGGTGGATCTCGACTCGAGTCGGAGTTCAGGCGTTCAGTACCTGCCGCAACACGTCCGGCGCGTCCTCGAGCGCGTCGTCTAACGCCTCGACGTTGGGGCCGCCGCCCTGTGCGAAGTCCGGCGGGCCGCCGCCGCCGCCGCCGACTCGGCCGGCGAGTTCGCCGACGACCTCGCCCGCGTTGACGCCCACGTCGTCGGGCACGGCCACGACGAACTGGGCACCGCTCTCACCGCTGCCGAGGACCGCGATCTTGCCCTCCTCGGCGATGGCAGTCGCGGTCGCGCGCAGTTCGTCCATATCGGCGTCGATGCGGTCGACGACGGCCGTCGTGTCGCCGACGTCGACCTCCTCGCCGCCGCCACCGCCGCCGGCTCGAGCCTCGGCGAGTTGTTCTTTCAGGTCCTCGATCTGCTTGCCCCGTCCCTTCCACTCCTCGAAGAACCGTTCGGCGGTATCGGGCACGTCTGCGGGAGAGACGTCGAGGATCTCGGCGGCCTCATAGAGCGCATCCTCTTTTTCCTGGGTCGCCGCGATGGCGGCCTCGCCGGCCGCGAAGGTAATCCGCTCGACGCCGTCTTGCACGCGCTCGGTGTTGAGGATCTTGATCGTTCCGATGTCGCCGGTCCGGGCGACGTGCGTGCCACCGCAGGCCTGCGTATCCTCGTCGACGTGGATCAGTCGGATCTGCTCGCCCGGCGGGATACCGCCCTGGTAGAGGTCGAAGCCGTATTCCGCCTCCGCGTCGTGGCGGTCGGGCCACTCCTGGGAGACCGCGGTGTTGTCCATCACGATCTCGTTGGCGCGATCCTCGATCCGTTTGACGGTCCCGCGGTCGATCCGGTCGTAGTGGCGAACGTCGATCCGCGAGCTCTCGACGCCCTTCTGGGCACCGGCCTGTCGGATGTGCTCGCCGAGCACCTGCCGTGCGGCGTGGATGACGATGTGGGTCGCGGTGTGGTGTCGCATGAGCTGTCGGCGACGCTCACCGTCGACCTGGCCGTTGACCAGTTCGCCCTTCCCGGGGTCCTCATCGGCCCGGTGAAGGATGACGCCGTCGACGATCTGGACGTCCTCGATCTCGACGGTGGTGTCGTCAGTCGAAAGCGTTCCCATGTCCGCAGGCTGGCCGCCGCCCTCGGGGTAGAACATCGTCTGATCGAGGACGACGTCGTACCCCTCCTCGCGCTCGAAGACATCCAGGACGACTGCCTCGAACTGGGTGCGTTCCTGGTCGTCGTAGTAGAGTTTCTCCGTCTCGGGGAGGTCCTCGAAGCGCTCGTTTTCGCTCTCTTCGGCGGCCGCGACCGCTTCGGGCGTGTCGTGGCGCTTCGCGACGAGGCTGTAGAAGTCGTCGGGAACGTCGACCGCTGCGCCCGTCTCCTCGGCGATCTCCGCGACCATGTCCGGCTGGATCCCGTGGGAGTCGTACAGTTCGATCAGTTCCTCGATCGGGATCGGCTCGCCCTTCTTGGCGTACTCCTGGGCGAGCGTCTCGACCCGTCGACCACCGCGCTCGAGGGTCTCGCGGTACTTCTCGACTTCGGTGCGAACGATGTCCCGTATCGTATCGCGGTTCTCGTATGCGAGGCGCTCGGCCTGCATGTCGACGAGTTCGTCCAGCGGCGCGTCGACGCCGACCGTGTCACAGAGCCGTTTGGTTCGCCGGAGCACCATCCGCGCGAGGTAGCCGGTGCCGACGTTCGAGGGAACGATCCCGTCGCCCAGCATGTACGCCAGCGTACGGCAGTGGTCCGCGATCGCGTAGATGTCCTCGAGGGGCTCCATGAGCGCCTCGAGTTCCACGGCGTCGACGCCGAGTTCGGCGGCGATCTCGCCGCGGGCGGTCTCCATGTCCTCGGCCTCGTCGATGTCCATGTGGCCCGCGAGCTTCGCGGTACGGTGGATCAGTTCCTCCTGCTCTTCGGTGTGGTCGATCCCCGCGTTCTCTTTGAGGAACGCGATCATGTCGGGGTAGACCGCCTCGTAGACCGTCGGGGTACCTTGAGAAACCCAGGTCCAGCGCTCGAGCCCGTAGCCGGTGTCGACGATGTAGGTGTCCATCGGGCTGTAGCGGTTCCCGTCTTTCATCTCGTACTCGCCGTCGGGGTCTTGCTCCATCGACATGAAGACGAGCGTGGCGAGTTCGACGCCGCGGTAGATAACTTCGATTGCCGGCCCGGCGTTCCCGCCGCCGACCCACGGATCTTCGATGTAGATGACCTCCTCGAGATCGACGCCCATCGAGTCGAAGAAGCCGTCGCAGAGTTCGACGGTGCGGTCCTTCCAGTAGACCTCGCCGTGGTAGGCGTACTCGTCTTCCGCGACATCCTCGCGCGTGTTGAACGCGTGGTGGGCCATCATTTCGAAGGCCATGGTGTGTCGGCCCGTCTTGCCGACGTTGTCGATATCCTGCATCCGGATACAGGGTTGGGAGACGCAGAGGGGGTTCGCCGGCGGCGGCGTCTCGCCGCTCGTCACCAGCGGCTGGAAGTCGTAAATCGACGCCTGCGTCAACAGGACGTCGTCGCGCCAGCGGTTGGCCGCGACCGGGTATGGATCGATTCGCTCGTGCTCGTTGGCCTCGAAGAAGGAGAGAAAGGCCTCGCGCATCTCCGACAGATCGTACGACTCGTCGAATCCCGAGTTGTCGATGAAGCCGTACTCCTCGCAGGGCGGCTCACCGCAGGTCACCCTGCTCTCGTCGCGCGTCCAGAAGTGAGCGCCACACTCCGGACACTCCTTGCGCTCGAACCCTTCCTCCTCGAAGTACTCGAGGCGGTACTCCTCCTCTAGTTCGCTCATTACGCGTCAATTGGCCCTGCAGCGCGTAAAACAGTTCCGCAACCGGTGTCACGACGCGATCGGTCGCGGCAGCGGCGACCGGTCTTCGTGCGGACCGGAACCCCACGGTACCACCGTCATCGAGTCGTCCGACCGATACTCCTGCAGCGTTTGTTAACCCACTGCCGTCACAATATCATCCACGATTAAGATAAGCAATTGATAAATATTCGTCAGTGAAACGTTCCGGTAATGGCGAATCTCGAGCGAACTCGAAGTGGTGTTCGGGCGACGCGATCCGGTGGGACGGATCGGGCGAGTCCGACTCACCACGGTGACACACACGGATTCGCGAACGAGGGTGAATACTGACGATGGGGACCAGACGTGCCTTCCTCCGGAAAGCCGGCCTGTCCGCCGTCGGAACGGTCGCCGGTATCACCCTCCTCCCGTCGCCGCCCGACGCGACGGATCCGACGGGGACGGTCGAGGCCGCCGAACCACCCTCAGCGGTCGCCGAGTGGACCGACGAACCGATCACCGACGAAGACGACGCGCCGATCGGTCGTTACCACTACGAGCCGACAGGCGACGGGTTCCGCGCGACCGCTCTGTTCAACGTCGTCGTGCTCCCCGAAGCCGACGGCGATCGCGGCCTCGAGACCGTCATGTCCGTCCTCGAGGTCGAAGGGTGGATACGCAGCCCCGAAGAATACACGCGGTTCGCCTGGGATCGGCAGACCGAGTCGTACGTGCGCCAGCAGGCCACGGCCGCTCAGGCCTACTACGGCGTCAACGGTCGCCGCCACGTCCGGTGCTGGTCGTTCGAAGGCGTCGTCTCGATGCAAGCCCACGAGGATTCCGCCGCTCGGCCGACACACGGAGTCCCCTCCTACCAGCGGGGCCGAGACACGATCGAAGCGATCTTCGACGGAGCCGGCTGGCGGGTCTCCCCCGATGCGATCGATCTGGCGAACGCGAAGGAACCCGATCACGACGGGGTCGCGACGGTCATCGCGGAGGACCCATGAGTACCGAGACGGACAGCCACCGATCGCTCGAGGTACGGGCGGCCGTGAGTGCTGTCCTCAGGCACCCCTTGCTCGGTCTCGAGCCGCGACGGACGGCGCTTGCGGGAGCCTATCTACTGGGACTCATCGCGATGTTTCTCGCCAGCTACGTCGGAGCGAGAGTGCCGATCAGTGACTCCCTTCGCACTCCACTGACGTCGGGGCTGGATACGCTCAGCCTGCTCGTCATCGCGCTGGTGACGGCGACGATGCTGCTCGCGCCGTTGTGTTATGCGGTCTGGAACGGCGGCCCGTTGCTGTCGTTCGGTCTACCCCTCACCCCGGTCGCCGTCGGCGACATCATGGCCGGCGCGTACGTGCTCGATCTCGATCTCGCGGTCGCATTGACGGTCGGCGCGAGTGCAGCTGCACTCGCACTCCTCGCCACGGACGTTCGGCAGGTGGGGTCGGTTCGATTCTGGCGGGCCGACACCCACGAGGATCGGTTGGTGTTCGTCACCGCGATCGCGACCGTCGCCGCCGTCGGCATCGGCCGGTTCGTCGGCACCGCCCCGTCCTACGTGCTCGAGTGGTACGCGCCGATGGGTGTCGTCTGGCTCGTGACTGCCGCAGTCCTCGGGAGCTACTGGCTGAACTGGGCTCGATCGGCGTGGCACACTCTACCGACCGGAGCGCCGTAGAGTCGTAACGTTCCATCAGCCTCCCGGACCGGCAACCGATCGAATTCGCGACCAGAGTCCGTCGATTCCCGCCCGCAACTCAGTGTTCGATATGCACAACAGAGTTTTATCGGACGGGACAGTCACGCCACACAGACAATTGAACGGCGACGGCATGGCGAATCCGCCAGCGAACACCCGACCGCGAACTGTGCTCTACGTGGCCGCCTCGGAAACGGCCGCCAGCGACGGTGCCGTCGCACTCGAGCGACTCGAGTCTGGCCCGAAACGGTCGGTCCGCGCCGTTACCGAAGTCGACCGGATCCGTACCTGGGCGCCGGAATCCGACTGCGTCGTCTTCGCTGAGACGCCGACGACCGCGGCGGGGTCGAACCTGCTCGAAGTGGTCGAGGCCTGTGGCTCCGCGCCCGTGATCCTCTTTTCCGAGGCGTCGTACGCGCCCGCGGCCGCCCGGTCGACCGACGGCATCGACGGCTACGTCCGCCGCGATACCGACGACGCCGTTTCCCACCTCGCGGACGAGATCGAATGGGTCTGTGGCGGTGTCGGAACCACCGGAAACGCCGGTGGGCGCGAGATCGACGCGGATCCGGACACCGACGCCGAAACCGACACTGAGGCGGAATCCAACACCGACGCCAAGGCCGAATCCGACACCAACGACGACGTGATCGCGATGGCCGGTGTACCGACGCCACCGAGTCGTCGACCGGCCGACGTACTTCTCGAGTCGATCCCCGAACTGGTCGCCTGTCGCGACCGCGATCGGCTCTTCGAATTACTCGTCGAAATCGCGGCCGACGCGCTCGAGCACGAGTACTGCTGGCTGTCGACGGTCCGCTTCGGGGACCTCGTCCCGCGGACGACCGCGCCGGGGATCTCGGCCGACGCGCTCGAGTCGCTGTCGCGTGCGGGACCGCTCGGGAACGTCCTCCGAACGGGCGAGCCGCTCCGGATCGACGACCTCCCGACCGACGATCGGCTAGCGACCCCGCTCGAGGGAGTCAAGTCGCTGTACTGCGTCCCGGTCGGCGATGTCGGCATCGTGCACGTGGCCGCCGACGCGCCGGCCGCGTTCGCCGAGCGCGACTGCGACGCCCTGGCGGCGTGGGGCCGGATCGCCACATCGGTTCTCGAACGACTCGACGCCGACGCAACCGATACCACGGCGCGAGAGCGCTTGCGTCGGGAACGAGACCGACTGCGGACCGAGCGCGACCGACTCGCAGCCGAACGCGACGAGCTAGCAGCCGAACGCGACCGATATCGAACGCTCTTCGCGAACGTTCCGGAACCGGCTGTCAGGTACGAGATCGTCGACGGAGAGCCAGTCGTGCAGAGCGTCAACGACACCTTCGCCGACGTGTTCGGCACCGACCCCGAAACGATCGTCGGCGACTCCGTCGACGAGTCGACCGTCCCGCCGGGTCTCGAGCGGCGACGGGCGACGCTCCTCGAGTCGCTGCGGGCGGGCGAGCGGCGCCAGCTCGGCAGCCGGCGCGAGACCGTCGACGGCGTCCGCGAGTTCCTGCTCACGCTGGTCCCCCTCGCTGTGAACGCCGACGGGGACGAACACGGTGACGCGGCCACCGAGGACGCAGACCACAACCCCGAGGGATTGATCGTCTACAGCGACGTCACCGAGCACAGCCGTCGCGAACGTGAACTGGCCGCCGCCAAAGCGCGTCTCGAGACGATCGCGGCCCTGATCGACGACGACGTACGAACGCCGCTGAACGTCGCCCGCGGCTATCTCGAGATTGCCGAGGAAACCGGCGATCGGGAGCACTTCGCGGCAGTCGACGACGCACAGGAGCGATTGCGGGAATCCGTCGATCGGCTGGTCGCGATCGCCGGACAGGACGACGTCCTCGTCGAGACCGAACCCGTCGCCGTCCACGACGTGGCGCGGCGGGCCTGGGTCGCCATCGACACCGGCGACGCGCGGCTCGTCACGCGGGCGGCGAATAACCGCGTCCTCGAGGCCGACAAGGCGCGTTTGCGAGAGCTACTCGAATCGCTGCTGATGGCCGTCGTCGACGAAGCGAACGAGAACGAGCCGATCGTCACTGTCCGCGCGACCGACGACGGCTTCGCCGTCGCTCGCCGCGACCCGGCCACCGCAGAGACGGACGCCGATCTCGAGGCGGATCCCGTCTCCGACCGGGTGGCCGCGGCGGATGGGACCGGCTTCGGGCTCGGCACCGTCGAACGGATCGCCGACGCCCACGGCTGGGATGTCGGCGTCGCCGAAGCGAACGGTCGCCTCACCGTCTCGTTTCGCGGGATCGAACCGGTCGACGTGGAGGGAGAGTGACTCCGTTCTGGATTTGACCAGCGGTACACGGCTTGAACCGGCTGCAACTCAGCCGTTCGTTACAGGGTAGCCGCGTCTCACTCGAGACCAGCCAACCGGCGTACGGTGGCGCGCGCTGTCGATCGGCCGAACGAGAGTGAGGTCGGTCGTCAATGCCGTGCGAGGTCGTCACGAGTGTAGCGAGTGACTGCTTGGAAGACGCAAAGCGTCTTCCAGTGGATGAGCGAGCGACCGCAGGGAGTGAGCGAATCGGCTGGGGAGGGCGTGGCGATTCCCTGGTGCCACGATCGCAGGACACTTCGGTCACCGTATTTCCATCAGAACCCACTGTTCCATTCACATGACTCACTGAATAGATAGCACGTTCCGCCAGCTGGCACGCCGTTTCCCCCCACGCTCACACGGACTACGCTCCGTCAGTTCCGACGCACCCGAAACCCGCCAGACGGATGTGCCAGCACACAGGCCCAACGGCCCGTCTCAGGCCTCGTTCTCGAGCGCCAGCGACGCCAGCATCGCCTCGAGTTGCAGCCGCTCGTTCGCGCCTTCGGTGATCCGGTAGTCGACCTCGCCCAGGCGCTCGAGCAAGCGGACCGTTGCCCGCTCCGGAATGTCGAACTCCCAGGCGGAGCGGTGGAGCTGGTCGATGACGTCACCGCCGGCGAGGCCGCGCTCGGTCAGCAGGTCCTCGAGAGCGGCTCGAGCAGCGGTGAAATCGCCGTCGATGGCGTGGCCGACCATCGCCTCGACCTCCTCGGGGCGGGCCGTCGCGGTGATCGCGAAAACGGTCTCCTCGTCGACGGTTTCGCCCATCACTGCGGCGGCCTGCAAGGCGTTAATCGCCTTCCGCATGTCGCCGTCGGCCGCATAGACCAGCGCGTCGACACCGTCGTCCGTCACGTCGATGTCCTCGTTCGCGGCGATCTCCCGAACCTGCGCCTCGATGGCGTCCGCGGAGAGTTCGGTGAACCGGAAAACCGCACACCGCGACTGGATGGGGTCGATGATCTGGCTCGAGTAGTTACACGAGAGGATGAAGCGCGTGTTGTTCGAGAACTGCTCCATCGTCCGGCGCAGCGCGGACTGGGCGTCAGAGGTCAGCGCGTCAGCCTCGTCGAGGAAGATAATACTTGGTTTGTACCCTTTTCGGCCGCTCCAATCAGTACTTGCGAAATCTTTGATCTGCTCTCGAACAACATCTATACCGCGTTGGTCTGAAGCGTTGAGTTCGAGAAAGTATTCTTGCCAGTTGTCACCGTATACTTCACGAGCGATAGCCTTTGCAGCGGTTGTCTTCCCAGTTCCTGCTGGGCCTGCAAACATGAGGTGCGGAAGGTCATTTTGTGCAATGTACTGTTGCAGCCGCGGGATGATGTCCACGTGGCCTTTGATGTCGTCGAGTCGCTCCGGGCGGTACTTCTCGATCCAGACTTCGGTCTTGCCGGGGGTGGGCTCCGCCGCCTCGGCGTCGGCCTCGCTCATACCGGCCGAAGGGGTGGCCCGAAGATAAAACGACCGAAGGTCGGCTTCGGGCAGGGTCGCCGGTGGCTCTGTCATCAGTGATGGACAAATCACGGAACTGGACGGTTTCCGGCACTGAAACCGTGGTACCGGGTTTTAGACCCTACTCGAGGAAAGCATACACGTCATGCTCGGAAACGACTCACTATCACGATTCGCCGTCGCAGTGCTGGTCGCCCTCGTCGTTTTCGGGACCGTCCCGGCGACGGTCGCCGCCCAGTCTGACGCCCGAACCGGTGGAACGATCGTCGTCGAAGAAGGCGAGACGGTCGATAGCCTCGAGGCCTTCGGCGGAAGCGTCGTCGTCCAAGGCACCGTCACCGGCGACGTCAGCGCCGTCGGGGGCGACGTTCGAATCGAAGAAACGGGCCAGGTCAATGGCGACCTCGAGGCCGCCGCCGGGAGCGTCACCATCGCCGGAACCGTCGACGGCGACGTAGAGGTCGGCGCGGGGAGCTTCACGGTCACCGAGAGCGGGGCCGTCGGCGGCACCGTCATGGCCGGGGTCGGGAGCGCGACGATCGACGGCACGCTCGAGAGCGACGCCGAAATCGGTGCCGAGACGATCCGGCTGGGCGAGAGTGCCTCAATCGCGGGCGATCTGCGCTACGACGGAGACCTCGAGGGGAACACCGATGCTGTCGCGGGCGAGGTTCGAGAGGACTCCTCGCTCGGGGTCGATGTTGCGCCGACGATTCAGCCGTTCGCGTCGTGGCTGTTCACCGCCTATGCCTTCGCGGTGAATCTGCTGCTCGGTGCCCTTCTGCTCGCGCTGTTCCCGCGGTTCTCCGACACCGTCGCCGATCGCGTCGCGACGGGCCCCCTCCGATCCGGGCTGGTCGGGCTGGGGGTGTTCGTAGGGATCCCGATCCTCCTGATCGCGCTCGCGATCACCGTCGTCGGGATCCCGCTGTCGATGATCGGTGGGCTCGTGTTCGCCCTGCTGCTCTGGATCGGAATCATCTACGGCCGCTTCGCCGTGGCCGCGTGGCTCCTCTCGCTGGTCGGTCTCGGCAACCGCTGGCTCGCACTCGTCGTCGGCCTGCTCGCCGGTGCCCTCCTCTCTCGGCTGCCCGTCCCCGTCGTCGGCGAGGTGATCAGTCTGGTCGTCCTCCTGCTCGGTGTGGGCGCGATCGCTCGCGCGCTGTTCAGCAATCGACGACACGCTCGAGAGCGAGAGCAGCGGGTCAGTTCCGGGCCGAACGAGCCGACGACGGACTGACGGTACGGGGCTCGCCAGCGCGCGGAGCGACGCGCTCAAGGCCGCCGCCCCGTAACGCAGCGTATGCACGTCACCGTCGACGTCAAGGGCGAGGATACCTACGAACTCGAACTCGAGGCGGTGGCAGGGGCTGCGGATGCCGACGCTGACGCCGCTGGCGGTCCCGACGCAACGCCGACCTACGCGGACCTGCTCCGCGCGATCGACCTGAGTCCCCACGAGGTGAGCGTCCTCGTCGACGGTCGCCCGGTCCCCGAGGATCAGCCGGTCGAAAGCGCCCACGTGACGGTGTTACGGCTCATTAAGGGCGGGTGATTCGATCGACCCGAAATCGACGCGTTGTTAGCCCGCGCCGATCGACCCTCCTGACGAATGTTCGTCCGCACGGCCACCCCCGACGACGCCCTCGAGGTCCGGCGCATCCTCGACGCGGCGTTACTCGAGCCGGGCGACGTCGAGAGCCGGATCGATGCCGGTGACGTCCTCGTCGCGGGTGATCGACGGGGTGGCACGGCAAGCGCCGGTGACGATGGGACCGCTTCCGCAGACGGCCCGGACGCGACCGAGCGAATCCTCGGCACGGTCGTTCTCGAACCCCTCGACGCAGAGACCGGGGCCCACGTCGGCGCGATCGGTGTCCGGCGTCGCCACCGTGGTCACGGCATCGGCCGGGCACTGATCGAGCGGGCCCTCGAGCGCGAAGGCCGACTGACGGCCCGGTTCGACGACCGCGTCCGGCCGTTCTACGAGCGCCTCGGGTTTTCGATCGAGCCGATCGACGAGCAACGTCACTCCGGTGTCGTGGTCGCGACCGACAGCGTCTGACCGCGGTCCGCGTCTGACCGTCCGGTCCTGATCCACGCCGCGACCCGTCGCCTGCCAGCGGAGTTTTATCCGAGAGAACGTGGTAGCCACCTCCGCATGGCGCTTCAACGGATGCTCAGCGGCGATCCATCGAAGAGTTCGAAGGTCTATCTAGCGATCGGTGCACTCTCGCTCGCGAAAGCGATCGCGGTCCGAAAGGATCGAGAGCGGTTCCGGCGCGAGCTACTCGACGCCGGCCTGTTCCTCGGCGTCGGGTACGTACTGCGCCGGTTCAGCCGGATGAAAGCACAGAAACAACAGGAGCTCGAATCCCAGCTCCCGAACTGGGCAGCCGACGTGATGAACTCCGAAGCCGCCTCGAGAGGGGTCCAGTCCATCGCGAAGCAGCGACTCGCTGGCAAAGCAGAGCCGGAGCCGGAACCGACGCTCCGGGATCGCGCCCGAGGCGTTATCTCGAGCCTGTAGCGACCCGATCCGTCGGTCCTCCGCTCACAGTCAGTCCCGGCTATCCGCCGCCGACAGTCAGTCGGTATTCGTGCCAGTCGCAGCCGCGGGCTCGGCGGACAGCGGCTCGAGCGCCGCCGAAAAGTGACGGAGTTCCGGGACTGCGGGGTCGGAGACGATCTCGAGTCCGGAGACTTCGTCGCGCTTCTCGAGGACGGCTGCGGCCGTCTCGACGACGTGATCGAAGTGCTCCCGGTGGTAGGTCCGGCGCGGGACCGCGAGCCGAACCAGTTCCGGCCGGTCGGTCTCGGGAAACGCGAAGCTCCCGAGTTCGACCCCTCGAACCCCGCCTTCTCGATACAGTTCACAGACCAGCGCCTGTCCCGGAAACTCGTCGGCCGGAATTTCCGGAAACGTCGCTCCCGCGTCGATGTAGACCGCGTGCCCGCTGGTCGGCGTGTACACCGGAAGCCCGATCGCCTCGAGCATCGCGCCGAGTTCGCGAACCTGTCCGACCCGGTCTTCGACGTACGATTCCTCGACGGCCTCGCGCAGGCCGACGGCCATCGCGGCGACGTCCCGGCCGGCCATCCCGCCATACGTCGAAAAGCCTTCGTAGAGGATCGCGCGCTGTTTGCACCGCTCGAAGAGGGCCTCGTCGTCGGTCGCGACGAAGCCGCCGACGTTCACCAGCCCGTCTTTCTTCCCGCTCATGACGAGCGCGTCGGCCTCTCCGAGTTGCTCGCGAGCCGCCTCTGCCACCGTCGCGTCGGCGAACTCGTCCTCGCGCCGGGTCACGAAGTAGGCGTTCTCCGCGAACCGGCAGGCGTCGATCACGAACGTCGCATCGATCTCGTCGGCGAACGCCCGAACGCGACGGGTGTTTGCGACGCTGACCGGCTGGCCCGCCGCCGAGTTGTTCGTGATCGTCAGAATTACCAGTGGTACACGCTCCGGACCGACCTTATCGACGACCGCTCGCGCCTCCTCGAGCGAGAAGTTTCCCTTGAACGGCTCGTCCGTCTCCGGGTCGTGAGCGCCCGACACGGGACAATCGACCGGATCAGCGCCCTGATTCGAGACGTGCGCTCGCGTCGTGTCGAAGTGAGTGTTGTTGAGCGCGACGTCGCCCTCGGAGAGTAGGGTGCCGTAGAGGACGTTTTCCGCGCCGCGACCCTGGTGAGTCGGCACCACGCGCTCGAATCCCATCACGTCCGCGACCGCGGACTCGAGGCGATCGAAGCTCGCCGACCCGGCGTACGCTTCGTCGCCCCGGAGTAGCGCGGCCCACTGATCGTCGCTCATCGCGCCCGTCCCGCTGTCGGTCAGGAGATCGATGAAGACGTCGTCAGCGGAGAGATTGAACGCGTTGTACCCGGCTTCCTCGAGCGCTCGTTCTCGCTGTTCTCTCGATGGGAGGCGGATCCGTTCAACTACTTTCGACTTGTAGGCGACCATAGTCGTTCGACACCGACGCGCGTGTTCAGTCTAGTTGGCGTCTTGTGACCGTCGACGGCTCGAGACGGTCCCTTCCGGACGGATCGGCGCATCGATGGACGGAACCGGCGAGACCATCGTGGACGGAATCGATGGCGGCGGAACTTTCGCGGACGTGACCGATGACGGCGAGACCATCGCTGGCAGGAGTGGCAATAGCGGGGCGGCCGGGCTCGACTCTTTCCGTCGGAGAATCACTGATCGTCGATCGCGGGGCTGTCGAAAGCGTCGTCGGTGAGCCGCGTTGGCGTCGGATCAGGGCCGACGAGTTGCAGGTCGTCGGCCCTACCGTCGCGAATGGTGAGCGTGCCCGACGAGGCGACTGCAGTATCGGCCGAGCCGGCGTTCGTGGATGCGGTCGTTTCGACACGCTCGTCGGAGCCGGTCGCCCGGGCGGAGGTCGGGTCGGTTGCGGTGAGCGCGTCGAGTTCGGCCGCCGTCGCGTCGACGACGGCGCCGTCGTCGCGCACGATCACGTCCGAATCACCGATGAATTCGAACTCGAGGGCCGCTCGCGTCGCGGACGCATCGTCGTCCTCGTCGGTTCGATCCGTCTCGCCGGGATCGGTATCTCGGGAGTTCGCGTCCGCCGTTTCGACGGCCTCGAGGTCGGCGAACAGTTCGGTCGCCGTCGTATCGACGACATCGTCGGACTGCGTCTCGTGTCTCCCGCCGCCTTCGACGAGTTCGGCCGGTGTCTCCGCGTCGTTCGCCTCGAGAATCGCGTCGGGATCGGGATCGATTTCCTCGAAGATCTCCCTCGCCGTCGAATCGGTGCCCATGGTTCCCGCTCCACCGTTTCCCCCCTTCGTTACGATGGCGTTACTACTGTATTACCGACCGTATACTCTCGGATCAGTGACGTTCACAAAGGGGAACTAATCGGGTTCCACGGGGAGGCGAGGAGAACAACGGTGATCTCGAGAGGGAGGACCGAACGCGTTCGAGCAGATTAGAACAGGTTCTGCGTCAGCTCGAGGGTCTCCTCACGGTCGTCCCAGTCGACGAAGAGGGCGACGCTGGTCGCGCTGGTGATGATGTCGTTGAGGTGGATCCGGGCCTCGGAGAGGGGGTTGACGATCTCGCTGATGATCCCCGGCTGGTTCGGAAGTTCGCCGCCGGTCACTCGGATGACGGCGACCGGCGAGTCGACGGTGACGCTCGAGAGTTCATCGCTGGCGATGACCTCCCGGTGGAGGATGTTCTCGGCGCGTTCGGCCTCCTCTTCGTCGATGTAGAAGGTGATCGTATCCATCCCGCTTGCGACGGCATCGATATTGACATCACTCTCGTGCAGGGCAGCCGAAAGGCGATGGAAGACGCCGGGCTGGTTCCGAATTGCGCGGCCGGCGACGGTCAGACAGGCCAGCGGGCGCTCGCGGAGGTCGACCAGGTTCCTGAACTCGCCTTCGATGCTCGTCCCGCCCGACAGCAGGTCGCCGTGCTGATAGTGGACGACGCGCACGTCGAGGGTCCCGTCCTTGTAGGAAAGCGCGGAGGGCGCGACGACCTCGGCCCCGCGAAACGAGAGGTTCCGGAGTTCGTCGACCGAGATCTCGCCGACGTTGCGAGCCCCTTCGACGACGTGGGGGTCGCCCGTCATGACGCCCTCGACGTCCGTGACGATGACGACCTCGTCGGCGTCCATGTACTTGCCCAGCATGACCGCCGAGGTGTCGCTGCCGCCCCGGCCGAGCGTCGTGATCGAGCCGTCGGGGCCTTCGGCGAGGAAACCGGTGAGGACCGGCACCGTCCCGTCGAGCTTCTCGGCGAGTTCCTGACCGCGCCGCTGGGTCTCCTCGACGTTGACCTCGCCGTACTCGTCGGTGATGACGGGCCACTCGTCGCTACCGGGCTCGAGGAAGACCGAGTCGATACCCCGAGCCGATAGTGCGGCCTTGAGCATCCGAACCGACGTCCGCTCACCCATGCTGACGATCTGGGCGCGGTCGGCTTCGTCGGTTTCGAACGTGATCTCGTCGAGCAGTTCGTCGGTGGTCGACCCCATCGCGCTGGCGACGACGGCGATCTCGTGGCCGTCCTCGACGGCCGCAGCGATCGAGTCCGCGGCGCGGTTGATCCGGTCGCCGCTGCCGAGACTCGTCCCGCCGAATTTCGCTACAACGCGCATACTGCCACCTCGGAGACGGCCCGCTTTGCGATACTGTGACTCATACTCGATCCGTTACCAGAGCGGGCAGATAACTGTGTCCCATCGATCGCACTTTTACCAGTCCCCGAGCGGGGGCTGATTCGACTCGAGGACGCGCGAAAATTGACAGTCGTCGAACCATTCACGCGGGGCGGTCGCGACCGGGATTTATTGTTGTGCGTCGCATTACCACACGTCGATGAACGTACGGGACGCACTCGAGGCGGACGCGGACGCGCTCGCGTCGATCGCGGACTCCCCCACGGACGTGATGCGGAATCTCGTCCACGACCGCACGGTGCGCGTCGCCGAGGACGGGAGTCACGATCCGAACGCCGATGTCTCGAGTTCGCAGTACGGCGGCTCCGATCCGGAGGACTTGCTCGGCTTCATTAGCTTCGACGCGCGCGAAGACACCGTTCACGTCACGCAACTCGACGGCACGAGCGAGGCCTGTGAGCGATTGCTGGCCGAACCGGTGCGCTTCGCCGAGCGCGAGTCGATGGCCGTCGAAGTGCTCGCCGCGCGGGATGCGACCCCCATCGAGACCGCCGCCGAGGCGCTCGGCTTCGAGCGGCGCGGTCACGGCCCCCGCTTCGACGGAGCCCCGACGGTTCGGTTTCGACTCGAGCCCTGACCAACGGCGAACGACCTGCGCTGTGATCCGCGCCTCGAGTGCTGACCGGCAGCCGTCGGTTCGGCGCTGATACCGCTTGTTTCCGCCAAGTCACTCGGGCTGGATAGGGAAACCCCGTCTCACTCCAGACCAGCCAACCGGCGTACGGTGGCGCGCGCTGGGCCGCGGTGAATACCAATGAACCGCGGCACGAAATCGTGCGAGGTCGTCACGATGTAGCGAGTGACTGCTTGGAAGACGCAAAGCGTCTTCCAGTGGATGAAAGAGCGAACGAAGTGAGCGACTGAATCGGCTGGGGAGGGTGTGGTGATTCCCTGGTGCCACGATAGCAGGACACTTCCTCTCACTCATTCCCAGTGGAACCCGCTGCTCCATTCACACGATTTCTCGAACAGGTGATTCGAGAGAACAGCGGAGAATCCACCCGGAGAAAATGTACTGCACGTCCGAACTCGAGCCACTGCTCGAGAAGGAGACGGTCACAGTCCCGAGAGCCAGGTTGAGCGCGGCCAGAACCCCGAAATTGGAGACGAGCAGTTCTACATCACGTTGAAGCTCGATATTTGGACCTCGAGAGGAGACGCGATACCGGAACTCTCAACTGAATTTCTGTACCGTCACGTCGAGCGTATCGAGATCGACGATCGGCGCGAAGCCGGCATCGGGTTCGATGTTGACGCTCTTCTGGAAGTCGGTCTGGGCCTGCCAGCAGCCGGAGTTGATCGCGAGCACGTTGTGGTACTTCCCGAAGCCGAGTTTGTGAACGTGACCGGTGTGGAAAATGTCGGGAACCTCCTCCATAATGAGGTAGTCCTTTTCTTCGGGTGCGAGCCGGGTGTGGCCGCCGAACTGCGGGGCGACGTGGCGCTTCTTGAGGAGGTGGTACATCGCCTTGTGCGGGTCGTCGTAGCTTGCCTTCTCCTCGGGCAGTTCCGCGATCACCTCGTCCAACGAGACGCCGTGATACATCAGGACGGACACCCCCTCGAGGGTCACCGTCGACGGGTTGCTCACGATCTGTGGGTCGTGAGCGGACATGATCTCCCGGAGTTCCTCGTCGAACCCGGGCTGGGGCTCCGCGAGCCGAACCGCGTCGTGGTTGCCGGGGATCATGACGATCTCGATGTCACCCGGCACCTTCTTGAGATGCTCGCTGAACGCCTCGTACTGCTCGTAGATGTCGACGATGTCGAGTTCCTCGTCCTGATCCGGGTAGACACCGACACCTTCGACCATGTCGCCCGCGAGCAGCATGTACTCGACGTGCTGGGCCTCCTCGGTGTGGAGCCAGTCGGCGAAGGCGTTCCACGCGTCGGCCATGAACTCCTGACTGCCGACGTGAACATCGCTGATCAGGGCCGCCTGGACGTGGCGATCCGCGGTCGAGGGCTCGTACGTGCGGGGCACGTCCGGGAAGTACATCGAGTCGACGAACGCGATCCCCGAATCGTCCGCCAGCGTCCCCTCCATCGCAACCACCTCGTCGCAGAGTAGTTCGTCGACGAGATCGACGTATTCGCGATCTTTCATCACCAGCCACGGGAAGGTCCCGGTCGCGTCCTCAAGTTCGATCAGCCAGTGGCCGCTGGCAGTCGATCGGATGTCGTTGACCAGGCCGACCATCGCGGCGTCGCTCCCGCCCGGCATTCCCTGAATGGCCGTCGCCGGACGGTGGTTGACCCGGCCTCGTAATTTCGCTCCGAGCCGCTCGAGGCGGTCCCGAAAGACGGAGACGAAATCGCTGTACTCGCCGGTCCCCGTGCTTTCACCCGTCATATCCCCGGTGATCTCGAGCGAACGGATCGCAGGATCGGCAAGACGGTTCGCTGGGGAAGACCCCTCCGTTTCAACTGGAGATCGATCGGGCGAATCACCTCCCGTGGCACGTTCGGTTCCAGTTGAAACGGAGGGGGTCGAATCGGTGGACGACGCATCGGTTCGAGTGGCGTTGCGCCCCGCCGTTTCGCTCCCGACGCTCGTGGTACCCGATTCGACGGAATCGCCAGTGTCGGAGCCGTTGGTTCGAGGCGAACCGGTGGTGTCGCTCCGCGAGAGGACCGACTCGACGTGATCGGCCCGGACGACGAGCGCATCGTCCGGAACGTCCTCGAGGACGCGCTCGAGTGCGGCGTTCGGATCCTCGGCCGCCGCAAGCCGTGTCACCGCCTCGCGTTCGGCGTTGTACCCGCGGCTCGTGAGTTCGCTAACGAGTCGGGCAGCGGCCTCGAGTGGCACATACCCCGCATTCGCGAGGGACGGCAAAAGGATAGCGAATCCCCGATTCCCCGCGTCTGTTTTCCGATCGGTGCGAAAGGGACGGGGCCGGTTCCGGTTCCGCTCGCGCTCCCGTCCGCTCGCGAACTCCGGCCGTTCCAGCCATTTTGTGGAATCGGCAGCTTCCGCCGTCTGTACGTGAAAACAGTCCGAAGCTTGCCGGAAAGTTGATACCGGGTTCGGAGAAACCGGTCGTCAATGGACGGTCCCGACGCCGACGACAGGAACCGCGATCGGCCCAGCCGTCGCGATCCGCCCTCGGAACCAGAGACGGGTCCGCCGTCCAAACCCGGAGACAGAGAGCGGACGGCCGGGTCGCGGTCTCGAGCAAAGTGCGACGATGCGGTCACGATCGAAGACGACGGCGTCGTCCGCTGGCTCCTCGAGACCGAGGATCGAACGGGAACCGCGGTTCGAGATATCGCGACGATCGGCGCGATCATCGCAGTCGTCGGCGTCTTCCTGTTCGGAATTACCGGTGCCTGGCCGCCGATGGTCGCCGTCGAGAGCGGCAGTATGGAACCCGCCCTCGAACGAGGGGACCTCGTCTTCATCGCCGACGACGGACGGTTCGCCGGCGATGGAGCTGTTGCGGGAACGGGCATCGTCACCGATCAGAGCGCTCGAGAGACCGGATACGAGCGATTGGGTGAGCCAGGCGACGTTATCATCTTCGTTCCGAACGGTGATTCGACGCAGACGCCGACGATCCATCGCGCCCAGTTTCGGGTCGAACGAGGCGAACGATGGGTCGAGACGAAAGCCGATCCCGCATACATGAACGGCGCGACCTGCAACGACATCGCGTCGTGTCCGGCTCCACACGATGGATTCGTCACGAAAGGCGACGCCAACCCGGCCTACGACCAGTTGCCGCGATCGGGCGCGGAGACGACCGTCGTCAGCGCCGAGTGGGTCACCGGCAAAGCGATGGTTCGGGTTCCGTGGGTCGGAGGAATTCGACTGACGATCGATTCGATACGCTCGATCGTCGGAAGCGGGCCGATCGTCGTTGCCGCCGTTGGAACCGCGCTCGCACTCGTCTGGTACGGGGCGATCGCCGGAGAGCGCGATCCGTAGATCGGTTTGAGCCGTCGGGTCGATCAGGGGTCGACGAAGCGATGTGGAATACAGTGATCACTGAATCGACGAGGCGACATCGATGGCAGTCAACGAGGTGGCGTCGATGGCAGTCAACGAGGTGGCGTCGATGGCAGTCAACGAGGTGGCGTCGATGGCAGTCAACGAGGTGGCGTCGATGGCAGTCAACGAGGTGGCGTCGACAGTAGTCTATGAGTAACGCGAACAGAAAGTTAATTTCCGGGCCCGGTGAAACGGGTGACGATGAGCGGCCCTAGCTCCGGGAAGCCACCTGGCGATTCCGGCGACGACGACCGTGATCGGTCGGCCTCGAGCGCCGACAGTTCCCAGACGCCATCACGGGAACCGTCAGAGCCTACTGCCGATTCACAGCATGCTGCCGATTCCGACGCTATTACCATCGAGGACGACGGCTACGTCCGCTGGTTCCTCAAAACGAACGACGAGAACGTCGTGATCGCGCGAGATATCCTGAGCAGCGTCGCCATCGTCGGCGTCGTCGCCCTCCTCCTGTTCGGGGTCAGCGGTATCTGGCCGCCGCTGGTCGCCGTCGAGAGCGGTAGTATGCAGCCGAACATGCAGAAGGGAGACCTCATCTTCGTCGTCGAGGAGGGTCGGTTCAGCGGCGACGCTGCCGTCGAGGGAACCGGTGTCGTTACCCGGCGGAGCGCCCAGGAAACCGGCTACGACAAGTTCGGTAACCCCGGAGACGTCATCGTCTTTCGGCCTGACGGCAGCCGGGCCGAGACGCCGGTGATACATCGGGCGCACTTCTGGGTCGACGACGGCGAACACTGGGTCGAATCGAAAGCCAGCGAGGAAATCGTCGGCGACGCGACCTGCGAGGAAGTCCCCAACTGTCCCGCGCCGTACGCGGGCTTCGTCACCAAGGGCGATCACAACGACGGCTACGACCAGATCGGCGGCGGTGCGAATTCCGGCATCGTCAAACCCGAGTGGATCAGCGGCAAGGCGCAGTACCGAATCCCGTGGCTCGGATGGGTTCGACTCACCTTCGACAACCTCCTCGGGGGCATGCTCGTTCCCGCGTCGCCCTCGAGCCCGGCGCTGCACGGACAGCCGTCACCGGCGACACCGTCCGGCGGCCCCGACGCAGCCGGCTTGGGATCAGGAGGTGAGCTCGCCGGCGTCGCGGGCATCGCCGGTGCCGGTGTCGCACTGGCCGCGGGCCGCTATCGGTCCTGAGTCCCAACCGCGAGCCGTTTCGAGCGGTCGTTCTCGAACGCAAGCGCTCTTTCCCGAACTCCCTCCACCGAGCTTTCAACGATCTCTCGAGTCGAAACGAAGGGGCGAAACACTGTCGACCCATTGCCTCTATCGCGAGCAGAACGTGACGAACGGGACGCGTGAACGGTGTCTGATGGCTGGAGGACCCGCTCGAGAACGAGGTGACGATCAGCAGACGCTGAAAACAGACGGTGTCGCCCGTGATCGACTCGGCGTCCAGCGGTATCGCTTCCACTATTGGTGAGAGCGCCACAGTGTTGAACGGCGCCGCCGTCAGTTCCCTCAGTTCTCGAACCGGGCCTGAACGAACGGCTGAATGTCGTCGATGTCGCTTAATCGGGAGTCGGAAAGCAACACTGCCTCCGTCTCTTCGAGTGGAACGGAAAGACTGATTTCCTTCGTCCGGCCGTACCGACCTTTCGAGACGACAACAGCGTTGACGATGCCGAGCATGTCGAGTTCGCTGATGAGGTCCGTCACCCGACGCTGGGTCAGCACGTCCGCGTCGATCTCCTCGCAGAGTCGCTTGTAGATGTTGAACACCTCGCCCGTGTTGATGCTGTGGACGCCGTTTTTCTCGAGCAGGATGATCGAGAAGAGCACGAGCTTGCTCTGCGTGGGGAGCGTGCGGACGACCTCGACGACGCGATCGAGTTCGATCTTGTCCTGGGCCTGCCGGACATGATCCTCGACGATCGTCTCGGCCTGCGATCGCTCGGCCAGTTCGCCCGCCGTTCGAAGCAAGTCGAGTGCGCGGCGCGCGTCGCCGTGTTCCTGTGCGGCAAAGGCCGCACACAGCGGGATGACGTCGTCGGAAAGCGCACCCCCCTGGAACGCGACGTCGGAACGGTGTTCCAGGATGTCTCGCAGCTGATTCGCATCGTACGGCGGGAAGACGATCTCCTCCTCGCCCAGCGAGGATTTGACCCGCGGGTCGAGGAAGTCTGTGAACTTCAGGTCGTTCGAAATACCGATGATCGACACCCGCGAGTTCTCGAGTTCGGAGTTCATCCGCGAGAGGTTGTAGAGCGTGTCGTCGCCGCTTTTCTCGACGAGTTTGTCGATTTCGTCGAGCATGATGACGACGACCCGCTCGTCGTAGTCGACCGCATCGAAGAAGACGCTGTAGACCCGGTCGGTCGGCCAACCAGTCATCGGAACCTCCTCGAAGGACTCCTTGTCCGCCTCGAGGTCGTCGATTTCGGCTTCGATAGCCTCGCGGTCCTCGAACGACGTCGACTCGAGAGGATGGTCCGATGAGTGCGTCGACGAATCGCCAGCCGACGCGTCGTCGGTGCCGTCGCCGGCTCCCCGATCGGTGTTATTGCCGTCTGTCCGATCGGTACTGTCGCTGTCTGTCAGATCAGTGCCGTCGGTGGGACTCGAACGATCGGCGGGATCCGAAGACCCCCCCTTTTCGGGTGGAGAATCGACCGACTCGGGGCTACTATCGTCTCCAGGTGAATCGTCAGCAATCGATTCTTGCGGGTCGTCAGAAACGAAATCGAACGGATCGGACGCCGTCTGATCGTCTGCCAGATCGGTCGACTCGGCCGCTTTGGCCGCCTCACGTTCGCGGGCCTCCAGATCGGCATCGTACTCGTCGAGGGCCTCGAGCAGCGATTCGAGTTCCGCAACGCGTTCGTCGATCCGCTCTTCGTTCTTTTCGATGAACTTGTTCGCGAGTTGTGCGAGTACGCGATACTGCGTATCGGTGACCTCGCAGTTGATGTACTCGACGTCACACGGGACGCTGTACTTCTGCGAGGTGCTCTCGAGTTCCTTGCTGACGAATTTCGCGCTTGCGGTTTTGCCGGTCCCGGTCTTCCCGTAGATGAGGATGTTCGACGGCGTTTCGCCCCTGAGTGCGGCGACGAGGATCGTCGCCATCTTGTTGATTTGGTCGCTCCGGTGGGGCAGTTCGTGTGGGGTATAGGACGGACGGAGGACTTCCTTGTTCTCGAAGATGGGTTCGCCGCTGAGAAGATCGTCGAACAGCCCCTGATTCGACTCCTCGTCATCGAGATCCGCTTTCTCGAGATTCGTCGAGAATCCGCTCGTTCCGTCGATCTCGACCTCGTCTGACCCGTCGATATCTGAGTTGTCGTCTGACATCCGTCGTATACTAGCCCCCTTATTTCGTGTGGAGTGTCGAACCGGGAAGCAGGAATATCATCGTATTATGGCCTCCGTAGGAGGATTCACTGTTTCAGTTTCTCGGTTCGGGTCCAGTTGATGCAAACGAAACAGAGGAAAACCACACTAATAAATTCTTCCTTTCCCCTCGCCCCGTGCCGGGACATCGACGTCGGTCGCGGACGATCGAGCCGTGAATCGTTCGGAGAGATCACTGACGTAGTGGCTCCGTGGGACCAGCAGTCGGAGTGAACAGCTCGTCGAGAGTCCGGATCACTAATTTATATCTTGTTTACGTATGCGTGAGCTTTATTGGAGGAGTGATTTGGCGGGGTGATATCCGTCTAATCGAGTGATTTTGAAGATCGTCTACTCGAAAAGAGGGGGTTGGGGGATTCGATCGGTTCCCCTCGAGATTCTTCGAGTGAGAGTGGAGATTCGAGTGAGACTCTGAGAGAGAAAGGTGTAGGAGAGGATGAGACGGAGAGTGAGACTCTGAGAGAGAAAGGTGTAGGAGAGGATGAGACGGAGAGTGAGACTCTGAGAGAGAAAGGTGTAGGAGAGGATGAGACGGAGAGTGAGACTCTAAGAGAGAAAGGTGTAGGAGAGGATGAGACGGAGAGTGAGACTCTAAGAGAGAAAGGTGTAGGAGAGGATGAGACGGAGAGTGAGACTCTAAGAGAGAAAGGTGTAGGAGAGGATGAGACGGAGAGTGAGACTCTAAGAGAGAAAGGTGTAAGAGATAATATATGATATAAATGTGGTGTGGGTAGTAGGACATCGAAAATATACAGATTGCTGAATATTACTGAGTATGAGGATAGGTATCGCATGACAGGGTAATTCGGCCGACCCCCCCACCCCTTCGTTTCGGGTGGAACAGTCAGAAGGAGGGGTAGGGGTGAAACGACGGTCTACACAAGCGAATCTTTATGTGGATGGCATAGAAAAGATATCCGTAGAACTAGCAGACAAAACCATATTACTAGGCCGTTTGTTTGTATTGCTAGAACCAATTAGAATCTTTTTCTGGAACTACAGGGACTACTAGACTACAGTATTTGTTACTAGAACCCTCTTGATTGGTCGATTCGACCGTCTCTGGCCTCAACGATTCGTCTCGAGTCGAAGAAGGGGGGTATTAGACCGACAACTCCGCCGATCGTTGAGCCGTGCCTTCGTTCGTCTCCACTCGAAACGAAGGGGTGGGGGGCTCGAATCGTTAATTGTGGTATGTTATCCTATATCAATCAAGTTCCCAGTCAGATCCGCTATTTCCCGGTTTCATCATCTCCAATTTTCATCGTCTCCAACCGCAGATTTCGGATCACTACTCCGCTCGATTCAGAAACTCCGCTTGGTTCAGAAACAATCGCGTCGTCCCTTCGTAACTCGAGTAATTCAGATCCACTCGCAACTCGCGTTTTCGTTTCATCCCGTATTCTGACACTCCGCTCGATCGAATTGTCAACACGTCTGACGTAGGCTTAAGTGAGTTCGCTCAGTAGTACGCGCAGATGCACCCCGCGGTGCTGGAGGCCCCCACAGATGGGACTATTCACAGAACTCAAAGATAGTATCTCTCGGGCTGCGGATCGCCTGTTTTCGGAACAGGAGCCCAAACGAATCGGTATCTACGGTCCGCCCAACGCTGGCAAAACAACGCTCGCAAACCGTATCGCGCGTGACTGGACCGGTGACGCAGTCGGTACGGAGAGTCACGTCCCTCACGAGACGCGTCGTGCACGTCGGAAGGAAAACGTCGAGATCGAACGGGACGGCAAGACGGTGACCATCGATATCGTCGACACGCCCGGCGTGACGACGAAGGTCGATTACGAGGAGTTCACCGACGAGATGAACGAAGACGACGCCATTCGTCGCTCCCGCGAAGCGACGGAGGGCGTCGCCGAGGCGATGCACTGGCTGCGTGAGGACGTCGACGGCGTTATCTACGTCCTGGATAGTGCGGAGGATCCGATCACGCAGGTCAATACGATGCTGATCGGTATCGTCGAATCCCGTGATCTCCCGGTGCTCATCTTCGCGAACAAGACCGACCTCGAGGAATCGAGCGTCAAGCGGATCGAGGACGCCTTTCCGCAGCACACGACCGTTCCCCTCTCCGCGAAGGAAGGAGAGAACATGGACGAAGTGTACGGGAAGATCGCGGAGTACTTCGGGTGATATCGATGCCGAAAGCAACCAACGCAGACGACTCGGAGCCGGCCGACGGCGTACAGATCGACCTGATGAGCGGCGAGCGCATGGACGGCATGGCGACGATGGAGAAGATCAGAATGATCTTGGACGGCGTCCACGACGGCAACATCGTCATCCTCGAGGAGGGGTTGACGCCCGACGAGGAGAGCCGACTCATCGAGGTGACGATGGCCGAGATCAGTCCCGACGAGTTCAACGGGATCGAGATCGAGACCTATCCGAAGTCCGAGACCCGCGACTCGTCGTTACTCGGCCGGATCATGGGTAACGACGAGCCGGAGGCGAAGCTGACGGTGATCGGACCGGCGAACCAGATCGAGACGCTCCACAAGGACGAAACGCTCATCAGCGCGCTCGTGTCCCGTAACTAATGCCACACCAGTGTACGAACTGCGGCCGGACGTTCGATGACGGCTCCAAGGAGATGCTGTCGGGCTGTCCCGATTGCGGTGGGAACAAGTTCCAGTTCGCACCGACTACCGCGGCCGCAGCTGAATCGTTCGACGGGGACGCCACCGCTGGATCGGCCGAGCCCGTCACCGGTGTCGAATCCGCCGGTGTCGCCGATTCGGCCGACAATCCCGGCACGACGGACCCGTCCACCGAATCTGAGAGCGTCACGACGCGCGCCGCGGAGACGGTTCGCGATTGGATGCCCGGTGGCTCCTCGGACGCTTCGGACTCCGCGGAGCCGTCGCCGAGAGTGGACGCCGGTTCAGGCGTCCACTCTCCATCCGAGACTCCATCGGAGTCTCCACCCGAGACTTCATCAGAGTCTCCACCCGGTGATTCGGATCCATCCTCGAAGTCGGACAAATCCTGGCCCTCGAGCGGGCGACCCGACACCACCGAACCGGACGCCTCGGCGGAGGGAGAGTTCGCCGACTGGCCGGAGACGGCGCGGCGACCCGAGGACCGATCCGGCGCATCGAGCGAGCCGCCGGACGAGGAGTCCGTCAATGTCGAGCACTCGAGCGAGCGACCCGACGGTCCAACCACGACGATCGACGACGAGAACACGGCGCAGGCCGACGCCCGCAGTGAGGTCGTTCGCCCGGACGATCTTCCCGCTCATTCCGACGGATTCGATCCGGCCGAGACTGAGCGTGACGTTGCTGGTGGCGGCGCAGGTGACGCCTCGACGACCGGAACCGACGCCCCGCCGGAACATGGCCGCGTCGTCAGCGAACCCAGCGGGGATCGTCCGTCGATCGAAGATCTCCGGGAAGAACTCAACGAACAGTTCGAGAGCATCAAGATCGTTCGCCCGGGTCAGTACGAACTCAACCTGATGGAACTCTACAATCGCGACGAGTACATCATCTCCCTGCAGGAGGACGGCCGGTACGTCATCGATGTTCCGGATTCGTGGCGCGAGGGAGACGACAGCGACGATTGAGTGAGTCGAACGCCAGCATAGCTGATCGAATCGTCGAAAATCATGCGTTCGGCAATGAACCACCCTCGAAATGACACCGGATCATTTCTACTGCAGAACCATTATATTCTCCGATAAAAGCTATCCTCTCGATAAATCTGTGTCCACTCGAAATGTTGGTCTCAAACGATACGACGACCGACAGCCTGAGAGCTGATTCTCCGGACACCCTCGAATTCGTAGCAGTTTCTGTCGAGTCGTCGGCTCGACGAGAAACGATTGGTGTTCCACGAGAAGCAGGGGGTGTCGGCACGGCGGTTATCGCTCGCCGAACTCCCTCAAGCCAATTGCGCGCTCGAAGCGACTGGCGGTACAGAAAGCGTTCGAAGCGAAGAGGAGCGTTCGAAGCGAGGAGTAGCGAGCCGAGACAGATGGATTTAAGCGATACGGAACCAACGCCTCGAGTATGAGCACCGCAACCAAGGTCGTTCTCACGACGGTCGCCGTATCGGCACTGCTGTCGATCCTGCTCGTTTTCCAGATCGCACTCGCCTGATGTTCGAGGCGCGTCCACTTTCGGATCGGGTCGAGGCCGTCCGCAAGGAGCGCGCGCCCGACGTTCGAGTCCTCGACTGCGAGCGTGACTTCGAGACGCTACCGCCGGCGCACGCCGAGGATCTCGGTCTGCTTGTCGATGCCCTCGATCCCGCGAGCTATCCAGCTGACTGGCTCCCTGACGACGCGCCGACGCTGCTCGCTCGATACGCGAGTTCGGATCTCACGATCGGGATGCCGGGCGACGGCAGCGTCGCCTGGACCCGTCAGACCGAGCCGCCGATCGCCATCGTCAAACCGCGGGTCGAGGGCTCACCCGACGCGTTCGTCGACTTTCTGATCGCCGAGGCGCTCGTCCAACTTGATCTCGGAGTCCCCGAGCACTTCATCGGCTTCTTCGAGGAGTCGTATCGCGACCTCGATCAAGCCGTACCACTCGACCCGAACGACACCTATCAGGTCGCTGCGGCGCTGTACGACGGCTGGGTCGGTCTGCAGACTCGCGAGGTTTTCGCGGACTGGCACGACGACCATTCCGAACTCGCCGACGCCTGGCAGGACGCGGGAACGCGACTCGAGGACCGCGTTTCAGGGCTGTCGCGTGCGGTCGCCCGTGGTGACACGGACTTCGCGGACGCGACCGAACTCGCGTGTGCGGCGATCAAGCACGCGATCGAACTGCCGGCTCCCTTCGCCGCGCTCGACACTGACGCCTATCTGGATCACGGGCCGGCGTACGCGATCCAGTGGGCCGAGAAGACGTTCGACTCGCTCGAGGACTGATCGCTTCCAGTCATGCGAGTCGAAAGCCCACGCCCGTTGTTTCGAGCGTAGATCCTCCTGAAGAGGCGTCGGTGAACGAAAACTGACACGGGGAATCGGGAACGAAAGGCGCCGACAAAAACGGCGGTGCGTGTTGTCGGTCGCTACTTAAAATTCGGTGTCGACGCTGCCGTCCTCATCGAGGTCGATGACGCCGTCAAATAGCCCGCGGAACTGATCGACGAGCGCCTCGTCGTGGGGATCCTCCGAGAGGTGGAAGAGGCCGACGGCATCGTGTTCCGCGAGTAGTTCGAGGATTCGTTCGACCGCCTCGAGGGCCTGGTCGTCGCCGGCGTAGTAGGCGAGTTCGGTGACGGAGTCGAAACTGATGCGGAGCTTTCCGTCGTGGCCGTCGAGAAAGCCGTCGATGTGCTCGACGATGCCGTCGATGTCGTCGGGGGCGGCGACGTAGTGGACGGTGTCGCTCGAGCGCCGCGAATAGCCGCGTTCGATGCTGAGCGTGTCGAGGATCTCGGCGCATTCTTCGTCGACGTCGTAATACTCGAGTTTCTGTCTGACCTCGCGAGCGGTGGTTCGCGTGGAGACGACGAGGAAGTTGTCGGTGTCGATCTTGAGGAAATCAGTGTCGATACGGTCCGTTTCGCCGGTACTCGGATGCAAGAGGAGTACGCCTGTCCCGCCCGGAATCGTTTCCGGGGTCCCGTCTATTTCGAGCGCATAATCCATATTGACGTGAACAACTTTCGGCACTCCCTTAAGATTGCGGATGTATCTTCCACGGCAGAGACACGTCCGAAAACGGCGGAAGGGTCTCGAAAACTGGCGAGGTGGGACAGAACGACTCACCGAGCGTCGAACTCGAAATCCGGATGCCCACGGATTTCGGTCACTGACGACCCTTCGATTCTACAATTTAGGCCTACCTAAAAGAATCTGTCGGTGATTCTCGTGGCGGTGAGAACGATGCCGGTGTCGCCGGGAGTTACTGCGAAACGAGCGCTACGAAACAACCAAGCGCTACGAAGGAAGTTATCGAAGTCAGAACTGCAACCGGAGACTACCGGTGGCCATGCGAACGACAGTGGCCATGCGAACGACAGTGGCCATGCAAACGACAGTGGCCATGCGAACGACCAGTGTCCATGCGAACGAGTTTATTCGTGCGCCTCCCATCGGCCGCATATGACCGTCCGCGAGGAGTTCGACGAGTGGGCAACGAGCGGCCGAGACAGGGGGATGGAGGATCGCCACTGGCACACCGCCAAGCACGCCCTCGCACGGATGCCCGTCGAGTCCGGCGATACGATTCTCGATCTCGGCTGCGGAAGCGGGTACGCCGGCCGAGCACTCCGAGACACCAAAGACACCGGTCGGGTCTACGGCCTCGACGGCGCACCGGAGATGGCCCGCAATGCGGCCGGCTATACGGACGACGAGGACGTCGGCTACGTCGTGGGTGACTTCGACGCGCTCCCCTTCGCCGACGACTCGATCGACCACGTCTGGAGTATGGAGTCGTTCTACTACGCGGCGGACCCGCATCAGACGCTCGAGGAGATCGCGCGCGTTCTCCGACCCGGTGGCACCGTCTACTGTGCGGTCAACTACTACGAAGAGAACGTCCACTCCTACGAGTGGCAGGAGTTCATCACAATCGAGATGACGCGCTGGGATCGCGAGCAGTACCGCGAGGCGTTTCGCGATGCGGGGCTATCCGTCGCCGAACAGGATACTATTCCCGACCGCGAGATCACGATCCCCGACGAGAGCGAGTTTCCGCTCGAGGATTGGGATACTCGCGAGGACATGGTCGAGCGCTACCGCGAGTTCGGGACGCTGCTGACCGTCGGCGTCGCTCCCTGAACGCCGGATAGGTGCGCGCGAATATCTGGCGCGAGGCAACTGTCCGACGCGGATCCTCTCCCTTCTCTTCTTCCCCATCGGTTTGTCGGATACGTCCCGCATCGGCGGCTGAACCCCCCAATTTCCACTCGAGACGCCCATTCCTCCGCGACAGCCCCCAACACGCCCGGTGGCTCGAGTCGAAACGTACCCGTGGTAGGGCTGAGAGCCGTACTGACTGCTATAGCGAGCACTCGAGGGCTACCGAATTCCACCCGTGCGTGACTACCGAGTCGAGAGATGGGGTGGGAGAGACTGCGACGACGCGCGAGCTACTCGTCCCGTTCGCCCGCCGGAATCGTGATTTCGAGCCAGTTTTCCTCGGGCGGGAGCGGGCAGTCGAACGTCTCGCTGTAGGCGCAAAACGGCGAGTACGCGAGGTTGAAGTCCACGATAATCTCGTCGCCGGTCGTCAGGTCCCGTTCGGACTCGAGTTCCATGTATCGACCGCCGTCGTAAGTCTGCTGGCCGGTCGTCTTGTCCCGGAACGGCACGAACAGGGGCTCCTCGTTCGGACTCTCCTGTTGGTAGGCCGCGAGTTCGAACGTGCCGTCTTCTAAGTCCTCGTCCTCACGCTCGAGTTCGAACTCGAGCGTGACAACGCGGAGGTAGCGCATCTCGCGGCCCGCGGTGGTCTCCATCGACACGACCTCCGGATCGTCGTGAGCAGTTGCAGTCGCGCTCACGCGGTAGGCCGGGTCCGGATCGAAGTAGTCGAGCCCGTCGAACTCGTCTCGCTCCTCCGGCGGGATCGGCGACTGTGGATGGTCGGCGAAGAACTCGTCTTTCTCGGCGCGTTTCGACTCGAGTTCGTCCCGGTAGTGGTCGACGTCGATGGAGTCGGTGTCGCTCATGACTGATCTAGGCGGGCGGGACTGGAAGGCGTTACGTTCCGCTCGGCCGTCCGCTTTTATTCACCTGACATTCATATACCATCGCGCGGCCAATCCACTCCGTCAACGCTATGGACGACCGACGATGAGTACGGCAAGAATGACGAATTGGCGGACGGTGTTCGGCCACCCCCACCCCTACGAGCCCCAGGTCGACGGTATCGAGGCGGCCATCGAGACCGGACAGGATGGCGGCTATTCCGTCATCGAAGGTGCCTGTGGGACCGGGAAGACGATGATCGCGCTCACCGCGGGGATCGACCTCGTCCGCGACCCGGACACCGATTACGAACGCGTGTTCGTGCTTACGAGCGTCAAACAGCAACTGCGCCAGTTCGAGGACGACCTCGAGACGATCAACGAGAACCTGCCGGCCGACTGGGACCCGGTTTCCGGACTCACGCTGGTCGGGAAAGCCGACGTCTGTCCGTACAACCGCGAGAAGGCGGCGGGGTTCGACGACGGCAACGTCTACGACCGCTGTGAGACCCTGCGGGACCGCACCCGCGATCTCACCGGCGAGGGCGGCGATACGACCGCACAGAATCTGGCCGCTCGCGCCCGAAGCCAGCAGATCGGACTGGCAGACAGCGGTAGCCAGTCCAAGAACACGTTTCTCGAGACCGCGGGCGAACCGACATCGTACCCGCCGGCACTCCCCGAGTACGGCGATGGCGGGCCCGTGGGCGCAGAAACCGAGTACTGCCCGTTCTACGCGCAGTACCTCGAGGATCTGCCGGACGACGAGGAGAACGGATCGGCCGCGGAGGCGGTTCCGTACGACTTCACCGACGTCGGGATGGTCACCCCGGAGGAGCTGGTCGCCCGCTCGGTGAAACACGGCACCTGTCCCCACTCCGTGATGGGGGCCGCCCTCGGCGAGGTCGAGGTCGTCATTGGCAACTACTACCACGCGTTCGACCCCCGAACCGTCGGCTCCTTTACCGGCGCGTTACTCGACGAGTCGACGTACGTCGTCTGCGACGAGGCCCACATGCTGGAACCGCGCGTCCGCGATCTGGTCAGCGAGGGCGTCGCCGACAGCACGCTCCGGGACGCCGAAACCGAACTCTCGCAGGTCATCCAGCCGATCAAGTTCGAGCGCGAAGGGAGGCAGGCCGAAGGTGGCTCCAAGACCGCCGACGCAGACCTCGTTCGCGCGGAACTCAACGACAGCGACGTCTCTTATGAGGAACTCAATCGAACACTCGAGTTCGTCCGGGATCTCCGCGAGGAACTCGACCGCCGGGTTACCGCCCACCTCGACCGGAACCACCGGGGCTGGCAGTCTGACCTGAACGATCTCCCCGACGAGGAGATTCCCCTCCGTGACCCGGCCGTGCCGGCCGAGGACGAACTCAGCAAGTGGGGGGCGGACGCGGGGTACGGCGACGCCGACTGGGTCCGCGCCGAGTCCGTCGGTGCAGTCGTCGCGCGGATCCTGAATGAGGCCGAGGACGAGGATCGAACCCGCGCCGCACCCGCCGTCGGCCGAGTCCTCGGCGAGTGGTATCGACAGGGCCACACCGATTACTTCCGGGAGATCGAACTCGAGCGCACGTGGGACGACACCGAACCCGCTGACTCGTGGCGGCGGGCCTACAACGCCCGGCTGGCTCTGCACAACTGCGTCCCCAGCGACGCCATTGGCGACCGTCTCGCCATGTTCGGCGGCGGGATTCTGATGAGCGCAACCCTCGAGCCGATGGACGCCTTCACCGAAGTCACGGGACTTCAGTACCTCGCACGCGAGGAAGATCGTCCGGTCGTCGAGCGGCGGTACGGACTCCACTTCCCCGCCGAAAACCGCGAGAGCTTCGCGGTCGCCGCCCCGAAATACACCTACGATAATCGCGGCAGTCCGGGAGAAACCAATCCGACCCGGCGATCCTACGCCAACGCAATCGCGAAAGTCGCGCAGCTCTCCGGTAACGTCCTCGTCGGGATGCCCAGTTACGCCGAGGCCGAGTGGGCCGCCGGCGTCCTTGAGGATCGAGTCGAAAAGCCGGTTCTGCTCGACGCCGCGAGCGACGACGAGACCACGCAGTCGCTCAAAGACGAGTTCTTCGCGGGCGAGGGGAAGGTGCTCGTCACGAGCCTGCGGGGGACGCTGACCGAGGGCGTCGACTACAGCGGCGACCGCCTCGCCGCGGCGGTCGTCTGTGGTGTTCCGATCGTCAACACTTCGAGCCCGCGGACGAAGGCCGTCCGTCGGGCCTACGACGACGAGTTCGGCGGCGTCTCCGACCGACAGTCGGGGGGCAAGCCGGGCGCGTCAGCGTCCGGTGTGGGCTTCACCTACGCGCTGACGATTCCCGCCGTTCGGAAGGCTAGGCAGGCCATCGGCCGCGTCATCCGCAGTCCCGATGACGTCGGCGTTCGCGTCCTGCTCGACGAGCGCTACGCCCGCGATAGCTGGGACTCCGTCAGACCCTATCTGCCCGATGACGACGAGTTCCAGCCCGTCAGTCCCGACATGCTCGACGTCGCCCTCGAGCGATTTCGGTCGCGGCTCGCATCGCAGTAGCGAGTGATCACGTCGATCGGCCGTCAGTAGGGGCCTCGAGCGAGCTCGCCCCGAATCGGGGCCTTCAAGCGCCAACGCCAGAGAAGTGGGACCGTCAACTGTGTCCGGACTGCTTCCACTCGAGACTGGCATTGCCCCACTGGCTGCCGACTCGAGTTCGCTGACAGTGACGCCCGAGATGCTGGTCGTCTTCGGGATCATCGGCCTCGCGCTCGTGTTGTTCGTCACTGAACTGCTCCCGGTCGACGTGACCGCCATTCTGATTATGGTGTTACTGATGGTTCTGGGAGCCGACGGCGTCGTGAACTTCACCGAGATTTCGACGGCCGAGGGGACCTCGGGCTTTTCGAATTCGGCGACGATCACCGTGCTGGCGATGCTCATTCTCAGTTCGGGCATCAGCCAGACGGGGGTCGTCCAGATACTCGGGCGGAAGATGTCCGCGTTCGCGGGCGACGACCTCAACAAACAGCTGCTGGCGACGATCGGCGTCAGCGGCCCGATCTCCGGCTTCATCAACAACACGCCGGTCGTCGCCATCCTCGTTCCCGTCATCTCCGATATCGCCCACAAGGGAAAAACATCGCCCTCGAAACTCCTGATCCCCCTCTCATACGCCTCGATGTTCGGCGGGATGCTCACGCTCATCGGCACCTCGACGAACATCCTCGCGAGCGACGTTTCCGAGCGGCTGCTCGGGCAGCCGTTCTCGATGTTCGAGTTCACCAAACTCGGGATCATCGTCCTGCTCGTCGGCAGCATCTATCTCCTCACTGTCGGTCACCGTCTGCTCCCCGAGCGCGTCCCCGTCGAGGAGGACTACGTCCAGGACTACGCCATCGAGGAGTACCTGACCGAAGTCGTCGTCGATGAAGACTCGCCGCTGATCGGGACGACCGTCGCCGACGCCATCGACCACGTCGAGTTCGACGCCGACATCCTGCAGGTCGTCCGCGACGACGAGGAGTTCATCGAACCGATCGGCCAGAAGACGCTCCGATCGGGTGATATGCTCCGGCTACGGGCCAACCGACCGACCGTTCAGCAACTCGTCGATCGTGGGACGCTGACGCTCGCCGGCAGCCCCGAGACCGCCGACGACTTAGAGCCCGAGGCGGTCCCCGACCGGACCCTCGTCGAGATCGTCGTCCCCCGGGGCTCGTTCCTCGTCGGCGAGTCGCTCGAGAGTTCGACGTTTCGCCAGCGCTACGACGCGACCGTACTCGCCTTCCGCAGCCGGGGCGAGACGGTTCGGAGCGACATGGACGAACGCCGGATCCGCGTGGGCGACACGCTGTTAGTTCAGGCGGCACCGGACAGCATCGACCGCCTCTCGCAGAACGACGACTTCATCGTGGCACACGAACCCGAGGAACCCGATTACCGGACCGAGAAGATTCCCCACGCGGCGGCGATCATGGCGGGCGTCGTCGGCTTCGTCGCCGTTCCGTGGGGATCGGTCGGCGCTGCGCTCGCCGCCGGGACCGGCATCGGCGCGTTCGAGGGGCTCGCCGCCTTTTCCCTGTCGATCCTCGTGACCGCGCTCGCGGGGGTCGTCGCGATGGTCGCGACGGGCGTCCTCAAGCCGACAGAGATCTACGACGCCGTCGAGTGGGACGTGATCTTCCTCTTGGCCGGCATCATCCCGCTCGGGATCGCCCTGGAGCAGACCGGCGGGGCGGATCTCCTGGGAACCCTCGTCGCCTCGACCGGTGCCTACCTCCCGGCCATCGGCGTGTTGTGGGTGTTCTATCTCGCGACGGGCCTCATTACGGGGGTCATCTCCAACAACGCGAGCGTCGTGTTGATGCTCCCGGTAGCCGTCGAGACCGCGACCCAGATCGGTGCGAACCCGTTTGCGTTCGTGCTGGCGGTGACGTTCGCGGCCTCGACCGCGTTCCTCACGCCCGTCGGCTATCAGACGAACCTCTTCGTCTACGGGCCGGGCGGCTACAAGTTCATGGACTTCGTCCGGGTCGGCGCACCGCTGCAGTTGCTGCTCTCCGTCGTCACCGTCTTCGGAATCGCGTTCTTCTGGGGACTCTCGTAGGGGGCCTACTCGTCCGTTTCGCCGCTCTCCTCGGTCGACTCTTCGTCGTCTAGTTCGGCGTCGTCCAGTTCAGCTTCGTCCTCGTCCGTCGTCTCGTCCGTCGGTTCGTCCTCGTCACCGCGCTCGAGTGCTTCGTCTAGTTCCCGTTCGCGCTGGCGATTCTCCTCGTCGTCCGCCTGCTTGTCTCGGCTGTCTTTCGAGTCTGCCATGCTATCTTACACGGTGGCGAGTCGGATAACGCTGTGCGACGCGTCGCCGTCGTCGAGTGAATCGATAGTCGATGACCGCTATCGAGAGCTTGCGGGGCGATACGGACGGAGTGCCGCCGCGTTCGGTACCACTCGAACGAGCGCCGAGGCTGGCTTGTACGCCACGCGCTCGCTCGGCGATTTCGCCGCGGTGAGCTTCCAGAACCCGGGCGAGTCGAACCCCAGTCGACACAGCCCCCGCTCGTCCGTCCGCACCGATTTCGTGTCGATCGAAACGACGGCCCCCTCGACGGCGTGTCGTCGATTATCGCGTATGCGAACGGTAATTTCAGTCCCGACTGCTACCTCTCTCCGCTCGAGGCCGATCCGGAGCTGTCGAGTAACCCTCATGCGGGGTGGTTCCACGACTGTCGTCAAAGAGGGTCGCTTGCGTGTTCCGGGTCGGCCGAGACAATTTTCCGGAACGGCCGAAACGACCGACGACGGCTCTCAGTGCCAATCGACGACGTGTGCGTCGTCGGGGTCGAATCCGACCGTCAGTTCGTCGCGGTCGGGAACCGCGGGAAGTCGGAGGACGATCCGCCCACCGTTCCACCGACCGTTGACGCGGACGGTTTCGCCGAGAAATTCGCTGGTCTCGACGCTCACCGTCAGCCGGTTTCGCTCCACGGACTGCGAGAGCGCACCCGGCCGCACGCAGAAGGTGAACCGATCGGTTCCGTCGGGCGCGGGCAGCGTGAATCGCTCGCCGTCGACGTCGACCCGCGCGTACTCGCCCTCGCGGCTCCGAACCTCGCCGTCGAAGACGTTGTTGTCGCCGACGAACTCCGCGACGAACCGCGTCGCTGGCTCCCGATAGATCTCCTGTGGGCGACCGACCTGCTCGACGCGGCCGCCGTTCATGACCGCGACCCGATCCGAGATCGCCAGCGCCTCCGCCTGATCGTGGGTGACGTAGACGGTCGTGATTTCGAGTTCGGACTGAATCCGTTTGACCTGTCTGCGCAGCGATTCCCGGAGCTGGGCGTCGAGCGCGCTCATCGGCTCGTCGAGCACGAGCAGATCCGGAGCCGGCGCGAGCGCTCGAGCCAGTGCCACCCGCTGTTGCTGGCCCCCGGACAGTTGGTCGGGGCTTCGGTCACCCATCCCCTCGAGATCGACCAGATTGAGTAGTTCGGCGACGCGTTCGTCGACCGACAGTCCGTCGGGCGGCTCACGAAACTGGAGGCCATAGCCGACGTTTTCGGCGACGTTCATGTGTGGAAACAGCGCGTAACTCTGGAAGACGACGCCGACATCCCGTCGTTCGGGCGGGACGCCCGCCATCTCGCGCTCGTTGAAGCGGACGGCTCCCTCGGTCGGCTCCTCGAACCCGGCGATCGTTCGCAGCGTGGTCGTCTTTCCGCACCCGGAGGGGCCGACGAGGGTGAAGAACTCCCCGTCGCGAACCGTCAGATCGACGCCCTCGAGCGCAACGGTTCCGGCTTCGTCCGCACCGTAGACCTTCGATACGTTCTCGAGGCGGAGGCCGGTCATCGCTCGAACCTCCCGCCGACGCGGTCGACGACGACGAAGCTCGCGGCCGTGACGCCCAACAGCACCGTTCCCATGGCGATCGCGGGCCCGGAGCGGCGGCCGAGGTAGCGCTCGACGGCGACGGGCATGGTGTACGCCTCGCTGCCGCTGGCCAAAATCACCGTCGAAGAGAACTCCCCGATCGAGATAGCGAAGGCGAAGGCGGCTCCGGCGACGATGCCGCTGGCCACCAGCGGGAGTTCGACGTCCCGAAGCGCACGATATCGGGAGGCTCCGAGCGCTCGAGCGGATTCGACCATCGCCGGATCGAGGTTCGACAGGAGTGGCGAGACGTTGCGCGTGACGAAGGGGTAGGCTGCGACGGCGTGAGCGGCGACGATCGCGACCGCGCCCGTCACCTGGAATCGCCAGCCGCCGGGCAGCGGAATGCCGAAGACGAGGCCCTGTAGCAGGCCGATTCCGAAGACGACGCCGCTGACCGCCAGCGGGAGCATCGCCAGGGTGTCGACGATCGCTCCGCCCCGCCCCGCACGGACCGTCACTACCGAGACGACCACGCCCATCGGCACGGCGACGACCAGCGTCGCGACCCCGAACAGCAGCGAGTTTCGGATCGCGAGCCACGGCAGCGTCTGGTAGTCGGCCCCTTCGAGCTGGCGCTCGAGCAAGAACGCGTAGTGACGCAGCGTGAACCCGCTTCCGTCAGTCACGCTGCCGACGACGAGGCTCGCCATCGGGCCGACGAAGACGATGACGGTGACGAGTCCATACCCGATGATCGCCAGTCTGCGCGGCGAGAGCGCCGTTCGGAGATCCGGAAAGAGTGGGGTTCGAGAGGGCGCAGTGGCTTCTCGAGCCAGCCCGGACTGGGCGGACTCGTATCGGAGGTAGGCGTAGGTCAGCGCGAGCGAGAGCACCGTCTCGAGGATCGCGAGCGTCGCGGCCTCGGCGTAGGCGAGTTGCCGGACTCGATCGTAGATCCAGACCTCGACGGTCGCGAGCTGGAGACCGCCCAGCGCGAGGACGATGGGGAAGGTCATGAACGTGAAGATGAAGGTCAACAGCGCGCCAGTCAGGACGGCCGGCAGGAGCTGTGGGACGACCACGTCGCGAAACGCCCGGCGAGGGCTCGCCCCGAGACTGCGGGCGGTTTCGACTGTCCGGACGTCGACGGACTCCCAGGCGGCGACGGTGACGCGGGCCACCAGCGGCGCGTTGTAGAACGCGTGAGCGACGATCACGATGGCGAGCGGGTTCCACTCGATGAACGGGTACGGCCCGAGTCCGGCGACTGCGAGAAGCTGGTTGAGCGTCCCCGCTTGCCCGAACATCGCGTAGAAGCCGACGGCGACCATGATCCCCGGCAGGACGAAGGGCAGGATCGTCAGCGAACGCAGCGTTCGCCGGCCCCGAAACTCGTAGTTCGCGAGGACGGACGCGGCGGGCAGTCCCAGCGCGAGGCTCGCGATCGTCGACAGCGCGGCCTGATAGGCCGTAAAGCCGAACAACCCCTTGCGAAACGCCGGGAGCTCGAGACTGGGCCACGGTACCGGCAGCGGAATTCCGGGGAGCGGGTACTCGAGCGAGACCGAGATCGAGACGGCCGCGAGCCAGCCGACGAGCGACTCGAGGTGCGTTCTCGCTGCCAGCGGCTCTGCGAAAACGTCCGTGAGCACCCCGAAATAGAACGGGTCGGTGAGGACCGCGCGGAAGAACGCGAGGGTCGCCACGCCGTCGTCGAAGACGGCGTTAACGAAGACGACGCCGACCGGCAGGTAGAGCATGACGACGAGGATGACGGCCGTCGCGAGCGCCGTCAGGGCGAGCGCGCGGCGCTCGAGCCAGCGACGAGCGGCGGCTGGTCGATGCCAACGTCGGCCGAAACGGCTGGGTCCTCCCGATCGGGACACGGGCCTACTGGCTGGCGAATTCGCGCGCCCAGTTTTCGACCCAGCCGTCGAGGGTGCCCCGGAGGTCGTCGTAGCCGATCGTCACTGCCTCCGGCGGCACGTGTGCGTACTGGTCGAACTCCTCGTCGAGGTCGACGTGCTCCGATTCGACGGCCGGGAACTGGACGTTGCGCTGGGCGATGACTGCCTGGGCCTCGCTCGCGAGGGCAAAGTCGAGGAATTCGTAGGCAAGATCGAGTTCGCTCGCTCCCTCGAAGATCCCCATCCCCTCGGGGTTGGCGTACCCCTGACCGTTCGGGAACGCGATCTGGTGCCGGCTCATGTCGTTGCCCGCGTCGGCGGCGAACACCTGATCGGTCGAGTAGGAGACGACCATCGGCCGTTCTCCGTTCATGTACGCCCCGGAATAGGATTCACTCCAGTCATCGAGAATGCGAACGCCGTTGTCCTCGAGGTCGCGCCAGTAGTCGAGATAGCCGTCCTCGCCGTAGGCGTCGATCGTCCACAGCAGGAACGCCTTCCCCGGATCGGAACGCTGGGCGTTCTGGGCGAGCAGCGCGTCCTCGTAGGCCGGTTCGGTCAGATCGTCGAGCGTCTGGGGTTCGTCGACGACGGTTTCGTCGTAAACGAGGCAGATGTACCCCGTGTCGTAGGCGAGCACTCGGCTGTGGGGGTCGCCCATGTCAAGTCCGTCGCGGATCCGCTCGGCGTTGTCGATCCGGTCGACGTTGAGTTCCCGGAGGAGCCCGCCCTCCTCGAGGGTGTCGTCAATTCGGACGAGGTCGTCGATATTGACTCCGAGATAGACGTCGGCATCGATCTCGGCGTTTTGCCGTTCGCGATCGATGTAGTCATTGATAGCGTTGTTCGGAACGGTCCACTCCAGTGTGGCGTCGGGGTATTCCTCTTCAAACGCTTCCTTGAGCCACGTCCCGGCCGGATTCTTGCCGTCGACCATCGACTCGTAGGTCGCGATTCGGAGCTCTCCCGTGAGGTCCGGATTGTCCGGTTCGGGATCGCCGTCGGTGGCGGGATCGCCGCTCTCTCCGTCGCGAGTCAAGCAGCCGGCGACGCCGGTGATCGCACTCCCACCGACTGCGCCGACGAATGTTCGCCGTTTCATTACCCGGTGGTTGCACCAGGTGGTCTTAAGACCCATGATTGACGTCGATCCGTTCGAGCACCGTCGCTCGAGCCGAAAGACTTTGTTCGTCGGGTGAGACTCACGTCTGTGTCAGGGACCACGTTCGGGAACGAGAGCGCGGACAGACGCCGTCCGTACGTCCTCGCAGGAGTCGTCGTCGCGCTCGGCGTCGTAACCGCTGCCATTCTGCTCGAGGTACTCGGAACCATCCTCTTCGCCCTCACCGTCGCGTACGTCCTCATGCCGGTCCAGGGCTGGCTCGTCAGACGCGGGCTCACCGAGTGGACCGGCGCGCTCGCGGCGACCCTGATCGGCTTCGTAACCGCGGTCGCCGTTTTCTCGCCGTTGGTCATCGCGCTCTACGTTCGACTCGAGCAGGTCGTCGACCTCGTCGCGTCGCTGCCGCGGGAGCCGTCGGTGTCCGTCTTCGGGATGACGTATACGATCGAAGCCGGTCAAGTACAGTCCTCCGTCCTCGACTTCCTCAGCGGGGCCGCGACCTCGTTCGCGCTGGAACTGCCGGTGCTCGCGATAAAGTTCGCGCTATTCGTTGTGCTTCTGTTCGGACTGCTACTCAAGGGCAGTGAGGCGGGCCGGGCCGCCATCGCACCGGTTCCACACGACTATCGGGATATCGTCTACGCGCTCGCCCGACGAGCCCGCGAGACGCTGTACGCCATCTACGTCCTGCAGCTGGCGACGTCGCTTGCGACACTCGCCGTCGCATACCCGTTGTTCCGGGCGCTGGGCTACGAGGCGGCGATGACGCTGGCGATCGCCGCCGCGGTCTTGCAGTTCGTCCCGATCATCGGTCCGAGCATGCTCGTCGTTCCGATCACGCTGTATCACGTCGCCGTCGGCGACCTCGTCGCGGCGACGCTGATCGGCGTACTCGGCCTTGGTCTCATCGCCTGGCTCCCCGACGTCGCCGTCCGCCCGCGACTCGCCAGACGGTCGGCCGGCTTTTCCGGCAGCCTCTACTTCGTCGGCTTCACTGGCGGGCTCTTCACCCTCGGCGCGATCGGCGTCGTCGTCGGTCCGCTGATCGTTGCCGTCTTCGTGGAAGCCGTCGATCTGCTCGCCGACGAGGTCAACAGCGACGCCACGTTCACCGAACTCATCGAAGACAACCCCGAGGAGCCGCCGACCGATCTCGGGGAGACGGAGACGACCTTCGAGGACTCGAGTTCACGGATCGCTGACGACTGATACGGACGACTGGACGGCAGTCTCGGCGAACTTGTAATTCCGAATTCGGGTGAACCGGGACACATTACAGCAGACCGCCTGAGCCCCGTACCGTTCGAACCGACCGCTCGAGCGCACTGACGGCAGACACCGTTTGACCACCGACACTTTTCTCTCTGCTACCCTTTGGTTTCGGTATGGTTCGGAGCCGAACGATCGTCAACGCGGGTATCGGCGCTATCATCGGCGTCGTCCTCTCGTTTATCCCCTTCTCGCCCGTCCTCGGCGGGGCCGTCGCGGGATTCCTCGAGGGACCGGACGAACGAGCGGGCGCGGTCGCGGGCGCGCTGGCCGGAGCGATCGCGTTCCTCCCCATCGCAGGGATCGGGTTCCTCCTCTTTGGTTTTTTGAGCCTCGGACTCGCCGGTGGCGTCCCCGTCGAAGGGGTTGCCCTGTTCGCGCTCGTGATCCTCGGCGTCGGGGCCTTCATCCTCCTCTACACCGTCGGCCTGTCGCTGCTCGGTGGGTATCTGGGGGCGTACCTCGCGCGGGAGTATCCCGACAGCCACCGCCGAACCCGTGAAACGGTCGGATTCGAGACGAACTCGGTGGACAGGTCCCGAACGTCCGGTTCGACGTCGACCCGAGACCGCGAGTTCAGCCGCGAATCCGATTCCGCGCTCGAGGGCGGCGACTCGAGCCGACGCGAGGACGATCGATACGCGGACGGGGATCGCGACCGCGGCTCCGAGCGAGAACGCTGATCGTACGACGTGGGGATCGTACAGTCCGGTGTGAGACATATGGCAGGGAGGATGTCTCTCGCTTGAGAGCCTCAGCTCCTCATTCGTACCTCAGCGCGTCGATCGGATCCGTCCGCGCGGCCCGCCAGGCCGGATACAGCCCCGCGAGAACCCCGACGAGTATCCCCACGGCGATAGCGATCGCGACGTACTCGAGGGGGTAAACGAGCGGGAGATCGACGTACTGCGCCCCGAGATAGCCGCCGACGAGCCCCAGCCCCGTCCCCAGGATCGCGCCGATCACGCCCAGAATCACCGATTCGGTCAGGAACAGCCCGAGCACGTCGCGGTTCTGCGCGCCGACGGCTTTCATGATCCCGATCTCGCGGGTCCGCTCGGTGACGCTGACGAGCATGATGTTCGCGATCCCGATCGACCCGACGAGCAGGGAGATAGCCGCGATGCCGACGATGAAGTTCCGCAGGAGATCTAGCACATCCTGAAGCTGGCCCAGCAGCTCCGTACTCGTCTGCAACTGCACCTCGAGGTCGTCGCCCAGGAACTCGCTCGCGTCGGAGGCGTCGCTCTCGAGGTAGTCGGTCGCGCTCTCGCGGGCGGCGTCGATGTCGGACTGGTCGGCCGATTCGGCCTCCACGATGATCGCCAGAAAGCGAGCGTCGCTGCTCGTGTCATCCCCATCGCCGCCGTTTCCGTTACCAGCGCTTTCGTTGGTGACACTCTCGTTGCCGTCGCTCTCGGCTCCGCCGTCGCCGTTGCTCTCATCGTCACCCCCGAATCCCAGTCCGACTGCCTGTTCGGCGTAGTAGGGATCCGTCGGTACGTAGACACGCGGCGAGGACTCGAACCCCTCGAACGGGCTCAGTCCCTCGCTGGTATCGGTGATGCCGACCACTTCGAGGGTCGTCTCTTGGCCGCCCAGTATCGTCACGGTCAGTTCGTCGCCGACGCTGACGTTCTCCTCGAACTGGCCCGCCGCTGCGGGGTTGATCACCGCTTCGCGCTCCCCCATTTCGAACTGCCTGCCCTCGACCAGCCGCTCCTCGCGGATGTACGACGGCCCCGACGCGATCAACCCGTTACCCTGTGCGACCTGCTCCTCGCCGTTCGAGATCGCCTGCGTCTGAATCGTCGCGTAGCCGTAGGCCGCCTCGACCGACTCGAGGTCTTCGACCGCCGCGAGATCGTCCGGCGTGAAGACTGGCTGGGCACCCGCTAGCGGGCCGCCCTCGGTATCGGGTTCGGCGGCCCAGCCGTAGACGTTGCGCTGATCGTCGGGACTGATGTCACCGATCACGCCGGCCTGCAGGCTCGCACCCAGCGTGACGAACGTGATCACCGCAGCGATGCCGATCACGATCCCCAGCGTCGTCAGCGCCGAGCGGAGCCGATGGCCGCGGATCGACCGCCACGCGAGACGGAGGCTCTCGAGCGGGTTCATTCGGCGTCGCCTCCGCCGTTTCGCCTTCCCTCGCGTCCCGATCCGCGGTCAGTCGTCGGTCCCGCCCGCGACTCGCCGCTTTCCTTGAGGTCCTCGATCCGCTCGATTTTCCCGTCGAGCAGGTGGATGATCCGGTCGGCCCGCTCGGCGACGTGGCGCTCGTGGGTGACAACGAGCATCGTCGTCCCGCCGCCGTGGAACTCGTCGAAGAGGTCCAGAATATCGGACTCGGTGTCGGTATCGAGGTTCCCCGACGGCTCGTCGGCCAGCACGATCGCCGGGTCGTTGACCAGTGCCCGGGCGAGCGCCACCCGCTGGCGCTGGCCGCCCGATAGTTCGTTCGGCAGGTGATCCGCCCGGTCGGCCAGGCCGACGCGCTCGAGCAGGTCGCGCGCACGCTCGCGGCGCTCGGACCGGCCGACGTTCTGGAACAACTGCGGTAACGCCACGTTCTCGACGGCATTCAGCCGCGGCATCAGGTTGAACGTCTGGAAGACGAAGCCGACCTCGGTCCCCCGAAGTCGGGTCCGTTCGCGGTCGCTGAGCGTCTCGACCTCGCGACCCCCCACGACGACCGTGCCCTCGGTCGGCGTATCGAGACAGCCGACGAGGTTCATTAGCGTCGATTTCCCGGAGCCACTCGGTCCCATGATCGCGGTGTAGGATCCCTGTGGCACCTCGAGGGAGACACCGTCGAGCGCGTGAACCGGTTCACCGATCCGATATGTCTTGCGGACGTTCGAGAGGGAGACGGCCGTGCCCGAAGTCGCCATGCGCGTTCGACCACGGACGGTCCAAAAAAAGGTTCGGCGGGGCAGATCGGTGTCGCTGTCGACTCGAGAAAACTCGTTACCACTCGCTACTGGTCGTCTCGGCTGCAATCGGTTCCGAGTCGGTCTTTTCGCCCCGGAGGATGACGTACACGATCAGCGCGACGATTCCCACGGGGAGAAACAGAAACAGCAATGCGGCGACGCCGATCGCCCACCCAACTTCATTGTTTTCACGCTTCGAAGCGTCCTTATATACCCAGTAGCCACCGATGGCGGCGATGATCAACCCGATAATAAATCCGATTACCGTTGCAATGAGGATGGTCGTTGGGTCGATATCGGCCGCTTCGCCGCCGGCCTGCAGCGGAAGGAGGGCTAACTGCAACATTATCTTACCCGCCTCGAGCGGTCGATCGTTTGGATGCGGGACCATCGGTGTCGGTCGATACTCGCTCGACCGACGGGACGTGGAGTGTTTTCGTTCATCGTATCACTCTACACGTGATATACAATAAACACTAAACAAAGGTCTTTTCATTGACAGCACGACGGGTCGCCGCGATACCAATAGCGAGTACGGCCGGTCGTCCGTCCCATCGCCGTTCACCGAAGGCCGAGGGTGCAGGTGCCGTCCGTCCCCCCCCTCGTGTCGCCGCTTCCCGGGCTGATGAGGTAACCTATTTGTACTTCGAAAAACTACGATACTTAAACAGTGTCCTCCATCGACATCTCTGCTGTGACGAAGCGGTACGGTACCGAAACGGCCCTCGAGGGACTGGATCTCACCGTCGAACGCGGCGAGATCTACGGCTTCCTCGGCCCAAACGGCGCGGGAAAGTCGACGACGATCAACCTCGTCCTCGATTTCATTCGGCCGACCGAAGGCGAGGTACGCGTCTTCGATCTGGACGCCCAGTCGGACAGCCTCGAGATCCGCGAGCGGACCGGCATCCTCCCCGAAGGGGCCGAACTGTACGACCGGCTAACCGGCCGTCAACACGTCGAGTTCGCGATCGAATCGAAACGAGCCGACGACGACCCCGACGAACTCATCGAGCGAGTCGGACTGTCGAGCGACGATGCCGACCGGAAGGCCGGCGGCTACTCGAAGGGGATGGCCCAGCGACTCATGCTCGCGACGGCGCTGGTCGGCGACCCCGACCTGCTGATCCTCGACGAGCCCTCGACCGGACTCGATCCGAACGGCGCTCGCCAGATGCGCGAGATCATCCGCGAGGAGAACGCCCGCGGCGCGACTGTCTTCTTCTCCTCGCACGTCCTCGGTCAGGTCGAAGCGGTCTGCGACCGCGTCGGCATCCTCCGGGACGGCGATCTGATCGCCGAAGACACCGTCGACGGGCTTCGCGACGCCATGCCGAACGAGACCCGACTTCGCGTGATCCTCGACCGCGTCCCGGACGACTCCTCGGCCGCGCTCGAGGCGGTCGAATCGGTCGACGGCGTCTCGTCGGTGACGCCCGAGGGCCGAACCATCGTCGTCGCCTGCGAAGACCGGGCGAAGACGACCGTGTTGCACACCATCGAGGAGTACGGCGTGACTGTCGAGGACTTCGAAACCGACGAGTCCTCGCTCGAGGACCTGTTCATGGCCTACACGTCCGATTCGGCCGGTAGTACGGGGGTGGTACAGTGAGTTCGATCGTCGTCGCGAAGAAGGATTTCCGCGACGCCATGCGATCCCGCGTGCTGCTCGGCCTCATCGCTCTGTTCTCGCTGTTTACCGTCGGCGGCGCGTTCCTCGCGTCGCGGGTATCGGAGCTGTTCGACTCGGGCGGCGGCGAGACGACGGTCGATCTGATCCTCGCGTTGCAGACGCCGGCGAGCTTTCTCGTACCCGTTATCGCTCTGGTCGTCGGCTACGGCGCGATCGCTGGCGAGCGAGAGAGCGGGAGCCTGAAGTTCCTCCTCGGACTGCCACACCGTCGCCGTGACGTCGTCTTGGGGAAGGTGCTCGGTCGAACGGCGGTGGTAGCCGTCTCGATCCTGATCGGTTTCGGCGTCGGCCTGATCGGACTCGTCGCCTTCATCGGTGAGGTCTCGATCGTCGACTACGTCACCTTCACGCTGGTGACGGTGCTGTTCGGGTTCGTCTACGTCTGTATCGGCGTCGGTCTCTCCTCGATGACGCGGTCGACGACCAAAGCAGCGATCGGTGCGTTCGGACTGGTCGTGCTGTTCTGGTTCCTCTGGAGCTTCCTCTCACAGGCACTGCTCTACGTCGTCGAGGGCGAGTTCCTCCCCGACACGCTTCCCGACTGGTTCCTCGTCATGAACTCGTTGACGCCCGACGCCGCCTACGGCTCCGCGATCGCTGCCGTGCTCAGTGACAATCAGTTCACGGTAGCCAGCACGTACGAGACCGCAGGGCTGACCGACGGGAGTCTCCCGGTCGTCGCCGAGCCGTGGTTCGGTTTCGTCCTGCTGGCGATCTGGGCGCTCGTCCCGCTCGGACTCGGGCTCTGGCGATTCGACAGCATCGACCTCTGATCGACGCCGCCGAGTTACAACGTTTTTCCCGTCGCCGCTCGCTTGCATAGCCATGAAGACGGAGGGTGGCTCCACCGCAGCGAAACGACGGGCCGGCGAACGTGCGGTCGAGGACGTCGAAGCCGGATCCGTCGTTGGGCTTGGCACCGGCTCGACGACCGCCCACGCGATCCGGGCACTCGGCCGCGCCGTCGAGAACGGCCTCGAGATCCGCGGGATCCCGACTTCCTTTCAGTCCCGCGAACTGGCCCTCGAGGTCGGAATACCATTGACGGAACTCGACGCGGTCGACGGCGTCGACCTCGCGATCGACGGCGCGGATCAGGTGGTCGACGACCCCGACGCGATGGCCCACGGCGCGCTCATCAAGGGCGGCGGCGCGGCCCATGCGCGCGAGAAACTCGTCGATACGGCGGCGGACCGGTTCCTCGTCGTCGCAGATCCGTCTAAGCTGACCGATCACCTCGAGCGGCCGGTCCCACTCGAAGTCCATCCCGACGCCCACACGGTCGTCGCCGAGCGGATTCGGGAACTGGACGGCGAGCCGACGCTTCGGGACGCCGAGCGAAAGGACGGCCCGGTCGTGACCGACAACGGGAATCTGGTACTCGACTGCGCGTTCGGCCCGATCGACGACCCCGACGCGCTGGCGACGCGACTCTCGGGGATTCCGGGCGTCGTGGAACACGGCCTGTTCGTCGGACTGGCCGACGTGACCTATATCGGCACCGAGGGAGGCGTCGAGGTGCGGCGCTACTGACGCGGTCGCTACTGAACAGTTCTTACTCCGCCGTCTCCGGATGGTCGCCCGCTGCGTCGCGTGGCGCGTCGCCCGCCTGCGAGAACAGCCCGGCGATCTGGTAGACGGCCCCGAGCAGGCGAGTCGCGGGTATCACCCATCCCGTTATAGTAACAACTGCAACTAGTTACACACTGACCGCACAGTCCGCGGTTCTCGCTCACGGCTCGCTTTGCTCGCCGTTCGCATCCCCGCGGTTCTCGCTCACTCCGTTCGCTCCGAACCGCGCTCGCTCCGAACCGCGCTCGCTCCGAACCGCGCTCGCTCCGAACCGCGCTCCTGTCGTGCGATCAGGTGTGCAGTGACTTGCAGTGGCTACTATCGCTCGAGGTCGGGGTTCTCGTACGCCGCTCCGAGACCCCATTCGACGGCCGTTCGCGGGAGCAACGCCATGAGGCAGCCGCCGATGACGATCCCCGTCCCGAGGGCTGCCGGTACACATCGTCACGATGGAGTAGCCGGACGAACGCCAGCCCCTCGAGTCGCGCGACCGGGATCGTCCACGGTCGTACTCTGCCCCGATCGGGGGTCTCGAACGCGAGTCGCTTGCCGAAATCGATGAGCAGGGCGGGCGCGATCACCTCGAGCAGGTCTGGCGCGATCGCCAGTGTTCGTTTCGTGGTTCGCTGTATCGATGATTCAGCCGTTACTTCGAGCGGAGGCGGAGCCGGGGCGACGGCTGGTCCGATTCGGCGTGCGTCTCGTCGCTCGTCGTCCCCTTGCCCGTGCTCCGGGAGAGCAGCGTGACGGTCAGATAGAGGACGCCAAGCAGGCGCGCCGCGGGCTCCATCCAGGGCCGTACCTCGAGGTCGTCGGTATTGACGTAGACGAAGTGCTGGCTGAGTGTGATGATCGGTCGCGGGACGAGCACGAGCGCCAGCCCGGCGAGTCCAAGTCCCGCGGTGACCAGGATGGATCCCTCGCGCCCGCGGACGAGCAGCCAGACGATGAGCAGTCCCTCGAGCCGAGCACCCGTCAGCGCCAGCGGTCGCCGCTGGGTCGCAGCGGGGTTTCGCAGGCCGATCCGCTCGCAGATTTCGATGATTGGCTCGGGCATGACAATCTCGACGAGTCCGAAGGCGATCAGGAGTCTCCGTAGCATGTCCCGCTCGTACCACGTCGGGGGGCAAAAAACTCGAGCCGGCGAGCCGAAGGTAACCGAACGGAGACCGGCCCGGCGATCGGTTCGGCGGCTACGCTACGTCGGTTTGCGTCCGCAAAAAATCGCTCAGATAGCGTGCCTTACAGGTCGCGGGGCTGGACCGTCTTCCGGTCGTTCGCCTCTGCGCGGCGGGCGGCGTCGTCGAGCAGTTCTGAGACTTCCTCGTCGAGTGCGTCGTAGAAATCCGAGGCGACGTTTTTGTCATCGAGCGCTTCCTTAACGGCGGCTTTGACGATAAGGTCTGCCATACGATGTATTCGTTTCGCATTACCCTATATAAGGATTCTGCTTAGCGACGGAAATACGGGGGTTGCAGCGGTTGATTCGCCCGTTTCGACGACCCGATCCACCGGAAAGTATATGTTCGATGAGTGGCGGACCCGGTTTTCGCCGCTCTCGAACCGGTGGATCCGGCTCGCGCGCGGTCCTCCGGGGCTCGCGCGCACGTTCAGCGACTGGGGAACCGCCGGTCCCGTTCCGTCTCGAGACCGGGCCGACGGATTCGAGTACGTCGGTCGCGGAGGGCGAGTATGCGCGAACTGCTCGAGGCCGTCGCCGACGGCTCGCTGTCGCCGGCGGCAGCCGAAGCCGAACTCAGAGGGTACGTCATCGGCGAGGCGGGCCGATTCGATGCGGCCCGCGACCGGCGTCGCGGGGTCCCGGAGGCGATTTTCGCAACGGGGAAGACCACCACACAGATCGTTGCACTGGCCGAAACCGCGCTCGAGACGACGGGGCGGGCGCTGCTCACGCGCGTCTCCGACGAACAGTTCGAGCGACTCGAGGCCCACCTCGACGAGACAGCTCCGGCGGCGACGATCGACCGGCGAAGCGGGGCGGTCCGAGTAACGACGCCGGCGTACGACCCGCCGTCGCTCGACGCGACGGTCGGGATCGCGACCGGTGGGACTGTCGATGGACCGGTCGCCGACGAGGCGGAACTCGTCTGTCTGGACGCCGGTGCGACGGTCGACCGGGTCGACGATATCGGCGTCGCAGCGCTTACCCGGACGCTCGACCAGCTCGATCGATTCCGCGAGGCGGACGTATTGGTCGTCGCCGCCGGCCGGGAGGGGGCGCTCCCGACCGTCGTCGCCGGCCTCGTCGACACCCCGGTCATCGGCGCTCCGGTCTCGAGCGGCTACGGTCACGCCGGGGACGGCGAGGCGGCACTCGCCGGGATGCTCCAGTCGTGTACCGTGCTGTCGGTCGTCAACATCGACGCGGGGTTCGTCGCCGGGGCCCAGGCGACCCTGATTGCACGGGCGATCGATGCCGCTCGTGACTAACATGCACACCTAGTTACGGAAAAATAGTTTTCACTATCGAAAACTCACACAGTGTATGGGGAAGGATATTTAACCGTTCACCCGGTACGTTCGAGTACCGGCTTCGGCCGGTGTGACCAATGCCCAAGTGTGACCACTGCGGCGCGCACGTCTCCGAACGGTTCGCACGCGTCTTCGCCGACGAACACGGCGAGATCCACGCGTGTGTTAGCTGTTCGGCCAACGCCGGAATCGCGGAAGCCGCGAAAGAGCGCGCTCGCGGCACCTGACCATCGCGATCGAGACCACACGAGCAACGACCACGCGCCCCCACCGGACCGGACGCTTTTTACGCTCCCCCGCCTGGCCACGAGCGATGGCCGATCACGTCGTCTACGTACTCGAGTGTGCCGACGGATCGCTCTACACCGGCTACACGACCGACCTCGAGCGCCGCGTCGCCGAACACGATGCCGGCGAGGGAGCGAAGTACACTCGCGGACGAACGCCGGTTGAGCTCAGATACCACGAGCGGTTCGACTCGAAGTCGGCCGCGATGTCCCGCGAGTACGAGATCAAGCAACTGCGCCGCGCGGCGAAGGAACGGCTCGTCGGCCTCGAGTGAGAACCGGCCGCGCTCGCGGTCGGTAGCCAGCGGTTCGTTGCTCTTCCAGTCGCCGGGCAACGCTTTGGTGCTCCCGAAGCCGTGAGCGCATCCCCGTCTCCCCTATTATCTCGAACACACTATCCGAAAAATAGATGTGTCGAGAGAATAACCGTTCTCTCGAGATGCAAATCGATGTCGTCGACGATCTCAGACAGCCCGAATACACCGGTGAGAACCGATGCGAACCGTGCACCGTCCTGAATCTGGTCATCGCGGCGGTACTCGGCTCCGTCATCGCGCGGAAATCCCGCCTCGGCGGTCTCCTCGCCGTCGGTATTTCGGTGGCATTGATCTATCTTCGGGGATACCTCGTCCCCGGAACGCCGGCGCTCACCAAGCGATATCTCCCGCCCGAAGTCCTGCGCTGGTTCGGCAAGGAACCCGAACCGGACGTAGCCAGCGGTCTCGGAGGCGTCGACCCCGCGGCCGACACCGGGGACGTGACCAGTTTCAACGAGGCCGAGGCACTCGACACCGACGACGCTGGCGCCACCGCCGGCGAATCGACTGCACCCGAGGAGGAACCGGCCCCCGTCGATCTCGAGACGCTGTTCCTCGAGCACGATATCCTCGAGCCCTGTGACGATCGGGACGACCTCTGTCTCACCGCCGACTTCGAGGCGGATTGGTTCGACGAGATCGACGCCCTCGACGAGTCGGGCATCGACGCCGCGGCGGCCGTCGACGCGTTCGGATTCGACGCCGATTCCGACGAGTTCGAACTCAGCGAACGGGGCGAGTCCTGGTCGCTGCTCTCTCAGTCCGGTGCCGCGGGTCGCTGGCCCTCGCGGGCCGCCTTGCTGGCCGATATCGCGGCGAGCCGCGCCCTCGAGCCGTGGGTTCCCGACTGGGCTACCTACCCCCCCGAGACGAGAGGCGAAGTGCTCAACGGCCTCCGGATGTTCCTCGAGACCTGTCCGTCCGGCGGCGACGTGCGGATGGGTGAGGAGGTCGTCGAATCCTGCTGTACGTCACACGAGGTCGTCGCGGTCACCTGCGAGGAGACCGGCGAACGGCTCTTCGAACAGCGCCTCGCCGACGTCGACGCCTGACCCGTCCCCTCGTTCGATTTCGGTCATCGAGAGTCACACTCGCCGACCCGTGCCGTCGCTTTTTTCGCACCGGCTGTCGACCACCGCACCATGGAGACGATCAGTTTCGGCACCGACGGCTGGCGGGCGACGCTCGAGGAGTTCACGGCCCCGCGGGTTCGGATGGTGGGGCAGGCGGTCGCCACCTATCTAACCGACGAGGGGATAGCGGGGCCGGTCGCGATCGGGTACGACGCCCGGAAGACCTCGCGCGGGTTCGCCGAGGAGCTGTCGCGAGTGCTGTGTGCGAACGGGTTCGACGTGTTGCTCGCCGACCGGGATCGGCCGACGCCGCTCGTCGCCTACGCGATCGTCGACCGCGACCTTGCGGGTGGGTTGGTCATTACGGCCTCGCACAACCCGCCGGAGTACAACGGCGTCAAGTTCATTCCCGAGGACGGCGCGCCGGCCCTGCCCGCCGTCACCGACGCCATCGCGGAGCGACTCGCCGAGCCCGAGTCGCTCCCCGAGGACGAACACGGGACGGCACGCGAGGTCGACTTCGCCGAACCTCACGCCGACGCCGCCCTCAAGCTGGTCGAGTCGATCACTGGTACCACTGATCTCTCGGAGCTGACCGTCGCCTACGACGCGATGCACGGCAGCGGTCGCGACACGACCGACGCCCTGCTCGAGCGTGCCGGGGCCTCCCTCGAGCGCTCTCGCTGCGAGCGCGACCCCGAGTTCGGCGGTGGTTCGCCCGAACCCGCCGCGGAGAACCTTGGGGACCTGATCGCGGCCGTGACGGACGACGAAAGCGATGTCGACCTCGGGATCGCCAACGACGGCGACGCCGACCGTATCGCCGTCGTCACGCCCGGACGCGGCTATCTCGACGAGAACCTGTTTTTCGCCGCGCTCTACGACTACCTGCTCGAGACGGAGTCGGGCGCGGCGGTCCGAACCGTTTCCACGACGTATCTGATCGACCGGGTCGCGGAGGCCCACGGCGAGTCCGTCCACGAGGTCCCGGTCGGCTTCAAGTGGGTCGCCGAGGCGATGGGCGAACACGATGCCCTCGTCGGGGGCGAGGAGTCCGGCGGGTTCACCGTCCGCGGGCACGTCCGCGAGAAGGATGGCGTCCTCATGGCGCTGCTTGCGAGTGCGATGCACGCCGCGGAACCGTTGGACGAGCGGGTCGATCGGCTGCTCTCCGAACACGGGACCGTCGTTCAGGACAAGATCAGCGTCGCCTGTCCCGACGACGAGAAGGCGCGAGTGCTCTCCGACCTCGAGGCCGAGATTCCCGACGACGTGGCGGGGACGGCGGTCGAGGGGGTCAACACCGCCGACGGCTTCAAACTGCAACTCGCCGATGGCTCGTGGCTGTTGATCCGCCCCAGCGGGACCGAACCCGTCCTGCGGGTCTACGCCGAGGCATCGGACGAGGATCGGGTCCAGGAACTACTCGAGGCCGGCGAGGAACTGGTCGCGCCGCTGGTGTGAGCCGCCGCTGGGTGCCCCTGAACCTCGGCCAGCGAGACTCGCTCGGATAGCGTTCTGATACCGTTCACCGCGGGCCAGTGTTCGTCACTGCACAGCGTGTATCGGTCCGTAGCGAGACATAGCTCTCCGTTCTACGTATTTTGTGGTGCTGCACCGCTTGTCCGCGTTAGTCGACTCGCTCTGCGGGAACGCCGACGACAGTCGCGCCCGGCTCGACGTCGCTCGTGACGACCGAGCCGGCGCCGACGGCCGCGTTCTCGCCGATCGTTATATCTCCCAGCAGCGTCGCGTTGGCACCGAGCTGTGCGCCCTCCTCGACCGTCGGATGGCGCTTGACCGGTTCGTTCGTGTCGCCGCCGAGCGTGACGCCGTGGTACATGTGAACGTCGTCGCCGATCTCGGCGGTCTCGCCGATGACGACGCCCATTCCGTGATCGATCGTGACTCGCCGGCCGATCTCCGCACCCGGGTGGAGTTCGACGCCGGTTAGCAGGCGGACGACGTTGGACAGCAGCCGTGCGGTGAGTTGAAAACCGGCGTTCCAGAGCCGATGAAGCAGCAGGTGCGCCCAGACGGCGTGCAGCCCGGGATAACACAACAGGACCTCGAGGTAGCCCGTCGCGGCGGGGTCGCGCGTGGCCATCGCGCGAACGTCCTCACGAATTCGTTGGAACATCGCTCACCTCGAGAGCCGACGGAGCGATCACGACACGACGCCGTCGAACTGCGCTTAGACGGGGTGAGCGACAACACCGGCCCGCGGCGCCGCGAGGGTGGTTCCGCTCGGTACGCACGGGTGGGCCGGTAAATACCATATCCGACCGTAGCTGTGGGGATAGTGTAAAAGGATTCGTTTCCGTCCCTTCCCGGCTCACTCGCCGCGAGCCAGCCGCGTGCCGATTCGATCGGGCAATCCGGCTTCGTTGACTGCCTCCTGTACCGTATCGATGTCGTACTCGACACGGTGGGTCTCGACGGTCAACGCGTCGAGATCGAGCACCGCGTAGCCCGTCCGCGGATCGCCGTCGCGGGGCTGGCCGACGCTGCCGGGATTCACGACGATTCCCTCCGCGAACCGTTCGACGCCCTGCACGTGGGTGTGGCCGAGCACCAGGACATCCTCGTCGCCGAGCAGTCGCGGCGAGAAGTCTCTCGGATACGTGTACCGTGTGTACCGGTCGGGATCGTCCGGATGTCCGTGGACGAGTTTCACTCGCCCGTCGCATGCGAGGCGTTCGTCCGGAAGATCGGTGAGCCACTCGAGTTGATCGTCCGACAGCTCCCGTTTGGCGTATTCGACGCCTGCACGGGCCATCCCGTTGAACCGAAAGGGTGCATCCCCGGCGACGGCGGCGTCGTGATTTCCCATCACCGTCGGCACGTCCCGCGCTCGCAACTCGTCGACGCAGTCAGCCGGCCAGGGATTGTAGCCGACCACGTCGCCGGCACAGAGGAGGTGGTCGACCGGAGGCATGTCCTCGAGGACGGCCTCCAGTGCGACCCGGTTGCCGTGGACGTCCGAGATGAGTCCGACCTTCATGCTCGGACATAACAGTCGCGAGGTGTTTGTAGGTTGGCCGGGAGTCGTTCCCGGGTCGTACCGGGAGGGGACGCAGAAACTGTTCGATGGAGGGGAGCAACGTATCGCTCCAGACCGACCTCTCGGTATGCGGTGGCGCGCGCTGTCGGCCGACCGAGTGCTAGCGAGGGCGGCCGACGATATTGCGCGAGGGATGAGCGAGTGAGCAGAGCGAACGAGCGAATCGGCTGGGGAGGGTGTGGCCATTTCCTGTTGCCACAATAGCAGGACGCTCCGTCTCACCCAATTCCCAGCAGAACCCATTGCTCCCTTCACACGTCTATTGAACCACCAAAATCGACCCTCGAGCAGTTCCGCGTCAATCAGTCGCCGTTCTCGATCGCCGTCTCGAACCCGTCTTCGGTCCGAGCCACGCCGGCCGCACAGACCGCGTGTTCGAACTCGAGGCCGTAGACCTCGCTCGCGGCCGCCTCGGCGTTCCCCGCCTCGAGATCGATCGGTTCGGGGCTATTCTTCTCGTAGGTCGCAACCAGCGTCGGCTCGTCGACGGTCTCGACGAGCAGCGCGTCTTTTCGAACCGTCCCGATCAGCGCCTCGCCGTCGCCACCGATCGTCGCCGCGATTCGAGGCGTGTCGTAGTCGTCCTTCTCGTAGTCCAGCGCCAGCAGGCTCTCCGCCAGCGCGTCGCGGGCGGGATAGCCCACCTCGAGTTTCTCCGCGATCGGATCGACGTGCGAGCCGTTGCCGAAGGCGGCCGTCTCGCCCGTCGGCGTCTCGACTACCCGAAGACAGTTGTACGAGACGTACGGGTTGTCCGTTTCCGGGGCGTCCTCGGTGGGACCGACGGTGAGCGCCTCGTCTCGAGCGGTTATCTCTCGGTTCGGGAACGACCGCGACGAGACGCGGTACGCGCCGACTTCGGGACCGACGACGACGAATCGTCCGACGTACATACTCGAGCGTGCGCGAGAGAAGGGAAAAGGGATGTCGGTTCGCGCTCGAGCACCCGTCTTCGCCGGCACCGAGTCGGATCGGACGTGAGATTTTATATACGAACGGGCGGCGAACGGTAGTGTGACGGCGGAGGAGGAGTGTCTCGAGGCGCTGCAGCGGGCCGCAGAACAGCTCGGTGAGTCGCCGACGAAGGCGCAATACGAGGAGTTGGGGTTGACGCCGGCTTCTGCGACGATTATGGAAATACTGGATGGGTGGAACGCGGCGAAAGAGCGTGCAGGTTTAGAAACGTTTGATCCGTGTGTGACAGGCGGACACCCCATCCAGCCGAAACCGGATTGGGTCGATATTCCCGATGACGCCGAGTGGCAGGAACTCACGGGCCAACAGCGCTGGTATTACAAGAATCGAGAGGAACGCATCGTCGCCGGACGGAGATCCGTCAGTGGCTCTATTCGTACAAAAATCGGCATTGCGAGTGTGTCCGGTGCGATGAAGATAGACCGCCTTGCTTGGATTTTCATCACCCAGACGAGAAGGAACACAGTATCGCGACGATGGTTGTCAATGGCTACTCGAAGGCGAGTATTCGCGAGGAAATCGAGCGCTGTATCGTCCTCTGTGCGAATTGCCATCGACTGGAACACCACGACTCAGAGCTGACCACCTGAGTTCGTAACACTCTAATACGGAAGCCAACTACACTGTACTACCTCGTCGAAAGCCGACCCGACGAAACATGTCAAGTCCATTAGGGTAGTGGCCAATCCTGAAGCCTTCTGGGGGCTTCGACGCTGGTTCGAATCCAGCATGGACTACTTCTCTGCCGTTTCGACTCGAGCACTTTCATACACCCGTCCCTTGATCTCCAGTTGAAACGAAGGGGTCTCGCGGTAACTGCTACGTCACCAGAAGCCATATCTCTCTGTCCTCGCTATCCATCCAGTATGAACCGACGGACGTTCCTCGCTGTTGGCGGGACAGCAGCGATCGGCGGAGTGGCTGGTTGTCTCGGTGGCGGTGATGGGTATGCGACGAACACTGTCAATGGCATCGATGTTCCGCTCGCACCGGTTAAGGACGTATACGAGTGGTACGAAGACGACGAGGCACGGATCGTCGACTCGCGTGGGCGCGCCCAGTACGAAGCACTCCGGATCGCGGATGCCGTCTTTTCGCCTGCACCGAACGGGACCGCTAATGACCCCGTCGAAGAGTGGCCGACTGACACGCAGATCGTTACCTACTGTCGCTGCCCGCACCACCTCTCCTCCCAGCGCGCCGCCGCGCTGATCGATGCGGGGTACGAAGACACGTACGCGATCGATGAAGGACTCGACGGCTGGGTGAACAACGAGTATCCGGTTGCCGGTTCCAACGTCCAAGCTCAGCGCCAGCGATACGAAATTAGCGGTACGACCGACTCCCGATACGCCGATCAGATGGTCTCCCTCGAACAAGTTACCGAGGACCGACGCGAATTGGCACCGATTGAGGACGACGGCTCGTATACGCTACAGCTCTACTACGCGGGCTCGACTGATTCCCGATTCAAAGTCAAAGCACCCGACTACACGACCGAGGGAACGCTCGAGGAACTGACGAGCGAGACCGTCACGATCTGAGTCGCTACGCCTCGTTTCGCTCGTAGGCTCCTTCCTGCTCGAGTTCGCCCCGCTTCCGAACGACTTCGGGCGTCCGGCAGATCCCCGGTGCGCCGGTCACCTGCGGTACCGTACAATTGTTGCAGCTCTCACAGAGAACGCGCGCTTCGTCTTCTGCTTCCGATTCGCCCTCGAGCAGCCGCGCCCCTAACCGAGGTTCGGCGTAGAAGGGGCGCGCCATGCCGACCATGTCACAGGCGGGTGTTGCGTCGTTGGCGTCTGTGCCTTCTGCTCCGCTCTGCTCGATCGAACCGAGCAACCGATCAATCTCGCCCCGCTCGCGGATCCCGCCCTCCGCGAGCGCAGGAATCGACAGTTGCTCGCGCACGCGTCGACAGAAGTCCTCGTTCCACGCGGGTTCGAAATCGTACTGGAGCGACTGCACGCGGTTCGCCAGGGCGACGAGTCGCCGTCGTCCTGACCCGCCGAAGGCCGCGTCGTACTCCTCGCGAAGCGCCTCGTTGGCCCACGCCCGCTCGGGGTACTCCCCGCGGACGATGCTCATGTCCCAGACGACCGATGTCTGGACCGGGACGACCGCGTCATAGCCGATCCGCTCGAGTCGGCGGGCGATTTCGACCCCGTCTGCGAGCGAGAGTTTCCGCCGAACGAGCGGCGACGGCGGCGCGGGCGTCTCGGCCGGCACCTTCGTCATCAGGGGGATGTCCCCCGCTCGTTCGCGGATCTCGTCGTGAACGCGTGCGAAAAACTCGAGGCGGGCCTCGGGCGAGCCGCCGAACTCGTCGTCCCGTCGGTTGTAGAAGGGCGAGCAAAACTGCTGGACGATCCCCATGTTCGCGCCGGCGAGGTGAATCCCGTCGTAGCCGGCGTCGACGGCTCGAGCGGCCGCGCGGCCGAAATCCGCCGCGAGGTCGTACACGTCCGCAGTCGTGAGGACGTGTGGATCGTACTCGAGGAATCCAAGCTGATCGAGCAGCCGCAACTGCCACGGCGGTTCCGAGACGGCGAGTTGCTCGAGGTCGGGATGTTCCCGGCGATACTCGGCGTGCCAGGTCTCCATACTTCGGAGCCCGCCGTGCTCGAGCTGGATGAAGATTCGGCTCCCGTGGTCGTGGATCCGATCGGTCAGTCGCGACAGTCCCTCGACGAACTCAGCGTCGTGGACGCGGGTCATCCCCGGCGCGGCACAGCCGCCCTCGCCGCGGACGATCGTCGCGCCCTGACAGATGAGTCCGACGCCCGATGCCGCCGCGGGCTCGAGGTCGTCGATCAACGCCTCGACAGCATCGGGGCCGTTGCCCGCACACTCGAGCAGCGGCGCGCGGTAGAGCCGGTTGGGGATCGTGAGATCGCCGATCTCGATGGGGTCCTCGAGGGTGGCCATAGCTAGACGTCCAGCGGATCGCACAAGAGCGTGGCGTCGACTATCACCCGTCGACTCCCGTCTGACGGCCGGTCACCGGCTCATCTTTCGTCGCCTCGCCTTTTGCCGCCTCGTCTTTCGTCGGTTCACTTCTCGACTTCGAGCAGGGCGACACGTTCGCCAACCAGTGCCGACAGCGGCGCGTCGGTGGCCCCGCGTTCGGCGTCAGTGATTTCGAAGAACTCACAGAGCGTCTCCTCGTCTCGCGACTCGAGCGTCGGCGCCCGTTCGACGAACGCGTTCAGTTCTTCGAGAGCCTCGAGCGTGGCCGCTTCCGCGTCGGCGGCGTCGCCATCGACGAGGACGACTGCCCGATTGCCCCCTTCGCTGACGCCCATCTCGAGCGCCCGATCGATCTGCCGCCGGCCGGCGGCGTACAGCAGGATCTCGACGGCGCGATCACGGGCGACGTTCTCGCCGCGCTCGATGGCACGGTCGGCCAGCTTGACGGCCCGCTCGAGGTGGGGACGATCGGCGATATACCGCGAATCGAACGCCTGGATCGTCACGCCGTGGCGATCCCCGATCGCGCCGATTTCGGTTACAAACGAGTCCAGATCGTCAATCGCGAGTCGGCACTCGAGTAGCTCCATCAGAAATCACCCAGGCTCGCCTGACTGTCGTCTGGGTCCGTCGACTCTGCCGTCGTCGCGTCGCTGTCCGCGTCGCGGCTCGAGTCTTCGACCGCCGTTCCGGCGGCCGACCCCGCCGATGTCGGCTCGACGCCGTCCATCGAGGGATCCTCTCGGCCGGCGTTCTCGAGGATGGTTTCGGCCGTCTTCTCCCCCTTGAGCACGCTGAGAACGACGCCCTTGTCCGCGGTCCGCAGGTCCGCGGGCTCCTCGATTCCCGCGTCGTAGAGCCGGCGAGCGCGCTTGCGGCCGACGCCACCGACCCCGACGAGTTCGAGTAATTCCTCGCCGACGCCGTGTTCGACGCGGGCACGGGCCTCGCGGACGGCGACTGTCCACTCGCTGTCGATCTCCGCGGCGAGCGACTCGGCCGCACCGAGCAGCCACTCGGCGGTGTCGACCTTCCCGCGGAGGTCGCCCGGGCCGATCTTGTACCGGTCGGTCAACTGCTCCTCGTCGGTCTCCGCGGCCCAGTCCTCGAGCAGTTTCCCCGTCTTGAGCGCGGAGAGCCAGTCCTCGAAGCGCTCCTCCTCGAACTCGCTGGGGGCGTCACCCAGCAGTTCGGCCTCGCGCTCGTAGTAGAGTTCGCCGAACTTCTCGTCCTCGCCCGATCGGAGGTAGAGCTCGTACATGTCCGGCGTCCGCGAAACGAGCTGGTAGAGTCCAAGCGCGGTCGGGCGCTCGTTCGCCCGCTCGAGCCCGTGGACGATCGTCGCGGCGCTCATCGGATCCAGGTAGAGCCGGGAGACGGTGTGGCCAAGGCTGGTGGCCTCGAGCGACTCGTCCCGACCACTCTCCTCGGCGAGGTCGGCCGCGGAGGTGAACGCGCCAGCTGCGTCGTCGTTGTCATCCTCGCCCGAGGTACCGCCACCGTCACGTTCGATAAAGTCGTTCGACTCGAGGTACGCCAGCACCGTGTCGGTCACCGTCTCGAGCCGGCCGGCTTCGGTTGACTGGCTGGCGTAGAGAGTGGCCTCGAGGAACTCGAGGAGTCCCGCTCGCGTTCGGGCGAAGCCGGAGGCGATGGTCGCGAGGACGTGCGTCCGCAGGGCCGGCTCCGCAGCCAGTTTCGAGCGGACCGGTTCGGGATCGGCCCAGACGTAGCGGTCGAACAGCTCCTCGCTTTCCTCGTGGCTCTTGGCGAGCAACACGGCCTCGCCGTAGGGGTCGAGCCCCGGTCGACCCGCACGCCCCATCATCTGGTGGACCTCGAGGACGTCCAGGGGTGCCATCCCGCCGGCGCTGGGATCGAAGCGTCGCCAGTCGCGGACGATAACCCGCCGAGCGGGCGTGTTGACCCCTGCTGCGAGCGTCGGCGTCGCCGAGATCACCTTCAGGAGCCGGTTGCGAAAGGCGTCTTCGACGATACTCCGCTGGGTGCTCGAGAGGCCGGCGTGGTGAAACGCCGAGCCGCGTTCGACGGCCTCGGCCAGGTCCTTGCTGGTCTCGGTGTCGCTGTCGTCGCGGATGTCGTCGGCCAGTTCGGCCAGCTTATCCCGTTCCTCGCCGGTCAGTTCGTGCTTCGAAACGCCGCCCAGCCGTCTCGCGGCGGCCTCGGCGTTCCGGCGGGAGTTGACGAACACGAGCGAGGAGCCCCCCTCATGGAGGATGTCGCGGACGAGTGCGGCCTCCTGTTTCTCCGAGCCCTCGACCGGCACCTCACGAGTCGAGCCGTCGTCGAAGTTCAGCGCGTTGCCGTAGTGGACGCCCATCTGGAGGTCGATCGGCCGCCAGTCGGTGTCCACGAGCGCGGCGTCGAGCCAGTCGGCGATTTCGTCGGCGTTACCGACCGTCGCCGAAAGCGCGACGACCTGCATGCGGGGGTTGAGTTTCCGGAGTTTCGCGAGGGTAACCTCGAGTGTCGGCCCCCGATTCCGGTCGTCGATGAGGTGGACCTCGTCGCTGACGACGCAGGTCAGATCAGAGAGCCAGTCGGCCCCGTTTCGCACGAGTGAGTCGACTTTCTCGCTGGTGGCGACGATGATGTCCTTCGTCGAGAGCCAGTCGCTGGTGCTCTCGTAGTTGCCGGTCGTCACACCCGTTGTCACGCCGAATCGCTCGTAGGCTTCGAACTCCTCTTTTTTCTCGCTGGCGAGTGCTCGCAGTGGGACGATGTACAGCGCCTTCCCGCCGCGCTCGACCGCCGACAGCATCGAGAGCGCGGCGATCATTGTCTTCCCGCTGGCGGTGGGAACCGCGGCCACGAGGCTCTCGCCGTCGGTCGCGCCCGCCTCGACCGCCTCGGCCTGTGGCGGGTAGAGCTCCTCGATGCCATCGCTCCGGAAGTGGTCGACGGCACCGGCCGGGAGCCCCGTCAGCTCCTCGATATTCATTACCCGTCCTTGGCGCGTCCCGCGGTTTAAAGTATCGTCTCGCCGACTGTGGTGAGCGGCTTCTCGAGCGTTCGATCTAGAGAACTACGTCGAACTTCGGACTGAGCAACCGACGTGCGGTGGCGCGCGCTGTCCGCCGACCGAGCGCTAGCGAGGGCGGCTGACGACACTGCGCGAGGGATGAACGAGTGAGTTAGCGAACGAGTGAATCGGCTGGGGAGGGCGTGGCGATTCCCTGTTGTCACGATGGCAGGACACTTTCTCTCACTGACCCCCATCAGAACCTACTGCTCCATTCACACAACGGAGTGAGCGATTCGTTGACGGCGATAGACCGATGGGACCAGCGACCGAAGACGACTCCATGGCCGACGCTACTCACGTCCTCGTCCCGACGCTCGGCCGTCCGCGGGAAGACGAGGCACTCACCTACGCCCTCGAGACGTTCCCCGACGCCGAGATCACGTTGCTCGCGGTCGTAACCCCGCTGGACGCGCCGCTCAGCGAGGGCGGCGTCCTCGAGCGAAGCGAGGAACGGACGACGGCGGCACGGGCCAGCGCTGAGGAGGTGCTCGAGTCGGTCACTGATTCCACCGATCCCGCGGTGGTGGACCGCGTTCGGATCGAGACGACCGAGGGACGGCCCGGCACCGTCGTCCCGCAGTACGCATCCGAGGAGGGAATCGACCACGTCGTCATCTACGGCTCCCAAAGCGGATCGACGGGGTTTCTCAGGCGGTTTCTCGGCCGCGGCATCGCCGCCACGGTGGTCGAACGCACCGCGCGACCGGTGACGGTGCTCTAGCCCCGACTGAAACTGTTCTCAACCGATCGCACGGCTGTCGTGCGACCCAGTGTCGAGCGGCCGCCGTGCAGTGAGCACCGCGCAGCGACCGTCAATGGCTCCTCTCGAGCGAGGAATCGGATCCGCTCGCCCGTCTCGAAAAAAGATGGGGTTCAGTGGTTCCTCGAGTTGTCAACGCTATCAGGGACTCAGCTCCCGATGACCAGAGCGAACAGTTGATAGAGTCCGTAGCCGACGACGACCGAACTCCCGAGCGTGACCAGCCAGAAGGTTATCGTGACGCCGATCTTGCGCCGCGAGACGCCGGCCGAGCCGCCGGCCAGCCCCCCGCCGATGACCCCCGAGAGGATGATGTTGTTCAGCGAGATTGGGATCCCGAGCGCGATGGCCAGTTGGGCGATGATGAATCCGGGCACCAGCGCTGCGATCGATCGCCGCACGCCGAGCTGAGCGTACTCCCGGGAGGTCGCCTGTAACAGCCGCGGCGCGCCCATCCAGGCCCCCGCGAGGATGCCGACCGCGCCGATCGCGAGCAGGAGGCTTCCCGGCAGGCCGAGTTCGGCTCGAAAGAGGTTCTCGAGCGGGCCGGTCGCGAGTCCGACCTGCGAGCCGCCCGAGGAGAAGGCGACGATGCCGCCGAGGACGAGCAGGAACGAGCGGATGCCGTTTTCGACGGAGACGCGGACGCGCTCGCGAACCCAGTAGAACGCCAGGGCCCCGGTACCGATCGTTATGAGGACGGTGCCGAGATCGATCCCGGCGGCGAGCGTCGGCCCGCCGCCAAACTGTCGAGCGACGAAACTCGCGAGAGTGCCCTGATCGGCCGTCGGATCGGGGATCACCCCGAGGCGGACGTTGGCGACGATCGCGCCGACGACGCCGGCTAACAGTGGGACCCCGACCGTCTCGGGAACGTCGTCGCGTCGCAGGACCGTCGCCGTCGCGTACGCCAGCCCGCCGGACATGATCGGCACCAGCGCCCAGAAGATTCCGAGTCGTCGGTAGGTGGCCATCGCCGGGTCGCCGCCAAGCGAGAGGCCGACGCCGACCATCGCGCCCGTCGTCGCGAACGCCGCGGGGATCGGATACCTCGTGTAGATCCCGATCGCCATGAACGACGCCGCCGTCAGCAGACCGGCGGTGGCCGCAAGCGGCGTGATCGTGACGCCATTGATTAGATCCCCACCGATGGTCTCGGAGATGCTGCCGCCCTGCATGAGCGCCCCTGCGGCCGCGAGCAGGCCGATGACGAACGCCGCCCGCATCGTCGAGATGGCGTTCGCGCCGATCGCGGGTGCGAACGGCGGCGAGTTACTGTTGGCTCCTAGCACCCACGCCATGAACAGGCAGGTGACGATCGCGGTCCCGACGAGGACAGCACCGGACAGTGCGACCATTTCGTCTCCCGTACCCCGTCGTTCCACGACTGAGTGGAAAAGCGTTCCCTCCGCAGTACTGTCGAACGCACGTTCGTCACGGTCGAGTCGACCGCCTCGTCAGCCGGTCTTTTCGAGCACCGCTCTGTAGTGACCCCCCTCGTCGTCTCGAGACACGCCGCAAACGTCCCACGGCGTTCCGGTCGCCCCCTCCCGAAGCCGAGCGGGCGAGCACAGCAGGAACTTGAGCGTCCGCCCGATCTCCCGGCGCGGCTCGCCGTCGTCCGTCTCGCGTTCGAACTCGAGGTGGAAACACCGGTGAGCGATGCCCTCGCGAGGGTCGGGTCGGTAGCCGAAGAAGCCCTCGTCCAGTCGCGTCGGATCGTAGTTGTCGACGACCGCGACTCCGCCGTCGTCGGTGACGCGGGTGAACTCGACGAGCAGTTCGCGGACGCCAGCCAGCGAGCGGCCGAGGCCGAGCTGCGTGCCGACGACGTGGACGGCCCCGAACGCGTCCGTCGGCACCGGCAGATCGAACATGTCGCCGACGAGAACGTCCTCGAGGCCGCGTTCGCGGGCGGCCAAGACCGCATTTGGACTCGCGTCAACGCCGACCGCGTCGACGCCCCGATCGGCCCACCACAGGAGGTGGTTCCCTGCGCCACACCCCACGTCGAGGACCGGCTCGGCGTCGGCGAGGCGCTCGAGCGCGTCGATCGTCTCCCGGTCCCACGACTCGGGACTCGAGAAGTAGAATTCGGCGACGTTACCGTCCCGTCGCTCCGTCCCATCGCGATAGGTCAACTGTCCTGGGGTGTCGCGGTGGTGAGCGAGCATCGCTCGGCCGAGCGGATCCGCCCCACTCTGCCGTCGTTCCTCGGCTGCCGACGAGCCGGTCCGGTCCTGGCTCATACCCGAATCAAGGGAGCCGAGGATAGTAAACCACCGCTGACAATTGGTCCCGTATAACGTCTCTCACGGTAGACGACCGCTAACGATTTACGGGGATCGGCCCAACCCTCGTCCATGAAGGTCGAGTTCGACGAGGACACCTGTATCGGGATGTTCCAGTGCGTTGCCGAGTGGGACGCCTTCGAGAAGGACAAATCGAGGGGGAAGGCGATCCTTACGGACAGCGAGGAGGTCGAGGACGGGACCTTCGTCCGCGAAGTCCCCGACGACGCCGAACTCGACGCGAAGTTCGCCGCCCGGTCCTGCCCCGTCGACGCGATCACGATCTACGACGACGACGGCGAGCAGCTAATTCCCTGAGGCGGACTCCTGTCAGTTATCTCCAGGCGCATCCGTGACCAGCTATGCGGGTGCACCGGGACACAGTGACAGCAACCCGTATGACGCCGGCTCGAGCAGCGGACGCGAAAAAAGCCGATCGGGAACGACCGTCGCTTACGAGATCTTATCGTACTGCTCCGAGAGCTTCTCGGCGGCCTCGCCGAGCTGGTTGCGCTCGTACTCGGTCAGGTCCCACTCGACGATCTCCTCGACGCCGTCGGAGCCGAGTTTGACGGGGACGCCGAAGGCGGTGTCCTCGTGGCCGTACTCGCCCTCGAGCGCGACGCTGCCGGGGAGCACCTCGCCGGTGTCGCGCAGGATGGCCTCGACCATGTGGCCGACGCCGGTCGCCGGGCCCCACTCGGTCGCGCCCTTCTTCTCGATGACGTTCATCGCCGAGGCCTGGAGCTCCTCGAGCAGCTCCGCTTTCTCGTCCTCGTCGAACTCGAGGTCTCGGCCGTCGACGCGGACCTTCGAGAAGACGGGGACCTGCGCGTCGCCGTGCTCGCCGAGGATCGTCGCTTCGACGTTCTGGACGGGCGCGTCGAAGCGCTGAGAGATCACATACCGGAACCGAGCGGAGTCGAGCCGACCGCCGAAGCCGATCACCTTCTCGCGGGCGCGCTCGCCCGTCTCGTAGAGGTGCCGATTGAGCAAGTCGACGGGGTTGGAGGTGGTGACGGTGATGAAGTCGTCGTTGTGTTCGGCCAGCGAGGAGCCGATATCCTCCATGATGGGCGCGTTGTCGCCTGCGAGGTCGATCCGCGTCTGGCCCGGCTGTCGCGGGATGCCCGCCGTGATGACGACGACGTCCGAGCCGGCGGTGTCCTCGTAGTCGCCCTGTCGGATCGTCGTGTTCGAGTCGTAGGCCGCGCCGTGATTGGCGTCCGCGGCCTGTCCGATCGTGTCGTCTTCCTTGTCCGGAATGTCGACGAAGACGAGCTCGTCCGCAACGTCCCGAAGCGCGATGTTGTAGCCTGCGGCGGCCCCGACCGTCCCGGCCGCGCCGACCACGCTAACTTTCGTCATACCACGTATTGCTTCCCCATCCCACACGTTAAATCCGTCGGACGATGGCGTTCGAACAGTGCTGCTGCTGTAGATATCGACGGCTGTCGTCGCGCCTGATCGTCCCGCAGTTACCGACGATCGAGCCGACCAGGCCGGCGCGAACCACCGTGCTGTCCTCGAACATTTCCCGATCGCCTTCGCGTTCCCGCGAGCCACGGTCGCCTCGAGACCGAACCGATCATGCTCGTCGCTCGCGGAACGCACCCATGCGCGTCAGCGTCATCGGCGGCGGAACGATCACGGACGAACAGGCCGCTCGGGCGAAAGCGGTCGGACACGAACTCGCTGCCCGCGGCCATACGGTGGTCTGTGGCGGCCGCGGCGGCACGATGGAAGCGGTCTGTCGCGGCGCGAACGCCGCGGACGGCACGACGATCGGGATCCTTCCCGGCGAGTGCCGCGGCCACGCCAACGACTACGTCGATCACCCGATCGCCACCGGGCTCGGCCATGCCAGAAACGCCCTCGTCCCGCTGAACGGCGACGCAGTAATCGCGCTCGCTGGCGGCGTCGGCACGCTTTCGGAGATCGGTTTCGCCGGCATCTACGACCGCCCCGTTATCGGCCTCGAGACGCACGACGTCTCGGATTTCGGGATGGCTTTCGAGACGGTCGAGTCGCCGGAAGCGGCCGTCGATGCGGTCGAATCCGCCCTCGAGCGGTGACTGAACCCGTCGCGAATCGGTGACGGTCGGCTGTCGCAGCTTTTTCGACGCTTCGAAACGTCTAGACGGACATGAGCGACTTCGACAAGGAAGCCGAGCGCGAGAAACTTCGAGAGAAGTACGAGCAGGACAAAGAAGAGCGCAAGGCGACCCAGCGGATGAGCGATCTGCTGCTCAAGGGCGCGACGATGACAAACGCTCACTGTGGCACCTGCGGGGACCCGCTTTTCCAGCACGAGGGCACCACGTTCTGCCCCAGCTGTCACGGCAATCCCGACGCCGTCGAGGGGACGGGACTCGAGGCGCAACCGGCCGACGAACAGCCAACGGCGGGACAGCCCGCGACGGAACAGTCGACTGCGGAGCAGCCCACTGCAGGGCAGTCTGCGACGGACCAATCCGCTGCAGGGCAGTCTGCGACGGACCAGCCGGCCGACGACGGTCGCGACCGTCCGGCGAGGGCCGATGCGACGACCGCGGACACGGTCGACGCTGCCGACTCTGAGGCTGGCCGTGCAGCCGACGCCAACGGGGAACCGACCGCTGCCGGCCGGCGACGAACCGACGAGGGGGTCCGTCAGCCGCGATCCGAGATGTCCGATTCGAGCGGCGGGTCGAGGTCGCAGTCGACAGTAACCCCGCCGTCGGTCGAGGGCGACCTCGAGACCGCACGCGACGCGCTCGTCCGCACGCTCGAGAAGTTCGCCGCGGAGGCCGCCGCCGCCGACGACCCCCGATATGCCCGGGACTGTCTCGAGGCGGCACGCGAGGCCGGCGAGACGCTGTCGACCCTCCGTTGATGACGCTGGCCGGTACTGCTGGCTCTGCGTTGACGGCTCTCGACTGGTGGTCCCACCGACCAAATCTCACTTGTCGGTCCTCCCGGGGTGTCGTCGCGTACCGTTCCGGCGTGAGAGTCGATCCGGACACGGATCTGTACATCAATAGATATATATTTAGTAAAAAGCGTATACTCTACTGACACTCATCAACGGGCCAGATCGGCCGATTGCGCGCGCCGTGGTTCAGGTAGCTATTTCCCTCCGCCCTCCGTGCTACCGGCCCACAGACCGAAGTCACCCGTCGAACCACGAACTTGGGAGAAACTAACGATGGCACTTGGATTCGTCGTCACGCTCACGGTACTCGTCGTTTGTATCGGACTCATAGGAACCTGTGCGACCTGCCTCGATCGGACCGCTATCAGTCGGACGGCGGCTGAACTCGATCACCGATTCCTCGAGACCGCGCCGTATCTCGGCGCGGCGGCCCTGTTCTTCCTTGCAAAGCGGGCAACGACCGGCCAGAGTGAACGGATCTCGCACGCCCTCGACTGGGACATCACCACGGAGATATACGCCGTCGAAGGGGAGTTCGTGGCCGTTCTTCAGGATATCGTCCCCGAGGCCACGCTGGAGTTCTTCTCGGCGATGTACATGTTCGGGTTCCCGTTCCTGCTGGTAACCGCACCGATCCTCTACTTCCTGTTGCCGTCCCAGCGCCATCTCAAGGAACTCCTCATCGCGTACCTGTTGAATTACTTTATCGGGACGATCTTCTACACGCTGTTTATCGCGTACGGGCCGCGAAACCACCTGTCGTCCGTCTCCGGGCTGATGTACGACTTCTATCCGCAGGCTCAGACGATGACGTCGGCAGTGTCGTCGAACACGAACGTCTTCCCGTCACTGCACACGTCGCTGGCAGTTGTCGTCTTGGTGTTCGCCTGGCGGTCGCGCAACGAATACCCGCGGTGGGTTCCGATCGCGTCGTTCGTGACCGCGTGCGTCGTCTTCTCGACGATGTACCTCGGGATCCACTGGCTGATCGATGTCCTCGCGGGCATCGTCCTCGGCGTCGGAGCCGTCTGGATTGCCGACTGGATCGTCACCCGCGTGGAGGGGAGACCGGGCCCCGCTCCCATCGGCGACGAGAGCGAGGACGGGATCACCTCCGAAGCAAGCGACTGAGCCGCGGGCCGAGTCGGAGTTAGCCGGTGTAGTCGCTGCCGATAACCTCCCGAATCCGCTCGGCGGTCACCCGTCCGACGCCGTCGGCCGCCTGCAACTCGTCTTCGGTCGCGATCATCACGCCTTCGACCGTACCGAACTCCTCGAGCAGCGAGCGCGCGGTGACGGGACCGATCTCGGCGATCGAGGCAACGACGTACTCCTGTTGCTCGCTCAGGGTCTTGGTCCCTTTCTCGCCGTGGACCGACACCTCCCGGTCGGCGGTCGACTGTTCTCGGCCGGCGATCACTGCCAGCAGTTCGGTCGTGTCGTCTTCGCTTTCGGTCCGCAACACGCTCGCACCGAAGTCGACGGCGAGACTCGAGAGCGCCCCCCTGATCGCGTTCGGGTGGACGTCCCGTTGTTCGTACAGCCCCTCGCCCTCGACGACGACGATCGGCCGCGAGTAGTGGCGAGCCATTGCGCCGACCTGCTCGAAGACTGACCGGTCACCCCCGACCAGCGAGTCGACGAAGTCGGCGACGGACTTTCGCTCGACGACGACGCGATCCGACAGGACATAGTCGCCGACGGAAAGCGTCTCGAGGCTAATCTCGTACTCCTCGCGCCGCGAGAGGTCGCGCGCGATGTTCGCGTCCATCTCGCGCTGGTCGGCGACGACGGCAACTGTCTCGCCCTCGGCGTGCGGTTCGTGGGTTTCGACCTCGCCGTCGGAGTCGTCTCCGTCATCGCTACTCGCTTCCGAGTTCTCGGGCCCGAATTCCTGCAATCCGGGCTGCCCCGCAACCCCCTCGCTTCCGCTGGAAGACCCACCGACTGCGTCGGGGTCAGCGACGCTGTCGTTCACTTCCGCTTCGCTCTCGTCGGTGGCCTCGAAATCGGCCAGCGATTGCTGGGAGTCGTCGAGTTCGTCCGCGAGGTCGTCGGCCATCCCCTTGAGGTCGCGGAGTTCCGACTCCATCTCCTTCTCGCGGCGCCGGGAGATCCAGAAGTAGGCCTCGTCGCGGGTGTCCTCGGCCATGAGGACGACGACCCGCCCCTCGGACTGGCGACCGGTCCGCCCCTTCCGCTGAATCGACCGGATCGCGGTTGGGACGGGTTCGTAGAAGAGTACGAGGTCGACCTCCGGGACGTCCAGTCCCTCCTCGGCGACCGAGGTGGAAACGAGCACCTCGAACTCGCCCGCCCGGAACTCGTCCAGTACTTCCTGTTGTTGGTTCTGGGTCATCCCGTCGGAGCCCTCGCGGTCGCCCTGTCCGACGAACCGCTTCGCGTCGAAGCTCTCGCACAGGAACTCGGTGAGCGCCTCCGCCGTGTCGCGGGACTCGGTGAAGACGATCACGCGCTCGCCGCCCTCGAGCCCCAGCGTCTCGGCGAGCAGCATGCGAGTCTTGCTATACTTGGGGTGGATCTCGTCGAAACTCTCGGCCTTCCGCATGGCCTCGCGGACTCGCGGGTCCGAGACCATTCGCTGGCTCGCCTTCGACGCGCCCGACGACCGAGCCTGATTGCGCTGGCGATCGAAATACCGACAAAGGGCCTCGACGCTCTGTGTCTCCACGAGGGTGACTGCCTGCCGGAGTTTCATCACTTCCGCATGAACCGACATCCCCTCGAACCCCTCCGACTGGTCGTTGTTGATCAGTTCCTGTAACTCCGCTCGCATCCGATTCAGGTCCTTCTGTGACTGGTCGGGCTGGGTCGAACTCGCGACGCCCAGTTCCTTGAGCTTCTCGAGGCGTTCCTTGATGACCTCGTTCAGGGCGTCCCGGATCTCGAGGACCTCCTCGGGGAGGTCGATGCGTTCCCACTCGACGTCGGTGTCGTGGGTGAACTCCTCGACGTCGGCGTCCTCCTCGGTCATCACCTCGACTTCGTCCAGCCCGAGGTTCTCACAGACCTCGAGGATGGCCTCCTCGTCGCCGCCGGGCGAGGCCGACATCCCGGTAACGAGTGGTTGCTTCGCGTCGGGGTGGTAGCGCTCGGCGATGTAGTTGTACGCGTAGTCGCCGGTTGCGCGGTGGCACTCGTCGAAGGTGATGTGGGTCACGTCCGCGAGCGAAATTCGACTCCCGACGAGGTCGTTCTCGATCACCTGCGGGGTCGCCATGACGACCGTCGCTTCCTCCCACATCGCCGCGCGGTCGTCCGGACTCACGTCGCCCGTGAAGACGACGATTTCCTCAGCCGGTATCTGGAGCGCTTCTCGGTAAAAATCCGCGTGCTGCTGGACGAGTGGTTTCGTCGGCGCGAGCATCAGCGATTTGCCGCCGACCTCCTCGAGTCGCCGCGCCGTCACGAGCAGGCTGACCGTCGTCTTCCCGAGTCCCGTCGGGAGACAGACGAGCGTGTGGTAGTTTGCGGCCGTGCCCGCGAGTTTCAGCTGATAGAGTCGGCGCTCGAGGAACTCGGGCTCGAGCAGCGGGTGCTCGATAGACGCGATCTCCTCGTCCGTCGTTGCCATTACCGGCCGTTCATCGCCGCCGCGAATAAGGGTTCCCGTACCGGGGTGAAAGTGGTCCCGCGAGTGCGACGGCAGTGTCACCGGGCCGCGGCGGGTCGGCGGTATAAACCTGCAGGTGGCATAGAGCGCGTATGGTGACCCGATCGATATCCCAGCGCCTTCCGGACGGGAAGTCGATACTGACCGCCGTCGCCTTCGTCCTGCTGATCAATCTCGTCGGCGGGCTGCCGGGCGTGTTCTCCTCGCCCGATACGGCCTGGTTTCGAAGCCTCGAGAAACCCTGGTTCTACCCGCCTGGAATCGCGTTTCCGGTCGTCTGGACGCTGCTGTTTACCCTGCTCGGCGTCGGCCTGTGGCTGGTCTGGCGCAGCGACACCGCCGGTCGGCGACTCGCACTCGGGCTGTTCGCCGTGCAAATGCTGTTCAACGTGGTCTGGACGCCCGCGTTTTTCACGCTCGAGGCACCGCTGGTCGCGCTGGGAATCATCGTCGCGCTCTGGGTGCTCGTCGCCGGGACGATCCTCGCGTTTCGGCGGGTCGACCGCCGCGCTGCGGCCCTGCTCGTGCCGTATCTCGCGTGGGTGACGTTCGCGGCCGTGCTCAATTTCGAACTCTGGCGGTTGAACGCTTGAGGGCGTGAGAACACTGAGACTCCGGCCTCGAGTCACAGGAGGCCGACGTGAGCGATCACTGCTCTGACAGCTCGGGCAGCCACTGGGTCAACACCACCGCGACGGCGACGAACCCGGCAAGTATCAGGTATGCCTCGTCGAAGAATCCCCGGTCGGCGAGCGCGCCGAACAGGACCGGACTGACCGCGCCGATGGTCATGTAGACGGTCCGTAGGAAGCCCAGTCCCGTCCCCTTCATGTCCGCCGGGAACGCCGAGGTCATGTACGGCAGGGTGATCGTCCCGTATCCGAGGATGCTCGAGAGGAAGACCGTGCCGACGACGATCGGCCAGAACCCCTCGAGGACGGGCAGTGCGACCAGCGAGACCACGACGACGCCCAGTACGGGCGGGAGCGATTTCCGGATCCCGAACCGGTCATACAGCTGGCCCGTCAGCGGCTGGACGAGGATCCCCATCGCGAAGAACGCGCCGAAGAGCCCGGTGGCGACGCCCTGGGAAAAGCCCTTGATCTGTATCAGATAGGTTGGATAGAAGCCCGTAAACGCCTGCCAGACGCAGTAGGTCAGGATCTGGATCGCGGTCACGGTAACGATCTCGGGTCGGCGCAGCTCCGAGAGGACGTACCGGACCGTCTCGAGGGAGACGCTGTCGACGGCGCTGGTCGCGCCGGAGGTGCGTGCGGGAACGACGAACCAGAGGCCGACCGCCACGAGTGCGAAGGCGGGGACGGCGAGGCCGAAGCCGTACTGCCAGGCGAACGCCGAGGCGATCCCGCCGGCCGCGAGCGGCAAGAGCGTGTTTCCGACCTGTCCCGCCGCCATCGTCACGCCGATCGCAGTGCCGTCGTTGTCGGGGTAGACGTCCGAGAGCGTCGTGAAACGGGCGACGCCGTACAGCGCCGTTCCGAAGCCAAACGCCCCGGTCGCGAGGTATACCACCGGCGCGGAGCCGGCGACGGCGACGAGCCCGAGCGTCACCGCCGAGAGCAGGGTACTCGCGACGAGGACGTTTCCCTCACCGAACCGGTCGGCGAGCAGACCGCCCGGGAGCTGCCCCAGCGCGTAACAGAGCCAGAGCGCGGTCAACAGGAGCCCGGCCGTGGTCAGGTCGAGTCCGTACGATTCTCGTAGATAGGGCAACAGGACGGGGTAGGCCAGTCGGACGCCGATCGAGAGGAACCAGCCGGCGGCGACGGCGACCAGAATATCGCCGCGGCCGTCCGTCAGGAAGGACCGCACGGTCGACAGCCGATTCCTTGTTTCCGGGGGAGACACGTATTGATTCACCCATTCGTCGGTGACGGTCTTGAGCGACCCAGAACGGTACGACCTTGCCGATATCGGAACCGGTCACTGCCGCTGTCGTCGCCGCCGGCAGCTCGCGCGGTCACAACGGCACGAACTTGAGGGCCACCCACGCCAGACAGGCGGCGTAGATCGGTATCGTCAGGTTGTCGTCGATGATGTAGGTGCGGATCTCGAGGGTGACGCCGTCGGCGAGGGTCGCGCCCAGGGCGGCGACCAGCGCCACGCCGATCGGGAGGAACGGGATCGCGATAACCGTCGAGACGAGGAACATCGTGATGAGCACCTTCGGCGGCTTGACCCGCTGGAGGGTGTTGTCCGAGACGGCCCCGCTGATCGGATCGCCGAGCGAGAGCATCAACATCGCGGGGAGGGCGATATCCTGCTGGAAGATCACGACGACGATAGCCATGCTGATCATGTACAGGGCGTAGCCGGCGGGATTGTCCTGCTCGTACTCGCGAGTCAGCACGTCGTAGAGTCGCCAGTCGAGTCCGATCCGAAGCCGCAGGAACTCGAGGACGAGCGCGCCGGTCGCGATGGCGACCATGAGAACCTTGAATCGGGGCCACGTAAGCCCGGCCTCGAGATAGTCGGCGAGCAAGTAGAGGGCGACCAACCCGGAGCCACTGGCGTGGACGAGTCGCCGCTTCAGTTCGTCAGCCATCACTTCGTGCCTCGGGGGAGGTGACCTTCAGTCCGTCGATCAATTCCAACCTTTTACGCTGTCGTTCGAGAGAGCTTCGCTCTCTCGTGATCACGAGACTGCTTCGCCGTCTCGAACGACGGTTGGCCCCGCTGGTGGCGACGCCACCAGCGTGGCGTCCCTCGGTAAAAGGTTGATCAAAAGCACTCCTCCCTCCGTTTCGGCCCCTTCGGGGCCCGGTTTACGGCTTGCGCCGTTCGCCATGCGCGGCGCGGAGCGCCGCGCTCTCCACATCGGTCGTCGGCCCGCTCGCTCACTTCGTTCGCTCACGGAGAATAGTCTCGCGTATCGCCAATACTGGTGATGTATCCCCTACAATTCGTCGAACTCGAGGTCGCCGGCGCGGATCGCCGACAGCGTCTCGGGCAGGTCCTCGATCGGGAGCCGCTTCTGCTCGGTCGAGTCGCGCTCGCGGACCGTGACGCCGCCGTCTTCCTGTTCAATGCTCTCGTAGTCCACCGTCACGCAAAACGGCGTGCCGACCTCATCCTGCCGGCGGTAGCGCCGACCGATGTTCCCCGAGTCGTCGTAGGTGACCGACAGCCCCGCCTCGCGCAGGGCTTCGGCGATCGCTTCGGCTTCGGCCTCGAGTTCGTCGTCACTCTGGAGCGGGAAGACGCCGACGAACGTGGGTGCGACTTCCGGCTCGAGCTCGAGGAAGGTGCGCTCCTCGTCGGCGACCTCGTCCTCGCGATAGGCGTGGTGGAGGACGGTGTAAACCGTTCGGTCGACGCCGAAGGAGGGTTCGACGACGTGGGGGGTGATGTGCTCGCCCGCTTCGGTCTCCTCCTCGACCGAGAAGCCGGTCTTCCCGACGGGAATCTCGTGGGCCTCGCCCTCGATTTCGATCTCGACTGTATCGCCGTCTCGCGGCTCCTCCTCGTCGCCGCTCGACGTTTCCGCGGCGCTTTGCGCCGCGCCCTCGAACGCGGAGCGGTCACGGGCCGCCAGGTCCTCGAGTTTGCCGACGACGGCCTGTGCATCGCCGCCGAACTCCGGTCCCAGATAGCTCATATCGGGATCGACCGTGGCACGCTCGACGGTCTTGGGTTCGTCGTACTGCCGGAAGATCGTGAATCGGTCGCCGGAGTGTTCGGCGTGCTTCGAGAGGTCGTAGTTTCCGCGGTGGGCGAAGCCGGCCATCTCGATCCAGTTGCCATCGATTTCGCTTTCGGCGTCCCAGCAGTCGCTGGCGTAGTGGGCCCGCTCGCCTGCGAGGTGCTGGCGGAACCGGAATCGGTCCATGTCGACGCCGATCGATTCGTACCACGGCTTCGCGACGCCGAGGAAGTACGCGACCCACTGGTCGGTGATGATGCCTTCCTCGACCGCCTCGCCGATCGTCGTCTCCAGGGCCTCGCCGGCTTCGGCGTTCTGCTCGCTGGTCGGGTAGAGCGTGACCGCGACGTCTTCGACGCTCGAGAGGTCCGGTTCGTCGGCCTCGGGGTCGATGAAGTACTCGAGTTCGGCCTGTGTGAACTCCCGCGTGCGGATGATCGAGCGGCGAGGGCTGATCTCGTTGCGGTAGGCACGGCCGATCTGGGTCACGCCGAAGGGAAGCTGGTTGCGCGCGTACTCCTTGAGCCGCGGGAACTCGACGAAGATCCCTTGCGCCGTCTCGGGGCGCAGATAGCCGGGGTCGGAGTCGCCGGGACCGATGTTCGTCGCGAACATCAGATTGAACGAGTCGACGGCCTGACCGGCCAGCCCCGCACCGCAGTTCGGGCAGACGAGTTCGTACTCGGCGATGACGTCCTCGACTTCGGGGATGGGGAGGCTCTCGGCGTCCTCGTACTCCGTGTTGTCCTCGACGACGTGATCCGCGCGGTGGCTCTCGCCGCACTCGGGACACTCGACGAGCATGTCGTCGAAGCCGTCCAGATGGCCCGAGGCCTCGAAGACGGGTTCAGGCATGATCGTCGGCGCGTCGATCTCCATGTTGCCTTCCGCGAGCGCGAAGCGGTCGCGCCAGGCGTTCTCGACGTTGCCCTTCAGCGCCGCGCCCTGCGGGCCGAAGGTGTAGAAGCCGCCGACGCCGCCGTACGCGCCGGAGGACTGGAAGAAGTAGCCCCGCCGTTTGGCCAGTTCGACCAGTTTCTCGCTCGTCGGTTCCTCGGCGCTTTCGTGCTCACTCATATAGCGCCTCCAGAAGATCGACGTCGCAGACGATGCCGGCGAGGTCCTCGCCCGAGACCAGCGGAATCTGTTCGATATCGTTGCTGATCATCCGCTGTGCAGCCTCCTGAATCGTCGTCTGGCCCGAGACCGTCACGATGTCGTCGCTCATGAACCCTCGGACCGGCCCCGTCGGAATCTCGATATCCCGCGTGGGGAGATAGCGGCTGCCGACGGCCTTGATCCCCTCCCAGGACCAGTCGTCGTCCTGATCGCCGAAGTTGTCGCCCGTCTCCTCCTCGCCCTCGACGATCCGGGCGACGTCGATGATGTCGACTTCCGTGAGGACGCCGTTCATCCGGCCCTCGTCGTCCAGTGCGATCGTGTAGGGGACGTTCGCGTACGAGAGTTCCCGCTCGGCGACGGGGAGGGGCGCGCCCTCGTAGGTCGTGTTTACGTTCTCGCTGGCGTGGGACTCGACGGTGCCGTCGGTCGCCTGATCGCCCGTTGCGATCGCGTGAATGACGTCTGTCACTGTGACGATCCCCTCGAACTGTCCGTCGACGACCGGGACGCGGCGCGCGCCAGCTTCCACCATCGTTCGCGCGACGTTCGCAAGACTCGTCTCGGCAGTCGTCGTTGGCACGTCCTCGTTCATCAGGATGACCAACTGGTCCTCGTCCGGCCGTTCGATCAGCGTCTCCCGCGAGATCAGACCCCGGTACTTGAGCCCGTCGTCGGTCTCTTCGACGACCGGCACGGACGAGAACGATCGTTCTTGCAGGTACTCGAGCACGTCAGTTCGGGTACCCGGCAGGTCGACAGTTACCACGTCCTCGCGGGGCGTCATCGCGTCGGCTACGTTCATATCTCCACGGTACGGCGAAAATGAGTATAAACCCAGTGTTTCAGAGACCGGAGAACTCGTCCGATTTCTGATCGGTATCGAGAACGGACAGTTCGATCCGATGAGTTTATATGTCAGTGGTTGTCACTCACTAACATGGCGACGAACCCCCACGCCATGACGTCCGACGATACCATCGTCGGTTCGATCGATTCGACGGCCGCGAGCGACGAGTACGTTATCGCGGATATCTCCGCGGACGGTGCCTGGCTTTCCATGCAGGCGGACGACGCACCGACGCTGCCGGCCTGGCGATAACTGGGGAGGAAAATGGGAGTAGTCGTCGGCGAGACTGGTCGCGACCCCCGTCGCAGTCGATATCGGCATACCGGCGGTTGCGACCGCCGTCTGGGCCGCCCACTGTTCGTACGCGCTCCGAGTCGGAAACGCAGTAACTACTGGACAGATCGAAGTATAGGCATCCTCGAGCGCCGGGTCGGCGTTCGTCGCCGCCGGGACGTGTTCGACGACGCGAGCAGTTCGACGCTCTCGAGCCGACTCGACGAGCTGGTCGACGCCGGCTACCTCGACCGGGAGCGCTACGCCGAGAGTCCCCCGCGTGTCGAGTACGCCGACAACGGCGACGAACGCTGCCGTCGACTCCAGCCGCTCCTCGAGCGGGCCGCCAACGGGGACCAATAACCTCCGCCGGTATTCCGCGTGGCCAGTCGCACACCGGTAACAGTTTGACTACCTGTGCCATACGTTCGCACATGTCGCTCGAGCAGGTGTTCGCGCAGCTTCCGGCCCCCGATTCGCACACGTTTCCCGACTACTCGCTCCCGCGCGGCGAGCCGGTCATGCCGATCGCGGTTACCCGGGAAGAACTCTCACGAACACTCGCGCTGTACGAAACCTTCCAGAGCGTCGATCCGATCGGCTGGGGCTCGAACTCGGTTCTCGAGGCGGCGACGACGTACATGCAACGGACGTTCGGACTGCCGCAGTATCGCCCGGACGAGCAGTTGCAGGACGATATCGCGGCGATGCTCAACGACTTTTCGGACGATCTGGGCGGTCGATCGCTGGGTGTCGTCGACGCGACGCCGGACCACCATCGGACGCTGTACTTCTTCCTCGTCAGCTGTCGCGGCTATTACGCCGCTCCACACGTTCGATTCGACCCCGACGAGACGGCGGTTGAGACGCTCTACGAACTCTACCGGCGGGTGACAGAACAGGATCTCTATGTCGAGCATCCGTCGTCGGTGTTCGACTGAGTCGGGTGACCGCCCGCAACGTCGTCGGTTTCGAAAGAAACTCCCGATCGTTTCGGTGCCGGGTCCGCGCACGGGTATCCATAGCGAGAGATCACTACCGGGGTATCGGGACTACCCCGTCAGGAACCCGCCCGGCGAAACCTGCGTCTCGGGACGGCCGTTCTCGCTCGTCTGGACGCCCGAGAACGAGGGCGAGTGTTCGATCGTTCGCTGTACCTTCGCGCCGGCTTTCGTGTGCGTTGCCAGAATGGCGAGTACTTTACTCATACATGAGTTAATAATGTCGGCAACCATTTAAACATTATTGCGATGATCGACCGTGTTGGATGATTGGCGCTCGAGCGATTAGTGAACGTCTCTCACAGTTGCGTCGCGTCTCGAGACTCGCCCACGAACAACCGATAGAACCGTTCGGCGGGACGAATCTCGAGCGGGTCCCGCCCGTCACCGATGCAGGTGACAGGCCGCGAGATGCTTCCCGTCACCGTACTCGGCCTCGAGTTCGTACGCCGGGCGCTCGCGGGCGCAGACGCTCCGCTCGGCGAAGGACTCGAGCAGCAGCTCCGTCGCCGCCTCCCAGCGGTCCGTTTCATCGTCGTCCCCGTCGTCTGCCTCACGATCGGCCGCGACGAGGTCGATCGTTTCTTCGACGATCGATCCCGCCTCGCCTCGCGGCAGGTTGCCGTCGAAGAACTCGGTCCGTATCTCGACGGCGGGCATCGGTTCGAACGTCCGTCGTTTGACCGCCCGCATGAACGCCCGCGTCCGTTCCCACTCCTCGCCGGTCCAGTCGTACTCGTCGGGCGCGATCAGGCGCGGACAGCGCGTGCGGAACCGGCAGCCCGAGGGCGGATCGACCGGACTCGGGACTTCACCCTCGAGCACGCCGCGCGCACCGTTTTCCCGCGGATCGGGGACGGGAATCGACTCGAGCAACGCGCGGGTGTAGGGATGCTGGGGGTTCTCGAACAGTTCTTCTTTCTCCGCTAACTCGACGATGTGTCCGAGATACATCACCGCCACCCGGTCGGAGATGTGACGGATCACCGAGAGATCGTGGGCGATGAAGAGGTAGGTAAGGCCGAACTCCTCCTGGAGTACTTCCATCGTGTTCAGCACCTGCGCCTGGATCGAAACGTCCAGCGACGAGACGGGTTCGTCGCAGACGACGAAATCGGGATCGACCGACAGCGCTCGCGCGAGATTGATGCGCTGGCGCTGCCCGCCGGAGAACGCGTGGGGAAACCGGTTGTAGTGGCGCGGATCGAGCCCCACCTTCTCGAGGAGGTCCTTCGCCCGCGCTTCTCGCCCCTCGTCGTCCAACATGTCGTGGGCCTGCATCGGCTCCTCGATGATCTGGCCGACCTTCATCCGCGGATCGAGCGAGGACTGGGGATCCTGGAAGATCATCTGCATATCCGAACGCGTCCGCCGGAGGTCCTCGCCGCCGAGGTCGGCCAGGTTCTCCCCCTTGAAGTAGATGTCTCCCTCCGTGGGCTCGAGCAGGCGCAGGACCGTCCGCCCGAGCGTGCTCTTGCCGCAGCCGGACTCACCGACGAGCCCGAGCGTCTCGCCGGGCTGGATCTCGAGGGAAACGTCGTCGACCGCCTCGACGGTCTCCCGGTCGACGCTGATCGGCGGAAACTGGCTCGGATCGAACTGCACGCCCGCGAGCAGCCCCGACTCCTGTGCGAAGTACTTCGAGACGCCCTCGAGTTCGAGCAGCGTCTCCTCTCCTTCGTAGCCGTTCTCCTCGTCCATTCGAATGCCGCTACTCATGGCCCTCACCTCCGCTCTCGTCGCTGGCCGGATTCGGTGCGATCGATTCCGGCTCGTCGACGTCTCCGGCCGCCGCCCGATCGGTCCCCGCCGCCCCCTCGAGCGGCGGGCTCTCGTCGTAGCCGACGTCGAAGACGTCGTGTTTCACGCAGGCCGCCCGATGCGGTTCGCCGTCGGCGTCGGCGACTCGCTTCGCGTCGGGATGAACTCGCTTGCACACCGCCCGCGCGTCGGGACAGCGCGGATGGAACCGACAGCCCGACGGCGGGTCGATCGCTTCCGGCATCACTCCCTCGATCGCCTCGAGCTCGTCGACGGTTCGATCGGGCCGGGGAATCGAGTTCAACAGGGCATCGGTGTATGGGTGTTTCGTGTCGTAGAATAGCTCGTCAACCGGCGCTTGCTCGACGATCTCGCCGAGGTACATGACGTTTACCCGGTCGCAAATCTCGGCGACGACGCCGAGATCGTGGGTGACCCAGAGGAAGCTCGTCCCGTACTTCGCCTGAAGCTCGTCGACGAGGTCGATGATCTGTCCCTCGACGGTGACATCTAGGGCCGTCGTCGGCTCGTCGGCGATGATGAGGCTCGGTTCGCAGGCCAGCGCCATCGCGATCAGCACGCGCTGGCGCATCCCCCCGGAGAACTGGTGGGGGTACTCCTCGTACCGCTGCTCGGGATCGGGGATGCCGACCTCTCGGAGCATGTCGATCGCCACCGTTTTCGCCTCGCCTTCGGAGAGCCCGCGGTTGAGTTCGATGAACTCCCGCAGTTGGCCGCCGACGGTGAAGACGGGGTTGAGCGACTCCATCGGATCCTGGAAGATCACCGCGATCTCGTTGCCCCGGATTCGGGTCCGGATCTCCTCGTTCGAGAGCATGTCGTCGCGCTCTCGACGCTCCCCATCGGGCCCCTCTTCGAAGCCCACGATGGTCTCGCCCTTGTAGGTGATTTCGCCGCCGACGATCTCGCCGGGGTTTTCGACGAGCCGCAAGAGGCTCATCGAGGCGACCGATTTGCCGGCGCCGCTTTCTCCGACGAGGCCGACGATTTCGCCCTCGCGGATCTCGAAGGAGATGCCGTCGACGGCGCGTACTGTACCGGTTTCCGTAAAGAACTGCGTCGTGAGATTCTCGACGCGAAGGAGTGGTTCCGAGCTCATTGTTAGTCTTCGATTCTGGGGTCGAGGGCGTCCTGCAGGCCGTCACCGAACAAGTTGAAGCCCATGATGGTTATCATGATCGCGATGCCGGGCCAGATCGAGAGCCAGACGTTCGAGTGCATGTAGCCGTGCGAGATGTTGAGCATCTGCCCCCAGTCGGGGGTCGGCGGCTGTGCGCCGTACCCCAGAAAGGAGAGGCCGGCGACGATGAGTATCGTCACGCCGATCTGGAGCGTCGCGTACACTAACACCGGCGCGAAGCTGTTCGGGACGACGTGTCGCATGATGATGTTGCGATCCTTCACGCCCGCCGCTCGAGCCGCTTCGATGTAGTCCATTTCGCGGATGCTCAACACCCGGCTCCGGATGATTCGGGCGAAGACGGGAATGAACGCGATTCCGACGCCGAGTACGGCATACCAGATGTTCGCACCGCCGACGAAGACGGTGAAGACGATGATGAGGATCAGCGGCGGGATCGCGTACACCGTCTCGACCAGCCGCATCAGGATGTCGTCGACCCGGCCGCCGTAGTAGCCGGCGACGGCACCGATGATCGTCCCGCCAGTCAGCCCGATGAACGTCGAGACGAGCCCGACGAACACCGACACCTGCGTCCCGTAGACGATTCTGGTGAAGTAGTCCCGGCCGGTGTGGTCGGTCCCCAGCGGGTGCTCGATGGTACCGCCCGCCGGAAGCGGGTTCCACGACTGCTCGGCCAGCGGGAAGTACGGCGGCATGTGCTGTGTCCCCTCGCCCGGCGGCGGGATGTGCGTGGGGTGGTCGAAGATGGGCAGCAGCTGTGCGAACGTGTAATCCGACGCGACCCCGAAGGTGAGCCGCGAGAGGTTGCTGTCCACCACGGCGTACACCGCGACGAACAGCACGACCGTCACGATGTACAGTCCCCAGCGGGCCGTCGTGTCCCGTTTGATTCGCGCCACGGTATAGCGCCAGCCGACGCGGGCCTCGACCGACTCCTCGTCTTCCGACGCCGGTTCCCGGCCGCTCTCGTACTGTGATTCACTGACTGCCATGGTTACTCTCTCTCACCGTAGGTAACTCGCGGATCGACGTACGCGTACGAGATGTCGGTGATGATGACGCCGAGCACGAACAGGAAGCCGAGCAGCATCGTAATTCCCATCACGAGCTGGTAGTCGTTCGTCGAGATCGCGTTGATGAACAGTCGTCCCATGCCGTTGATGTTGAACACCGTCTCGACCAGTACCGCGCCGCCGAGTGCCGTCGACAGATTGAGGCCGACGATCGTGATGATCGGGAGCTGGGCGACCTGGAAAGCGTGCTTTCGCAGGATTTTCCGCTCGGGCACGCCGTACGCGCGAGCCAGTTTGACGTACTCGCCCTGCAGCGACTCGATCATCTGCGTGCGTTCGACGCGCATGATCGTCGCCATCTGCAACGTTCCCAGCGCGATCATCGGCAACAGCAGGTGTCTCGCCGACTCGTAGTACAGCTCGAGGTGACCGTCGATCCCCGGATAGGCACTGGGCGGTCGCCAGGGGTAGTAGAGCCCGCTCGAGGGGAGCCACCCCAGCTGGACCGCGAAGACGAGGATCAGGACGATCCCGATCCAGAACGAGGGGGTGCTGACGCCGACGAGCGCGGCGATCCGCGAGGCGTGATCGCTGGGTTCGTTGCGTCGGTTGGCGGCCACGATGCCGAGCGGAATCGCCGTCACCAGTGCGAACGCGTACGCCGAGAGGACCAACAGGAGCGTCGGTCCGACTCGTTCCATCATCAGCGCGGCGACCGGTCGCTGGTAGTGGATGCTCTGGCCGAGATCGCCCCGCAGGAGGCCGGCCATGTACGTCACGTACCGTTCGTGTAGCGGTCTGTCGAGCCCGTATCGCCGTTCGATCGTTCTGATCAGTTCCTCGCTGTGTTCCTGCCCCTGTAGCATGAGGCTGACCGGATCGCCCGGGCCGAGATTCGCGAGCAGGAACGTGATGACGGAGATCCCGATCAGGACGGGAATCGCCTGCAAGAGCCTGTGTATGGTGTACTTGAGTAGCTTCATTGGTCCGCGAGTCATACGGTTTGCTGTAACGATTTACCGGTGCGACCGCAGGCCGTATCGCGGTCGCACCGGAACTGACTTACAGCAGACCGTATCAGTCCGTTCGCTCGTCGATCTGTCCCGATTCGATGCCGCTGCCACTGAACCGGCGGGGATTCGTTCCCCGCCGACCCAGCTATCGCCGTCCGCCGGCTCACTCCATCGACACGTTCGTGTAGTCCGCGACGAGGGTCGGGTTTCTCGTCACCTCCGGGTGGGCCTGAAGGTCCTGAACGTAGTCGCGAGAGGCCATCGTGTTGTCCTGCGTGAACGCGGGCAGCGCGGGAAGCTGTTCGACGATTTCCCGGATGACGGGCTCGTAGAGGTCGTAGCGCGCCTCCTGATCGGCCGAGTTGCGCCCCTCGGCGATCGCGTCGTGGAAGCCGTCGCTGCCCCCGTAGTAGTGGCCCTGATTCGTCCCCGCCTGACTCTCGTGGAAGAGCGGGTAGAGGTAGTAATCGGGGTCGGGGCCGCCGGTCCAGCCCAGCAGGTACATCTGGTAGTCGTCTGCGTTCCCGCTGGTGTACGTGTCGACGAGCGTCGCGAAGTCAAGCACCTGCACGTCGGCCCCGTAGCCGATCTCGTCCAGCCGAGTAGCGATTCGCTCGGCGAGTTGGGCCCGGATCCCCTCCGGCGTGATGATCGTCGGCGTGAAGTCATCGGGCGCGTGCTCGTCGAGCAGCGACTGGGCCTGATCGGGATCGTACGACGGCAACAGCTCCTGATACTCGTCTTCAGGGAACTCCCAGATTTCGTTGACGACCGGCGGAATCGGGCTATACATCGGCGAGGTCACGTTCGCGCCGTTGGACTCGATGAAGTCCTGCATCGAGAACGAGTGGGCGATGGCCTGCCGCACCTCGGGGGTGGTTGTCGGCCCCTCGTTACAGTTAAAGGCCATGTACATGAACGTCGGACTCTCCGCCGAGTGCAGATTCACGCCGTCCTCGTTCTCGAGGACATCCCAGTCGTCGTTGGGGATGCCCGCAATGACGTCCGTGTTCGCCGACCGAATGTCGGAGACGCGACCCGCCGGGTCCTCGTGGGCCTCGAAGCGGATCTGCTCGAGGTTCGGCTCGAGGTCGTCCCAGTAGTCGTCCCACCGCTCGATCTCGACGTACTCGTTCTCCTGCAGTTCCGCGAAGGTGAACGGCCCGGAGCCGACCGGATCGCTGTTGAACGCGTCGCGGTCGTCGGTCCGGACGCTCTCGGGCACCACCGTTACGCCCATCGTCGCGAGTTCGAACGGCCCGTAGGGGTCCTCCCCGAGGTCGACCTGCAGCTGGTAGTCGTCGATGACCTCGGTGCTCTCGATCATGTCGTACTCCGAGGCGTTCTCCGTCTCCTCTTCGACCGGGGCGCTAAAGGAGTGGGCGACGTCCGACGCCGTCACGTCGTCGCCGTTGTGGAACTCGGCCGCCTCCTCGATCTCGAAGATGTATCGCGTCCCGTCGCGCTCGACGGTCGGTTCGCCCGTTGCGAGTTTCGGCTGCAACTCGAGGCCTTCGTCGTACTCGTAGAGCCCGTCGAAGACGAGCTGAATCACCTGAAAGCTGTACGCGTCGTTCGAGACGACGGGATCGAACTGCTCTTCGCGCGATTGCTCTTGCGTGAAGTGGAACTGGTCCCCACCACCGCTACCACCACCACCGATGCACCCTGCGATCGTTGCCGCGGAGACGGCGGCACCCGAAGCGAGGAGCCGCCGTCGCGTGAGGCCGGTCTGGTCTCGCACCATCTTGCTGAATGGTACCAACCCACCCATTTTAGTATCATCAGTCTAATGCGTCCAAATCGGTTGTTACTGTAAATAATACATACGATACCAGTTCTATAGACTACGATACCTGTACATTATTGCTCTGCAGTGTCCATTACTGCTGATTCTTTCCAGACACATAATCAATATAATTCTCCATTCTATACGGCTCTCCACCACTCGATTAATTTATACTATCCCGTGCCTGTGAGTAACGGCCTCGGGTGTGGCCGGGTGCGACCGGTGCGTTTTTTCTCCCGGCCGTCACAGTAGTTGCGTATGAACTATCGCGCCGTCGAGACCACGGACGAGTACGTCGCCCGCCTCGAGACGGGTTCCGACTGGCGGGCCGAGATCGAGTCGCTCGCGGACGCGGTCGACGCCGACGCTGCCTGGTTTACCGCGCTCGGCGCGGTCCAGGACGCCGAGCTCTGGTTTTACGATCAGTCGGAGTGCGAGTACGACCCGATCGCGTTCGACGAGCCGCTCGAGGTCGCCAGCTGCGTCGGGAACGTCTCCCGGCTCGAGGGCGAACGCTTCGCGCACACCCACGCGGTCCTCTCGGACGACGAGGGAACCGCCTACGCCGGCCACCTGAACGAGGCGACCGTCTGGGCCGGCGAGGTCCACATGCGCGTCTTCGCAGAGCCCCTCGAGCGCGAGTACGACGACACCACCGAACTCGACCTCTGGCTCTAAGATGCGCACCGAAGACGAACAGTACTTCCAGGGGCTCGAGGACCAGCTCGAGGATGCCATCGATGTCGCCGAGCGAGCCAAGGAACGGGGCGGTGATCCGAAACCCGAAGTCGAGATACCGGTCGCCAAGGACATGGCCGACCGCGTCGAGAACATCCTCGGGATCGACGGCGTCGCCGAGCGGGTCCGCGAACTCGAGGGCCAGATGAGCCGTGAGGAGGCCGCCCTCGAACTCGCAGAGGACTTCGCCGAGGGACGCGTCGGCGACTACGAGACGAACGCCGGCAAGATCGAGGGGGCGGTCCGCACCGCGGTCGCGCTCCTGACGGAGGGTGTCGTCGCCGCACCCATCGAGGGGATCGACAGGGTCGAGATCCTCACCAACGACGACGGGACGGAGTTCGTCAACGTCTACTACGCCGGTCCGATTCGCTCCGCGGGCGGAACGGCACAGGCCCTCTCGGTGCTCGTCGCCGACTACACGCGCGCACTCGTGGGCATCGAACAGTACGACGCCCGCCAGGAGGAGGTCGAACGCTACGCCGAGGAGCTGGGCCTCTACGACAAGGAGACGGGACTGCAGTACACCCCGAAAGACTCGGAGGCCAAATTCATCGCGAAGAACCTCCCAATCATGTTGGACGGGGAGGCCACCGGCGACGAGGAGGTCTCGGGCTTTCGCGACTTAGAGCGGGTCGACACCAACAGCGCCCGCGGCGGGATGTGTCTCGTCCTCGCCGAGGGGATCGCGTTGAAGGCGCCGAAGATCCAGCGCTACACCCGCAATCTCGACGAAGTCGACTGGCCGTGGCTGCAGGATCTCATCGACGGCAATTACTACGAGGATGACGGTGAGGAATCCGACGCCGCGGACGACGAATCGGGCGAGGCCGACGAGGAGTCGGCCGAGACCGACGCGAACGAACCGGACGACGGCGGCGACGCTCCCGGCGACGATGCCGAGGGGCCGCCGCGCGTCGAGACCTCCGAGAAGTTCCTCCGGGACTTGATCGCCGGTCGGCCCGTCTTCTCCCATCCGTGTGCGAAGGGCGGTTTTCGCCTCCGATACGGCCGGGCGCGCAACCACGGCTTCGCGACCGCTGGTGTCCACCCCGCTGCGATGCACCTCGTCGACGACTTCCTCGCGACGGGAACCCAAATCAAGACCGAACGTCCCGGGAAGGCCGCCGGCGTCGTCCCCGTCGACTCGCTGGAGGGGCCGACGGTCAAACTCGCCAACGGCGACGTCCGGCGGATCGACGACCCCGAGGACGCACTCGAGATCAGAAACGGCGTCGAGGCGATCCTCGATCTCGGCGAGTATCTGGTCAACTACGGCGAGTTCGTCGAGAACAACCACCCGCTCGCCCCCGCTTCCTACACCTACGAGTGGTGGATCCAGGACCTCGCAGCCGCCGGCGCGGACGTACAGGCCCTCGAGGACGACCCCCGAATCGACCTCGAGTTCCCCGACGCCGAGGAAGCGCTGGAGTGGGCCGTCGAGTACGACGCGCCGCTTCATCCCGAGTACACCCTCCTCTGGCACGACATCTCGGTCGACGCCTTCCGGACGCTCGCCGCGGCCGTCGCGGACGGACGGATCGAGGGCGACGCCGACGGTGACGACAGCGTGCTCGTTCTCGAGTACACGGAGTCCGTCCGGGAAGCGCTCGAGACGATCGTCATCGAGCACCGCCAGCGCCCGGACGAGGACCGCCTCGAGATCGACGGCTGGCGCCCGTTCGTCCGCACGCTGGGCTGTGAGCCGCGACGGGCGGTCGCCGACGGATCCGCACTCGAGTCCGAATCCGGGACCGACGCGCAGGAGCCGACCGTCGACCTCGAGCGAACGTGGTCCGACGACGACCTCTCGGAGCGGGCGCGAACGTGGGGCCACGAGACCGAGGGTGACAACGCCATCGAGGCGGTCAACGAAGTCGCTCCCTTCCGTGTCCGCGAGCGGGCCCCGACCCGGATCGGCAACCGGATGGGTCGGCCGGAGAAATCCGAGAGCCGCGATCTGAGTCCGGCGGTCCACACCCTGTTCCCGATCGGCGAGGCCGGCGGCACGCAGCGCAACGTCGCCGACGCCGCCAAACACGCCGAGACGATGTCGGACACCCCCGGCGTCGTCGACGTCCAGATCGGTCGCCAGCGCTGTGAGTCCTGTGGGACGGAGACGTTCAAGAACCGCTGTCCGGACTGCAATTCCCGCACGACGCCGGACTACCGCTGTTACGACTGCGACGTTCAGGTCGACCCCGACGAGGCCGGCCGCGTCGAGTGTCCCCGCTGCGAGCGCCAGGCGACCTGTGTGGATACCCGCGAGATCGACATCCACGAGGAGTACCGCGACGCCCTCGAGTCGGTCGGCGAGCGCGAGAACGCCTTCGAGATCCTCAAAGGCGTCAAGGGGCTCTCCTCGCAGACCAAGGTCCCCGAACCGATCGAGAAGGGGATTTTGCGCGCGAAACACGACGTCTCCACGTTCAAGGACGGCACCGTCCGCTACGACATGACCGACCTGCCGGTGACGTCTGTCCGCGCGAGCGAACTCGACGTCGACGTCGGCCAGCTACAGGCGCTGGACTACGAGGAGGACATCCACGGCGAACCGCTTACCCACGAGGACCAGCTGGTCGAACTCCGCGTACAGGACATCGTCCTCTCGGACGGCGCAGCCGAGCATATGTTGCAGACCGCCGACTTCATCGACGACCTGCTCGAGCAGTACTACGGCCTCAAGCCCTACTACGAGTTCGAGGACCGCCAGGATCTCGTGGGTGAACTCGTCTTCGGCATGGCACCCCACACGTCCGCGGCAACTGTAGGTAGAGTGATAGGATTTACGAGCGCTGCCGTTGGATACGCTCATCCGTACTTTCACGCTGCAAAACGGAGGAACTGCGATGGTGACGAGGACTGCGTAATGCTGCTACTTGACGGACTTCTTAACTTTAGCAAATCCTTCTTGCCGGACCAACGAGGGGGGAAAATGGACGCGCCCCTCGTCATGTCCTCGAGGATCGATCCTTCCGAGATCGACGACGAGGCCCACAACATGGACGTCGTCAGGCAGTACCCCCGCGACTTCTATCTCGCCACACTCGAGCAGGCAGACCCGGAGGACGTCGACGTCGAGATCGCCGAGGACACGCTGGGTACCGACACGGAGTACACCGGCTTCGACCACACTCACGACACCACCAACATCGCGATGGGTCCCGACCTCTCGGCGTACAAGACGCTGGGCTCGATGATGGACAAGATGGACGCCCAACTCGAGCTCTCGCGCAAGCTCGCGGCCGTCGACGAGACCGACGTCGCCGAGCGGGTCATCGAGTACCACTTCCTGCCGGACCTCATCGGGAATCTCCGAGCCTTCTCCCGGCAGGAAACCCGTTGTCTCGACTGCGGCGAGAAGTTCCGCCGGATGCCCCTGACCGGCGACTGCCGGGAGTGTGGCGGCCGCGTTAACCTCACCGTCCACAAGGGCTCGGTGAACAAATACATGCAGACGGCCATCCAGGTCGCCGACGAGTACGACTGCCGGCCCTACACGAAACAGCGCCTCGAGGTGCTCGAGAAGGCCCTCGAGAGCGTCTTCGAGAATGACAAAAATAAGCAGAGCGGGATCGAGGATTTCATGTAACGAAATTTTCCTCTGCGGGCGCGCCTACGGCGCGCCCTCGGCAAAATTTCGATTAAAAGCACTCCTCCTTCCTCTCCGTTCGCTGACTCGCGGTTTCACCGCTCGTCTATCCGCGGCGCGTAGCGCCGCGTAATCGCTCACTTCGAGTCAGTCGTCGGCCCGCTCGCTCGGCCGGTCTCACGGCCTCCGGCCGTTCGACTTCTCGCGGCGCTACGCGCCGCGCACGGCTTCGCTCGCGGTCGGTGTCTGGGCGACGGCCTGCCCTCCCCCGGATCGTACGGCTCTCGCGTTGCTCGAGCCGCACTCCCGGCCAGATAGTGAATGAAAAGTGGAGAACGAACGAGACGGTCCTAATCGCTGCTGACTCGAGTGACGCCGGGCATCCCCGCCTTGGTGTACTGCGGGGTCGACACCCGCTGTGGGTCCGGCAGCCAGCCCCGAAGGCGCTCGTTGAACCGATCGGGTCGCTCTCGAGGCGTCCAGTGACCGCAGTCCTCGATCACGTCGAGTTCGGCGTCCGGAATCAGCTTCGCCGCTCGTTCCGACCACTCGAGGGGGACCAGCGGATCATCCTCACCGTGGACGAGCAGCGTCGGCACTGACAGCGACTCGAGGTCATCGACGAAGTTCGTCGCGACGCGGCCGCTGAAGGAGAGTTCGTTGTTCTGGAACGCAGTAAACGCCTGTATCGAGCCTGGCTCCATCAGTTTCTGCCTGACGTCGTCGACGAAGGGCTCGGGTAGTGCGTCGGCGTCCGCGACGAGCGAAGCGAGAACTCTGCGAACGCTTCGCGTACTCGTACTGGCGGCGATTTTCCCGAACTCGGTCATCCCGGGGATCTGCGAGAGGAACTTCCACTGGAGGGCGCTGGAGAGTCGGCCACCGAGCCCGTAGCTATCGACGAGCGCGAGGCGCTCGACGCGGTCGGGGTTGTCGAGCGCGTAGCCGAGCGCGACGCCGCCGCCCATCGAGATCCCGGCGAGCGAGACGCGCTCGAAGGGGAGCGTCTCGAGGAAGCCCTCGAGGATATCGACGTACGTTTCGACGGTGTGCTCGACGTCCCCGGAACTGTTCCCGTACTCCGGCCAGTCGAGCGCGTAGACGCGGTAGTCGTCCGCGAGGGCGTCGATCGCGTGTCGCCACGAGACGGTTGCATCGTCGATCCCTGCGCCGTGGCAGAGGACGACGGGCGGGCCGCTCGTCCCCGCGCGCCGGTAGGCGATCCGACAGTCACCGATCGTCGCGACGCCGGTCCCACTCATGTTCGGATCACGGTATCCGTTCCAGAGCTTCCGTTGTCGATTACTGCGATAGTACCCGGCGTTTTCCTCGATCCGCGCGACTCGAGGTCGTGTGAGCCGACGGCAACGCCACCGTCACGAGAATCAGATGTGAGACAAACTATCATACTCCGTGTCTCTATTCGCACAGTGTATATTGTTTTCTATTACCGTGGATACAACTCACATGATCCGCTGTGATCTCAGCGTCTCGATATCGTCCGTTTCACTTCCTCGAGCGGCCGCTCGCACAATGCGCGCTGTGACTTTATCGCCGTCGCCGGCAAGCATCGTTTATGGTCGAAACTGGCGAGACACCAACGAAGGAAGGCGACGAGGAGGCCCTCGAGGAGGTACGGGAACTCGACTTCGGGCAGACGGTCTACGACGAGGACGGCAACGAAATCGGCCACATTCGGGGCATCGAACGGAGCGGCTTCTTCGTCACCACCCGCGAGGGTGCCGAGGCAATGAGCGTCGGACACGCCCGGTCGGGACAATCGTTCGGCGAGGCGGAACTCATGTGGCGCTGCATGGAGTGTGGCGAGATGGGAAATATCGAGGGCGGGCTCCCCGACGAGTGTCCGAACTGCGGCACCGAACGCGAGGACCTGATGTACTGGACCGAGGACTGAATCGTCGGGAGCGTCGATTAGGCGGTTGTAGTCGACCCAGCCCCATTCTATATAGCATATAGGGATTTATTGCTGCCCACAGCGTAGGTTCGTGCGGGTGGTTCGCATGACAACGGAACGAGCACGACTGGGATTCGGAACGACGGTCTACGCCGATGATGGGACGGAAATCGGTCGAATTCGCGGGCTCGACGAGAACGGAGTCTCCATCACGCTTCGAGAGGGAATCGAGGGACTGAGCGTCGAACACGTTCGCTCGGGCCAGACATTCAGTGAGGCCGAACTCATGTGGCGCTGCTGGGAGTGTGGCGAACTGGGACGGCTCGACCGCGACGTGCCCGACGAGTGTCCAAACTGCGGTGCCGACCGCGAGGACCTGTCCTACTGGACGGAGGACTGAGCGCGGCTTCTGGAACCGCGAGCCCAGACCGACCATCGGACGATAACCGTTTTCACCCCGCTCGTTCCACCTCGAGTCATGGATATTGTCGTCTTCGGGGCCGGCAGCCTCGGCAGCCTCGTCGGCGGACTGCTCGCGCGCGAACACGACGTAACCCTCGTCGCGCGCGAGGACCACGCTCGCGCCGTCCGCGAGTCGGGACTGCGACTCGAGGGCGCGATCAACGGCGGTCCCTCCCGTGTTTTCCCCGTTGCGACGACCGACGGGGCCGGCCTCGAGGCCGCCCTCGCCGTGGTGACTGTCAAATCCTTCGACACCGCATCAGCCACCGAAACGCTCGCGACGGGCGCTTTCGACGCGATACTCTCGCTGCAAAACGGCATGGGAAACGAAGCGACGCTCGCGGCGCGACTCGAGGCCCCTGTACTCGCCGGGACGGCGACCTATGGCGCGATCCTTCGGGAGCCGGGCGTCGTCGAGTGCACGGGCCGGGGCGACGTCGTTCTGGGCGCTCGAGCCGGCGAGTCCTCGGCACTCGCGGACCGGGTCGGCGAGGCCTTCGTCGCGGCCGGCCTCGAGACGACTGTCGCCGAGGACATGCCCCGTCGTCTGTGGGAAAAGCTCGCGGTCAACGCCGGGATCAATGCCGTCACGGCGCTGGCGGACGTCGACAACGGAGCCATCCTCGAGGCGCCGGCCGACGACCTCGCCCGGGCGGCCGCTCGCGAGACGGCGCGGGTCGCCCGCTCTCGCGATGTCGACCTGTCGAACCGCTCGGCACTGGCTGCACTCGAGTCCGTCGCGACCGATACGGCTGCGAACACGTCTTCGATGCGCCAGGATATCCTGAGCGAGCGGCGCACCGAAATCGATGCGATCAACGGCTACGTCGTCGATTGCGCTGCTCAGGCCGGGCTCGAGGTGCCGATGAACCGGACGCTCACGACGCTGGTTCGAACGTGGGAAGGCGGGCGCGACCTTCGGTGAGCCGTCATCAGTTGCACGCACCGATCGCCGCGGAAGTCGGCGTCGGCCGGCGTGCGAACGAGCCATCGACCGCGATTCCGAGACCGTCCGGTAGCTCTCGCCGTTGAAAATAGCAAAATACCAGTTCGAATCCGCGCGGGAAGACGGGTTAGAACGGTGCTTCCGGCCCTTCGTCGACCTCGCCGTCGTCGTCGACGGTCTCGCCGGGGAAGGACGGACTCATGCCGCCCATCTCCTCTTCGCCCCCGTCCGTACCGGTGGAGGCGTTGACTTTCTCGATCTCGGGGATCTCCTTGACCATCCGGCTCTTGATCGCCTGAATCGTCATCGGCGAGATTCCGCAGCCACTGCAAGCGCCACCGAGGGCGATGCTGACTTCGCCGCTCTCGCGATCGATATCCTGAATCGCTGCGCTGCCGCCGTGCATCTGGATCTGCGGGAAGTTCCGTCGCAGGAAGTTCGTCACGCGGTCCTCGAGGTCGTCCCCGTCGTTCTGGGTCTCGGTGCTCATAGAAACTCCTTGGGTATCAGCCCCCCTAAACCTTCCGTCCTTCATGTTCGGCTGCCGGCGTCGGTGATGGCTGTACCTCCGTCAGACGAGGCCAAAGACGCGCTGTAGTTCGGTTTCGATCTCTTCGACGTGGGCCTCGAGCACGGTTTCAAAGCGCTCCTCCTCGACGAGCACGTCGGAGAGTCGTCCGTGGGGATCGTCAGGGAGTTCGATACGGAACTCGCCGTCCCCTTCATAGAACGGTTCGCTCTCGTTCAACACCTGTTGGTCGATCGCGTGGACGAGCTGGGAGTCGTAGCGGTCGTTCATCCGGTTGAACGCGTTCTTGTACGCCTGCTGAAGTTCGGGGAAGTAGTTGGCGTACTTGTCCTCGAACTTCTCGGGATCGAAATCGGCCATATCCGAACCGAGGGGAGGTGACGACAAAAGTCGGACGATCATCCCCTCCGAAGGCGGTCCGTCGCCCTGGGGTCGTCCCCGGCTCACTGCGCTGCTCGAATCGGTTCATGAGAGAGGCGACAACTCGAGCCGTCGTCGACCCGCCGGAATCCAGCAGTGGGTCCGTATACCAATCCGCTTACACTGTAGGGGAGCCCTATATAGGAGCCGGCTTACGCAAGCGGAACGGACACCCCCGTTCTCGGCGACTCCGAGACTATGGTCACTGACCAGGACCCTATTCCTCCCGAGGCGTTGCCACCGAGGTGGGGTCTGGCGGAACTCTGTGACGATCAGTTCGTCTACCGGCACAGCCGGCCACCGATCGAACTGATCGCGGATTGCACCCTCGCCGATCGATCCCATCCGGGACTCGGCCTCTGTCGGTGCTGGGAGCTTCGCTATCGGTACTTTCTCACGGATCGCACGATTTGCCGATCGATCGGCCGCGTCTCGACCCGCCGAGCCGCTGTCGATGGCCTGCTCGAGTGCATGCGCAGTATCCACGAGACCGTCGCGACGGCCGACGACCCGGTCGCGGTGGGGGAGGTGCTCGAGAACGTCTCTCTCGGCGACCTCATCCCGGACCGCCTCTTCCGGTCGTCGGCGTAGTCGCGCTCGCACTGCTATACGCGTCGCGTCAGCTGCGAGCGTACCGAACGTTGGCAGCCATCGCAGATGCCGTACAGTCGCGTCACGATCGACAGCAGCGGATACCGAACGGAGAGATCCGAATAAACCGATGTGACTACCGATCGGTACCGAGTTCCGCCCGGCCCGTAGCGATTTGTCGACTCGCTAAACTGCGCTTGCCGCCGGTCGATGCGCGCCTCGAGTCGGTCCCGGTACTCCTCGAGTCGCTCGTGTTTCGCCTGCAACGCATCGAAGTCACACTGCAGGAGCGATTCGTCGGCTGTTTCCCGCAGCCAGTCGACGATCTCGTCGATCTCCTCGATCGCCGCCTCGAGCGCGGAGCACTCGCGCTGGAGGAGTTCCTGCAACGACTCGATCTCGCGTTGTCTGGTCGAAATCGCCTCGCGGACGGCAGATTTGAGCGCCGGCGTCCAGTCGCTTTCCGCCACGAGTGCAACGGCGATATCTTCGGTCAACTCCGCCGCGACCGTTTCGACGAGTGATTCGTCGGCTTCGAGGTCAGCGACGCTGTGCGGGCGGACCGTTTCGGCGAACGCCTCGCGGACGGTAACACAGCGACTGATCGGCGTCGACGGGGTCGATCCCTGCGGCGGGGGCGCTTGCGTCACCGTCGTCGATAACGCGGTTGCCGTCTGCTGGGGCTGGACCGATCCGGGCTGCTCCGCTGGAACAGCTCGAACGCGCTGTGCGAACGTTTCGAATGCCGTTCCGCGGTCACGGACCGCGTCTCGTTCCTCGTCGACGCACTCGAGCGCCCGGTGGACGGCCGTCGATCCCGTCACGGGTCACCTCGCGTACAGACGAGTCCACCCGTCGCCTCCTCGCCGTTCGTCAGGACGAACTGCCAGTCGCCGTCGCCGAGTGCGGTGACGTTCGTCACGCCGAGTTCGGCGGTCGGTGTTGCCGTCCGACGCAGGATATCGATCCCGATCGGCAGCGTCGGAAACCGCCGCTCGCCGCACTCGATGGCGTATCCCCGCAGGGAGACGGTCCAGGCGTCGCCGGTCGCGTCGCTTGAGTCGCGCGTAACGCCGTACGCCCGGATCAGCGACAGCGAGTCCAGAAACTCGAGGCTCGTCGCGACCGGATCGTCTGCCGAGTCGACCGGCGAGAGGTTCGCCGCTGCCGCCTGCAGTACCCGCGTTCGTTCGACCGCATCGAAGTGACACTCGAGCTCCGACGCCATCGTCTCGAGCAACACCAGACAGAGCGTGTCCCGGTCGGTCGTCGCTTCGGCCGCGGCTAGATACGTCTCCATGATCGCGCGCTCGGCGTCGTCGTGGTCGCGGGCCGAAAGGGCCTCGAAGACGGCACCGGAGACGTCGTGGCAGAAGCTGATCAGCGGGGAATCGTCCCGGCCTCGCTTTGCTCGACCGTTCTGCGACTGTCCCCCCGCGTTCGCGACTCGTCGGTTCGATTGCCGCCGATCACCGTTCGCGGTGGAACTCTCGTTCGCGTCCGCCGCTCGAGCCTGACAGACGATCGGATCGTAAAACGGGAGCCGCGGATCGTACCGCCTGAGCGCGGCGCGATACTGTTCGGTCGCCTGCGCGGCGTCCGCCGCGTCCGGGCGGGTCGCGAACCGCTGGCCGGCGACCGGGACGGGCCGTTCGCCGGAGCGGGCACAGACGACGTAGTACGCTCCGTCGTCGCTGGCCAGTCGTTCGATGTGCTGGCGAATTTCTCTGAGTGTCGTTCCGACCATGGGTTCCTCCACTGGTCCGTCGTGGACTGCGGATCACTGTTTGCGAACCGGCACGCTCGACGGCCGAGCAGTTGCCGCCGGACGGGTCGTCTCCGCGGTATCGCAGACGGACGCGTCATTCTTTAGGCCAACCTAAAACATAATAAGCCCATCGGAGTTTCGACGTTTCTTCGTCCGCCACTGTGGACTACCGTTTGAGAGAACACTCTCGATTCGATATAGCACTATGGCGTTCACCTTTTAAAATGCAGTACGGAACTACACGAAGAAGGCGTCTTCCCGTTGCTGAATTCGTTCCCATCGCGGTCGGTGTGGATGGATTCATCAGTTACCGTCGCTAGCCGCTTTCTCGTCGCCGTGATCGTTCATCGGCGTTCCATCGACCAAACCGGACTGTGCTCCGTTTCACCCTCGAGTCGGCGACTCGGAGACGAACCGTCTGTTTCGCTGTCCACACGGCGAACCAGCAGGCCGCGTCAATCTCGAGTATCGTCGGTCGCTAGCGGTCGGAACGTGTGATGGGGAACCGCTCGACGTAGATCCTGCTATCGCCGACTACGTGGGATCGCGTCGCCTCAACGCGCGGTCGAATGACGGTTACTGAATCGGCGTACTCAGGGTGATAACCGCCGTTTCACCGCTACTTGTGGGGTCACTGCAGACCGTGCCTCGCGTCGAACGCGTAGGCGCGATGACTGCGCCGTGTGGACTCTTGGTCGAGCCTGCGATAGTGCAGACCGAGAACAATTACCCGTTTTTGACTGCTCGTATGGGTCCGCATGGATACCCGCACGGTTATCCCCCTCGAGTCGATCAGCGCTGGGACCGCGCTCTCGAATCCAAACCCTGGGACTGGTCGAGACCGACTACCGTGATTTCTCGCCGGGAGGAGGACCGATCGCTCGCTGCTCAAACGACGATCTGGTTCAGCGTGAAATCGTCACTCACCGGACGGCACTCGTTCCGTTTAATGGGCCGTTCCGGAGCCCGGTCACTGATTCCCGTTGGGGAGACGTCCCAACCGATCGATACGCCCGATCGCGACTGGGATTCGGTTACGAATCACGCGTCAATCGGCCGCTTAGATGTGTTTCGAACTGTGTTGTACCGATCCTCCCGTCCACCCGTTCTCGTGAACTGTATATCTTATATCGCTATATCGAATTGCCCGAGCGGCTGTAACCGCGACCGAACGCAACGGGCAGTCGCTGCGCCGCCGATCCGTCGGGTACGAGCGACTCGTTCTCGTCCTATCGATGGGGCCGACGAGCAGTTCCTCGACCAGCGTCGGATCGCTCACTCGACATCGAGCACCTCGAACCGCGCGCCGCCCTGCGATGAGTCGACAACGGCGAGCGACCAGCCGTGGGCTTCGACGATCGTGCGGACGATCGCGAGTCCGTATCCGGAACCGGAGCCGGTACTGACGCCGAAACGGAGGACGTACTCCCGCCGCTCGAACGGAATCCCCGGTCCATCGTCCTCGACGTAGAAGCCGACTCGATCGGGCAGCGGGCTCGTGGTGTCCGGTCTCTCGGTCGCTCGGGGAGCGTCGTCCGCTTCGAGCGTCCCGACGCGGACTGTCGTCACGCCGTTCCCCGTTGCGTCCCCGCGCTGACTACTCGTCGAACCGCGTTCGATACCGTCGTCGACCTGAGATCGACTGCTCGCGGAGCCGTGCTCCACACAGTTCTGAAACAGGTTTTCGAACGCCTGCTGGAGCCGACGCGGATCGGCTCTCACCGTGCGCGTCGATTCGACGACGAGGGTGAGATCGTAGGTGTCCACGACGTTCCACGCGGCCTCGGCGACGGTCTCGAGGTCGCACTCGATGGGCGATTCGACGTCAGTGCTCTCCCTGGCGAGTTCGGGGAGCGCTGCCGAGAACTCTCGGAGGCGGTCGTGGACCGTTTCGAGCTCGTCGAGCAACTGTTCGAGTTCCGGATCCGTCCCCTCGAGGTCCGCGCGAACGAGTTGCAACAGGCTCTCGCCGGTGGCTAGCGGGGTCGCGAGATCGTGGGAGACGACGCTCGCGAGCCGTTCGAGCTGTTCGTTTTTCAGCTCCAGTTTCGCCGTCTGCGTCTCGAGCGCGTCGTTCTTGGCGGCGAGTGCGTCCCGCTGGTTCAGGTGTACGGTGATATCGGTCAGCGAGACGATGGCCCCTTGAGAGTCGGCCGCTCGCTCCGGAGCGATGGCTCGACACTGCGCGAGGAACCGCCGCGTCTCGCCGTCGACCGGTATCGAGCACGAGACGGTGGCCTCGAGGGGGAGGTGAAACGGTTCACCGTCGGAGAGTTCAGCGGGAAGGACGGCTTCGGCAGCCACTCCCTCGAGCGGTCGATCCGCGCCGAGGACCGATTGTGCGCTGGCGTTGGCCTCGAGGATCCGATCGTCCGGGCTGATCACGAGAACTGGATCGTTGAGCGTTTGGAACACGCGCTCGTGGGCAATCGGCACGAACGTCGTCAGGTCCGTCCGCAAGACGAGGGCCGCAAGCGGGATCCCGACGAGCGTGAACGCGAGCGGCGTCGGATCGATTTCGGGGACCGGTCTGATACCGATGTGGTAGGCACCGTTGACGAACCACGGCGTGAACGCACAGGTCAGAAGGACGGCTGATTGGCGTCTGTAGAGCCGGTTGTTCGTGAGCGCTGCATCGACCAGCAGCCCCGTCCCGATCAGTAACAGCGTATCGAGTAGGCGACGTTGACGACGTGCCAGGGGCCGGGCTCCGTCTCGAGGAACGGCTGGCCGCCGACCTCGGTGAGCGAAATCGAACTGTAAAACAGCGAGTGATGCCGTGCAGTGAAGACGAATCCGAGCGTCAGTACGGGAACGACTGACAGTAACGCGATGCGTCGTCCGGAACCCCATTCGCTTCGGTCGGTGTATCGAAGAGCGAATACGAGCCAGGTGATCGGCGCGGAGACCACGCTCACGTACGATAGTTGGGTGAATCGCAGTTGCCAGTGCACCGTTTCCGACATGAGCGTTCCGACGTGGGTGGCCGACCAGACCGCCATCGTGAGCATGAACAGGCCGAACGCGAAGGCCGGGCGACCCGACTCGTTTCGGACGAGCAACCAGACGGCAACGCTCGTGCCGACGATCGCCGATAACAGAACCGAGAACGTCACGTAACTGTACATGTTCCCCCTGTGACGTGACAGGGTGAGTGCGTATACCAACGTATCGGTTCCTCGGGTCAGCTACCGTTCGTCTCGCCGTCCTCTTCCGCAGTCGGCTATTGGGTGACCACTACGCACCGACATGTCAATTACGGCGATTCCGTGGCCGGTACTCGCCGAGAGAGAATGTATGGTCGCCGAGAGGGTCGCTCGCGTTCGTCTCTCGGGACGACCGTAACTGCGGACGGTTCTCTCGAAGTATTCCACGATTACCGTCGTTGACCCCAGTATACTGCGTTCTGAGCGGTGTCGACCGGCGAACTGCGATCCGGATGCGACCGGTAGCATAGTCTTTAAGCGCGACAACAAGCTATTGGTGGTAGCGACTCCGATACCCCTGACTCTGGAACCCTCTATGACCACGCAGATTCCGTTCGCGATCGACTTTCACGTCCACTCCGACGACTCCTACGATGGGCACGAACCGATCGAACTCATCCTGGAGCACGCCGCGGATATCGGACTCGACGGGGTGGTCATCACCGACCACGATGAGATCGACGAATCGCGGCGCGCCACCGACCTCGCGCCCGAGTACGGACTGATCGGAATCCCCGGCGTCGAAGTTTCGACGCGACACGGCCACCTGCTGGCGATCGGCGTCGAGAAACGCCCCGATCCGGGGCAGCCGTTCATGGAGACCGTCGAGACCGTCCGCGACCTGGGCGGGGTGGCGATCGTCCCCCATCCCTTCCAGCGCAGTCGCCACGGCGTCCGGAAACGCCACATCGACGACGCCGACGCGATCGAGACCTACAACTCGATGGTCTTTACGGGCTACCGCAACCGGCGGGCCCGCACGTTTGCCAGCCGTCGGGACTATCCACAGATCGGTGCCAGCGACGCTCACTACCTCCCCAACGTGGGTAAAGCCTTCACCGAAGTCATCGTGACACCCGACACGGCGGCCCCGACGAAGGCCGATATCGACGGCGACGAACTCATCGAGGCCATCCTCGAGGGGCGGACCCAGATCCGCGGCAAGCGCACGCCGATTCGCAAGAGTGCCGTCCAGTACGGGAAGGGTGCGGTGCGAAAGACGGCGTACATGTTCACCTCGCGCGCGCCGCTGTTGCCGACGGTGCCGGCCTCGATGGACAGATCGACCTGAATCGACGGACGGTCCGCTTGGCCGTCATATCACGTCCGTAGCATTGCGAGCGTCTGCTCACGCTGGCAACAGGGGGTGTCACGTTCTCCTCAGCCGACTCGGACGGACTCCGTTCTGTCAGTTCCGGCGCACCCACGACTCGATAGACGGGTGCGCCGGGTCATCGGGACAGCAGCCCGTCTCAGAGATCGGTTCGCTCGAACCGGTAGTAGCCGATCGCGACGGGGACGGCCAGCCAGAACAGCAGGACGACGACGCCGAACCACTCCTGTAGATAGAACGGCGCGTCACCGGGGTAGCGTTCGGCAGGCGTCATTCCGTAGGCCTCCATCGACTGGAGTCCGTACTGGAACTGGAAGGGAAAGATCGACCCCTCGACGACCTGGTTGGCCAGGTTCGTGTACGCGAAGATCGGATTGAACTGATCGAGCACCAGATACCACGTCTCGGCTTCGACGGGCGGCCCCTCGTCGTAGAGGAGGTGGTAGGGCCCGGCGGTGAGCAGTTCCCACAGCGCGACGAACACCATGTAGAGTCCGACGACGATGGCCATCGACTTGCCCCGCGTGGAGACGGCCGCGGAGACGCCGACAGCCAGACCGACGAACGTAATCCCGAACAGCAGCGAAATAGCAGCGAAACCCAGCCAGTCGACGAACGGGACCGAGCCGAAGAAGACGGCGCCGAGAACGAGCGAGACGAGGAACGCGAGTGCGACGGCGAGTCCGACGACGGCCGTGCGACCGAGCAGTTTCCCGAAGAGGACGTCGGTCCGGTTCGGCGGCAGCCCCAGCAGGAGCTTGATGCTTCCCGACCGTCGCTCGCCGACGACGGCCATGTAGCCGGCGATCAGCGCCGCGACCGGGAGGATCACCTGCAGCGGCGTGCCGAGGAAGCTGAGAACCTCGGCCGCAGTGACGTCGTCGACCGTGTACCAGATCGCGACGTAGCCGATGACGACGAGCCCGACGAGCAGGCCGATCAGCGACCAGAGAAGTTTCGACCGGCCAGCGTCGTCGAACTCCTTGCGGGCGACGGTGGAAACGTGCGAGCTCATCGTGGCACCTCCGTCTCGAGCGCAGCCCCATCGCCCGTCCCGGAGCGCGCGTCAGTCCCAGTTTCGCTCCCTGAACCGTTCGTCAGCGCCGTGAACAGTGACTCGAGCGAGACCTCCTCGATCCGCAGATCCTCGATCGTCGCGCCGGTGTCGGCCAGCGCGGTTACGACGCCGGCCTTCGCGCTCGGATCGGTGATCGTACACTCGAGGGTGCGCCCGGACGCGGTGACGTCGGTGAGGCCTCGAACGTCGGCGGCCACCGCCCGCAACTCGGCGGCGGGGCTCGAGAGCGCGAGCGTCATCGTCGCGCCGCCGCCGATCTCATCACGGAGCCCTTCGATCGTGTCGACGGCGACGAGTTCCCCTTCGTTCAACACGCCGATTCGGTCACAGACCGCCTCGACGTGCTCTAAGATGTGACTCGAGAAGAAGACGGTCGTCCCCCGTTCGGCCTCGCTGCGGACGAGTTCCTGCATCTCGCGGATCCCGTGGGGATCGAGTCCGCTCGAGGGCTCGTCCATGATTAGCAGGTCGGGGTCGCCGACCAGCGCCATGCCGGTCGCGAGCCGCTGGCGCATCCCCTTCGAGTAGTCGCCGGCCGATCGTTGGGCGTCCTCGGCCGAAAGGCCGACCCGATCGAGGATTTCGTCCGGATCGTCGCCGGCGGCTTTCGTCTTGCTGGCGAACTCGATGTGGCGCCGACCCGAGAGGCGCGGATAGATGTCGAACCCCTCGGGGAGGACGCCCACGCGGGGACTGATCTCGTCGGCCTCGGTCTGTGCGTCGTAGCCCAGCACCGTCGCCGACCCCGCCGTCGGGCGTGCAAAATCCAGTAGCATGTTGATCGTCGTCGACTTCCCCGCCCCGTTCGGGCCCAGGAAGCCGAAGACCTCGCCGTCGTCGACGGTGAGATCGAGGTCGTCGACGGCGGTGAGGTCGCCGTACTCCTTCGTCAAGCCTGACGTCTCGATCGCGGTCATCTCGGTGGCCACTACATGGCGGCGGTACATAATGCACCAATCACGATTTCACGGTCAGAAACTGTGGGATCTTTTATATCATCCGTTCGTACGAACGGTCGAATGACCGACGATGAGGAGCGAGAACTGCTCGCGTTGCTCGACGACGAGTACGCGCGCCGCATCCTCATCGCGGCCAGCGAGGAACCGATGTCCGTCGAGCGCCTCACCGACCGCTGTGACGCGTCGCCGCCGACGATCTACCGGCGGATCGATCGGCTCACAGCGGCGGGCTACCTCGACGAATACCAGGAGTTCGATCCCGATGGACACCACTACAAGACCTACAGCACGCGACTCGAGCGCGTCGCGATCGAGATCACCGAGGGCTCGATGGAGCTGGACGTGTACCGCCTCGACGAAGACCCCGCCGACCGGTTCACCCGGCTCTTCGAAGATCTGTGATCGCGATGCTCGGAATCCCACTACAGACCAGAACGGGTGGCGGAACCACGATCGCGATCGCCGTCTTCGTCGGACAGGCGGTCGCGTTCGTGATCGCCTGCTGGATCGCAAAGCGGTCCTACGACGGCTACCGGGACGCTCGCCGATCGCCGCTGCTCTGGCTCGCGCTCGGTATCGCGCTACTGGCCGCGGTGCCGACGGTCGTCCGATTCCTGCTCCCGACGCTGCTCGGCGCGTCGTCACTGACGACGACCGTCCTCGCGACCGCGAGCGAAATCGTCGGACTCACCGCGATCCTCTACACCGTCTACGGTCGACCGTGACACGATCGCATCGATCGAACCGAACACGTCGAGTCCACCGATCACGGGGGGTACGACGGCACCGATTACGCCGCGTACGACGGCACCGATTACGCCGCGTACGCCAACGACGACACAGATGAGAACCGTTCCGTTCGACGCCACGCACGCCGACCGTCCGAGGTGGGATCGATGAGCGCGAGCAGCGCTGCGTTCCTCGAGGCCGACCGCGTCGTCACACTTCTCCTCGAGACGGCGGTGCTGGGCCTCGACGAGGCGACGACGATTTTCTTCGTCGGGCTAGCGAGCGCCGCGCTCGGCTCGGTCGTCACGTGGACGGCGTATCGGGGCTACGCCCGCAACGACAGTCAACCGATGTTGTTTCTGGCCGTTGGGGTCGCCTTCCTCACCGCCATCCCGTTCGTGCTCGCACACCTGATCGACTGGACCACCGACGCGACCGACGCGACGGTGTTACTCGTCGTCACCGTCTGTCACCTGCTCGGACTGCTTGCGATCGTTCGCTCGTTCAAGAGACCCGATTCGAGATGAGAGCCACACCCATGTCTTCCCCACGATCCACGGTCGGAACCGCACTCGAGCGCATTCGAACCTGGTGTCGCTGGTTCTTCGGCGTCGCCACTCGGAGGCAAACCTACGCCAATGTCGCGTATCTCTTCCTCGCGTTTCCCCTCGGTATCGGCTACTTCACGGTCCTCGTCACCGGCTTCGCGATACCGCTCGGGCTCCCGTTCGCGCTGGTCGATATCGCCAGAACGGAACCGGGTGCACTCCCCATCGTCGCGATCCCGTTGGTGCTCGTCATGGTGTGTATCGGACTTCCGAGCGCGCTCTGTGTCCTGTTCGCCTCGATCGAGCTGAGCGCGCTCGAGCGACTCCTCGCCGGACGATTCCTCGATGCGGAGATTCCGACGGCCGAACCCGCCACAACCGTCCGCGAGCGGGCGCGCCGGCTCGTCTTCGATCGCGGGACGTGGAAAGGGACTGGCTACCTGTTCAGCAAGTTCGTGCTCGGGACCGTCTCGTTCGTTTTCCTCACCCTCGGAATCACGTTCACGTACGCGCTGGTCGCCGCACCGCTTCATTACCGGAACGAGACGGTCGGCATCCACATCGGCGATCCGATCGAGTTCGTTCCGGAGTTCACGTACCAACACGACGGCTGGGCCATCGATATCTCCCCGATCACGCTCTCGATCGCCGACGGCGAATTGCTCTCGCTGTACGTCGACTCGCTGGCGGCGGCGCTGGCCGTCTCGGCAGTCGGCGTCCTCGTCGGACTCGTCGTCTTGCACCTGCTCAATGCCGTCGCGTGGCTCTTCGCGCGATACACGGAACTCCTATTACGGAACACACAGCCGTCGATCTTCAGCGAACCGCCGGGACGGGATAGGAGTCGCTGACACAATTGACACGCAGACCCCATCGCTATTATCTCCTCGTCGACACCAACATAGTTTGGGGATACCGATTTCCGGAAAGCACTCCAAGCAACTACTGCGGCAGGGCACCCACCAGGGTACCCCACCACTCCCCCCTGCCGTTCACCTCCCAATCCCGTCTCCACCCCGCCTCCCCCACTCCACCTCCCCGTTCCGTCAGCACTGTCAGATCGGCACGTCACCCCTGAACTTCGGGTCCGAGCCAGCGCTCGGTCTGGCCCGAACAGGCAATACAGGCCGGATCGCAGCGATACCGGAAATACCAGCCACGGCCGGACCGAAGGAGTGTTTTGTGTGTAGTCCGTCCTAGTCACCAATGAGTCAACAGAACCTCGAGTCGCTCGACGTCGAGGCGATCCGGGAGGAGTTCCCGATCCTCCAGCGGAAGTTCGACGACCAGCAGGTCGTCTATCTCGACAACGCGGCGACGACCCAGACCCCCGATCCGGTCGTCGACGCGATGAGCGACTACTACCGCGAGTCCAACGCCAACGTCCACCGCGGGATCCACCATCTGAGCCAGGAGGCCTCGATTCTCTACGAGGAGGCCCACGACCGCGTCGCCGACTTCATCGGCGCGAGTGGCGGCCGCGAGGAAGTGATCTTCACGAAGCACACGACCGAAGCCGAGAACCTGGTCGCCTACTCGTGGGGTCTGAACGAACTCGGCCCCGGCGACGAGATCGTGCTGACGGAGATGGAACACCACGCCTCGCTGGTCACGTGGCAACAGATCGGCAAGCGCACCGGCGCCGACGTCAAATACATCCGAATTACGGACGACGGCACCCTCGACATGGACCACGCCCGCGAGCTCATTACGGACGACACCGCGATGCTTTCGGCGGTCCACGTCTCGAACACGCTCGGCACCGTCAACCCCGTCTCCGAGCTGGTGGATATTGCCCACGACCACGACGCGCTGGCCTTCATCGACGGCGCACAAGCCGTCCCCAACCGACCCGTCGACGTCGAGGCTATCGACGCCGACTTTTACGCCTTCTCCGGCCACAAGATGGCCGGGCCCACCGGTATCGGCGTCCTCTACGGCAAAAAAGAGCTCCTCGAGGCGATGGAGCCCTACCTCTACGGCGGCGGCATGATCCGCAAGGTCACCTTCGAGGACTCCACCTGGGACGACCTCCCCTGGAAGTTCGAACCCGGCACGCCGCCCATCGCCGAGGCCGTCGGCCTCGTCGCTGCGATCGACTGGCTCGAGGAACTCGGCATGGAGCGCATCGAGGCCCACGAGGAGGAACTCGCCCGCTACGCCTACGACCAACTCGCGGCGGAGCCGGGCGTGGAGATCTACGGCCCCGAACCCGGCCCGGAGCGCGGCGGCCTCGTCGGCTTCAACCTCGAGAGCGTCCACGCCCACGATCTGGCCTCGATCATGAACGACCACACGGTTGCGATCCGCGCCGGCGACCACTGTACCCAGCCGCTGCACGACAAGTTGGGGGTCGCGGCGTCCGCTCGAGCCTCGTTCTACGTCTACAACACGAGGGACGAAGTCGACAAGCTGGTCGCTGCAATCGATGATGCGCGTCAGCTGTTCGCGTGAACGGATACCGACTACCGAGGGCGACGCTCTGACAGCAGACAACGGAATAGACTGTTCAATACAGAGATCCTCGATGTTTTACCGGCGCACACGAAACGTGATATAGATGGCCACGGAAGGGGAGCAGTTGGACGATCCGATCGATATTCTATTAGTCGAGCCGAATCCCGGCGATAGTCGTCTCTTCGAAGAAAATTTCAGGGACGCAAAACTCCTGAACACCGTTCACACCGTCGGCGATGGGCAGTCCGCGCTCGATTTCCTCCATCAGCGGGGCGAGTACGCGAGCGAACCGCAGCCGGATATCATCCTGCTCGAGCCGCAGTTACCCGGAAAGAGCGGAATCGATGTCCTCTCGGAACTGAAAAACGAACCGGAGCTGAACGATATCTCGGTCGTCGTGCTCACGAGTTCGGACGCCGGAGAGCGAATCGTCCAGTCCCACGGGCTCGAGGCGGACGCCTACATCCAGAAACCGATCGAACCCGAGGACTTCGTCGAGTTCGTGCAATCGATCGAGGACTTCTGGTTCGCGATCATCGAGAAGCAATCGCAGTGACCTCGTCATCGGATCGCGTCTCGACCGACCGCCGAATCGAGACGGTCGTGGCCGAAGACTCGAGCGACACCGGAACCCGCTGGATCGGGGCGTGATCGGCCGTTTCGGCCCCGGAACCCTTTTACAACGCACTGGCCTATTCGTATCCAACGATGGGACTGGGCTCCGATATGTACCGACAGCAGATCCTCGACCACTACAAGAACCCCCGTAACTACGGGCGGCTCGAGGATCCGACGTTCACCCACGTCGGCGAGAACCCAATGTGTGGCGACGAGATTCGCATGGACGTCACGCTCGAGGACGACGACGAGACGATCAAGCGGGTCGCCTTCTCCGGCGACGGCTGTGCGATCAGTCAGGCCTCCGCCAGCATGCTCTCGGGCGAACTCGCCGGAAAGAGTCTGGCGGAACTACACGAGATGGATCGCGATGACGTGATCGACATGCTCGGCGTCGACATCTCTCCGATGCGAGTCAAGTGCGCAGTGCTGGCCGAGAAGGTCGCACAGGACGGCGCGGAGATCTATCAGGGCGAACTCGACGTCGACAAGACGACGACTGAGGACTAACACCCACCTTTTTATTCTCGGGTTCGCTCGCTGCGTCTTCGCGCGACAGTGCCACGCGAATGGTCCGTGGGACCGGAGGTCCCACGCTACTCGCTCACCACTCGAGCAAAAAATCTGTCTGGCGAGAGCTTCGCTCTCGCTGACCGTTGCTCACTTCGTCTGCTCACGGCACGAAGTGCCGTTCGCACGGTATGCGGGACCAGAGGTCCCGCACTATTCGCAAAGAGACCAAAAACCCGCTCGCTCACTTCGTTCGCTCGCGGATGCACTCATTGCAGTCTGTTACCGTGCGATTGGCGATGTCAAAGTCTGTAACGGGCGCGTAAAAGCAATCGTCCCGTAACTGACGGGGTGGCGACATAGCACCGGAACCAGGTGGATCCGCCGTGGATCGGTTGGAAGAAAACGGGCGCTCCGATTACTCGGGCTTCAGGCCGCCGTCCTGGACGCGCATGACGGCCTCGCCGTCGGCGAGGTTCGGCGCGTCGACCAGTCGGACGATCCGCTTGTCGCCCTTGGACTTGCGGAGGTAGATCCGGAAGGTAGACTTGTGGCCGAGGATGTTGCCACCGATGGGCTGGGTCGGGTCGCCGAAGAACGAGTCGGGATTCGACGCAACCTGGTTCGTGACGATGACGGCGCAGTTGTAGAGGTTGCCGACCTTGTCGATGTCGTGAAGGTGCTTGTTGAGCTTCTGCTGGCGGTTCGCGAGTTCACCGCGGCCGACGTACTCCGCGCGGAAGTGAGCGGTCAGCGAGTCGATACAGAGCAGCCGGACGGGGTACTCCGAATCCTCGTGTTCGCTGGCGAGTTCCTTTGCCTTCTCGGCGAGCAGCATCTGGTGGTTGGAGTTGAACGCCTTCGCGACGTGAATCTTCTCGAGGACGTCCTCGATGAGTGCGTCCATCGCTGCATCGTCGTCGGCCGTTCCCTCGATCTCACGGTCCTCGAGCGTCGCGTTGATGGCTTCGTCCGGCAGTCCGCGGACCATGTCGTCGATCCGCTCGGGACGGAACGTGTCCTCGCTGTCTACGAAGATCGCACAGCCGTGGAGGCCGCCGACCTCCTTCGGAAGCTGGACGTTGACGGCCATCTGGTGTGTGACCTGGGACTTGCCGGCACCGAACTCGCCGTAGACTTCGGTGATCGACTGAGTCTCGATCCCGCCGCCGAGCAGGTCGTCGACCTCGTCGTTGTGCCAACTCAGTTTACCGATCTCGTTTCGTCGCTCGAGCACCGTCGAGCCGGTTTCGAAGCCGCCGATGTCGGCGGCGTCGCGGGCCGCACTGACGATGTCCGCGGCGGTGGACTCACCGACGTCGGCCGAGTTCGATAGCTCCGACGGCGCGGCGACGGCAAGACTCTGATAGGAGTCGAACCCTGAATCATGAAGTTTGTCCGCGGTTGCCGGTCCAACGCCGGGAAGTTCCTCGAGATCTGCTTCGGGCATACTCCCTCGTTGTGCCGGACCCATGATAAACCCTCGTTAACAGGAGAGTGGAAGTGAAAGTGAGGGAGGGCGACGAGGTGGTTCGACACGAAAGCGACGGGTTTAGAAGAAAAGGCGCGCGCCGGCGGAGCCGAACGACGAACTGCGACCGCGGTTCAAAACCCGGGTTCGTCTGCGTCCCACTCGAGGCTGTAGAGTTGCCCGTCGTCACAGCCGACGTACAACCGGCCGGGAGCGACCGCAGGCGTCCCGGTCACGGCGTCGTCGAGCGCGACGTGCCAGCGGGGCTCGGAGTCGTCGACGTCGATCCCGTAGAGGGAGCCGCTGGCGTCGCCGACGCAGAGGATGTCCCCGACGACGACGGGGCACGAACGGATGGGGCCGTCGAGTTCGACTCCCTTCCGCGAGAACAGCCAGCCGCGCAGTTTGCGCCGGCCGACGGTCGTGTCGGTGACGTGGACGTAGCCGTCCGCGGCCCCGGCGAATGTCGTCTCCGCGTCCGCGAGCACGGTCGGGGAGGTGGTGAACCCGTCTCGGATCTCGTACGTGAACCACGACTGGCCGGTGGCGGCGTCCAGCGCAAGCATTGTCCCGGCGTCGTCGGCGACGTACACCCGACTCTCGGCGACCGTCGGTCCGGCCGCGACCGCTCCACCGATCGGCGCCGTCCAGACTTCGTCGCCCGTTTCGACTGCGAGCGCGAGCACCGTCCCGTCCCGTCCGCAGTCCCGGTGAACACCCGCTCGTCCGTCCACCGCTGCTCCGGCTCTCGCATCCGTTCGTCCTCGAGCAGGGCCGGATCATCCAGTTCCGAGAGCGGGTTCCGCGGCGATCGACGCCGATCCACGTCCCGACCGTCGGCGATCGCCGGACGGCCGACCACCGCCGAGTCGGTTTCGTGGGTCCACAGCTCCGTCCCAGTCTCGGCTGCGAGTGCGGACAGCCCGGCCGCGTGACCGGCGTAGAGCCGGCCGTCGGAGAGCGCGAGCGCGGTCTCGAGCGGGCCCGGTAACTCGGACCGCCACTCTTCCTCGCCAGTGGCAGGATCGAGCGCGGAGATGGTCCCGTCGGCCGTTCCCACGAAGAGTCGATCGCGGGTGACGACCGGTGTCGCGTCGGTCGCTGCCGCCGTCTCGAACACCCAGCGACGGCGACCCGTCGCCCGCTCGAGCGCATAGTAGTTCCCGCCGGTCGTTCCGACGTAGACGGTGTCGCGATCGAGCACCGGCGAGCCCGGCGACCCGGTGAGATCGGCCGTCCACGCCTCCGCGGGGTAAGACGGCCCCTCGAGGTCGCGCCGGAGCCCCGAGTTGTGCGGATCACCCTTGTACTGGTTCCAGTCGGTCACTGCATGCGGATACCGACCGAACCGCTATAACAGTGGGTGGATGCACTGGCGTTGTCCGGGAGGACGCGAGATCAGTAGAGCCCAAGGACTTACCGTGACGAGCATCTGCGAACGAAGTGAGCAGTTCACCGCCGAAGCGGGCGAAGCCCGCGAAGGCGGCCTTTTTAGCGTAGATTTTTGCAAGTGGTTCGAGTGAGCGAAGCGAACGAGGTCGTTCAAAACGGCTCCGCCGTTTTGTGATGCGAGAAATCTCCGACTTCTCGGTAACCCGCAGCAAAAAGGTATGTATACAACTGGATTGGACGGCCGTTTTACAGCCCGTTCAAATAACGAAACTAACGGAGTATTCCAGTACCGAGCCGACGGCTCGTCGGTGAGAGAGGGGAGCGACAGGAAGAGAAAGCAACTGGTGTATGGCGCAGTTGTGATGATGTGGCTTCCTGTCGCGTACCTCTGTCTACCCGGGGAACTGCAATACCGGTGACTCCTACACAGTTTGGAAGTCCGTCGAACGGAGCGACGAAAACCAAATCACGAAGCGACAGTAAAACGGACGACACCGCCAGTGAACGTTCGGTACAGGTCGTTATGGGTCCGCTCCGCTCATTCCCAGGGATGCGTTCCGCCTTCGCTGGGCCAGAGCGGATACCAGTACTCCTTCTCGCGCTCGATCTCGAGTTCCCCGTCTAACGCCGACTCGAGGGTAAACTCCGCGCTCGAGTCGCGCTCTCGACCGTCGCGCGGGACGAAGGGATAGAAGCGCCCGCGACGGAAGGAGTATATCCAGTAGGCAGTCCCATCGCGGTCCTGATAGGCGAACACGGCGGCCAGCAAGCGCGACCCGTAGCCGTGCTCGATGAATGTGTCCGCGGCGAAGTGCATGCTCGTGATGAGATCCTCCGGATCGTCGTCCGCGAGAACGACCCAGTGATAGCCGTGATCGTCGCTGGTGACCGAGAATTCGGTGCCGGTCTCCTCCTGCCCGGCCTCGAGGATCGCTTCGACCTCGTCGACGGCGTCCCGGAAGTCGCTCGAATCGACGCCGGAGAAACAGAGCGCGCCGACGTCCAGCGACTCGTAGCCCAGATCGGCCTGCATCGTGAGGTAGGCGGTGCTCATTCCGAAGAGGTCGTCGGGGTCGGCGTCGCGTCCGGCGTCGGCCTCGGCGCGCGAGCCGAGGATGGCGCGGAGTCCGTCCAGCAGTCCCATGTGTGGAGTGACGGGGCCGGTTCCTTAGAACGATTGCATTTCGCGCTCGAGGTCCCGAAGCTGTTCGACGCGGCGCTCGGTCGGCGGGTGCGTCGAGAAGAGCCGGCCGACGATGCCGGACTTGATCGGGATGATGAAGAAGGCGTTCATCTCGGCCTCCTCGCGCATGTCGTCTTTCGGGACCTTGTCCATCTCGCCGGAAATCTTCAGGAGCGCCGAGGCGAGCGCCGACGGGTTCCCGGTGATGGCGGCCGCGCCGCGGTCGGCGGCGTACTCGCGATACCGGGAGAGCGCCCGAATGAGCAGGTAGCTGATGATCCAGACGACCAGCGAGACGAGGATCGCGACGACGATGCCGCCGCCGCCCTCCCGGCCGCCGCCGCGGCCGTGGCCGCCGCCGAAAAAGGCCCCCCAGCGGACGATCATGAACGCGATGGTCGAGAGGAAGGAGGCGATGGTCATCACCATCATGTCGCGGTTCTTGACGTGGGCGAGTTCGTGTGCCAGAACGCCGTCAAGCTCCTCCTGATCGAGCGTGTCCATGATCCCCGTCGTCACGCAGACTGCAGCGTTTTTCTGGTTGCGCCCGGTCGCGAAGGCGTTCGGAACCGTGGAGTCGACGACTGCTACCTTCGGTTTGGGGAGGTCAGCCTGCTGGGAGAGCCGTTCGATCGAGGCGTGGAGCTGCGGATACTCGTCGGCCGAGACCGTCTTCGCGCCCATGCTCTTGAGCGTGAGCGTGTCGCTGAAGTAGTACTGAACGAGCGAAAAGCTCGCGAACAGCAACGCGAACAGCCACAGCCCACCACCGATATAGAGGGCGAGCGCGCCAGCGAAGACGATGTACAACGCGAACAGCAGGAACATCGTCACGAACATCCGCGCACGCAGTCCCCAGTCCGCCTGCCAGTTCATATCCGAAATGAGGGGCTCCGGCGAAATAAGTGCCCTGTCAAGACGCTCGAGAACGGACGCGATAGTGTTACCGTAGCCGACATCGGACCTATCAAATCGAAACAATACGTTCAGCATTTCTGACCGATCAGTGATCGTAGCGGTCGACCCACCCAACCCCTTCGTTTCGGCTGGAGACCGCGTGACGTGGTACTGTCTGACAACAGAGAACTGAGACTGTGTCTGACGAGCGTCTGACGGATTCGATTCGGCACCCCCTTCGTTTCGAGTCGAACGACCTGAACGTCGGGAAACGAACTCGGTCGTGGACCGCAAGCGAACTGTGTGGGCCTCCTCGAGCGACCGGGACGAAATGTCGGAACGCGTCCCTTAACTCCGTGAGCACCCAAACGGGGCCAATGAGTGAGTCGCGTGCGTTCTGTCCCCGATGCGGGGACGCGGTGCCCGAGCGGTCGGCGAGCGACGCGAATAGCCCGTTGCGGCCCGGCGCGGAGGTTGAACTCTGCGATTCGTGTTACTTCGAGGACTTCGACTTCGTGGACGCGCCGGACCGGATCGACGTTCGCGTCTGCGCCCGCTGCGGTGCGGTCTACCGGGGGAACCGATGGGTCGATGTCGGCGCGGACGACTACACCGACATCGCCATCGAGGAGGTCAGCGAGGCGCTGGGCGTCCACGTCGACGTCGAGGACGTCGCCTGGCAGATCGACCCCGAACAGGTCGACCAGAACACGATCCGGATGCACTGTTACTTCACGGGCGTGGTGCGCGGAACGCCGGTGGACGAACAGGTGACCGTCCCGGTCAAAATCGCCCGCCAGACCTGTACCCGCTGCGGGCGGATCGCCGGCGACTACTACGCCAGCATCGTCCAGATCCGCGCCGAGGACCGCACCCCGACGACCGAGGAGATCGAACGGGCGAAAGCGATCGCGAACGAGATTGTCGCCGACATGGAGGCGACGGGCGACCGCAACGCCTTCGTCACGGAGACGAGCGAGACCGACGACGGACTGAATATCAGGGTCTCGACCAACAAGATCGGCAAGAAGATCTCGAACAAGATGATCGAGGAGTTCGGCGGCACCGTCAACGACGCCGAAACCCTCGTCACGGAGGACGAGGACGGCAACGAGGTCTATCGAGTTACCTTCGCGGTCCGCCTGCCGCCGTACACGCCCGGCGACGTCATCGACCTCGCCGAGGACGACGGCGGTCCCGTGCTCGTCCGCAGCGCCCGGGGAAACCTCAAGGGCGTCCGTGTGACGACCGGCGAGCGCTACGAGGCGAGCTACGAGGAGGGGAACTCGCCCGACGCGCGCAGGCTCGGTTCGCTCGAGGACGCGGACGAAGCGACGGTCGTCACCGTCGAAGACGACAACGCCGTGCAGGTGCTCGACCCCGAGACGTTTCAGGCCACGACCGTCGCGCGACCGGACTACTTCGACGCCGAAGCCGAGACCGTACCTGTGCTGAAGAGTCGGGCCGGATTGCACATTCTGCCAGACGAGAGCGATGACTGAGGACGCAGACGGCGTGGACGGGGACGACCGGACTGCGGACGGAGAGTCCCGTCCCCTCGAGCCCGCAGCCGACGACGTCCTCGAGCGAGCGGAGGCGGACGCACCACTGGCTGTGATCGTCGAGAAGCCCCGCGCGGAGACGGCCATCGAGTCGCTGCGCGCCGAGGGGGTCTACGACGACTCGAGGCGCGTGCGCGAAAATGAGTCTGAGCGGGTTGCGCTCCCGATCACGGAGCCGCCGACCGAAACGCAGGTGATCGAGGTGGTCCGCCAACTCGAGCCGGAGCCCCGAAATCCCGACCTGGAGGACCTGCTGGCCGAGCGGGGCTGGAGCGACGCCGACCTCGAGTCCGTCCCGGGCTCGTGGGCGGTGATCGGCTCAGTGATCCTCGTGACGGTACCCGAGGATTGCCCCGACGAGGCCGCACTCGGGGAGGCCTTGCTCGAGTTACACGGCGAGGCCGACAGCGTGCTGGCCGACGAGGGGATCGAAAACGACGGAACAGCCGGCACCTACCGCGAGCCCCGAACCAGACTGATCGCGGGCGACGACGATACAGAGACGATCCACGCCGAACACGGAACCCGATACGGACTCGATCCGGCGAAAGTGATGTTCTCGCCCGGAAACCAGGCCGAGCGCGCCCGCATGGGCGAACTCGGGAGCGAGGACGAGCACGTCTTCGACATGTTCGCCGGCATCGGCTACTTCACGCTGCCGCTGGCCCGCGGTGGCTCGCGGGTGACTGCCACCGAGATCAACCCGACCGCCTTTCGCTACCTGCTCGAGAACGCCGTGCTCAACGACGTCGGCGACCGGGTCGACGCCTACATGACCGACTGTCGCGACCTCGCGAGCGAGATCGATGCCGATCGCGTCATCATGGGCTACTACGGGAGTTCGGACGGCTCGGACGCCGACGGAAACGAGGAGGTAGACCACGGAACGCGAACCGACGAGGCTCACGACTTCCTCCCCGATGCCCTCGAGGCGCTCGTCCCCGGCGGCGTCGTCCACTACCACGAGGCGACCCCAGAGTCACGGCTCTGGGATCGCCCGCTCGAGCGCCTCGCGGCGGCCGCCGACGAGGCCGGACGCGAGCTAGCGGTGCTCGAGAAACGGCGGGTGAAGAGTCACAGTGCGGGCGTCGACCATGTCGTCGTCGACGCGCGGTTCGAGTAGCGTCTCGGACGACTCGCGTTGCAACGCGATCCACGTCGGCCGGCCGACTTCGGTCGTGACATTGATAGTTGCGGGCCGTCTGACATCGACTATGAATAGGAATCAGATCATCGCGCTCGTCTTCGCGTTCCTCATGATGTCCTCGATGGTGGCGTGGGGCGCAACGGCCCTCTTTTAGGGACGGTCGGTCGAACGGACGGAGAGACGCTCGAGGTGCTCGCACGGACACCGAACTACCGCCCCGGTCATCAGAGCCTCGCCGCCCCGGTCATCAGAGCCACCGCTCGCGAGACAGTCGTTGCTACTTCCGCGTGACAGGGTCTTACTCGCCCGTGTCCCAGACGTCCGCTAACGGACTCGAGCGGGACGATTTCCGCGACCGTCGCGACTGCGACGATTGTCGATCGGTCTCGTCGCCACGCTGGGTATCCGTCGTCCCGCTTTGTCCCGTTCGCGAGGATCCATCAGCGACAGTGGTTCCGCCACCCAACGCCGTCCCGCTGAGCGCCGCCTGCGGCTCGAACGTCGGGAGATCGGGGCGCGTCATGCGATCGACCTGCGCTTCGAACCACTCCGGCATGTCCGTCCGGGCGCGCTCGAAGCAGTCCACCAGACTCGAGTCCGCCAGATACGTCGCCCCGTAATCGTCGGGCGCGCGAACGACCCGGCCGCAGGCCTGAATGACGGTCCGGAGCGTCGTCCGATAGTACCACGCCCACTGCCCCTCCTCGAGGCGGTGGGCGACCCGCGAGTCGCCGGTGTTGAGGAAGGGTGCCTTACAGAGGACCTGCCAGCGACAGAGGTCGCCCTTGAGATCCAGCGCCTCCTCCATCTTCACCGAGAGGAAGACATCTGGCTCGTCGCTGGCCTTCCAGGCCTCGAGTTCGGCGTCGCGGCCGTCGCGATCGTGCGTTCGAATCCGGTCGCCGACGCCGAAGTCGGCGAGGAGGCCGGCCAGCCGGTCCTGAATGTCGTAGGAGTGGGCGTGAACCAGCCCCTTCTCGTCGGGATGGTGTTGCATCAGCCGGACGATCGTTCGGGCGATCTTCGGCGTCGTCTCGTTGCGCTCCTCGTAGGTCATCTTCCCCTGCGTGACGTCGTACAGCGGCCGGTTCTCGACGGGGAAGGTGTGGTCGACGTCGACCAGCGCGACATCGTCGGGATCGAGTCCGACCTGTCGGCAAAAGGCCGCCTTGTTGAGGATCGTCGCCGAGAGGAGGGCGAACTTGTTGCCCCGGTCCCAGACGGTGTGCTGGAGGTACTTCTCGGGGTTCATCGGCTTGATCGTCAGCGGACCGCCCTGCGGTTCGTCGCCGTCGGCATCGCTGCCGTCGGCGCCGGCGTCGCGACCGCGCGACTCGGACTGATCGACCAGCCACGTCGTCGGGCTCTGTGGGTCCCGGAAATCCGAAACGAACCACTCGAGTTCGCCGATGAGTTCCTGCAGGCGGTCGCGTTCGCGCACCTCGGCGGGGGACAGCGGGTCCTGCTCGAGCAGGTCGTCCTTGCGGCGCGTACAGGTCTGTGCGAGGCTCTCGGCGTAGCGGACGGCTCGCTCGATGGAGTCCATCTCGGGGACGCGTAGCTCGTCCCAGAACGGGACGGTTCGCGGCCCCAGTTGAATGGTCGCGTACATCTCGGCCCACTCGGCGAGGCCGTGGGCCTCGTCGACGACCACGACGTCGCGTTTGCGAAAGACTTCGCTGCCGGCGGTCTGCATGAAGTAGGCGAGCGTCATCGCCGCGATCTCCCGGTTCGATGCGATCGCGCGGTCGGAGAAGTACGGACACCGGTGTTTGACGGAACAGTCGTAGCCGCGCTCGCGAACGCAGGGGGCCTGATTGACCGGCGTGTTTCGCTCGTTCGGCAGGATACAGGAGTAGTTGGATTTCCCCCGGATGACGTTGAGATCGGCCAGCAGGTCGTCGGCCGCCACGTCGTCGAGCTGTGAGACCTGCGGGGTCGTGTAGTACGCACCGGTCGCGTCGCTGGGGTCGCCCTCCTCCGCACGGCGGGCACACCCCGCGATGGCGCGAGCCAGGAGGGACTTGCCGCTGCCCGTCGGCGCGCGAACGAGCACGACGTCGTTGCCGGCCGCGAAGGCGTCGCGAACGTCGCGGAGGGCCTGCTGTTGGGTCCCACGGTAACTCGGCGCGGGGAACTCCTCGAAGATCCGCTCGGTATTCACCGTTCGACTCACGGCGCGGCCGCGTCCTAAAGGCTACGGACCGTCACTCCCGATGCGAATCCGCCGACACGTGTGGCGATCGCGAGCGCACCGAAATCGCTCGCTATCGGTCAGTATCGACGCCCTACGGAAGACCTCAGTGGGACGGCGGCTCGGTAGCCGGCCGATTACAAATACGATATCAGCCGTCGGTCGGAGACGCGGAAGGGTCGCTCAGCGGTAGAGCACCGCGGTGCCACCTGGTTCCGCGGCGGCATCTCGCCCCGTGGCGTTCGAATCCCACCCCTTCCGCTCGCGGTTGCGGTCGCACCGTGGTCGTCGCTCGTGCTCACGCGTTCCACGGCCGGTGCCGTCACCGCTCCTGTCACATCGCCTCCACTCGCAACCCCCATTTTTCGCGCTCGTCCCGACCCGAACTGGAGTGCCAGGAGAGCGTCACGGACTCGGCTATAGCGTCCCGATCCGCGAGGTCTCGTCGTCGACCCGCTCGAGTCGTTCGACATCCTCGGCCGTCGGATAGTCGGGTATCGCTTCGAGACACGGATAACAGAGCAGATGTGACGAGCCGTCCTCGAGTTCGAGCGTGATCCCGGTTCCGACGGTACCGGCGTCGGTGCCAAAGGACCAGAGGTTGGCGATCCCGCCGGAAACCGTGACCGTCCGGCCGCAGCCGTCACAGGAAGTCTTCGACATACGCGCCAGTGGGTGCCGGACGATGAAAGTCGTTCTCCCGGGCCATCGGTTACTCGATGCAAGGTGGCCGTGTGGCAAATGTTCGGACGGCGAAAGTCCGCACAGCGGTTATAGGCCACAGCGTCGTACCGCCGGCTATGGAGGTGAACTGCAAGGGCTGTGCCGGCTGCTGCATGGACTGGCGATCGCTGCTCGAGGACGAAACGGGATCGACCGCCGCTCAAGACGATGAAGACGCGACCGAGAACGATCCCAGACAGCGACACCGGCGACAGCGCGATCCGCTCGGCGGCGAGGACGCGGAGTCATCGTCCCGGGAGCCCCTCGACGACGACGCAACCTTCGTTCCGCTGACCCGCGACGAGGTTCGGAGATTCCTCGAGGCGGGGATGGCCGACGCCCTAACGCCGCGGTTCTGGCACGCTCGAGACGAAACCGAGGGTGTCGAGATCGACGGGGTGAGCGTCGCCGCCATCGCGGGCCGACCGGTCTTCTTCGTGGGCCTCCGGAAGTCGCCGAAGCCGGTGGCACCGTTCGGCCGCGAGGAGCCGGCGTGGCTGCCGACCTGTGTCTTCCTCGATCCGACGACGCTGCAGTGTCGGATCCACGAGAGCGAGCTGTATCCCGACGAGTGCGGCGCGTACCCCGAATACAATCTCGCACTCGCACGGGAGACCGAATGCGAACGCGTCGAGTCCGCGTTCGGCAGCGACCGGCTGCTCGAGGCCGGTCACGACGATCCCGACGGCATGCTCCTGGGCCCGCAGGCGATCGGGGCGAAGCTCTTCTGTCATCCGCGGCCGGCCGACCTCGAGGGAGTCGTCGACCGAGCGGCGGCCGGCGGGCTCACGCGGCGAGATCGCGCCGAGGCGATCGCGGTCGCCGCGGCCTCGAGTCCGGGGACGCTCGCGATCTCGGATCACCACTACGATCGGGCAAAAGCGCGGCTGCTCGGGGGCGAAGACGCCGAATCGGCGTCCGAAAACGACGTGTCGTGGGCCGGGCCAGCGATTCGCGAGTGGTACCAGCGCCGCCGGGAGGCCGGCGGGGCGGTGCCGTCACCGGCCGTCGCCGACGACATCGAAACCGATCGCGGCGCGCCCGAAACGCCGGGCTGGGACGCCCTCGAGTGAGTACTACTGCCATGGCTCGAGCGGCTCTTCGAAGGAAGGAGGAACGGCCGACTCGACTACGCTATTCCGACTTGATCTGTTCGAACGTGTCTAGCAACGCTTCAGCGGAGTCTCCGGAGTCGTACTCGACTTTCCCGTGATAGATCGTCCGCTCGTCGTCGAAATCGGTATCGACCTTTGAGGCCTGTTGTTCGCGACGCTCGTGCTCGTCCTCGTCATAGGCACCCATTGACATGGTAAGTGTAAACATGGTAGGGGTGGCGCGACTATTAATGTAACGGTCGATCACACCCTTCGGGGAGCGACGACGAATACACAGGGTGGCGAGACGGCTGCCCAGCCGTCAGGTTCAGCGTGGGATGTTGACGGCAGACAACGAACAGTATATGCGTCGCCGTAGCTTACGGTGACCCGTGGCACGGCCGCTTCGCTTCCGTTACTCGCCCCAGTCCTGGAGCGACGGGCGAGTACAACACGAGATTCTCCAGCCGCTGCAGTCGAACATCGGCGCACAGTCCGTCACGCCGTGGTTCAAGATCGGCGGCGACTGGCAGACACACCGCTTCGAGATGCAAAACGGGGACATCGCCCTCTTCGCGCGCACCGACAGCGACGCCTACTGGATGGGCAACACGGAAACGCCATCCGCGCTGTGGAAGACCGACAAGTTCGGCTGGCGGGAGGTCCCCCATCGCGTCTCGCGGTGGGCCCAGCGCGAACTGACCGCGACGCTCCACGAGGAGGACCCCTGGCTCGCCGACTACCCACATCTCTCGTGGTTTTTCCTGCCGGTGTTCATGTCCAAAGACGGCCGCGACTCGACGCGCGCGTTCTTCCGCGAGCACGCCGCCGGCTTCCCCGACGCAGACCGCCGGGAGACGACCCGCTTTTTCGAGGAGTTCCTCGAGACCGGCGTCCTCGACGAGTACCGACACGTCATGTCGGGCAAACTCGGCACCAGCAACCACGTCGACCGCGTCCGAATGAGCGCCGCGATGGCCGAGTTCATCGCGGCGAAACTCCTCACCGACGCGAGCTACGACGTGGTGCCGGAGATCGAGGTCACGACCGGTCACTCGCTCGACTTCCGGGCCGAGAGCGACGAGACTAACGTCCTCGTCGAAGTCACGCGACCCCAGCCGCCCCAGAACCGCGCCGCGGCCGGTCCCGTGGCCGCCGTCCGCGACACCGCCGAGACCAAGACAAGCGGCCAGCTGGCCGAACACGGCGGCGGCGCGACCCTCTTCGTCGACTGCTCGAACTTCCGGGACGACGCCTGGTCCGCCGTCCGGGGCGAACAACCCGACGTTCGCCATCGACCCGCAGTCGTCTACCGCGTCCGGCCGAACGGCCACGCCGAGGGCTACCGGAAGGGGTCGGTGCCCCTCGAGTTGAACGACGCGATCGAATTTCTGGACTAGCGCGGCCGACACGACGACGACGGCCGTCCCTGTTTTGCTCTCGATCAGTCGCTGCAACGGAGTGTGAGCTATTTGTACCGTGCCATAGTCCACCACACACATGCGAGCAGCAGTCCTCGAAGAACACGGCGAACCGCTCTCGATCGAAGAGGTAGACGCGCCGGAGCCGGCGCCGGACGGGGCCGTCGTCGAACTCGAAGCGTGCGGCGTCTGTCGGAGCGACTGGCACGGCTGGCAGGGCGACTGGGGGTGGCTCGGCCTCGAGACCCAACCCGGTCAGATCCTCGGCCACGAGCCCGCCGGCCACGTCGCCGCCGTCGGCGACGAGGTCGAGACCGTCAGCGAGGGTGACCACGTCGCCGTCCCGTTCAACCTCGGGGACGGGACCTGCCCCCGGTGCCAGCGGGGCCACTCCAACATCTGCGAGAACGTGATGCCACTCGGGTTCATCGAGCAAGCGCAGGGTGCGTTCGCCGAACAGGTCCACGTCCCCGTCGCCGACCACAACCTCGTGGAACTCCCCGACGGCGTCTCGTCCGTCGACATGGCCGGACTCGGCTGCCGGTTTATGACTTCGTTCCACGCGCTGGCCCACCGCGCGGATGTCGGCGCGGGCGATTGGGTATCGATCCACGGCTGCGGCGGCGTCGGCCTCTCGGCGGTCCACATCGCCGACGCACTCGGCGCGAACGTCGTCGCTGTCGACCTCAAAGACGAGAAACTCGAGAAGGCCGAGGGACTCGGCGCGGTCGAGACGGTCAACGCGGAGGACGTCGACGACGTCCCCGGCGAGGTCCAAGGGATCACCGACGGCGGCGCTAACATCTCGATGGACGCGCTCGGCATCGCGACGACCAGCCAGAACTCCGTTTCGAGTCTCGATGCTCGCGGCCAGCACATTCAGGTCGGTCTCACGACCCAGGACGAACAGGGCGTGATCCCCCTCCCGTCCGACGCGATGGTCATGCAGGAGATCGAGTTCATCGGCTCGCTCGGGATGCCGCCGACCCGCTACGACGAGATCTTCCGGATGGTCTCGACGGGGAAACTCGAGCCCGAGAAGGTCGTCTCCGAGACGATCGGACTTGAGGACGTCACCGGCAAACTCGAGGCGATGACGGACTTCGAGACGGTCGGCATTCCGGTCATCGACACGTTCAACTAAATTTTGCCGAGGGCGCGGCAAAGCCGCGCCCTCGGCAAAATTTAGTACAAAAGCGCTCCTCCTTCCGTTCCGCTCACTGCGTTCGCTCCACACCAGTCGTCGGCCCGCTCGCTCCCGATGGTCGCTCGCGGATGCTAACGGTGCTTCTCCACCAGTGGAGAGTGCAAGTAGTTGCACCGAGCGCGAGCGAAGCGAGCGCTCGGCCTTTTTTAATCGAATTTTTTTTGCTTGAGCGGTCGGCCGGAGGCCGACCCGAGAGTAAAAAACTTCGTTCTTAGAAGGAAACGGCGTCGGGCGCGTACGGGCTGCCGACCGGGGTCGGGTCGCGGTCGCTGTAGCCGACGCGGCCGACGGCCTTGTCGCTGACGGCGGAGTAGACGGCGAAACGCGCCTCCTCCGGATTTTCGAAGGTCTCGGACTCGAGGCGGGCGAGTACATCGCCGACCGTTTCACTGCCGTTGGGGAGTTCGAGGGTTCGATCGCCGTACTCCTCGATCAGTTCCTCGGTCGTCGCTGGGTACTCGTGGTCGTTGATGACCTCGCCGGTGCCATTGGACAGCATCACGCCCTATCCTCCGTGAACGATAATTATAAACATTGTCCATCTATGTTTCCTAGTAGCACTGCATACCTAATATACCTAATATCTCCCTAGAGATCGTGGAACCCGGGAGCGAGCCCGGAGAAACGCCTTTCAGAGCGGGGGCGTTCGAATACCGTATGCCATATGCCGATTTGCACGTCCACACGACGCGTTCGGACGGCAGCCTCGCACTCGAGGCGGTCCCCGACGCCGCTCGCCGCGGCGGTGTCGACGTCGTCGCGGTGACGGACCACGATCGGGTACAGCCGTTCGACGGGCCGATCGTCGAACGCGACGGCGTGACGCTCGTCCACGGAATCGAACTTCGCGTCGAGACGACGGGAGGACAACGGATCGACCTGCTGGGCTACGGCCTCGAGCCGAGCGCGGGCCTCGAGGCCATCCTCGAGCGGATTCAGGAAAATCGAATCGAACGCGGGCGGGCGATCGCCGACTGCGTGGAATCGCGGTTGGGGGTCGATCTCGATGTAACGATCGACGGCGGGTTCGGACGGCCACACATCGCACGGGCGATCGACGCACACCCCGAGACCGAGTACGACTATCAGGGCGCGTTCGATCGTGTTATCGGGTCTGGCTGTCCGTGTTATGTCCCTCGAGACGTCCCGTCGTTCGAACGGGGGCAGGCGGCGCTGGCCGAATCCTGTCGGCTCGTATCGCTGGCTCATCCGTTGCGGTACCGCGATCCGGAGGGTGCACTCGCCCATGCGGCCGAACTCGACGCCGTCGAACTGCACTACCCCTACGGCCGCGAGGTCGACCGCGCTCCCGTCGAGCGAGCGATCGAGCGCGACGACCTGCTCGCGACCGGCGGCAGCGACGCCCACGATGAGCGTCTCGGCGTCGACGGGCTCTCTCGGCGGGCCTACGAGCGGCTCGAGCTGCCAGCCGAGTAATCCGAACGTTGACCGCTAGCGGAGGGTTCAATGCATCGTAGTTCTAACGAACGAGTATGAACTGCCACTACTGTGACCGCGAGGCTGCATTCGCCGCGGAGTCCGACGGACTCAAAGTCGGCCTGTGCGAGGAGCACTTCCGGACTCGGTTACAGGAGCTCGCCGAAGCGGACGGCCTCGAGAGCTTGAAGGAGAAAGTCGACGTCGATCGCGCCGAATAGGATCGTCTCGCGTTCTGTTATGCGGTTCGACCGGCGTCGACGTCGATCGCGTCGACCGGGCAGACATCGACGCAGAGCATACAATCGATACACTGCGCTTCCTTGGCGGGATCGGCCTTCTCTTCGCTTTCCGGATGGCCGGGCGTGTCGATCCACTCGAAGACGTCGACCGGACAGTCCTCGACGCAGGCGCCATCCGCGATGCAGATGTCGAAGTCGACCGCGACGTGCGTGCCGTGAATGCCGAGTTCTTCGGGCTCGTCGACGGGACCCCAGACCGAGTGCCCCTCGTGTTCGTCGACCTGGTCGCGATTCTCGTGGAACTGCGGGTCTATGGCCATTGCTAACAGATTAAATGACGGACGTACTTAAAAGTGCGTACTCACTGCAATGCGAGCGGTCGCCAGCAGTCTACTCGTCCGTCGTTCGGTCCTCGGCGCGCTTCTCGAGCCGATCGTCGAGGAGTTCGCGCGTCCAGACGGCGAAGCCGTGGTCGCGGCCGTAGGTCCAGACCGCCATCTCGTCGACCACGTCGGGGAGATTGCTCTCCTTGATTCCGGCCGCGACGATCGCTTCCTGATCGACCATGAGCAACTGCGCCGGCCACTCGTCCTGGACGTTGTTGGTCGTCTGGAGGTCGGGTGCAACGACGATCTCTGCGCTGGGAGCCGCCTCCGAGAACGTCTCGCGATCGTCCTTGGTCGGGACTTCGACGTACACGTCGACGCCGCGATCGGCGGTCGACCCGAGGGCCGACAGGATCTCCCGATCGACGACTTCGGTCGCCGGAACGAGGTAGTGGACGGTGTCCTCGGCCTCCTCGAGGAAGAGGACGACGCGCTCGGTGACGTGTTCCTTCTGCGTGATTTCCCACATTCCCTCGTCGTCCTGTGAATCGGGTTCCTCGAGTTGGCCGAGCGCGTTCTCGGCGGCGTTGATCCGCGAGTCGAAGTCCTCGCGAAGCCGTCGACAGGCCGTATCGACTGGGACGGCTTTGTACTGGCGCGGTTCGGTCTGCTGGACGCTGACCAGGGCCTTCCGGTCGAGGCGTTCGATGGTATCGTACACCCGCGAGCGAGGGATGTCCGCAACCTGACTGATCTCCTTGGCAGTCCCCTTCGAGATTCGGACCAGGGCCACGAGACACCGAGACTCGTACTCCGTCAGCCCGAGTTCCTCGAGGGTTGTAACTGCTTCCTCGGCGTTCGACACGGTTGACACACAGTCAGAACGGACGAAAGAACGCGGCTTTCTACCGCCACGCCGTTATACGGCGGTCAGGAAAACGTGCGAAAGGAGTCTCCCCCACAGGGACAGCCGTCGGTGCTACCGATCGGTCGGATCTCGCCGGGAGAGAGCCAAACTGCCAGCGCTCTTCCGCAGTCCGTACATCGCGCTGCACCCTTCCGCCGTGACGCTGCTGCCATGGAGCGGTCTACTCCCTGAGAACACATAAGTCGGTTGTGAGTTCGACGGGAATGCAGGGTCATTTGCTCCAGCCGTAACAACGCTATCCGAGCCGCGGAGTTCGGGTCAGTAACCCAGCGAGAAGGCCCAGTTGACGGCTAGCGCGACGAAGACGATGGTCAGCAACACCGCGAGGAATCCGAAGGAGACCCCCCAACCGAACAGATCTGCCAGGGTTCCGGTGACGACCGAGCCCAGCGCGCCGACGACGCCGTAGACGGTCCGCACGAGACCGAACCCCGCGCCGCGTTCGGCCGCCGAGAGGTGGTCCATGAAGCGGGGCAGCAGCGCCGCACCCCAGCCGAGGCCGATCCCGAGAAGCACGACGCCGGCCGCAACGGCGACGGTCCCCGGGACCGCGACGAACAGCGCGAAGCCGGCGACCGAGAGGACCATGCAGGCCGCCGTCGTCATGTCGCGTCCGTAGCGGTCGGAGACCGCGCCCACGCCGACCTGCGTGATCCCCTGGACGACGAAGTAGCCCCCGAAGACGAGACTCGCCGTCGTCGCGGACTGGCCGCGGTGGGCGACGAGGAAGGTCGGCAGAAACGAGGACGTTGCCTGCCAGACGAAGTCGCCCAGAATCGCGAGCGCGCACGTGAAGGCGATCTTCGGCCGGGAGAGCAGTTCGACGACCGGCTCGAGTTCGAACCGTTCGGCCATCGGCTGGTCGGGCCGCTGGGGAGTGGTCGGCCGGACCGAGCGGGCGAACAGAACGAAGATGGGGACGGCGACCACCGCACCGACCGCGATCGCGGCCCGCCAGCCGTACCGGACGGCGACCCAGGCGGCGATCGGCGGCGCGACGAGTCCCGCAAGGGGACCGCCGCTGTTGTGGACGCCGATCGCGACTCCGATCTCGTCGTAGGTGCGGGTCAGCAGCGACGTCGCGACGCTGTAGTGGAGACCGGCGACGGCCCCGAGCGCGATGGTGCCGACCACGAAGACGGGGAACAGTGGTGCGATCGCGAGGAACGCGCTCGCGACGGCCGTCCCGCCGACGGCGACCAGAATGACGCGGCGCTCGCCGAACCGGTCACCGAGGACGCCGCTGGGGAACTGCGAGCAAAAGTACGCCGTCCACATCCCCGTCAGCGCGAGCCCGATCACCGAGTTCGAGACGCCGAACTCGGCGGTGATCCGGGGAACGACCGGACTGATCACCAGCCTGGCGGCCATCGTCGCCAGGAAGGCGAGCGTACACATCGCGAGGACGGTCTCCTCGTATCGCCAGCGCATTACTCGAGTTCACCCATCGGTCGTGTCTCCCGGCGGCCGGTTCGCGATCGTATCAGGCAGTCACCGACCCCGACGGATGAGGATACTGCTACCGGCAGCCGACGCCTCGAGTCCGATTGCCGGCGGGAACGCATCGCTTTTGCAACTCCCGTCGAATGCACAGCTATGGACCTCACACATCGCCCCCGGCGGCTCCGACAGGACCGGGTTCGCGGCCTCGTCAGTGAGACGAGCCTCGAGCCGTCCGATCTGATCGCGCCGGTGTTCGTCGACGCCACGACCGACGAGCGCATCCCGATCGAGTCGATGCCCGGTCACGAGCGGGTCCCAATCGAGGAGATCGTCACTCGCGTCGAGGCGGTCCTCGAGACGGGTGTCGAGGCGATCATGCTGTTCGGGATTCCGGAGTCGAAAGACCCCGAGGGGAGCCGCGCCTGGGCCGAGGACGGCGTCATTCAGGAGGCGCTGCGTCGAGTCACGAGCGAGACTGATGCCTACGTCATCACCGACGTTTGCCTCTGCGAGTACACCGACCACGGCCACTGCGGGCCGCTCGAGGAAGAGTTGCGAACCGACGGCAGCGCCGTCGAGGCGGATGTGCCCGCGTGCGAACCGACGCTGACCGTCGACAACGACGCGACGCTCGAGGCGCTCGATCACATCGTCACCTCGCATGCTCGCGCGGGCGCGGACATGGTTGCGCCGAGCGGGATGATAGACGGGATGGTCGGCGTCATCCGATCGGCGCTGGACGGAGCGGGGTTCGAACACGTCCCGATCATGAGCTACGCGGCGAAGTACGAGAGCGCCTTCTACGGCCCGTTTCGGGACGCTGCGGACGGGGACCCCTCCTTCGGGAACCGCCGTCACTACCAGATGGATCCAGCGAACTCGCGGGAAGCCATGCGGGAAGTTCGACTTGACGCCGAGCAGGGCGCCGACGTGATGATGGTCAAGCCCGCCCTGCCGTACCTCGATATCGTCTCGGCAATTCGGCGGGAGTTCGACCACCCCGTCGCCGCCTACAACGTCTCCGGCGAGTACGCCATGCTACAGGCCGCCGCCGAGAAGGGCTGGCTGGACCTCGAGGATGCGGCGCTCGAGTCGCTGCTCTCGATCAAACGGGCAGGTGCGGATCTGATTCTTACCTACTTCGCGGAGGACGTCGCCGAAGGGCTGACCGGCGGTCGATAGCCGGACGCTCCAGGCCAAGCCGAGGGCGAACCGGTGAGCGCACCGTCGAACCGACCGACTCGGAGCGAGCAGCCGGTAGCATTCGAACGAACGTCCACACCTTTCCCAACGATGGCGGACAACTGGCAACATCTGCCGCGCGCGAGGCGCGTTGCGCTGTTCGAGGGGGTGTAATGGGTCACTACGGCAGCGATCCGAATCCCCTCGAGTTTTCCCGGGTTTACAAAGAGAGAATATATAACCATCGCTCGAAAAATCCGCAAGATCGAATTGCCTTATACACCTTAGACCACCTTTAGATTTGTTCGGTTGCCTCTATCACGCGGAAATTATTAGACAATCATCAACGCTAACTCTTATATGCAGCTAGTCCATCGACATCAGACGTGATTCAGAAGACAACCATGCGCTCGAACAACTCATACATGGACATACGTCTACAACGTATCGGTAGCAAAACGATGGGAACGGGGGTGGCTGCCTGATGGAGCCGACGCTCTTGCAGTCCGGAGAGGTCGCCGACGTTGGCGTCCTCGTCGATGCGCTCAATTACACGTGGGTTCTGGTGGTGTGTTTCCTGATCTTCTTCATGCACGCGGGCTTCGCGATGCTGGAGGCCGGTCAGGTTCGCTCGAAGAACGTCGCCAACCAGCTGACGAAGAACTTGCTGACCTGGTCGGTCGGGGTCGTCGCGTTCTTCCTCGTCGGAGCCGGTGTGAGCAGTCTCGTCGGCGGGGGCGGCTTCACCTGGATCGCCGGTGAGGATCCCGGCTCCTGGGCCAACGGCTGGTTTTACGGGGCCGTCTTCGCAATGACGGCGGCGACGATCGTCTCCGGCGCCGTCGCCGGACGCGCGAAACTCCGCGCGTACGTAGCGTACACCGTCCTGCTAGCGGCGGTCATCTACCCGGTCGTCACCGGGATCACGTGGTCCGGTGGGTACATTCTCGAGTACGTCGGAACCGGCTTCCAGGACTTCGCCGGCGGGATGATCGTCCACGGCATGGGCGGCATCGCCGGGCTCACCGCGGCGTGGGTACTCGGTCCGCGCATGGACCGGTACAACAGTGACGGGAGCGTCAATGTCATTCCCGGTCACTCGATGACGTTCGCGGTGCTGGGAACGCTCTTGCTCGCCTTCGGCTGGTACGGGTTCAACGTCGGGACGGCCTCGATCTTCGTCGAGAACGCCGACGGCGAGATGGTGTTCAACGCAGCCGTCCTCGGCCGCGTTGTGCTGACGACGACGCTAGCGATGGCGATGGGCGCCATCGGCTCCGGCGCAGTCGCCCTCCTGAAAACCGGCAAAGTCGACACGCTCTACGTTGCGAACGGCCTGCTGGCCGGGCTCGTCGGCATCACTGCGATTCCCGATGTCGCGGCGTGGTGGGGTGCGCTGGTCGTCGGTCTGCTTGCCGGCGCACAGCTGCCGATCGTCTTCAGTTTCGTCGAGCAGCGCCTGAAGATCGACGACGTCTGTGCGGTCTTCCCCGTCCACGGATCCGCGGGCGTCCTCGGAACGCTGCTGTTCCCGTTCGTGGCCGCTCCGGGTATGGTCGATAGCGTCGTCAACGCGTTCATCGCACAGCTGGCAGGCGTCGTCGTCATCACCGTTTGGACGGTCGTCGCAACCGCCGCAGTCTTCGGTGCGCTGAAGGCCATCGGACAGGCCCGCGTCTCGCCCGAACACGAGCGAGACGGCCTCGACGTCTCCGAACACGGCGTCGACACCTACCCCGAGTTCGGACAGCCCGATGTCGCGACCGACGGCGGCAGCGATGAGATCATCCGCGCCGACGGCGGTGAGCGATTCGGCGAATCGCGATCCTCGTCGGAACTCCGTTCCGACGGCGGCGAGCCGAACGACGGCGAGATCAAGATGGTTACCGCAATCGTTCGCCCCGACCGCCTCGGCGATATCAAGAAGTCCCTCGCAGAAGCCGGCGCACCGTCGCTGACCGTCACCAACGTCTCCGGCCGCGGCTCACAGCCCGCGAAGAAGGGGCAGTGGCGCGGCGAGGAGTACACGGTCGACCTCCACCAGAAGGTCAAAATCGAGTGCGTCGTCGCGGACATCCCGGCCCAGGAGGTCGTCGATGCCATCCGCGATGGTGCCGAAACCGGCGAACCCGGCGACGGCAAAATCTTCGTCATGCCCGTCGAGGGCGCGACCCAGATCCGCACCGGCAAGACCGGGCGGGACGCCGTCTGACTCGACATCGTCGCGAACACATTCCGCTTCCGGGTCGACTTCGGCCACCGAGCAGTACCACTCGGCTCGACAGATAGCAGGATTGCAATCGAGTACTGCGCCAGAACTTACTGCAGATCCTGCAGTTGTCGTTCGAGTCGGCGCAACTGCCGCTGCATATAGAGTAGATACGCGAACAACACCACGAACACGGACCCGTAGCCGGCGAGGAGAAGAGTGTCCATCTTACCGCACCTCTTCTTTCTGAAGGACAATTTTATCTTCGATTTCGTGGAGCCGGATACGAATCGCCATCACGTAGATGTAGAGCAACGCCAACGCAAGAAACGAGATCCCGAGGATCAGCGGATCGATGTTCGCACTCACGCTCGAGTTCGCGATCGTCGGCTCGTGAAACGTCGGTGACCAGAGCCGACCGGCGGTGTACGTAATCGGGACCGTGACGAACGCGACGACACCGTACACCGCGGCGAAGCGCTCGTCGCTTCCCCGTTCGGTCGAGGCATAGACGGCGAGATACCCCGCATAGATTAGCCAGACGATCAGAAACGTGACGAGGCGAATGTCGCTCCACTCCCACCAGGAGTTCCACACGACCCGTCCCCACATACTCCCCGTCGCAAGCGTCAGCGTCGCGAACAGAAAGCCGATTTCACCGCCGCTGTGTGCGAGGCGATTCCAGAACCGTCCTTCGTACCGGAGATACAGCAGACTCCCGATAAACGTCGTCGACAGCGCAAACGCGGTGAGAAACGCCAGCGGAATGTGCCAGTACGCGATGAGATTGATCCCGTGTTCGATACCGTACATGGTCCGAGAGGCGACGCCGAAGACCAGCGCAAGCGAGACCAGACCGAACGCAAACGCACCCCACCTCACGACCCGACTCCACATAACCCAGTGAAACAGGCGGATGAGTGACGCGAGCTGTCGAGAGAACGTACGCATACCGCAGTACTTGAAAGCGCCTGACTTAGTTTTTTCCAGTCGTTATCCGACGAGCACTGCCAGAATCGCTTTGTCGAGTTCGAACAGCAGGCCGATGCCCGTCACAACGAGTGCGTACCCACTCACTCGGCGGATCAACGCAGGCCGCTCGAGCGTGCGGACACGAGTCGTGAGCAGGGTATTCACCCGTTTGCCGCCGTAAGCGACGGCCAGCAGCGGGCCCGAGAATCCGACACCGTACGTGAACAAAAGCGTCGCGCTCCGCGTTACGTCACCGGACGTCCCGACGTATGCGAGGACACTGCCGAGGACGGGACCGACACAGGGAAGCCAGATAATGCCGAGAAACAGGCCCAAGACGAAGCCACTGACGAGTGGGTGTCGCGTGTTCTCGACGGACCTCGTCACTTGAGACACCGGGCCAGTGATCCGCGAGGCAGCGGTCGTGTAGGTGTCGTGGAGGTCGTCGTCGGCCATGACCGCACCGAACGCAATGATCAGGAGCACGAACGGTACTCTGAGCGTCTCCGGCGTCACAGTACTGAGCAGTGACGTGATAATGCCGAGTGCAGTAAACGAGGTGATACTCCCCGAGACGATCGACACCGGTCGCAGTCGGTGGCCAGCGCTGCCCGCGAGAAGCGGCGGAATCATGGGGAGACAACAGGGTGTCAGCGCAGTCAACGTCCCTGCAACGAAGACAGCGACGAGTCCGGCCACGTCGAACATAGCACGACGTTGTAATACGATCCAAAAGAACGTGCTGGATCCGAGATGACGGATCCGCGGCGACTATCGGCGATCTAGTCGTCGATCGATTCGTTTCGAAGCGGCTGGTCGTAGTACTCGACGTCGTCGGGAATGTCGCTCTCGTTGAGCGATTCGGTCCCGGTCGGGATCCCAGCCAGCTCGAGTTTCTTTTGCATCGGGTTCATGTCGTAGCCGAGTTCTTCCTGGGTCCGCGGGTAGTAGATGCCTTCTTCCGGCGGCCCGGTCGTCGGGAAGTCCTGCTCTTTCTCGACGAACGCGGGGCGATCGTGGCCGTTCATGTAGCCGGCGATATCCTGGACATCGTCCCAGTCACTCACCGTATGTGGCGCGCCGTACGGCATCGACTCGCGGATGAACGAAGCCGAGGTGTACATCCGGCTCATGCCGGCACCGTCGTTGAACGAGTCTGGGCCCCACAGGGCAGGTGAACTTCCTTCGATGCCCTGTCCGTTATCGCCGTGACAGGACGCGCAGTTCTCGAGGTAGAGTTCGGCACCGCGCACGGGGTTGACCGATTCGATCGGTTTCTTCTCGTCACCCTCGGGCTTGTTCAGGTGTGTCCAGTAGGGCTGGGCCTTCACTGGCACGCCTTCGCTCAGCCACTGCATGTACGCCTCCATCGCCTGCATCTCTCGGCTGTCGTAGGCTGGCGTCCCCTCGGGGGCAGCCTGGGAGTTCATACTCCGCTCGAAACAGCCCATCAGGCGCTGGCGCGAGTCGCGCATGCGGTCGCGTCGGGACGTCCACTCTGGCAGGTCCGCGTGGGTACCCACAAGCGGGATCATGTCGATATCCTGCCCGACCATCCCCTGTGTCATCCCGTAGCGCGGGTCAGTGCCGCCGTGACAGCTGGCACAAGAAAGCTCGTTGCCGACGTGTTCCGGCATCGCCTGGGAGGTGTTTCGCATGAGTTCGCGTCCGTAGCGAACCATCTCGCGCTCCTCCTCGGTCGAGGGGAGCGTCGAATCGTTCATCTCTTTGGGAGAAAACTGAACCTCGTCACCGGCTGTCGCGTTCCGGTACTCCAAGTTGTCTTTCGAGTCGCCTTCCCGGAGGTCTTCGTCGAGTACTTTCCGATCGGGCCACTCTTTGGGGAGTTCTGTCGTCTCGTTGGACTCTTGCTCGCCGGGAGATGTCGGCGCAGCACAGCCGGCGAGGGCGATTAAGACGACAACGCCCAGTAGAGCGAGGTGATTGCGATTTATCACCTCGCATCACCTCTGGTTGTGATCCACAACTGATTTCGTCTCTGCATATTGCCATATATAACAACTGATGATTAAACATTTATGGTCGGCAGGAATTCATGCTAGTGCTAGATTTCAGAACACTGTAGTGAGTGCTGATCGAGACACAAGGGATAAGTAACATGTCAATCTCGCCGAGGAAGGTATTTACTATCACGATATTCATCACAGCGATCGGAATCGGTTACTATTCGATGAACGCGGCACCGGTACTCAGCGACGACTCCCACACGTATCACGGAGACACGGAGTGGCGAACTGATATCGACGACGCACAGCAGCTCGCTGCCGAGCAAGAGAAACCGCTGTTGATCTACTTCTGGACGACCTGGTGTACGTACTGCGAAGACTACAACGCGAACGCGTACTCCGATCCAGCCGTCCTCGAGCAACTCGACGAGTTCGTCCTCCTCGCGGTGAATCTCGAGGACAACAGTCAACAGGCTGGTGCGCTCCAACAGCAGTACAGCGCGAACTATCCGCCACAGCACGTCGCCGTCACGCCGGACGGCGAGGTACTGGTCGAAATCAATGGCTACGCCGAGACGGACGCGTTTCAGGGCTATCTGGATGAGGCACTCGAGGAGTGGGAACGCCAATGATGGGTGGAACACTCCTGATCGGCGCCGCATTACTGTCCGGTCTCACGGCGACGGTCCTCCTCGTCACGAACTATCTCCGACGTGAAGAGCGGTACCTCAACGCCGTTACGCCACTGATCGGCACGACCGCTGGGCTGCTCAGCCTGGCGCTTGCCTATCTGACCTACCAGTTCGTGACCACCGATTACGCGAACGCCTACGTGTGGAATAATACGGCGAACTACATTTCGATCTTCTACCGGATCACCGGCGTGTACGCAGGGAACCAGGGCTCGATTCTCCTCTGGGCGGCGCTGACGGCCGTCGTCGCGTTCTGGGCCGTCGTCGTTCGCGGCCTCGAGCGCCGGGAGACGCGACTCGTCCAAGGGATCACAATGGGAGTCGTGACATATTTCACGGCGATGCTGGTGCTTGACAGCCCCTTTAAGCCGATTTCGGCGGCGTTCCCGGAGATGGACCCGGGATTCGTCCCGATCGACGGGACGGGACTCAACCCCCTGCTCATCGATCCGTATATGGCGATCCATCCGCCAATTATGTTCATCGCGTACGCGCTGTTGACGATGCCGTTTGCCATCGCCGTCGCCCACTTCATTTCGACGGTTCGCGGGGAGAACGGCCTCTTCGAGGAGTGGATCGGCAGCGTCACACGCTGGCTGCGCATCGCGTGGCTGTTTTTGACCGCGGCAATCGTACTCGGGTCGCTGTGGTCGTACCGGGTGCTGGGCTGGGGCGGTATCTGGGCGTGGGACCCCGTCGAGGTCGCCGTGTTGATCCCATGGCTATTCCTCACGGCGACGCTGCACGCGGTGATGAACTATCGTTCCCGGTCGACCTATGCGACGCTTGCTCCTGCGATGACCGGAGCGACGCTCGCACTCATCGTCTACGCGACGGCGATCGTCCGCAGCGGCGTGTTCCGGAGCGTCCATTCGTTCGCCGATGGCGGCATCGGCGCTGCACTGCTGGTGTTGCTGGCGATCACGTCGATTCTCGGCATCGGACTGCCGCTTGGGTACTGGCTCCTCCGTGAGCCGGAGACAGCGTCTGAGACAGCGGCGGACACATCGCAGTCTCAGCAATGGATTTCGCGCGTGAACCTGAAACACCTCGCGGTCCTGAGTATCGGGCTGCTCGGCTTCATCTCGGTCTGGGGCCTGACGTTCCCCGTACTCAACACCTCCGTGACCGGTGTCGAAGTCGAAGTCAGCGGCCAGTACTACAACCTCTGGAGCTACCCGATCGTCCTCGGCGTGTTACTCATCCTCGGGTTCTACATGGACTACGACGTCGAGGGCCGTCGGCGAGCGCTGATCTCGCTGGGAATCTTCTCGCTGTCGACCGTCCTTGCGGCCCTGATCGCACCCAGCGAGACGTGGACGTTGTCGAACGTCGATGGCAGCGACGCGCTGTTGTACCGACTCGTCGGCAACGCGAGCGCGCTGTCGATTCTCCCGCCAGCGGCGTACGTCTGCCTGACGGTCATCAAGCGAACGCTCGAGTTCGTCCCCGGCAACCCGAATCGAAACTACCAACTCAAGCAAGTCGGGATCACGATGATCCACGTCGCCTTCGCGCTGTTCGTGGTGACGGTGACCTTCTCCTATCTCTTTACGGCCCAGTCGTCGCTGGTCGTCGCCGACGCCGATCGCGAAGCGACGATCGAGGGGTCGACCGTCCACGAGGTCCCCGACTCTAACTACGCAGTCCAAGTCTCCGACTATCGCTCGTATCAGCGGCCCGAAGAGCCGAACGTCGAAAACATGGCGCTCTCGAGCGAGCAGATCGCCTCCCGCGGACAGGAGATCCACGAGACGAGACAGCCGGTCTACGGCACGGCGACGCAGATAAACACCGGACCGAACGCAACTGTCATTCAGCTCGATAATTCGGGTATCTGGATCGGCGCGATGAACGCGAGTCAGACCGAACTCGGGATCGAACGGGGAGATCAGGTCGTCGGTGTCGGCACCGTCATGTGGGATTTCCTGCCAGACATGCCACAGTCCGACGGTGTCGTCGTCACCGAGGCGGCAAACGTCGGCCCGGTCTCGAACCCACCGGCCGCACTCGACCAGACGCGTGTCGAGGGAACTGCAGTCGGACTCACCGTCTACCAGAACGGCGAGCAGATCGCCCGCGGTAACGCCGGCCAGGAACAGTACCGCCAGCAGGGTGGGATGGAGGTCCGCGACGTACTCGTCGACCGTGGCCTGACCCACGACACCTACGTCATCGCGGCGGTCGACGACGGGACCGTATCGCTGACAGTCAAGCAGATCCCACTGATGACCGTGATGCGTCTCAGTGTTGGCGCCCTGTTGCTGGGCATGCTTCTGGTGCTCGTGTTCGATCCCGCTCACGGGCTCGCCCGACTCTGGCCGCAGGTCACGCGCCAGCAAACCACCGCCGAAACTACATCAGACTAACCTATGAGAAAGACAGTCCTCGGCTTCGTCGTCCTCGTATCGTTCCTGATCGTCCCCGCGACCGCGACTGCCGCATCGGTTTCGGGAACCGTAACCGTCGCCGACGGTTCTGCCGACGGCGAGACGGTCACGATCGCGCCGCTTGACCCCAGTAATGAACTCGTCGGCAACGCGACCGAAACGACGGTCGAAGACGGCTCGTTCACCTACGAGTCCGTCGAGGGCGCCATCACCTACTTCGTCGAACTCGAACACGAGGGCTCGACACACTACGCGCTCGTCGACGAGGGTGAGCAACCCACGCTCGTCCTGAACGACACGATCTCGGGCGAACTCGTCGACGAGAACGGCACGCCGATTTCGAACGCCACCATCACCGTCACGAGCCAGCACGGTCCCGAAGTGACACAGGTGAACACGACGGATGGCTCGTTCACGATCGGCCCGGTCCAGCCCGATCGAATGTACACCCTCGAGATCGAGGCGAACGACGCCGACTACGAGCGGGTGGTTTCGACCGGAAACGACACGACGGACAGGACCTTCGAGTTGCCGACGCCGACGACTGATCGAGATGCGCTGACCCTCAGTGGTGGCCAACCGGTGAACCACCTCCTGCGTGTCGGGCCGACGCAAAACGGGTCCGGGCTGTTCGTCGTCGAGACGGTCTCCGTCGAGAACGGTGCCGATCGACCGTTCGCCGGCAACGTCTCCTTTGCAGTGCCATCGGACGCGGAGGTCGTCACGGCAATGGTCAATAACGAACGCACCGCGGTCAGCCGAACGAACGACACGGCGGCGGTCGAGACGATGATCAGTCCACAGGAACCGACCACCGTCGACGTATTCTATCGGCTCGAGGACCAGACGTTCGAGAAACCGGTCGGGTACGATGTCGAGCAACTCGCGATCCAGTTTGCCGAACACGACTTGAGCCAGGTCGAGGTCTCCGACAACCTCGTCGAAGCCGACGCACCGATGCCGATGGTGACGAGTACGGGGCCGCTCGAGGCTGATGATCGGATTTCGGTGAGCATCACTGAGTCCAATCAAACGGTCGCCAGCGATCAGACCGACGACGGTTCGGGGGCCGGCGAGTTCCCGCTCGGCCTCGTGAGCCTCGGCTTCGTCGCCATCATCGCGATCGGACTGGCCGCGTATCGGTACCTGTAAGCCGGTTTGCTATCGGTGAGGAACCAGCGACCTATTCACAGCGGTTGATTTCGGTCGGCGCCATTCCGCTGAACTACTGCCAGCATATAAATACAATTATCGAATACTCAAAGATGGACTTTATTATATATTATACTCCTCTTATCAAGTATAGCATACTGATTCACAGTTATTCTAGATGATAGCGAGAACGGATCGAAGTTCCCCTACCGTTCGACGACGTACTCGAACAGCGCGATTCCGATCAGGAACAACACGCCGTCGTAGACCAGCAGGAGCCGGAACCATCGCCACAGCGGCAGTCCCTCCGAAATCGCGCGTGTGAGTTCGACGCCAGCGAGCAACACCGGAATCACGAGCGGCACGAGCAACAGCGGCAACAGGAGATCGCTGAGCCGGGCTCGAGCCGTCATCGTCGCGATGAGTACGCCGGTCGCGGCGAAGCCAAAGGCCGCGAGGGCGATGACGAGCAACAATAGCGGGACCGTACCCGTCTGGATGGTGAAGTCGAGGAAAACGACGATACACCCGAGCGTGATGACTGCGACGGCCCCCGTGAACGCGGTGTTGCTCACGACTTTGCCGACGTAGATCGCCGAGCGGTCGACGGGAACGAGCAACAGGCTGTCGAGGCCAGCGTCGGCCTCTTCGACGGCGACGCTCTGGCTCACGCTGAACGTCCCGGCGAAGACGAACGCGACCCAGAGCGCACCGCTTGCGACGACGTCGATGTTCGCGAACGTGCGGGCGAAACTGAACGCGAAGATAATGACGACCAGCAGTGCGAAGACGGCTGCGGTGTTGAGTACTTGCTTGGAACGCAACTCGATGCGGAAGTCCTTGCGAGCGACCTCGAGGACGGTCCGCCAGTAGCTGACGGCGGTATTGTCGGTCATTGCAGAGTAGAGCGACCGACCGCCTCGAGATACGCGGTCTCGAACGACTGGCGGTCGAGGTCGGTCAGCGAGACGGTTCGTTCCAGCGTGCCATCGACGAGTACGAGCGCGCGGTCACAGTCGTCAACGGCCCGCTCGAGGTCGTGAGTTGCGATGACGACGGTTCGATCGTCGAACCGCGTCAGAATCCGCTGGAGATCCATCGCCGACCGCTGGTCGAGGCCGGCGTACGGTTCGTCGAGCAACAGGACCGTCGGGTCGTGAAGCACTGCCCGCGCGATCGAGAGGCGCTTGGTCATGCCATGCGAGAAGTCCTCGACGCGGGTCGAGGCGTGCGTTCGGAGGTTCACGTCCTCGAGGACCCGTTCGACGCGCTCTGTATCGACGTTTCGCAGTCGGGCGTGCAGTCGCAGGTTCTCGCGGGCGGTAAGCGTGCCGTAGACCATCGGTCGGTGGCTGACGACACCGAGTTTCGCACGAACCGCAGTCGCGTCCGGTGTCACATCGTCGCCGTCGATCCGGACGCGACCGTCGTCGGGGGCGGCAAGCGTCGACAGCAGTTGCATCAGGGAGGTTTTTCCCGCGCCGTTGGGACCGAACAACCCGACGTGCTCACCGGAATCAACGGTAAAAGAGACGTCGCGGAGCGCGGTCGTCGAGCCGAGCCGTCTCGTCACGCCATCGACGCTGATCGTCCCCATGTCGTTATGTCTGTTCGGTCGGTGGCATTTCAGTACTGTTGTTGCTGTTTCCGTCACCGCCGCCTTCGTGGGCCCGAACGGAGAGTTCGGATGCGTCGACCGAACCGTCCTCGACGGTTCCTTTCGCGACGACGATCCGACCCTCGGCCATCGTCTCGGGCATCGACCCGTCGTAGACGACGTCGACGGACGTGTTGTTATCCGTGACAGCGAACCGGATCTTGTTACCGTCTTGTTCGAGGTTGGCGACTTTGCCCTCAAGGTTGACCCACTCACCATCGTAGTCGCCGTTCTCGAGTGCGGTCGGCGTGACGAACTCCGCGGACGCGTTCATGACCGTCGTTCCGAGAACACCGAAGAGTAACAGGACGCCGACGCCGGCGAAAAGTAACTTACTCCTTCGTTTCACGTCCGAATGTGTCTGATCGGACTATTTCAATCTTGGCGTGTACTAGTGATTCCTGTTGCATTCCCGTCGGACGACCCGCTCTCGGATGGACCGGCGCGGACCACGATCCCGAAGGGACACGACCCGAACACAGGCGGCGGTCGACGCGTCGCGACCCAACCTCGGTACTCCTTTCCCGTCCGACTCCGAAGGGGCGCGCATGACCGACGACAACTCACGCGACCTGTACGACCGAGCGCTGTCGGTGCTGCCCGGCGGCGTCAACTCTGCGGTCCGTGCGGCGATCGAGCCGTATCCGTTCTTCGTCCGGAAGGGCGAGGGCGGCCACGTCATCGACGCCGACGGCAACCGCTACATCGACTGGGTGATGGGACTCGGCCCGCTGTTGCTGGGACACGACCTGCCCGAGCCGGTCCGGGCCGCCATCCAGCAGAAAGCCAGCGAGGGACCGATGTACGGCACCCCGACGGAGGTCGAGGTCGACCTCGCGGAGTTCGTCGTCCGCCACGTCCCGAGCGTCGAGAAGATCCGGTTCGTCAACTCGGGCACCGAAGCCACGACCTCCGCCGTCCGACTCGCGCGGGGGTACACCGGTCGGAACAAGATCGTCGTCATGCAGGGCGGCTACCACGGCGCACAGGAATCGACGCTGGTCGAGGGCGACGCCGAGGATCCGAAACCGTCTTCCGCGGGAATTCCACAGTCCTTCGCCGACCACACCCTTCCGGTGCCGTTCAACGACGAGGACGCGATCCGCGAGGTGTTCGAGACACACGGCGACGACATCGCGGCCGTCCTCACCGAACCGATTCTGGGCAACTACGGCATCGTCTACCCCGAAGAGGGCTACCACGAGTTCCTCCGAGAAATCACCGAGGAACACGGCTCCCTGCTCATCTTCGACGAAGTGATCACCGGCTTCCGCGTCGGCGGCCTCGGTTGCGCGCAAAGCGAGTTCGGTGTCACGCCCGATCTGACGACCTTCGGGAAGATCATCGGCGGCGGCTTCCCCGTCGGCGCGATCGGCGGCCGCGCCGAAATTATCGAGCACTTCGCGCCGACGGGCGACGTCTTCCAGGCCGGCACCTTCTCCGGCCACCCCGTCACGATGGCCGCTGGCCTCGAGACCCTCAAATTCGCCGCGGAAAACGACGTCTACGATCACGTCAACGGGCTCGGAGACCGGTTGCGCCGCGGATTAACCGATATCGTCGCCGATCAGGCACCCAGCTACACCGTCACCGGCACGGACAGCATGTTCAAGGTGATATTCACCCGCAACGGACCCGGACCGGACTCGCTCGAGGAGCAGTGCCCGGCCGGCTGTCGGCAGGACCCGACCTGCCCGCGCTACGACTACTCGCCGAAGAACGCCGCCGACGTGAAAAACGCCGAGACCGAGCGCTGGCGACGCATCTTCTGGGGGGAAATGAAGGCACAGGACGTCTTCCTCTCGCAGAACCAGTTCGAGTGCCAGTTCGTCAGTTACGGCCACACCGAAGAAGACGTCGAAGAGACGCTCGAGGCGTACACGGAAGCGCTGTGATCGGGGAACTCGCGGGTGGCGGACAGTGCCCATTCACTCCAAGATGAGCGCTTCCGTCGTCGCGTCCGCGAGCGATTCGTCGTCCCGTTCGCTCGAGGCCGCCGGGAGTTCGACCGTGAAGCGACTCCCGTCCGAACCGGTTTCGGTGAGTTCGATGCTCCCGTCGTAGCGGGCGACCAGTTGGGAGACCAGATAGAGGCCGAGTCCGTGCGTGCTCCCGTAGCTTTCGACGCGGTCGAAGAGGGAGTCGACCTTCGATTCGGGGATTCCGGGGCCGTTGTCCGCGATTTCGAACCGGACGGTTTCGGGGCCCGGTTCGACCGTCACCTCGACGCGTGGCGTCGCGGCGTCGTTGTGCTCGATCGCGTTCGAGAGGAGATTGGCGAAGATACGGGCGAGTAAGTCGTCCGCGCGGACGTAGACGTGATCCGGGATCGAGGTCTCCACGTCGATGGGCTCCCACTCGTGTTCCAGTTTTCGGACCTCGTCGGCCAGCACTCGAGCGGCGTCGACGCGCTCGGGCCGGTAGCTCCCTTCGGTCGTCTGCAGCAGTACGCGGACGTCGTCGATCACCGTCGACATGGCCTCGGACTCGTCGATGACGATCTCGAGCCAGCGACGGCTCCGGTCGTCCAGCGAGGACTCCGCCTCGAGAACCCGCGACGCGTAGCCGTTGATAATCGTCGCGGTGTTCAACACCTCGTGGCGAAGGATTCCGTTGAGGTAATCGAGATAATCGCGCTGCTCCTCGAGGTGTTCCGTCTGGAGGGCCGTCCGTTCGGCGGTCAGGGCGCGCTCGACGGCGCGGCCTTCGATGCAGCCGACGAGCAATCCGGTTCCGGCACCGAGCGCCACGGCCCACCGAGCCCACGCCCAGATCAGGGCCCACGAGCCGGTCGGAATGACGACCATGAGCGGGACGTTGACGCTCAGAAACACGGCGAGACCGCCGAGAAACCACCACGCGATACGCGGGTATCGCGCCGGCGAGAGCAAGGACGAATGGAGCCAGCGGCCTGCGTACGCGATTCCCACGAGAAGGGGAATCGTCGTTACGACCCCGACTAGAAACCCACCCTCAGTAGCTGCGGCCGAGACGAACGTTATTCGGAGCACGATTTCGGCGAGTAACACGAACGCCAATCCCGTTCCGAATATCGTCAGAGACGCCGGCAGTCGATCCGTGGCGATCGTTCTGGCGTTCTCGGCCCATTGCATACCCCGTTAGTACCAACCGGCTCGGTTAGTAGTTCCGGCCATTCCCCCTCTAACAGGCCGATAACGGCCGTTCGCGACCTGAAAAGAAAACCAATTCGAGCCGCATATGGACTGTTGGCAGTCAGTTCCGGCGCACCCGGGAACCGTCCTGCGATTGCTCCGGTAGATCGGTACAACAGACCGTCTCAGTCGTCGTCGCTAACCGACTCGAGAGACTCGCGATCCGCGATAAGCCGGTCGGCGATGACGTGACCGCTCGTCTCCGTCGCGGTCGCCTTCCGCTGGAAGAGGAGTTTCGCGCCGACGTCCCAGGCGAAGAGAACCGCGCCGGCGATCAGTAGCGTATCGCCGGGCATGCGCAGCCAGAACAGGGTCTGGATCAGCCCGCCGTTGTAGAACTCGAGGCTGCGCGCCGCGGCGTAGCTCTGGGTGAACGCGGTCTCGAGCTGGAGGAAGCCGATGGGGAGCAAGGACAGGAAGATCATCAGCGCCAGCCCGACGTTACAGCACCAGAACGACCAGCGCAGCCGGCGGTCGGACCAGTGTGCGTCGCGGGTGGTCAGCCGGAGGATGTAGACGGCCATCCCCATCGCGAGCAGGCCGAAGGCGCCGAACATCGCGCCGTGGGCGTGGGCGACGGTGAGGTAGGTCCCGGTCTCGTAGTAGCTGATCAGCGGGAGGTTGATGAAGAAGCCGATCACGCCGGCCCCGAAGAAGTTCCAGACGCTCGAGGCGACGATGAAGTAGAAGGCCGTCCGGTAGGGGAAGTCCGTCCCCGCGGTGTCCATCGCGCGATACTGGCCGAGTGCCTCGTAGAGGATGAAAAGGAGGGGAATGAACTCGAGCGTGGAGAAGACGCTCCCGATGGGGAGCCAGGCTTCGGGGAGGCCGACCCACCAGTAGTGATGCGAGACGCCGATGATCCCGCTGCCCATGACGAGCGCGGCCTGGAAGATGACGGCCTTCTCGGCGGACTTCTTGGTGAGGAGGTTCATCGAGACCAGCGTCAGCGCGATGACGACGACGATGAAGAACTCGAAAACGCCCTCGACCCACATGTGGACGACCCACCAGCGCCAGAACTCGGTGGTGACGATGTTGGTCTGGGGCGTGTAGAGGAAGCCCGCGACGAACAGCAGGCCGATCGAGCCGCCCGCGTAGACGATCATGTGGGCCAGCCCGTAGCGGGGCTCGCGGTCCAGCAGCGGTTTGAACCCGCGGGCCACGAGGGCGGTCCAGCCCAGGAAGCCGACCAGCAGGCCGAACTGCCAGACGCGGCCGATCTCGAGGTACTCGAGGCCCTCGTTGCCCAGCAGCCACCAGAGCTGGCCGTCGAAGACGTTGTTCGTCCCGAGCCAGATGCCGGCCAGCCCGCCGACGGCGACGACCAGCAATGCGCCGATCAGTCCCTTGACGTACAGGGCCTGTTTGGGCGGTTCACGACCGGTCAGTAGCGGTGCAAGGAAGAGACCGGCGCCGAGCCACATCGTGGCGATCCAGAGGATTCCGAGATCGATGTGCCAGGTCCGGGCGATCGACCAGGGTAGCCACTGGAGGATGTCGAACCCGATCAGTTCCCGGAGGCCGAAGAAGCCGTCGCGCTCGACGTAGTAGTGGGCGAGCAAACCGCCGAGGAACGTCTGGGCGGTGAAGAGGAGCGCACCGATGAGGATGAATCGCGTGCTCAACAGCTGGCTCGGGGTCAGGTCGATTTCGCTCGGATGCGGGATCGGAACGCTGGCCGCGTCGGGTTCGGGAATCTCGACGGACTGGTAGAGCCAGATCGCGACCCCCGCACCGCCGACCAGCAGCACCATCGCGATGACGCTCCAGGTCATCACCGGCCCGCCCGCGTCGTTGCCCGCGGCGGGCGAGTAGGGCCAGTCGTTGGTGAACGACGCCTCGGAGTCGGGGCGGTCAGTGTGGGAGATCCAGGCGGTCCACAGCGCGAAGTCGGCGAACTCCTCGGCTTCCTCGGCGCTGGGCACCTGTCCCTCGGGAATCCCGCGCTCGCGGTCGCCCTCGTAGTAGCGCTCGACGTACTCCTCACGGACCTGCTGGTGGGCGTAAACTTCCGCGTCGGAGTACTCGACCCGATCGGGCTGGTACCGACTCGACTGGAGTTCCTGTCGGACCTCCTGGTCGATTCCCGCCTGAACCGACGCGTTCAGCGCCGTATAGTTCTGGCCGTGGCGCTCTTGCGCGTAGTACTCGCGCATGTACTCGGTCTTGGACTCGAGCGCGTCGGCGGTGTAGTCAGTATCGTAGTAACTGCCGTGGCCCAGAATCGAGCCCTGGTTCATCAGGCCATTCTCCTGAAAGACCGCCTTCCCGGACTGGACGTCGTCGCTCGTCGCGACCGTTTCGTCGTCCGGGCCGACGATGGTGTCGGGAATCTCCGGTTCGTTCGCGTAGGAGAGCCACGCCCCGCCGCCCATGACGACGAGATTCACGACGAAAATCGTCGCGAGGAACGTAGCGAGTTGCTTTCTGGATATCTGCATGACAGCTACAACTCGAGTAGAAAGCCCCGTCAAACGGCCCGTGAATTCCGACGATCTGGAAAAGGCGGCGAACGTGTTCGTGACAGCGATGAGGTGGTGAGAACTCGTAGCCGTCACACACCCGGTATCTCTCAGTCGAGACAAACGAAGCGCGTCGCGTCTCGCCGTCGCGGACCGATCCGCCGGGCGGGCTCAGTCCGCGGCCGTGACGATCGCACCCTGGTAGCTCGCGATTTCCTCGAGGACCGCCTCACGGTCGTCATCGCCGACATCGAACTCGGCGAGCGCGTCGTCGAGGTGGGTCGCGATCGCCTGAAAGTCCGATGGGGTGATGCCCATCTCCGCGTGGACGGCTTTCATCTCGCCGCCGGCGTACTCGACCGGGCCGCCGGTGACCGAACTGATGAACTGGGCCTGGTGAGCCCGCTGTTTTTGCATGTCGACGTCGTCGAAGTAGCCCGCAACCTGTCCGTCAGCCATAACGCGATCGTAGAACTCGTCGACGACTGCTGCGATCGCGTCTTCGCCACCGAGTCGCTCGTAGAGGGTCTTTGTCATTCGATTCGATCTATCCGCCTCAAGTAGTATAAATAGCATGCCGAACGTGTGTCGCAAAAATATTGCGTGTGATACCCACACAATCCGAATTCCGTACCGGATTCAGCCTGACTCGCCACAAAACGGTGTTCGTGACAGCAGCCCTCAGTGTCGGCGGTCCACGCGACGCTCGCGTCGGACAAGCGTGCGCTTTTCAACTCGAGGCACCGACTGACTCCTATGAGAACGCACGGGACGCTGCGACTGGCGACGAGGGGGTCCGCACTCGCCCGGCGACAGGCCTCGCTGGTGAAAGAGGCCCTGGAAGACCGCCGGTACGAGGTCGAACTCGTCACCGTGGAGACGACGGGCGACCAGATCAGAGACGAGTTGATCCACCGGCTCGGGAAGACCGGCGCGTTCGTCCGCGAACTCGACGAGCGCGTCCTCGAGGAGGATCTCGACGGCGCGATCCACTCGATGAAGGATATGCCGACCGAACAGCCCGAGGAACTCGTGACCGCTGCGGTTCCCGAGCGAGGGGAGCCGGGCGACGCGCTCGTCACGCCCGACGGGGCGACGCTCGAGGAACTGCCCGCCGGCGCGACCGTCGGCACCTCGAGTCTGCGCCGGCGCGCGCAACTGCTCTCGGAGCGGGCGGACCTCGCGGTCGAACCCCTGCGCGGGAACGTCGACACGCGCCTCGAGAAGCTGCTCGCACCCGCCCTGCAGGACGAACACCAGGAGCGGACGGAAGCGGACAAGGAGCGAAAGGGGAACACGGGGAACGACGATTTCGAACCCGAGTACGACCGCACCACCGACGAGTGGTTCGACGACCTCTCGGAACTCGAGAAGGGCGCGCTCGGTCGAGAGATCGAGACATCGTACGACGCGATCGTCCTCGCGCAGGCGGGCCTCGAGCGCAGCGGGCTCGCCCACTACGTCGACTATCAGGAGCTACCGACGTCGACGTTCGTCCCGGCACCGGGACAGGGAGCGCTCGCGGTGACCGCGCGGGACGGCGAGACGGCCCGCGATATCCAGACCGCGATCGACTACCCGCGAAGCCGCGCCGAGACGACCGTCGAGCGAACGATTCTGGCGGAGCTCGGCGGGGGCTGTATCGCGCCGATCGGCATCTACGCGCTCGTCCAGGGCGAGCACGTCCACGCGACCGTGAGCGTCTTCGACCGCGACGGCGAGGAATCGGTGGCCGCCAGCCGAGATCTGCCGGTCGAAACCCACGCGGAGGCCGCCCGCGAGTTCGCGCGGGATCTCGCGGACCGCGGCGCAGCCGAACTGATCGAGGGGGCTCGCGATGACGCCGAGAGCGACGACGACGGTGTCTCCGAGGAAGATAAACCCGAGGGGAAGTAGGTAGCGAGTAGCAAATGTCAGGACCCGATATCGAGGCCGACCCCGGCACCGTCTACCTCGTCGGCAGCGGCCCCGGCGATCCCGACCTCCTCACCGTCAAGGCGAACCGCCTGCTCGAGGAGAGCGACGTCGTCCTCCACGACAAGCTTCCCGGCCCGGAGATCATCGAGACGCTCCCCGAGGACCGACGCGAAGACGTCGGGAAGCGCGCCGGCGGCGAGCGCACGCCCCAGTCCGAAATCAATGAGCGACTGGTCGAACTCGCCCGCGAGGGCAAGTCCGTCGTCCGGCTGAAGGGCGGCGACTCCTTCGTCTTCGGCCGCGGCGGTGAGGAGGCCGAGTATCTCGCCGCCCACGAGGTTCCCTTCGAAGTCATCCCCGCGGTCACCTCGGCGATCGCCGCGCCAGCGGTAGCCGGCATCCCGGTCACGCACCGAGATCACGCCTCCTCGGTGAGCTTCGTCACGGGCCACGAGGATCCGACGAAGGAGGAGTCGGCCGTCGATTGGGATGCGCTGGCAGCGACCGGTGGCACCATCGTCGTTCTGATGGGGGTGGGCCGGCTTCCGGACTACACCACAGCGCTGCTCGAGGCCGGGATGGCCCCCGAGACGCCGGTCGCGCTCGTCGAACGGGGTACCTGGCCCGGCCAGCAGGTCGCGACGGGCACCCTCGAGACGATCGTCGACGCCCGCGACGAGGCAGGTATCGAACCGCCCGCGGTGACGGTGATCGGCGACGTCGCGGGAACGCGCGAGTCGGTCGTCGACTTTCTGCAAAACGACTACGGCGCGGCCGCCGACGAGACGGCCGAGAGTGGGGACTGAGCCGATGAGCGACGCACCCACAGTGGCTGTTTTCCGGCCCGACGACGATCGCCTCGAGCGAGCCGTCGCCCTGCTTGCGGAGCTCGGCACCGAGCCGGTCACGGATCCGATGCTGGCCGTCGAACCGACCGACGCGACGCCGCGAACCGACGCCGAGTATGTGGTTCTCACGAGCAAGACCGGAGCCGAACTCGTCTCCGAAGCGGGGTGGGACCCCGGCGATGCGACCGTCTGTGCGATCGGGCCTGCGACGGCCGATGCGCTCCGAGAGGAGGGGTACGCGGTCGATATCGTTCCCGAGGAGTTCACCTCGAGCGGTCTCGTGTCGACCTTAGAGGAACGGATCAGCGGCGCACGCGTCGAGGTCGCCCGCAGCGATCACGGCAGCCCGGTGTTGCTCGAGGGGTTCGAGGACGCGGGCGCGTACGTCCATGAGACGATTCTCTACCGGCTGGTCCGTCCCGAGGAAAGCGGCGAATCGGCTAAGCTGGTCGCCGAGGGCGAACTCGACGCCGTCTGCTTCACCTCGTCGCTGACCGTCGAGCACTTCCTCGAGGCCGCCGCAGAGGCGGGCGTTCGGGAGGACGCACTGGCGGGACTCGCAGACGCCGTCGTCGGCGTCATCGGCGAGCCGACGGCGGAAACGGCAGCCGAACGGGGGATCGACGTCGACGTGGTACCCGACGAAGCGACGTTCGACGCGCTCGCCCGGGAGACCGTGGCGGCAACGTCGGCGCGCGAGCCGTAACGATATCTGGAACCCCGCTTTTTTCGCCGCGTCTCACTCTTCGAGCAGTCGGACGGCGAGCAGGGCCGGGAGTGCAAATCCGAAGGCGTTGACGCTCCCGTGCCAGCGAATCATCTCGGGGATCGTGATGAGCGACGGCGTTCCGGGAAGCGAGGCGGACGCGAAGGCGAGCGCCAGCGCCATCGTCCAGCAGATCGACAGCGCGGCGACGGCGAGCAACAGTCCCGGCAGTCGCGTCACGGCGGGAACGACGTCACGGAGGAGGCGGATCGCGAATCCCGCGACGGCGATCGTGAAGGCGATGACTGCGACGGCCTCGACCAGCGGGGAGAACGTGATCCCGACCGCGATCAGGAGGATGCCGACGACGATGACGACCGTCGCCGCGGCCGTCGCTCGTCCCGTGATCGCCGCCGGGAACGTTCCGTCGTCTCCCGTCAGAATTCGACCCGTCAGGCCGACGACGAGCGGCAACGCGAATCCGGCGTAGTGGAAGTGGACGCCCGTCAGAAGGACGATAATCGGCGCGAACCGGAGACTGACACCGGCCGCGTGCATGCAGAGAAACGTGGCGGCGACCGGCACGTACAGCAGGCCGGCGTCGATCGCGAGTTCGGGAAGCGGACCGCCACCGCGGGCGGTGAGCCGCCCGAGTCCACAGAGCGCGATCGCACCGGTAACGCAGAGCCACGGGAGGGTGAGCGCCACTGCAACGAGCGACCCCTGCGGCGCGGCGAGGGCGGCAACGAGCGCCAGCGCGGCCGGGCCCTGCCCGACGACGGCGGCCCGATACGGAACCGTCACAGCAGTCCCGTCTCGAGGAATCTCAACCACACCGAAACCGAGCGGGACGAGGACGAGCGTGGCGAGCGCCACGTACAGCGTTACGGGAGCGATCGGAACCGTCCCATCGATCGTCCCGGCGACGAGTCCCAGCCAGATGACGCTACCCGCTACCGCGCTCAGGTCGGTGACGCGCCGACCGGCGAATCGAGGGCGAGGGCGGGGGCAGACACTCGTCGACGGGGCTGGCTCTCGAGCAGCGGTTGGCTCGCGATCACTCACGCGTTCTCACTCGGCAGGTCGATTCCACCGAGGGCCGACGGCGGCGCAGCGTCGTCCTCGAGCGGTCGAAACTCGGTCTCGAACGCGCCCTGGTATTCGAAGACGGTTCCGACGACAGGATTGGTGATCGTGGCCGAAACGCGAAACCGGTTTTCGCCGTCGTCGTACCAGTCACGAAGGTGGCCGTCGGCCGAGAACGGAGGGGGAACCTCGAGGTACCGTCCGCCGATCCGAAGCCACTGCGTGCCGATCGAGAGCGCCAGCGCGCCGTCCTCGGCCGAGATGTGGAGATCGGTCGCGACGCACCCATGCCGCCCGAAGAGGTCGGTGAGACAGCCTCGAGCGGGGTTCCATCGGAGCGTATCCACGAACGTCCGGGGTGGCGATGTCTCAAAGCGCCGGCGAAGGACGAGCGCTTCGGTGCCCTCGTCGTCGACGAACGGCTCCGTGACGATCGTGAACGGAACGTCGGCCCCCCGCTCTGGGAGGAGGAAGTCGTCGAGCGTTCCGAGCCAGAGGGCCGGCACTGCGAGGGGGCTCCGATCGAGTTCGTGCATGCGGCCGACGCCCACCGCCTCGCGGCCCGCGCCTGACTCGAGGCCGTACCGATCGCGGACGCGGGGATGGAGCGTCCGCCACGCGTCGCCGACCTCGCGCTCGAACAGTCCGGTCACGGCTGTTCCTCCGTTCCTCCGGTGAACGCCGCCAATCGGTCGGTTTCAGTCCGTTTCGGAATCATGTCTCGATTAGTTTCATGTCGCTATCGATGCTTGTCGGCCAGATACGCCGACAGCGTCCGGAGCGATTCCGGCGACACGCCGAATGCCGTGACGTCGTTGTCCGTGGTCGTGTTGTCCAGCCCCAGCACGCGATACTGGTCGCGGCCGAACGGGACCCAGGGGATGGGGTCGACGAGGATCGCCGCGATCGCGGCCAGCCCCATCGGGATCGGCACGACGGTTCCCCCGCCACGAATCCGGCTGACCGTCTCGGCGAGCGTGAGCCGTTCGGGCCCACCGATCTCGTAGCACTGGCCGATGTGGCGGTCGTTCTCGAGGCCGTCCGCGAGCATCGGCGCGAGGTCGTCGACCCAGATCGGCTGGAGCCACGTCCGTTCGCCGCCCGGCAACAACGTGGCCAGCGGCGGTGATATCCGTTCGACGAACGGGATGAACGCACAGCCGTCGCCGAAGACGACCGACGGACGGTAGATAACCCACTCGAGGTCGGCGTCGCGGACGACGCGTTCGGCCCGCCGCTTCGCTCGGAAGTAGGCCGTATCGACGCCCGACTCGACACCCAGTCCGCTTAGCTGGACGAACCGCTCGACCCCGGTTCGTTCGGCGGCCGCCACGAGGTGACGGGTGCCCTCGAAATGAACCGCTTCGTGGCTCTGCCCTCGCGACTGGACGTGTGAGGGAAGCGCGACGAGGTTGATGACCGCGTCGTGACCGTCGACGAGTTCCTCGAGGTCCGACTCACTCACGTCAGCGACGGCTGTCTCGACGGCAGCCGGGAGCCCGTCCGCATCGGGCGTCCGCGATGCTGCTGTAACCTCGTGGCCGCGATCGACCAAGACGCGACACAGCGCCCGACCGATGAATCCCGAACCGCCCGCGACCAGGACGTCCATACCGGCTTTTTTTTTATCATGGGATTGTAACTGTACGGTTCGCCGAACAGAGACGGTGATCGGGACGACGGACCGAGGAACGACGGCCCGGCGGGCTATTTGAACCTGGGATTCGAACGGGGGATCGATGTGCCGATCCGAACGGACTCGAGCGATCGCGAACCGAGCTACTCGCCGGGATACACGAGCCGAGATACCGGACCGATGAACGGGAGCCGTCGGCGGTTTCTGGCAGCGACGGGAACGGCAGTGGCCGGTGGCTGTAGCGCGCCCGTCGTCGAACGGGGCGCAGTCGACGATCGCGAACGCACCGAAACGACGATCGGGTTCGCCGGCGATACGATGCTCGGACGGGATCTCAACGGGCACTACGGGCGAGACGACGTCGATCCCGCGTCCGTCTGGGGCGACCTCCAGCCCCGGCTCGAGTCACTCGACGGCGTCTGCTGTAACCTCGAGTGCTGTCTGTCGAGGCGGGGTGACCCGTTCCCCGGCCGGACGTTTCACTTCCGAGGCGATCCCGGCTGGGCCGTGCCCGCACTTGACGCCGGGAACGTTCGGTTCGCGTCGCTGGCGAACAATCACGCGATGGATTACGGAGCGGTGGCGCTGACCGACACGATCGATGCGCTCGAGGCGGCGGGCATCGATGTCGCGGGCGCCGGTGAGTCGCCAGCGGCGGCTCGCGAGCCGGCCACGTTTTCCGTCGGCGCTGTCGACGTCGCCGTCGTCTCATTTGCGGATCGTTACGTCGGCTACAGCGCGACCGACGACCGGCCCGGAATAGCCCATATCAAACCCGATCCGGCGGATCCCGACACCCAACGGATCGTCGGGGAGGCGATCGAGCGCGCGCAAGCCAACGATCCGGATCTGCTCGTCGCGTCGGTCCACTGGGGGCCAAACTGGGTCGAACGTCCCAGCAAACTGCTCGTCGATTTCGGCCACTGGCTCGTCGATCGGGGCGTCGACCTCGTTCACGGCCATAGCGCCCACGTCGTTCAGGCGATCGAGCGCTACGGCGACGGAGTCGTCCTCCACGACACCGGCAACTTCGTCGACGATTTCGGAATCAAAGGCGATCTGGGCAACGACCGAAGCTTCCTCTTCGAGGTCACGCTCGAGGGTGGGCGTCTCGAGGAGATACGGCTCGTCCCCATCGCGATCGACGACGGCGTCTCTCGCGCCGGCGAGGACGAGGCGGCCTGGCTCCGGGAGACGATGCGCGCTCGGTCCGCTCCGTTCGAGACGACGTACGAACGGGACGGCGACGGTCTCGTCGTCTCGCTGTGAACCGTTTCGTTCCCGGACGGACGAGCGGGACGATCCGCGGGTTTATGGGCGAAGCCGCCCCATCATTCCTCGATGGCAGGGCCGGTTCCCGAACTCGAGGATCGTGCGGTAGCGTGCGCCGAGTGGCTGTGCGAGGCCGATCGCGTGCTGCTCGCCTCGCATATCGACGCCGACGGACTCACCAGCGCGGCGATCGCCGCGAAAGCCCTCGAGCGGGCGGAAATTCCGTTCGAGACGGTCTTCGAGAAGCAACTCGACGAGGACGCGGTCGCCGACATCGCGGCGACCGACTACGACACCGTCTGCTTCACGGACTTCGGGAGCGGCCAACTCGAGATCATCGGTGACCACGAGGACGCCGGCGACTTCACCCCGGTGATCGCGGATCACCACCAGCCCGCCGACAGGGAGACCGAGTACCACCTCAACCCGTTGCTGTTCGGGATTAACGGGGCCTCCGAACTCTCCGGTGCCGGCGCGAGTTACGTCCTTGCACGTGCGCTCGCGGACGTTTCCGACGGTAGCTCAGATCCGTCGGTTGCGGCCGACGGTGGTGAGCAAACCACGGGTTTGCGAACCTCGTCGGAGCAGCGCTCCGACGGTGGCACCGTTACCGCGTCGGGAGCCGCAAACGCCCGCGCCGACAACTGCGATCTCGCCGCCCTCGCGGTCGTCGGCGCCGTGGGCGATATGCAGGCCGCTGGCGGCGAACTCCACGGCGCGAACGCGGCGATCGTCGAAGAGGGCGTCGACGCCGGCGTCCTCGAGACGGGCAAGGACCTCGCGCTCTACGGGAAACAGACCCGTCCGCTCCCCAAACTGCTCGAGTACGCCACCGACGTTCACATCCCAGGCATCTCGAACGACTCGAATGGCGCGTTGCGGTTCCTCGACGGCCTCGACCTCGAGTTGAAACGCGACGGCGAGTGGCGGCGCTGGTCGGGGCTCACCAACGACGAAAAGCAGACAGTCGCCAGCGCGCTGGTCCGGCGGGCCGTCTCGAGCGGCGTCCCCGCGAAAAAGATCGACCAGCTCGTGAGTACGGCCTACGTCCTCAGCGATGAGCCCGTCGGCACCGAACTCCGGGATGCCAGTGAGTTCTCGACGCTGCTGAACGCGACGGCCCGCTACGAGCGGGCCGACGTGGGGCTCGGCGTCTGTCTCGGTGATCGGGACGGCGCGCTCGAGCGCGCCCGACAGCTCCTGCGCGAGCACCGCCGGAACCTCTCGAACGGTATCGATCTGGTCACTCGCGAGGGGGCGACCCAGGAGGAACACGTCCAGTGGTTCCACGCGAGCGACGAGATTCGCGAGACCATCGTCGGCATCGTCGCGGGAATGGCGATGGGCAACGCAGGGATCAGCCGCTCGAAGCCGATAATCGCCTTTGCAGACAAGAACGAGGAAGCGGTCAAGGTCTCCTCGCGTGGCACCCACTCGCTCGTCCGGCAGGGACTGGACCTCTCGGCCGTGATGGGCGAGGCTTCTCGAGCCGTCGGCGGCGACGGCGGCGGCCACGACGTCGCGGCGGGTGCGACGGTTCCGAAAGGAAACGAAGAGGCGTTTATCGAATGCGCCGACGAACTCGTCGGCGAGCAACTCTCCTAACGACTGTCTGGCGGGTCGCGGGTGCGTCGGAACTGACGGAGCGTAGTCCGTCTGAGGGCTGGACCGGGCGCTCTGTCGCGCCATCGTAGCGCTCGCAGAAAAGCCACCCCTCTCGGAGTTCGCTCGCCTATTGCATCTGCAGTAACTGCGCGTGCAGCGTCGTTCCAACCTCGAGGACGTTCGCTTCATCGACGAAGCCCTCCTCGACGGCGAGTTCGACGGCGCGGGTGCCGACGATGTTGGCGACGGCAGCCCGTGCGAGACTCTCGACGACCGCGTTCTCGTCGACTTCGTCGCCGCCGTAGAACTCCTCGGTAACGGTCAGGGAGAGCTCGCCCTCCTCGAACGTCTCGCCGAGGACCTCCTCGTCGCAGACGGCGACCAGCACCCCCTCCGCCGTCTCTCGCTCGTTGACGATCATTCGATTACTCGAGTTCCCACTCGCGCTCGTCCTCGTCGTCATCTTCGGTGCCGAGATCGGCGACGCCGAGATCGTCCAAGCCGATGTCGCCCTGTCGCCGGGGCGGCGACTGGCCTCCCATCCCGCGACCGCCGGCTCCGCCACCACCGCGACCGGCTCCCGGACGGCCGCCCGCTCCGCCCTGCCCCTGTCCGAGCATCTCCTCGCGGTCGTCCATCATCTCCTGTTCGGCGTCTTCGCGCATCCGGTTTGCCTCCTCGGCGATCTCTTCGGCCTCGTCGAACTCGCCGAGTTCCTCGAGGATCTCGGCTTTCGTCTCGAGCACTTTCGCGTTGCGCAGGCCGAGTCGGATCGCGTTGTCGACGCAGTTGAGCGCCTCCTCGGAGAGCCCGCGCTCCGAGAGGAAAAAGGCGCGGTTGAACCAGCCCGCGGCGAAGCGCTCGTCGATCTCGATGGCGCGTTCGGCGTGCTCTAACGCCTCGCTCGTCTGGCCGAACTCCCAGAGCGCGTAAGCGAGGTTCGTCTCGGCGGTCGCGGCGTGCTCGCTCTCCTCGTCGATCCGCAGGGCCTCGCGGTGGGCCCCGATTGCCTCGTCCCACTCCTCGAGTTCGCCGTGGGCGACGCCCTTGTTTACCCACGCTTCCTGTGCGATCCCGTCGTCCTCGGCGAAGTGAGCGGTCCGATCGAAGGCCTCGGTGGCCTGCTCGTAGCGATTGATCTGCATGTAGTTCAGGCCGACGTCGAGCAGTTCGCTCGCGTCGACGTCGTCCTGATCGATGTTGTGTTGGTCTAACGTGTCGGTGACGACGCGGGAGTCGACGGGGTCGACCTTCGACGGGTCGACGCCGAGCTCCGGCGGGTCCAGGTCGAACTCCTCGTAGGGATCGCCGAACCCCTCTCCCTCGGAGAAGCGATGGTCGCGATCGTCGTCTCGGTCAGTCATTGCTGCAAATTGGCGACGACGACTGTTAAGGGCTGCGACCCGGGTATCGACGGTGTTCCGAGAGCGCCGAACGCCCCTCAGAATGTGGCTCTCAGACTCGTTTGCCGAGGCGTCTCGTGACTCCCCGAAGGGACTGCGTTACTTCCGCCGGGTGCGGCAGTCCGAGCTGGTACCGGACTCGATCCTGTCGCTTGAGCGGGTCGAAGACCGCGGGCTCTCTGAGCTCCCAGACCTGCGCACGACCCCGTCCGCCGTGTCGATCGAGGACGGCGTTCGCCGCGCGGCGGCCGGCCTCGTTGGCCGACTCCATCGACGCCAGGTCCGAATTCGTTCGCACGTAGTCGCTCGCCAGCGTCAGGTTTCTGATGGCGACGTCGGCCGGCGGTCGATTCCGGAGCGACCCGACGGTGTTGATCAACAGCGGCGAGCGGTTTTCGACCCCAGTATCCGTTTCGACGATCGAGGGATCGAGGAACCAGTCGACCAGCATGTCGTCCCGCAGCCGCCGGTCGGGTCCGTTCAGGTGGGTCTTCAGCTGCGCCCAGATCTCCTCGGCGATCTCTTCGCGCGTACATTCCCTGGCCGGTTTTTCGTGGTCGATTCCCGGCGTGTCCCAGTCGGAGGCAATCACCGAGAGAACGCCCTCGACCGCATCGGGGCCGCGACTCTCGAGGTCGTACGCCGTCCAGAACTGGCGCTGTGAAATCGAGGTCAGCGCCCACGGTGCATCGGCGTAGACCTGGTGGCCGCGGCTCAGTTCGACGTTCTCGGTGAGGTAGAACTGGATCCCGTTCATCCAGGCCGTCTCGAGCCACCCGATCCGTCCCAGTTCCGGTGCCGCTCGGCGCAGCTCCGGCGTGAGAACTCGGGGGGCGACTTCGACCGGGACGGCCAGCACGAACTCGTCGGCCGTGACTCTCGTCCCGCCAGCCAGCTCGGCGCCGGTAACGCGTCGCCCATCGAACGCGAGGCCCTGCACGGGGGTGTTCGGCCGGAACTCGACGCCCAGTGTCTCGAGATGGCGAACCCACGGATCGATCCAGGCCTCGTTCGTCGGCGCGTTCAGCACGCGCTCGGTCGGCTCGGTCGGATCGAGCTGGCCGAACAACAACTGGAGATAGATGGTGCCGACCGTCCGGGCGCTCCCGACCTGTGGCCGGAGCGCGACGAGCGCCTGCGTGGTGTACGCGACCCGGTCGCGAAACGCCTGCGAGCGGTTCTCCGCGTCGATGAACTCCCACCAGGAGATATCGTCGAGTTCGCCCTCGCGCCGGGACTCGCAGGCGGTCAACAGGTACAGCAACCGCTCGAGCAGAAAGCGAACGTCCTCGCGGGGTAGATCCTCCGCGAACGCGGGGCGAAGGGCCTCGAGCCAGCCGCGGATCGTGTCGGGGGTGCGCGTCTCGGCGATGCGACTCGGGCCCGTCGAATTCGCGATCAGCGTCGCTTCGGTCTCGACGAGGTTGTCCGCGACGGTGCCGTCGCCATCGGGGATCCGTTCCATGGTCTCGACGACGTGCCGGTAGAACGCCGGAAAGAACCGGAAGCCGTGTTCGCCCTGGAGCGCATCCGGATCGTCTCCGATCGGCATCGAGCGTGCTTTGCCACCGAAGCGGTCGTTGGCCTCGAAGACGGTCACGTTGAACCCACGCTCGGCGAGTTCGTGGGCCGCGGTGAGGCCGCCGATCCCGCCGCCGAGGACGGCTACGTCGGTCATTGAAGTGTTCTGGTCGCCGATGTATATAACGAGCGTCCCTCCCTACGAACCGGTCGGCGGCCCGACTCCCTGCGAACGAGGCAGTCGAGACGAAAGCGGCGCGGCCATCAGTCGTCGACGGGAGCCTCGAGTTCTTCGAGGACGGCATCGGTCGTCACGACGTCGCCGTACTTGGCGTCGATGTCGAAGAGGTTCGCACGGTGTGGTCCCTCGGCTCTGTCGCCGACGGCATCGGCGGGGACGATCGTTCGATAGCCGTGCTGGAGGCTGTCGACTGCAGTCGCGCGAACGCAGCCGCTGGTGGTCACACCGGCGATGACGAGGGTATCGACGCGGTTGGTGGTCAGTTCCGATTGCAAGTCGGTGCCGAAGAAGGCGCTGGCGTACTTCTTGAGGATGACGCGCTCGTCGTCGAGCGGTGCGATTCGGTCGTCGACCTCGACGCGTTCGGTGCCGAGTCGGAGTTCCCTGAGCGCGGGTACTTTCTCGATGAACACTCCTGCATCGCCGTAGGACTCCTCGAACGCGACGGTGGTGAAGTACCGCGGGAGATCGAACGCTCGGAACGCCTCGAGGAGGCGTTCGGTTTGCTCGAGGACGTCTTCGACGTCTGACCCGAGATTCGAGTCCGGATCGGTGAAGGCGTTGATGAGGTCGATGACGACCAGTGCCGGTCGCTCTCCCATCCCGACGGTCTCGCCGAATTCTCGTTCGTCGTAGTGGTCTTCGGTGGCTTCGATCCAGTCCATAAATTGTGTCTGTCAGTTCGTTCTGAGTCTGTCGGATGCGTTCCGGGTCTGTCAGGTGATTCCCCGGCTGTCTGATGGTTCCGAGAGCAGTCGTTGGCCAGTTCAGTTGTGACGGTCGTCGAACTCGCGGCGTTCGGCGGCGATCCGATCGGCGAGTTCGCCCTCCTCGGGCAGAGGGCCGTAGTCGAACTCCTCGAGGTCGTCTCGTTCGTCGCGCCCGGTTTCGCGCGCCTCCTCGGTCGCGGCCCGATCCACGGTTCCGTCGTCGCCAACGATGACGCCGTACTCCTCGCGTGCGGCCTCGGTGGAGACGAGTCCCTGCCGGATCTCCTCGGCGACCAGTTCGGGATCCCGCTCAAGCGGATCGCCCAGTCCGCCGCCGCCGGCGGTCCGGAAGATCAGTTTGTCGCCGGCCGAAACGGCGACGTTTTCGACTTTGGAGGGGAGTTCCTCCTCGGTCCCGTCGGTCCGGACGAGTCGTTTTTCGCTGGTCTGTGCGTGTTTCCCGCCGTCGACCCCCCACGGATAGGTGTGTGCGCGATCGTCCTGGAACGTGATCGCGCCGTTCTCTTCGAAGGTATAGACTTTCGTGATGCCGTGTCCACCGCGGAACTCTCCCGCACCGCCGGTGTCGGCGCGCGTGCTGTACTCGTTGATAGTGAGCGGGTAGTAGGCCTCCTGAAATTCGGCGGGAACGGTTCGGAACAGCGGCCACCAGGAGTGGCCGTCGAGGCCGTCGCCGCCCGGCCGAGCGGGGATGCCGCCGTAAAGGATCTCGAGCATCTGGAAGTCGTTCCCCTCGGAGTCCGTCCCGGCGTACACCAGGTTCGGCGAGGTGCCGTAGCTGCCGGCGACGCTGAAGTCGTCGATGAGCTTCGAGAACGTCGCCTGCAGGACGTCGAACTGGCGGGCCATCAGCGGCAGCCGGTTGCCCAGTGCGGCCGGGAATTCCGGCTGGACGACGGTCCCCTCGGGCAGGTTGACCTCGAAGAGATCGTAGTAGCCGTCGTTGAACGTCAGTAGCGGGTCGAAGGCCATGATGAGGAAGACGCCGGTGAACATCTTGAACATCTTCTCGTTCAGCAGGAAGTTCACCGTGCCGGGGACCTGCGCGTCGGTCCCCTCCCAGTCGAGGTGGACCGTATCGCCCTCGCGGTAGATCTCGAGGTGGAGCTTGATCGGGCCGTTGCCCATGCCGTCGTCGTCGACGTAATCCTCGAAGGTGTAGCGTTCGCCCTCGGGCACGAACTCCCGGATGAGGTCGATCATTCCGTCGCGGGTACGGTCGAGGATGGCGTCGCACCCCTCCAGGTAGGTCTCCTTCCCGAAGCGGTCACAGAGTTCCTGCACGCGAGCTTCGGCGGCGGCCGTCCCGGCCGCAAGCGCTTTGATGTCCGCCTCCGCGTGCTCGGGAAGACGCGTATTGTGCGCGAACGTCTCGAGGAGTTCGCTGTCGAACTCGCCTTCCTTGTAGAGTTTGACCGGTGGGAGACGCATACCCTCCTCGAAGATGGTGGTGGCCTGGACGGGCATGCTGCCGGGCGTCTTCCCGCCGACGTCCATCAGGTTCCCCCACTGGCTGCCGAAGCCGACGAGATCGTCCTCGTAGAAGATCGGTCGGAGCAACAGCATGTCCGGCGTGTGCGAGACCGCACCGGCGCACATGTAGGGATCGTTGGTGGCGATGACGTCGCCGTCGTTCAGCTCGTCCCAGCCGAACGGCGCGTTCTCGATGATCGTGTCGATCGCGCTGCCGAACTGCCCCATCACCATCCGGCCGTTCCGGTCGGCGATGAGGGGAAACTGATCCGACTGTTCCCGAATGACTGGGCTGATGGCCGTCGTCTCGAGGACGCGATCCATCTCGTAGCGCGTGTTCGAGAGCGTGTTTTCGATAATATCGAGGGTCGTCGTGTCGATATCGTGGTCCCCCACGAAGTCGGGCGTGGCGTTTGCGTGCTGGCTCATTTGGAATCACTCCGCGTTATCTCGAGGTTCGCGTACCGATCGACCGTCGCCGCGTGATCGGGCTGGACGACGACGGTCGAGTCGTCGTCGGTGACGATCGCCGGCCCGTCGATCACGTTCCCGGGTCGCATCCGTTCGCGGTCGTAGATCGGCGTGTCGTGGGAGGCATCGTCGAAGAAGACGTCCTGTGTCCCGACTCGTGCGTCGCTGGCGTCCTCGTCGCCGAGTTCGCTCGCTTCGAGCGTCACTCCCTGCATGGTCCCCTTGCCGATGACGCGGAGGTTTGCGATCTCGAGTGGCGCGTCCAACGAGAAGCCAAAGCGCTGCTCGTGGCGCGCCTCGAAGTCGGCTTTGATCGCCGCAATGCCGTCCTCCGTCCGGAGGGTCGACACGTCGATCGGGATGGACATCTGCACGTCCTGCCGGTAGTACCGGCAGTCGGCGTAGTACTCGAAGGCGTGGTTCTCCTCGGCGACGCCCTCGGACGCGAGCCAGTCGGTCGCCTCGTCGTTCAGCTCCTGATACGCGTCGTACACTGCCTCCCCCTCGACGTCCTGATCCGTCTTCAGGTAGGTTTCGGAGAACTCGTTCTGAACGTCGCTCGTCAGGAAGCCGAAGGCGCTCATGACGCCCGGCCCCGGCGGGACGATCAGCGGGTACGCGTCCATCACGTCCGCCAGCGCGTTGGCGTGCATCGGGCCGGCACCACCGAAGGCGACGAGACCGAAGTCGCGCGGGTCGTAGCCGCGCTCGACGGAGACGACGCGGAGCGCGCTGTACATGTTCTCGTTGACGATGTCGAGGATCGCCTGGGCGGCTTCCTCCACGGTACTGCCGCGTTCGTCGGCGACCGTCTGGATCGCGTTACGGGCCGCATCGCGGTCGAGGTCCATTCGACCGCCGAGCTGGACGTTCGAGGGAATGCGACCGAGAACGACGTTCGCGTCGGTCACGGTGGGCTCGTCGCCCCCCTGACCGTAACAGGCCGGCCCCGGATCGGCCCCGGCGCTCTCGGGGCCGACCTGGAGCGAACCGGACAGCTGAACGCGAGCGATGGAGCCGCCGCCCGCACCGACCGTGTTCACGTCCACGGCTCGGGATTTGAACTCTCTGTAGCCGACTTTCGTCTGGCGCGTCGTCCCCGGTTTGCCGTCCTCAACCAGCGAGACGTCCGTCGAGGTGCCGCCCATGTCCAGCGTGAGCACGTCGGGTACCCCCTTCTTCTCGGCGATGGTCGCTGCACCGACGACGCCGCCCGACGGCCCCGACAGGGCGAGCTCGACCGGCCGGTGTTTCGCGGCGCCGGAACTCATCAGCCCTCCGTCGGAGCGGACGACGTTCATCTTCGCCGTCGAGCCGGCGTCCTCGAGCGAGGCGTCGAGGTCGTCGAGATAGTCGATGACCTGCGGTCGCGCGTAGTCGTTGATGACCGTCGTCAGCGTCCGTTCGTACTCGCCGTACTCCGGGACGATCTCTGCGGAGATCGAGACCGGAAGCTCCGGACACTCGTCCTGAATGACGTCCCGAACCTGCCGTTCGTGCGTCGGGTTCAGGTACGAGTTCAGGAGGGCGACGGTAAGCGACTCGACTCCCGAATCGGCGAGTTCTCGAACGGCGGCTCGTACCTCGTCCTCGTCGATCGGCTCCTGTTCGTTCCCCTCAGGTGAGTCGATTCGCCCGCCGACGCTCCGCGTGTCGACGAGATCGGCCAGCGGAGCCGGTTTCTCCATGTCCATCCACCCGTAGAGCGGTCCCGGCGTCCACGCTCGAGCCAGGTGGAGGATGTCCTCGTGCCCCTCACTGGTGATCAGACCGACTCGCGAGCCGGTCTCTTCGAGCAGCATGTTCGTTACGACGGTCGTGCCGTGGAACAACAGGTTCAGATCGCTGACGGTCGTGCCGGCTTTGTCGACGGCTTCCCCGATTCCGTTGATCACGCCCTCCGACGGGTTCGACGGCGTAGATAGCACCTTGTCGATCGTGAGTTCGTGGGTGTCCTCGTCGAAGACGATGACGTCAGTGAACGTCCCACCCACGTCCACTCCTAAATTGTGTGGCATTTGTTATCGTACGTGTTCCAAAACCACAGCACCTCGAGTAAACGTTCTCCCGACCAGTGTTGGCTGTTTATGTGGCTCCTTGCTTCTCGAGCGAGACCGCGACGAGAACCGGTGCGCTCTCGACTGACGTTCTTGCCGAGGATAGTGTTCAACTCGTCTCGAAGCGGTGGCTTCCGTGTTTCCTGGTTCTGGTTTTCCGACGCGTCCCGCCCCGACTGGTCCGACAGGGTATATAAATAGCCAACACTGGGTGGACCAACTGTCTTTGGTCGACGCGATGTAGCACATCGAAATGACAGCACGAGAACGAACGGGTCCGCTCGATGGGCTCCGCGTCATCGACATGTCCGGGATGATAAGCGGTGCGTTCGCGACGACGATGATGGGCGATTTCGGCGCGGATGTCGTGATGATCGAACATCCCCAGACCGGTGATCCGATCCGCGAGTGGCCCCAGAAGACCGAGAGCGGGGAATCGCTCGCCTGGAAATCGCTGGGTCGAAACAAGCGGTGTATCACGCTCGATCTCGGTTCCGAACGCGGTCGCGAGATCGCCCTCGTCCTGATCGAAGACGCCGACGTCGTCTTCGAGAACTTCCGTCCGGGGACGATGGAGCGGTGGGGACTCGGCCCCGACGACGTTCACGACGTTAACGAGGAGGCGATCATGGTTCGACTCTCCGGCTACGGACAAACGGGCCCGAAGTCCCAGAAACCGGGGTTCGGGACGATTGCGGAGGGTATCTCCGGCTGGGCGCACGCGAACGGCTTCCCCGACCGCGAACCGCTCTTGCCCCCGATCAGTCTCGCGGATCTGACGGCCGCGCAGTTCGCCCTGCAGGCGACCATGATGGCGATCTTCGAGCGCGACATCGGCCGCGGCGGAAGCGGTGAGGGACAGGTCATCGACGTGTCGCTGACGGAACCCCTCTGGCGGCTGTTCTTCGGCGAGGTCGAGGCCTACGACCGGATGGAACACGTCCGCGAACGGACCGGCAACCAGCACCCGAGTACGGCCCCGCGGAACATCTACGAGACCGCCGACGGGCACATCACCATGTCCGCTTCGAACCAGAAGATCTTCGAGCGCGTCGCCGAGGCCATCGACAAGCCCGAACTCGTCGACGATCCGCGATTCGAAGACAACTCGGCCCGCGTCGAGAACAACGAACCGCTCAACGCGGCGATCGAATCGTGGACGAAACAGCGCACGACCGCCGAGGCGACCGAGACGCTCGAGGCCCACGACGCCATCGTCGGTCCCGTTTACGACATGGCGGATATCTTCGCGGACGAGCAGTTCCAGGCCCGCGATAGCTTCGTCGAGGTCGAGGATCCGGACATCGGATCGATCAAGACGTTCGCCCCCGTCCCGAAGTTCTCCAGAACGCCGGGCGAGGTGGAGTTCCTCGGCCCGCAACACGGTGAGCACAACGAGGACGTTTACCGGGGCGAACTCGGGATGACGGCCGAGGAGTACACGGAACTGAAAGCGGAGGGAATCATCTAGATGCAACTGAACGACGTGACGCTCCGGGAAGGCGACCAGATGCCCGGACGGGAGTACACCGCCGAGCAAAAGATCGAGTGCGTCCGTGCGCTCGACGACCTCGGCGTTCCGTTCGTTCAACCGGCGTTTCCAGCGACGGGCGAGAAGGACAGGTCCGTCGTCGCGGAACTCAGTGGCACGACCGACGCGGAGATCATCGCGCTGGCGCGGGCGCTCGAGCGCGACATCGACGCGGCGGTCGACGCCGGTGCCGATGTCGTCGAAACGTTCGTCTCGGTTTCGGACAGACACCTCGAGCACCTCCTCGGGATGTCTCGGGCGGAGATGCTGGCGATGCTGGCCGAGGCGGTCGACTATATCTCCGATCGCGGCGTTACACCGCACGTCACGCTCGCGGACGCCTTCCGAACGGATCACAAAGCGCTGATCGAGGTCTTCGAAACGATCCCGAACGTCCCGTTCGTCACGCTCGCAGACTCCGTCGGCGCACGGACGCCCGCGACCGTCTCGTCGACCCTCGATCGACTCTCGGACGACGTCGACTTCTCGCGCGTCGGCGTCCACTTCCACGACGATATGGGCTGTGGCACGGCGAACGTCCTGACGGCGTACCACGCCGGCGTCCAGAAGGCCGACGTGAGCGTCGCGTCGCTGGGTGAACGGGCGGGGAACAGTTCGCTCGAGGAAGTGGTCGTCGCCTGTGCCGTCGATCTCGGCGACGACCTCGGCATCGAGGCAGACGAACTCGTTCCGGTCTGTCGGACCGTCCTCGAGACGCTCGGGGAGGAGTACGGCGACCGAAAGGCGATCCTCGGCGAGGCGATCTCGGAACACGAGTCGGGGATCCACACCGCCGCGATGCTCAGCGATCCCGCCACGCTCGAGCCGTTCGATCCCGCCGCCTTTGGCGGTGAGCGCCGACTCGTGTTCGGCACGGCGACGGGGGACGATGGCGCGCGCAAACTCCTCGAACGCGCGGGTGTCGAGACCGACGACGAGACGCTTTCGTCGTTCAAATCGACGTTGGCCGAGCGCGGCCCGTTCGATCTGGACGAGGCGCTGACCCTCGCGACGCGGGAGTTCGGTGACTGAGAGACGATCGGTCCGCCGCTCGAGCCGTTACTCGGCCCTCCACTGGTCGGTCGTATTTAGGCAAGGGTTATGTCGTGTGGATGGGTACCATACAGATACCGACCGGTACCGATGTTTCAAGCCGAAATACACCTCCAACAGGAGAAAGCGTGCGTGCTCAACGACTTCGCGGAGTACTTCGACACGTCGTTCGACGTCGACATCGAGGAGCTCCACGACCATCTCGTGACGTTTACGATTCGGATGGAAGAGCCCCGCGACGAGTACGTCGAGTTCTTCACGGACTCCGAGCAGGTCGAGCACGTCGAGCAACTCGACGAAGCGAACTACCTGATCACGAAGACGTCGTGCGGTGCGTACTCCGCCATCGACCGTAACCACGGCGTCCTCCGACGACAGAGTCGCGTTCTCGCGAACCGCCGCGTCTACACGGTCCTGTTCTTCCGCCGGGAGGACCTGCGGGCCATGATCGACGATTTCAGCCGGATCGGCACCGTCACGCTGGGCAAGCTTACGGAGTTCAACAAGTCGAAATCGATGCTCACCGACCGGCAACTCGAGGTCGTCACGTGCGCTCTCGAGGAGGGATACTTCGAGTGGCCGCGGCGGATCAGCAGCGAGGAGCTCGCCGACGAACTGGACATCAGCCGGACGACGGCGCTCGAACACCTCCGCAAGGCGCAGTCGAAGCTCCTCACCAGCGCCATCGAGGAGAACAACCACCTGCCCGACCGCGCTGAACCGTAGGGACCGATACCGGTCGGTCGACAAGAGACTCTCCGTTCGGTTCGTTCCACACACCGAACGTGAACGTACCACTCCGGCACCGACCGCGTTCCACTCCATCGTCGACCGAAGCCACACGTTCAATATTCGCTCTCTCGAAGCCCTGCATATGCGACTGTTCGTCAGCGTCGACCTGCCCGACGACCTCGCCGAACCGGTCGCCGACCTGCAAGCCGAGTTCACCGAGGCCAGCGGACTCAAATTCACGGACCCCGAGCAGGCCCACATCACGATGAAATTTCTTGGCGATGTTGAGGAGGGTCGGTTACCCGCCCTCGAGCGAGCGCTCTCCGCCGCAGTCGCGGACGCCGATATCGACGCCGTCACCGTCCGCTACGGCGGACTGGGGGTCTTCCCGAGCCTCGAGTACATCAGCGTCGTCTGGCTCGGCGTCAAGGAGGGCGGCGACGAACTCACTCGACTCCACGAGGCCATCGAACACCGGACGACTGCGATGGGATTCGACGCCGAGGATCACGACTTTACGCCCCACGTCACGCTCGCGCGGATGGAACACGCCGGCGGCAAGGAACTGGTACAGGACCTCGTCCGGGAGCGCGATCCGACCATCGGCGAGACTCGAGTCGACGAGATTCGACTGACCGAGAGCACTCTCACGGACGAGGGGCCGGTCTACTCGACGGTCGAATCGTTCCCCCTCGAGTGACGCCGGTCCCGATCGAGACCGCCCACGCCGGTCTGGACCGGTCGGCGGCGGCACCCGCTTCCACGGCACCGGCTGCTGAAACCGGGGGCGGTTCTATCGCCACGACGGCAACGACGGTATCGAAAACTGGACCGACACGACCGAACGCAGCGTGACGACGTGCGAGGGCGTAACGCGCCTTCTCGAGCGGCGGCTCGATACCTCCCACGCCTCTCGTTGCGGGTTCGTCGCGGCGGGTTCGGTTGCGATCGGGGAGCGATTCGCGGTGATCGATCGTCTCGCGAGTAGCTGTCCGCGGTATCCCTGCAAGATGGACAAGATTTTAAGCCACCGCGGGCTACGTCCGGCTACTATGGGTAAGAAATCGAAGGGCAAGAAGAAGCGACTTGCCAAACTCGAGAACCAGAACAGCCGCGTGCCGGCCTGGGTTATGATGAAGACGGACATGGACGTCCAGCGCAACCCGAAGCGACGCAACTGGCGGCGTAACGACACCGACGAATAACGATGAGTGCAACTGATTTCGAGGAACGCGTCGTCACCGTTCCGCTGCGCGACGTCAAGAAGGGGGCCAACCACGAGGCCGCCGACTACGCGATGCGACTCATCCGCGAACACCTCGCGAAACACTTTGCGGTCGACGAGGACGCCATCCGACTGGACCCCTCGATCAACGAGACGATCTGGTCGAACGGTCGCTCCAACCCGCCGCGAAAGCTGCGTGTCCGCGCAGCCCGCTTCGACGAAGAGGGTGACGCCGTCGTCGAAGCCGAGGTCGCCGACTAAACTTGCAACGCCTCGCCTTCGCCGGGTCGGCGTACGTCGGTGTCTTCGCCCGTGCGACCGACTCGTGCGTGCTCGTTCGCCCGGACGTCGATGACGACGTCGTCGCCGACCTGACCGACGAACTCGAGGTGCCCGCCGTCCGGACGACCGTCGGCGGTTCCTCCACGGTCGGTGCGTTAGCAACCGGTAACGAAAACGGTCTCCTCGTCAGTTCGCGTGTCCTCGAGTACGAACGCGAGACGCTCGAGGAGGAGATCGACCTCCCCGTCGCGGAGCTACCGGGCAGTATCAACGCCGCCGGCAATGTCGTCCTCGCGAACGACTCCGGGGCCTACGTCCATCCGGACCTGCCCCGCGAGGCGGTTCAAATCGTCACAGACACCCTCGAGGTGCCCGTCGAACGCGGCGATCTCGCGGGCGTTCGCACCGTCGGCACGGCCGCGGTGGCGAACAACACCGGCGTGCTCTGTCACCCGAAGGCGACCGACGAAGAACTCGACGCGCTCGAGGATGCCTTAGACGTTCGCGCCGACGTCGGGACGATCAACTACGGTGCGCCGCTGGTCGGCTCCGGTCTGATCGCCAACGATGCCGGCTACGTCATTGGCGAGGACACGACCGGTCCCGAACTGGGCCGGATCGAAGACGCGCTGGGCTATCTCGACTGACGGTCTCGCTTTCCTGCCGTTTTCACCGTCGTTCGAACCGATGTAACACGACCTCGCTGTCGTCGTCCCACTCGAAGTTCTCGTGGGCGCGCTCGAGGAGGCGTTCGTACGCCTCGAGGTCTTCCATTCCTTCTGCCTGGGCGTCTTCGTCGGTCAGATCGCCAAGCGTGCGTTCGCGGACCGTAATCACGTCGAAGGTCGTTCCGTCGATCGTGAACGTGTCCCCTTCCTCGGCGTACTGGTGGCCGCGGTGGATCTGGGTGATCGCGCCCTCGAGGGCCTGACGCTGCATTCGATCGCTGGGTAACAGGTCGCCGGGATTGCGTTCGCTCATGCACTTTAATTGGAGTCCGCTCGATAAAACCGTTAACCCGTCACTCGTCGGCCAAACAGCGGCTGCATCCCGTCTCTCGCCCCGTTTTGCTGGGTTCGGCTGTCCGGACTGGAAGGGAAGATTCTTCCGACTCCCTGCCGGATGGTGATGTATGAGTCAATTTACGGTCAGTGGTCGGTTCAAGAGCCGCGACGGCTTCGCGGAGTTCGAGACGACCATCGACGCCCAGAACGAGAACGTCGCCCGCGAACACACCCTCTCCCAGTTCGGGAGTCAACACGGACTCAAGCGGAGCGAAATCGAGCTTGACGAGGTATCCGAACAATGAGTCAGCAGCAACTCCAGCAGCTGTCCCAGGAGCTTCAGGAGATCGACGAACAGATCGAGGGCCTGCAGGCGAACATCGAGGCCGTCCAGCAGGAGAAGACCGAGGTCGACGAGGCCATCGAAGCTATCGAGACGCTCGAGACCGACTCGACCGTACAGATGCCCCTCGGGGGCGGCGCGTATCTTCGAACGACGATCGAGAACATTGACGAAGTGATCGTCGAACTCGGTGCCGACTACGCCGCGGAGTTCCAGGAAGGCGACGCCGTCGACGCCCTCGATAACAAGAAAGACCACCTCGACGACCAGATCGAGGAGCTCAACGAGCAACTCGCCGAACTCGAGACCGAGAGCGAGGAACTCGAGCAGCAGGCCCAGCAGCTCCAGCAGCAGGCGATGCAACAGCAGATGCAGGGGATGGGTCAGGGCCAGCCCGACGAGTAACGCGCCGTAGGGACTTTCATTACCCATGTTCGATAACCTGAAGGACAAGCTCGGGAGCTTCCGCGAAGACGCCGAAGAAGCCGCCGAGGAGAATGTCGAGGAGGTCGACGACGACGAACTCGAGGACGAGACGCTCGAGGAAGGCGAGGAACTCGCGGCCGTCGGCCCGGACGCGGAAGCGGCGGCCTCGACGGACGCGGAAGCCACCGATACTACTCCCGAACCGACGGACGTCGAGACGTCTGAGCCGGCAGCCACGGCGACGGCTGACGTGGAGCCGGACCCGGACGCAGAATCGGAGCCGGACGCGACGACCGAATCCGCCACTGCTGACGCGGCCGAGTCCGCGGGACAGGAGCCGGCGACCGAACCCGAACCCGATTTCCTCGAGTCCGACGAGTCCGATTCGGTCGCGGACGAGGCGGTTCCCGATGCGGAGCCGGCCGAGACGGTGACTTCCGACGAGGAATCGGCCGTCGACGGGGACGAAGAAGTCGACGGGAACGAGGAGGAAGACGCTAACGGGGACGGAGATGCCGACGACGGCGGACGGACTGGTCTCGGTGCCAGAGCGAGATCCCTCTTTACGGGGTCGTCTGACGACGACGAAGCGGACGAGGCGACCCCTGAGGCGGAGCAGGCCGCTGGGGCGACGCCGGACGAGGAGCCGACCGAGACGGCGGCGTCCGCCGGGGAGCCGGCCGTCGAGGAGGACTCGGCCGATGTGACGGCCGCTGACGAGGAATCGGCCGTTGACGAGACCGAGGACGCCGATGACGGCGGCAACTCGACCGGATTCGGCACGAAGGCCAAGTCCCTCGTCAAGGGGAAGTTCGTCATCGAGGAAGAGGACCTCGAGGGCCCGCTCTACGAACTCGAGATGGCGCTGCTCTCGAGCGATGTCGAGATGGGCGTCGCCGAGGAGATCCTCGACAACATCCGCGACGAACTAGTCGGCGAGACCCGGACCTTCACGACCTCGACGGGCGCAGTCGTCGAGGAGGCGCTGCACAATGCGATCTACGACGTGATCAGCGTCGGACAGTTCGACTTCGATGAGCGGATCGCCGCTGCGGACAAGCCGGTCACCATCATCTTCACCGGCGTCAACGGTGTCGGAAAGACGACCTCGATCGCCAAGCTGAGCCGCTACTTCGAGGAACGCGGCTACTCGTCAGTGATGGCGAACGGCGACACCTATCGTGCGGGAGCGAACGAGCAGATTCAGGAACACGCCGACGCCCTGGGCACGAAGTGCATTAGCCACGAACAGGGCGGCGATCCCGCCGCAGTGTTGTACGACGCCGTCGAGTACGCCGAGGCTAACGACGTCGACGTCGTGCTGGGCGACACTGCGGGCCGACTCCACACCGACGAGGGCCTGATGGATCAACTCGAGAAGATCGGTCGCGTCGTCGATCCCGATATGACCCTGTTCGTCGACGAGGCCGTCGCCGGGCAGGACGCGGTCAACCGGGCCCGTGAGTTCAACGACGCGGCAGAAATCGACGGCGCGGTTCTGACGAAAGCCGACGCCGACTCCAACGGCGGCGCGGCCATCTCGGTCGCGCACGTCACCGGGAAGCCGATCCTGTTCCTCGGTGTCGGACAGGGGTACGACGATCTGGAACGGTTCGATCCCGACGAGATGATCGACCGGCTGCTGGCCGACGAATAGGCTGCTGGCCTGCGATCATCGACTTCTCAGTTTGGTACTATTTCAGAAGACACTTATTGACCGTCTGAGATCTTTGCGTATGAACCGCCCTCGGTCTCGACGTGCGCTCCTCGCGTCGGTTGTGACCACGGCGGCGGTCGCGACGGGCGGTTTCGAGCACGTATCGAACGCCACAAACAGACCGCCGCTCGAGTCGGGAACCGTCCCCGCCGACTGGTACGACTGTCAGTCAGTAACGCGTCCCGAGCCGGACACGCCGACGGATGACGGCGCGCTCACGCCTCGCCCGTATCCGTCACTTCCGTGGGGGAGCGTGTCCGAGGAGGCGAGCGATTCGTCGGACCGATCGCCGCCGTTGCTGGTGGACGGCGCAGCCGAGTACGTGACCGAGTTCGAGCGAGCGTACCGACGGAACGCGTTTATCACCCAGTTCGGAAACATGACGCGGACGTTCGATCTTCGCCGCAGTGGCCATCGAACGGCTGCGATCGGATCGTCCACGAACGCGGACGCGGTCATGGTGGCGCTCCGCTACGACCTGACCCTGGGAACCCACCTGTCGGCCGCCGATCCGCGCGACGAGTGGGATATCCGTGTTACGTACTACATTGACCAGAACATCGTTCTTCGGGCGCGATACGACGGCGTCGCCGAGAATCTGTCACTCGAGCCCGACCCGCGGCGGCAGGGAGAACTCGTGGCCTGTTTGAATTAAGCGGACGGGATATCTCGTCGGTGAGTGATCGAACCGGACCGACGCCGCGATCACGGATTGTCGGATATAATTGCCGCTATTATCGGCGGGCCGTCGCTGGTCTCGGCTCGAGTCGGTTCGTATCGAACTGTTGGCCGTCCGTTTCCGACTGGTCCGATCGTCCGTCGCCGCACGTTGAGGCAATATTTACTGGAGTGGCCGACCCACGTCATGATTCGCCGAGTTACGGGGGTGTATAGGGGTGGGGTGTCATTACCCGCTACCCAATGGCCCTTCACGATAGTATGCAAGGTCGAGTAGCTGCCGAGACCCCTCGGCGCTGGTGGTTCGCGTGAATACAACAGAACAATACAAGCAGAACAAACACCCGCTCGACGTTATCGACGACGTCTACGACTACGCCGACGAGGAGCTTTCCTTCGAGGAGATCGAGGAGCGCGCCGGCGGCGGCGAGTGGGAGCGCCTGAAGTGGGCCGGGATGTACGCCCAGAAGCAGGAGGGCTACTTCATGATCCGGACGAAAGTGCCGGGCGGGAAGCTCACTCCCGAGCAGGCCGAAGTGATCGGCGAGGTCACCGAGGACCTCGCGGTCGCCCCCGAGGAGTACGGCGGCGAAGAGCAGAACGAACTCTGGGGAGACGCCTATCTCGACATCACGACCCGTCAGGACATCCAGAAACACTGGATCCGCGTCGAGGACGTCCCCGAGATGTGGAACCGCTACGACGAGGTCGGCCTGACGACGGTCCAGGGCTGCGGTGACTCCGCCCGGAACGTTCTTGGATGTCCCGCGGCCGGACTCGACGATCACGAGTGTTTCAACGCACAGCCGGTCATCGAGGCTGTCTCTGATTTCTTCACCGAGAACCGCGAGTACGCCAACCTCCCACGGAAGTTCAAGATCACGATCACCGGCTGCGCTCACGACTGTGCGCAGTCCCAGATCAACGACGTCGGCCTCGTTCCCGCGAAAAAGGAGATCGACGGCGAATACCTCTACGGCTTCCACGCCCGCGTCGGCGGTGGCCTCTCCGACGGCCCGCGAATGGGTTCGGAACTCGACGCCTTCATCAAACCCGAAGACGCCGTCGAGTTCTGTCGCGCCGTCGCCCAGACGTTCAAGGAGATCGGCGACCGCAACAACCGCGGTGTCTGCCGCATGCGTTACCTCGTCGAACAGCTTGGCCCCGAGAAGTTCGAGGAGGCCGTCCGAGACCGCTGTACGATCGACCTGCCGACCGGTGGTCAGAACCTGACCGTCGGCTATCAGGGCGACCACGTGGGCGTCCACGACCAGAAGCAGGACGGGCTCAACTACGTCGGCTTCAACGTCATCGCCGGCCGGATGGGCGGCGACGAGTTCGCCGCGGCCGCCCGCGCCGCCGAGAAGTACGGGACCGAGGACGCCTCCGTGCGCCTCGCGACCGACCAGAACTTCCTCGTCACTCACATTCCCGACGAGAACGTCGACGACCTGCTCGCGGAGCCGTTCGCCCAGGAGTACAGCCCCGATCCGGGGCCGTTCTCCCGCGGTGCGGTCGGCTGTACGGGCAACGAGTTCTGTAACTACGCCATCATCGAGACCAAAAAGCGCACCAAGCGCTGGGCCCGCGAACTCGACGAGCGCATCGACGTGCCCGACGATATCGGGGCCATCCGGATGCATATGTCCGGCTGTTCCGCGTCGTGCGCCCAGCCCCAGATCGCCGACATCGGCTTCCGCGGCGAGACCGTCAAACTCGAGGACGAGGACGGTGACGACATCGTCGAGGGAATGGACTTCGGCCTCGGCGGCTCGCTGGGTGCCGACAACGAGTTCCTCGATTGGGTCCAGAGCGCCGTGCCCGCCGATTCCGTGATTCCGGCCCTCGAGCAGCTGTTCGAGGCCTACTCCGCGGATCGCGCCGACGGCGAGAAGTTCTACGAGTGGTGTCGCGGCGTCGACAACGAGCGACTCCGACAGATCATGCAAGGGGCGGACGCGCCGGTTGCACGAGGTGTTGCTCATGGGGATTAATAACGAGGACGAGCGAAGCGAGTCCTCGGAGATGCGAGCGGGAGCTGCGGGGACCGAGCGGAGCGAGGGCTCCGACGATGCGAGCGATGAAACCGCGAGCGTGAAGCGACACGCGAGCCGCGACGACGAGCGCCGATTTCCACGCGTTCCCGATTCGAGCGACGATGACGACGCCGTGATGGTTCCCGAAGCCAGCGGTGGTGCGTCCCGCTCTCGAGAGGATCACGCTCGAGAGGGGGCAATTCGTACTGACGGCGGCAGCGGTGCCGGCGACGCCAGCAGCGACGATAGCTGCTCGCCGAACACCTGCACCTGCGGTGAGAAGACCGGTACCGACGCCGAACCGGAAACGCAGCCCGTCGCCACCGACGGCGCAGGCGTCGCCAACGTCGACGAGATGGGCGAACTCGGCGACCTCGAGTTCACCGAGCCCGCCGAGAACGTCAGCCAAGACGTCGACAACGGCTCACCCGATACGCGTGTCGGGATTCCCGATGGCGTCGACCTCGAGACCCCGGAGTACTCGATCCGCTCGCGGATGAACGACATCGAGACGCCGGACGAGAAGACCTGGTTCATGGAACTGGACGAGGCGGTCATCGACGAGGGTCGCTGTATCCAGTGTGGGACCTGTGTCGCCGCCTGCCCGTCAGACTCGATCGGCATCGGCGACGACGGCCATCCGGAACTGGTCAAGATGTGCACCGGCTGTTCGATGTGTTGGGACTTCTGTCCCCGCGGCGGCCTGCGCTACGAGCGCCAGTGGAAGATCACCGGCGGCGAGGACAACGTCAAGGGCGCCGGCGACCCGATCACGGAGTTCTCCGCGAAGGTCGAGGACGACTGGACCGATCAGGCCCAGGACGGCGGCGTCGTTACCGGCGTCCTCGCCACGCTGCTCGAGGAAGGCGAGATCGACGGCGCGCTCGTCGCGACCGAGAGCGACGAGCAAGAGTGGAAGGCCGAGAGCTACCTCGCGACGACGACCGAGGAGCTCATCGCGAACGCCGGCACCGTCTACAACCAGACGATGGCGCTGGGCAACCTCGACCTCGAGCGCTGGGAGCACAAGCTCCCCGACAAGTCCTGGGACGAACTCAGCATCGCGATCGTCGGCACGCCGTGTGAGATCGAGGGCATCCGCGCCCTGCAGGACTTCGAGTGGGACTACCAGGCCCAGAACGAGGGGATCCGCGCGGTCGACTACACGATCGCGCTGATGTGTACCAAGAACTTCAACTACCACAGCCTCATGGGCGAGCAGCTAGAGGAGCAACGCGGCATCTCGCCGTCGGAGATCGGCAAGATGGACGTCCTCAACGGCAAGATGATGGTCTACGACCACGACGGCGAGATGATCGTCGAGGAGGACATCGAGAACTTCCACGACGCCGCCCTCAAGGGCTGCGACGAGTGTGCCGACTTTACCGGCTTCTGTTCGGACATCACCGTCGGCTCCGTCGGCTCGAGCGACGAGTACTCAAGCGTCATCATCCGGACCGAGCAGGGGATGAAGGCGTGGGAACTGACCGAGCCGAACCTCGACTACCACGACCTCGAGGACAAGTCCGCGGTCGGCAAACTTCAGGGCTGGGACAAGAAGAAGGCCTTCGAGAGCCTCGAGCGTCCCTTCGACCCCGACGCCCCGCGGTTCATCGAGTACACCGACCACGCCGAGAACTACGGCACGGCGCTGAACCCTCACGATCAGGGTCACTGACCGACATCGCCGCGCAGCTACTGTTCTCTGCTATTGCGTTCGACGACACTATTGTACCAACTGAAACGATTCACACACCGATTGCACAGCAGCCATGCGATCGGGTATGCAGTGACGTTCAGTGGCTCCTATCACTCTCGAGATTTCGGTCCACTACCGTTTCAGGCTAACTTATTTATGCCAGATAGTGCTAGACATTACCACACTTGCGAGGTCGCATAGCGTGAATGAGCTCCCAGATGTAACGTGTCCCCGTTGCGGTGCATCGACGGTGTACGGCGACCCCGCAAGTGTCTCCATCCCTCCTATTTCTTAAAATACAATCCAGATGTGGTACGAGCCTATAGTAGCCCTTCGAGCCAGCGCCAGCGAGAGCGCTGATTGGGACCCTCAGAGTATCACACCGGACTGCAGTATCGCGATCAGCACGGTCAGCACCGGGATCGCCAGTAGGGTCGTCAGGAACACGCACGTCGAGACGTATTCGGTGACGAGTACGCCCTCCGAGCGGGCGCTGCCGGCGAACTCGATGACGAGGATCAGCGGCGTCACGGCGGCCGGCATCGCAGTCTCGAGCACGAACACGCGAGCGACGGTCGGGTTCTCGAAGCCGATCAGAAGCGCAATACCAAGCCCGACGACGGGTGCGACGCCCATCTTGAGCGCCGTTGCGGGCCAGGCTCGAGAGACAGCCGATGCGGTGTCGGCCCGCGCGAGCTGGATACCGAGGATGAGAAGCATCAGCGGGATCGACGCGTCGCCGACGAGCTGAAGTGTTTCCATCGCTGCCGTGTCGGCGGGCGGGACGATATCCAGCGCTCGCGCGAGCAGTGCCGCGATAACGGCGTAGGCCAGCGGGATGTAGAACACGCGGCGAACGCCCTCGAAGCCGGCGGAGCCGCTGCTCCGGGAGGCGACGTAGACGCCGACGGTGTACATCAGCACGGACTGGACCGAGAGGAAGAGGACGGCTGTCTGGCGGCCGACCTCGCCGAACGCGAAGTCGGAGACGGGGATGCCGAGGTTCCCCGAGTTACAGAAAATCGCGACGAGCACGAGCGCGCTCAACGCCGGCTCTTCCTCACCGATAGCGCGACCGGCGACCTCGGCGACCCCCCACATCGTCGCGGTGAAGAGACCGATCCCGACCGTGACTCGCAGCAGCGTCGCCGCCTCGAGTTCGGTGACTGCGAGGCTGTGGAAGACCAGCGCGGGCGCTAACACGTAGACGACGGCCGTGTTCAGCGGCTCCGGATCGATCTCCTTGACCGTGGCCAGCACGTAGCCGACGGCCGCGATAGCGACGATCGGGCCGATCGCGGAGCCGAAGATACCGAGGAGATCGGCCATCAGTCGGCGCTCGACCTCGCAGTGGGCTGGCGACTCGAGGGACCCAGCGGCCGGGCAACAGTCGCGTGTTGCATTCGCAGCCAGATACTCCCTGCGCCTGATATGGGAGTTGCGATTCCGCTACGGTGACCGCGTACGCTCCCACAAATGATCGGCAACGATGGTGGTCCCGCGCCTCGAGGATGTTGGCTCAGCCACCGGCTGCCGCTCGTTGTTTAAGTACTTCTGGTCACAAGATCAAGATACGACGGGAGAACGCACTTCTCGGGTACCACTATTCGACAGTCACAACGGTGTGCGTCTCGTGATCGGTCGGTTCGACTCCGATCCGAGTTCAACTCTGACTTTAAGTACCTCTAGTCACAAGGTAGAGCTATGACGGGAAGCCGTCTTCTCTACGTATTCGAATTCGATAGCGACGGCACTCGGCGCTGCTGTCGTTCAGCTGTCGACTGACTCCGAACTGGCGTTCGTTCTGTCAGTGCCTCGTCCGAGAACCACGACCGACGGTCAAACGGCGGCGCTGGTATGGAGTCCGAACACAACGACGCACTCGAGTCGATTCAGCGGACTTATTTCGGGAACGCGGCAATCTCAACCATGGCATCCGACGTGCTCATTCGCGTTTCGACCCCGGCGGATGCGGCCGCCGTCCGCGATATCTACGCGCCCTTCTGCGAGTCGACGGCGGTCACCTTCGAAGAGACCGTCCCGTCGGCGGCCGAGGTAACCGATCGAATCGAGTCCACCCTCGAGACGCATCCCTGGCTCGTCTGCGAGGTCGACGGTGCGGTCGTCGGCTACGCCTACGCGAGCCGACTCCGGAAACGTCGTGCCTACCAGTGGACAGTAGAACTCTCGGTGTACGTCGCCGATTCGGCCCGCGGATCAGGCGTCGGCCGCGCGCTCTACGAGTCGCTGTTCGCCGTCCTCGAGCGACAGGGAATCCGCGACGCCTACGCGGTGACGACGGTTCCCAACCCCGAAACCGAGCGGTTCCACGAGCGGCTGGGGTTCGAACGGCTGGTCGACTTTCCGGGAATCGGCTACACGCAGGACGAGTGGCAGGACGTGGCCTGGTGGCGACGGCCGCTCGCCGAGAAATCTGCCGCGCCCGAGCGACCGCGCCCGTTTCTGGCGGTCCGCGAGGACGACGACTGGGAGTCGCTCGTTCGGGCAGGTGAGGACGCGCTCGAGCGATTCTGATTCCAGCCGTCTCGATTCCACCTCTCCTGACACCGGTCGTCCCGCCGACTCAACAGCCCAGTCGATCCGCCAGCTCCCCGAGCCCCTCCGTGATCAGGTCCGGCTCCGCGCCGAAGGGCTCCCAGGGGTTCCCCTTCCGATCGAGCCAGACGCCCTGCATCCCGGCGTTGATCGCGCCCTGCACGTCGAACCAGAGCGCCGAGACGTGGACGAGTTCGTCGATCGGCGTCCCCGTCCGGCCCGCGGCGTGGCGGTAGAGATCCGGGTCGGGTTTGAACGTCTCGAGTTCGTCCGCGCTGATGGTATCGACGAGGAGGTCCCCGATTCCAGCGTGGTCGACCATCGACTCGAGCATTTCCGGATTTCCGTTCGAGAGGACGTACGTGTCGTAGCCGGCCCCGTGTAATCGCTCGACGCTCTCCCGGACGTCGTCGAAGACCTCGAGTTCGTGGTAGACCTCGAGGATTTCCTCGCGTTCGTCGGCGGAGAGGTCGATCCCGTGGGCCGCGAGGGCGTAGGCCAGCGCGTCGCGGTTAATCTCGTAGAACGTCTCATAGGCCTCGAGGTGGGTCGCGACGAGCGTATACTGCATCGAACGCTCCCGCCAGGCCTGCGAAATGGGGGTTGGATCGTCGATCTCCGCGTGCTTCGCGAGGGCAGCCGCGGTCGCATCGACGTCGACGAGCGTGCTGTAGGAGTCGAACGTGACAGTCCTCACGCGGTCGGAATCGAACGCCATGGCGACTCCTACGTCGCGGAGCGCTAAGAACGTGGGCCGTTCGTTCCGCCACCGAATCGGTCGAACGGCGGTTCGAGACGGCTACCTGACCGAAGCCGCTTAGTGCGAACACTGACTAATACCCTCCATGAATCTCTCGAACTGGCGGACCTACTTCGTCACGCAGGCGTCGCTGTCGGACGACCGGACGACGCTCGATATCGTTCGCGCGGCCGTCGACGGCGGCGTCGACGCTGTCCAGTTGCGCGAGAAAGAAACAAGCGCTCGCTCGCGGTACGAACTGGGGCTCGAACTGCGCGAACTCACGGCCGAGGCGGGCGTCGACCTGCTCGTCAATGACCGGGTCGACATCGCGCGAGCGATCGACGCCGATGGCGTCCACGTCGGCCAATCGGACCTTTCGGTCGGGGTCGCCCGCGACCTGCTCGGTTCGGATGCGATCGTCGGTTGTTCGGCGTCGACGGTCGCGGAGGCGCGGGAGGCGGACGCCGATGGGGCGGACTACCTCGGCGTCGGGGCCGTTTACGGGACTTCCTCGAAGGACATCGACGCGGACAAGGACGGAGTCGGTCCGGAGCGAATCGCCGAGATCGCCGACGCGGTCTCGATCCCGATCGTCGGCATCGGCGGCATCACGGCCGACAACGCTCGGCCGGTCGTCGAGGCGGGCGCGGCCGGCGTGGCCGTGATTAGTGCGATTACGGCGGCTCCGGATCCGGCGGCCGCGACCGAGTCGCTGACTGCCGCCGTCGAAACGCCGAAGGCGATCGATACCGGAGGACAAGGGGAATGAGCGTAACCGACATCGACGCCGGCGACCTCGCGGAATCGGTTCGGACGGTTCGAGAAACGGAACCGCTCGTCCAGTCGCTGACCAACACGGTGACGATCAACGACGTCGCGAACGTGACCCTCCACTGGGGCGGGCTCCCGGTGATGGCTGACTCGTTCGGCGACGCCGGCGAGATGGCCGACCTTGCGCGTGCGGTCCTGATCAACACCGGTCAGGTGCCCGACGGCCGCGTCGAGGCGATGCACGAAGCCGGGAAGAAGGCGAACGAACGGGGCATTCCGGTCGTCCTCGATCCCGTCGGCGTCGGCTCGACGCCCTCAAGGGAGGCGGTCGCCGAGAGCCTGCTCTCGGTGATCGACTTCACCGTGATCAAGGGCAATTACGGTGAGATCAGCGCGCTCGCGGGCGTCGAGGCCGAGGTCAAAGGCGTCGAATCCGTCGGCGACTACGAGACGATCGAGCGGACGGCCCGCTCGCTCGCTGAGTCGACCGGTGCCACCGTTGTCGCCTCCGGCGTCGACGACGTCGTCGCGGACGCCGACGGCGCAGTCCGGCTCACCGCCGGCCACGAGATGCTCGGCGAGGTCGTCGGCACCGGCTGTATGCTCGGCGTGACCGTCGCGACCTTCTGTGGCGCGCTCGAGGACGCCCGCGAAGCTGCCGTCCACGGAACGCTCGCGTTCGGGCTGGCCGGCGAGCGCGCGGCCGACATGGGGTATGCGGGCCCGGGCAGCTACCGGACGAACTTCCGCGACGCTGTCGCCGGCGTGACGGGTGATACTGTCGCCAGTCTCTCCCTCGAGGACCGACTCGAGCAGGTGCGCTTCGAGCAGGTGCGCTGACCCGGCTGAATTGTGCCGGTCACCGTTCCGATAGCCAGACCGTATTGAAACCGTTTTAGTACCTGCTGGTGAATAGGAGCGTATGGCTCGAGACGAACTCCAACGCACGGCCGAATCGATCGAGCAGGCGGCCGATGCGACGTCTGACGACGAGGTGCGGGACCGACTCCAGACGCAGGCGGCGAAATTCGAGGACTACGCGACGGCCGATCACGGCCCGGATCACGGCCAACTCGCGCGCCACGAACACATTCTGAACGAGATAGCCGACGATGAGGGCGGCGACGTCGCGTCGAACCTCGAGGACGCGCTCGCGTCGATCTCCGAGTTCCGGTCGGACCTCGAGGGCGTCTAAGGGTTTTTGCGGGTTTCGGCGGCTCGACGGATCTGTCGTACCGATTCTCGCCGAGCGATTTCTGGAATCGGTTCGTTCGGTGTGCGTTGTTTGTGTAACAGCTGATTCCGACGGAGTTGTCGTGGAAAACCGTTCTGCTATAGTAGCCACTGAAACGATTCACACACTGATCGGACAGCTGTCGGTCGATCAGGCGTGCAATGACTTTCAGTGGCTACTATAGCGTGGCAACACGGAATCGCCACGCCCTCCCCAACCGATTCGCTCTCTCACGGGTCGTGCCTCCCCGTTCGTTCGCTCATCCGCTGTCAGAGCACGCTCTGACAAGTTGCTGAAAAATCGGAGATTTTTCGCATCACGAGACGGCTTCGCCGTCTCGAACGACTTCGCTCGTACTTCTCGCGAAGACCTCGCACGAGATAGTCGACCGGCCTCGTACCACTCGGCCGGTCAACAGCGCGCGCCACCGCATGCCGGGTGATCGATCCACAGTGAGACGTCTGTCCCCTGAATTGAGCACGAAGTCACGAAATAGCCGTCACCAAGAACCCGTCCGATTCGCTGCCGTCAACAGACGGGTTTGGGATTCGCGCCCATCCCCTCGAGCGTCTCGACATATTCGTCGTAGGCGGCCTGAATCGCGCCCCTCGCGGCCTCTTGGGCGCGGTCCCGGTCCTCGTCGCCGTCACAGACCGTCTCGAGCAGCGTTTTCGCGCGCGCGAGTTGGTCGTCCAGGTCCTCGCCGAAACCGCGGAACAGGCTGGCAGTCTGGGGATCGGCGTCGCCGACGAAGTAGCCGACGACCTGGTCCTTCGAGCGCTGGCTCGCGAGAATGCGGCCGACGAGTGCGCCGACCCGTTCTACGGTGTCCTCGCGATCTCGGAGATACTCGTGGAGCTGGGGGATCTCGTTCGGTTCGTACTCGTCGTCGTCGAGTTTGCCGTCGACGGTCTCGTAGTGATTTTGCTCCTCCTCGGCCGTGGTCTCGAATGCCGCGCGAGCCTCGTCGTCGGCCTCGTCGTCGGCCCACTCGCGGAACGTCTGCCAAGCGGCGTACTCGGCGTCGGCGGTCGCTTCGAGGACGGGTTCGGTGTCGATCTCCCCGCCGGTGTTGGCGTACAGCGACTTCGAGGAGCCGAGTCGCGAGAGTGCGGTCTGGTTGTCCTCGCTGACGGCCTCGACGAACGCGTCCGGATCGGTCATGCGGAGTGCTTCGACCGGGCTCGAGTTATGTCTGTCGTCAGCGACCCGCGGACGGAGCCGCGGGCGTCCGCGCTGGCCGCTGTGACGGCTCCCGTTGGCTCGCCCTCGACCCCGCCTTGCCCCGTCTCGCCTTGTCCGTCCCCGTGTTGTCCGTCCCGCCTCGTCCGTCGATAGGCACCGGTTACCCGTCGCGGACCGAACGCCAACGGCGGCATAACAATTACCGTGTTTGGAATTTCCTCGATCGGAATGAAACGACGAGCGTATCTCGTGACGGCCGCCGCAGCGACGCTCGGTGGCTGTTCCGCCCTGACCGATTCCGACACGTCGGACGAACCGGACGATGACGACGGTAACGGCGATTCCGACTCGCCGGAGCCGGTCGACGAGGATCCCGGGTCGTTCGATCAGTTCGACGACCTCTCGATGTGGACGGTGATGGAAGGCTCACTCGAACTCGACGCCGAACGCGCATACGTCGGCGAGCAGTCCGGCCGCATGGAGGCGACGGAGGCAGAGCAACGAGTGATGATCAAACGACGATTCGACCAGCCGCGGGACCTCTCCGACGAATTCCCTGCGATGGCGTTCGCGACCGAGCAGGATGTCGACCCGATCGTCCAGCTCTCCGATACGGACGGCAACCGGCTCCTCCTCCAGTGTGACGTCCCGCCGGGACTCCCGTTCGCCCGCTACGATCTCGGGGTCATCGGGACCGACGGCGACCCGGATCTGAGTTCGATCGCCCACATCAAGATTTCGGCGCTGGCGGGCAACGGCGAGTCGGTGACGCTGTGGTGTGACGACCTCCACTTCGTCTCTCGCCCGGACACCGGCAAAGTCCTCCTCCAGTTCGACGGCGGCCGCGCATCCACCGCGACCCGGGCTCGCTCGGCGCTGTCGGACTACGACTTCCCTGCGACCGCGTTCGTCCCCACCGACTACGTCGACGGCTCCGGCTACGTCAGTCAGGGCCAACTCGAGACTCTCCAGAGCGAGGGATGGACGATCGCCAGTCAGGGGACGTCCAGTGGCAGTCTCGCCGGCCGGTCCGAATCGACACAGCGAGACCGCATCCAGGGCGCGATCGAGTGGCTCGAGAGCAACGGGTTCGAAGACGGTGCCGGCTACTTCGCCTATCCGCTCAATCGCTACGACGAGACGACGATGTCCCTCGTCGAGGAGCACCACGACGTCGGCTTCGTCGGCGGCTACGGCGGTCACGCAGACCTGTTGAACCCGGCGACCGCTCCGCGGACGGTCGGTCCGTCCGCCGACGAGGCAAAGCAGTTACTCGACCGGACGGCGCAGTTCCGGACGATCACCACGCTCAGCTACGCCGACCTCTCCGGCGCGACGGGGATGGCGCTCGAGGAGACGCTCTTCCATCTCAGCGACCTCGAGTCGGCTGGTGACCTCGAGGTCGTCGGGCCGGACGACATCGCGTCGAACCACATCTACGAGGAGTAGACGCTCAGGCGAATGATCGTCCGTCAGCGTGGCTGACGCTATTTTTACGAGTGCGACAGAAATGGATGCGGCGGAACCGCTAGTTGTCCGCCTTCTCGCTGCTCAGTTGCCCTTTTCAATCGGCGCGTTGACGAGGTTGCCCCACTCGGTCCAGGACCCGTCGTAGTTGACGGTATCCTCGTAGCCGAGCAGTTCGTGCAGGGCGAACCAGGCGACGGAGGACCGCTCGCCGATGCGGCAGTAGGCGACGGTCGTCTCGTCGCCGTCGATGCCCTCGTCGGCGTAGAGCTCCTCGAGCGCCTCGGGATCCTTGAAGGTGCCGTCGTCGTTGGTTACGGCGGCCCACGAGATGTTCTTCGCGCCGGGGATGTGGCCGCCGCGCTGGGCGGTCTCCTGGAGTCCTGGGGGCGCGAGGATTTCGCCGGAGTACTCTTCGGGCGAGCGAACGTCGACGAGGGGAACGCCGCGCTCGATCGCGTTCTCGACGTCCTCTCGGTACGCGCGGATGCTCTCGCGCGGGCCGGCGGCGTCGTACTCGGTGCCCGAGAAGTCGGGCTCCTCGTCCGTGGTGGGATAGTCGTTCTCGAGCCAGTACTCGCGGCCGCCGTCGAGCAGGTAGACCTCGTCGTGGCCGTAGTACTTGAACTGCCAGTAGGTGTACGCGGCGAACCAGTTGGAGTTGTCACCGTAGAGCACGACCGTGTCGTCCTCGCTGATGCCGTGGCTCCCGAGGAGGTCCTCGAAGTCCTCCTTGTCGAGAATGTCTCGCTGGGTCTGATCCTGGAGTTGCGTCTCCCAGTTGAATCCGATCGCGCCGGGTGCATGTGCGTCTTCGTATGCTTCCGTGTCGACGTCGACCTCGACCAGTCGAAGGTCGGAGCCGTCGTCTTGGAAGTCGTCGAGGCGCTCCTCGACCCAATCAGCCGTGACGAGTACGTCTTTGGCGTAGTCGTTTGCCATACTCGTTCTATGGACGGGGACACACAAAGGGACTACTTAACCGGTCAATTCGGACACCAGTCGACTCTGCCGGAAACAATTGCCGCCACTGGGATCGGTGAGCCACATCACCGTTCGTACAGCGGCTGTATTCGTCGGATTCGCGGTGTTTACTGGAGCGAGAGGGCGGGACAGGACAGGAACTCCACCGAAAACAAGCAAGTGTTGCCACTGTCCCGGTAGCCGGGATCGTGCCGAAATCGGTGCGTACTCGGATCTGCGGCTCGTATCGGTCGCCTAATGGACGAATCCGTCGTCGTCTCCCCCGACTGGCTCGCAGCGCGTGTAGACGACCCGACCGTGCGAATCGTCGACGTCAGGGACGCCTGGGAGTACGACGGGATCGGTCACCTGCCCGGCGCAGTGAACGTTCCCTTCGACAGCTACCGCGACGAGAGCGATGTCGACCGCGGCACCTTGCCCGGTGCCGAGGCATTCGCCGACCTGCTCGGAGAGGCAGGGATCGACTCCGACGACACGATCATCGCCTACGACGACACCCACGGCGTCTTCGCCGCCCGGTTCGTGCTCACCGCCCTCGAGTACGGCCACGCCGACGTCCGCCTGCTCGACGGCGATTACAGCGCCTGGAACCGGGAGTACGAGACCACCAGTGAGGTCCCAGAGATCGAGCCGACCGACTACGAACCCGATCCGCTCGAGCCCTCGGAGAGCCCGCTGGTGAGCTACGACGCCGTCGCGGATGCCCTCGAGCGCGACGCCGTCTTCGTCGACACGCGCGAGCAAGATGAGTTCGAGGAGGCCCGGTTGCCCGGCGCGGTGCGCTTCGACTGGCGCGAGGTCGTCGACGACGAAACGCGGCGGCTGAAACCCGAGGGGGAACTCGAGGACTTGCTCGCCGAGCACGGGATCACCCCCGATCGGGAGATCGTCCTTTACTGCAACACCGCACGGCGGATCAGTCACACCTACGTCGTCCTCAGGGCGCTGGGCTACGAGAACGTCCGTTTCTACGAGGGGAGTCTGACGGAGTGGGTGGCGAACGACGGCGAGGTGGAGAGCGGACCGGCTCCGTCGTCCACCGACGACGACCAGTAATCGGTTATCGCCCCGGACGGATCGAGCGGTACTCGTCCGGATCGATGATTCGTAGATTCGATCCCGGTATACGATCGGCCGTTTCTGACCCCCACTCGAATTCGCAGCCGTCGTGTTAGCCCGTCCTTCGCTTCTCTATTGATCCGGTTTCTACCCAGTTGATCCCTGTCGTTGAGAACAGCATTCGACTTTGGTAGCGACGACTACCCGTCAGGGGTGTTAGAAGGTGCGCTCTGTGCCGCTATAGGGACGTACGCGGGCGGAGCCGCCGGTGCCGCTCTTAGCGCCATCGTCTGCTTCTCGGTCGGGTTCTTCTTCTTATCCCACATCGACCTGTCCGGAAGAAGTCTTTCCATCGGTGCGTGGGATTGCCATCAGGGATGGCTCAACGAACCCAGCGTCTGTACCGGTGCGACGGCATCGTACACCACGTACCATCCCAATCTCGTCCAGGGTGAGCGCATCCCCGGGGCTCACCTATCGATGGGATCCGATATCGATAGTTACTTCTAAATTGGTACGTCGACCGTCTCGCCCGCACGGATACTGGCAAATCTCAGTATCTACTGTATGGGGCAGTCGATTTTCACAGCGATCGCTCGGGAATTCCGGGTAAGGGCATATTTTCGACAAGTCAATCGATGAGTGCGAGGATGGCAATTGCTGCCAAGAGCCCAACCACCCCGAGTAATCCGTTTAGGATACTCTCCGTCAGCGAGGACTCGACGACGTGAGGAACGAGAAAAAACCCGACAGTCCATCCGATGACGAAAAAAAGCGGAGTCAGGGACACTACTCGCCTTGGGTGATTCCACTGGCTCAAGTCCGTGGATACTACCTTATCTTTCATCACCATGGGTGGGTATACTATCCGGATCTTCATACGTATTTTGGTGCTAAATGAGGAATTCCCTTCCAGTCGCTGACTACACCGAGTTCGACTGTCACTCGCGGAACGCCGCCTCCAGACGTTGAGTTCGGAAGCCGCCAGCGTCCGCGGATGCGACCGGGACGTGCGGCACCACCCGTGCCACTTCAGTCGGCGACTACCTTCGTCCCGGCGCTTGGTTCCGAGACGCCTCGGTCGGAGCCGCGATCGTTCTTCATTTCGAATGGTATCACGTATCTTGTGGTGATAGATACGGCGGCGACCGCTGCAGCACCGCTTCCGGGAACTGGGGCAGTCCCGTCGCCGTCGGGAGGTCGTTCAAGCCGCTCTGTTTCGGCACGACCGACCGGGGCTACGTCTGGGGAAGCGAACTGGCTGTGCTGTTGATCCGCGGCGTCGAGAAGCGGCAGTACTGGAACCTGTTCGACCTCGACACCGGCAGCACGACTACGACGCTCGCCGGTGCGACCGATCGACTGCGGACCCTGCTTGAGCGCTCCGTCGAGAAGCGTCTGATGGCGGACGTGCCGGTCGGCGTGTTCCTCTCGGGCAGGCTGGACTCCTCCGCGGTCGTGGGTATTTCCTCGGAACTGAAGGACGACCCGCTCGAGACCTACTCCGTCGCCTTCGAGAACGAGATGCTCGACGAGAGCGAGGAGGCGCGCCTCGTCGTGGACCACTTCGGCACCGACCACCACGAGGTTGACATCGGCCTCTCCTCGATGGACCTGCTCACCGAGCACGGGATCACCCCCGATCGGGAGATCGTCCTCTACTGCAACACCGCACGCCGGATCAGCCACACCTACGTCGTCCTGAAATCGCTTGGCTACGAGAACGTCGCCTTCTACGAGGGGAGTCTAACGGAGTGGCTCGCCAACGACGGCGAGGTCGAGAGCGGGCCAGTTTCGACGGCCGACGACAACTGATACGGACTGCTGTCAGTCAGTTCCGGTGCGACCGCAGGCCGTCTCGCGGTCGCACCGGTACATCGTTACAGCAGACCGTATGACGCTTCGCGAGCGACTCGGTATCGGTTTCCGTCTCTTCCTCGATCGCGTGACTCTCACCGATCCCGAACCGACAGGGTTCACGTACGCGTGAATTGCCGTCGGCGTTCTCTGTTCCGATGGCAGAGATATTCGGCGGAACTGTACGTTAGACGCAGGAACGATGATTCGGTACTTACTGGCCGGTCTCACTCGTTCCGCCCGGGTACTCCCCAAGCATGACTAACGACAATTCAGATCGGTTTGACATCGGTCGACGACCCGTCCTCGGCGGCATCGCTGGCGCCCTGTCGACGGGGGCCGTCGGCAGTGCTGCGGCGACCGGTGGGGACCATCACGACGAATCCGCTGACGAATCGGCGCAGGAAGAACCGGCGGCTCAACCGCCCGAAGCGGTTCCGAACGAATTCGAGAACGACGTCGACATCCTCAACTACGCGCTCACTCTCGAATACCTCGAGGCGACGTTCTACACCCGCGGGATCCGGAACATCGACGAATCGGCTCTCGAACAGCACTTCGCGGAGTGGGGGCCGATCGGGGACCGGGTCCTCAACCGGATCCTCAACCGACTCCGCGTCGTTCGGGATCACGAGATACGGCACGTAGAAGTCCTCACAGAGACGGTTGAAGCGGTGGGCGGCGAACCGGTCCAGTCACCGGAGTTCGACTTCGGGACGGCCGTCCAGGATCCGGCGGAGTTCATCGCCACCGCCGCCACCCTCGAGGACGTCGGCGTCTCGGCGTACGCCGGTGCGGCGCCGTATATCGAGACGTTCGAACTCGTCGCGCCGGCGCTCAGCATTCACAGCGTCGAGGCGCGACACGCCTCGTTCCTGCGAGAACTGAACGGCGAAATCGGGTTCCCGATGGCATTCGACGAGCCGCGCTCCAAATCGGAGGTCCTGGAGCTGGCAAGCGGGTTCATCGTGGAATAGGAAGCGGTACGTGGTCACTCCCCCGCGCGGTATTTTTTCCGCGGGTTCGAAATCGCTCGATTCACCGTCCGTACTGATCGCCAGCGAATACCCTAGTCCCGCCCGCTCACGTCCCGCCAATCGGGTGCCGTCGAGTATTTCGAGTCCGATAGCTCCTCGAACGCCGCGTAGACGACCTCGTTCAGCGCGGGGTGGACGTGGACCGGTCCCGCGACGTCGTCAACCGTGCCGCCACCGTCCATCGCGACGACGACCTCGTGGAGTAGCGTCGGGGCCTGTGGTCCAACGATGTGACAGCCCAGAATGTCGCCGTCGGGCCCGGCGATGGCTTTGACGAAGCCGTCGTCGGCCTCGAGGATCATCCCCATCGGCGCGGCCCCGTAGGGGACGGTTACGGCCTCGTACTCTCGACCCGCATCCTCGAGTTCGCCCTCCGTTCGCCCGACGCTTGCGACCCGCGGGCTGGTGAAGATCGCGTGGGGCATCGCCTCGGAGTCGATCGTCTTCCCGGCATCGTCGAGCACGTTCGCCGCGACGACTTTCGACTCGTCGTCGGCCGCGTGTTTGAACGGCTGTTCGCCGAGGACATCGCCGAGCGCCCAGACCCCGTCCACGGCGGTCTCCAGCCGATCGTCCGTCTCGACGTAGCCCGTCTCGTCCGTTTTGACACCCGTGGTCTCGAGGTCGAGCGTGTCGGTGTTGGGTCGCCGCCCGGTCGCGAGCAGGAAGTCGTCGGCGGTGAGCTCGACGGTGTCGTCGCCGCTCTCGTCCTCGCCCGCGGGCTTGGCCGTCACGGTGACGCGGCCGTCGGTTTCGGCGACCGACCCGGCTTCGTAGCCGGTGTACACGTCGCAGTAGGTCTCGAGCGACTCGGTCACGACCCCGCTCACGTTGTCGTCCTCCCGCGGGACCAACTGGTCGCTCCGGCCGACGATCGAGACGTCCGCTCCCAGCGCGCCGAAGAAGTAGCCGAGTTCGGCCCCGATGTAGCCGCCGCCGACGATCACGAGTTCGTCGGGTCGGTCCTCAAGGAAGAGCGCGTCGTCGCTCGTGCGGTAGTCGACGTCCTCGAGGCCGTCGATCGGCGGGACCATCGGTCGGCCCCCCACGGCGATGACGACGGTGTCGCCGCTGATCTCCGCCGTCTCGTTTCCCTCGCCGTTCAGTTCGATCTCGATCGTTCGATCGTCGACGAAGCGCCCCTCGCCGCGGTAGAGCGCGACGTTCTCGGTGTCCTGCAGGCTCGACTCCTGATTGCTCGCCTTCTCGTAGACCGTCTCGCGGATCGAGGCCGTGATCTCGCCGTAGTCGATCCCATGCAACCGGGCGGGGACGCCGAACTTCTCAGCTTCGCGCACGTCCGATACGAGGTCCGCTCGGTGGATGAGCGCCTTCGAGGGGACACAGCCCCGCGTGATGCAGGCCCCGCCCAGCGGCCCGGGTTCGACGACGGCCGCCTCGAGTCCCCGGTCGGCCGCCGCGGTCGCGACCTGACTCCCCGATCCGCCGCCGAGGACGACGATGTCGTACGCATCCATACCGTTTGCAACCACGAACGGGCGCGTAAAACGGGAGCCTGCTATGCGAACCCGGTCAGTCCCCGCCGCGCCGGCCGACGACCGTCACCGCTGCCGTCCCGGCGAGCCCGTGAGTCCCCTCGTCGTCGCGCTCTCACTCGAGTTGGCCCGTCGATTCGTCGCCGTCGAACCCGGTCTCGTCGGCTCGGAAGAACAGAAGGAGGGCCGATCGACCGTCCCGATCCGCCCCGATGACGTGACCGTCGTTGATGGGTCGGGCACCGCCGCCGTCACCGACGACGTCGGGCGCACCGAACCGGTACCGAACCGACTCGCTCGTCGGATCGAACTCGTCGGTCTGTCGGACCGCGACGGGGATCACGCCACGCCCGTCCGGACTGATCGGCGCGCGGTCGCAGCCCGGTCGGATCTCGATCTCGAAAAAACGTGTACTGATACCGACTCTCTCGGCCATCTCGGGGCGTCATCGCACGCGGGTCGTCTCAGAGCCAGTCGTCGCCCGGATCGTCGTCCGTCGCGTCCGTATACCCCTCGACTGCCGCCGCGAGATTCGCGAGGGCCTCCTCGGGCGTCTGTCCCTGGCTCGAGACCCCGGTCTCCTCGTCGTCGGCGATGTGGAGGCCGTGCTCGTTTTGCCGCATGGTCACGTCCGCATCGGCGAGGGCCTCGTACTCCGAGGGATCCACGTCTGCGTCGGAACTCATACGTGGGAGTTGTCGCGGTCGGCTGAAATACTCTCCGACGCCGGGCGATCGGTTCGGACGAGGACCGCTCGAGCGGTCGAACCGGTTCAGTCATGTCGGCCGTAGAAAAAGCCTTTAACACCATCGTCCCCTAGACCCAGCAAATGGTACTCGACGATCTCGGGAGTTCTCTGCGGGGCACCCTCGATAAGCTCCGCGGGAAGTCGCGACTCAGCGAAGAAGACATCGAGGAGATCGTCAAGGAGATCCAGCGCTCGCTGCTCTCCGCCGACGTCGACGTCTCGCTCGTGATGGAGCTGTCGGACAATATCAAAGAACGCGCCCTCGAGGAGGAACCGCCGGCCGGCACGCCCGCGCGGGACTTCGTCCTCCGCATCGTCTACGAGGAACTGGTCGATCTCATCGGCGACTCCACCGAGTTGCCCCTCGAGGAACAGACCATCCTGCTGGCCGGCCTACAGGGGTCCGGGAAGACGACGTCCGCCGCAAAGATGGCCTGGTGGTTCTCCACGAAGGGGCTCCGACCGGCCGTCATTCAGACGGACACCTTCCGCCCCGGCGCGTACGATCAGGCCCAGGAGATGGCCGAGCGCGCCGAGGTCGACTTCTACGGCGATCCCGACGGCGAGGATCCCGTCGAAATCGCCCGCGAGGGGCTCGAGGCGACGAGCGAGGCCGACGTCCACATCGTGGACACGGCGGGTCGCCACGCGCTCGAGGACGATCTGATCGCCGAGATCGAGCAGATCGAGGGCGTCGTCGAGCCAGATACGTCCCTGCTCGTCCTCGACGCTGCGATCGGGCAAGGGGCGAAAGAGCAGGCCCAGCAGTTCGACGAGTCGATCGGGATCGACGGCGTCGTCATCACGAAGTTAGACGGGACGGCGAAGGGTGGCGGAGCCCTCACCGCGGTGGACCAGACCGACTCCTCGATCGCCTTCCTCGGGACTGGTGAGGAGGTCCAGGACGTCGAGCGCTTCGAGCCCGACGGCTTCATCTCGCGGCTGCTCGGGATGGGTGACCTCAGCCAGCTCGCCGAGCGCGTCGAGCGCGCGATGGAGCAGACCGATATCGAGGAAGACGACTGGGACCCCGAGGACATGCTGCAGGGGCAGTTCACCCTGAACGACATGCAAAAGCAGATGGAGGCGATGAACAACATGGGGCCGCTCGATCAGGTGATGGACATGATCCCCGGCCTCGGCGGCGGGATCAAGGATCAGCTGCCCGACGACGCGATGGACGTCACCCAGGACCGTATGCGGGCGTTCTCCGTGATCATGGATTCGATGACCGACGCGGAGAAGGAGTATCCCAAGGCCATCGGCGCGAGTCAGATCAAGCGCATCGCCCGCGGTTCGGGGACCAGCGAGGAGCAGGTCCGGGAACTGCTCCAGCAGTACAAGATGATGGAACGCACCATCAAGCAGTTCCAGGGCATGGGATCCGAACAGGAGATGCAGCGCATGATGAAACAGATGCAACAGGGCGGCGGTGGCGGTGGCGGCGGCATGGGCGGTATGGGGCCGTTCGGATAGACCACGCCCGCGTTTCGCCGATACACGCCACACGAAACTTCCCAGTCCTGTCGGTTTGGAGGACTCTCATACTGCCACTACGTTAATGCCCTTCTAGACGAATCCTCGAGTAGAATGAATCGTCGGCAGTATCTCGCCCGAACCAGTGCGGCCGGTGTGAGCACAGGAACCCTGGCAGCGATGGCCGGCTGTCTCGGTGAGCTCACGGGCTCGTCGGACACGGACAACGTCGCGGTCAGCGATCGGACCGGCGAACGCGCGATCGCCCGCGCGGCGGGGAGCCTGAACGAGGCCGCCCAGTCGCTGAACGACCTCGACGATCTCGAGGATCCCGAAGCGGTCGAGTTCGATCCGACGGTACCGCGCGACAGTCTCTCGGCGGCGCGCGAGCACCTCGAGACCGCGGAATCGGAACTGGGCGACGACCGGACGAGCGACATCGAGACGCTTCGCTCGTACGCGGACGCCCTCGCTGGCCTCATCGCGGTGACCGTTGCGGTCACCGATGACACGATCACCGACGATATCGAGGCCGTCAACGCGGCGCTCGCGGAGAACGGTAATCTCGAGGCGGCGAACGAGACCGTCGACGAACGCAACGAGACCGTCACCGGCGCGCGCGAACGCCACGCGGAATCGACGACGACGATCGATTCCATCGACGGTGATCGGCTCGGCGAACTGTCCGGCATCGATCTCGCAGAGCTCGAGGACGGCGCGGCCGCGCTCGGCGATGCGGTGACGTCACTCGAGACCCTCACCGAGACGTACGATGCGACACTGAGCGAGGACGACGGATTCGGCGCGCTCGAACGCGGCCGGAACAAACTGGAAAACGGCGAGTACGAGGTCGCACAGGCGGCGTTCGAGACCGCCGAAGCGACGTTTTCGGCGTCGGTGGACCGACTCGAAACCGGCCGATCGGAGTCTCCGGAGGGATACGCCGACTACTTCGAGACGGCGTCGTGTCAGAACGGCCACCTGCGAGACGCGGCAGCGGCGTTCGCCGAGGCGGCAGCCGCCGCGGCGGACAGAGACCCGGTCGCTGCCGAGAACCACAGGAATCAGGGCGAAGACTCGCTCGATGCGGTCGGTTCCTGTACGGACTAGTCGGACGACCCGGTCGCCGCAGCGTCGCGCTCGCGGGCGGCCGCCGGCGGGAGTTCGTCGATTAGAACGACCGCGTCCCCCTCGAGAACCGTCGTACCATGCATCTGACAGTCATACGCTGATACGCTGTCTGCCAGTATCAGTTGTTGGGAGGCCGGTGTTCCTGCGGAGGAGCAGTGTGTAGCGGGCGAGTCGATTCGATCGAACGCGATACTGGTTGGGATGGCAACTATTACCGTCGTCACTAGCGGCTTACGTCTGTCTGTCTATGCATAGTAAGCATGACTGAGGTAGAATTTATTACCCTCGCCTGTACGAATCCGGATCGATTGGCGTCGTTCTGGGAACGGGCTATCGACGGCGAGCGTCGCGACCTTCCGTCGTCGCTCGAACCGGAAATCGTCGATCGACTCCGCGAGTTGGGTGCGTCCGTCCGTGAGACGAAGACAGAGACCCACGAGACACGGACAGCCGTCTGGACGATACTGGAAGATCCAGCGGGCAATGGCTTCTGTGTCAGCGAGTACGACCGGTGAAGCGACCGACTCGAGACGACCAGTGTAGGGGGATCGATAGGACGGCGAAACCGACCCGATTCAGGTGTCGACCGGCCGCCCGTCTTCCGTCGGCGGCGCGATGTGGTCGACGTACTCCTCGAGGGTCGGCTCTTCGACACGGACCCGAACGCTAATCTCGCCGAGCTCGTCGGGTTTGCCGACCGAGAAGTTCACGTAGTCCTCGAAAGCCGCCTGCTTTTTCAGCGCGAAGGTGAACGCGTCGCCCTCGCGGTTGGCGAAAAACTCGCCGCGGGCGGTGTCGAGGATCTCCTGGCGGTGCAACTGCTCCGAGAAGTGATCGAGCTCGTGGGCCTCGGCCCTGACCTCGCCGAACTCCTCCTCGAGGTCGGCGGTGGGAAAGATGTTCGCGACGGCGTCGATCACGCGACTCGTAACCTCGGTGTCGTATATCGGTGCCGTAATCTCGACGTCGACGCGGTAGATCTCGCTCATGGGTCGGCTTCGGCCTCGGCACGTTTCTCGTCGTCGGTTCCCCGGACGATCGACCGGATCCGGTCGTGGAACGCCTCGAGCGAGTCGGTGTTCTCGACGACCACGTCCGCGCGCTCCATCGCATCGTCCATCCCGAAGCCGCGCTCGCGTTCGTCGCGGGCTGCCAGTCCCTCGCCGCCGTCGGCCTCGCTCGCGTCTCGACCGCGCTCGTCGATCCGCTCGGCTCGCAACTCAAAGGGAGCTTCGATACTGACCAGCGTGAACGCGTCGCCGAACGCCTCCTCGAAGACGTCGACCTCGGTGCCCGAGCGGATGCCGTCAACCAGCACCGTCTCGTGACCCTCGAGGCGATTCTCGATCATCGGCAGCGATCGTTCGGCGATGGCCGCCGGGCCGTTTTCCTCGCGCAGCGCCTGCGCGACTGTGCCGTGATCCGTCGCGGGGTCGAGCCCGCGGTCGGCCGTCTCCTGGCGGACGACGTCGCCCATCGTGACCACCGGGATTCCGTCCTCGCGTGCGACGGTCGCGGCCTCGCCCTTGCCGCTTCCGGGGAGTCCGACCGTTCCGATGACGTGCATCGAGACTACGTACCGGCGAGACGTGCATAAACGCTGTGTTCGCTGTTCGGTCCGGACTGCACCGTTTTCGCTCGGCGGTCGGGCCGTCCATCGGTTCGCTGCAACGGTTTTAGGATCGACATTCGCCGCGTTACATTCCGGCCCGACCACCCCTCGAGCCGGGTTACACTCGACAGTCGGTCTCGCTCGAGTCGGCGCGGCTTATACGCCTGCTATGGATGAGTTCGCTCGCATCGAACCGACGCGTTCGGCGGTCGTATTTCGCTCAACCGTTCCAATTCGAGGTAATTCAGTCAAACCCTAACTGATCGCTGAAACGGAGAGACGCCGTTATGTGGCAGTCCGTTGCGGAGACGGGTGCGTATCATGACAGACACGATCATCACCAGGCGTCGATTCACGGCCGGAGCCAGCGCCGGACTGGTCGCTGCAGTCGCGGGTTGTTCGGACAACGGCGATTCCAGCGAGGACTCGCCGGACGACGAGTCGGACGGAACGGACGGTTCCGGGGACACCGGCTCCGGCGATGACGGCAACGAATCAGACGACGGTGGGCTCGGTAACGAGTCGGATGATGGCGAACTCGGCAACGAATCCAACGAGTCCGATACCGGATCCGACGACAGCGGAGTGGGGAACGAATCCGACGACGGGACGAGTGATGACACGGAGAACGCGTCCACCAACGAGTCCGACGGCAACGACACCGAGAACTCGAGCGACGACGATACGGAGGTCGAGTTCTGACGCCGGCCGGTGCTAACGCGGGTGCTCACGAGGACGCACCTCTTTTTCGCGCGACGTACCGGTCACCGTCGGGTACCGCGTTCGAACTCCGTTTGCCTGTCCGATAGCGCAGCGAGCGGTCGACTGCGACGAGAATCCCAACCGCTTATGCCGTTCCGTCGTGGATTCGGACTCGAGGGCACGTAGCTCAGTCCGGAAAGAGCGTCGGACTTCTAATCCGACGGTCGTGGGTTCAAATCCCATCGTGCCCGTACGAAAACTGTCGTTTTAGACCTTCTACCGAAAGGTAGGAGTGAAGCCCGTTACAGTCCAGAAACGCGGGATTCTCGAAACGATACTCGTTCTGAGAATCCGAACTTCGTTCAGCAGTTGAACATCCCCCTCTGCCCGCCTGCGTTTTTCGTTGTCGGGCAGTCTGTGAGGTGGTCGGCGTGACGGTCGCTCCCTGGCCGTCGGTCGACAACTCGACGTGCAAGCACTGCGGAGCCCACGTCACCGACCACTTCTTGCGACTTTTCGGTGACAACCGCAACCGAGCCCACCGCTGTGGCGACTGCGATACGTACGCGCGACTGAGCCGCGGCTCCGCTGCTGGCGTCGACGTATCGATTCCGGACCCGGAAACGTCGCCCGGCCGTCACGGGGGTGAGACCGATGTATAGCTGGTTCGTTCCGGCGAATCGGCTGTACGATATCGAGAGTCGGACGCCCATAGCCCATCCAGCCCATCAAGCGACTGATGCGGACGTTCGGCGGGCACTCGAAAACCGAGAGGTTCGCGCCGACGGCGGATACTCCTTGAGCGATATTGATCAGTCGCCTTCGCTAGTCCGAGCGTTCTCATCGTACTCGAGAGCCACCTCCGAATCTATCTCCTCAAATACTGTCCCTCCACATGAACATCCGTTAGGACTACCAATGGGGAGTAGCGTCCCATCCGATTTCTCACTTGCAGCATACGGTTCCTCACAGTCAACACATATCGCTATTCCACGTTTTTCCCCATCTTCAAGACTCATCTGCAGTGATTGGGCTAGTAGTAAAGATAAGCAAGATGGCGCTTGTCAGAGACTGTCACAAAAACATTCACTACAGCCGGGTACTGATCGCGAAGACGGTGGTTTGCGATGAGCCGCCTCGTCGAGTCCGACGAGTGCGAACGATGCGGTGACCGCGTCGACGCGCTTCGCCGGTTGTGTCCGGACTGTACGCGCATCGTTCGTGACGCGCGGGAGGGGTCGCTATGAGTTCTCGAGCGTCAGAACTCGAGAGTTCGAAACCCAGCGATAATGTCGATCAAGACGACCGCGACCTCGAGGCTGAACTGGCGAGTTCGGCTGCCGGTCGGTTCGGCATCCCCGTCGACGCCATTTGCGTGGGCTGTGGGCGGACGCACGTCAAGCGCGCCAGCCTCGAAGAGATGGATCAGCCCTTGCAGGCCGATCCGACCGCCCTCGCGGCGAGCGATTGCACGTCGTTCAAGCACGTCTGCTACCCGTGTCAGGGCGCGACGTGGTGGAATCCCGTGGCGTTGCTCACCACCTTTCTCGAGAGCGAGCAAGAGGGTGAGGGCGAGCGAGGTGAGTAGCAGTGTCGCAGGTCGAGACGACACCGACCTCGAGCCGGTCGCGTTTACTGGCCCGGACGCGCCGTCCGAACCGGACACGTTCGCCGATCAGGCTCGCCGGCGCGCCGACACCGAACGCGAGGTCGTCGAGTGGGCTGTCGCCGAACTCGAGTCCCTGATCGACGCCCGGGAGGTCGACCTCGAGCCGCTGCTCGAGTACGCGCGTCGCAGTCGGGAGAGCATGCCCGACCGACACGTGCGGTCCTACGAGGCGATGGCCGAGATGCTCGACGTCGATCCTGATAGCTACGAGGTCTATGCCTTCGCGTACAGCGACCTCTGTGACGAACTGGCCGCCGAGCCGGCCGCCGATCCCTCGCGTGGCTGTACGAACGCGCTCGTGTCGCCGTCGCGGACCGGACGAGACGGCTCGCTCGTGCTCAAGAACCGCGATATCGCCGGTCGGGGTGCCCGCCCTAAATCGGTCGTCGAACAGCCGGCGATCGACGGCTACCACGGCTTTCTGACCGTCGACGCCTGCGGAACGGTCATGCTCTACAAGGGCGTGAACGATCGGGGGTTGGTCGCCGCGAACACCTACATCGACGCGAACCGGGACGATATCGAGCCCGAGGCGCAGTTCCGCAACGGCACCGTTGTCCGGCGCGTGCTCGAGGAGTGTGCCACCGTCGGGGCGGCTCGGGAACTCCTCGAGTCGATCCCGACGCGGCAGCTGATGGCCCAGACGCTGTTTCTGGCGGACGGAACCGACGCCGTCTTGCTCGAGGTGAACCCGCTCGAAGAGCGGATCGCGGTCGCCGACGACGGGGCCGTCGCCCGGACGAATCACTTCGTGCTGTCGCGTTCGGCGTCGACCGAGAGTTCTCGCCGCCGCCGGGAGCGAGCGACGGCGCTGCTCGAGGCGGGAGGCGACGAAATCGACCGCGACTACCTCTGGGCAGTCGCGGCGGATCACGAGCACGGGCCGGGAAACGAGTCGATCTGCCGGCATCCCGAACCCGAGACGGACGAGCACGCGTTCGGGCAGTTGACGACCGCGAGTGCGGCCGTCTTCGAGGGTGGCTCGCCGACGGTAGAACTCGTGATAGGCAACCCCTGTGAGACCGAACCGGCGCGGTGTTCGTTCGGCGACGAGTTTTCGATGGCGCTTCGGACGGGAGCGCGGTGGCTCGAACGGCTTCGATCCCAGTAGATATAGTAGCCACTGAACGTCATTGCACACCTGATCGCACGAGTACGTTATGATCAGCGTGTAAATCGTTTCAGTGGCTACTATCGGAATACGAGTTCGGCGTTTGGAAGAGTACCGAAAACCGAGTCCGTCAGTGAGAGATCGTTCGCTTCCGGCCACGTACTGGTCGCTCGTTATCGCATCTCCGCGACACAGGTATAGTCAGCCTCCTCTGCACGAACCCATATCGTTTCGAGTTGCTCGTCAGTCGCATCCGCGGGATAGAGAACGCACATGTTGGCCGAATTTGTGTTTTCAGCCACGACAGCTTTCACTTCTATCGGACTCAGTGGTTCAAATCTCGAGTTCATGTTTTGATACTATCGTGTGATCTTGTGGGGGTGTCTCTGCACGGAATAGATGAGATCTCCCAGTAGATGGGCAATCGCTTTCTTGTGTGCTTCTTTCCCACAATGGATGTGAGCGGGGCGAACCGATTGTGCGTCGTAGGCAGCAAATGCATCCGGAGGAAGCGTCTCTTCTCGCTCGAGATATCTCCGTATTTCCAACAGCAACGCGTGCAGATGTATGAGTTCCTGTTGTCTCACGTTACCATATATCGCTGCTTCGCTCCTTAGCGCTTTTTGAGACGCCATTTAGATGTAGTGATCCGAGTAACAAGTGTGAATGGTAGGTTCATCTGATGATAGCTTTTACTGCGTCTTTGGTGAAATTAGCATTCGATCGATGGCCTATATTTACCTCGAGTCGCACGAATATTTCCATTCATGGAAACCGTGCTACTCTAGTACCAACTGAAACGAGTTACACACCGATCGCATAGCAATCGTGCGATCGAATGTGCACTGACGTTCAGTGGCTACTTTCTAGTGAGACTCGAGCAGAATATCCGGTACGGAAATAGCTAATCTCGTCAGGCTCGAACGCGGCGGCGTTCGAGGTCGGCCTCGAGCCGATCGGCGGCCCGGAGCCGCAGTTTCTTCGCGCGCCGCTCGGTGATTCGCGAGTCGGTCATTCGGTCCGCGAGCGGGTCGTACTCCGCTGGCGTGAATCCGAGTCCGCGCAGGTAGCGCCGGACTTCCGCCCCCTCGAGGCCGTCGCGAATCGCCGCGTCGGTGATCGATTCGACGGTCTCGAATGCGGGGAGGTGGAGCGGTTCGTCGGTGACGGCGTTCGATTCGATGATCGCGTCCGATTCGGTGGGTACTGCCGTCCCGTCGCGAACCGTCCCGTGCTCGTCCGCGCGGGTGACGATCGATCGCACCTCGGCCGCGAGCCGGAGCACCTGGCTCGGGAGGGCGGCGTCGGGCGAGCGCCACTCGACCGTGGGCATCGCTTTGCGCAGCCGGACCGGGTTCCAGACCGCATCGTAGGGGCAGAACTCGTTCTCGAAGGTGGCCCGGTCGACGCCGCGCTCGAACGCCCGCTCGCGGAACGAGTCGTAGGCGTCCTCGAGGCGCTGCTCCCACTCGGCGACGCTGTCGACGTAGGGCCAGAGCTGGCCCTGTTCCGGGCAGGTCTCGTAACACGAGCGCCGGTAGAGGAAGGGGCGGGCGCACTCGAGGATGCGTTCGCCGCGGTAGTGTGCCGAACTGCTGACCAGCGCGAACGCCGGGTCGATCGCGGTCAGGGCGTTGAGCTGGTCGGCGACGTTCGACCGCTCGAAGTGGACGTGCGTGCCGGCGCAGACGCGGGCGTCGTCGAACGTCGGCCCGACGATCCGGCGCTGGAGGTCGGTCCCCTCCTTCTCACGGTAGGGGATGTCCGCGGGTGCAACGTTTAGCGGCGTCGCGAGCGGGACGAGCCGCTTGTTCCGATCGCGTGCCGCGTCGACGACGCGGCCGATTCGGCCGACGAGTTCCTCACGGAGTTCGGCCATCGATCCACACGGGGTCGTCTTGATCTCGAGCATCGGCTCGACGAACTCGGGGTCGACCTGCGGCGAAACGTCGAGCAGTGTGTCGGGTGAGACGAGGTCGCCGGCGTCGTCGACGACCCAGTACTCCACCTCGAGGCTGGTGTTCATGGATGTGTCTGTTGGAGCGCGACGTTTGGCCCTCGAGCAAGCCGTCACCGGGCCGCGGCTGACGGACGGCGGTAGGCGAGCGCTCGTCCCAGCGGGCTGAGACGGGCGGGCGAACTCGCGTCGACCGGGCCGTCCGCCGACAGTTCTCCTGTTGGATTCGGTGCTAAGAGCGAGTTACGCGAATGGATTGAGCCTGCGTGCGCAGGTCGTGGTGTCCGTTGGCAGCGCTCACGGGACCGTTCCAACGTATGATCCGTGGAAACTCACGACACTGACACTGGTGTTACGTGGTGGCTTCGGGGTTGCTGGGGATTGATACCTCTGCAGTAACACTATGTAACTACGATGAGCGATGAGACGACTACGGACGATGCGACAGTGATCGTTGTCGGCGGCGGCCCCGCCGGACTGAGTGCGGCCCTCTTCGCCGCGAAGAACGGCCTCGAGACGTCGGTGTTCGACACCGACGGGACGTGGATGCACAAGGCCCACCTGTTCAACTACCTCGGCATCGGCTCGGTCGGCGGCAGCGAGTTCATGGCGACGGCTCGACAGCAGGTCGACGACTTCGGTGTCGACCGTCGCCAAGACGAGGAAGTGACTGGCGTCAGCGAAGCCGGTGACGGCTTTACCGTCGAGACCGAGGCAGGCAGCTACGAGGCCGACTTCGTCGTCCTCGCGACCGGTGCGAACCGCGAACTGGCCGAGGATCTCGGCGTAGCGTTCACCGACGAGGACACCGTCGACGTCGGCGTCGAAATGGAGACGAGCGTCTCGGGCGCGTACGCGACCGGCGCGATGGTTCGTCCCGAGGAGTGGCAGGCCGCCATCGCCGTCGGCGACGGGGCCGCCGCAGCACTCAACATCCTCTCGAGCGTAAAGGGCGAACACTACCACGACTTCGACGTTCCCGACGACGCCGCGCGCGTTTTCGGCGAACACGTCGCGGAGTAATCGCGGAGACGCCGGCGTCTTCGCGGAGTAGCTACGGAGACGCCGGACTCGCAACCGAACAAATCGCATTCGAACCCACCTCGGTCGGATTCACGACCGATTCGATTCACCCACCATGCCTACCGAACCCACCAATCCAGTCACGCCGGAACTACCCGACAGCCCCGTCCACACGACGGGAACCGATCACATCACCATCTGGGGGAGCAACGAGGCCGATACGATCGAGTTCTACCAGGACCTGCTCGGGATGCCGCTGGTGCTCCGCCAACCCAACCTCGACGACCCCTCGCAGACGCACCTGTTCTTCGACACCGGCGACGGTCGCATTCTGACCTTCTTCGTCAGCGACGACCGGCCGTCGAATCAGCGCGGCCAGCGCGGCGGCACCGGTGCCGTCCACCACCTCTGTTTCAGCGTCGACCCCGACGACTACGAGGACACGATGGCGGCGCTCGAGGACGCGGGCCACCAGTACAACGTCTTCGACCGGGGGATCTTCCACTCGATCTACACTATGGACAACAACGGCCTCGTCATCGAGCTCTCGACGGACAAGTACGAGGTGCCCGACGACCGGCGCGGCGAGGTGCTGGCGAAGGCACAGGAGCTCCGCGAGGAAGACGGCGCCGACTACGCCAAGGACGAACACCTCCGCGGTGCGATCGAGGCGCTCGGCCTCGAGCTAATCGAACACGACCTGCCCGAGGCCAGCGCCGGCGTCGGTGGTGTCGAATGAGCGCGGGGGACCGCGTCGACGGTCCCCACCAGGACCAGCAACTCGTGGCGGGTGGAACCGACCTCGAGGATGCGACCGCCGCGCTCGTGCTCACCCACGGTCGCGGGGCGACCGCTCGCGGGATGATCCAGATGGCCGACGAAGTGGGCCGGGAGGGGGTCGCCTTCCTCGCGCCGCAAGCGGCCCGCCAGACGTGGTACCCAAACTCCTTCCTCGCGCCCGTCGAGCGGAACGAGCCCGGCCGGAGCTCGGGGCTGCAGGCCATCAGCGACGCGATCGATGCGGCCACCGACGCCGGGATTCCCATCGAGCGGATCATGCTGCTCGGCTTCTCGCAGGGGGCCTGTCTCGCCAGCGAGTTCGTCGCGCGAACCCCGCGCCGATACGGCGGTCTCGCCGCCCTGAGCGGCGGGCTCATCGGCGAGGCTATCGATCCCGACGACTACCTCGAGAACGATCCCGACCTCGAGGACACCCCTGTCTTCCTGGGCTGCAGCGATGTCGACCCCCACATTCCCGAGGAGCGCGTCCACGAGACGGCCGACGTCCTCGAGTCGATGAATGCAGACGTCACGAAACGGCTCTACGAGGGGATGGGCCACGGCATCAACGAGGACGAGATGGCGTTCGTCTCGGGGATGGTCGCAGCACTGGTCGACGACTGACCGCGGACTCCGTCACCGACCGGTCGCGGTCTACCGAGTCCGTCCTCCTCGACTGAGTCGCGCTTCGCTCGAGGGTCGGCTCAGCGGATAACGGTAACCGGCATGGGGGCGCGCCGGACGATTTTCTCGGCGACGCTGCCGAGCAGGATGCGGGAGAGACCGGCCCGTCCGTGGCTTCCGATAATGACGTGATCGATGTCGTGTTCTTCTGCGAACGAGACGATCTCGCGTGCGGGCTTCCCAACGACGGTCTCGGTCCGAAACTCGACGTCGGGATCGCTGGTGATCGCGTCGATTTCGTCGGGGAACTCCTCGGAGATCTCCTCCTCTCGCTCCCGAAGCATCTCTTGGATGATACTGATCCCCGCCTCCGTCGAACTGTCCGCCGCCTCGATGACGCGCAGCAACACGATCTCCGCGTCGGGATACGTCGTAAACGCGTGTTCGACCGCCTTCTGCGCGGGCTTTGAGCCGTCGTACGCGACGAGTACGTCCATACGCCTGATAGCTCTCGCGGGAGTATAAATCCGGTCGATAGCAACCGTTCTGCTTGACCGAACAACTGATCGGCCTGTTTTCGAACAGTTTGCGAACTGAAGTGCCGATCCCCGGTATCGTTCTGGGTCGGCGACTGCTGTCTCGCTTCGGATTGACCAACCGACGTGCGGTGGTGTGCGGTGGCGCGCGCTGGGCCGCGGCTCACACGGCTCACGGTTCCCTGCGGTCACCGTTCGTGTTCCGAGGCGCTCACTTCGTTCACGCCTCGCCTCTGTTCGCCGCGGCCCAGCGCGCGCCACCGCGTGCAGTTGTTCGGGTTGTTGTAGGCGCGGACGTGAATTAGAGTATCTGAAAAGGCGGCAATGAACGGACTGAGAGTGGTTATTCTTCGAACCCGTCCTCGAATCGGAACGTCCCGTTTCGCTGCACGACTTCCCCGTCCACCTCGATGACCGAATCCTCGCTCATGTCGACGATCATGTCGACGTGGACCGCGGAGTCGTTGGCCTCGTTGCCCTCGCCGACGGTGTCGTCGTACGCTCGGCCGACGGCCATGTGGACGGTGTCGCCCATCTTCTCGTCGAAGAGCATGTTGTAGGTGAACTGATCGATATCGCGGTTCATCCCGATGCCCAGTTCACCGAGTCGGCGCGCGCCATCGTCGGTGTTGAGTACCTCGGTCAGCACCTCCTCGTTCTTCGCCGCCGAGTGGGAGACGACCTCGCCACCCTCGAACTCGAGGAAGACGTCCGTAATCTCCCGGCCCTGATGATAGAGCGGCATGTCGAAGAGGACCTCGCCCTCGACGCTGTCTGGCTGGGGTGCGGTGAAGACCTCGCCTCCCGGCAGGTTGTGTTCGCCGTGGTCGTTCAGCGTCGGGTTGCCCGCGACGGACATCGTCACGTCGGTCGCGTCGCCGCTCTTGATCCGGATCTCGTCGGCGGGATCCATGATCTCGACCATGTGCTCCTGGTGGGCACGCTGTTCGTCCCAGTCTTTGTTGACGGCGTCCCAGACGAAGTTCTCGTAGCCGTCCGTGCTCATCTCGGCCAGCTGGGCGTTCGCCGGCGCGGGAAACTGCGTGAGACACCAGCGCTTCGAGAGGCGCTCCTCGAGAATCGGGCGATGGGCCTGCTGGTGGGCCGCGCTGGTCTCGGGGTCGACGTCGCTGGTCTGAGTTGCGTTATCCGTCGCGCGAATGGCGATGTAGACGTCTGTGTTTTGGACGAGCGCGAGTTCGTGCTCCGGGGTCTCGAACTCGTCATCGGCGGCCCGGAGATACGCGCGCTGTTGGCGCTTCCCGGTTCGCTGGCTGGTCGTGATCGGGTTCGCACCTCGATCACCGATCACCTCGTGGAGGGCAACGACCAGGTCCTCGGCGACCGGATGGGCGTCGATGACGACGTTGTCGCCCGCCTCGAGGTCGACCGAGTGATTGGCGATGATCTCGGCGTGTTCGCGGATTCGCGGGTCCATACCCCGGTATTGACGGGGGGAGGAAAAAACGGTTCGTGATGGGGATCGATCGGCCGGCGACCTGCGACCGCCTCGAATCAGCGATCGCCGCGCATTCCGTCGCGGAACTCGAGGACGGTCCGCCGAAGGAGGAGATACGCGAAGAAGACCAGCGAGAGGAGGATCACGACGACCGCGATGATGACGGGATCGTCGGGGACGAGACCGATGAGGGTGTCCAGCATAGTCGGCCGCTACACTGTCAGCGTGGTTAACCGTTTCGACCTCGGTCGTTGAATCCGCTCGACAGAATCGGTAACTAAAACCGGTATTTCAGCTTGCGCTGACTATAACGTGTGGCGGTTCCTCCGTTCGACTAGGCCTCGATCGCCGGCCCTCCACCGTCCGAGGCGCGTCCTCGAGATCGGGGCCTGTCGCCCGTCCCCTGCGACCGCGACCGGCCGCCCGCCGACTCCCGTCTGACAGCTCGGAGACCGCGGGCGGCCGGTTCCCTCTGACATCGCCTTCCGGTCACTTCCCCGCTGGCGTCGTGCGTTGCGCGGTTCGTTTCGTCACGGAGCGCATCGGTCCTTCAGTCGCCGCGCTCGCCGACCTTGACCAACTGCTTGCCGATGTTCTCGCCCTCGAACAGGCCGAGGAACGCGTCCGGCGCATTTTCGAAGCCCTCGACGACGTTCTCGCGGTAGCGGATCTCGTCTTCCGCGATGAACCTCGAGAGGCGCTCGAGCGCCTCGCCCCAGCGGTCCTCGTAATCGCTGACGAGCAGTCCCTCGACCTTCGCGCGGGTCTGGATGAGCTGTGCGAGCTTCCGCGGACCGGTCGGCACCTCCGTCTCGTTGTACAGCGCGATCTGGCCGCAGACGGCGACTCTCGCGTGGACGTTCAGGCGGGGCCAGACGGCGTCGGTGATCGGGCCGCCGACGTTGTCGAAGTAGACGTCGATCCCGTCGGGACAGGCCTCGGCCACCGCGGTGCCGAGGTCGTCGGTCTCCTTGTAGTTGATCGCGGCGTCGAAGCCGAGCTCCTCGGTGAGCCACTCGACCTTCTCCTCGCTGCCGGCGGTGCCGACCACGCGCGCACCGTTGATCCGGGCGAGCTGGCCGACGACGGAGCCGACCGCGCCCGCGGCGGCGGAGACGACGACGGTGTCGCCGGGGTTCGGGTCGCCGACGTCGAGCAGGCCCCAGAAGGCCGTCACGCCGGGCATCCCGAGCACGCCCAGCGCCGTCGAGACCGGCCCGAGATCCGGGTTCACCGGCTGGAGTTCGTCCGCATCGGCGACCGCGTGCTCCGCCCAGAGGAGGTCACCGGTTACCACGTCGCCTTCCGCGAACGCGTCGGCCTCGGACTCGAGGACTTCGCCGACGACGCCGGCCTGCATGGGTTCGCCGACGTTCCACGGTTCGGCGTAGGATTCCACGTCGCGCATCCGCCCGCGCATGTAGGGATCGACCGACTGATACAGCGTCTCGACCAACACCTCGCCGTCGTCCGGTTCGGGCCGGTCGACGGTGACGAGTTCGAAGTTCTCCGCGGTCGGTTCGCCGACCGGACGACTTGCGAGTTGCCACTGCCTGGTTTCTGCCATACCCGTTCATGGTCGCGCCCCCAAGTTAATATTGGGCTCCCGGAACCCGGTCCGAACGGGACCGCCGTCCCGATCGGCTGCATGCAAACACCGCCTCCGTTACTATTGACGGTGGACACCGACGCATCTCGGTACAGCGCCCGGAGGAGACGGACCGAGTGAGTGGTCGCTAAACCCGCCCATACCGGTCCGAACGGGGCTGTTCCCTCGACATCGACGTTCGGAACGAGTCGGTGCCTTTATCACTTCCTGGCGCTTCCTTTCAGAAGCAATGGCGAAAGGAACCGTTGATTTCTTCAACGACACTGGCGGCTACGGATTCATCGAGACTGAGGACGCGGATGACGACGTGTTCTTCCACATGGAAGACATCGGCGGCCCGGACCTTGAGGAAGGACAGGAGCTCGAGTTCGACATCGAGCAGGCCCCCAAGGGCCCGCGCGCGACGAACGTCGAGCGCCTGTAAGGCGAATTCGAACTGGTATCGGCACTTGACTGCAGTATTTTATCACCCCTGAGCGGTGGCGTTGTCGAACGCGAAACTCCTCGTCCGCCCGACCACAATTTTATCATTCAGTGACACGAACGACGAGTGATGACGGACCACTCCGACGCAGTCACGTGGTCACGTAGCGCGTCGGCGTCGACGCTCGGTCGTCTCTGTCAGTACCTTCAGGTCGGCTTTTTCGGCGGAATGACGCTACTGGTGGTTGCACTCGGAGCCGCAGGGCTTGCTCTCTCCGCCGTAAACGGCGCGTACGGACGACTCGCGCTGTTCGTCTTGCTCTTGCTGATCGGCGGGCCGTTCTCGCTGCTTTACTTGCTCCCGCTGGTCGACGACGAGACGGTCCGCTCCTCGATACGGACGTGGGCGGACCGCACCGGGTACGATCGGCTTCGCCCGCTCCCCGCGGCGGTGAGCGTCCTCGTCGGCGCGGTCGTGATCGTCGGCTCGGTTGCGGTGTCTCCGGTGGCCTTGCTCGCGTTGTTCTTGGTGGTCCCGGTCGGGACGTCGATCGGCATGCAGATGGTGAACTCCCGCGGCGAAATCGATCCCGTGGTGGGAACGGTTCGCGTGAACGACCAGTCGTTCGATCTCGAGGAACTCGCGGCCGTCAGCGTCCGCCGCGTGCCCGGGACGGGAACCGTCGTCCTCCGACCGTCGTACGCAACTAAAACGCGAGGGGTGACGGCACCGGGGTACGTCTCGATGCCCCGAGACATCTACGAGGAGGCCCGACCGCTGCTTGAGGCCGCCGCGAGCGAGACGGAGCGGACGATCCGACAGAGCCGGACCGAACGCGTCGTCCTCGTCGTCTTCGGCGTCGGCACGCTCGTCGGTGCGGTCGGCGCCGCGTTCCTCGGGTTCGAGCGCGGGGGCGACGCGCGCGTAATCCTCTCCTACATCGCCTTGCTGGTCGGCTGCTTCGGAATCGCGTTCCTCGCGCTGGCCGCTCGAGAACCATGACGCCGTCGACCCGGACCGTTTTGTGGATCCGCCACCGACTCGAGACCATGACGGAGCCACTGGTCAGACGCGGCGAGGCGATCGAGTACGAGCCGGTCGACGCGGCCGACGGGCTCTCGAAGGGCGTTCTGATCGACGACGACCACGGCGCGCCGAACTTCGCAATTCGGCGGTTCGTCCTCGAGCCAGGTGCCGAGGTGCCGAAACACACCAACGACGTCGAACACGAGCAGTACGTCCTCGAGGGCGAGTACACGGTCGGCCTCGGCGACGACGAACACGAGGTCGAAGCCGGCGACTCGCTGCTGATCCCAGCCGGGACGGTCCACTGGTATCACAACGAGGGCGACGAGCCGGGTGCGTTCATCTGTGCGGTTCCGAACGGAGACGACGAGATCGACCTGCTCGAGGACGGCTAACGCCGGGCGGATCCGATCGAGCAAGGAGTAACGCAGCCCGTTGGGGATGATGACAGCGTTCTCCCATACCGTTCTGTAACCGCAACTACTAAGCGTCTTTTAGGCACACCTAAATACGATGGCAGAAGCGCAGTCGGTCGAAGGGCACAGGTCCGCCCGAGAGCGGGAGGGATGGGTTACGGGAATGCTCGTTCTCTTTTGTCTGGCGAGCACGGTCGTCACCATCGTCGCCGGGCTCGTGCAGGTAAGCTTCGGGGAGTATTCGATGACGTTCCTCGAGGCCTGGCAGGCGGTGTTCAATCCGAGCGTGATATTCAACCTCCATGCCTGGTCGGCGTTCCTCTTCGGCACGGACCTGCCGGAGATGAGCACCGCGAGCATCGTCGTCTGGACTCTCCGAATGCCGCGGGTGTTCGTCGCGATCATCGCGGGCGCGACGCTCGCGATCTCCGGTGCGATCTTCCAGGCCGTGACGCGGAACGAGCTGGCGAGTCCGTTCGTGCTTGGGGTCAGCTCCGGCGCAGGATTCGCCGTGCTGGCGACGCTGGTCGTCTTCAGCGGCCTCACGCCGTTCCTGCCGCTGATCGCCGCGCTGGGCGGGACGGTCGCGTTCGTGATCGTCTACACGATCGCCTGGAAAGGCGGGACGAGCCCCGTCCGACTCGTGCTCGCGGGCGTCGTCGTGAACATGGTCTTTCAGTCGCTCCAGCAGGGGCTGTTTTTCTTCGTGGACGATCTGGGCGTCGTCCAGACGGCGATCGCCTGGCTGACGGGATCGCTTACGGGCACCGGCTGGGAAGAAGTACGGATCGCGATCCTGCCGGCGGCCGTGGCGATCGCGATCGCGCTCGCCGGTGCGCGGCAGTTAAACGTCCTCATGTTGGGCGAGAGCACCGCTCGCTCGCTCGGGATGCGCGTCGAACGGGTCCGGTTTTCCCTCTCGGCCGTCGCGATTCTGGCCGCCAGCGCCGCAATCGCCGTCGCTGGTATCGTCAGCTTCTTCGGCCTCGTCGTCCCGCACATCGTTCGGAACACGGTCGGTGGGGACTACCGACGGCTGATGATCGGGTGTCTTTTCGCCGGGCCCGCACTGATGGTCACCGCCGATGTCGGTGCGCGACTCGCGCTGGGCGGGACCCAGATGCCCGTCGGCGTCGTCACCGGACTGATCGGCGGGCCGTATTTCCTCTATCTGATGCGGAAACAGCAATCGATGGGTGAGCTATAATGGCACGCACACAGCAGGACGTGGATCGAGAACAGGAGCGGATCACCGACGACAACGGCGACACGGTCGAGAGCGCACTGGTCGGCGACGACCTCGAGCTCAGTTATCCGACGAGCGAGGAGACAATCGTCGACTGCGCGCGCCTCGACATCCCCGAGGAAGCGGTGACCGCGCTCGTCGGCCCCAACGGCAGCGGGAAGAGTACCCTCCTGAAGGCGCTCTCGAAGCACCTTACACCGGCTACGGGATCCGTTCAGATACACGGCAAGGACCTCGACACGTTCAGTCGCAAGGAACTGGCGCGCGAAATGGGGGTCCTCTCGCAGGAGAACGACTCGCTCGGCTCGATCCCCGTCGAGGACCTCATCTATCACGGCCGCTACCCGCATCGGGGCTTTTTCGACGGCGTCACCGAGGAGGATCATCGGGCGGTCGAACGTGCGATCGAACTGGCGGGGATCGACCACCTCCGGGAGTCCGAACTCGGCCAACTGAGCGGCGGTCAGAAGCAACTGGCCTGGATCGCCATGGTGCTGGCACAGGACACCGACGTCCTGTTGCTCGACGAGCCGACGACGTTTCTGGACATTCACCACCAGTTCCGGGTGCTCGAGACGATCCGCCAACTCAACGAGGAGAAGGGGGTCACCGTGGCCGTCATTCTTCACGACATCTCGCAGGCGGCCCGGTTCGCGGACTATCTGGTCGCGATGTGCGATGGCGAACTCTACGACTGGGGGCCGCCAGAAGAGGTCGTGACGGAACAGTTGCTCGCCGACGTCTTCGGCGTCGAGGCCTCCGTCGAGTACGAGCCCGAACTGCAGGTACTGCCGAAGCGCGCGCTCCCGGAGAGCCAGACCTGACGCCGCCAGCCGGAAGGCTTTTGCATTTTTAGGCCAGCCTAAAACTCGATGACAGCCGATTCGAAACGGACGAGACGACGCGTGATGAAGACGGGAGCAGCGATTGCCGGACTCGGTACGGCCGCCGGCTGTCTCGGTACGCAGGGGTCGGGAGATGGCGAGAGCGAGTATTCCGTCATGATAGAGCCCGTCGGCACCGTCGAGTTCGAATCTGTTCCAGAGAGATGGCTCCCCTATACGGGAGATTACGCGGATATGGGCATTGCACTCGGACGGGCCGACGGGCTGGTCGGAATCGGCCTGCAGAGCCGGTACGGAACCCACTACTACGACGAATTGCCGGGCGTTTCGGTCGACCTGGACGACCTGACTGAACTCTGGGACGACGGGACCGGGAAGGAGGTGTTCTACGAACTCGAGGCCGACGTTCACCTCATCGATCCGAACTTCATGATCAACCGGCTCGGCTGGAGCCAAGACGATGTCGACGAGATCAGCGAGACTGTCGCGCCGTTCGTCGGCAATACGATTTTCTCGGCCAGTTACGACTGGCACGATTACACCCGCTACACCCTCTACGAGGCCTTCGAGAAAGTGGCGGAGGTATTTCAGGAGCGAGAGCGCTACGAGGCGTTCGAACGGCTCCACGACGATGTACTGGCCGACGTTCGGTCCCGACTGCCCGACGAGCGGCCCGAAGTCGCGGTTCTCGTCCCCGCCTCGGCCGAGCCGGACGCGTTCTATCCCTACCACATCGAGGACGATACCCAGTCCAAACACTGGACCGATCTTCGGGTCGACGGTGCGCTCGCCGCGAGCGGCGTCGGCGACGCGCAGGCGGCGAGCGGCACCATCGACTACGAGACGTTGCTCGAGATCGATCCCGACGTCATCGCGATCAGACAACAGGGAACGGTCACCGGGTCGGAGTTCGAGCAGGGGATCGTCTCGTTCATGCGCGATCACAGCGTTGCGAGCGAACTCCGGGCGGTCCGGAACGACCGCGTTGTCTACGGCGGCATGACCTACCAGGGGCCGATTATCCACCTGTTCCAGCTCGAGCGGGCGGCCCAGGGAATCTATCCCGACGAGTTCGGCGGTGAGAAGCTGTTCGACCGGCAGGCGGTCGCAGATATCGTTACCGGCGACACCTGACACCGATCAGTCGGACGGCTCCAGAACACTTTTACTGTTTTAGGCCAACCTAAAATTTGATGAGCAACGAACGGACGTGGACGAGACGGAACGTGCTTCGAACGGGGGGAGTGCTCGCAGGCGTGAGCGCGATGGCGGGCTGCATCGGAGACGACGGGTCCTCGGACGGCGAAACCGCATACACGGTATCGATGCCGCCGGTCGGCGACGTTGAGTTCGAGTCGGTCCCCCAGACGTGGGCCGCCGGCACCGCGGATTGGGCCGACATGGGGATCGCACTGGGTCAGGAGCCGCCGGTGGGACTCTATATCGCGGGGCGGTTACATACGGGGTATTACGACGACATTCCCGACGTGAGCGTCGACCCGGACGATATCGAAACGCTTTGGGACGACGAGTTCGGCCCCGAGAAGTTCATAGACCTTTCCGAGAGAGTGGATGTGCTTGTCATGGATCCGAACTTCCTCACGGGGCGGGCCGACTGGAGCGGCGACGCCATCGAGCGGATCAAATCGACAGGGACGCCGTTCTTCGGGAACAGTATCACCTCTCGGGGCTACTCGTGGCATCAGGACTACGACTACCTCACGATGTACGAGGCCTTTGAGAAACTCGCCGAAGTCTTCCAGGAACAGGAACGCTACGACGAGTTCGAGACGCTGCACGACGAGTTCCAGTCGGAACTCGAGAACGTCGTTCCCTCGAGCGGCCGACCTGAGGCCGCGGTCCTGTACCCGCAGATAGCGGATGACTCCTTCCTCCCCTACATCGTCGACGAGTCGACGAGTTACAAACACCTGCGGGACCTCGGAGTCGAGGACGCGCTCGCGAACTCCGACGTCGAGAACTTCCACAACACCCGCGGATCGATCGACTACGAGACGCTCCTCGATGTCGATCCGGAGTACATCCTGCTTCGCACCGAGCAGTACCTCAGCGAGGAGGAGTTCCAGCAGAACTTCGTCGAACCGATGCAAGGCCACAACGCCGGGCAGAAACTGACGGCCGTCCAGAACGACAACGTATACAAGACCGTCCCGTTCTATCAAGGCCCGATCATCAACCTCGTCGCCACTCAGCGGTTGGCCCAGCAACTCTACGGCATCGAGGACGACCTGTTCGACCCGCAGGAGGTCAGCGACATCGTCAACGGCGACTTCTAGGCGAGCGCTCGGTCGAACTCCGCGAGGCGGCGCGCGTTCGGGTCGACCCGGGATCGACGCGCTCGAGTCCGAATCGCTCAAGTACGCCACGCTACTACTCACTGTCGTGTCGAAGCAGGTCCAGCAGGTCGATACCATCTTCTGTCACGAAACCGGTGGCGACTTCCTCGTCGTCGTCGAACGTGACGGGAAGCGGCTGTTCCGCGCGAAACTCGAGCTCTCGGAAACCTCGGCCGGGCCCCGCCCCGCGAAGTTCCGACTCAAAGATGGCTCGAGCGAGGAGCCCCGCCAGCCCGACGAGTTCGTCGAACTCGCCCGCCGGTCCAAGCGGATCCGCATCTCCGAACAGACCTCGAGCGCCGGTCGGCGCGACCTTCGGGAGATGCTCGAGGGCTACCAGCTCGAGGACAAGGTCAAGACCGTCCGGACCTGTCGCTACTGCGCCGGCGCGGGCCGGTACTCGCCGATCACGACCGAGACTGCCGTCAAGGACGACAACGACTGGATCTGTACGGACTGTGCGAAACAGGAACTCGAGCGCCAGCTTTCCTTTTCGGGCGGCGGCGAGGTCTCGGGTGCCGCCAAGGAGCGTCTCGAAGAGCTCATGCTGGAAGTACAGGACCTGGAGCGGATCGTCAATCTGCTCAAGGGACAGCTCGACCCCGATCTGACGAAGTTCGATACCATCTCGGCGACGACCGAGGAGGTCGACCCCGTTCGGACGGACTCGTTGAACCTGCACCCGGGCATTCAGGACCTGCTCGAGGACCGGTTCGAGACGCTGCTGCCGGTCCAGAGCCTCGCGGTCGAGAACAGCCTCCTCGACGGCGAGGACCAGCTCGTCGTCTCCGCGACGGCGACCGGGAAGACCCTCGTCGGCGAAATGACCGGCATCGACCGCGTCCTCGAGGGCAAGGGGACGATGCTCTTTCTCGTCCCGCTGGTGGCGCTGGCCAATCAGAAGTACGAGGACTTTCAGGACGAATACGGCCACCTCGTCGACGTCTCCATCCGCGTGGGCGCGAGCCGGATCGCCGACAACGGCAACCAGTTCGATCCGAACGCCGATGTCATCGTCGGCACCTACGAGGGGATCGACCACGCCCTGCGGACGGGCAAGGAGATGGGAGACATCGGGACCGTCGTTATCGACGAGGTCCACACGCTGAAAGAGGAGGATCGAGGCCACCGGCTGGACGGCCTCATCTCGCGGCTCAAATACACGTGCGAGCAGCGGGCGGCGCGCCGCGACGAGTACGACGGCGCACAGTGGGTCTACCTCTCGGCGACCGTCGGCAACCCGAAGCAGCTCACCGAAGCGCTCGAGGCCACGCTCATCGAGTTCGAGGAGCGGCCGATCCCGATCGAACGCCACGTCACCTTCGCGGACGGCCAGGAGAAAGTTCGGGTCGAGAACAAGCTCGTCAAACGCGAGTTCGACACCGAGTCCTCGAAGGGGTATCGCGGGCAGACGATCATCTTCACCAACTCCCGGCGGCGCTGTCACGAGATTTCGCGGAAGCTGGACTACTCGGCCGCTCCCTACCACGCCGGACTGGACTACAAGCGCCGAAAGACGGTCGAACGCAAGTTCGGCGAGCAGGAGCTCTCGGCGGTCGTCACGACCGCCGCGCTGGCCGCGGGGGTCGACTTCCCCGCCTCGCAGGTCATCTTTGACTCGCTGGCGATGGGCATCGAGTGGCTTTCGGTCCAGGAGTTCCACCAGATGCTCGGCCGCGCGGGCCGGCCCGACTACCACGACACGGGGACGGTGTACGTCCTCGTCGAACCCGACACCGTCTACCACAATTCGATGGAGATGAGCGAAGACGAGGTCGCCTTCAAACTCCTCAAAGGCGAGATGGAGTCGGTGATGACTCATTACGACGAGGCCGCGGCCGTCGAGGAGACGCTCGCGAACGTCACAGTCGGCGGCAAGGCCGCGAAGGCGCTTAACGACCGGATGCTCGGCGACGTTCCCACGAAACACGCCATCGGAAAGCTGTTGCAGTACGACTTCATCGACGGTTTCGAACCCACGCCGCTCGGTCGCGTGGTGACCGAACACTTCCTCGAGCCCGGCCAGGCGTTCACGCTTCTCGACGGGATCCGGAAGGACGCCCATCCCTACGAGCTCGTCGCGGATATCGAACTCCGGGACGAGGACCTCTGATCGGGTCCGCGATGTGATCCGTGACTGTCACTGGCGCATCAAACGGCGGCCACGATCGTTTGTGAGCCGTCTCGACGGCCGGAACGGTAAAGGACGACAGCGTTCAATCGATAGTCAGTACGGGCATCCAACCCGGAGCTGTCACTATGGACACGACGACGCCAGCCGCGATCGACCCGCCCGCGAACGTGTTGCTCGTCCACTCGAGACGAGCATCGCCGAACGCCTGCGAGGAGCTGTGTTACCACGACAGCGACACGGCACACCTCGCGGTCACCTTCGCCGACGAGGAGCCCGACTGTCCCGACGAGGATGCGATCGACGGCCCGCTCGGGCAGCTCACGATCGGGGATGTCCTGACTGACGCCGGCGACGAATCGGAGCCTGATTTCACCCGGCCAGTCGTCACCGATTCGGTGACCGATCCGACCGATCTCTCCGCGATCGGCGTCGCAGTCAGCCGGTTTTGTAAACACTGGGACGAAACCGGCGGGGAGATCACGGTCTGTTTCGACTCGCTCGATGCCCTGCTTCGCCACAGCTCTCCGAAGGAGGTCTTCCAGTTCGCACACGTCCTCACGAACCGGCTCTCGAGCGTCGACGCCTACGCCCATTTCCACTTCGATCCGACGCGTCACGAGGATCGGGTCGTCTCGACGTTCGGGACGGTTTTCGATGCCGTCGTCGCCGACGACGATACCGACGAGTCGCTCCCGGAAGCGACCGACGAGGACGTCGCCGCGTTACTGGCCGAGTGGGACGAGGCGTCGACGATCGACACCGGATCCGATGCGGTCACCGAAGCGACCGACGAGGACATCGCACGTCTTCTCGGAAACTGAGACGGACTATAGTAGCCACTGAAACGAATTATACACTGCTCACAACGCGATCCGTGATCAAGTGTGTCTCGACTTTCAGTGGCTACTAGACTCTCCGCCAGTTCCGGCGCACCCGCGATCCGCCAGACAGGGGCGCCAGTACATCGGTACAGCAGTCCGTATGCGCGACGGTTCGACGCCGATCAGCGGGGCTCACGGAACGAAGGCGACACCGAACAGCGAGAGCGCCAGCACGAGCAACGAGCCCGGAACGCCGCCGATCGCGACGATTGCAACCGTTAGCGGCGTCACCGCCACTCCGACGCCGAAGACGACCTGAGCGAGGTACAACACCACGAGTCCGCTCACCGCGTTGACGATGAAAGGTCTCGCGACCTCGATGAGCTGGGCCGCCACGAGGACGAGCACCAACACGAGAATCAGAAGCAACATCTCGAGTCCGGTCATGGCCGGCGCTATCACGGCATCGGGCAAAACCGTTCGGACCGTAACGAAACGCTTTATGATGTGGGCGCGGTTGGAGTAGATACGGGATCGTGGGTTAGCTTGGTATACTTCGGGCCTTGGGTGCCCGTGACCCCGGTTCAAATCCGGGCGATCCCATATACTGCTGCGAGCAAAACCGCGAGCAACAGGAATCGGAACAAACTCGGATTTGAATCGGGGAAGAGCTTGCTCCGACCGCGCTTCAAATCGCTTTCATCCGATCAGGTGTGTAAATCGTTACGGTGGCTACTATAGTGGATTGACCTGACAGGGGTGCTCCCTCATCGCTGAACCCAGCATATCTGGAACGCGACTCGGCTCTCGGTCGGCGGAATTCTACGGGCTTCTGCCCGTCTCATCTTCGGTGGCAAAGAGGAGACGACTAACGGTATCGCAAATATCGGATGGTTCCACTGAGGTATCAAAACGCGTCGTGAAAACTGAGTGCCGAGGATCGAGGCGTATGTGTTCGGGGCGTGACGAGCTCCGGTGCTAGCCGGTGGCAGGGCCCACACGGAGTAAAGTCACAATGGCCACAGGGGTTTCGTACAGCCGTAGTGATCGTTTTGGTATTCGTCGTCATCACCTCACTACTGTATAGTACATGTCCAACAATAAAGCTTTTTATCTGGGCAATCATGCCGGATTGGGTGGACAATATGGTCATATGTATTTCTAATTGTGAAATCTCTTCGATATTACCCGTTCGAGACGGACCGTCATGGGGCGTTTGTGATCGTCTTCCAAATCCGTCCCTGTCGCGGAGCAGTAGCAACCGATCGAATGACTCCGACCGGGCGCACAACACCGATCAGGGTGACGGGGTTGGCTGCTCGAGCCGAGTGAACGAGCCGTCACCGCAGACGCAGTCCTCGCTCGTGCCAAGCGGGCGGATCGAACCCGCCGGCGTGACCTCGGCGACGAGGATCGCTTTACAGTTCTCACAGCGGACCGCGGCCCGCGTCCGGTTAGATTGAGTCGCCATGGGGTGAGACGAAGTGGCTACATCGCTATCAGTGTCGCTCCAATGTACGAAGGGGTTCGGTAGGGGCGATTTCGTATCGATCGAAACGGGACGACTCTCCCCTGAACACGACCACTCTCGAGCGACCTTCGAAAAAGCGAGGTGAGAGCCGAGACGAGGAAAAATACGTCCCGGTCTCCTGCCCTACTCGAGGAACCGATCGCCGACGTAGATCACTCCCGCGGCGACGAGGCCGACGGGAATCGCCATGGCGATGAGGGGGACGAGCACGTCGCCGAGATCGAAGAGATCGGTCCCGCCGCTTCCACCGGTGCCGCCGGTGTCCGCGCTATCGGTACTGGGTGAGAAAACGACGGTGACGAGGACGCCGACGATCGTCATCACGACGTAGCCGAGCGTCCCGCTGGCGAAGGCCGTGATCATCGCTTCGCGCGTGTCGGCCATCTGCCGATCGAGCTGAAGCCCGCTGATCGCACCGAGTATCGGTCCGGTGAACACCATGACGCCGAACAGGACGATCATGAAGAACGCGGCGACGAATCCACTCTCGTCGGAGCCGTCGAAGAGCAGCCGGGTGCCGAGCGCACCGGTCAGTCCGAACCCGGCACCGACAATGGCGAAAATCGACGTCGTATAGGTGAGATACCCCTTGGTTCGATCGTCGGAGAGAACGTCCGAGACGGAACGGTTCCGTTGCTGGTGTGGTTCCCGTCTGGGAGCCGAGCCGGCAGTCGATTCGGATGGTGAATCTCGAGACACGACGTGTCGGACCAACCGCGTTCAGTTAAGAATAGTGGCCATCTCGTGACTGTATTGGGCCTCTGGATTGCGAGCCGTCCTCGAGCCTCGGCGGACGCGAGAGACACCGACCGACCGCGCAGACGACTGCGACCGCCCGCAAGCCCAACGATTTCGGCGTTACTTCGACTGTCAGGAAACATGGCCTCTCCCGGCTCGCAATTCCGACGCTGGCTCGTCAACGGGATCGTAATCACGATTCCGCTGGTTGCGACGCTGCTGGTGGTGATGGTCGTCCTCAACTTCATTCGCAGTGCGATCTCGCCGGTGACCGCCGGCGTCACCTATCTCTTGGCCGACGAACCGCCGGCTCTGGCAATCGAGTTCGTGACGCTGCTCTCGCTGCTCGGTGTCTTCCTGCTGGTCGGCCTCGTCGCGGAGCACACGCCCGGCAAATACCTCTCGAAGCGAGTCCACGCGGTGATGGAGACGATCCCCGGCGTCAGCACCGGTTACGAGAGCGTTCGCCGGGCCAGTCGGCTGCTTGTCGACGACGACACGGACCAGTTCCAGGACGTGAAACTCGTCGAGTTCCCCCACGAAGGCGCGTACATGCTCGGTTTTCTCACCGCGGAGACGCCTCCCGTCGTCGAAGCCAGCGCGGACGAAGACGAGATGGTGACGATCATGGTCCCGCTCGCGCCGAATCCGGCGACGAACGGCTACGTCATGCATATGCCGACCGAGAAAGTCCACGAGGTCGACCTGACCGTCGAGGAGGCGTTCCGCTCGATCGCGACGCTCGGCGTCGCCGCGGATAGCCTCGGCGAGGCCGCGAGCGGTGCCGATTGATAGGGGCTGCTGTCACCCTCCTTCTCGGCCCCTGACAGCCAAAACAGATTGGCTGTAGTTACATACCGTCAGGGTCGAACGAACGACTGTGGCCGCGCGGCCAACCGGTCGACGGGAATACTGGACACGGCGTGTGGTCCACGTCGGCCTGCCACGAAAACAGGGTCGACGGGTTCGACGTGGACCGAATCGATTTTCCGATTTCTCGAGGGCGGGGACACGGCTTCGTATCGCACCCGACCGACGGAACGATGGCGGCTCAAGGGCGGGGACCGGCCGTGGCTCGTCTCCGTTCAGTTTCGCCCCGGTATACGACCATTTATACCCGATGGCGGTCCTAGAACGGTGCAATGGCGCAAGCGGGAAATTCCGAACTCGTCGACTCTTTCGAGCAGTTCTTTCGCAACTACTACGACAACGAGATCAAACAGCTTGCCCAGCAGTATCCCAACGAGCAGCGGTCGCTCCACATCGACTGGCAGGACCTCTACCGGTTCGATCCCGATCTCGCAGACGACTTCATCGCACAGCCCGAACAACTCCAGCGCTACGCCGAGGAGGCGCTCCGGCTGTACGATCTTCCGATCGACGTGAGCCTCGGACAGGCTCACGTCCGGATCCAAAACCTCCCGGAGACGGAATCCCCCGAGATCCGAGAGATCCGCGCGCGAGACATGAACTCCCTCGTGCAAGTTCACGGAATCATCCGTAAGGCCACCGACGTTCGACCCAAAATCGAGGAAGCCGCCTTCGAGTGCCAGCTCTGTGGGACCCTCTCTCGAATCCCCCAATCCAGCGGGGACTTTCAGGAGCCCCACGAGTGTCAGGGCTGCGAACGGCAAGGCCCCTTCCGCGTCAACTTCGATCAATCCGAGTTCATCGACTCACAGAAACTCCGCGTTCAGGAGAGCCCCGAGGGGCTGCGCGGCGGGGAAACTCCACAGGCCCTCGACATCAACATCGAGGACGACATCACCGGCGAGGTCACCCCGGGCGACCACGTCTCGGCGATCGGCGTTTTGCGACTCGAGCAACAGGGCGACCAGCAGGACAAATCCCCTGTCTTCGACTTCTATATGGAGGGGATCTCCGTCGAGGTAGACGAAGAGCAGTTCGAGGATATGGACATCACCGGCGAGGACAAAGAGGAGATCGTTCGACTCTCGAGCTCCGAAGGGATCTACGAGAAGATGGTCGCCTCCATCGCGCCCTCCATCTACGGCTACGATCAAGAGAAGCTCTCGATGATCCTCCAGTTGTTCTCGGGCGTGACCAAGCAGTTGCCGGATGGCTCGAGGATCCGTGGCGACCTGCATATGCTCCTGATAGGAGACCCCGGTACCGGTAAATCCCAGATGCTCGCGTACATCGAAAACATCGCACCGCGGGCCGTCTACACATCCGGGAAAGGATCGTCCTCAGCGGGGCTCACCGCCGCAGCCGTTCGCGACGACTTCGGCGACGGCCAACAGTGGAGCCTCGAGGCCGGCGCGCTCGTCCTCGCGGATCGGGGAATCGCCGCCATCGACGAGCTGGACAAAATGCGACCGGAAGACAGGAGTGCCATGCACGAGGCCCTCGAGCAACAGAAGATCTCGGTCTCGAAGGCGGGGATCAACGCGACCCTCAAGTCCCGCTGTTCGCTGCTCGGCGCGGCCAACCCCAAGTACGGCCGGTTCGACCAGTACGAACCGATCAGCGAGCAGATCGACCTCGAGCCGGCGCTGATCTCGCGCTTCGACCTGATCTTTACGGTCACGGACACCCCCGACGAGGAAAAAGACCGCAACCTTGCCGAACACATCATCACGACAAACTACGCCGGCGAGTTGACGACTCAGCGCGAGGAGATGCCCTCGATGGACGTCAGTCAGAGCGAAATCGACGAGATGACCGCGCAGGTCGATCCGGAGATCGAGGCCGAACTCCTGCGGAAGTACATCGCCTACTCGAAGCAAAACTGCCATCCGCGCATGACCGAGGAGGCCCGCGAGGCGATCCGGGACTTCTACGTTGACCTGCGCGCGAAGGGGACCGACGATGACGCACCGGTCCCAGTAACGGCACGGAAACTCGAGGCGCTGGTGCGCCTCTCGGAGGCCAGCGCCCGCGTTCGGCTATCGGATACGGTCGAGCAGGCCGACGCCGAACGGGTCATCGAGATCGTCCGATCGTGTCTGCAGGACATCGGCGTCGATCCCGAGACCGGCGAGTTCGACGCGGACATCGTCGAAGCCGGGACATCGAAGTCCCAGCGCGACCGTATCAAGAACCTCAAGCAACTGATCGGCGACATCGAGGAGGAGTACGACGACGGCGCGCCGGTTGATATCGTCCTCGAGCGGGCCGAGGAGATCGGCATGGATCACTCGAAGGCCGAACACGAGATCGACAAGCTCAAACAGAAAGGCGAGGTCTACGAGCCGAGTACGGACTCGCTCCGAACGACGTAATGTCGGTGGCGGATCGATCTCGACAGCCCTGTTCTTTGCGCAGCGAAACGACGCGTTAGTGTTCTCTGAGGTTCCTGACGGTCGATCGAATCGTCACGGCTGCGACGTCGGCGACCTCGGCCGCAGCGGTCTGGGTCAGTGACGGCCACTCATCCCGTTCGCCGGCTGCCTTGTAGAGACAGGCCGCCGCGACCCCGCTTGGATTACGGCCGCCAATCAGTCCGGCCTCGAGTAAGACATTGATATGCTCTCGCGCACGGCGTTCAACCGCCTGTCCAAGCTCGAGTTTCGACGCATACCGCGGGAGATACTGCGTGGGATCGATCGGCCCCGTCGGCAGACCGAGTTCACGGTTCAAGGCATCGTAGGCGACGGTGAGTTCGTCGCTGTCGGCGCGCGCGACGGCGGCGATTTCGTCGGTCGTTCGGGCGATCGAGCGCGTCCGACAGGTCGCGTAGATCGCGGCGGCGGCGAAGCCTTCCAGCGACCGGCCCTGCAGGAGGTCCTCGGACTGAGCGGACTCGAAGAGCGCACAGGATTGCTCTCTGGCGGAGTCCGGTAGTGAGAGCAAGGCGGTGATCCGCCTGATCTCTGCGAATCCGTACACCTGATTTCGTTCGGCCTTCGAGGAGATTCGAGCGCGGTTGTGCTCTCGGCGTAATCGAGCGATCTGCCGTCGTTTTCTGCCGGTCAACCGAGAACTGTACCCCGAACTCGAACCGGAGCCGTATCCGATCTCCGTCGAGAGCCCGCGATCGTGTCTCGAGCGGGTCAGCGGGGCTCCGGTACGTCTCGGGTCGGTGTCTTCGTCATCGAACGACCGCCACTCGGGACCGCGATCGATCGCGTCTTCTGCCGAAACGAGCCCACACTCCTCACAGACTATTTCTGTATCCCTCTTTCGCAATCTGCCATCACATTCAGGACAGACTATAGACGCATCAGCATTTACCATTGGTTATTTCATTCCCTATCTACCACTGGCTCCCGCTTGATATTTAAACTGTTGGAACGTCTAAAGGAAATCGTGAGCGGGGAGGGAAAGAACGGGGGCGGCTATCGGTCGACCAATTGCGCCAGCAGGGACCGTGACTTCGATTCCGACTCGCGGGTTGCCGTTTCGTCGTCGTCCGCTCGATCGGCCAACAGTTGTTCGTACTGATCGATGACCGCCTGTCGGCGTCGTTCGCTCGTTTCGACCATTTTCTCGAGGGCGGCGATCCGGGCGTGAAGCCGCGCGCGTTCGATCTTGTATGCGAGGGGCGGTTCCCGTCGATCCGAGTCAGGGGAGGGCCGTTGCAGCGGGTGACCGTCTCGGTGGTCCGATCCGGCGGGTCGGTTCGGAGAACTGTGTTCGGTTCGTTCGGCACTCAAGTGGATGGGCGTTGGACCTCGTTGCTCGGCGGACATGGCTCGACAATGCCTACCATACCGTTTCGGAAAAAGGTCAGTCAGTCGGGCGTCAGACGCGTCTGACGCGGGCCGTCCGTCCGGCCGACGTTACTCCTGAAGATGGTCGAGTACGCCTTCGGTGTCGGCCGGCACGGGTTCGGGTTCGCTCCCCGCCGCAGCGGCGGCGTCGGGATCCTTGAGCAGGTGACCGGTGGTGAGACAGGCGACGCGTTCGTCGTCGTCGACAATTCCCTCGGCGCGGAGTTTTCGGAGGCCGGCGACGGAAGCAGCCGAGGCGGGCTCGACACCGATCCCCTCGCCCGCGAGGTCGCGCTGGGCCTCGGTGATTGCCTCGTCGGAGACCGCGACGGCGGTCCCACCGGTCTCGCGGATGCCGGGCAGCGCTTTCGGCGCGTTGACCGGGTTCCCGATACGGATCGCGGTCGCGCGCGTCTCGACGTCGTCCCAGCGCCGGACTTCGTCGGCCCCGTTCTCGATCGCTTCGACCATCGGCGCGGCACCCTCGGCCTGGACGCCGGTCAGTTTCGGGACCTCGCTCTCCTCAAGTTCGCCCGCCTGGACGAGTTCGCGGAACGCCTTGTACAGCGCCGACGTGTTACCCGCGTTGCCGACAGGGAGCACGATCCGATCCGGAACCGTGTCGTAATCGGCGAGGAAGCCCTCGAGGATCTCGAGGCCGATCGTCTTCTGGCCCTCGAGCCGGAAGGGATTCAGCGAGTTCAGCAGGTAGGCCTCGCCCTGCCCCGCGAGTTCCTGAACGATGTCCAGACAGGCGTCGAAGTTGCCGTCGACCTCGAGGATTCGCGCACCGTGGAGGCTCGCCTGGGCGATCTTGCCGGCGGCGACTTTGCCGGCGGGGAGGAGCACGAGCGTCTGCATCCCGCCGCGGGAGCCGTAGGCAGCCAGCGCGGCGCTGGTGTTGCCCGTCGAAGCACAGGCCAGTCGGCCGACGCCGAGTTCTTCGGCGACCCGCACGCCGACGGTCATTCCGCGGTCCTTGAACGAGCCGGTCGGGTTCATCCCCTCGTGTTTGATCCGCAGGGTCTTGACGCCGATATCGTCCTCGAGCCGAGGGACCTCGTACAGCGGCGTCGCCCCTTCCTGAATGGAGACGCCCGATTCGAACGGCAGCGCGTCGGCATAGCGCCAGACGCCCTCTCCCTCGAAGTCGTCGAAGGCGGGCAGGTCGGCGTAGCGGACCTCGAGCAGTCCGTCACATTCGTCGCACGTGTATCGGACATCGTCGAAGGGAGCGAAGGTGTCGCCACACTCGATGCACTCGAGCCAGACGCCATCGTCGGCGTCTGCAGGTTGTTCCGGCTGATCGGCCGAGAGACTGAGACTCATTGTCGGTCGAGAAGGTGGCGAGGGGGAAAAAGTGAGTGGATTCGGCGGTGGGACGGCTCACTCGGCCCGGCCGTCGAACTCGTCGATCACGTCGTGAACCGTGGCCGTCCAGACGTCCAGCGCTTCGTGCAACAGCTCCTTTGCCTCCGGCAGCGCGATAGCGGTGTACTGGTAGATGTGGCCGCCACCGTCTAGCAACCGTCGATCCCGGCGGACGAGTCCCCGCTCGTGCAGCGTCGACAGCGAGCGGTTGACCGTACTCCGGTCTCGCTCGAGGGTCGTCGCTAACTCCTCGACCGTACAACCGGGCCGGTCGCACAGCGCGAGGTAGGCCCGGGTCTCGTGATCCTCGATACCGAACACGCAACTCATCACCGTTTCGAACGGCGGGTTCGATTCTTCCATCAACTCCCCGAGGCGATGCTGGGGGGTATCGACCATACCAGCTCGTACGGGCGAGATCGTAAAAACACTCGCCGCAGTCGACCGATGAGATCGCGGTCGCCGTCGTCAGGTGTCCTCGGTCGCTGTCCCGTAGCTCATCTTTCGGATGCAGGTGCGCATTTCGTCTTCGCTCTCGTGGCGGTGGAGCCGCGTCGGCGTATCACAGTAGTACACCGAACCGTCGTACCGCAGCGTCACCTCGTGCTCTTTCCGTGCCGCCGTCGTCGTAATCACGACCCGTCGACCGCCCTGAATCGCGGCCATGATCGCATCCGTCTCGAGTTCGCCGGCCGAGATACGGAGCGGGTTCGACATCGAGTGAGAGTGGGTGTGCCTGTTCAAAGAACCTTCGCGTCTCCCTATTGCCGAACGACCGGTCGACGGGCTGTCTGACGGACCGAATCGAGCGCCGCGGAACGGCTGTGCGCGGCCGATGCGTAACCGGGATACCGCTACATCGGTGCGAGGTATACGGTAGCACATGGCATCAGAAACGGTGGCCCGACGACCCGAACCAACCGAAACAGTACTCGAGCCCTGGCAGGCGGGGACCGTCGGCGGTATCGCCGGCGCGATCGTGTTCGGTGCGATGATGGCGATGCAGACGCCCGACGTCCTCGAGGGTGCGATCCCCGCGATGTACGGCCTTGAGGGCGGCCTCGCGGGGATGGTCGCGCACGTCTCACACGGGGCCGTCATCGGCGTCGTCTTCGCGGCGTTGCTGCGCGTAACGGGACGTGCCAGTCCCGGTCTCGCTACCGGTAGCGCCCTCGGAGTCGGCTACGGCATCGTCGTCTGGGCGGTCTTCGCCGTCGTCGTGATGCCGATCTGGCTCTCGACGGTCGGGTTCGAGATGGCTCCCACCGTCCCGAACGTCGCCGTGGAAAGCCTCGTCGGCCACGCCGCGTACGGGCTCGTCCTCGGCGCAGTGTACGCGCTGCTCGAGTGAGCCCACCGTTCGAGTCACGAAGCAGTTCGCCGCGCCCGCAGTAGCCAGTAAGCGATTCCCCGGTCCCCCTCTACAGGATGTAGAGCACGATCAGTACCGCCGGCCCCAACAGCATGAGGAGCGTGGCGAGTATCAGCCTGAACGACATGGTTCGGTCCGAGTGTCGGAACGGCTGAATATAACCACACCGGATAGTTCAGCCGGAAGAACATACGGTATCGCTGAGTAATACGCAATTGATCGAGGAAACAATCGACTTACTCGAGCAGCCAGCTCAACAACGCCTTCGTGACCACCTTTTTTCGCTCGGGTTCGTTCCACTCACCGCTCACGAAAAAATCTGGACCAAAAACCCCACTCGCTTCGCTTGTGGGCGCGGTCACTCGAGCAGCCAGCTCAACAACGCCTTCTGGGCGTGCAGCCGATTTTCCGCCTGGTCGAAGACGATGGAGCGGTCGCCCTCGATGACATCGTCGGTGATCTCCTCGCCGCGGTGGGCTGGGAGACAGTGCATGACCGACGCATCGGGGGCGTGCTCGAGGAGGTCCGAACTGACCTGGAAGCCCGCGAAGTCGTCCATCCGGACGTCGCGTTCGTCCTCCTGGCCCATGCTGATCCAGACGTCCGTATAGATGATATCGGCGTCGGTGACCGCCTCAACGGGATCGGTCGTGGCCGTCGGATCGCCGCCGAGTTCGCGGGCCCGCTCGAGGACGGCGTCGTCGACCTCGTACCCCTCGGGCGTCGCGATTGTCAGATCGACGTCCGTCAGCGCACAGCCGAGCGCGAACGATTGGGCGACGTTGTTGCCGTCACCGATCCAGGCCGCCGAGACATCCTCGAAGCCGTCTGCGTGCTCGCGGATCGTCAGCAGATCCGCGAGCGTCTGACACGGGTGAGCGTCATCCGTGAGTCCGTTGACGATCGGAACCGAGGAGTACTCCGCGAGCACTTCGATGTTTTCGTGTTTGAAGACGCGAGCCATCACCGCGTCGACGTACCGCGAGAGCGCACGCGACGTGTCTTTCAGCGGTTCGCCCCGCCCGAGCTGGATGTCGTCTTCCCCGAGGAAGATCGCGTGCCCGCCGAGTTGAGTCATCCCCGTCTCGAAGGAGACCCGGGTACGGGTACTCGCCTTCTGGAAGAGCATCCCCAGCGTCTGTCCGGACAGGTCAGCGTGGTCCTCGCCGGCTCCGACGGCGCGTTTGTACTCGTCAGCTCTGTCGAGAACTGCGAACAGTTCCTCCTCGGAGAGATCGTCGACGTCGAGGAAATGTCTCGGCCGTGTGTCGTCGGTATCTGTCGTCATTGTAATCGTTCGTCTGGAATGCGTGTATTCACTCTTCACTGAGCGTCCGCGCGACGCGCTCGAGGACCGATACCGACTGGTCGAACTCCGACAACGGCAGTCGTTCATCGGGCGCGTGATCGAGGTCCGAGTTGCCCGGCCCGTAGGTGACCATCGGGCAGTCCCAGGCCCCGGCATAGATGTTCATGTCGCTCGTTCCGGTCTTTCGCACCAGGCGAGGATCGCCACCCTCCTTGCGGATGGCGACGCGAAACGCTCGTGCGACCGCCGTTCGCGAACTCATCATCACCGGCGGGACCTTGTCCTTCCAGGTCACGGTCCCGACCTCGAGTTTGGCCTCCGCGGCTTCGCGAACGGTCCCGACGTCGAGCGCCGGCGGCACGCGCAACTGGATGTCCATCGTCGCTTCGACGGAGAGGCCGTCGTCGCTGACGCCGCCTTCGATGTCGACTGGCTTGGTCGTTACCTGTTCGAAGACCGGTTCGTACTCGTCGCCTTCGAAGCGGTCCTCGACGGCAGACCACCAGCGGACGGCGTGCTGGATCGCGTTCGGGTCCGGCCGGGAGGTGTGGCCGGACTCACTGGTCGCGACGTACGTGCCGGCGATCAGTCCGCGATAGCCCAGCGTGATCCCGTCTGCACCGGACGGTTCGCCGTTGACGACGGCGTCCGGTGACTCGTCGCGGTCGTCGATCAGGTAGCGCGACCCTTTCGAGTCGATCTCCTCGCCGACGACGCCGACGAAGGAGACGCCGGTGCGGACGGCGGCGGCCGCCATCGCGGCGAGGGGCCCCGTCGCGTCGACGCTGCCGCGTCCCCACAGAATCTCGTCGTCGCCGGTCTCTTCGACCTCGACGGGGATGTCCCCCGGGACGGTGTCGATGTGTGAGGTCAACAACACGGCGTCGTCCGCCGGCGCGCGGACGTTCCCGACCGCGTCGATCCAGACCTCTCGGTCGTGTGCCTCGAAGAAGTCCACGAGGCGCTTGGCCGCCTCCCGTTCCTCGCGGGTGGGCGATGGGATCGAAACGAGATCGATCAACAGTTCCCGGGCGTCCGCCGCCGTCACGTCCGTCGGTTCGCTCGAGTTCGCGTTCATGATTCGGTGTCGGATGCGACGACCGCGGTTAGCGCGTCCACGAGTCGGTCTGCCTCCGTCTCGTCGATCACGAGCGGGGGCAGCAGACGCAGAACCGTTCGACCCGCGGGGAGCGCCAGCACCTGGTGGTTCATCGCCAGATCGCGGGCGACGCGGTTTGCACCGCGTTTCAACTCGACGCCGACGAGCAGCCCGTCGCCGCGGACCTCACGGACCTCGTCGCCCAGTGCCGCCTCGAGTTCCGCCGTGAGATAGTCTCCCATCTCGGCTGCGTGGGCGGGCCACTCCTCCTCGACCAGCGTCGAGACGGTCGCGTGAACCGCCGCGGCGACGACGGGGCCGCCGCTGAACGTGGCGTTGTGCGAGGCTGCGCCGTCGGCGATCCAGTCCCGGACCGCGACCGCGCCGACGGGGAGTCCGTTGCCCAGCCCCTTCGCCGTCGTGAGCACGTCCGGCGTGACGCCCGCGTTCTGGCAGGCCCACATCTGGCCCGTCCGGCCCATTCCGGTCTGGACCTCGTCGAAGACGAGCGCCGCGCCAGCTTCCTCGGTCAGTTCGCGGGCGGTCTCGAGGTAGCCCGCGGGCGGAACGTTGATCCCGCCTTCGCCCTGGATCGGCTCGAGGATGACGGCTGCGGTCTCGTCGTCCACGGCGGTCGCAAGCTCCTCGCCGTCGCCGTAGGGGACGAACTCCACGTCACCGGCCAGCGGCTCGAAGGGCTTTTTGTACTTGTCCTTCCAGGTCGCAGCGAGCGCCCCCATGGTCCGTCCGTGGAACGAGCGAGTCGCGGCGACGATTTTGGACTCGCCGGTCGCCGACCGGGCGAACTTCAAGGCGGCCTCGTTGGCCTCGGTCCCGGAGTTACAGAACCAGGCGGACTCGAGTCCGTCCGGTGTCGACGCGACGAACGAGGCGTAGGCGTCCTCGCGCGCTTGAACGGGATACGAGGAGTCAACGAAGGTTAGCTCGCCGACTTGGTCCTGGACGGCTTCCACGACCGCGGGGTGGGAGTGACCCAGCGGCGTGCACGCGAAACTCGCGCCGGCGTCGACGTACTCCGTCCCGTCGGCAGTGTAAAGGAACGGCCCTTCGCCGCGCTCGATGCCGATCGGCTTGCTCCCGGAGATGAAGTCGAGGTCGCTCATTCTGCGGCCTCCTGTGCCGTCTCGTCTGCATCCGCATCAGCGAGCGCGCCGGGCTCGAGGGTCGTCCCCTCGCCCGCGAGCGCGCTGGTGATCGGTTCGTCGGCGTTCGCGGTCGCGACGATAACTGACGACGCGCCGCCCTCGAGGGCCTCCTCGGCTGCCATGACCTTCTTCGTCATGAACCCTTCAGCAGCGTCTTTGACAGCCTCGAACTCGTCGGGCGTGGACGCCGACTCGATTTTCGTCGACTCGTCGTCGGGGTCCTCGTAGATCCCCGAAACGTCGGTGAGGACGACCAGATCGGCCTCGAGCGCGCCGGCGATCGCGGCCGCGGCGCGGTCGGCGTCGGCGTTGACTGCAGTATAGCTGCCGCCCTTCTCCTTCCCGAGCACCGGAACGGAGACGACGGGCGTGTAGCCGCCCGCGAGGGTCGTCTCGAGCAAGTCGGCGTTGACCGACTCGATCGTGCCCGAGTGGTCGCCGCGCTTGATCTTCTTCTTGCCGTCCTCTTTGACGCGAACGGCGGACTTGCGCTTGCCGCAGAGTAGTTTGCCGTCGGTGCCCGAGAGGCCGACCGCGTCGACGCCCTCGTTGTGCAGGCTCTCGACCAGATCGGTGTTGAGCTTGCCGGGCATGACCATCTTGAAGACATCCATCGTGCGCTCGTCGGTGAAGCGGCCGACGACGCCGCCGGGGGTCTCGACGTAGGTCGGTTCCTCGCCGAGTTCCTCGAGCGTCTCGTCGACGGCGGTCGAACCGCCGTGCGTGAGAACGACGTCTTCGCCGTCCTCGACGAGGCTCGCGACGTCGGCGAGTGCGCCTTCGGGATCGACGGCTCGAGCGCCGCCGATTTTGACGACAACCGTCATCAGGGTGCCCCCACGGGGTGGAGCCCCGTAAACTCGAGTCCGGCTGTCTCCTCGAGTCCCAGCGCGACGTTGGCGGCGTGGACCGCCTGCCCCGCGGAGCCTTTCATCATGTTGTCGATCGCCGAGAAGACGACGATGCGCTTGTTCGATGGGTCGAGTTCGAAGCCGACCTCGGCCAGATTGGTGCCGGCGACCGCTTTGGGTTCGGGGTAGCGGTAGACGCCAGAGCCGCCGGCGGCCATGCGAACGAACGGCTCGTCCTCGTAGCAGCCCCGATAGGCCTGCCAGAGGTCGCCCTTCGAGACGGGTCCCGAGGGGAAGACGTGGTTCGTTGCGCTCGCGCCGCGGATCATGTCCACGGCGTGGCAGGTGAAGGCGACCGAGGTGTCGAGGAACTGCTCGATCTCGGCCTCGTGGCGGTGGCCGGTCGGCGCGTACGGACGGACGACGCCCGAGCGCTCGGGGTGGCTCGAGGCCTCGCCGCCGCCGGCGCCGCCCTCCGACGACCCTACTTTCACGTCGACGACGATCTGCTCGCCGCCCTCGAGAATTCCGTGTTCGAACAGCGGGTAGAGGCCCAAAATGGTCGCGGTGGCGTTACAGCCACCGCCCGCGATGAGGTCCGCTCCCTCGAGGTTCTCGCGATTGATCTCGGGAAGTGCGTACTCGGCCCGTTCGAGGTATTCCGGGGCCTCGTGCCCGTCGTACCACTCTTCGTACTGGGCTTCGCTCTCGAGGCGGAAGTCCGCCGAGAGGTCGACGACGGTATCGGCAATATCGAAAAAGTCGTCGATCCGGCCCATGGAGACGCCGTGTGGCGTCGCCGCGAACAGGACGTCGACGCTCTCGAGATCGTCGGGCTCGGTAAAGCGCAGGTCCGAGCCGCGCAGCGGCGGGTGGACGGAGCCCACGCTCTTGCCGGCTTTCGAACGGCTCGTGACCTCCGTAATATCGAAATTCGGATGGCCAGCGAGCAGTCGCAGGAGCTCGCCGCCCGTGAAGCCGCTCCCGCCGATGACGCTTGCGGTGACGGTCTCGGCGTTTGCGTCCGCGCCGGTCTCGGTGCCGTCCGCCATCAGGCGCTCACCTCGAGTTCCTCGTCGGCCGCGGCGTCGGCTTTCGACTCGAGCCAGTCGACGACGGTTCCCGCAATATCGGTCTCGACGGCCCCGTCGAGAGCCTTGAACTCGACCGTGTGGTTGACCTCGTGGACCGTATAGGAGTCACCGGTTTCCATGAGATCGACGCCGAGCAAACCGCCGCCGACGGCGTCGCTTGCCGTCTCGACGAGTTCGCGCGCTTCGTCGTCGACGTCGAACGGATCGACCTCGGCACCTTTCGCCGCGTTGGTAATCCAGTGATCCGAAGAGCGAACCATCGCGGCGATGGGCTCGCCGTCGATCGCGACCACGCGAATATCGCGGCCGGGTTTCTCGACGAACTCCTGGACGTAGAACACCTTGTGCTCGTAGTGGCCCAGCGTGGCCTTGTGCTCGAGGATGGCCTCGGCGGCTGACTCGGAGTCGATCTTCGCCATCAGGCGACCCCACGAACCCACGACGGGTTTGAGGACGCAGGGGTAGCCAAACTCCTCGATTGCCTCCATGGCCGTCTCCTTCGTGAAGGCGACTTTCGTCGCGGGCGTGGGAACGCCCGCCTTCTCGAGCGCGAGGCTGTTTTTCACCTTGTCGGCGCAGATGTCCGCGGTCTCGTGGCTGTTGACCACGGGGATGCCGTAGGCCTCGAAGAACTGCGTGGCATACAGGCTCCGACTCGTGGCGAGACAGCGGTCGACGACGATGTCGAGGCCGTCGAATTCCTCGGGCGCTTCCGAGATGTCGAAGGTCTGCTTGCGAACGTCGATCTTCGTGACCTCGTGGTCGCGCTCGCGAAGCTCGTTGAGGAGGAGTTTCTCGTCCTTTCGAATCCGCGAGTAGAGTATGCCGACGTTCACGCGAGACACCTCTGCGTCGGGGTTGCGGCGCTACGCGCTCTGCGAACCGGCTGCGCAGGGGACGGCGAAATCGCGCCCGTCTGCAAGGTCACTCACCCCAGTCCTCTTCGAGCTCGGGGGCCCGCTCGAGGACTGGCGGCTCCGTATCGACGACTTCGAGCTCGGCTCCACAGGTCGTACAGTCGACAATCTCTCCGACTTCCAGATCGTCGTGCAGGGACACTTCAGCCCCACACTCGACGCATTCGGTCATTGTACTCGCACGTGGGGGCCGGGATCCCTTAAAGCCTTCGAACTTAACAGCAAAATTATATTAACTGCACGCCACTCTACCGGTCCGTGTGGGCTACTTCACCGCAGGTCTACTTTGACATATCATGAAGCAGGTAATTCGTCCCCTCGCGGGGACCGTCGCCGAACGGCCCGAGCGACTGCCTGCGATTTCGCGGGTCGACCGGACCGTCCCGCTCGAGCGACCGCCTCAGACATAGCCGTTCACCTCCGAACGGAGCGCCTCGTGTGCCGCCTCGAGCGCGTCGCCCGCGGCCGCGAGCGTTTCCTCGGTGGCTGCGAGCGCCTCGCGGGCCGACTCGAGCTGGGGAGCGACCGCCTCGGGTGCGGGCCCCCCCTGCGAGTCGCGGCTCGCGACGCTTTCGGCCGGATCGAGCGCGTCCGCGACCGCCACGGGGTCGACGTGGGCCTCGAGCGACTCGCCGAGTACTTCCTGTGCGGCGGCCTCGAGGGCGTCGTAATCGGCCCCACGTTCGGCGGCGACGGCGACCAGTTCGTGTGCGGTCCGAAACGGCAACCCGTTCGCCGCGAGCAGATCCGCGACGCCGGTCGCCGTTGAAAAGCCCTCGCCGGCTTCCGCCGCGAGGGTCTCTTCGTTCCAGTCGGCGGTGGCAACCGCACCAGCCGCGACCTCGCTGGCTTCCGTCACGGCGTCGACGGTCTCCCACGCGTGTGGTGTCGCCCGCTGGAGGTCGCGGTTGTACGCGCGGGGTAAGCCTTTCAGCGTCGTCGTCAGCCCCTGGATGCCGCCGGCCGCGTCGCCCGCGACCGCGCGGACGAGTTCCAGCGTGTCCGGGTTTTTCTTCTGGGGCATGATCGACGACGTCGAGGAGTAGTCGTCCGCCAGATCGACGAAGCCGCGGTTCGCGAAGATAATCACGTCCTCCGCCAGCCCCGATAGCGTCGTCGCGTGCGTCGACAGCGCCTGCACCGTCTCGAGCAGGAAGTCTCGGCTCGAGGCGGCGTCCATCGAATTGTCGACGACCCCCTCGAAGCCCAGTAATTCAGCGGTGCGCTCGCGGTCGATATCGAACGTCGTTCCGGCGAACGCAGCCCCGCCCAGCGGCGACTGGTTGATCCGGCCGTAGGCCTCGAGCAAGCGTTCGGTGTCGCGGCGGACGGCTCCCTCGTAGGCCAGCGCCCAGTGAGCCACCGTGGTCGGCTGGGCGGGCTGGAGGTGAGTGTAACCGGGCATGATCGTCTCGGTGTGCTCCGTTGCGACCTCGACCAGTGATTCACGCAGCGCGAGCGTCGTCTCGATCGCCTCGAGGACGTCCTCGCGCAGGCGATAGCGGATGCAGGCCGCGACTTCGTCGTTGCGCGAGCGCGCGGTGTGCATCTTCCCGCCGTCCGCGCCGATGCGTTCGATAACGGCGGTCTCGATCGCTTCGTGGACGTCCTCGCCGTCGGGCAGCGAGTCGTGGCCGTCGACCTCGATCGCGTCCAGCGCGGTCAGGATCTGCCCGGCCACGGCGTCTCCAATAATTCCCTGCTCGGCGAGCATGACTGTATGTGCGCGGTCAACCTCGAGGTCGGCCGCGAAAATGCGTTCGTCCGCCGCGAGCGAGGAGAGGAAGCTCCGGGCGGGGCCGCCGCTGAAGCGGTCTCGGCGGACGACGCCGTCGGATCCGAGATCCGACGAGGATCGTTCACCGCCTTCGTCGCCGCCGTCGGCTTCGAACTCGCCGCCGTTCTGAGCGCTCTCCTCGGTCATGATTACTCGTCGTCTTCGTCGCCGCTTCCATCAGTCGCGAGTTCGACTTCCTCGTCGGCTGCGTTCGCGGCGATCGCCTCGTTCGCGAGGCGGCGCTGGAAGCCGTGGTACTTCGCGACGCCGGTGGCGTCTTCCTGTTTGATCTTGCCGACCGTCTCGGTGTCGAAGGAGGCGTGTTCCGCGGAGTAGGCCGCGAATTTGCTGTCGCGAGCGACCGGACGCGCCTGGCCGCCTTCGAAGCGGATCGTGACGGTGCCGGTCACGCGCGTTTGGGTTTCCGCGATGAAGCCCTCGAGCGCGCTCACGAGCGGCGCGTCGATCAGGCCCTCGTAGCCCTTCTGGGACCACTGCTGGTCGATCTGTGTCTTGAACTGGCGCTCCTCCTGCGTGAGAACGAGCCCCTCGAGGGCCTCGTGAGCGTTCAGCAGCGTCGTCGCGGCCGGGTGCTCGTAGTTCTCGCGAACCTTCAGCCCGAGCATGCGGTCTTCCATCGTGTCGGTGCGGCCGACGCCGTAGCCGCCGGCGAGTTCGTTCAGGGACTCGATCAGTTCGACCGGCTCGTACTCCTCACCATCGATGGCGACGGGGTAGCCCTGCTCGAAGGTGATCTCGATCTCCTCGGTCTCGCTACCGGGCTCGTCGGTCCACTCGTAGATGTCTCGCGGCGGGACGTAGTTGGGATCCTCGAGGTCGTCGCCCTCGACGGAGCGACTCCAGATGTTGGTGTCGATCGACCAGTCGCCGCCGCTGCCGCCCTCGACGGGCAGGTCTCTCTCGGCGGCGTACTCCTGCTCCCACTCGCGGGTGAGTCCGAGTTCACGCACGGGGGCGATGACCTCAAGGTCCGAGCTGCGCCAGACGGCCTCGAAGCGGAGTTGGTCGTTGCCCTTGCCCGTACAGCCGTGGGCGATGCCGGTACAGTCCTGTTCCTCTGCGACCTCGAGGATCGCCTCCGCGATCACCGGCCGGGCGAGCGCCGTTCCCAGCGGGTAGCCCTGATAGGTCGCGTTCGCGCGAACGCTCTCGAGACAGAGTTGCGCGAACTCCTCTCGCGCGTCGACGACGTAGTGGTCCAAGCCGAGCGCTTCGGCGGTTTCTTCGGCCTCATCGAACTCTTCGGCCGGCTGGCCGACGTCGACCGTGACGCCGATCACGTCATCGTATCCGTATTCTTCCTCGAGCAGCGGGACACAGACAGTCGTGTCCAGGCCGCCCGAAAACGCAAGTGCCACGCGTGTCATATCGTACTCGAGTAAACCCACAGGACGGACTTAAGCCCGTTGGTTTCAATTCCGAAAATAAATGGGAGAGGCGCTGCTAACTGAAAATTCTGCAGTTTCGGGAACGGTGGAACGATCCGGGAACGTGGGGTGAAATAAAGAATGGGCTCAAAGGCCCCGTCGCGGTCGCCGGCGAGCGAGGGTCCCGTCGGTATCGGGAACGGCGAGCGTCGTGCCGACGGAGTGGCTCATTGGTCAAACACTGGAGATGCATCGCCTTAAATCCTACTACATCGTGCTCCTACCGGTCAGCACCACGACACACGGCCGATCTCGAGGTGGGTAATGACGTTAGATGAGATGGGCAAACAGCTGTTACACTCGCGAGACCAACGACTGGGATCAGTGTCGCTGAGAACGGAACAACCGGGTTGTGGGGTTTTGATTAGAGAGGAGAGTGTCCTGCTACCGTGGAAAGGGGGAATCGCCACGCCCTCCCCAACCGATTCGCTCGCTGCTCACAGTTCCCGTCGGTCACCGTTCGCTCTCGAGGGATTCACTGTGTTCATCCCTCGCACCGCTCGCTCATCCCTCGCGCAGCGTCGGGTCGCGGCTCACCAATCGGTTCGCCGCGACACAGCGCGCGCCACCGCATGCCGGTTGACCAGGTCCGGAATGAGGCAGCGGTCTCCTCGAGAGAGCGAGAAGACGATAGATGCGGCGGCTATCTTTAGACAGCGAGAGAATCCCGGCGTTTACGCCGGGCGTGAATCGCGTCACTCGCCTACACAATCAACCGTCGATGGCAGATTGGATATTCCACGCAAATCCCCACCATTAAGTAGATATATCTACATTGGCTATGTATGGCGATTGAGGTCACTCGTACCTATGTTGGTTCCATTCAGAACCAGAGACAGGTCTGCGATGGCCTCGACTCGCTCGGCGATTCCGCCTCGAAACTCTGGAACGTCGCACGCTGGACAGCCGACCGCATCTGGGATGAAACCGGCGAAATTCCTGATGAGGGAACGCTGAAAGCGTATATGAAGAACCAAGCATGCTGGAAAGACTTGAACGCACAATCCAGTCAGAAAGTCATCGAAGAACTTTCTGACGCTTTCCAGTCCTGGTTCGATCTGCGACAGACGGACGACGAGGCGAATCCGCCCGGCTACCGCAAACACGGCGACACACGTCCCAAGAGTACGGTCACATTCAAAGCAGACGGCTTCAAGCACGACCCAGAGAATAACCGTGTCCGTCTGTCGAAAGGCTCGAATCTCAAAGAGAGTTGGTCGGACTTCATCCTCTGCGAGTACCAGACCCGCCCGGATGTTGACCTTTCAGAGGTCAAGAGGGTGCAGAACGTGCGGGCGGTTTGGAACGGTGACGAGTGGAAACTGCACTTCGTCTGCAAAGTCGAACTCGAAACCACAGAGTCGGCTGGCGACGAAATGGCTGGTATCGACCTTGGGATCACGAACATCGCTACGATCGCTTTCCCCAACGAGTACGTCCTGTATCCCGGTAACTCACTCAAGCAGGACAAGCACTACTTCACGCGAGCAGAGTACGACATGGAAGGCGAGAACGGCCCGTCTGAGAAGTCGATGTGGGCACGTCGAAAACTCACAGAACGGGAAACACACTTCTACCACGTCCTCACAGATACCATCATTACTGAGTGTGTCGAACGTGGTGTTGGCACGCTCGCGGTGAGCTGGCCTGAAGACGTGCGAGAGGCCGACTGGGGTGCGATGGGGAACAAGAAGTTGCACTCGTGGGCGTTCGACCGTATCTACCAGTACCTCGCGTACAAAGGTGAGATATGTGGTGTTGAGGTGTTGAAGGAGAACGAGTGGGACACCTCGAAGACGTGTTCAGCGTGTGGCGATGATACGAAGTCGAACCGTGTCGAACGTGGCTTGTACGTTTGTTCGTCGTGTGAGTTGGTGGGCAACGCGGATTGTAACGGAGCGGAGAACATGCGTCAGAAGATAACTCCGAGTCCTCATGGCGAGGATAGGAGTAACGGCTGTGTGGCACAGCCATCGGTACACCTGTTCGACCGCGAGAGCGGGACGTTCAAAACGAGAGAACAGGTTGTGTCGTAGACCGGCAAATATCCCAACTTGCGGTACGGGAAGCTCCGGCGTTCACGCCGGAGAGGATGTCACCGACGCGACTCGTCTTCGGGCAGCGCCAGCACGTTCTCCCGGCCGATCCGGAACACGTCGATCTCGTCGTCCTCGCGCAGGTCGCCGACGACCTGGCTCGTCTTGGCCTCGGTCCAGTCCAGTTCCGAGACGACCTCCTGTTGTTTCACCCGGCCGCCGCGTCGCTCGAGCAGGCGCAGGACCCGCTCCTCGTTGCTCAGCAGTTCCGGCGGGGGACCGTCCGGCGGCTGATCGCCGGACGGACTCGAGTCGACATCGGTCGAGCCGTCGGTTCGCCACGCCTTGTCGGAGCCGGCGTCGGTCCCTTCACCGCCGGGGCTGTTTCGCCCGACCAGCCAGCCGACGACGCCGACGGTCGCCAGCAGCGCCAGCGCGAGGAGGACGATTATCCACGGCATCGCCGGTCCCTCGTCGGATGGGGTCTGGTCTGCGCTCGAGTTCGAGTCGCTGCTCTTGGCGAGCACGACCCGGGGTTGGTCGTCGGTAAACGAGTCACCCTGCCACGAGACGGATCCCTCCGCCGGCTCGCTCGGTGACGGGTCGATCTGTGGCTCGCCCTCGCTCTCGTAGACGGTGTACTCGTCCGGCCAGTGGAACTGCAACGTCGTTCCGTCATCCAGCGTGAATCCGGACAGTGCGGTACCCGCCTTGATCCGGTTAATCTCAACGAGCGCGAAGTCCGACCACTCGAAGGAGACTTTCGCGTGGCCGATCTCCCGCGGTTGAGCGTCCTCCTCCGTGGTGATGGACATGCCCGAAATGTTCATCTCCCGGTTCGTCCGGTTCTCCCCCTTCTCGAGGGTGTCGTTCCAGCTGTCTCGCTCCTCCTCGACGTACCGCTCCGTGTCGTTCGAGAGACCCTCGTTCAGGGCCTCCCAGTCCGCCGTCGAATTGTTCTCGCCGTAGAGATCGAACTGGTAGTCGGCGATCACCTGCGCCGAGCCGTTCTCGGCGATGACGACGTCGATGTGGATCCGATCGGCGTCCTCAAGTTCCACGCTCTCGTTCGACTCCGTCTCGGTGCCGTCCGACCCGTCCTGTAGCGCCGCTCGCTGCGTCCCGGCGTCAGCCGCCACAACGAACGGTGCCGAGACGAGCGCGAGCGAACACGCGACCACCACGAGCACGCAAATCAGGGCCCGCAGCCCCCTCACGTCCATTATGGGAACATGCCGTGGCCGTCTAAATAGGTCTTTCCGACCGCGGGAACGATGGTTTTTCACACAGTCAGCCGAACGTGAGTGTATGATCGACTCACGCGGTGAACTCGAGGTCGAAACGCTGCTGAAGATCGTCCTCGGGCTGGTGGCTGTATTGCTCGTCCTCGAGATTCTCGGGGCGGCGATCGGCAGTATCGCGGGGCTACTTGGCCCGTTCTTTATACTCGTTCAGCTCGGGATCGCGGTCCTGATCGTCCTCTGGTTGCTCGATCAAATCTGAATCGGCGACGCGATGGTCGCTTGCGAGACCATCAGACTGATAGCCACACCGGCCCAATACTGGGCGAAGTGTACAGCGTCAACGTTCCAGTTCCCGGCCGCGTCCGCCAGCTTGCGAACCGGCTCCACCCGGACCTCGTCGGATTCGAAACCATCCGCGAGGACCACTCCTGTCTCCTCAAGCGCCTCGGCGAGGCCGACCACGTCGCCCAGCTCCAGCACCGCGCCCACCGCGCGCTCGAGGGTGCCCCCGCAGTCGAAGCCGAAATCACGGCCATCGACTACTTCGCGGACCCGCCGCTGGGGTCGGCACCGGTCGTCTATCTGGCCGTCGAAAGTCCCGGTCTCGAGGCCATTCACGCCGACCTCACCGAGGCGTTCGAGACGGTCGACGGACTCGAGGGCGGCGACTACGTCCCGCACGTGACGCTCGCCCGCGGCGGCGACCTCGAGACCGCAAAGCGGCTGGCCGACCACGAAATCGAGCCGATCCGGTGGACGGTCAGCGGACTCGAGTTCTGGGACGGGACCTACAAGCTGCCGGTGAGCCGGATCTCGCTGCCGGCGTAGGGACTCGAGCCGAATATCGAATCGTGAGCCGTCCGGTGGCTATTACTCGACGGTCTCGCTATCTCGTAGCCATGTACCGACGCACAGTTGTCGCGGGTTCGACAGCGGTTCTTCTCGCGGGGTGTAGTGAGCTGACGAGTTTCACGGACGATGGCTACGTCGATTCGACGGTTCAAGACGAGCAGACGGCGGAGTTCAACGCCGAGGCCGGCGAGGAACTGACCGTGACCGTCGAGAACGTCGCCGTCGCCGAACCCGAAAACGAGACGACCGTCGAGCCCACAGCGATCAGTTTCCGCCTCGATCACGCGGAGAACGGGCCGATAGAGACGCGCTCGCTCTCGGAGTCGTTCGACGTGACGATCGAAAGCGATGGGACCCACTTCGTGATCGTCACGAGCGGCGCGGCCGACGTGACGGTCGAACCGAGCGAGTGACGCCGTGCAGCGCGATTCGAGGCAAGTCAGGGAGCCGGCGGCTCGCCGTCGTACGCTTCGTGGTCGCCGTAGAAGTTGCGCATCGCGAATTTGAGCTTCTCCGGACCGATGTCGATCAGTTCCTCGCGCTCCTCGTGCGGGAAGGTGCCGTTGACGCTGTACTTACCGAGATCCGACTTCGCCGAGCGAGAGTAGCGCCGATCGAGTAGCGCCCGGACGCCGACCTCCTCGGGGGATCGAATGACGCGGCCGAGCGCCTGTCTGGTCTTGCGGACCGTCGGGATCTCGACGGCGTATCGCCAGCCCGTCTCGGTGCCGTCGAAGGCCACGTCGTAGGCCTCCTGAACCGCCTCGGCCCGATCGTCCAGATGGGGGTAGGGAACGCCGACGACCAGTACCGTGTTGGCGTCGTCGCCGTCGAAGCTCACCCCCTCCGCGAGGGTGCCCCACAGCGAGGTACAGAGCACCGCGTCGTCGTCCGCGACGAACTGTTGGCGGAGCTCCTCGACGGAGACGCCCGGTTCGTCCAGATAGACGGTGCCGTCGGTCTCGCGCTCGAGCCGGTCGGCGTAGCGACCCGCCTCGCCGTAGTTGGGGAAGAAGGCGAGCGTGTTGCCGGGCGTCATCCGGATGGCGTCGTGGATCGTCTCTGTCACCGTCTCCTGGACCGCGAGGTCGTCGCGATCCGAGGAGAACAGCGGTGGCGTCTCGACGGCGTACGTGCGACGGTTCTCCTCGGGGAACTGCAGCCCGTAGGCCATCGTCACCGCGTCCTCGAGGCCCAACACGTTCTCGGTGACGTCGAACGGCTGGAGGGTCGCGCTCATCAGGACGGTCGCGTGGATTTCGTCGAACAGCTGGCCGGTCACCTGCCGCGGGAGACAGGAGTACAGTTCCGCGCGGCCGTAGACCTCGTCCGTGCCGGCGTCGCGGGTGACGGAGACGACCGGGTAGAGCCCCTGCGTCGAACTCTCCGACATCCACGCGCTGACGAAGGCCGCGGCCCCCAGCGTCTGACACTCCGTCCGCGTGGCCGTCTCGCCCTCGCGGTAGGCCTCTTCGTACTGTTCGTCCAGTTCCTGGCCGAGTTTCATCGCGGCCTCGAGATCGTCGTCGATCCCCTGTCCCGAGTAGCGCTGCAGGAACTCGAGCGTGAGATCGTCCTTGCGGTCCTCGTTGGCGATGGGGACGTCTTCCCAGCCCTCGCCGATCCCCTCGCGATCGCCGAACCCGAACGAGTCCTCGTAGGTCTCGACGAGCGCGCGGTGAAATGCCGAGAGGACGTTCGCGGCGTCCTCCGAGCGCGGGTCGTCGGCGTCGGCCAACTCGTCCAGCGCCGAGTCGAACGTCCGCTCGGAGCAGGTCCTCGTCGCGTGCTCGCGGGCGGCGTCCTCGACGTTGTGCGCTTCGTCGAAGACGGCGATCACATCGTCCGGATCGCGGCCCAGCCAGCGGAAGAACTGCTCGCGAATGGTCGAATCCAGCAGGTGGTGGTAGTTACAGACGACCAGATCGACGCCTTCGATCCCCTCCTTCAAGAGCTCGTAGCCACAGAATTGCTGCCCTTCGGCGTGTTCGTAAATCTCGTCGGGCGTGCGAACGTCCTCGAAGAGCCAGCCGAAGAAGTCGTCCGTGTCTTTGGTCAGGTTGTTCCGGTAGTAGTCACAGACGTTCTGGTCCTCGAGATCCTCGAGTCGCTCTTCGATCTCCTCGAGTTCGTCCATGACGGCGTTTCGGGCGTCGGCCGCTGACCCGTCGCCGTCCTGGCTCTCGGCGAGCAGTTCGCGCTGGCGGGCCTCGAGTTGCTCGCGGTCGCGTTCGGTGTCGACGAGGGCGCGGGTGTTGTCCCGCAGGGCCTGACACTCCTCGTAGCCGACGTCGATATGACACATCGACGATTTGCCTTTGAAAACGACGGCGCGAATCTGTTCCTCGCGCGTGATCGCGCGGGCTTCGGCGACGAACTGGCGCATCTGCTGGTGGACGCTCGTCGTGATGACGACCGTCTTATCCTGCTCGCGGGCCACCTCGAGGGCCGGTACGAGCGACGAGAGCGTTTTGCCAGTCCCGCAGGCACCCTCGAAGAGGACGTTTTGCCCCCGCCCGAGGGTGTTGTGGATGCGGTCCATCGCCTCGCGCTGATTCTCGTATGGCCTGTCGTACGGGAAAAAGCGCATATACCCGGTCTCGGACACAGTACGTGATAGGTTCGCGCTCCGATAAAAGGATTCGTCTCGATTCGGTCGGCCCATTTAAAGAATCCCGGCGATCGCGCGCGGCTCGCGCGACCACCGGCCGGCGAACGCGCGGTACAGGGCCATGTGTCTCGAGTGCCTGCCTCCGGTATGGCGATTCCCGGATACGATTCGAGTAACGTCGCCGAGTATACCCTCGAGAGCGCAGGTGCCCGCGTCGCCGTCGTCGCGGGCGTCGTCCCCGACGAGTTCGATCTCGCGAAGAGCGGCCGCGAGCCACCGGTGGACGCGCTCGCCGATCCCGTCGATCTCGTGGCTCTGGACGATCTGAAAGCGGTCGAAGCCGTCCGGATCGCGCTCGTCTACGACCCCTCGGGACTGCCGCCCGGCGCGAGTCCGACCGACGTCGCGGTCGCCGTCGAAACGGAAGACGGGTGGGAGCCACTCGAGTCGACGGTGGATTTAGAGGAGACGACGGTAACGGCGGTGTTGAACGACCGACCGCCGGGGTCGACGGTGGTGGCGGGATACGACGATAGGGACGACGCGACCGCTGAACCGACTGAATAGAACGATCGAGAGAAACGTGGCCGATCAGGGTTTTGATCGGTTTTTGGTCAGGTTTCGGGTTCGATGTAGACTTTCTGTACCTGATTGTCGTGGTCCATCAGGGCCAGCTCGATTTGGGTGATACGCTGTTCGATCGTTTCGGTGTCCAGATCGGGTTCGAACGCGACATCTGCTGTGACGAGCAGTTCCTCGGCACCGAAGTAGACGGTCCGGAGGTCGACCAGTTCGGTCACGCCGTCCCAGTCGGCGATGATCCGCCGGAGGTCGTCCTCGGCGTCTTTCGAAAGGCTCTCGCCGATGATGAGCCGCTTGTTCTCCCAGGCGAGCGCGACGGCAAAGCCCATGAGCATGATCCCGATGACGAGCGCCGCGCCGGCGTCGTACATCGGATTGCCGGTGGCTCGAGTGAGCCAGATCCCAAACAGGGCGATCCCCGCGCCGGCGAGTGCGATGGTGTCCTCGGTGAGCGCCGTCAGCGTCGTCACGTCGCTGGTCTTGCTGAACGCCTCGCGGAAGCTCGACCAGCCGTACTCGTCCATCTGGCGGCTCATTCCCTGATAGGCCTTCCAGAGGGCGTAGGACTCGAAGGCGATCGCGCCGAGCAACACGGCGTAGTTGACGTAGATCGGGTCGATCTGCGTTCCGAGCAGTGTCACGTCCTCGCTGGCTCGGTGGACGCCGCCCTCCTGCAGCGCACTGAGCCCGTGCCGGGCGCTCTCCCAGCCGGCGATGCCAAAGAGCATGACGCTGACGAGGAGGCTGTAGAAGAACTGCGCCTTCCCGTGGCCGAACGGATGGGACCGATTGGCTTCCTGCGCGCCGTACTTGATTCCGACCAGCAGGAAGATCTGGTTGCCCGTGTCCGAAATCGAGTGATACGTCTCCGATAGCATTGCGGGACTCCCGGTCAACAGATATCCGCCGAACTTCAGGATCGCGATCGCGCCGTTCGCGAACAGTGCGGCGAGCACGACGGAGGTGCTACTGGCCATCGGCGACGACTACGGAGAGGGAGCCTAAAAGTGTAAGCCGTTCTAGAGCCGGTTGTCCCTCGCTACCACGTCCGGAGACACCATCTCTGCGCGCGATCGGGACGGTCGGATCGGGCGCATCCGAAAGGGACCTGTCAGCGGCGACCGAAGCGCGGCCATGATCGCGATATTCTCGGACACGCACAGCAGACGCGGCCACGAACTCGAGGGCGAGGCCCTGACTGCGGCCCACGAGGCCGATATTGTCATCCACGCGGGCGATTTCACGAGTGAAACCGCTCTCGAGGACTTCCAGAACGAGTGCGACCGGCTGTTCGCGGTGCACGGAAACGCCGACGAGCCGGCGGTCTGTGACCGACTGCCGACGGCCCGCGTCGTCGAGGCGGGGGGCGTTCGGTTCGCCGTCACGCACCGACGGGACGGCGGCGAGACGGGGCTCGCCATGTTCGGTCGCTCGAGGGGAGCCGATGTCGTCGTCTTCGGACACAGCCACCGGCCAACGGTCGTCGAAACCGACGATGTCACCCTGTTGAACCCCGGTAGTCACGCCGACCCGCGCGGGAATCAGCCGGGGTTCGCTACTCTCGAGGAGCGCGATGACGGCGGCCTCGAGGGCTCGATTCGGCACCCGGACGGGACGGTGCTCGAGTCGCTCGAGATCCGAACGGTGTGACTCTTCGCGGCAGTATTCAATGCGGTAAGGACGATCTCTCATGGGCCTCACTCCGCCGGAGTCGTTTCGAGTTCGGTGACCAGTAGATGTGTTTACTGAGTAGAGTGTCCGGTAGTGAGTTCGATGAAAGAAGTGTCCTGCTATCGTGGCACCAGGGAATCGCCACGCCCTCCCCAACCGATTCGCTCGCTCTGCTCACGGTTCCCTTCAGTCACCGTTCGCTATCCGAGGCGCTCACAGTGTTCGCGCCTCGCACCGCTCACTCATCCCTCGCGCAGTTTCGTGCCACGGTTCATTGGCATTCACCGCGGCACAGCGCGCGCCACCGCTGCCGTTTGATCAATCTGGAGCAATACGTAGATCACCTGTATTGCCCGAAGGAGTGAGTTCACCGAGCCGAACTCGAGGGCCGCCGATCGGCCGCTCTCAGTCGGTCAGCCCGTAGCCGATCTTGAACAGGTAGACATCGATTGCCAAGACGAGGACGGTAATCGCCGTGAGCACCGCGAGCGAGACCAGCGGCGCGAAGTCGGTGTAGGGTGCGGGCAGGATGCCGACGCCGATCAGGTCCGAGTGGCCCAGCAGTCCGTACCGGACGCTGTCGACCATGTAGACCATCGGGTTCACCAGCGAGAGGCCCACCTGCCAGGCGTGGTCGAACGTCTCGAGCGAGTAGAAGACGGCGCCGAAGAACACCAGCGGCCGGAGGATGAACTGGTTCATCACGGTCAGATCGTCGAAGTCTCGAGCGACGAGGCCGCCGATGATACCGAAGCCGGCGAACAGCGCCGTGATGACGACCATCGTCGCCACGAGATAGAGCCCGTGTTCGAAACTGATCGGGACGAACACTCGCCCGACGGCGGCGATGATGACGCCGACGATGAGGCCCCGAACCGCGCTAGCACCGACGTAGGCGACGACCATCTCGACGTACGACAGCGGCGAGGTCAGCGTTTCGTGAATATACTCGTTCCATCTGCCGTGAAAGATCGAGAACGAGGCGTTCTCGAAGGCGTTCGAGATCGCACCGAGGACGATGAGCCCGGGCACGATGAAGAGGATATAGTCGAAGCCCGCGATCTGGTCGATCCGGTTGCCCAGGATCACGCCGAAGACGGCAAAGTAGAGCACGTTCGTGATCGCCGGCGGCATGAACGTGTTCTTGGGCCGGCGGACGAATCGCAGGATCTCGCGCCGGAAGAGCGCGCGGAAGCCGACCGACAGCATCAGGCGACTCCCTCCTGCTCTCGTTCTCGTTCGGTCTTCGACGGGGTCGCCTCGCTATCGCCGGTGTTGGCGTCCTCCGTACCCTCGGTTCCGGATCGGGTCACGGTCCGATCCTCGCTCCGGGTCAGATCGACGAATATCTCCTCGAGCGAGGTTCGGGTGATCTCGAGGTCGGCGATCTCGTGGCCCATCGCCTCGAGGTCGTTGAGCAACTGCGGTGCAGTCGAACCGCCGTCGTCGACGCGGACCTCGAGCAGGTCGCCGGAGACTGTCGCTTCGTGTGCGTACGTACCGAGTTCGGGTGCGCTCGCGGGCGGTGACTCGAGGCGGACGGCGATGGTATCGGTGCCGCGCCCCTTGAGTTCGTCCGGGGTCGCGACCGTCACCTTCCGGCCCTCGTTCATGATTGCGACGCGGTCGCAGAGCCGTTCGGCCTCCTCGATGTAGTGGGTCGTCAGCAGGATCGTCGTCCCCTCCTCGTTGAGTTCGGTGACGAGTTCCCAGAGGTCGTGGCGGAGCTGGACGTCGACGCCGGCGGTCGGCTCGTCCAAGATGAGCAGGTCGGGCTCGGTGACCAGGGCTCGAGCGAGCAGGAGTCGGCGTTTCATCCCGCCGGAGAGCCAGTCGAAGCGCTCGTCGCGCTTGTCGTAGATCCCGACGCGTTTGAGAACCTCGTCGGCTCGGTCGGCGGCTTCGGCGTCCGGAACGCCGTGGTAGCCCGCCTTGTGTTTCAGTACTTCTCTGATCGAGAAGAATCGGTCGACGTTGAACTCCTGTGGGGCGAGGCCGATCGCGTCGCGGGCCTCCCGGTAGTCGTCCTCGACGTCGTGGCCGAAGACGCGCGCCTCGCCGCCGGTCTTGCGGACCAGGCCGACCAGCGTGTTGATGAACGTCGTCTTGCCCGCCCCGTTGGGGCCGAGCAGGCCGAAGAATTCGCCCTCCTCGACGGTCAGCGATAGCTCCTGCAGGGCGCGCAGATCGCCGTACTCCTTTACGAGATCAACGGTCTCGATGGCCGGTGGCATCGGTACAGCGTCAGCCCCGACTACGGTTAAACCGTTTGTTCGGGGAACACGTCGCTCCAAAACCGGCTTGTGAATGTCCCTCAGTCCGCCGTCCGCGGCCGACTCGAGGGAGCGATCGCACCGCTTTGCTGGACGATGTCGAACGCGGTCATCACGTCGGTTCGCGAGATCAACCCGACGAGGTCGTCGTTATCCACCACGAGCAGCCGACCGATATCGTGCTCTCGCATCTGATCGATGGCGGCCATCGCGTCGGAATCGGGGGTGATCGTCTGCAACTCCGTCGTCATCACGTCTTCGACGGTGTAGGCGTCGCGTTCGACCGGTTCGATCTCGCGGGCGTCGGTCAGCGTCACGAGGCCGATGAGTCGCTCCCCCTCGAACGCGTTCGTATCGACGACCGGATAGCCGGTGTGGCGCTCGGTGAACATCCGCCGGATCAGCTCCGCGACCGTTGTCTCGGGCTCGACGGTGTGGAGGTCGTTCGCCGGCGTCATGATGTCGCCGACGGTGACGTCCTGGAAGGCCGCCTTCATCGTCACCTGCTGGGCCTCGCTCGAGGCGGCGATATAGACGAAGAAGGCGACGCCGATGAGGATGATGTTCCCCGAAAAGAGGCCGAACAGTCCCATCAGGACCGCGAACAGTTTCCCGATGCTGGCGGCCTGCTGGGTCGCCTGCGCGTACGGTTGACTGCGAGCGAGCAGCGCTCGCAGCACCCGTCCCCCGTCCATCGGGAACGCGGGAAGCATGTTGAAAATGGCGAGCGCGACGTTCAGGACGGCGAGATAGCCCAGGACGAATCGTGCGCCGTCGAGGCTTTCGGGGGTGACGACGAAGAGCGCGTAGGAGGCGACGCCGACCAGAATGCTGACGATCGGCCCGGCGACGGCGATATTGAGTTCCTGTCGCCAGTCTTCGGGCATCTCCGAGAAGGAGGCGATGCCGCCGAACAGCCAGAGGGTGATCGACTCGATCGGAAACCCATATCGTCGAGCGGTCAGCGAGTGGCCGAGTTCGTGGAGCACGACGCCGACGAACAGCCCGATCGCCGCGGCCAGCCCGAGCAGCCACGACATCGAACCGCCGGTGATGGCTCCGACGTCGATTCCCGCCGCTAACCCGTCGTTCAGTATCCCAGCGACGTCCTCGATCTGTGCCCCGATGAGATACGCGAATAGCGGGAGCACCAACAGGAACGTCAGATCCAGTTTGATCGGGATCCCGAACAGGGATCCGATCCGAAAACTCCTCATGTAGAGTGATTTTGGCGGCGGAACCTTAAATACGCCGCCGGGACCGCCGGTCGAGAGAGTGGATGGACCGCGCAATCGTGGCGGGGAACCCGTTACAGCAATCCGTCTCAGCCAGTTTTTCGATCGCGCTGCGTTCTCGCCTCCACGCAATATAACCACAATAATATCCACTAGGCAATCTATATCCTCTGCACCATAGACTTATACAGGAGTTCGTGGATGCTGTTAGTATGTTGATGCAAGATACGCAATCGACCGACCGACTCAGCCCGCTTCCGACCGAACTCGACTCCGCGCAGAGCAAACTCGTGTACGTCACCCTCGAGGCCACCGGCGGGGCGACGACCGGCGACCTGAGCCAACTCCTGAACATGCAGAAGCTCACCATCCTGAGCGTGCTCTCGTCGCTCTCGAGTCAGGGGCTGATCGAGGAGACCGGGTCGGCGTACGTCGTCGCGAACTGAGTTCGGAACCTGCCGTTTCGAACGGCCGACCGCGTTGGGGACGCCGACCCGTTCTCGAGTCGACACCGCTGTCACCAGCCGGGACACCGGCCGTCGGTCCCGACGACCCGCGGTTCGCTCGCGGTGATCAACCGCGGTGCTGTCCGACGCGGCGCTTCGAAGCCTTTATCCGCCCGGTGGGCCTCCGTTTTTCTAAGTAATCACAACCATGTCAGACAAGCCCGCCTCCATGTACCGGGAGATCAGTAAGCCGGCCTACACGCGCCGCGAATACATTACTGGTATCCCTGGCTCGAAGATCGCACAGCACAAGATGGGCGACGTCAAAGCGGATCCCGACGACTACCCCGTCCAGATGAGCCTCATCACGGAAGAAGAGGTCCAGCTCCGTCACGGAAGCCTCGAGGCCTCGCGCCTCTCGGCGAACCGTCACATGCTGAAAAACGCCGGCGAGAACAACTACAAGATGATCCTGCGGAAGTTCCCCCACCAGGTCATTCGGGAGAACAAGCAGGCGACGGGTGCCGGGGCGGACCGTGTCTCCGACGGAATGCGCCAGGCGTTCGGGAAAATCGTCGGCACCGCCGCCCGAATGGGCGCCGGCGAGCGCATCTTCACCATCTGGTGTGACATCGACGACGCCGAGTTCGCCAAGGACGCGCTCCGTCGCTCCTACAACAAGATCTCGCCGCCGTGTCGCATCGTCATCGAGCGCGGCGAGGAAGAACTAATAGCGTAAAACGAAGTTTTGCTCTGCGGGCGCGGCGAAGCCGCGCCCTCGGCAAAACTTCGATTAAAAGCACTCCTCCCTCCGTTCACTCGTCCTTTCAGTCCTCGCTCACATCAGTCGTCGGCCCGCTCGCTTGTGCCTTCGGCACTCACTCGCGGTGAGTATCGGTGAATCGCCTGCCCTCCCCCGGGTTGCGGGCTCCTCGCAGCGCTCGGAGCCCGCTCCCGGCCACCGCGTCTTGCTCTCGAGAATCCCGTCTCGAGCACCTTTTTGTCCGTCTACTCCGAGTACCGCGTATGATCGATCTCGCGGTCGCCAACGAGAAACAGACGTTTCGGCGGATGCAGGGGCCGCTGGCCGAGCGCGATATACAGGTACATCACGTGCCCGTACGTGAGCGCACGGTCGCGCTCGGCGACCCGCCGTGGTCGCCCGACGACTACGACGTCGGCTTCGTCTATCCCGGTCGGCTGATGGAGGGCGGCGTCGCGGACGCCCTGCTCGAGATCCCGTGGCTCAACGACCACGAGACGGTGTTGACCTCACGGAACAAGGCCGAGGTACTGGCGCGACTCGAGCGGGCCGCCCTTCCGGTACCGGAGTCCGTCTACGTCTCCAACGATGTCGGCGAGGCCGAACTGGTCGAGGTCTTCGAGCGGTTCGAGCCGCCGGTCGTGGTCAAACCGAACTCGACGACGCGGGGCGTCGGCGTCGCGAAAGCCCACGATCTGGACTCTTTCCTCGGGATCTGTGACTACCTCTCGCTGGTCCACGACTACAAGGCGACCGGCGACCAGTCGTTTCTGGTCCAGGAGTACCTCCCGAATGCGACCGACTACCGGGTGATGGTGCTCGAGGGAGAGTACGTCGGCGCGGTCGAGCGCCGGCTCCCCGATGACGCGGTTCGCGAGGGCCAGTGGAAACACAACGTCCACCGCGGGGCGGAAGCGACTGGGATCGACCTCCCCGAACCGTGGCGCGACCTGGCCGAATCGGTCGCGGCCGAACTCGAGATCCCCTTCCTGGGCGTCGATCTGCTCGAGACCGGCGAGAAACTGGTGATCAACGAGACGAACGCGCGACCGACGATCGACGAGGAGACGAAGTACGAGCCGGAGTTCTACGATCGGCTCGCGGCCGCGATACGCGACGTCGCGGACTGATACGGTCTATTGTACCGATGTACCGGAGTAACCGCGAACCGTCCTGTGGTTGTTCCGGAACTGACTGACAGCAGTCCGTATGAAGCAACCGATACCGAGTCGATTCGACCGCGAGCAGCCCGATTACTCGAGGCTGATGTCCGACGACTGTTCGGCGCGATCGAAGACGACCTCGAGAATGCCGTTGTTGTAGGTCGCGGACGCGGTGTGCTCGTTGACGCGGGTCGGCAGCGAGACGCGTTCGTCGTACTGGCGGTGTTCGCTCTCGGCGGAGATGGTCAGCGTCTTGCCGTCGCACTCGAGTTCGATGTTGTCCTTCTCGACGCCGGGGAGATCCGCGACGACGCGGACCTCCTCGTCGGTCTCGTGGATGTCGACGTGGGTATCCATCCCGAAGCCGTTATCGACGGTATTCGAGGAGTTGAAGTCCACGTTGGCGTCCGCGCCGTTCATCATCTCGTTCATCATTCGCTCAATCTCGCGGAACAGGTCGTCGAAGGGTTCGTCGCGGTCGTCTCGGCGCATGACAGACAGTAAGCCACCAGGCGGCAAAAACTTTCTGTCGTCGCTATACGATCGGGGCGCGAATCCGCGACCTTACAGTCCGATTCCCAGCGTCTCGTTGGTCGTCTCGATGCTCTCTGCGGCGTCGGCACTGCCGGTCACGGCCCGGATCGCGTCGACGTTCTCCGGTACGACATCGCTCTCCTGGTGGATTCCCTGGAACAGGTAGAGATCGCGCCCGACGGTCGAGACGGATTCCTCCCAGACGCAGTTCTCCCAGATGTCGCCGCGCGGCCGGCCCGCGTCCAGTGCGTACTCCTTGAGCGTCCCGCTGCCGTCGATGTCCAGCCGCTCGGGGATCAAGAACAGACGCGACTCGTCGGCGAACAGTTCGCGGACCTCGCTCGCGTCGACTTCCTCCTCGAGGGTGACGTTGAGGCTGTGCATATGCATCAGCGTCGCGGGCACCTTCATCCCGAGCGTGTCGATGTCGAGGTCGGGGAAGATGGTCTCGACGTCGGGACCGTGGTGGGAGGGGATCGTCACCGGGTTCGGGAGGATGTCGTTGATCGGCCCGCGGTCGGACTGGCCGGGGTCGCCACCGCGACGGACGAGCGTCGCGCGGACCTTCTCGACGCCGTAGGCCTCCCGGAGCGGCGCGATGACTCGAGAGAGGCCGGTCGTGTTACAGGAGACGACGCGTACGTGATCGGCGTCGACGGCGTTCTCGAAGTTCGAGCGCGCGTTGAAGCTCACGTCGGTGAGTTCGGCGTCCTCACCGCCCTGGTAGAGCGCGGGCGTATCGTGCTCCTCGTAGAGTTCCTTGTTCTGGGCCCCGATTCCCGAGGGCGTTGCGTCGACGACGACGTCGGCCTCGGCGACGAGTTCCTCGACCGGGCCCGCGATCTCGAGGCCGGCCTCGGCGAACAGTTCCTCGCGCTCTTCGATTGCCGCGTAGAGCGGGAACCCCTTTTGGATCGCCGTCTCGGCCTCGAAGTTCGGGCGCGTCTTCGCGACGCCCAGCACCTCCATGTCGGGCTGTTGCCGGACGGCGTCCGCGACGCGCTTGCCGATCGTACCGTAGCCGTTGATTGCGACCTGTTGCATGTACCCGGGAGTGAACCACCGAGCGGGATAATCGTTTCGAGGACTCGCAGCCGATTCTTACTCGAATCGGAGTTCTCGATCGCTCTCGAGGCCGATCTCGGTACCGGTTCGCACGGCACTCGAGCCGATCGATCCGTCCGTTCGACCTGATCCGGCGGGACGAATCGTCGAGCGAGACCGCCCGAGAACCCGCGAGCGCGACCGAGGGCAAGACATATCGGCCCGCTCGCCGCACACTCGCGTATGACAGCACTTCGAGCCGCGGCGGAGACGGCGGTCCGCCAGTGTCTGGGTCTCGAGGCGGGAGAGTCGTGTGCGGTCGTCACCGACGACGACCGGGCTCCGATCGGGGAGGCGATCTACGAGGTCGCGAGCGAAATCACCGATGACGCCGTGATCGTCCGCTATCCACCGGGCGAGACCCACGGCGGCGAGCCCCCCGCTCCGGTGGCGGCGGCGATGGCCGAGGCCGACGTCGTCCTCGCGCCGACGACCAAGAGCCTGAGTCACACTCGCGCCCGCACGGACGCGAACGAGGCCGGGGCGCGGGTCGCGACGCTCCCGGGGATCACCGAGGACGTCTTCACAACGGGGCTGGCAGCAGATTACGAGTCGATCGCGGCCCACTGCGAGGCGGTCCGCGAGCAGGTCGCGGGGGCCGACGAGGTCCGCGTCACGACCGAGGCCGGCACCGACATCACGTTCGGCGTTGGCAACCGCGAGTGGCTCGCCGACACCGGCATCGTCCACGATCCCGGCGAGATGTCGAACCTCCCCGCCGGCGAGGTGTTCATCAGCCCCGAAACCGCCGACGGGACCTTCGTCGTCGACGGGACGATGATGCCCCACGGGTTGCTCGAGGACGGTCGGACGCTCTCGTTCGCGGTCGAAGACGGGTTCGTCACCCGCATCTCGGACGACGATATTCGCGAGACGGTCGAGGACGCCGCGGAGACGGCCGGCGACGCCGCGTACAATCTCGCGGAGCTGGGAATCGGCACCAACGTCGCCGTCTCCGACCTCGTCGGCTCGGTCCTCCTGGACGAGAAGGCCGGCGGCACCGTCCACATCGCGATCGGCGACGACGCGGGGATCGGCGGCGACACCGAAGCGCCGATCCACCTCGACGGCATCATCCGGGAACCGAGCGTCTTCGCCGACGGCGCTCCCGTCGATCTTCCGGTCACCGATGGTGACTGATTGATCGACTGAGCGATCGACGATCGAGGCACCGCTCTCGACCGCGGCTGTTACCGCTTCCGTCGAATCCATTCTGTCGGGATGCGCTCGAACCCCGACCGACATGTGAGAACCTAGTGGTTTCAAGTTCGGGTAGTGTGAGGTGGAATCCGATGAGCGATACTCGAGCGTACGATATCGAGGGAATCGAGCTCACCGACGACCGCTACACGGTCGAGCAGGGGCTCGTCCGAAACAAGTACAGGGCGCTCGACGCCGACGGGAACGTCGTCCTCCGGGGTAAACAGAAGATGCTGAAGATGAAAGAGGAGTTCCCCTTCGTCGACGCCGACGGGAACGAGGTGTTCACAGTGAAAGCCGGCGGCATCATCGACGTCGCGGGGAACTACGTACTTTCGGATGCCCGGACCGGCGAGAACGTCGTCATTCTGGACAACGACTACTCGCTGTTGCAGGACACGTGGAAGATTCGCGACGCGACCACCGAGGAGAAACTGGCTGAAATCAACTCCCGCGGCGCGATGGTGACGATGGCCCGGAACGTCCTTCCGTTCGGCGGCTGGATCCCGCACAAGTACGAGATCACCGATCAGAACGGCGCACACGTCGGCTCCATCAGCGGCCAGTTCTCGTTGCGCGACCGCTACGACATCGTCATCGACGACGCCAGCACCGTTCCCAAAGAACCCATCATCGCCGCGGCGATGGTCATCGACGCGATTCAGGAGAACTAGGGTCGCTCCCAACCGGACGACGGGTTCAATCGCCTTTTAGGTGCGTAGCCGTTAGGAGATCCATGAGCGAAATACCGGACCGGGTTCCGACGCCCTGTCCTTCGTGCTCGCCGGACCTCGAGACGGTCCACGAGGTACTTACGGAGGGCGGCGGACACCTGACCGTTCGATGCAGCGAGTGTAGTCACGTCCACAAGATTCAGCCCGAGACCGAGACGGAGGTCACCCTCGATGTCGTCGTCTCCCAGGGCGGCGAATCGTTCACGGCGAACGTCACCACGCCCGAAGACGAGCGCATCGAAGTCGGCGACGAGTTCATCCTCGAGACCGACGAAGTGCTCTCGACCGTCCGCGTAACGAGCGTCGAACTCGACGGACAGAAACGAGTCGAGGCGGCCCCCGCCGAGGAGATCGAGACCGTCTGGACCCGCGAGGTCGACAACGTGGCGGTCAACGTCACGATCCATCCCCAAGACGGCTCGAGAGACGACAGCCACAGTATCACGGTCCACGTCCCCGGCGACTACGAGTTCGAGGTCGGCGCGGTCGAGTCATTCGGCGACGACGAATTCGAGATTGACGCCTTCGTCGTCCGCGGCGACGCCGACGGCTACCGGCGAGATCGCTTCGAGGAGGGTGGCGATACGGGCTTTGCGAAGGATATCAAACGCGTCTACGCCTACGACGAGCAGAGCAGCGCCTGGTCTGCCTGGTAGGCAGGCGACATCCCGATCATTGCCCACACTCTGCCTCTCTCCTGCTGTCTACACCCCAGCGCCACGGTTATCCATCGCCCCCTCCCCCGGTATTCGCCACCCGACTTCCTACCGTTCTCGAGCGCGTATTCGGCGCCGACCCATGTCCGACACCGATAGCTACGAGGCTCCACGCCGGCGGATGGTCGAGACCGTCGCACCGCACGTGGACGACGACCGCGTCCTCGCGGCCCTCGACGTGATCCCGCGTCACGAGTTCGTTCCACCCGTCCGTCGGGACCGCGCTTACGCCGACCGGCCCCTGCCGATCGGCGACGGCCAGACGATCAGCGCACCCCACATGGTGGCGATCATGACCGACCTGCTCGAGGTCGACCCCGGCGATGCTGTCCTCGAGATCGGCACTGGCTGTGGCTACCATGCGGCGGTGACGGCCGAGCTCGTCGGCGACGAGAACGTCTACACCGTCGAGTACAGCGGGAAGTTGGCCGAGCGGGCCCGCGAGCAACTCGCGGACCTGGGCTACGACGGTGTCTCGATCAGGGTCGGCGACGGACGCGACGGCTGGCCAAAGCACGCGCCCTACGACGCCGTCTACTTCACCTGCGCGGCGACCGACGTTCCCGACCCCGTCGTCGACCAAGTCCGACCGGGCGGCCAGGTGCTCGAGCCGATCGGGACCGGTCGCCAGACGCTCGTCGACGCGACGAAACGCCCCGACAGCTCGCTCGAACGGACCAAGAATGGCGGCGTTCGATTCGTCCGGATGCGAGGGTAGCTGACAAGCGGACGAGCAAGCGCGCCATTCATAACGGCCGGTGCGATAGCTGGCGTATGGACCTCGCGGTACTGCGAGAGGACATGGTCGACGGCCTCGAGGCCGCGCCAAAGAACGTCCTCTCGGACGAAACCATCGCCGTCGCGATGCGCGACGTGCCCAGGCACGCGTTTCTCGCCGACGAACGGACGGCCTACGCCGATCGCGAACACGACGCCTTCGGTACCCGCGTCCTCGCCCCGAGCACGGCTGCCAGACTACTTCAGGCGCTCGCACTCGAGGATGACGAGACGGTACTGATCGTGGGCGTCGGCGTCGGTTACACCGCCGCCGTCGCGGCCGAGGTCGTCGGCGAAACGAACGTTCACGCTGTCGACATCTCCCGGCCACTGGTCGTCGAAGCGCGGGAGAATCTCGCCGACGCGGGCTACGACGGCGTCCTCGTCGACTGCCGCGACGGCGCGACGGGCTTCCCCGAGTACGCCCCCTTCGACCGGATCTTACTCGAGGCCGCCGCGGTCGAACCGCCCCGCGCCCTGCTCGAGCAACTCGCCGAGGGCGGGCGACTGGTCTTCCCGCGGGGCACCCAACGACAGCGACTCGAGGCGGTCTCGACCGACGGCGTGGTCGACCGGTTCGATCCCGTCTCGTTTGATCCGCTGCTGGTCGAGGGCGAGCAATCGGGAGCCGTCGAGCGAAACCGGATGACTCGCGAGGACCGCGAACGGGCACAGCGACGCGCCGAGTCCCGTCGCGGCTGGGAACAGGACTGGATCGAGTGGGACGAGGCCGCAGACCGGCAGTCACAGCGTCGCCGATCCCGATAGCACGGAACTCTCCTCTCTCGCCGAACAGTATCACGGCCCGATTTGCGGCCGCTCGTCTTTCGAGCCGGTACGCCGGTGTTGCTGGGACAGTCAGTACCGCTTTCGGATGACTTCGCGCGCACGACCGCGAGATGCCTCTCGAGGGTGGGTAGAAAGGGTGGGGGGAATGGGGGTGGCGACAGTCTGTCTCAGATCGCCAACTACTCGTACGAACTGATGGGAGTTAACTATACTCTCTAACTGTTTACCACCTCGATATAATGGATTCTAATTAATTAGTGTCCTACCGAGACATTGTGATCGGGGGACGCTGATTGACATAACCGATGGTTTTGACAGAGACGACATTTTCCTGTCTGACAACCCCGACTGATCTGACTCGTTCACACGTCACTCTGCGGGAACTCTTTCGTTGGAATGCACTGTGATGAGTACTCCCATCAAAACCGGTTTCCGGCACCCGTTCGACGAACGGCGTCGCTATAGAACGAATGGTTCGGGAAAGGGGGTGGGGGAATTGGGGATGGCGATAATGTGCCTCGGATCGCCAATTACCGATACGAACCGATGGTGGGTAAGAATACTTTCTAACTGTTTGTGTATCCTCACAGGATATACTAATTAATTAGATTTTCCGTCGAACGTCATGGTGACGAGTTTTCGTTCAGCCGCTCGCAGGTGGTAGTGGTACGTCGGCGGCGAGATGTCGAGCGCGTCAGCGAGGTCTTCGCCGGTGCTCTCGCGTGGCCACTCGAAGAACCCGCTGTAGTGAGCCGCCTGCAACGCTTCGAACTGCTTGTCGGTGAGTTGTTCCGCGAGGTGGGTATCGAGCTGTCGCGCCGACTGCGTGGTCGTCGTCTCCCGTTTGGCAATCAGTTCCGTCTCGGGATACTCCTCTCTGATCGCCTCGATGAGCGCCCGCGTCTCCACCCGCTGTGGAACGTCGAGAACGAGCGTCGATGTCCCGTCCTCGGCCGTCGCCATCCGGATCTGTACGTCGTACGTTCGAAGCACGTCGAGGAACGGCGTCGCCATCACCGTCAGCTCGAACAGCGTCTCGTCTTCGCCTTCGGAGACGACCGAGAGCGTCTCGATTGATGCCCACGATGCTTCCAGCGGGGTGAGATCCGCCGCCGCCGGCGCGCTGACGAACAGCACGATCCCGTCCTCGCCGCGGTCGACGACGCCCTCGAGCGCGATCGGCTCCGTCCCGGCGACGTGAGTCGACAGCCGGTTGAGCAGCAATCGCGAGCCCCCTACGGCGAGTTCGAGCTCGAGGCGACTATCGGTCAGCATCGCCCGCGTCCGTTCGACCGACTGAATCGCGTGTCCGATCGTCTCCCCGAGCTCGGCGAGCACCTCGCGCTCGCGCTCGCCGACCGCGTCGGCTCCCGCGACGTGGACCATCAGGACGCCGTAGCGCCGTTCGTCCGCAGCGAGCGGGACGCCCAGGACCGTCTGAAACCCGTAGGTCAGTGCCTCCTTGCGTCGCATCGTCCACTGGTCGTCCTCGAGCACGTCGCGTACCGTCCGCACCTGCCCCGACTCGAGGATCTCCCGGACCTGTTCGATCTCGGGTGCGCAGTCGTTGCCGGCGCGGATTCCGTCGATGTACGCCGCGTCGATCCCGGCCCAGGCGGTCGGCGCGGGCGGTTCGTCGTCGCTCGCGGCGATCCAGGCGAACCGATACCGGTCCGTTCCGGCGAGGCGATCACATACCGTCTCCTCGATCGCCGCGCGCGTCGACGCTTGCGCGACGCCGTGATTGATCTCGCGGACGATCTCGTTCGTATGGTTGAGCCGCGTCAGCTCCTCGTTTTGCTGCGTGAGCGTCCGATCGTGATCGCGAAGCAACTGCTCGCGTTCGGCCCGGTCCAGCGCCGCCTCGGTGTTGGCCGCCAGAATGTGCAACAGCTCTGTCATCGTCTCGTCGAATCCGTCGACGTCTTCCGTCCCAGCGACCAAGACGCCGTGCGTCCCCAGCGGGACGATCAGTTCGCTTCGACCCACTGTTTCCGCAGTATCGGTCCCGTCTTCGCGACTGACGTCCTCGTAATAGGCGCTGTCCCCCTCGGAGAACGCCTCCCAGATCAGCCCCTCTCCCCGTTCGAACGTCTCCGCGAGATCGCCCAACTCGGGCGAGCGCCGCGTCGACGCCGCGCGCTCGAGGGCCCCCGCCGTCGGCTCGAACGCGTAGGCCGCCGCGACCGCCACGTCCAGGATCTCGCGGGCCGTCTCGACCGCCGCCCGGTAGATCTCCGCTTTGGTCTCGGCTCGCATCAGATCTCGCGTCGTCTCGTGTAACGTCGTTAGCGTCCGCTCGTAGCGGCGCTCGCTCTCCCGGAGCTCCGTTTCAGTGCGGTACTGGGCGACTGCGTTCGTGATCTGGTTCGCCAACAGCGCGTACTGCTCCTCGCCGGATTCCTTCTGGAGATACTGTGTTACCCCCGCTGCGATCGCCTCGCTGGCGATTTCCTCCGATCCCCGCCCTGTAAAGAGGATAAACGGCAGGTCGGGGCCCCCCTCCCGGACTCGCTCTAACAGCTCAAGGCCCGTCATCTCCGGCATTTCGTAATCGCTGACGATACAGTCGACCCCGCGGCGCTCGAGAATTGCCAGCGCTTCCGCGCCGTCCGTCGCCGCCTCAGCCGCGATCGACTCGCGTTCGCGCTCGAGCATCTCTCCGGCCAGAGACGCGAAGCCGGGTTCGTTGTCGACGACGAGTACGGTGATCGCTTGTGACATAATTCCGCTGGTCCCGACGACCGGTATTGTGAACGGGTAGCCGTTCACCCGGCTGTCGGTTCACGTAATTGGGACTTGGCTGAGTACTAATATATTAGGATAGCAAACGAGCGCACGCTAACTCTTTGCCTATCGTCGATAGTGTCAACGAAACATCTATTTTGGGCCGGATGGAAACGGACTCAGTCACGGCAATCGAACCTCGAAGCGGTATGTTTCGGCTAGATTAACGCTGGGATGGTCGATCTTTGGCTCGGATAATCGAAGATACGTACTTTTCTTTCCGACATCCTCAATTGGCACCCAGTACAGTTCTTCGTTGTCTTTACATCGGACAGCGAACGCATCAACCTCTCCATCGTACCCGTCCATCTTGATGTCTCCGTCGACAGTCGTTTGACTGGCCGTTTTGAATCGAACGACTTCGTCTTCGATCCATCCAGTTTTACACTGCACTCGCTGGAGTCGATCGTCGGTATCTAGAACGAGATCGTATTTGTCGTTGTCACCGAATGGAACGGAAACGGAGTGTCCTTCTGCGATGAGCGCTGCTATAATTCGGGCTTCAGTTTCATCGCCGATTTGTTTGGTATTCATCGCCTTCTCAAAGCCAGTATTGTGTTCAATAACTACCGTAATATTACGTTCGATTAACCACTACTCGTTCCCAACTATACGTGGATGCAGGAACTTTCGAGGAATAGCAACTCGCTTCGCTCGTCGGTTAGTTCTTCGAGAAAGCGCCCGAGGCGGGATTTGAACCCGCGTCACGACCGTGACAGGGTCGTATGATGGGCCACTACACCACCCGGGCAACCTGCAACCCTTCGTTCCCTCGTCGGAGTATTAAGGGTTTTGTTCCCTTCTTATTCTCATCGTTCAGTGACAAAACCACTCTGCCTTTCCAGACGAAGTTATCTGGTCCTTCTATGGCACAAATCAGCAAATTCGTTCGGGGGAGGGACGCACTCCGATACTATAGTGCCCACTGAAAGTCATTGTACGCCTGATCGAACGACAGCTGTCCGATCAGTGTGTGAATCGTTTCAGTGGCTACTATATCTCGTCGAAGTATCGCAGTCACTGAAACGATGTATCCGCTGATCGCATCGCCATCGCGCAATCAGATGTCTCAATTCGATCGATCTAGGCGTGTGGCTCTCTGTTTTCACCTTCCTTGTTCCGTTTTTCGAGGAATAGCGACCCGCTTCGCTCGTCGGTTAGTTCTTCGAGAAAGCGCCCGAGGCGGGATTTGAACCCGCGTCACGACCGTGACAGGGTCGTATGATGGGCCACTACACCACCCGGGCTTCAACACATGGTTACCCGCTGCTGGTATTAAGGCTTTTCAATCGAACACCGTGTGGTACGGTCAATCGCGCCACGATAGCCGCCTCGAGCCCGTTTCCCCTCACTATATCGTGCTACAACATCACACGACCCACAAGGAATATAACTGAGAACCGGATACTCTCGAGTGTGATCGACGGTTCCGGTCAACTTTGCCCGGCCGGGTAGCCCCGCTTGTGCCTCGAGTTAGTAACCGTTAAATGCCTCCCACCGCTACTTACCTGTAGTATCTCGTGACAGCCGCTTCTCTCCCGATAGCCGACACGCACACCCACACTCACACCAACACATGGTAGACGTAAGCCAACACGAACTGGTTCCGGAGCACAGTGTCCTCGAGGAAGACACACTCGAGGAGGTGCTCGAGGAATACAACATCGATCGTACAGATTTACCGAAAATACAGCGCAAGGATCCCGCCCTCCCCGACGAGGCGGAGATCGGCGACGTTATCAAGATCGTCCGTGACTCGCGGACGACCGAGCAGGCAGTCATCTATCGACTCGTGGTGGAATAAATGGCAATTGAACTAAACCGCGACGACCGACGAGAGATTTCGCGTGAATATTTCGCGAAGGAACGGATCGCCGAACACCACTACCGCTCGTTCAACGCCTTCCTCAACCGAGGAATGCAGCGGGTCGTCGACGAGAAGGAGACGATCGACACGGACATCGGCGACAAGGAAGGCGAGGAGCCGGTCCACGTCGAACTGGGCGACGTCCGCGTCGTCACGCCCCGCGTCCGAGAGGCGGACGGTTCCGAAGAACTGCTGTACCCACAGGAGGCCCGCCTCCGCAACATCACCTACTCCGCGCCAGTGTTCATGGAGATGTCCATCGTCAAGGGCGAGGAGGGCGACGAGCGGGTCGTCGACTCGACCGAGACGAAGATCGGCCGGATGCCGATCATGGTCGGCTCCGACAAGTGTAACATCGCCGGCTTCTCCGACGAGGAACTGATCGAGATCGGCGAGGACCCCGCCGACCCCGGCGGCTACTTCATCGTCAACGGCTCCGAGCGGGTGCTGATGACCAGTGAGGACCTCGCACCGAACAAGATCCTCGCGGAGTACGACAGCAAGTACGGCGACGAGATTCAGGTCGCCAAGACATTCTCGCAGCGCCGCGGCTACCGCGCTCTCGTCTTGTGCGAACGGAATCGTGAGGGACTGCTCGAGGTCTCGTTCCCCTCGGTGTCTGGCTCGATCAACTTCGTGACGCTCGTGCGGGCGCTCGGCCTCGAATCGGACGAGGAAATCGTCCACAAGGTCTCGAACGACCCCGAGGTCGTCAAGTACATGCTCGAGAACCTCGAGGAAGCCGAGGTCCAGACCGAGGAGGGGGCCATCGAGGAGCTCGGGAAGCGCGTCGCCTCCGGCCAGGGGAAGAACTACCAGCTCAAGCGGGCTAACTACGTCATTGACCGCTACCTCCTGCCTCACCTCCACGAGGAGGGCGTCGAGGAGGAGGACGTCCGGATCAACAAGGCCCACTACCTCTGTCGGATGGCCGAGGCCTGTTTCGAACTCGCGCTCGGACGGCGCGAGTCCGACGACAAGGACCACTACGCGAACAAGCGGCTCAAGGTCAGCGGCGACCTGATGAAGGACCTGTTCCGGACCGCGCTGAACAAGCTGGCGCGGGACGTGAAATACCAGCTCGAGCGCGCAAACATGCGAAACCGGCAGCTCTCGGTGAACACGGTCGTTCGATCCGACGTGCTTACTGAACGGCTCGAGCACCCGATCGCGACGGGCAACTGGGTCGGCGGCCGATCCGGTGTGAGCCAGCTGGTCGACCGGACGGACTTTATGGGCGTTCTTTCCCACCTGCGCCGCCTTCGCAGCCCGCTCTCTCGCTCGCAGCCCCACTTCGAAGCGCGGGACCTGCACGCAACCCAGTGGGGTCGCATCGGGCCATCGGAGACGCCGGAGGGACCGAACTGTGGACTGGTGAAGAACTTCGCCCAATCGATGGAGCTCTCACAGAACGTCGAGGACGAACAGGAACTCAAACGCGAACTCGCATCGATGGGCGTCGAGGGCATTCCCGGCCTCGAAGGCATCGAACGGACGACAGCGGCAGGGGACGATTAAATTATGAGCAGCCAACAACGAGAGGCGAAAGTCTACGTCAACGGGTCGCTGGTGGGGACGCATCCCGACCCGCACGAACTCGCAGAACAGATCCGCGAAGCGCGACGCATCGGCGACGTCAGCGAGATGGTCAACGTCTCGGTGAAAGACCGCACTCGCGAAGTGATCGTCAACGCCGACGCCGGCCGTGCACGACGGCCGCTGCTGGTCGTCGAGGACGGCGAACCACGCATCTCCCAGCAGGAGATCGAGGCGCTCCAGGACGGCGACCTCGAGTTCGAGGATCTCGTCGATCACGGCTACATCGAGTTCATCGACGCCGAGGAGGAAGAGGACATCCTCGTCGGCGTCGACGAGGACGATCTAACCGAGAAACACACGCACCTCGAGATCGATCCGTCGCTGATCTTCTCGATCGGTGCGGGCATGATCCCCTACCCCGAGCACAACGCCTCGCCCCGCATTACGATGGGGGCAGGGATGATCAAGCAGTCGCTGGGGCTGCCGAGCGCGAACTACCGGATCCGGCCGGACACGCGCCAGCACCTGCTGCACTACCCGCAGCTCTCGATGGTGAAGACCCAGACGACCGAGCAGATCGGCTACGACGAGCGGCCGGCGGCCCAGAACTTCGTCGTCGCCGTGATGAGCTATGAGGGGTTCAACATCGAGGACGCGCTGGTCATGAACAAGGCCAGCGTCGAACGCGCGCTCGCTCGCTCGCACTTCTTCCGCACCTACGAGGGCGAGGAGCGCCGCTACCCCGGTGGCCAGGAGGATCGCTTCGAGATTCCGAGCCAGGATGTCCGCGGTGCCCGCGGTGAGGAAGCGTACACCCACCTCGACGAGGACGGCCTCGTCAACCCTGAGACGACGGTCGACGAAAACTCCGTCCTGCTCGGGAAGACGAGCCCGCCGCGATTCCTCGAAGAGCCAGACGACATGGGCGGACTCTCGCCCCAGAAGCGGCGTGAAACCTCCGTTACCATGCGCTCGGGCGAGTCGGGGATCGTCGACACCGTCACCCTCATGGAGGGTGAAGACGGCTCGAAGCTCTCGAAGGTCTCCGTGCGCGACGAGCGGATCCCCGAACTCGGGGACAAGTTCGCGTCACGACACGGTCAGAAGGGTGTCATTGGCCACCTCGCACCCCAGGAGGACATGCCGTTCACCGAGGAGGGCGTCGTCCCCGACCTCGTGCTCAACCCGCACGCGCTACCGTCGCGGATGACCGTCGGCCACATCCTCGAGATGATTGGCGGGAAACTCGGCGCGATGGAGGGACGGCGCGTCGACGGGACGCCGTTCCTTGGCGAGGGCAAAGACGAACTTCGCGGTGGGCTCGAGGACGCCGGGTTCAATTCGGCCGGTAAGGAGACCATGTACTCCGGTATCTCCGGCGAGAAGATCGACGCCGAGATCTTCGTCGGGGTCATCTTCTACCAGAAGCTCTACCACATGGTCTCGAACAAGTTGCACGCCCGCTCGCGCGGGCCGGTGCAGGTGCTGACCCGACAGCCCACGGAGGGACGCGCCCGCGAGGGTGGCCTCCGTATCGGGGAGATGGAACGCGACGTGTTCATCGGCCACGGGGCGGCCATGACGCTGAAGGAACGACTGCTCGACGAGTCCGACCGCGAGTTCATCCACGTCTGTGCGAACTGCGGGATGAGCGCGGTCGAAAACGTCGAACAACGGCGTGTCTACTGTCCGAACTGCGACGAGGAGACCGATATCCACGAGATCGAGATGAGCTACGCGTTCAAGCTCCTGCTCGACGAGATGAAGGCGCTGGGTATCGCACCGCGACTCGAACTGGAGGACGCCGTCTAACCCATGCAAGATACGACACCAAAAGACATCGGAGCGATCTCCTTCGGGCTCATGGAGCCCGAGGAATACCGGGAGATGAGCGCGACGAAGATCATCACCGCCGACACGTACGACGACGACGGGTTCCCCATCGACATGGGGTTGATGGACCCCCGGCTCGGCGTGATCGACCCCGGCCTCGAGTGCAAGACCTGCGGGAAGCACTCGGGTTCGTGTAACGGCCACTTCGGTCACATCGAACTGGCCGCGCCGGTCATCCACGTCGGCTTTACGAAACTCATCCGACGGCTCCTGCGGGGGACCTGTCGGGAGTGTTCGAAACTCCTCCTCACCGAGGACGAACGCGACGAGTTCCGCGGTCAACTCGACGAATCCCGGAAACTGAGCCGGGATCTCAACGACGTGACGAAGGCCGCAATTCGGCAGGCTCGGAAGAAGGACCGCTGTCCGTTCTGTGGCGAAATCCAGTACGACATCGACCACGAGAAGCCGACGACTTACTACGAGGTCCAGCAGGTCCTCACCAGCGAGTACTCCCAGCGCATCGCCGGCGCGATGCAGGGCGATGAGGAGGAAGGGATCGACCGGACGACGCCGGACGAACTCGCCGAAAAAACCGAGATCGAACTCACGCGGGTCAACGAGATCCTTTCGGGCTCCTTCCGTCCGCGCGAGAGCCAGCGAAAGGCCATCGAGAAGGCTCTTGATATCGACCTGACCGAGGAGGATACGAACAAGCTGATGCCCAGCGACATCCGGGACTGGTTCGAGAATATTCCGGACGAGGACATCGAGGTACTGGGGATCAACCCCGAGCGGTCCCGTCCCGAGTGGATGATCCTCACCGTTCTCCCCGTCCCGCCGGTCACCGCGCGACCGTCGATCACGCTCGACAACGGGCAGCGATCCGAGGACGACCTGACCCACAAGCTGGTCGACATCATTCGGATCAACCAGCGGTTCATGGAGAACCGCGAGGCTGGCGCACCCCAGCTGATCATCGAGGACCTCTGGGAACTGCTCCAGTATCACGTCACGACGTTCATGGACAACGAGATCTCGGGAACGCCGCCGGCGCGACACCGCTCCGGCCGCCCCCTCAAGACCCTCTCCCAGCGACTCAAGGGCAAGGAGGGTCGCTTCCGAGGCTCGCTCTCGGGCAAGCGTGTGAACTTCTCCGCCCGGACCGTCATTTCGCCGGACCCGACCCTCTCGCTGAACGAGGTCGGCGTTCCGGATCGCGTCGCCAAGGAGATGACCCAGACGATGAACGTCACCGAGCGCAACCTCGAGGACGCTCGTCGATTCGTTTCGAACGGCCCCGAGGGTCACCCCGGTGCGAACTACGTCCGTCGACCAGACGGCCGCCGGCTCAAGGTGACCGAGAAGAACTGCGAACAGCTCGCCGAGAAGGTCGAGGCCGGCTGGGAGGTCAACCGCCACCTCATCGACGGCGACATCGTCATCTTCAACCGCCAGCCGTCGCTCCACCGGATGTCGATCATGGCCCACGAGGTCGTGGTCATGCCGTACAAGACGTTCCGGCTGAACACCGTCGTCTGTCCGCCGTACAACGCCGACTTCGACGGCGACGAGATGAACATGCACGCCCTCCAGAACGAGGAGGCCCGCGCGGAGGCCCGCGTCCTCATGCGCGTTCAGGAACAGATCCTCTCCCCGCGCTTTGGCGAGAACATCATCGGGGCCATTCAGGACCACATCTCCGGGATGTACCTCCTGACCCACGACAACCCCCGATTCAACGAGACGCAGGCGCTGGACCTGCTTCGTGCCACCCGGATCGACGAACTGCCGGAACCGAGCGGGATCGACGACGAGGGAACGCCGTTCTGGACCGGCTACGACGTCTTCTCCGAACTGCTGCCCGACGACCTGAACCTCGAGTTCACTGGTACCGTCGGCGACGAAGTCGTCATCGAAGACGGCCAGTTGCTCCAGGGTACCATCGCCGAGGACGAGGTCGGTGAGTTCGGCGGCGAGATCGTCGACACGATCACGAAAGTCTACGGCAACACCCGCGCGCGCATCTTCATTAATGAAGTTTCGACGCTGGCGATGCGCGCCATCATGCACTTCGGGTTCTCGATCGGGATCGACGACGAGACCATCCCCGGGGAAGCCCAGTCTCGCATCGACGAGACGATCGACGACGCCAACGACCGCGTCGAAGAGCTGATCGAGGCCTACGAGAACAACGAACTCGAGAGTCTCCCCGGCCGGACGATCGACGAGACCCTCGAGATGAAGATTATGCAGGCGCTCTCGCGTGCGCGTGACAACGCCGGGAACATCGCCGACGAGCACTTCGAGGACGACAATCCAGCCGTCGTCATGGCCAACTCCGGTGCCCGCGGATCGATGCTCAACCTGACCCAGATGGCCGGCGCGGTCGGCCAGCAGGCGGTTCGGGGCGAGCGGATCAACCGTGGGTACGAGGATCGGACCCTCAGCCACTACGAGCCAAACGACCTCTCCGCTGAAGCACACGGCTTCGTCGAGAACTCCTACACGAGCGGCCTCACCCCGCGGGAGTTCTTCTTCCACGCGATGGGTGGTCGTGAGGGCCTGGTCGACACCGCAGTCCGTACCTCCAAGTCCGGTTACCTGCAGCGTCGGCTGATCAACGCCCTCTCCGAACTCGAGTCCCAGTACGACGGTACCGTTCGAGACACCTCGGACACGATCGTCCAGTTCGAGTTCGGCGAGGACGGCACGTCGCCGGTCAAAGTCTCCTCCGGAGACGACAACGACATCGACGTCGAAAACATCGCCAGTCAGGTACTCGACTCCGAGTTTGCCTCCCAGGAGGAACGAGACGAGTTCCTCGGCTCCAGACCACAGCCGACGAACCTCTCCGAACACGCCGACGATCGCCTCGCCGAGGACGTGGGGGTGAGCTCGGATGACTAGCGTCGACTACGATGTTGACGACGACACGATCGCAGTTGTCGAGGACACCGACCTCCCACGGCGACTCAAAGACGAGGTCTACGAGACGCTCGAGAGCCGCGAGGGCGCGACCGTCGAGGAAGCCGACGAACTCTCGAAGGCCGTCGAGACCCGCTATCTGAACACGCGAGTTCCCCCGCTCGACCCCGTCGGGACGGTCTCGGCCCAGTCGATCGGCGAACCCGGCACCCAGCTGACGATGAACACGTTCCACTACGCGGGTGTCGCAGAGATCGACGTGACTCAGGGGCTGCCTCGGCTGATCGAGCTGGTCGACGCCCGGAAGACCCCGGACACGCCGATGATGACCGTCTACCTCGAGGACGAGTACGCGACCGAACGCGAGAAGGCCCACGAGGTCGTCTGGAGCATCGAGGCGACCAAGATCCTCGCACTGGGCGACGTCTCGACGAACGTCGCGGACATGCGCGTTCAAATCTCGCTCAACGAGGACACGCTGCAAGAGCGGCTGATCACGGCCGAGGAAGTCGCCGAGATCATCGAGGACTCCCTTGGTGTCAAGACGGTCCAGCAGGGTGCCAGCATCGAGTTTGGCCCCGAAGAACCGTCCTACCGCGATCTCCTCCAGCTGGTCGAAGAGCTCCGCGAAATCACGTTCAAGGGGATCGAAGAGGTCTCCCGCGTCGTCATCCGGCGCGAGGAACTCGAGGACGGCGAGGAGTTCGTCCTCTACACCGAGGGATCGGCCTTCGGCGACGCCCTCGATATCGAGGGCGTCGATGCCTCGCGGACGACGTGTAACAACATCCACGAGATCCACCGCAATCTCGGCATCGAAGCTGCTCGCGAAGCGATCATCGAGGAGACGAACAACACGCTCGCCGAGCAGGGACTGGACGACGTGAACGTCCGGCACCTGATGCTCGTCGCGGACATGATGACCAATCGCGGCGAGGTCGAGTCGATCGGCCGCCACGGCATCTCGGGCTCGAAGGATTCGGTGCTGGCACGCGCGGCGTTCGAGGTGACGGTCAACCACCTGCTCAACGCCGCGATCCACGGCGAGATCGACGATCTCGACGGCGTCACGGAGAACGTCATCGTCGGCAAGCCGATCAAGCTCGGCACCGGCGATGTCGATCTCCGGATGGGATCGACCACCTCCGGGAGCGGTCAGGCCGACTGATCGATGGGTGTTACCCTCGACGACGACGCCCGCCAATATCTCGGTGTATTCGAGGACGTGACCGGCGTCGACGGTCGGGACTGTCTCATCACCGAGGGCGGTAACAGGCTCCTGATCGTGGTCGAACGCGGCGGAATGGGCGAGGCGATCGGCCCCGGCGGTCGGACGGTCCAGCGATTTGAGGACCGGGTCGATGCGCAGGTTCGTCTCGTCGAAGGCGCGGACGATCCTGAGGCGTTCGTCGCAAACGTCCTCGCGCCAGCGGCCGTCTACAACGTCACCATCAGCGAAAACGACGATACTGTCGCCTACGTCGAGGTCGCCGAAGACGACCACGGCGTCGCGATCGGAACGAACGGTCGGACGATTGATGCCGCCCGAACGCTCGCGGATCGCCACTTCGGGATCGACGACGTCCAGCTCATCTGATTTGCGCCTCGCTGCGATTTTTGGCCGATACGTCTCCCTCGAGGCGACAGTCTCTGAAATCGATCGACCGCTCGCAGCCAATTTTCCGTTCGGGGACCTCTCGCCCGCCGAACGTCGCTAACCCGCGCTCCGGGCGTAACTCGAGCCGGCGAAACGCCCGCAGATTCGGCGAGCGATGTTTCTAAAGCGATCTCGAGCCGTCACGCGGAGTCGAAACGGGTCGCTTAAGTGCCTTCGTCGGATAGCGACCTCCATGGCAAACGGCAAATATGCCGCGCGGAAGCTCAAGAAGGACCGCCAGAATCAGCGGTGGTCCGACTCTGACTACGCGCGCCGCGCCCGTGGACTTCGCGAGAAGTCCGATCCACTCGAGGGTGCACCGCAGGCTCGCGGTATCGTACTCGAAAAGGTCGGCATCGAGGCCAAACAGCCCAACTCGGCGATCCGAAAGTGCGTCCGAGTGCAGCTGATCAAGAACGGCAAGCAGGTCACCGCGTTCTGTCCCGGTGACGGTGCCATCTCGTTCATCGACGAACACGACGAAGTCACCATCGCCGGGATCGGTGGGGCGAAGGGTCGTGCGATGGGCGACCTCTCCGGTGTCAACTACAAGGTCGACAAGGTCAATGGCGTCGCACTGAAAGAACTCGTTCGTGGGAACGCGGAAAAACCGGTGCGATAATCATGGCTGCAGAAGATCAACCGGATCCGGACGCGCCGGCCGGTGGCACAGACGTTTCGGCGAAGCTCTTCGGCACGTGGGAGGTCGGCGAACTCGAGTACGCCGATCCCTCGACCGAGCGCTACATCACGGTGACTCCCGTCGCTCACACCGCGGGCCGTCACGCCAACAAGCAGTTCAAGAAGTCCCAGATCTCGATCGTCGAGCGCTTCATCAACCGCTTGATGCAGACCGAGGAGAACACGGGCAAGAAACAGCAGTCGCTCAACCACGTCCGTGACGCGTTCGAGCTCGTTCACGAGCGCACCGAAGATAACCCCATTCAGGTGCTTGTGACGGCCGTCGAGAACGCGGCCCCGCGGGAGGAGACCGTCCGCCTGAAGTACGGTGGAATTTCGGTCCCGAAGGCCGTCGACGTCGCCCCGCAGCGTCGGGTCGACCAGTCCCTGAAGTTCCTCGCAGAGGGTGTCTACAACTCGTCGTTCAAGACGACGACGGACGTTGAGGAGGCAATCGCCAACCAGCTCATCGGCGCGGCCAACTACGACGTCCAGACGTACGCCGTCAGTCAGAAAGAAGAGAAAGAGCGCGTCGCGGCAGCCGCCCGCTAACGCGATTTGTCGATTCGTTTTTCGGTCGGCCTTCCACTCGGAGTAGTGCCATCGATTTTCGAACCGCTCTACTATAGTAACAACTGCAACTAGTTACACACTGATCGCACAGCTGTCGTGCGATCAGGTGTGCAGTGACTTGCAGTGGCTACTAGAGCACTTTCTCGGATTTCCATCCGATCTCTCACCCTGACAGACCCCATCGAGTGACGCTCGAGTGGTTGTACAGCTGCTCGGAGTTGGATTTCGAATACCACCAGTGAGGTGCTATTCGTATTTGCTGTTATACTAATTCGTTTAATACTGTTTCAACAAGTAGTCTATCATATTGGTATTATCTATCCTTTGAAAGAGATATTAAAATAAATTAATTACGACCTGGTACTATACTTCGAGTGTACCATGACGGACATTACACAGTACTTGAAGAACCACCCGCGAATGATCGGCGCCCTGTTCACGATTCTGCTGCTACTGGGACAGGCTGGAAATGTCGCAGCAACTAACGGTTCTCTATTTGCTGGACCCTAACGACTAATCTTCCTTATCGAGGAGATTCTTACTCCAGTGGACTTTTCCATCCTGTATAACAGGAAATAGTGCTTCGTCGAGGAACCCATCAAGTTCTGATTCAGTTACTGAGATACGTCCTGTCTTTCTTGGAAGAACGTAGTATGATTCAACTGAATCAATATGGGGGGAAAACAAACTTCCCCTTTTGACATCTGTGGATGTGTATATATTCACATCCACATTAATATCTTGACCCACATTTGATAATACACATGCATTTGGCACCCTCGTTTCAGATTGAGCGATTGCTATTCGTCCATTGCCGACCATGAGGTACTGTTGTCCAACGATGCTCTCTTGGCGAGCAATATCTAGCGCCCCATAGAGTGGAAAACCAAGATTTAGTAATTGAGCAACTAGGCTTCCAACACCGACTGCACCGCTATTAACTACGTTCCCGAGAGTTACGATGCCACCAATGCTTCCGTTCTCGACGAGGCGCAACCCCTGATTGTGTGACTTACACGCGTTTAATAGGAATGCCTTTGCACCGACGGTGTCAATGGTTGCAGCGTCCAGTTTCCCGTCTGAACATTGAAATCCTCCTCTGTCTATATGTCCGATATAATGTAAAAAATCACTCTCACCCTCAAGAATATCTGCAAGACCATTCATCGATAGATCATAGTGCACCGAAATGTCGAACGGTAACTCCTCACGGGTCCCATATGTGCCATTGACACTCTCAAGTTCTTCACGCATATCTGGATCATTACAGACAACTTCAATTTCAATTGGCCCATCTTTTGGCGTCCGACCGATATTATTCTGGTAGGCTGTCAACGGAGTGGTACTGACAATCTCTGAGTTGTTGATATCGGTCCACGACTGCTGGATTGTCGATAGCTGTGGCGAGTCTAATGAACTGGTTTCACTCTTTTTTCCGCGGGTAGAAGGTGACTGTATGCTTCGAACGAAATCATTCCGTGTAAAGTCCTCAATCGCTTGCTCTACGATTGGTTCTGGTGGTGTTGGCTCTGTATTATCCCCACTGATACTGACTATTGCAAGATCATTGGCGATGAATGGAAGGAATCCAATGTAATCTATTGTTGGCTCAAGTTTAGTGTTGAACCGCCAGTCTGGGAGATACAACTCTAACTTTTCGTATGGTATCTCAAGATAAGTTTTGATTCGCTCAGAAAGTGTTTCGTCATGCAGTTCCTTGATGTCGAAGTTAAGTATTGGTTCAACTACTTGCCTCTCGTGTGATGGGAGTGGTGTCTTTCCCTCAGTCCGGACTACGCAATCGAGAAAGAAAACTTGTTTCAGTATCCGCTTAACAGATGATTCAAGGCTGTCTAAATCATTAAGTGCATAGGTATACCCCTGTTCGGTCACTATTTGTGGACTTGACCCAGGAACTACGTCTGCACCAAGGTAGTAAGCAAGTGATGCAACGATGAATGTATGCCGGAGTGTTGCAGGAACTTCTATTTGGATACAATGATCTCTTTGAGAAAATTTCTCGGGAATGTGTAACTTATCACCGATTTTGAGACGCGGCGGATGGCCTCGGAGTGTGGAATATGACCGCTCAGGAGCTGTTGTCTTTAGTGCTGACCCAAAGGTAGACACTGCTGCCATCACGTCGGTCGGGTCCGATGTCGTAGTGATCGTTCCTGCTGGCCGTTCATGGAACGACCGTGCACCGAGAATCACATTCGTCTTATCGTCGAGATTGACGTATGTCTGTTCACCATCGGAGAAAATCTGTACTTGGCTGTCTACACAGGCATATACCTTTAAGGGACCAGACAGATCTATCGTGTACTCGTCAGATTGGAAAGTGTCTTGTTCACCTGGGCTTACATTGGCAATCATCATTCCGTTTGAGTCACGGACGAGGACACTTTCAGTCGACGGTAGTTTGATTGAATCCGCTGTAAACTGTACTACAGAACCAACTGGGAACCCGATTTGATCAACAGACGCTGACTCGAGCGAAACCGGTTCGTTCGTCGTCAACCGATACCGGTGTCGTTCGATCGGATCGATTATCTCGAGCCCGTCAGCTGTCGGCTCGAACTTCGGCGTTATTGAGTCGGATGTGTGAGTCATACGGCTTCTGTGCGATCGATCGTGGCGCTTCTCGAGACCGTATCTATGGACCGTTTCTAGCGATCGACCGTTACTCCGAATCGACCGGCAGCCAGCCGGAGCTGTAGGCCCCGTCGTCGATATCCCACCGCTCCTGGTAGTCGCCGTTTTGCTCCCGAAGTTCGACGACCACGTCGAAAAGCGGCGAGAGGACTGGAACGACCTGCGCATCCCGTTCGACCGGGAGGTGATAGTGCACCATCCCGTCGATAGTCCTCGTTCGGCCGTTGATCAAATGCAGGAACTTGAACATTCGCTGTCTGCCGTACTCCTCGAGGAGGGGAAGCAACGAATTGATTCCGACCCTGACCTCGGACGGCTCGAGCACGTCGGCGGTGGCTTCGAAGGATTCGATCGCACTCGAGATGGCGATGCCGAGGTCGGCGAGGGTATCGACATCGGTCGTCGACGGTTCGATCGACGGCGAAACATCCGGGGCGGTCGCGGCGGCACTGCGCGCCTGCGCGTTGTAGGCGATAACCGAAAGCGTCTCCGAACTCCCGTCGTCGACGAAGTGTGAGACGGGGTGTGGTTCGCCGGTCGTCGAGACCAGAACGCGTCGCCGGACACGGCTGGCCCCACAACCTAGCAGCCGTTGACAGGTATCTCGACGCTGGTCAGGCTGGACGGAGCCTACGACGAGAACGCTCGCTCCCTGTCGTTTCAACCGCGTTAGCTCGTCGGAAAAGCCGTCCCCGTTCGTCCCTTCACAGTCCGTTCCCGAGAGCATCACTAGTATGTTCCACGGTTTTATTCCCTCAAACAATAAATGTTCGGATTGGAGCGTACGGTCAACGCTTCGATGAACCGCCGTTTCAGGTATCCGCTCGAATCGGCCGGTCACGCCGGTCACCGTCGCGATTCAGGTCGTGACGACTCAGTCCGCCGCGGGTCCCTTGCCGCCGACGTACGCCCGGGTCGCGTCGACGAGCACCTGCCGGTAAGAGCTCGTGTCGGGCTCCCGTGCGAGCTCTCGGAACCGCTGTTTGAACGCCTCGAAGTCGACCTTCGGTGCATCCATCGCGGCCGCGTGCGCGAGGTCGTAAAGTCGGTGGTCCCTGTCGACGAGATCGTGCCGTTCCGCGAGCGCCAGTGCGAACGCGGCGTTTACGGCCGTGATTTCCGGGTCGGCGCTCGCAGAGAGACGCTCGAGGCCGGGTCGGGGCGGCGTCTCGGGTCGGTCTGCGACCGCCGCGGCGAGGCTCGACTCGAGGAAGGAGAGCAGTTTCTCGCCGGGGCCGACCGAGAGCGTGATGTCGTCGGCGTAGATGTCTTTCATGTGGTTTGCGATCTGATAGCAGTGGGAGAGTTTGCGCCGTTCGACGCTCTTGCCGGCCAAGGCGAGATAGAGCACTTCCTCGGTCGACTGGGTGTGGGAGGGGTGTCGCTGCTCGTGGCGAGCCATGTGTGCGAACTCATGAAGGGCGAGTTCGCGGGCCATCGCTGACGAGGCGGCCTGCCTCGAGATGTTGAGCACGTGGCGATCGTCGTAGTGGGCGGCCCAGGTTCGTTCGTCCGGATCGTCGCGGAGGTGGACGTAGACCGGTAGCGAGAGGTCGTGTTCGGTTTCGAAGAGGTCCCGGGCGCTGAGGAATGGAGAGGTTGGGCCCGGCCCCTGAACGCGGATGTCCATGTGTGCTACTAACAAGAGCCGACGGGGTTTGACTCTTGCGTGCGATTGCGTGTGGGTGAATTGGGTCGTCGAGCGGGTGAACAGTAATATCTACTGGACGGTTCACACACCGATCGCATAGTCCGCGGTTCTTGCTCACTGTGCTCGCTCACGGCTCGCTTCGCTCACCGTTCGCATTCCCGCGCTTCCGCCGTGCGATCAGGTGTGTAGTGACGGTCAGTGGCTACTACTTGCCCTCCGCACGGCTACGGTGTCGATGTGAGTTCGGATCACGGTGTCCCGGGATTGTACGGTCGCGTCACCGTAGATCAGGAGGCCCACATTATGAGAGCAATTCACTCACCCAAATTGGATATTCAAACGTTCAAACCGGGAAGACGACGAATTTCGGCGGCGACGAAACACTACCCTTTTGACCCCGCTGGCGGTAATGGGGTATATATGGGCCGACGCAAGAAGATCGTCCAAGAGTGTGAACGGCTGATGGACGAACCGGAGAACATCCGGAACATCGCCATCGCCGCTCACGTCGACCACGGGAAAACAACCCTTTCTGACAATCTCCTCGCCGGTGCCGGCATGATCTCCGATGAGACTGCCGGTGAACAGCTTGCGATGGACACGGAGGAAGACGAACAGGAACGCGGGATCACCATCGACGCGGCGAACGTTTCGATGACTCACGAGTACGAGGATACCAACCACCTCATCAACCTCATCGACACGCCGGGCCACGTCGACTTCGGTGGCGACGTCACCCGGGCGATGCGCGCCGTGGACGGTGCGCTCGTCGTCGTCGACGCCGTCGAAGGGGCCATGCCCCAGACCGAGACGGTGCTCCGTCAGGCGCTCCGAGAGGGCGTCAAGCCGACCCTGTTTATCAACAAGGTCGACCGTCTGATCTCCGAACTCCAGGAAGGACCCGAAGAGATGCAGAACCGACTCCTGTCAGTCATCCACGACGTCAACGAACTCATCCGCGGGATGACCGAGGAGCGCGACGATATCGACGACTGGACCGTCTCCGTCGAAGACGGCACCGTTGGCTTCGGCTCCGCGCTGTACAAGTGGGGCGTCTCCATGCCCTCGATGCAGCGAACCGGGATGGACTTCGGCGAAATCATGGACCTCGAGCGCAACGACGAGCGCCAGGAACTCCACGAGCGGACGCCGCTGTCGGACGTCGTGCTCGACATGGTCTGTGAGCACTTCCCGAACCCAGTCGATGCACAGCCACGTCGTGTCCCGCGCATCTGGCGCGGTGACGAGGAGTCCGAGCTCGCCGAATCGATGCGCCTCGTCGACGAGGACGGCGAAGTCGTCTTCATGGTCACCGACATCGCGATGGACCCCCACGCCGGCGAAGTCGCTTCCGGTCGCGTCTTCTCGGGTTCCCTCGAGAAGGGCCAGGAACTGTACGTTTCCGGGACCGCGGGCAAGAACCGCGTCCAGTCCGTCGGGATCTACATGGGTGGCGAACGCGAGGAAGTCGATCACGTTCCCGCGGGGAACATCGCCGCCGTCACGGGTCTCAAGGACGCCATCGCCGGTTCGACCGTTTCCAGCGTCGAGATGACGCCGTTCGAGACGATCGAACACATCTCCGAGCCGGTCATCACCAAGAGCGTGGAGGCACAGACGATGGACGACCTGCCGAAGCTCATCGAGACTCTTCGACAGGTGTCCAAGGAGGACCCCACGATCCAGATTACGATCAACGAGGACACCGGCGAACACCTGATCTCCGGGCAGGGTGAACTCCACCTCGAGGTCATCACCCAGCGTATCGAGAAGAACCAGGGGATCCCGGTCAACACCGGTGAACCGATCGTCGTCTACCGGGAAGCGATCCAGCGCGCGAGCGATCAGGTCGAAGGCATCTCGCCCAACCGCCACAATCGCTTCTACATCTCCGTCGAACCGCTGCCGGAGGACGTCGTCGACACGATCAAGAAAGGCGAGGCGTCGATGGACATGCCCGAGCAGGAACGCCGCGAGGCGCTCCAGGACGCCGGCATGGACAAGGACGACTCGCAGGAAGTCGAGCACATCCACGGCTCGAACATCCTGCTGGATCAGACGAAGGGTATCCAGCACCTGAACGAGACGATGGAGCTGTTCATCGAGGGGCTCGAGGACGCCCTCGACAACGGCCCACTGGCGAACGAGCCGGTGCAGGGGACGCTCATCCGTCTGCACGACGCTCGACTCCACGAGGACACCATCCACCGCGGCCCGGCACAGGTCATTCCCGCGACCCGGAACGCCGTCCACAAGGCACTGATCGACGGGAAGATCAAGATGCTCGAGCCGATGCAGGACGCTCGTATCGACGTTCCCAATGATCACATGGGCGCTGCGTCCGGCGAGATTCAGGGTCGTCGTGGCCGCGTCGACGACATGTACCAGGAAGGTGACCTCATGGTTGTCGAGGGTATCGCGCCCGTCGGCGAGATGATCGGGTTCGCGAGTGACATCCGCTCTGCGACCGAGGGTCGTGCCTCCTGGAACACCGAGAACGCCGGCTTCGAGGTCATGGCCGACTCCCTCCAGCGCGAGAAGATCATGGAGATCCGAGAGCGCAAGGGCATGAAGCTTGAGCTGCCGCCGGCGATCGACTACCTGTAGGCGACTCGCCGCTTACGAGATCTCGGTTTCTCCCGTTATTTCCCGTCTCGAGTGCTATCAGTGGCACCTGTGAGACGTGACTCGTGACAAGAGTTGCCGTTTTTCTCTACGGTAGACGAAGCGAACGCGTTTCATCTCTCAGATAGACTGACACAAAGTGAGGAGCCGATGACGACAGAATCGGCGGAAAACCCGGACCCGGAACTACTCGTGGATATCCTCTCGTCCGACGGGGGTGAAGACGCACGAGCCGCAGCCGCTCGATTCGGCGGGCGCGACGAGCAGCGCTGGAGACGGGCTCGAGAAGCGTTCAGTAGCGAGTAGCTGTCAGGACGGGAGTCGGGTTAACTCGTTACTCTCGTTCGCCTGCACCGAGCGCGGCCTCGCCGACCTTCTCGTGGCCCTCGATGAGCTCTTTCCCGCCCATGTACGGCCGCAGCGGTTCGGGGATCGTCACCGTGCCGTCCTCGTTCTGGTAGTACTCGAGGAGCGCCACCATCACCCGGGGAATCGCGAGCCCGGAGGCGTTCAGCGTGTGCAGGTACTCGGCTGATTCGTGGCGCTCGGGCCGGTAGCGCAGGCCGGCGCGGCGGGCCTGGAAGTCCTCGAAGTTCGACGCGCTCGAGACCTCGAGCCAGCGGCCGCCTTCCTCGGGGCCGTCGTCCATGTCGTCGCCGGGGGCCCAGACCTCGATGTCGTAGGTCTTGGCGCTGGCGAAGGTCAGGTCGCCGGTACAGAGCTCGAGGATGCGGTAGGGGAGGCCGAGTTGTTTGAGGACTTCCTCGGCTTCCTCGAGGAGGTTCTCGAGGCGGTCGTAGCTCTCCTCGGGTTCGACGAAGTTGACGAGTTCGACCTTGTTGAACTGGTGGACGCGGACGATGCCCCGCGTTTCGGTGCCGTGCTCGCCGGCCTCGCGCCGGAAGTTAGGCGTGTAGGCCTGGTGTTTGAGTGGGAGGTCGTCGTCCAGCAGGATCTCGTTGGCGTACATGTTGGTGACCGGCACCTCCGCGGTGGGGCAGAGCCAGAGGTCCTCGTCGTCGTACTCCTCCTCGTTGCTACCACCCAGTCGATAGGCGTCGTCGGCGAACTTCGGGAGCTGGCCGGTGCCGCGCATGGAGGCGCTTTTGACCGGGATCGGCGGAAACACGTCGACGTAGTCTTGCTCGCGGTGGAGGTCCAGCATGAACTGGATCAGGGCATGCTCGAGCTGTGCGCCCTCGCCTTTGAGGAAGTAGAAGCCGGCACCGGTCGTCTTGGCGGCGCGTTCCTCGTCGATGATGTCGAGCTCCTCGCCGAGGTCGTAGTGGGGCGTAACCTCGTCGGGAAGATCGTGCGAGTCGTCGAACCCCCAGCGCCGATCCTCGACGTTGTGGCGCTCGTCGACCCCCAGCGGAACGCTCTCGTGGGGGAGCTGTGGGATCTCGAGCATTCGTTCTTTGAGTTCGTCCTCGAGGGCGACCCCCTCTTCCTCGACCTCCTCGATCTCGGCTTTGAGCTCCCGGGAACGCTCGATGGCTTCCTCCCGTTCCTCCTCTTTCCCTTCGGCGACGAGCGTGCCGATCTTCTTGGTGATCTGGTTGCGATCGTGGCGTAAGTCGTCGCCGCGTGCTTTCAGTTCGCGCCACCGCTCGTCGAGCTCGAGCAACTCGTCGAGGTCGACATCCGCCCCGCGGTTCTCGAGGGCGTCGCGTACCTCGTCGGGGTTCTCGCGCAGATAGGTCCGGTCGAGCATTGGTCTTGCCCGTGCGTTCTTTGTGCCCGGGCAAAACCGTGTCGGAAAGCCGCGTCTCCCGGTCGCTCGCTCGAGCCGTCGGCGGGAAACGTTTTTTTCGTCGGCGGGCCGACTCTCACGGTATGGACCCGCTCGAGGGCGAGCTGTCGTCGACATCGATCGAGTACGAGCCCGTCAGCGTCAAGGACGTACTCGTGGAGATGAAAGACACCGCGGAGCTGTTGATCGATCTCTCGTACTCGGCGGTGCTCCACCAGAGCGAGCCGCTTGCGACGGAGGTGCTCCGACTGGAAGAGCGGATGGATGTCCTCGAGTTGCGCGCGCGGATGAGCCTCCTGATGGCTGCACGGAAGCCCGCGGACGCGGAACAGCTCGCGCCCGTCCTCGGGATCGTTGGCGCGGCCGACGGGATCAGCGACGCCGCCGGTGACATCGCGAAGATCGTCCTCGAGGACGTGGGACTGCCCGAAGCGATGCGGGCCGCGTTGCCGGACGCAGCGGGCACTCTCGTTCGGGGCGTCGTCGCCCCCGGCTCTGCTTACGCCGGGCGGACGCTGAAAGACATCGACCTCGAGTCGGCGACGGGCGTGCGCGTGATCGCGCTCCGGCGGGGAAACGAGTGGCTGCTCAACCCCGGCCCGAACACGCGCGTCGAGGCCGACGACGTGGCGTTTCTGCGGGGCCCAGACTCGTCGATCGGCGACGTTTACGAGACGCTGACCGGCGAGGTCTACGAAGCACCATCCGTCGAGACGGCCGACATCGACGACCTCGAGCGGGCCGTGGACACGATAATCCACATGAAGGACTTCTCCGAACTTGCGGTCGATCTGGCCTACAGCAGCGTGCTGTTCGACAGCGAGGAGCTCGCCGAGGAGGTCCGCAACCTCGAGGTCGAAGTCGACGCGATGCAATCGCGATTCGAGGCGTGGACGCTGCGGGCGGCCGCCGATGCGCCGGATCCCGTCGCCCTGCGGGGGCTGATCCAGCTGGGCAGCAGCACGGAGCGGATCAGCGACACCGCGATCGAGATCAGCGAGGGCGTTCTACGGGACATCGACGTCCATCCGGTCGTGCAGATGGCCGTCCAGGAGAGCGACGAGATCATCACTCGCGTCGTGGTCGAGACGGGGAGCGAACTCGACGGCACTGCGGTCACCGCCGGTGTTCCCGACGCCGAGTCGACGATGTCGGTGATCGCCATCCGCAGACCCAGCGATGGGTGGCTGCTGGTCGCGGACGCCGACGCCGAGTTACGCGGCGGGGACGTGCTCATCTCGAAAGGGACGCGGACGGCCGCGGCGGACTTCCGAGAACTCGCGTCCGCGTAGCCTCCATTCATTTTCGTCGCGACGGATCGCTGCTTCCGTCCGTTCTTTAAGTGCCTCTGGTCACAAGGTAAAGATACGACGGAAGAACGGTCCTTCTCGAGCGAACCTACTGACCACCGAGACGCGAGTCTCCGGAACGTCCGAGTTCGTCTCGTCTCGCACGGGTGAGTTCGATCTCAGTTCAGGACGACGATCGCGACCACCGAGAGGACGATGACGCCGAGAATATCGCAGAGGTTCGTGACGACCGGGATCGTCGTATCGTCGGGGTCCAGCCCCTGCGTGTAGGAGACGTAGGTCGCACCGAGACTGAGCGCAATCGCGATGACGGCCAGCAACATACCGCTGACCACCGAGATGAGCATGAGGTCGACGAGCGCCATCGGTTCGGCGATCACCTGGCCGACGACCCAGGCGGCAATACCCAGCGCCGAGAAGATCGTTACCGCGAGCCCCAGAATCGCAAAGATGTTCGTCCACAGCACCTCGTCTCGAGGGTCGAACTCGAGTAGCCCGAGATGCAGCCGCGTCGAGAGCCGCGAGGAGAGGATCGCTCCGAGGTTGCCACCCATGCCGATCATGACGGGGACGAGCACCAGCAACGTCGGGTTTCCGAGGTAGGTCTCCTCGAGTGCCTCGAGGATGTAGCCCGATCCCATCTCGAGCATCGAGAGGACGAGCAGGATGGGAAACATCGTCCTGACGATGTGCCGAATCGTCCAGGCGTTGAGCGGATCGTCGGAGTCCGCGGCTGCCATCAGAATACCACCCCGACGACGGTGAGCGCGACGAAGAGGAAGACGACGCCGAAGACGTCGCCCAGCGTGGTGACGATCGGCCCGATCAGGTTGTCGGGATCGAGGCCGTACTTGTAGCTCGCGAACACCAGCGCCAGCAGGCCGAAAATCAGTGTAAACGAGGTCAGGACGCCGGACACGAGCATGATCCCGATGAGTTCGATGAGCCGCGCGGACTCGCGTCCCAGCGCCTGGAGAATGCCCCACGAGAGGAACGCGATGACCATCGAGATGCCGATCCCGTTGATGAAGGAAGCGGCGATCGCGTTGACCAGCCGTCGGTTCCACGAGAACGTCGGATCGATCAGGCCCTGGTGGAGACCGCTCGAGATGCGCGCCCCCAGCGCGCCGTAGACGTTCCCCCGGGTCGCGAGGAAGGCGGGGAGCAACAACAGCATGCCGGGGAACCGCTCGAATCCGGCCGTCATCCCCTCGGAGCCGAGGACCGACCCCGCGAAGATCCCGCCGGCGAGACTTACCACGAGAATCGGCAGCGACTCGCGGTAGATGCGCCACGCGGTTTGGCGACCCTCCATAGCGGCGAATGACGTAGTCCGGACATAAACCTACCGCGGGTCGAACGCGAGCACAACGTCCGACGACGTGTGGATTGCTACCATACCTGGCCGATCGCTAACGTGTTTCGCTGGGCTCGCTCGCGGAGGCCGTTTTTTGGACGTCGCTTAGAGGGAACTCGACATAACGAGGACCCACGCGAGGCCGATCGCCGCGAGCGAACAGGCGAGGGTCGCCGCGGCGTTGCCGACCGCGAGGGCTCGCTCCCCGCGCTCGTACAGCCGGACCGTTTCGACCGAAAACGTCGAGAAGGTCGTGAACGAGCCACAGATTCCGGTGCCGACGAGCTGTAGCGTCGACTCGTTCGCGCCCGCGAAGATCGCGAGTCCGAAGACGAAACTGCCGACGACGTTGACCGCGAACGTCGCCAGCGGGAATCGGCCGCTCGAACCCCGGGAGATCCGCTGGCCGACCCAGTACCGGAGGACTGCGCCGATCGCGCCGCCGGTGCCGACGAGGTGGGCCGGCTCGAGGTCGACGGTGACGACTGCTTGGATAGCCGTGCGTGCGAGAACGACGGCGTGGGTGAACAACTGGATAGCGACGACCCCCTCGAGACCCATCGCACTCATGCCGTCTCACCGCCGGCGTGGTGTGGCGTCCCGATTCGGCGCGCGAACGCCCGCCCTGCGAGCACGCCGAGCAGCCCGAGTCCGTAGTTCGCGGCGACGATGCCGACCAGCGCGAGCGGATTCGACGCGAGCGCAGTCTGGAGCGCGAACGTGCTATAGGTCGTTAGCGAGGAGAGAAATCCCGTCGTGAAGACGAGACGGGCTCGCGAGCCGATGTGGCCCGCGTACTCGGCCTCGTAGATCAGAAAGCCGAGGAGGGCGCTCCCGACGGCGTTGACGAGGACGATCGAGGGAACGTCCGGGAGCGCTTCCATCGCGAGAAACCGAAGGTTCGAGCCGGCGAAGCCGCCGACGGCGATCAGTGCGAATGTCTCGAGTCGGACGAGCGGGTGTGCGTCTGCCATGGCTGGGTGATCACACAGGGACCGTCAGCCGACCGACGCTCTTCCGGTACCGGAGCTGGAATCGACGCCAGCCACGGACCGGCACGTCTCGCCCGGCGGTTGGGTCAGGCGGGCCCCATCGCCCGATCGTGTGCTCCCTCTCGCGGGCACACAATGAGGGTTCCGGATGCCCTCTCGCGAGTCCTCCCGAAAGCGATCTCGCGGCTCCGAATCGTGCTCGAGCGCCTCGAGTCGCGGAAGGAAAAGAGCCAAGGTTAGACTGCCTCTAAACCGAGCCATGACCGGAGACGCTTCCGGGGGCGGCGGGCGGGACGGGTTCGCGCGGGCGTCGTGGGCGAACGTCCTCGGTAACGTCGTGAAGATCGTTGCCGAGGGGTCGGCGGGGCTCGCGTTCGGGAGCGTCGCCCTCCTCGCGGACGCAGCCCACTCGCTCGCGGATCTCGTGGCCAGCGTGGTCGTTCTCGTCTGGGGTCGAAGTGCGTTCGACGAACCAGACACGACTCATCCGCACGGCCACGATCGGATCGAACCCCTGACGGCGCTGTTCGTCGGTGCCGTCATCGCGCTCCTCGGACTGAATCTGCTCTACCGGTCCGTCGAGGGACTTCTCACCGGCACTGACATCGAGTTCAGCGTCTTGCTCCTCGTGGCCCTCGGGTTCGCAATCGTCGACATGTACCTCGTCTACCGCTACACCGTTCGGATCAACGAACGCCTGCAGTCGACCGCGCTCGCGGCGCTCGCGAAGGACTGCCTGAACGATATCTACACCTCGGTCGCCGCCATCGTCGGCGTCCTCGGCGTCCTGGTCGGCTATCCGATACTCGACCCCGTCGCCGGCGGCCTCGTCAGCCTGCTGGTCGTCTACCAGGGCGTCGAGATCGGCAGGGAGAACGTCGATTACCTCATCGGTGCCGCGCCCGGTCCCGAGAAGCGCGGGGAGATCACCAACCGCCTGCGGAGCCATCCGGCTGTCGAGGGCGTTCACGACCTGACCGTCTTCTACGACGGCACCGTCCTTGAGGTCGAAGTCCACGTCGAGGTCGACGGCGACATGCCGTTTCGCGATGCCCACGACATCGAATCGGACCTGGTCGATCAGTTGCGAGGCCTCGAGGACGTGGGCGACGCACACGTCCATCTCGATCCGTCCGGAATCGGCGAGTGGAAGGAGTCGGTCGACGAGTTCGGACCACCTTACGACGAGTCCGGGTCGCCGTAGTTACTCTCGGGGGCGTCCGCGGGAGACGACGCCCGCGGCAACGTGACGACGAAGACGCTCCCATCCGGGCCGGTGTTGGTGAGGTCGACGGTGCCGTCGTACCTGTTCGCGAGGATTTGGGAGAGATAGAGGCCCAGCCCGTGGTTGGTCGACTTCCGCTCGAACAGCGACTCCCGAGTCGCCTCGGAAATCCCCGGGCCGTTATCGGCGATTGTGACTCTCACGGTCTCGGGCGCCGCGTCGACGGTCACGCGAACGCGCGGCGCGTCGCCGTCGTTGTGTTCGATCGCGTTCTCGAGGAGGTTCGAAAAGATCCACTGCAGTCCCTGATTTCCCCTGACTGCGACCGCGTCGGGTAGCGTTGCTTCGAGTACAACGTCGTCGAACTGGGCGCGACACTCGGCCAGTTGTGCCTCGAGTACCACGGTGAGGTCGACGGAGCCGGTTTCGGCTCCCCGGTTCGCGTCGAGCATCGCCCGCACGTCCTCGATGACGCCGACGAGGTCGTCGCTTTCGCCTTCGATCGTCTCGAGACGGTCGCGGAGCCGTTCGTCCTCGTATTGCTCGCGTAATAGCGATGCGTGACCGCCGATGATCTGCGAGGAGTTCAGCACCTCGTGTCGGAGGAGGCCGTTCAGGTACATGAGGAGCGCCCGCTCGTCCTCGAGTTGTTCGGCACGGACGGTGTCGGCCGTCACCTCGACCTCGCGCTGGATGGCACTCGCTTCGACGTAGCCGACGACGAATCCGCCCACTGCGCCCGCGTTGAGGGAGAAGTGAGCCCAGGAGATGTTTCCCGCGAGATCGTTCCAGGGGTAGAACACTATCGTCACGAGGTTGATCGCCAGAAAGATCGCTCCACTGCCGAGATACCACTTGAGTATCCGACCGTACCGATTCGCGTCGATATCGCTCCGCTCGAGGCGGTACCCACCCCACACCAGTCCGAGGGCCGGGCCGCCGACGAAGAGGAAACTCAGCAGGATCCCGATTCCGTCGAGCGAATCAGCGAACGCGATCCACCAGCCGACGAGGAACGTGAACGAGAGGACGCCGCTCCCGAGTATGATCCCGGGCGTGCGCGCTCCCCGGAGCCACGACGGGGAACGCTCGAGGCGGATCTGATCCGATAGATCGTGGCTCACGTTCGATCGAGCGTGGGTCGTTCGGGGACGGTTCGAGTCATCTATCGTACGAATGCGGGTGGGGTGTAAAGGGAGTAACGGCCCACCATGGTCACGGTCGCATCGGCTGGCCGCGACGCGAGCTTTTATCCTGTGCGATGACGGTCTATCGATATGGAAGTCGGAGACGTCCACGAAGTCACGACCGGAGACTGCTCGGATCTCTACTATCTCGACACGGGGATGTACGGCACGGACGAGTACGGAGCCGTCTACATCATCGACGACGACCGCCCCGCCGTCGTCGACACCGGTATCGGCACCAACTACGACCTGCTCCGCGAGGCCCTCGAGGACATCGGCATCGCTCGGGATGAACTCGCGGTCATCGCGCTGACCCACATCCACCTCGATCACGCCGGCGGCGCGGGCTTTCTCGCGGCGGACTACCCGAACGCCGACGTTTACGTCCATCCGATCGGGACTGATCACCTGATCGACCCCTCCCGCCTGGTCGCCGGGACGAAAAACGCCGTCGGCGAGCAGTGGGCTCACTACGTCGAACCGGAGCCGATTCCCGGCGACCGACTCGTCGAGATCGAGGGCGGCGACGGCATCAATCTCGGAACGCACGAACTGCGCGTTCACGCGGCACCTGGCCACGCGCCACATCAGGTCGTCTTCGAGGACCCCGCGAACGATGCGGTGTTCGTCGCCGACGCCGCCGGCATCTGGGTCCCGAAGATCGAGGAAATCAGGGAGACTTCGCCGCCCTCGAACTTCGACCTCGAGCAGTGTCTCGACGACATCGAGATGCTGAAAGCGCTCGATCCGGACGTCTTCTGTTATCCCCACTTCGGGCCGCGATACGTCGGCGACAACGTTGATCGGGCCCTCGAGGAGTACGCGACCGTCCTCGAGGAATGGGTCGACGCGGTCGCGGACAAACGTCGGGAACTCGCGGACGACGAGGCCGTCATCGAGCACTTCGCCGATGCGACCGAGATGACCGACGTCTGGGGCGCGGAGAAATCGAGCGAGGAGGCGAAACTGAACACACGCGGCGTGCTGGGCTACCTCGAGCACCGAGAGTGAGTCCGGGTCGACCGATGCGCCCTCACGGGGATCCGTATCAGTCGCCCCGACGACAATCAACGTTCGGTTCTTTTCCGTTGAGATACATTTCGCTGGCGTCATCGCGGTGTTTTCGGCGGATAGAACGGAAGCGATAAACCCGCCGACGGATGAAACCCGTTTCATCACGTTTTATCGCACGGGAGCTACTCTCACGCGTATATGAACTGGCGGGACGCCGAACGAGAGTACGAGGACGAGGTCATCGGGGAGACGACGCTCGCCCGGATGTTCGAGGAATCGGCCAAGCGAAATTCGAACCGACCGGCCCAGCAGTACAAGGGAGGGATCTACGAGCGGTCGCTGACGGACTCGGTTCTGCCTGCCGCCACGCCCGGCGAGTTCCGGACCATTTCCTACGCCGAGATGCGCGATATCGTCCGGACGCTCTCGGCCGGCTTCCGCGAGCTGGGGGTCGAGACGGGGGACCGAGTCGGTCTCTTTTCCAACACCCGAATGGAGTGGGCCCAGTGCGATTTCGCTCTGCTGGGTGCCGGCGCAGTCATCACCACTGTCTACACGAGTTCCTCACCCGATCAGGTCGAGTACCTGCTCGACGACCCCGACGCCGACGGCGTCGTCGTCGAGAACGAGGCGTTGCTCGAGAACGTTCTCGAAGTCGAGGACGAACTCGACCTCGAGTTCATCGTCTCGATCGACGAGATCGACGGCTACGACGACCGCGACGATATCCTCACCCTCGGCGATGTCTACGCCAGCGGCGAGGAGCACTTCGACCTCGAGGCCTACGAAGCGCGACTCGAGGAGACGGAGCTGGACGACCTCGCGAGCCTGATCTACACTAGCGGGACGACGGGCCAACCCAAGGGGGTCCAGTTAACTCACGGGAATTTCCGGTCGAACGTCAACGGTATCCGGAAGCGCTTTGCGCCACGGCCGGACAAGGGAGACGACGTCCCGACGCTGGACGAGGAGTCCCTGGCGATGTCGTATCTGCCGCTGGCGCACGTCTTCGAGCGGACGGCCGGTCACTTCGTCCTGTTCGCGAGCGGTGCCTGTGTCGCCTACGCTGAGAGTCCGGACACGCTCCAGGAGGACTTCAGCATCGTCGGCCCGACGACGGCGACGAGCGTGCCCCGCGTCTACGAGAAGATCTACGACGGCATCCGCGAGCAGGCCAGCGAGTCGGGCGCGAAAGAGCGGATCTTCGAGTGGGCCACGGGCGTCGGCGTCGAGTACCAGCAGGCCGACTCCCCAGGGCCGATCCTGACAGCCAAACAGGCGCTGGCGGACAAACTCGTCTTCTCGACGGTTCGCGAGGCGCTGGGCGGCGAGATCGAACTGCTCATCAGCGGTGGTGGGAGCCTCTCGCCGGAGCTTTGCCGGCTCTACCACGCGATGGGACTTCCCATCTACGAGGGGTACGGCCTGACCGAGACCTCGCCGGTCGTCTCGACGAATCCGACGGATGCCGTGAAGATCGGCACGATCGGCGCGCCGCTGGTCAACGTCGATGTGACCGTCGACGAGACCGTCGCCGATCAGGAGGCCTTCGCTGACGACCCCGGAGAGGTCGGCGAACTCCTCGTGAAGGGACCGAGCGTCACGCAGGGCTACTGGGACAAGCCCGGCGCGACGCAGGGCGCGTTCACGGAGGAGGGGTGGTTCCGCACCGGCGACATTATTCACCTGCGGCCCGACGGCTACCTCGAGTTCCGCGACCGAATCAAACAGATCATCGTTCTCTCGACGGGAAAGAACGTCGCGCCCGGCCCGCTCGAGGACGCCTTCGCCGCGAGCGAGGTCGTCGAACAGGCGATGGTCGTCGGCGACGGCGAGAAGTTCATCGGCGCGTTGCTGGTCCCCAACACGGCGCACGTCCGCGAGTGGGCCGAGAAAGAGGGGATCGACCTGCCCGACGACCCGCAAGCGATGTGTGACGACGAGCGGGTCCGCGACCACATCCAGCAGGAGGTCGACCGGGTCAACCAGAACTTCGAGAAACACGAGACGATCAAGCGGTTCGAACTCGTGCCCCAGGAGTTCACCGAGGAAAACGACATGCTCACCCCGACGATGAAGAAAAAGCGCCGGGTCATCCTCGAGCGGTTCGAGGATCGCGCGAATCGGATCTACGAGGACGACTGATCGTCTCCGACGCGATGACGGCGGCGCCCCCTCGCGGATCCGATCGGGATTGGCGGCTGGGAACTCGTATCGGCCACGTTACGGCTGTTTCTCAGAGGAGTTAACCCACTGGAGTGATTTCGTCGAGACGAATGGATATGGCAGTAGCGTCGTGGCATCGATCACTCTCGGGTCGTCAGATACGACTATGACGGCGGGTGGCGGCGGCGATCTACTCATACTGGTCGCTGCGATCGTCGGACTCGGCGTCATCTCACAGCTGTTGTCGGCCCGATTCCGCGTTCCGAGCGTCCTCTTTCTCATCGCTTCCGGGGTCGCGATCGGGCCGGAAGGGCTCGGCGTGTTGACCATCGACTCCTTCGGCGAGAGCGGCCTCTCGACGATCGTCGGACTCTCGGTCGCCATCATCGTCTTCGAGGGAGCGTTTCACCTCAAAATCAGCAAGATAAAGGAAGCGCCAACGGCCGTGTTCCGGTTGACGACGATCGGCGCAGCGATCGCGTTTCTGGGCACCGCCGGTGCCGTCCGCTTCTTTCTTGAGGCCGACTGGGACATCGCGCTGTTGATCGGCGCGCTGTTGATCGCGACCGGTCCGACGGTCGTCACGCCGATCCTGAAGGTCGTCCCCGTCCGAGATCGGGTCGCGGCGACCCTCGAGACGGAGGGGATCGTCAACGACGTGACGGCGGCGATTCTCGCGGTCGTGCTGTTCAAGTCGATGACGATCCAGGAGATTCACGCGGACATCTATCTGCAACTGTTCGCCGAGCGACTTGGGACGGGGCTACTCGTCGGCGTCGTCGTCGCGGCTGCCGTCTGGGCGCTCCTCCAGTACGTCGATCTCTCGCCCGACAACGCGCCACAGAACGCGCGATTGCTCACCCTCGCGGGAGCGATCATCGCCTTCGGCGCGGCAGATTACGTCTTCGCCGAGGCGGGCGTCGCGGCCGCGGCGACGGCCGGGCTGATCCTCGGCAACGCCAACCTCCCCTACGAGGACGAGATCGAGGCGTTCAAGGGCGACATTACGCTGCTCGTCCTCTCGTTCGTCTTCATCACGCTCGCGGCCTTGCTCGAGTTCGATCAGCTGCTCGCACTCGGGCTCGGCGGCGTGGCCGTCGTCGCGATCGTCATGCTCGTCCTGCGGCCGTTCCTGGTCTTCCTCTCGGCACGCGGTGGCCGATTTACGTTCAGCGAGACGCTTTTCATGAGCGCCGTCGGCCCGCGAGGGATCATTCCGGCGTCGGTCGCGACCCTGTTCGCCATCCGGCTGCAGACCGGGACAGCCCCGACGAATCCGGCCGGTGCGGACCTGCTCGTCGGAACTGTCTTCCTCGTTATCCTCGTGACGGTCGTCCTCGAGGGCGGCCTGGCTCGGCAGATCGCGGAGAAACTCGACGTGATACCCATGCGTGTACTCATCATCGGCGGCGGCCGCGTCGGTCGCTCGCTGGCAGAACGGCTGGAAGCGCGCGGTGAAAACGTGGTCCTGATCGAGGAGGATCTTTCGGTCCTCGAGGACCTTCGCAACGACGGGTTCACCGCCCGTCAGGGCGACGGGACCGACGTCGAGGTGTTGCGCGAGGCCGGCGCGGAGAACGCCCGGATCGTCGTCGCGGCGACCGGCGACGACGACGTGAACCTCCTCGTGGCACAGCTCGCGCAGTCGAACTTCGACGTGCAGACGGTGATTGCCCGCGCGAACAACCCGTCGAACGCGTCGGCGTTCGAGGACCTCGGCGTCGAGACGATCTCGGCGGCCGAGTCGACCGCGTGGGCGATCGACAACGTGATCGAACGCCCCGCGCTCTCGAACTGGATGTCGGAACTCGGGCGCTCCGGCGACGTCCAGGAGGTTGAGATCACCGACGAGTCCCTCATCGGAAAAACGGTCGTCGATGTCGGCAGCGAACTCCCGGGTGGCGTCCTCATCGCGCTCGTGAGTCGGAACGGGACCAACGAGGTCCCTTCCGCTGATGTCGTACTACAAGAGGGCGACCACATCACGCTCATCGGCCGGACCGAGGCGGTTCGCGAGGCCATCGAACAGTGCGGAACGCCGGTGTAGTCGCCGTCGAATTCTCCGTTACGCAGTCGACACCAGCGCGACGTTCGGCCCGCGGGGCTCGGCGAGCCGGTCGTTTTCGTCCAGTGGCACACGCTCGAACCCGTCTCCGATAACTCGAGCGGGGAGTGGAGAGATCAGGTCGCGACGAGCACGACGGCAACGACCGCGAGCGCCAACCCGGCCACGTTCGTCGCGCTGAGTTGTGCGTCGAAGTAGAAGACGCCGACGACCGCCGGGATGACGAAGTAGAGCGCGGCGATCGCGGAGACGATCGCCATGTTCCCGCGTGCGAGGCCGGCGTAGAAGCTGATGGAGGCGGCCGCGAGGAACGCACCGGAGACGAGGGCGAACGCGACGTCGACGCGCGTCCCGGCGATCGGGCGACGGAGCGTGAGTACGTAGCCGCCGACGATCACGAGACTCGCGACGTAGGAGAGAAACACCGCGTTCACGGGCGAGAGCGATCGCGTCGCGATCCCACCTGCAACTGCCCAACCGCCGTACAACAGCAACGCTCCGACCGCGAACGCAATCTCCGCACTGACCATGCAGGCGGCTGCTCCGTTGGTCGGAAAAGCGTTCTGCTCGATGGTCGTCAGCCCTCGCTGGAGTGGTTCTAACCAGACACCATTTGAAATAATCTTCTATAGTAAAAGAATAGAAAAATAATCACTCTAGTCGGCCTTCATTTGGTATGAGCAATCACCGAAACGCCGCTCTCTTCGTGATCCTCGGTGCGCTGTGGGGCGGTGCATATCCGGCGATCAAGGTTGGACTGGACGCGATCCCCCCGGTGTTGTACGTTGCGGTACGATACGATATCGCGAGTCTGATCATGCTTGGATACATCGTTGTCGCAGTCGACTACTGGTATCCCCGGTCCCGTGCGGACTGGATCAACGCCACGATCGGCGGTGTCCTCATAATCGGTGCGTACAACGCGTTCTTATTTCTCGGCGAAACTATCGTTCCAAGCGCTGTTGCGGGTATTTTAGTCGGGTTGATGCCGATTTTCACCACTCTCTTTTCACGGCTTTTCCTTCCCAGCGAGGAGTTTGACCTCGCAGGGCTGGTCGGTGTCGCTCTCGGCTTTTTCGGTGTCCTAATCATCTCCCGCCCCGATCCCTCGAATTTGCTTACTGCTGAAGTCGTCGGTCAACTGTTCGTTCTCGTTGCTGCCGCCAGCATGGCACTTGGCAGCGTTCTCACAGAGCGGTACGAAGCAACCCAGCCAGCGATAACGATGGAGACGTGGTCGATGCTTCTCGGCGCGATCTTCCTCCATATCGCGGTGTTCGCCCAACCCGATGTTGCCATCGATTCCGCTCGCTGGACCGATACCGTGCTCGCGATGGTGCTCTATTTGTCCGTCTTCTCGAGCGCGGTCGCGTACTTCATCTATTTCTATTTGCTCGAACAGCTGGGCCCCTTCGAAATGAACTTCATCGCGTATGCGGCCGCCGCGTTCAGCGCGCTCTTTGGCTGGGTCTTGCTTTCCGAGGGTATTACGATTGCGACGATAGTCGGATACGTCGTTATTCTCGGCGGATTCGTGTTGCTGAAACGCGATCGGATCCGGAGCGAACTCGGCTCATCCCCGACGCCACAAACCTCCGATTGAGGGTGTTCACTTCCGTCCATGAAAAGCCACTACGTCGGGAAGAGCCGTCTGTTCACGGACTCTCCTCTCGCTTTGTGAGTAGTCGCTCACACACGTCGCATAGTACCGCTATCGATCGGTCGTATCCGCTCAATTCGAGGTGTTCGTTCGGTGCATGATCCAATGTCGATTCGCCGGGCAGGATATCACCCAGTGAGCCGCCGATCGCCATCGCGGTGAAGACGACCGACACCTGACAGCGGTTCACCCAGGACTCGGCCCACGACACACGTCCCCACAGCGTCAGCAACCCCGCGGCGGTCGCGAACGCGATTAGCAACTCCCAGACGGTGCGACGCGACCGACGCCGGCGGTCGCTGTACCGATTCGGCGAATTGACCGCTGTCGGCGGCTGAAAGGAACTGATTTTGACCCGAAAAACCGATACCGTTTTGCGGCCGTGCCTACCAGTATGGTACTATGAAACACGTACGGGGACCGCTGTGTTCGATCGACGTTGGCGAGCGAACGGCCGAGACCGAGGAGATCGACGATGTCCTCGAGTCGTATATCGGGGGGCGTGCGCTCGGAACGAAACTCGCACACGATCGGATCCCGTTCGACGCCGATCCGCTGGGCGCGGACAACCGACTTTACTTCGCGACGGGCCCGATGCAACACTCGACGATGAGTTTCACCGGACGGATGTCGGCGACCGGCCTCTCGCCGCTCACCGACGGATTGCTCTCCTCGAACGCCGGTGGCTTCCTCTCGCGGAACTTCACCGGAACGGGCCACAGCGCCGTCGAGATCACCGGTGCCAGCGACGAACTCGTGATTGTCCACGTCACCGACGAGGGCGTCGAGTTCGAAGCGGTCCCGGAACTCGAGGAGGCGACCGTCCCCGAGACCTGCGAGTACATCGAGGACGAACACGGCCTCGGCTCGGAGCACACGACGGTTATCGGCCCTGCGGGCGAGAATCGGGTCCGCTTCGCCTCGATCATGACCTCCGAGGAGCGGGCCTTCGGCCGCGGCGGCCTCGGTGCCGTCCTCGGCGCGAAGAACGTCAAGGCGATCACCTTCGACGGCGACTCGACCCGCGAGGTCGAGATCCCGCCGCTCCAGATGGAGATCCACGGCGAGGCCGCCCAGGCCGAGCATCCGATGAAAGCGCAGGGGACCACCTCGGTCGCGGAGTACGCAAACATGGTCGAGGCCCTGCCGAGTTACTACTTCTCCGAACTCTCCTTCGAGGGGATCGACGGGATCAGCGGCGACCGCGTCGAAGAGAAGAAGTACAAGAAGGGCACCTGCTCGTCGTGTGCGTTCGCGTGCAAACTGCCGACGCGAGACGAGGAGTCCGGCCTCGAGACCGAGGGCCCGGAGTACGAGACGCTGATGGCCTTCGGCTCAAACTCGGGCATCGACGACGTGGTCGACCTCATGAAGTCGAACAAGCTCTGTGACGTCTACGGGCTGGACACAATCTCGGCGGGTGACACCGTTGCGGCCTATCTCGCCAGCGAGGACGAGTTCGGCAACGCCGAGCTGATCCACGACCTCGTCGAGAAAATCGCCCACCGCGAGGGCGTCGGCGACACGCTCGCAGAGGGCGTCGATCGGATTCACGACGAGCTCGGCGTCGAGAACTGGTCGGTCAAGGGCATGGAGTTCGCCGCCCACGACGGCCGCACCCTCAACGGCCAGGGACTGGCCTTCGCTACGTCGAACCGCGGTGCCGACCACATGTACGCCGAGTTCTACCCCTACGAGTACCCGCTCGTTGACGCCGACGACGCCTTCGACAAGGAGGGTCTCGAGGGGAAACCGCCGAAACTCGTCGAACTCGAGAACGTCAACGCGATCAAGGACAGCGCCGTCCTCTGCAAGTTCTCCCGGGACTTCATGACCGACGAGCGCCTCGAGACGCTGCTCGACGCCGACTACGAGGAACTGCTCGCGCTCGGCGGCGAGGTCGTCACGCTCGAGCGCCACTTCAACAACCAGCGCGGCTTCGACCGGGGCGACGATACCCTGCCCTACGAGATTCCGGACTTCGAGCAGGGGCTGGCCGAGTACTACGACGAACGGGGCTGGAACGACGACGGGACGGTCCCCGACGCGGCGTTCGAGGGCGGCCACGGCGCGCCGGCCGACGACTGACCGGACCGTCCGGTCGCTTTCTCACTGAATCGGAATTCGCGTCACCGACCGAGCCGGCGTTCTGATCGGAACCGTCGCGGTCGACGCGCCATCCGCGCTCGTCGACTCGAGTTCCTCGAGCCGTCGTTCGATACCGTTGTGGTGGCCCGCGCCGATAACCGCGACGACGTCGGGTCCCTCCCTGCGGAGCGCGTGGAGTCGCTCCGCCATGGCGCGGTCGCGCCGATCGATCAGCACGGCCGCGACCTCGGGGAGGAGCCGCCGCAGGTGGTCGATCGCCGGCTGGACGTCGTCGCCGCTCGTGATCTCCTCGAACGGCAGCGATAGCAGCTTTCTTTGATCGGCGTACTCCGCGGGTCCCATCGACTGTATCCGGAGCATCGCTTTCGGGATCGTCAGCGGCCCGAGCCGGCGGGAGAGAGCCTGCATGATTTCGTCGATCGGTTCGTCGATGAGCGCGATATCGGTCTCGATCTCGGCGGCCGTCTCGATCGCCGCCTCCATGTCGGTGTACTCGGGATCGAGGCCGTACAACCGCACGACCGACCGCTGGAGCGCCCGCAGCGCGCTATAGGCGGCCGCGGTCGGCGGCGGCAGTTCGCGGGTCAATTCGGCGATATCCGGGCCGGTGTCGCCCTCGAGACGGTCGAAACGTGACTCGTCGAGTTCGACGGCGACGAGATCGGGGGCCGCCTCGCGGATCGCCGCTCGGACGCGCCGCCGGTGCGTCGGTGAGAAGTGAACGCTGGGGACGAGGGTGATGGTTCCGTGGTCCGACATCCCGTTTCCGTTCGTCCGCCAGCGACTTGAATCCACGACCGCTCGAGGATCGACTCCGTCGAACCCGCGGGTGCTCGAACGCCCGTCGACGGTTACTCGTCGCGCTGTTCCTCGCCGTTCTCCGGCGAGAGTCGGTCGTCACCGCGCGAGGGCAGCGGCGTGTCGTCGGCCCGCGAGGGATGGACGTTGAAGTTGTGGTCCCGATACGGGTCGCTCTCCGGGTCGTAGGAGAGTTCGCTGCGCTCGAACAGGTAGATAAAGAAGCCGATCAGCGGGAGACAGAACGTGATCGCCGCCCACTTTTTCGGCGGCTCGAGGCCGACTCGTCCGGCGTCGTAGTAGGCGACGGCGGTGAGCCCGAGGTGCCACAGGAGCGGAATTCCCACGAGTACCGCCAGCAGCGGGTCCATACGCCTATGGACGTGCTCGAGGCACCTAAATCGCTAGTTGCTTGCTCGAGGTGATCGGTTCGTTCTCGGCGGCTCGAATGCGGTTGTCGTTGCAGTAGAATCAAAATGGATGCACCGATAGTGAGCGTTCTGCTATCGTGGCACCACGGAGAGGCCACACCCTCCCCAACCGATTCGCTCACTGCTCACGGTTCCCATCGGTCACCGTTCGCTATCGAGGGATTCACTCCGTTCATCCCTCGCATCGCTCGCTCATCCCTCGCACGGCTTTGAGTCGCGGTTCGTCACTGATTCACCGCGACCCAGCGCGCGCCACCGCACGTGGATTGGGCCCGTTGCTATCGTCTCTCCCGCCCAAAGAATCGCAAAATCGGATCGATCGGCCGCTCGCGGGTCACTGCTCACGGCGTCCGCCGTTCGCTTCTCGAGGCCCGCACGACGTTCGGGCCTCGATCCGTTCCCCGCTCGCGATCCGCGGTTCTCGGCCGCTGGCCTCCGAACCGCGCTTCAGTTGACGTCGAACTCGATCGCCGCACCCTGACGCGACCACCTTTTGTCTCGGAAAGGGTGTTCGCTTCGCTCACACCCTTCCTCGCAAAACCTGGACCAAAACGCCCAGACGAGTTGCCTTAGTTGACGTCGAACTCGATCGCCGCACCCTGACCGAAGCCGACACAGAGCGTCGCCAGCCCGAGGCCGCCGCCGCGCTTTTGCAGTTCGTTAATCAGCGTGACCGGCAGGCGGGCACCCGATGCGCCCAGCGGGTGACCGATCGCGATCGCACCGCCGTTGACGTTGAAGCTGTCGGGGTCGATGCCGAGTTCGTCGCGGGAGTACAGCGACTGACTCGCGAACGCCTCGTTGAGTTCGACCAGATCGTACTCGTCGATGTCGCGGCCGTTGCGCTCGAGCAGCCCCTTCGTTGCCGGGACCGGGCCGATACCCATGACGGTGGGGTCGACGCCAGCGACGTTGTTCATACCGACCTCGGCCATGATCTCGAGGTCGTGTTCCTCGGCGAAGGCCTCGCTGGTGATGAGCAGGGCAGACGCGCCGTCGGAGATCTGTGAGGCGTTGCCGGGCGTGACGGAGCCGTCCTCCTTGAAGACGGTCGGCAACTCGGCGAGCTTTTCGGCGGTGGTGCCGGGACGGAGCCCCTCGTCTTCCTCGACGGTGCCCTCTTCGGTCTCGATCGGAACGATCTCGTCGTCGAAGCGGCCTTCCTCGGTGGCTTCGACCGCGCGCTGCTGGCTGCGGGCAGCGTACTCGTCCTGTTCCTCGCGGCTGACGCCGTACTCCTCGGCGACCTTCTCGGCAGTCATCCCCATCTGGAGATCACCGAGATCGTACAGTTCGGCCAGCTTGGGATTGATGTCCTCGAAGCCACCGCCCATCGGGACGCGGCTCATGTTCTCGACACCGCCGGCGATGATCGCGTCGCGGTTGCCGGCCGCGATGGCGTCGGAGGCGGAGATGACCGACTGCATCGAGGAGGCACACCAGCGGTTGATCGTCGTCGCCGGCACGCTCTCGCCGAGTTCGGAAAGCAGGGCGATGACGCGGGCCAGGTTGTTGTCCTGTTCGCCGCGCTGCTGGGCACAGCCCCACATCAGGTCGTCGATCTCCTCGCCGGAGAGGCCGGTTTCGGCCAGGATTTCGTCGATTAGCGGCACCGAGAGCCCCTCGCTCCGAACGTCGGCGTACACACCGTCTTCTTTCCCCTGTGGCGTCCGTACTGCCTTCACGACGACTGGCGTCTGTGACATATACTACCGAATATCCCTCACGAACTTAAATCCGGTCGAACTTCCATTCATACGCGAGCCGTTTACGCCGCTGACAACCGTGAGCCTCGAGTGACACCGGTGCTGCCGCCGTCCGACGGTCGAACTCGCTCGAGAACAACCCTTATCTCGGATTGCTGGTAATACGCAGGCATGGACGAGGACGGACCGAACGCAACTCGACTCGAGGCCGAGACGGAATCGGCGGCCGACGCGGAGGGCGACGGCGATGTCGCCGATGCGGATGCCACTTCTGATGCCACCACTGTTTCTGATGCGGACGCCGTTCTCGACTCGGACGCGTCCGGTTCGGAGGCTGCTTCCGATTCGGATACTGCCCCCGATTCGACAGCTCCCGCGGAACCGACCGACACCGATCCGGCGGGTGATGGCGACGCTGCAGACGGCGACGCGACTGACGACTCCGCTGGCGACGCGACTGACGGGGATGACGATGCGAGCGGTCACGAGAGCGAACCCGAAGACACCGGCGGCGGGTCGATGCCGGGCGTTCCGGACCCCGAACCGCAGGAGAACGATGTTCCGGAAGACGTCCGGAAGTACGCCCGCTTCACAAAGATGGACGGCGCGCAGTACGAGCGGGTCAACGAGTTCCTGCGGGATCGGACCTACATCACCGCCCGCGAGTGGGCCATCGCTCGCCTCTGTTCGGACTTCCGGACCGAGACCGGCGTCGAGATGACCAAGATCGGCGAGAATCTGCCGGAGCTGATCCCCTTCATGACCGACACCTACACCCCCCAGGCGGTCAACCAGGCCCGTTCCTCCTTCGAGGACAAGGTTCGGACCGCTGGCGCGACCTTCCTCTACGGCGCGATGTGTGACTTCTTCACCGCCGAGGAACTCGACGATGTCATGTACGAGGCGACGGAGGTCGCCAAGTTCCTGCTCGAGGTGGAGGGCGTCGACCTCTCGGTCGAGGATGAACTCGAGGCCGAAGAACGCATCTCGAGCGTAATGCGCGAGGTACGCGAGGCCAGCGAGGAACTCCGCGAACGGGACGACGAGTAGCTCACGGCTCGCGGGAACGACAGAGAACTATAATATGGCTGTAGCGAATCGATCGGCACACGAATGAATGGTTCACGTGACGCCGGGGCGGAGTCGGTCGACGAGGGAGGGCTGTCGCCCGCCTTGCTTGGGATTGGCGTCGGCGTCGTCGACGTGGCTGTGTTCGCGTACCTCGGCCTCGAACTGGTCGATGATCCGGTCTTCGGTGCGTTCGTCGGGCTCGTACTCGGGATCGGAACGTACCTGTTCCTTCCCGGGGTTATGGCGAGGGATCGCGAACGGGATACCGACGACCTCGAGCCGGTGGCTGTCGGGACCAGAGTCCGGAGCTTCCACCGGACGGCGGCCGGACTCGCGCTCCCGCCGGCGGGGATCATGCTGTTTGCGTGGCGGCTCATCAACGACTCCCTCCTGCTCGGCGTCATTGGAACGGCCGTCATCGCGCTGGCGATCTACGTGCCGCTCGCGGTGTTGCTCCCGCGACGCCTCGCCTGAGGTGTGTCGATCGGGACGAGCCGATCGCCGTCGATCCGTCCGCCGGCCACGACTCATTGCACCTGCGAGTGTGTTCCTTTTGCCCACTCGAGAAGTAGGCCTCCCGTATGACTGACCTTCCGCTGACACCCGAGCGCGGCTGGGAGTCGCTGTACCTCGCGGGTAGCTGGACCAACGCTGGCGACCGGGACGCGATCTCCGACGAGAATCCGTACACGCGTGAGGAGATCGCGACCGTCCCGGCGGCGACCGCGGACGACGTCGATGCAGCCTACGAGGCCGCGGCCGAGGCACAGGAGTCGTGGGCCCACCAGCCGCCTCAGGCTCGAGCGGGCGCGATCAACGCGGCGATCGAGTTCGTCGGGGATCACCGCGAGGAGATCGCCGAGTTGTTGTCCGTCGAGTCCGGCAGTGCGCCGGTCAAGTGCGAGGCGGAGATCCAGACCGCTCGCGGGATGATGCAGGAGGCGGCGAGCTACCCCTTCCGAATGAGCGGCCAGCACATGGACTCGATTACCCCGGGGAAGGAGAACACCGCTGAACGGGTGCCCGTCGGCGTCGTCGGTGTCATTTCCCCGTGGAACTTCCCGCTCCATCTCTCGATGCGGGCGGTCGCGCCGGCCATCGCGGCCGGCAATTCGGTCGTGCTCAAGCCCGCCTCGAACACGCCCATCACGGGCGGGCTATTGCTCGCGCGGATTTTCGAGGCGGCCGGCGTGCCGGAGGGGGTCCTGAGCGTCATCCCCGGTCGCGGCTCCGAAATCGGTGACGCGGTCGCAGACCACGACGTTCCGCGCGTCATCGCCTTTACCGGCTCGACCGAGATCGGCCAGCGCGTCGCCGAGAAGGCGGCCGGCAACTGCGCGCTGCCCGCGCTCGAACTCGGCGGGAACAACGTCCACGTCGTCACCGACGAAGCCGACCTCGAGCGAGCCGTCGACGGCGGCGTCTTCGGCTCCTTCCTCCATCAGGGGCAGATCTGCATCTCGACCAACCGTCATCTCGTCCACGAGTCGCTGTACGACGACTACGTCGACGCGCTGGCCGATCGAGCCGCGTCGTTGCCGACCGGCGATCCGACCGACGAGGACACGATCATCGGTCCGATCATCGACGAGAGCCAGCGCGATCAGATCGTGGACTACATCGAGGAGTCGGTCGACGAGGGCGCGACCCTCGAGACCGGCGGCGATCACGATGGTCTCGTCGTCGAACCAACCGTGCTCTCGGACGTCGACAACGACATGGCTGCGGCCTGCAACGAACACTTCGGGCCCGTCGCGCCCGTGATCCCCTACTCGAGCGACGAGGAAGCGATCGAACTGGCCAACGACACGATCCACGGTCTGTCGGGCTCGGTCCACAGCGAGGATCTCGAGCAAGCCCGGAAAATCGCCGACGGGATCGACACGGGCATGATCCACATTAACGACCAGCCGATCAACGACGAGCCCCACGTTCCCTTCGGCGGGATGAAGCAATCCGGCATGGGCCGGTACAACGGTGAGCAGATCCTCGAGGAAGTGACGACGACGAAGTGGATCTCGGTTCAGCACGAGCCCCGCGAGTATCCGTTCTGAGACCCACGCGGCCGCGGGACCGGCAGCGGTTCCGTGCGTCTCATCTTTCCGGGGTGGCAGGCGACTCGAGCGAGACCCACCCCTGCTGTTCGTTTCGCTCACTGTCGGCGCGGAACCGTGATTCTTATTATAGATGTCAACCAACCAATCGGTAGGCATGGACCGCCGAACATATTTGGTCACCGCTGGTATCGGTACATCGTTCCTCCTCGCGGGCTGTCTGAGCGACGGCCCGAGCGACGACGAATCCGACGTCGACGAAACGGACCTCGACAACGACGAGTCCGAACCCGAGAACGAACCGACCCCCGAGCAGGTCATCGGGGCCTACCTCGAGGCGGCACAGGCGGAGGACTCCGACGCGATGGTCGAGGTCGTCCACAGCGCGAGCCCGTTACGGGACCTGCTCACTGACCCCGAGTGGGAGTTCGAATCCGACGGGTCCGCCGACCTCGACGCTCTCGAGACCGAAACTGTCACCGCCGACGGCTCCGTCGAGGACGTCCGCGGGCTGGAGGGTGCCGCGTTCTGGTTCGAGGACGACGACCTCGAGGACGAGATCGGCGACGAGGAGATCACGCTGGTCCACGCCGAACTGGACGGTGAGGAATCGACCGGCCAGACCGGCGTCTACGCGCTCGTGACCGAGGACGACGAGTGGCGAATCTTCTGGGTCGGCAGCGAGGACGATACCCCCGAGGATCCCGAGGAGGCGTTCGAACCCGAAATCATCGACACCGACGACGATGTCGTCGAACGGATCGAGTGGGGCGTCGACGCGGTGGACGCCCCCGAGGGAACCGACTTCGAAACCGGGGACTTCGCCCGCGTCCACCTCACCGACTCGCCCGGCCTCGAGGCCGACCTGATCCGCATCGAGTCGACCGTCGCCGGCTCGGAGCTCGAGTTCTACGGCGAGGACGAGGACGAGCCATCGACGTCGTGGGCGAAGAGCTGGGCGAACGTCCGGTTCGATTCCGACGGCGATCAGATCGTCGTGACCGCCGTCCGCGGGGACGACGAGACGGTCGTCCATCGGGAACACTACGAGCCGTCGGACTGAGTCCGTCGAATTGGCGTCGACTCGAGGGCGCAGTCGCAGCTCCCGGGCCGTTCGCGACGAGTGCGAGTGTTGGAATTCGAACAACGCGAAGACGGTTACCCTCGCTTCGCTCGAGCGTTGCGACTTCTCTCGTTCAAATCCCGCGTCTCGCAGACACGACTCTCACTATCGTTCGAATCGTGTATGCGAGGGTTGGGATTTGAACCCAAGGACCCCTACGGGAGCGGGTCTTAAGCCCACCGCCGTTGGCCTGCTTGGCTACCCTCGCACAGAAGTGCACTCGAGCGTTGTCCCGGGCCGGGGATGTGCGTTTCGGTGTGTTCGCGTCGATGAGACGTCCCGCTGCCCTACCAGTCGACGCTCAGCGTGCCGTCGCCGTGGGGGTCGGGCGAGATTTCCTCGTCGGTCCGGCGGTCGACGACGTGGATGCAGCCGTCGTCTTTCTTCGCCGGGCAGACCTCCGCGGCGCGGACGTTGTGCTCGAGGTCCTCCTCGTCGAAGAAGTACTCGTTCGGCTGGGCCATGCCCGAGGCGATGGACATCTCCCAGTTGGCGCTGACCTCGGCGCACTTGCCCGCGCCGAAGCACTTGTTGGCCTCGAAGATGATCTTGTAGGGCTTCTCGTCGACCGGCGGCGCGTCGCTGGAACCGACATCGCTGGCGCGTTGAATACCGTTGTCGCTCATTACGTAGCCGTTGGGCTGTAGCGCCTTTCGCGTTACGATCGATCCCCTCGCCCGTCAGGATCCGATTCGACCGGAAAAATCTACTATGACTGTGAGTTGCGTTCCCGCTACCAGCTGAAGGTCTCACTGATACCGACGCCGCCGAGACAGTACTGGCAATCGGCCCAGCGACCACACAGATCCTCGGGCGGCGTACAGAGATCCACCGATCCACCGACTGTAATCTCACTTTCACCGTCCCACTTGACATCGATACACGGTTCGACGGCGAGTGGGAATTGACTCGGGGAGATATCGGTACAGAGACCTTTGCTTTCGCCATAGCTTAACCCTACACTCCACAGCGAGACTGACGAAGCACCGATTTGGATGGTCAGATCAGCTTCTGCGGACAACGCAGTCGCGTTGACCTGAATACCCATTTTAATTGCCCAGTCGGTCCAGCCCAGAGGTCCGGGTGCGCTATCGGGGATTTCACCGGACGCAAGATATCGATATCGTCTGCCCGTTGTGACGACTGAATGCCGATCTGATTTTTGTTCTGGTCCGTCTCGTAAACGAAGACCTCCCACTCGTCTAACTCCGCGTTTTCGAGCGTGATTTCCCCATTTTTGTTCGCCCAATACTCTCTCTCCAGAATGTACTGAGAGTCGGACTCGTCTGCATGTGCAGCGCCGGCGGTGGTATCATCGGCAGCGGCAGCCACGCTGGACGACCCAATGAGCGCCGTGCCGAGTCCGCCGACGGTCAGCAGTGCTTTTCGCCTCGGTACGTCATTTTGTTAATCATCGGACATACACTAACTTACATACTAATTTTATACTTAAATGTAGCTAAATAATATGTTATAAATAACCAGATGTAGGAAAAAATAATCATTTATAATAAGAGGTACAACGACATCCTGGGAGACACGCTCTTCCCTCGATAATCCGCCGTATTCCCTATCCAGCCGGATTATAGCGCAGTTGATGAATAGATTTATCAAATCTATATGAACTATAATACAATAATGGCCATCGGATCACCGCCACGTGACCGAGCGGCGTTTCTCCCAGTTCTCGTCGGTAATCTGCTTCCACTTTCCGGAATCGCGTTTCTCCAGTGGGAGCCGGCGCAAGTACTGTTCGTCTACTGGATCGAGATCGGTTTCTTCATCGCCCTCTATAGCGGATTAGTGCTGTTTGCAGAGCGCGATCCACGTCCCGACGATCGGAATATTAACCCGCCGACCGTTTCGATACCCTTCCTGGACACTCCTTCCGGGCCGATACGGCCGTTTGATAGATTACCCTCGATCTACCCGCGAAACGTCCGTTACGCTACCGGACTGCTCCTCTGGGGGATCGTTTTCTGGTGGTGTCTCGCGGTGGTGATGATCGTAGTTCCCTCCAACGGATCACTCGAACTGTCGTCCAGTGGAGAGGGAGTCCCCATCGGTGACGTGATTTCCGTCATCGCGGCCGCCTTCTCTCCGTTCGTTCTCGGAAACGCGGTCGTGTTGCTTGTCTCACAGCTCGTAACGATCCGCCGAGAGTTCTTCGGCCAGCAAACGTACACGCGGCTCTCAGCGCCGATGATCGCCGAAATTCCGGTGCGCGTGATCGTCTTTTGGTTCCTGCTGGCCATATTTGCACAGCTCGTGTTTCCGCTGCTGCTCTGGCCGCTGTATGCCGCGTTCGATACGATTCGAGTCACCGAAATCGCCGTTTCCGCACTCGTGATTTTCGGCAAGCTCACGGTCGAGTGGTCGACCTTCCGATCACGCTGGGTCGCGGAGTCCGATGGTATTGCCCGATTGTTCACCCATGAGGACCCTCGATCGGATCAATGACGTACTGTGTCGGCGACACATCGCCCTCACCCGATCGATTCGATCGGCGTCCAGTTCGAGTTCACCCTCGCGGACCAGTCACACAGCGGCCTCCTCTTTCGGCTCCGGAAGGTCGTACGTGACGCCGGTCAGCTCTTCCGAGACTCGCCACAACCGACGGGCCGTCTCCTCGTCGTACGATCGGTCCGAGGAGGCCTGCCGCTCGGGCGTGCCGCGCATATTCTGGAAGCCGCCAGGGCCGTAGTACGCGCCGCCCTCGGCGTCGGGCGCGGTCGCAGCATAGAGCGTCGGGAGCGCACCCATCTCGGCCGACTGCGCGACGACCGTGTTCATCAGCTTCATCGCCGCCATTCGAACCCGACTCCCGCTCTGTTCGGGCCCGCGCATCTGTAGCTGGGTGTTCGCGTAGCCCGGATGCACTGCCATGCTCTGTGCGTTCATATCCGCGGTGAGGAATCTACGCTCGAGTTCGTACGCGAACAGGACGTTCGCCAGCTTCGACTGGGCGTAGGCCTCCCACTTGTCGTAGGACTCCTCGTGCTGAAGATCGTCGAAGTCGATCTCGCCGCTCTCGTGGACCCCGCTCGAGACGCTGACGACCCGCGCGGGCTCCTCGCCGTCGGTCGCTAGACTCTCGAGCAGGAGGCCGGTGAGCGCGAAGTGACCGAGGTGGTTGACGCCGAACTGGGTCTCGAAGCCGTCCGCGGTCTCCGAGCGCGGGATCGCCATGACTCCCGCGTTGTTGATCAGCACGTCGATCGCCTCGTCTTCGAGCCCCGCTGCGAAGGACCGAACGGACTCGAGGTCTCCCAGGTTGCACTCCTCGACACGCAGGTCGGCGTCGGGAATCTCGCCGCGAACGCCGTTGGCCGCGTCCTCGCCGCGCTCGGTGCTCCGGCAGGCCATGATCACCGTCGCGCCGTTGCGCGCGAGTTCGCGGGTGGCCTCGAGGCCGATGCCGCTGTTCGCGCCCGTGATGACGATCGTTTGGCCGTCCTGTTCGGGAATATCGTCGGCTGTCCAGCTCATAGGCGTTCTATACCGCCCGTGCCCTAAATGGGTGCGCCGTGGGTGATCCGGAAGGCGCTCGAGCGGGAGACGGAACGCGGCGGTACTACTCCTGCTCTTGGGAGGCGGGTAGCGTAAACGAGAACGTCGCGCCCTCGCCGGGCTCGGAGTCGACCCAGATCTCGCCGCCGACAGACTCCCGTCGCTTGTCTGTCGCGCCCGGCCTCACGCTGTTCGGCCGGACGCCGTGGCGTTCGACGATGCGTTCACTGAGCGCGAGCCCGATACCCGTCCCCTCGTACTCCTCGCGGCTGTGGAGCCGATCGAAGATGGTGAACACCCGATCCTGATTAGCCGGGTCGATGCCGATCCCCTCGTCGCGGACCGAGAGCACCCACTCGTCTCCCCGCCGGTCGGCACTGACGTGGACTCGCGGCGGCTCGTCACCGCTGTACGTGATCGCGTTACTCAGCAGGTTTTGGAACACCTGTCGTATCTGGCTGGCGTCGCCCTCGACGCGGGGCAGGTCCTCGACGGTGATCTCGGCACCGCTCTCCTCGAGTTGTATCTGGAGGTCCTCGCGGACGTTCTCGAACACTGCGTTCAGATCCGTCGGCTCGAACGGATCGCCCTGCGTTTCGACCCGGGAGTACTCGAGCAGCCCGTCGATCATCTCGCGCATGCGGTCGGCCCCGTCGACGGCGTACGCGAGGAACTCTTTGCCGTCCTCGTCGAAGGCGTCGCCGTACCGGTTCTCGAGCAACTGCAGGTAACTCGTGACCATCCGGAGCGGTTCCTGCAGGTCGTGGGAGGCCGCGTACGCGAACTGCTCTAAGCGCTCGTTCGATTCCTCGAGCTTTCGCTGATACTCCCGTCGTTCGGTGACATCCTGCACCACGACCATGCCCGCGAAAATCTCGTCGTCGCCGTTCCTGACGGGGAGCGTGTGGGCGTACAGATGACGGTCGTACCGTTCGACTTCGAAGGAGTTCGCCTCCCCGTCGAGGGCTGCGTGAAAGGACGGCTCGATCTCGTCGACCAGGTGGTCCGGATGGAGCTCGTCTATGCTGCTCCCGACGCGGTCTTCCGTGGCAACGCCGATCTCATCGAGGAGTTGCCCGCCCACGGCCGTGAACGCGAGGTCCTCGTCGAACAGGCCGACCGCGCCTTCGGGGAAGTTCTCCACGAGCGTCCGGTAGCGGCGTTCGGACTCCTCGAGCCGGCGTTCCCGGGCCTTTCGCTCGCTGATGTCTCGGACGATGCCCACCCGGTGCCACCGACCGTCGTCTTCGGGCAGCATCGCGAATGTCCCCTCGACGGGAAGCGTCTTGCCGTCCGCTGTCCGAAGTTCGGCTTCGACGGAGGGCCACTCGACGTCCGTATCCGCGGTGGCGATTTCCAGTTCCCGGACCGTCTCGGCCACCGTGCCGTCGACGACCGCGGACGCGTCCGTGCCGACGAGTTCGTCGGGGGTGTAGCCGAGCATCTCGGCGTACGTCTCGTTGACCATGGTAAACCGTCCGTCCTCGTCGACGACGTAGACGCCGTCGTTGACGACCTCGACGATCGTTTCGTAGCGCTCGAGGTGGTTCTCGCGTTCGACCTGTTCGGTCACATCCTGGGCGAAACTCAGCCCGGCGAAGATGTCGCCGTCGCCGTCGCGGAGCGGTGTCGCCCAGACGCGCCAGTTTCGGCCACCGAACGCCGTTTCCGTGCTGCCGGTTTCGCCGTCCTCGACGGCCGCCCGGAACAGCGCCTCGAGGTCTGCGACCGCCTCCTCGGGGAACACATCGGGAATTCGGCTCCCCTCGAGTCGGTCTGCGGACGGGAGCACCTCGCCGAGCATGGTACCCTCGGTCAGGGTATACTTGAGATCGCGGTCGTAGACGCCGACGGCACCGTTCGGGAAGTGCTGGGCCAGCGCCCGGTAGCGGCGCTCGGACTCCTCGAGCTTTCGTTCGCGCGCACGCTGTTCGGTAACGTCGCGGAAGTAGATGGAGAGGCCGGTCGCCGACGGATAGGCGCGAACCTCGAACCACGCGTCGAGCGGGTCGGGGTAGTACTCCTCGAACGTGACGGTCTCCTGTTCGGACATCGCCCGTTCGTATTCCGATTTGAACGCCCGTTCGCTGGCTTCGGGGAACGCCGCCCAGATTTCCGTGCCGATCAGCTCACGCCCCTCGGGGTTGATCAGTTCGTGTGCGCGATCGTTGAAGTAGGTGAACCGCCACTCCTCGTCGAGCGCGAAGAAGGCGTCCGATATCCGGCCGAACAGCTCTTCGCGTTCGGCGTGTGCCCGCTCGTTCTCGACGGCCGAGGCGAGGACGTCCGCGACACGTCCCACGAAGTCGGTGTCGAACTCGGTGAACACTCGCTGGTCCGTCGTGTACGTCTCGAGGACGCCCCACGACTCGTCGTCTGTACCGATCGGGACGCTGACACCGCTCACGATGTCGAAATCGGTGAGCGACGCTGGGCCGCTCGTTCGCTCGTCGGCGCGCAGATTGTCGACGACGACGGGCTCCTCGGCGGGGCTGGACTCCGCCGACCGCGAGTCTCGGTTCATCACGACGGTCGCGTTCCCGACGACCCCTGCCGTGCAGCCGACGCCCGCTCTGCAGACGCCCTCATTTCCGTCCGGTACCCGCTCGAGGACGACACAGTACTCGGTATCTAACGTCTCGGCGACGGCGGCCGTCGCATCGCGGCAGAGCCCATCGAAATCGGTCCCCGCCAGCGCCTGCTGGCTCAATTCGGTGATGACCTCCTGTCGGCGAAGACGCGCGTGGAGATCCACATCAGTCGGCGAAGACGTGCCCATTCGACAGCCCATAGTCGCGCAGGTGATAAAACGTCTCGGTCACTCACGGCGTCGATACGGTCCGTCACGTCGTGCAGGAATCATGCCACAAAGCGGCAGTTTGCACCTCGAATACCGCTCGAGTTACTCGTCGTCGACGGAGACGGACTCGAGGACGACGTCTTCTTTCGGCTGGTCGTTGGCGTTCGTGTTGACGTCGCCGATCTCACGAACGACGTCCATGCCGCTGGAAGACTCGCTTCGCTCGTCTTCCAAGCCTCCACTCGCATCGCTCGCGGAGACGTCGGTGACCTTGCCGAAGACGGAGTGTCGGTCGTCGAGGTGGGGCTGAGGACCGAGCGTGATGAAGAACTGCGAGCCGTTGGTGTCGGGACCGGAGTTGGCCATGCTCAGGACGCCCTCGTCGTGGCGGAGTTCGTGGTGGAACTCGTCGTCGAACTGGTAGCCGGGGCCGCCCCGACCGGTGCCGGTTGGGTCACCGGTTTGAATCATGAAGTCTTCGATGACGCGGTGAAAGATCACGTCGTCGTACAGCGGTTCGCCCTTGATGGTGTCACCCGTCTCGGGATCGATCCACGCACGCTCACCCGTCGCGAGGAACGCCCAGAAGTTGTGCGTCTTCTCGTTCGCCCTGACCGACCAGTGCGTTTCCAGCACGTCGGTCAAGTCGCCCACGTACACCGTCGCCACACCCTCGTCGTACAGCCGTTCAACGAGGTCACGCACCAGCGCGTTCTGTGCGTGGTCACGACGCTTCGTCCGCTGTCGGTACAGCCGTTGAATCCGCTTGGAACTGTAGCGTCCTTTGCGGAGTTTCGACTGGAGGCGGGCGATTTCGTCTGTCGTCTCGCGGAACCGTCCGAACAACTCCCGACCGTCGTAGAGGTACTGGTTCCCAGCGGTCGTGGAACAGGCGACGAGATTGTTCGCGCCAACGTCGAGGGCGGCTTCGTGAGAAGCCAGTGGTGAATCCAGTCGAGAATCAGGTACGGTGACTGGTTGGAAAGCCCTGAACGTGTCGCTAACCTCGTCGTACTCAAGTTCCAGACGACCCTGTTTGCCGTCCCATTTCGGGTTACCTCGGACTTCGAGGCGGAGTCGTTCGTGGTAGCCGAGTCCGTATTCGTCTTTCAGTTCTTGCCCGACAGGGATTTCGAGACGGCTACGCTTGCCCCACTGAATCGTATACTGGTTGTTTCGGATGTAGGTACGGAGTTCGCGTCCGTCCTCCTCGTTGCCCCAGTACGACGGTGGGTTGGCGTATTCACCTTTCTCCTTGAGGGCGAAGAACGATCGCCACGCTTCGCTGTTCTTGCGCGTGACCTGTTGAACGGCCGCGCTACCGACGACACCGTTGTAGCGTCCTCGGTACTCAGAGGTGTCCCACACGTCGCCGTCACCGAAGTGGTTCTGACGACGTTCGTAGGTCAGTTCGTTCCACAGCGAGGCTGAGGCGTCGAGTAGCCGTCGGAGACACTCTTTGTCGTTCTCGGTCTGTGGAACCACCTCAAAGGTATTGACGCGCTTCATTCGTCGTCACTCTCCTGTTCATCGATGTAGCGTTCGACAGCGCCCATCGAGACACTACCCGCTGTACCGACGTAGTACGAGCGAGTCCACTTCACGCGGTCGTCATAGCGTTGGTTATACTTCCGCGCCGAGATTCCCTTGACCCAGTTGACGATAAGGGACGGGGCGTTCTTCGGTGGACTTCCGATGAACAGGTGTACGTGGTCGGGCATGACCTCGGACTCGGCCAGTTCGAGGTCTTTGTCTTCACAGATTTCCGCGAAGATGGCTTCGAGACGTTCCTTCGTCTTCCCCGTCAGGTGCGAACAGCGATATTTTGGCACGAACACTATGTGGTAGTAGAGTTCGTATTTCGCGTGACGGGTACTCTTTACCATCTATGCATACTATCACACCCGGTCGGCTTAAAGATTCGTTAGAACCCCGTCAGTGCCATCGTCGGCGGTTGAATACTGTTGGTCGGCTTCATCCCCGCCCTAAAGGGCGAGGCTTTCGCCTCGAATTTTCCGTAACCATATCGGATTCCCTACCGGTGATGGATGGTAGATCGCGCTCGAGTCGAGCACACGAACAGCCGGAAAATCGTCCGCAATCGGTCGATCGACGCGTTACTCGTAATCGACGGAGACGGACTCGAGGACGACGTCTTCTTTCGGCTGGTCGTTGGCGTTCGTGTCGACGTCGCCGATCTCGCGAACGACGTCCATGCCGTCGGTGACCTTGCCGAATACGGAGTGTCGGTCGTCGAGGTGGGGCTGGGGTCCGAGGGTGATGAAGAACTGCGAGCCGTTGGTGTCGGGACCGGAGTTGGCCATGCTCAGGATGCCCTCGTCGTCGTGGCGGAGTTCGTCGTGGAACTCGTCGTCGAACTGGTAGCCGGGACCGCCGCGACCGGTCTCGGTCGGATCGCCGCCCTGAATCATGAAGTCCTCGATGACGCGGTGGAAAGCCACGTCGTCGTACAGCGGCTCACCGTCGACTTCCTCGCCCGTTTCGGGGTCTTCCCAGGTCTTGCCGCCGGTCGCGAGACCGACGAAGTTGTCGACGGTCCGCGGCGCGCGCTCGTCGTAGAGTTCGACCTCGATATCGCCCTCGTTCGTGTGCAGGGTAGCAGTAACGTCTCCCATATACTCAGAGAGGGCAGGACGAGTGAAAACGGTAGTGGTCTCGAGCCGCGAGCCGTCGCGGACTGCTCGAGACTCGCCGACCAGTCACCGACCGTGACGGTACCGGCCACCGACGGCCTGCCGCAGGTACATACCGCCGGACGTGGAACGGCGTGACATGAGCGCAGGCACGCACACGGCCGAGCGAATCACGCTCGCCCGGTTGCCCTCGGGCGTGGAACTGACGACGACGGTCCACACCTATCGCGGCGACGAATCGGGCCCGACGCTGTATGTGCAGGCGGCCCAGCACGGCCGCGAAATCAACGGGACCGAGGTGCTGCGGCGGTTCCACGAGCGACTCCCTCTCGAGTCGCTATCGGGGACCGTGATCGCCGTCCCCGTCGCGAATCCGCTCACCTTCGATCGCGTCTCCTACACGACGCCGGAACAGTTCGACAGCGTCAACCCGAACATGAACCGGATCTGGCCGGGTGACAGCAACGGGAGCCTCCACCAGCGTATGGCCGCCCAGCTCTGGGAGTTCGTCACGGCGGCCGACGCCCTCGTCGATCTCCACACGGGGAGCCCCAACATGCTCCCCCACGTCGTCTACCGCGAGGACGACGAGCGCTCTCGCAGCCTTGCCGACGCCTTCGGAACTGACCTCCTCCTGTCCGAACAGGCCGACGAAGACGCTCCCGACGAGTGGCACCACCGCGGTTTCGCGGGAAAGCTCCGGGTGGCCGCCGCCGAGGAAGGGATCCCGGCGATTACGCCCGAACTCGCGCACAACAAGCAGATCCTCGAGGACGTCGTCGACGAGGGTGTCGACGGCCTGCTCGACGTCTGCCGGTATCTCCGTCTCCTTCCCGGTGACATCCCCGAGCGCGACCCGATCGTCGCCCGGAACCACCTCGGGCAGGTCATCGCCGACGACTCCGGGCTCTTCCGGCCGGCTCCGTCGCTCGAGGTCGGCGAGTCCATTTCCGAGGGAACGGCTATCGGGACGGTCTATCATCCGGCGACGTACGAGCCGCTCCATGACGCCAGCGCGGACCGCGACGGGGTGCTCTACGCGCTCACCCGCGAGGCGACCGTGACCACGGGGGACCAGCTTGCGAGCGTGGCGCTAGTCCGTGAGGAGTGACCGACCGCAGGTCTTGGGGCGAGCAAACGGGCCGTCTCAGGCCGAGAAGCCGCCGTCGACGACGAGTCCGTGGCCGTTGACGAACGAGGATTCCTCGCTGGCCAGAAAGAGGATCGCGTCCGCGATCTCCTCGGGTTCGGCGAGGCGTTTGAGCGGATACTGCTGAATCATTCGCTCGCGAGCTTTCTCGGGATCCTCCTGGTCCTCGAGATACTGATCGAGCAGGGAGGTCTCGGTGAAACCGGGACAGACCGTGTTCGCGCGGACGCCGTACGGGCCGGCCTCCGAGGCGACCGCCCGCGTCATGTTCAGGACCGCGCCCTTGCTCATCGAGTAGGCGGACTGCTTCGGGAGCCCGAGGATGCTCGCCAGCGAGCCGACGTTGACGATGGCACCGTGGCCCTGTTCCTTGAGGTGGGGGAGCGCCGCGTGACAGCCGTTCCAGACGCCCTTGACGTTGATGTCGATGACGAAGTCACGGAGGTCGTCCTCGAGGGTCTCGAGGCTGCCGGCCGGATGGCCCGTCCCGGCGTTGTTGACCATCACGTCCAGTCCGTCGTCCTCGGCGACCGCGTCGACGACCGCGTGGAACTGATCGCTGTCGGTTACGTCGAGTTCGTGGAACTCGGCGTCGCCGCCGGAGTCCTCGATGGCTTCAGCGACCGCCCGTCCCCCCTCGGTGTCGACGTCGGTGACGATGACGCGAGCCCCTTCTTCGGCGCAGCGCTCGGCCGTCGACCGACCGATTCCCGACGCCGCACCCGTGATAACTACGGTTTTGTCTTCGAGTCGCATACGTCTCGCATCGAACGGCTGCCACATAAAATCGTTCATAATTACCGTGTTCGGGAATTATTCTGTTCATATATAATTGTAAATTATCGAACAGTGGAAACTTCTTCACCGTGATCGGTCGGTCGGTCGGTCCCGTCTCCGCGGCCTACCCGTGACGGTCCGCCTCGTGACCGGTAGATGCACCATCCGGGAATCTCAGAGTCTCCTTTTGATACCTATACTGACACTACTCATAACGTATCGAAACTCATAGTATACTGTTTGTTCCGTCAGTCTCCTCCCGACTCGAGCGGCGAGAATCGACGGAAATTCTCAGTAGACGACTCGAGACTGCTGAAACGGGTCCTCTCGCGAACCCGAGGAGTGCGTACTCCCACGACCGGTCTCTTCACGGTTAGAATCGTTATAAGTGTGTTATTCGGTCCTTATCGACCGATATCGATTTTGGCTACCTCTTACTCGAGTCGACACACCTCTGCGCTTCTATTGCTATAAATATAAATTTTATAAACTACATGTGCATATGGTAGGATAGCATCGACGAATCCCTTCGGCGTTTGCCCGGACCGACACCTTGATTCGGCCGATGGCCGTCGCCGACGGTGTATGGCCGAACTCAGCGGTCGCGTCCGGACCGTCTGGCGGCGGACGCTCTCGCTTTCGTGGCCCCTCGCCGTCCAGCAGACGTTCAACACGCTGATGCGGACGGTCGACATCATCGTCACCGGTCTGTTTTCGCCCGCGGCCGTCGCCGCGGTCGGGCTGGCGGATCTCTACGCCCAACTCCCGCTGCGGCTCGGTCTCGGGCTCGGGACCGGTGCGATCGCCCTCTCGAGTCAGGATACGGGACGGGGGGCGGAATCGACCCGCGACCGGTCGATCACTCAGGCGTTCGTCATCGGATTTCTGGTGGGTCTGCCGCTCCTGCTCGTCGGACTGACGGTATCGGGTCCGCTGATCGCCCTGCTCGGGGCCGAACCCGCGGTGGTCGAGATGGGCGGTCGGTACCTCGCGCTCGTTTTCGCGGCCGCGCCGATGCGCATCGTTGGTTTGGTCGGCGCGCGGTCGTTACAGGGGACCGGCGACACGCGGACGCCGATGGTGGTCAACGGCGGCGCGAACGTCACCAACATCGCGGCAACGGTCGGCCTGGGGCTCGGACTCGGTCCGTTCCCGAATCTGGGTATCGTCGGCGTCGGGCTGGCCACGGCGGTCAGCCGGACGGTCGAAGCCGTCGCGATCACGGCCGCGGTGGCCAGTCCACGGACGACTCCCTCGTTCGCGCGCCCGCGCAGCCTCACCGTCACGCGCCAGCTCGTGGCGGTCAGCCTACCGAACATCGCGGAGGGGCTGAGCACGTCGCTCGCGAACTTCCCGTTCAACGCGCTCCTGTTAACCTTCGGGACCGACGTAACGGCCGCCTATCACATCAGTCGGCGGGCGTATCAACAGTTCAGCGGGCCGTTATACCGCTCGTACAGCGTCGCCGCGAGCATCGTCGTCGGTCAGCTTCTCGGGGAGGGTGATCCCGACGAGGCGCGATTCGCGGGACTGGCGATCACGGCGCTCAGCGTGCTCACGCTCGGAGTCGCCGGCGTCGTTCTCGTCGCCGGCGCGAGACCGATCGCAGGGCTGTTCACGGGCGATCCCGCCACGCTCGAGCACGCAACCGCCTTCACTCGCGCCTTCGGCGTCTCGATGCCGTTCTTTGGACTGTTCTTCCCGCTGTCGGGCAGTCTCCGCGGCGCGGGCGATACGCGGACGCCGTTTTACGCCCGGTTGACCGGAACCACCCTGTTTCTGCTCGGCTTCTCGTACCTCGCCGGAGTCACGCTCGGCTACGGGCTCCTCGGCGTGTACGCCGGCATCGTGCTCAGCTACGCGTGGTGGGCCCTCGTCGTCGGGCTGGGGTTCCTGTGGGGCGATTGGGCGGCCGGCGCGGCGGCGATGATGGCCGAGCGAGCGACGGATGCCAAGTAACCACACGGATTCACGTCCGAAGTGGTCGCGCTCGAACGAACGCCGAACCCCCGCTCTGCTCGTCACCGCTTGGCGACTCACAGGTAACCTAGTACGCCTGCCACATTTTACATTCTATACGTTTATTGATGTGTAATCAGTGTCGTTCTCACACATCGATTTACTCGAGTAGACTCAGTTCCTCCGTCTCTATCTGGAAATATAGCTGTATCGCCGTCTATGAGGCTATAATTGAGATGGGATCGAACGATCTCTCAGGTAGCGGCTCTCGCCCCGCTCTTTGGTGATCCAGATATACTATATTTTCTACTATATAATTGTACAATCACTTATGGGAACTGCCGGTCTCGTCCGGTTGCACTTGAGTGTTCGAGTTGTCGGTCGGTCCGCGTCGCCGTCGCAGCAACGCGGCCGACAAGACGTAGAGAATTACGCCCATATGTTTGTAATCTATCGGCGCGACGACGGATGGAAATGCGTCACGGGCTCCGCTCGCGGGTGTGACGAAACCGATTCGCTCAGTGGTCGTTCACTGTGAGTCCGGGGCTGTCGTCTCGAGCGATGCCATACCACCCTGTTCACTCCCATTGAACAGCTATGAGAACATCATGTTCACTTCGATCGTGTTCGCTGTTGACAGTAACTGATCCTGGAAGTCGGTCTTCTCCCATTTGTTCTCGAGTTGATGCTGTGGTCCGGCGACGCTGACGGCCCCGTAGACGGTCCCGTCGGTGTCCAGTATCGGTGCGCCGATCGCATTGATTCCGGGTAGATACTCCCCGCGAGTGTACGCGACGCCCTCGTCTCGAACCGTCTGGAGTTCTTCGAAGAGGGTTTCTCGGTCGGTGATCGTCTTCTCGGAGAACGCGGGGAGCCCCCACTCGTCGACGATCTCGTTGACCCGTTCCTCGGAGAAGTGAGCGAGCATTGCCTTGCCGCCGGCAGAATTGTGGAGGTAGGTGTGCGTCCCGATGTCGATGTCGCTCGTGAACGAACGAGTCCCCTCACCGATGTTAATGATCGTTCCGAGCCCGTTCTGGTGTGTCGAACAGAGCACTCGTTCCCCCGTTTCGTCCGCGAACTCGGCGATGGGCGCGTCGGACGCTGCGTACAGCGGTTCGGCGTGTTTGACGTGTTCGCCAAAGGAGAGAAACCGCAGACTCAGCCGGTACTCGTCGCCTTCCTGGACGACATACCCCTTCGAGCGCAGCGTCGTCAGATGGGCATGGACCGTACTCTTTGCCAGCCCCGTTCGCTCGGTGAGATCCGTCACACCGGCTCCCTCGGCCTGCCACAGTGCCTCGAGCACGTCGAGCGTTTTGACCACTGCTTCGATCCGCGTCCCCCCGTCAGTGTCTGACGTTGCCATACATCCCGTTCGACGAAGCGAACTAAAACTGTTCCGCTCTACTGAACGCCACTTCCTCATGAAAAAATCGTGTTAAATCTCTTTTCCGGGTTATTACCGGCTAACTCGACTGAATGCGGGCGTATCGATGTATCCACTGGTATTGAAAGACTGTAACACGGTAACATTTAAGTATCGTGTTATATGAGATATGGTATGGACTTTAGCGAACCGTCCGAAGCCGTGCAGATCACGAAGGCTCTCGAAGACTTCATCGATCAGGAAGTCGCGCCGCTCGAGAACGAGTACGACGAGTTCCTCGGTGCGGACTACGAGAAACATATCGTGGATGACGACCATCGGCAGGTCCCCGAGTATCGCAACATCGTCGAGCAGATCCGCAAGAAATCGGTCGAGGCAGGCTTCTACGGGATGACGATGCCCGAGGAGGTCGGCGGCGGTGATGTCGGTATTCTCACTCGTGCAATCGTCGGCGAACACATGTCCAACCGGCCGCCGGGCTTTCACAGCGCCATCTTCGGCGGTGCCGGCGGCCCGACGCCCATCCTGCTGGCCTGTGACGACCGACAGCGCGAGGAGTACCTCGAGCCGCTGATGGACGGCGAGATCACGACCTGCTTCGCGCTGACCGAGCCGGGCCACGGGAGCGACGCCCACTACATGGATACTCGCGCCGAGAAAGACGGCGACGAGTGGGTCATCAACGGACAAAAGGTCTACATCACGAACGGACCGTACGCGGACTTCGTGATGGTGTTCGCTCGGACGAGCGGCGATGACGGTGATCTCGGCGGGATCACGTGCTTCCTCGTCGACGACGACAATCCCGGCTTCGAAGTGGGGACGATCCACCGCGCGATGGGCATGACGCCCGGGACCCATGCCGAACTCTACTTCAACGACTGCCGCGTCACCGAGGACCAGGTCCTCGGTGAGGTCGACAAGGGGTTCCAGTCCGCGATGGACTGGATCGGCGGCGGCCGGATCAACATCGCCGCCGGCTCCGTCGGCACGGCCCAGTTCCTGCTGGACATGTCCGTAGAGTACGCCCGCGAACGGGAGACGTTCGACAAACCGATCGGTCACCGGCAGGGAATCTCGTTCCAGCTAGCCGAACTCGCGACGGACATCGAGCAGGTCCGCCAGCTCTACCGCTACGCCGCCTGGAAGATGGACAACGGCGAGCGCGCCCGCAAGGAGGAGTCGATGGCCAAACTCCGCGGCGCGAAACTCGCGAACGACGCAGCCGACATCGCCATGCAGGTCCACGGCGGTGCCGGCTTCATGAAAGAGCTCCCCATCGAGCGCAACTATCGCTCGGCGCGGGTTTTCCGCATCTTCGAGGGGACCGACGAGATCCAGAAGCGAACGATCGCCCGGGAACTCATCTAAATCCCGATGGAAGACCCGACGGAAGGGGGGCCCGAGGCCGCACCGACCCGTGTCACGCGGCTTGACTTCGACATCGAGTGGCCACCGAAACACGCCGCGGCGTACCTGCTCGAGGAGCCGGCGCTTACCCTGATCGACACCGGCGATCCGGAGGCGCCTGCAGAAGCGACGATCCGAGAGGAGTTGGCCGCAAAGGGGTACGATCCCACCGACGTCGAGGCGGTCATTGTCACGCATCCCCACAGCGACCACATCGGCCAGGTCCCGTTGCTGCGCGAGGCCGGTGCGACGGTGTACGCCCCCCGGCCGGTCCTCGAGCAACTCGAGCGCGAACCTGCCGATCTCGCGGCGGGCGTTCGACAGATCGGCCGGTCCGCGGGCTACCACGGCGAAGCGATCGATCGAGAGGTCGAGCGCGCCACGGCCTCCCTCGAGCGCAACCGCCGGTTGCTCGCGCCCGAGGAGACCGTCCCGTTCGAATTTGGCGAGCCGTTCGTCGTCGCGGGCCGCGAGTTCGAGGCCATCCATACGCCCGGTCACCAGATCCATCACGCGAGCCTGGCGACCGGCCTGAACGGCGAGCGCGCCCTGTTCAGCGGCGACGCGCTCATCGAGCCGTTCCGACCCGGCGCGATCCACGTCGGACTCGATTTCGGGGCCTACGAGGCCGTCGACGCCTTCCACGCCGCGATGGACCGACTCGAGGGGCGAGCCGTCGATCGCGTCCTCCCCGGGCACGGCCCCGTCTTCACCGAGTACGAGCGTGCGATCGACACCACTCGATCCTCGCTCGAGGAGCTGACGGGGGAGACGTTCGAAGCGGTCGCGGTCGTCGGGCCCGCGACGCCCATCGAAATCACCCGGAACCGCACCGGTGAGGTCCGTCATCCCGCACAGCTACTCGACACGCTCGGCGCGCTCGGCACGCTCGAGACGCGAGACAGGATCGAGTACGAGGATCGTGACGGCGTCCGCTACTACTCGGTCAGAAAGGCCTCGCCGTGATCGAGCGGGAGGACGACCCGATCGGCAATGCCGCCGTAGCTGTCCTCGGCCTGGGCGAGTACCTCTTTGGGCGGCGCTTCGATCGCAAACGTCGCCACCATTTCGTCGGTGACGAGGTCGGTCATCTCCTCCCAGCGCTGGTCCTTCGAGAGGTCGTGTAGCTCCTCGCCGACGGAGCGCCAGCCGTGGTGGGCGAGCACGTCGTGGTAGGTCCGGGTGCTGCCGTAGAAGGCGATACGCTGGCGCACCTCCGCCCGTGATCGATCGCGTTCCTCCTCGGTGTCGCCCGTCACGACGAACGGGCTCGCGGAGAGCGAGATGTTCTCGAGCGAGCGGTCCTCGCGGTCGGCCCCCTCGGCGACGGTCGGCGCGATGACCTCGTCGGTGTAGCCGGGGGTGTTGAACGGGTGCATCGCCAGCCCGTCGCAGACCTCGCCCGCGAGCCGGATGTTGTACTCGTTGACGCCCGCGATGTAGATCGGAATGTCGGGGTGGTCGATCGGCCCCGGATTGAAGTTGTCCGTCATCAGCGAAAACGAGTAGTGCTCGCCGTCGTAGTCCAGTTCGGCCTCGCCCTGGAAGACGTCGAAAATGTGCCGGAGGGACTCGACGACCTCCCGCAGTCTGGGTCCCGGCGACGCCCAGTCGACGCTGAACCGGCGCTCGTTGTGGCCCTTGACCTGCGTGCCGATCCCGAGCGTGAACCGGCCGTCGGAGTACTGCGCGAGGTCCCACGTGGCGTACGCAAGCGCCATCGGACTGCGGGTAAACGACAGCGCGATGCGCGTCCCCTGCTGGATCGTGTTCGTCCGATCCGCGATCAGCGGGTGGGGGAGAAAGGCGTCGTTGTCCATCTCGGGCGTCCAGACGCCATCGAATCCGAGGGATTCGGCGCGCGCGGCGGCCGCGCCGGAGTCGGTCGACAGTCCGGGCACCATCGCGTCAATGTGAAGGTCTGACATACTCGATGATCGACGTGACGGGGCTTCAATCTATGGCCGAGCGACGGCCGCTCGAGCGGAAAACCGCAGTTCGGGGTCGACCGAATCGCTGTCGGAATCAGACGACGCGGTTCTCGAGGTCCTCGCCCTCGCGGAACCGATCGTAGTTTCGCAGGAAGACATCTGCACAGCGCTCCCAGTAGTGGGGGGTGCTGCCGGCCATGTGCGGCGTCACGAGCACGTCGTCGCGATCCCACAGCGGCGACTCCTCGGGGAGCGGTTCCTCCTCGAAGACGTCCAGCGCCGCGCCGCCGAGTTCGCCGGCCTCGAGTGCGTCGACGAGCGCAGATTGATCGACGACGCCGCCGCGGGCGATGTTGACGAGTACGGCGTCCTCCGAGAGGGCCGCCAGCGCGTCGGCGTCGATCAGTCCCCGCGTTTCGTCGGTCAGCGGACAGGCGAGCACGAGGTAGTCGCTCTGGGTCAGGACCGACTCGAGCCGGTCAGTTCCGTAGATCTCGTCGACGCTGTCGGGCGCGTCGGTCGGATCTCGTTTGGTCCCGATCACGCGGGCGTCGAACGGCCGGCAGTAGTCGGCGACTTTCGAGCCGATCGCGCCGACGCCGACGATGCCGACCGTCCGATCGCCGAGTTCGCCGCCCGTGTACCGCTCCCACTCCCGGCGGTGCTGTTGTGCGACCGCTCGATCGAAGCACCGCTCGAAGTGGAGCAGATAGCCAAGCACCTGCTGCCCGATCGGTTTCGCGTGGATCCCCGAGACGCTCGTCAGCGCCACGTCGCGGTCGGCCAGCGCGTCGTGATCGAAGAAATCGGTGCCGGCGCTGAGCGCCTGCACCCACTCGAGGTCGGCGGCCGCCTCGAGCACGTCGTCCGGCAGCCGATGCGTAACGAGCACGTCGGCGTCATCGACGGCCACGAGCAGTTCGTCCTCGTCCTCGACGTGCTCGAGGTCGATATCGGGCCGGCGCTCGCGGATCTCGTCGGTGAGGATCGGCCCGCCGCCCCCGATGACGTGTGGCGTGACGATGACCCGCACGGGTTACGCCTCGCTGTCGTCGGACGATCCGTTCTCGTCGCTCGCCCCGCTTTCGTCGCGGTCCTCGAGCCTGTACTTCTGAATCTTCCCTGAGGTCGTTCGCGGGAGTTCGTCGATGAACTCGACCTCGCGGGGGTGTTTGTAGGAGGCGACGTTGTCGAGGAAGTACTCCTTGATCTCTTCTTCCGTGACGTCGACGCCGGGCTCGACGTTCGGGACGGTGACGACGTAGGCCTTCGGGACCTCGTTCCGGCGCTCGTCGGGGATCCCGACCACCGCGCCCTCGGCGACGGCCTCGTGTTCGGCGAGGAGTTCCTCGAGTTCGCTGGGGTAGATGTTGTAGCCGGCGGAGTTGATCATGTGCTTTTTGCGGTCGACGATCTCGTAGTAGTTGTCCGCGTCCCGGCGGGCGATGTCGCCGGTGCGGAAGAAGCCGTCCTCGGTGAACGCCCGCTCGGTCGCCTCGGGCATGTCGTGATACCCCTTCATCACCTGCGGGCCGCGGACGAGGAGTTCCCCCTCCTCGCCGATATCGACCGTCTCCCCGCTGCCGTCGACGATGATCGCCTCGGTCATCCGCGTCGGCTGCCCGATCGTGCCGTGGCGAAGGCCGAACGTCGACCCGCTCTGGGAGTGGGTCGCGCCGTTCGTCTCCGTGAGCCCGTACCCCTCCGCCATCTCGACGCCCGCAGTCTCCTCGAACTCTTCTTGGACCGCGACGGACATCTTCGCGCCGCCCTCGCCGGCCGACTCGAGGCTGGTGAGGTCGTAGTCGCCGAAATCCTCGCTGTTGATCATGTCGACGTACATGGCGGTGACGCCGACGTAGTGGGTGATACCCTCCTCCTCGATCAGCGCCATTGCGGTGTCGCCGTCCCAGTTGGCCGCGCTCCGGAGGTAGACGCTCCCGCCGCGGACGAGGGGTTGCCACGCGGTGTGGGTGAACCCGGTGATGTGGTACAGCGGCAGCCAGACGAGGCTGCGGACGTCCTCGTCGTCGAGCGCGCTCTCCTGGGAGAGCACCGAGAACGTCTGGGCGCGGAAGTTACGGTGGGTGAGTTGGACTCCCTTTGGTTTCCCCGTCGTTCCCGAGGTATAGGGCAACAGCGCCACGTCGTCGTCGGCGCGCTCGACGAACGTCTCCTCGCCGCGGACATCGTCGAAGGCGCGGAACTCGTCGGTATCGGTCCCGACCGAGATGACGACCGGGTCCCAGTCGATCTCGGCGAGCGCTTCCTCGAGGAAGGGCTCTAACGCTTCGTGGGTGAGTACGGCCGTCGCGTTGGTATCCTCGAGCTGATAGGTTAGCTCCCGCTTGCGGTACTGGGGATTGACCGGCGAGACGATCACGCCGGCCTTGAACGCGCCGAGTGCGCCGATCAGGTACGGCGGGCAGTTCGGCAGGTACTGCAGGAGGACGTCGCCGGGTTCGATTCCGAGGTCGGCCAGTCCACCGGCGAAGCGCGAACTCTCGGTCTTGAGGTCGTCGTGAGTGAGCGTTTGCCCGTGATACTCGATCGCCTGTGCGTCACCGTGGAGTCGAGCGGTTTCGTCGTGGAGTCGCGCGACGTTCCCCGCTCTGGCACCCTTGCTAACACTTGCCAATTCCATGGTGAATGGCACTACGGAACGCTATAAAATAGTATCTATGTCTGGCAAGAGATCGGGGCCTCAATCCAGCACTCCGTTGTCTCACATCGACTCGCCACTTACCAGCGGTACGTATCCGGAACCGTCGCGGCGTCGTCACGTGCCGAGCCTCCTCCCGATCACGCGACTCGAGACACGCGCTGTGGTACCGTCCACCACAAACTATTTGCGTTCGGTCGAGATATCGGATATCGATGGTACGATCCGCTGGACGGAGGGACATCTGTGGCTGAACCGATCCTCGCTGGCGTCGCCGAGAGCGAACTCGGCGAGACGCCCGACCGGAACTGGCTCGACAACGCGGCGATCGCGACCGTTCGCGCGCTCGAGGACGCCGGCTGCTCCCTCGCGGACGTCGACGGCGTCGCGGTCGCGGGCGGCGACGACTACATGCCCGCGCTGGTGCTTTCGGAGTACCTCGATCTGGACGAGCCCTCGTTTCTCGAGGGAACGGAGATCGGCGGCTCGTCGTTCGAGCACTTCTGTGGGCACGTTCGCGACGCGATGACCCGCGGCGAGGCCGACGTGGTGGTCGTCGCCTACGGCTCGACGAGCAAGACCGGTCCCGGTCGGGATCGGTCGCTCGAGGAGACCCACCCGGTCGACGGCTTCGTCCGCCCGACCGGACTGTTCCGACCGCCCGGGGCCTACGCGATGGCGGCCCGCCGGCACATGCACGAGTACGGTACGACCGAGGAACAGCTCGCCGAAATTGCCGTCGCGACCCGCGAGTGGGCGTCGATGAACCCCAAAGCGGCCCAGCAGGAGCCGATTACGGTCGACGACGTCCTCGAGTCTCGACAAATCGCCGAGCCGTTCAACTTGCTGGACTGCTGTCTCGTCTCGGACGGCGGCGGCGCGGTCGTCCTCGTGAGCGAGGAGAAGGCCGCGGAACTCGGCGTGCCCGAGATCGCCGTCGCGGGCGTGGCGTCGACGAGTACTCACCGCCAGGACATCAGCGAGATGCCCGACATGACGACGACCGGTGCGGCGGTGACCGGACCGAAAGCGTTCGCGCAAGCGGGGATTACCCACGACGACGTCGACGTCGCCGAGATTTATGATTCGTTTACCTACACCGCTCTGGTCACCCTCGAGGATCTCGGCTTCTGCGAGACAGGCGCGGGCGGCGAGTTCGTCGCAGGCGGGACGACCGCCCCCGGCGGCGAGCTGCCGATGAATACCCAGGGCGGCGGGCTCTCCTACTGCCATCCCGGCCACTTCGGCGTCTTCGTCCTCATCGAGGCCGCGCGCCAGCTCCGGGGCGACTACACGGGCGAGCGACAGGTCGACGGTGCTGAGATCGCGGTCGCCCACGGCACCGGCGGGTTGCTCTCCTCGAGTAGCACCGTCGTCTTACGGAGGGAAGCATGAGTGCCCCAGTCGAGGACCGCCGCGAGGAGTGGGACGGCCCGGTTCCCGTTCCGACCGGCGCGACGGTTCCCTTCTGGGCGGGCACACTCGAGGGCGAACTGCGCTATCAGGAATGCGACTGCGGCAACCGCCAGTTGTATCCCCGGGCGGTTTGCACCGCCTGCGGGGCCGAGGATCCTCCCTTCGAAGACAGCGAGGGCGTCGGGACGATCTACACCTACACCGTCTGTCACGTCCCCGGCGAACCCGGCTTCGGTGATCGTGTCCCCTACGTCGTCGGCGCGATCGACCTCGCCGAGGGGCCGCGCCTGCTCGCGCTGCTCGACGCCGAGCCTACCGACCTCGAGATCGGTTCGTCGGTCGCGGTCACCTTCTGGCGGCTCTCCGACGAGGCGGCGATGCCGGTGTTCGTGCCGGCGTAGTCGAGTCGACGGAAAACTGGCCGTCGTTTCGTCTCCCTATTCGAGGTCGGCCGTCGCGGTTCCGGTCAGCAGTGTTTCACCCGCCACTGTCCGCGCCTCGAGTTCGGTCTCGACCGTTCCTGCATCGCGATCGAGCTCGGCTACCTCGCCGGTCGCGACGACGGTGTCGCCGGGGAAGACCCGCGACTGGAACCGGACCCCGAAGCTCGAGACGTCCCGGAGGTCGAACCAGTTCGCGACGACGCGGGAGGTGATCCCGGCGGTGAACATCCCCTGTCCGAAGACGCTCTCGTTGCCTGCACCCGTGGCGAACGGCTCGTCGTAGTGAATCGGATTGAAGTCGCCGCTTGCACCGGCGTACTTGACGAACTGCTGGCGCTCGAGGTCTTCGACGACGACTGTCGGGCCGGTATCGCCGGGCTCGAGGTCAGCGACGGTACGGACGCGCTCGAACTCGCCGACGGTCGGGTCGGGAGCCGGCTTGGTTTCTGCGGTGCCACCGTCGGCTTCGGTCGAGCCGCCGTCGCTCGCGGTGTCGCCCGCGCTCTCGTCGCCGTCGTCGATCGCTCCCTCGGTTTCGATCGCCGTCGAGCGGTCGGTCAGGACGAGTTCGCCGTCCGGCGTCCGGTACTCGGTCTCGAGGACGGCGAAGGTCATCGTTCCTGCGCGGCCGCCCTCGCGCTGGAAGACGTTCGCGAGGGTGGTCGTCCCCTCGAGGACGTCGCCGACGTAGATGGGGCGTTCGTACTCGTGGGCCTGTTCGCCGTGGATGACGTACTCCGGCTGGAAGGCGAGGTCGAAGCCCTTCCCGTCGACATCGTCCGGGGTGTATCGCGGGAACCGGGCGACCTGCGTGTAGGTTAGGGGCGCTGGGACGCGGTCGTGGCCCCGTTCGGCGGCGACGGCCTCGTCGCGGAAGACGGGATCCTCGGCCGTGATCGCCCGCGCGAACTCCTCGACCTTGCCCGGCTCGATACGGAACTCCGTGGCCGTGACCGTGGTGTCGCCGACCATCGCCTCGAGTTCCTCGAGGGGCCTATTCGGCATGGTAGCCCTCCGTGGCTCGAGCGGCGGTCGTGGGCTGTTCGGTCGTCGCGTCGCCGTCCGCGGGTCCGTGGTGGCCGCGTTTCATTGCCGCTACGGTTTGTGCACGACTGCCATAACAGTACCCTTCTCGGACGGTAGTCGCGTGGGACTGCTCGGCTGATCCAGAGTCGCCGTCTGGATTATGACTCCCCAACGGTGATGGGTTTCCTGCTACCGTGGCAACACTGAATCGCCACACCCTCCCCAGCCGATTCGCTCACTACCGTTCGCTCATCCCTCGCACGGCGTTGTCGACCGCCTTCGCTATCGCTCAGGCGGCCGGCGGCGCGCGCCACCGCATGCCGGTCGGTCGAATAGCTTATACCGGCGGTCGATGAACTCGGACACGCTAATGGCAGAGATTGTCACACTCGGCTATGGAGAACGGTTAGTAGAACGGACTCCGGTTACGGAGGCGGACCGATGACGGTCGACCAGTTCAGCGTCGACGGGCAGACCGCGATCGTCACCGGCTCCTCGAGCGGCATCGGGAAGACGATCGTCGAGCGCTTCGCCGACGACGGGGCGAACGTGGTCGTCACCTCGCGGGAGATGGAGAACGTCGAACCGGTCGCGGACGCGATCAACGAGAGCGACCGGCCGGGCGAGGCGATCGCGATCGAGTGCGACGTGACGGAGCGCGACGCGGTTCAGGAGCTGATCGACGAGACTGTCGACGAGTTCGGCGGCCTCGACATCCTGATCAACAACGCGGGGGCGAGCTTCCAGGCTCCGCTCTCGGAGATCAGCGAGAACGGCTGGAAGACCATCGTCGACATCAACTTGCATGGCACCTTCCACTGCTCGCAACTCGCCGTCGAGTACATGCGCGACAACGGCGGCGGCCGAATCGTCAACTTCGCTAGCGTCGCGGGTACTCGGGGCTCGAAGACGATGAGTCACTACGGCGCGGCCAAGGCCGGCGTCGTCAACTTCACCACCTCCGCGGCGGCCGACTGGGCCGAAGACGGGATCTGGGTCAACTGCATCGCGCCCGGGCTGGTCGCCACCGAGGGCGTCCGCACTCAGATGGGCGTCGAGGACGACGCTGCGGAGATCGCCCGCACCACTCCCGATCGGACGATCGGCAAACCCGAGGAGGTCGCCGACCTCGCGCAGTTCCTCGCCAGCCCCGCCGCCTCCTATATGGTCGGCGAGACGATCGAGATCAAGGGGATTCCACGCCTCGGCGAGTAACGCGGCGGGTCCCTCGAGTGCGACCGATCGGGGCCGACGCCCGTTTACGCGGGACGGGAACCGAAAGACGAACACTGTTACCAGTACCCATATACTTTTCCGGCCGAACGACAAACCACGGGCAACATGGAGCTCGATATCGTCTCCGCGGAGACGCTTTTGGAGTCGCCCTACGATGGGAACGTCGCGAACTTGCTCGAGCGAGCGGTCGCGGAGCACCCCGACACGATCGCGATCGAACACGCCGGCGAGACGGTCACCTACCGCGAGTTCGGTGACCGGGTCGCGCGCTTCGCCGACGGACTCCGAGAACTCGGCCTCGAGGCCGGCGACCGAGTTGGCCTCTACATGCCCAACGGAATCCCCTTCTGTACGGTCGTCTGGGCCTGCTGTCACGCCGGCGTCGTCGCGAGTCCGCTCAATCCGGAGTATCGCCGTCGCGAGATCGAGTACCAGCTCGAGCACGCCGACGCTGACGCCGTTCTGATCGAGGGCGACGCGGACGAGTACGTCCGCGAGGCCGTCGCGGACCTCGAGACGGAAATCGTCAGCGCGACGGCCGCGGATGGCCATCCCTCGCTGCCTGATCTCGGCGACGACGCCGACGCTGCCGGGGACGCCGCCGTCGTCGACCGTGAGGACGATGACGTCCTCCTTCAGCCCTACACGTCGGGAACGACGGGCCAACCCAAGGGCGTCTTGCTGACCCACCGCAACTTCCGGGTCCAGATCGCACAGAGCGTCTCGAGTTACAGCGCTGGCCCGATCAAGGGCGACGGGATCATCGTCCTCCCGATGTACCATATCACCGGGCTGCTCGGAATGATGGCCTCGCTGTGTGCCGGCCGGACGCTGCACCTGCTCCGGCCCGACCAGTGGGACCCCGAACTCGTCCTCGCGAAGCTCGACGAACACGACATCCCGTCCTTCGTCGGCGTCGCCGCGATGTTCGTCGACCTGCTCGAGGCCCACGATCCCGACGAGTACGACCTGTCGACGCTGATCAAGGCGGGTCAGGGCGGGGACAAGCTCCCGAAGCCGACCCAGGAGCAGTTCGAGGAGGCGTTCGACGTGCCGCTCACGGAGGGGTACGGCCTGACCGAGACGACGGCGACGAGCCACACGATCCGGTGGTCGTCGCTGGGCAACCGGCCCGGCAGCGTCGGCCAGCCGGTTGGCCACACGCGTTCGAAGGTCGTCGACGAGGACGGCGAGGAGGTCGACCCCGGCGAGGAGGGCGAGATCCTCATCGCCGGCTCGCAGGTGATGAAGGGGTACTACAAGAACCCCGAGGCCAACGAGGAGGTCTTCACCGAAGACGGCTTCTTCCGCACCGGCGACATCGGCACCCGCGACGAGGACAACTACTACTACATCAAGGGCCGCGAGAAGGAGATGATCCTGACCGCGGGCTACAACGTCTACCCGCGCGAGGTCGAGAACCTGCTCTACGAGCATCCGGACATCCACGAGGCAGCGGTGTTCGGCGTCCCGGACGAGCGACGCGGCGAGACCGTCGCCGCCGCGATCACGCCGGCGCCGGACGCGGCGCTGACCGCAGATGACGTCGAGGAGTACGTTCTCGGCGAACTCGCACCCTACAAACATCCGCGGATCGTCGAGGTTCGCCGCGACCTCCCAAAGACGGGAAGCGGGAAGATCCGCAAGACGACCTTGCGCGAGGAGTTCGTCGCGGACCGTGGACTCGAATCGTGAGCTATCTGTACCCGGGCGCTCGAGTCCGTACATATCACGACGATGTCTGAGGATCACACCTACTCGACGGCGGAGATCAGGACGATCGCGCTTGCGGTCATCGCCGGCGTCTTCTTCGGTGGTGTCGCGACCGGCGTCGCCTTCCCCACGCTCCCGTTGCTCGACGAGAAGCTCGTCATCTCCGCGATCATGCTGAGCCTGATCCTTTCGGCCAATCGGATCGCCCGGCTGTTCATGAACACGCCGGCCGGGACGATTATCGACCGGGTCGGCGCGCGGAAACCGATGATCTTCGGGCTGTTCACGCAAGCGCTGGCTCCCTTCGGCTACGTCATCGGTCTGCATACGCCCCCGACCGATCTCGGAACGCTGCCGATACTCGGCGACGTGTCGCTGCCGGGCGTCGTCTTCGTCCTCTCGCGGCTGTTCTGGGGGGTCGGCAGCGCGTTCGTCTTCATCGGCGCGTTCGCCACGATCACGTACGTCACGACGGCCAACAACCGTGGTCGCTGGGTCGGCTACATGCGCGGCGGCCAGTCGCTGGGGTTCCCGACCGGGCTCGTCCTCGGTGGACTCTTGACCGATCTCGCGAGCATGCAGACGGCGTTTCTCACCGCTGGCGTGCTCGCGCTGCTGGCCGGGATCATCGCGACGGTCGTGTTGCCGGACGTTCACGCCGGTGCGGAGGGCCGGGCGGCGAAACTCCGCGAAGTCCCGGCGTTGCTCGTCAGTAATCCGACCGTCCTCCTGATCGGCTACGGCAACTTTACCGTCCGCTTCCTCTGGGGCGGTATCATCCTCTCGACGCTCGCCCGCTACGCGAGCGATTACGGCCTCGAGCTGTCCGCCCTCGGTGCCGCCGGGATCAGCGGGGTGGTGATGGGGTTGGGCGTCGTGACGTCGGGATCGCTGACGGTCGTCACCGGCTGGGTGTCGGATCTGGTCAGCGACCGGACGCTGCTGACGGTCCCCGCGTTCCTGTCGATGGGCGCGGGCTTCTTGATCATCGCCTACGTCCCGACGATCGAGGCGCTGCTCGGCGCGATCGTGCTCGTCGGTGGCGGCATGGGCGCGGCCGCGCCCGCCATGCTCGCGATCATGGGCGATCTCACGCCCGGCGACGAACTCGGCCGGATGGGCGGTGCCTATCAGGTGATGGGCGATATCGGACTCAGCCTGGGTCCGTTGATCGCGATTCCGGCCGTCGATAGCTGGTTCGGCTACCAGACGACCTACGTGCTCTGTGCCGCGCTCGTGTTGAGTTGCCTGACGATCGTTTCGCTCCCGCTGTTGCGAAACCCCGAGGTCTCGCGAGCGGGAGTAAAAGCGGACTAGGGCGGCAGTCACTGCGTCGATCGACGGCCGTCCGGCGCGGTTCGGAGCCGGGGCCCCTCCTTACGTGTACGAAGCTTTCATGTTTGGCCGCGGCTATTGTTACGTACTATCATGACAAAGTCCCACACGGGGAAGGTGGCTGCCCGGGCACGCCCGTGGCTCCCCGTAGTTGCCGTGGCGCTCGCCGCGGGGCTGGGTGCCGTCGGGGGCTCGTACCTGTCCGTCGGCCGACGGCCGGCATTCGTCGTGGAGCCGTTCGATCGACTCGTGTTGCTGCTCAGTCCCGACGCGCTCGTGGCCGTTGCGATCACCCAACTCGGGACGCTCGGTCACCAACTGGCCTTCCTGACGGCCATCGCAGTGACCTGTACGGTCTTCGGGCTGGCTGCCCTGCCCGGTGCGGCGTTCCTGCTGGGTCGCGGCCCGGCTCCCAGCGCGTTGTCTCGAGGCGGCAGCGCTCTCTTCGGCGTGATCCTCGGGACAGTCCCTCCGGCCATCGTCGCGTACGGACTGACGCGCTCGCAGCCGTCGACGCTCGGCACCGCCGCCGGGGTGGGATTCGTTCTGCTCGCGACGGCCGGAGCGTCCGCGCTGCTCGCCGGCGAACGCCGTTCCCTCGGCTCTCCCGCCCGGCGACGCGTCCTCGGAGCCGTCGGGTCGGCGATCGGCGTGAGCGGGCTCGCACTCTTCGTTCAGGGCACCGGCGAGGAGCCGTTCCCGTCGCCCCTCGAGATCCCCGAGGACGCCCGTCCCGAGGTCCGGGAGCTGCTCACGCGTGCGAAAGACCAGTCGTTCGGCGTCGAAGGGCTCGAGCCGCTGGTCAGCACGGATTTCTACGAGGTCGACATCGGCAACGTCGATCCCGACGTCGACCCCGAGGAGTGGTCACTCTCGATCACGGGCGCGGTCGCGGAGGAACGCGAATACGATTTCGCTGACCTCGAGGGCATGACCCTCGAGGATCGCTTCGCGACGCTACGGTGCGTCGGCGACCAGCTCAACGGCCGGCAGATGGACACCGCGCTCTGGAGCGGCGTGCCGGTCCGACAGCTCCTCGAGGCGGCGGAACCGGAGGGCAACCGGGTCATCTTGCACGGGGCCGACGCCTACTACAACGAGTTCCCGATCGACGCATTGTGGCCGGGGCTGTTGGCCTATCGAATGAACGGCCGGCCGCTGCCGCGGGCACACGGCGCGCCGGTGCGCGCGCTTGTCCCAGGTCACTGGGGCGAGATCAACGTGAAGTGGCTGACCGAGATCGAGGTTCGCGACGAGGACACGATGGGCTACTGGGAGCACCGAGGCTGGCACGGCACCGGCCCGGTCAACACCGTGGCCAAGCTCTGGCAGACCCGTTCCCTGGGAAGCGGCCGCTACGAGGTGGCTGGCCACGCCTACGCCGGGACCCGAGGTATCGAGGCCGTCGAGGTTTCGACCGACGAGGGCGACACCTGGGTTGAGGCCGAACTCTCCGAGCCCCTCCCCGGCGACGACGTCTGGCGGCAGTGGCGTCACGAGTATGGGGCGGGCGGGTGGCACGAAGTGATCGTTCGGGCCCGCGACGGAGATGGGAACCTCCAGATCCCCGAGGAGGACGGCCCGCGACCCGACGGTGCCACCGGCTGGGTTTCCGAAACTGTCGGACCGCAGTGAGCACCGGATTCGTTTTGGGCTATCGTCGTTCCGGACCGAAATTTTCGGTCTCCCCCGGTCAGGTGTTCGTTTTCGTACGCGAGCGCTGATCAGCTAGAGTAGCCACTGCAAGTCACTGCACACCCGATCACACGACTGCTGTGCGAATCGTTTCAGTTGCGACTATCTCCCATTGATCACGACCTAATCGAACGAAACAGGGGCTCTTTACTCCGAAACCAATGTATGAAACTGTGCGAAAAATCATGAGGTTTATATGGTTGTAGCGGTATGCTATCAATAGCCAATATGGCTTGAGACTGAATGACACGGGACAATATCAACAGACGTCGGGTGCTTACGGGAGCGGGTGTCGGAATCGCTGGAGCAATGGCTGGCTGTCTTGGTGGTGGTGGTGGCGACGATGACGTCCAGTTTCTTACGGACTACTATAACGACGCGTGGCAAGCGCTCTGGGACGACCTCGAGCCCGAGTTTGAAGACGAGACTGACATTCCCATGTCCATCGAGGAAGCAGGGATGTCGGGGAGTCAGGAATCGCGGCTCTCGCAGCTGATTCAGGCGGGCAATCCGCCGGAAGCGAACACGTCCACGTTCGATCAGGTGGCCGACATCTGGGAGACGGATCAACTCGAGACCGTCAACGACGTCGTCTCGTCGATCGAAGAAGTAAACGGGGAACTGAACGCCGGCGGCGCGTTCCTCGGTGAGGGTGACGACATCTATCAAATTCCCCACGGCGTGTACGTCTCGAACTTCCAGTACCGCCAAGACGTCTACGACGAACTCGGACTCGAGGAGCCGGAGACGTTCAGCGATGTCCTCGAGAACGCCGAGGCGATCGACAACGCCGGCGGCGCCTACGAGGACATGCGCGGCTACGGGCTCGCCGGCGCACCGACCGGCAAGAGCCAGGACGAGATGCTCGTCCTGCTCGCGAGCGCGGGTATATCGGGGATCGGCGTCCGCTGGAAGGACCCGGAGGCCCGCGACGAACTCGAGATCTGGTGGCCCGAGGACACGGTGATCGAGGTACTGGAGTACATAGACGAACTCTCACAGTACTCGCCGGATCCGACCAGTATCGGCTGGGCCAGCTCGCTCAGCAGTTGGGTACAGGGGGCCTACGGCCAGTGTTACCACCTCAACGCCTGGCCCGCTGGCGTCACCGCAGGGGCCGCCGAGGCAAACGACAGCGATGGGTTGCGTGCGGTCGCCGAGAACACGCAGGTCACCGCCTACCCGATGCTGGACGGCGTCGATCCGGACGAGAACTGGCTGTCCGCGCCGGCTCCCGACGGCTACCACATCTTCGCGAACTCCGAACGGCCGGGCGACGCCAAGGAGTGGTTCGAGTGGCTCTACGCGGACAGCATGGAGCGCACCGCGAGCTTCTACGGGACGGATCCCGGTCGGTTCCTGCCGACCTACTCCGACGTCCTGGAGTCCGACGCGTTCCAGAATCAGGGTATCTACCAGGCGCATCCGCACCTGGTCGAGAAGCTCCAGAAGTGTCAGGACGAGATCTGGGGCAACCACTACGGCAGCGTCGACGCGGCCAACACATCCTCGCCGGTGTCGCTGTACATGCAGCGCCAGTGGTTCTACGGCGAGATGATCAACCGAGTGGTCACCGACTCGATGACCCCGCAGGAGGCCTACGACTGGGGGTACGGCCAACTCGAAGAGGCGTTCGCAGAGGCACAGGACACGTTCGGATAGTCGATAAGGCGCAGCCGGTTCTCTTTCGGCGGCGTCACGGCGGAGCGAATCGTTTATGAGTAACCGTGAGATTAACATACATGCATGCAGAGGAGACCTAGATATGGCCAGTGAAACCGGAGAATCGATACGGCCCGGCAGGACGTACATTCCGTGGGACGACCTGCCGGTACAGCGGGAGACGATCGCCGGTATCGGGACCGTTCTCCCCGTCGTCGTCCTGTACTTACTCATCGCGGTGCTTCCGATCGTGTTCGCGTTCTGGGCATCGTTACACGAGATTCACACGCTCAACCCCGAGTGGCAGTGGGCCGGACTGTCGAACTACCGGGAGGTCCTCGAGATCTCCACGTTCTGGGGCTCGCTGTGGCGGGGGATCGTCTACATGGTCGGCAGCACCCTCCTCCAGCTCGGAGTCGGGCTTTGGATGGCGCTGGTGTTGAACCGTATCACCCGCGGACAGAAACTGCTCACTGCGGTGGTGTTTACCGCCTACCTGATCCCGACGATCATCGTTTCGCTGGTGGCGATGCGGGTCTTTGACCCGGCCGGTGGCGTCTTCCAGATGATCGGCGCCGAGTGGCTCGGCCTCTGGGGCGGGCGGGAGGCTCCGCTCGGCTCCCGCGACTGGGCGATGCGGCTGCTGATCCTCATCGGGACCTGGAAGTTCGCCGTTTTCGTCACGATCTTCACGCTCGCGCAGTTGCGGGCGATCCCGGATCGGTTCTACGAGGCGGCGAAGGTCTGTGGCGCGAATCGCTGGCAGATGTTCCGCGACATCACGCTGCCGCGGCTCGTGGGGATCGTGACGGTTGTCGTCTTGCTCCGCTCGGTTTTCATGTTCAACAAGTTCGATATTATCTGGCAGCTCACGGAAGGTGGCCCCGGTAACGCCACGACGACGCTGCCCGTCTTGGCCTACAAGACCGTCTACACGGAACAGGCCTACGGGCTCGCCAACGCGATCTCCGTGGTCATGTTCCTGTTCCTGTTTGCATCGGCGATCATCTACTTCAAAATCTTCAACCCCAGCGAGGAGGTGGAGACGACGACATGAGCCAAAGCGAACCCCCGGGAGGCGTCTTCGGCCTCTCATACGACGGCGAGACGCGAGTCTCTGAGGCACTGAAACTCGTCAGCACCGCGATCATCGTGCTCGTCGGTGCCTGGCCGATCTACTGGATGACTCAGCTGGCTTTCACCCAGTACGAGACGGTAGAGAGCGCAGTCACCGTCTTCCCGACGCCGGACATCTTCACGTTCGACAATTTCAACGTGTTGACCGATCCGGAGATGTACACCTACATGTTCAACACGGTCGTGGTAGCCATCGGGACCATCGTGACGGTCGTCCTCGTCTCGCTGATCGCCGGCTACGGTCTCGCGAGGCTGGAGTTCCCCCAGAAGGAGAACTTCGCGCGGATCCTCCTGATCGGGTACCTCTTCAGTCCGATCGTCATCGGGATCCCGCTCTACCAGATCTGGCAGAATATCGGCCTGCTCGGAACCCGCTTCGGGCTCATCATCGCCCTGTCGGCGATCTCGATGCCCTTTGCGGTCTGGCTGATGTGGAAGTACATCATGACGATCCCGGAGGCCCACGAGGAGGCGGCATGGGTCGATGGCGCGTCACGGTGGCGGGGCTTTCGCGATGTCGTCGTCCCGCAGTGCCGACCGGCGATTATCGCCGCTGCCCTGTTCGCCTTCGCGCTCGCCTGGAACGACTTCACGTTCGCGCAGATCCTCCTGCCCCAGACCGAGACCACGACGTTCGCACCCGGCATCCTTCGGGCGATGGGGCAAGCACAGTTCCTGCCGGACGCCTACCTGATGGCGATTTCGCTGGCCATGACGCTGCCACCGCTCCTGTTCGCCTACTTCATGCAGAGCTATCTGCTGAAAGGCTTCCAGGTCAGAGCCCTCTGAGAGTGCACCACCTTTACAACTAATACAACGAGATAACCCAACATATGCCAGACATCGAGATACGGAATCTGACGAAAGTGTACGAAGAATCGGGCAACGAAATCGTCGCTGTCGACGACGTCGATCTTACCATCAAGGACGGCGAGTTCGTGACGCTCGTCGGCCCCTCGGGCTGCGGGAAGACCACGACGCTACGCTGCGTCGCGGGGCTGAACAAGCCCACCAGCGGGACGATCACGTTCGGCGACCGCGAGGTGACGGACAAGCCTGTTCAGGAGCGTAACATCGCGTTGCTCTTCCAGGACATCGCGCTCTACCCCCACATGAGCGTCCAGGAGAACATGGCCTACGGCCTCAAGATCACCGGCTTCTCGCGGGAGGAACGCATCGCCCGCGTCGAGGAGGCCGCCGAATTGCTCCAGATCACCGACCAACTCGAGAAGATGCCGGCTGATCTCTCGGGCGGCCAGCAACAGCGCGTCGCGCTCGGCCGATCGCTCGTGCGCGACCCGGAGATATTCCTGTTCGACGAGCCGATGTCGGACCTGGACGCCAAGCTCAAGGCCGAACTGCGGCCGGTCATCGAGAAGGTGACCGACGAGATCGGCTGTCCGACGCTGTACGTGACTCACGACCAGGAAGAGGCGATGACCATGTCAGATCGCGTCGCGGTCATCAACGACGGCGAACTGGCCCAGGTCGCCCCGCCGAAAGAGGTCTACGACGAGCCCAATTCGCAGTTCGTCAGTCAGTTCATCGGCCAGCCGTCGACGCAGTTCTTCGACGGGAAGGTCGGAGCCGTCAACGGAACCGCAGAACTCGACGTCGGCGGCTACGAGTACGACCTCGCCCGCGACGGCCTCGAGGGCTGGGCCGGTGAGGACATCCGCGTCGGCCTTCGGCCGCAGTACATCCGAGTCAGCGAGGATTCCGAGGCCGGTATCCCGGCGACGCACCTGCTCGACGAGCCGCTGGGCGATGCGACCCACAGCTTCTTCGACACGGAGTTTGGCGAGATCGTCGTCGTCACCGATCCGGACTTCGTGGGCGACGGCAAGGAGTACGGTCTCGTCTTCGACGACGAGTACATCCAACTGTTCGATACCGACTCCGGCGTTCGGATCGCCTGATCGGTTCAGTTCTTTTCGTCGCCGCTCGCTCGGGCGGCCGCGCTCGTATCCGCGTCGGCAGCGACCGCCGTCTCTCGATTCTCCGGTGCCGTCGAGCGGACGACGATCGTGTCAGCCGCGTGGTCGCCGATACGACGACCGCCGGTCACGAGCGCCGACGCGAGGCCGACCACCAGCGGCGGGACGCCGAGTAGATCGACGTATCGAAGCAGGTTTCGCACGGCGCTGGCACGGAGCGTACACTGGCTTCCATCTTCCATGACTACCAGTAGGCCGCGGTTGACCTTCCCCGGCGTCCGGCCGTAGCGCCACTCGAGAGTAAACGAGTACGTCGCGTAGAGCGGCAGGAGAGCGAGCAGTGAGAGGGGGACGACGGCCCCGCCCAGCGCCTCGTAGGGCCCGCTGAAGACCACGCTCGCGACGTAGATCAGCGGGAACTCGATCAGTACGTAACAGACGATCAGATCGATTGCCGCCGCGACGCCGCGGTCGATCACTACGTCTCGGTCGTCCGCGGTCTCGACTTTCGGTGCCGGCTGTCGCTGGGTCGGCAAGAATCCGTCCAGCTTCCAGTCGATCACGGGCCCACCGCCTCGCCGTTCATGGCGGAGTCATTCGACAGCGGACACAAAATACCTGCCGTCGTCCGTCCGTAGTCACTCCATGCGGATGTCCGTCCGCAGCGTCACGAGGAAGTAGCCCAACAGGAAGAGCGTAATCCCGCCGAAGACCTGCGAATCGATCGACAGGTAGCCGTCTACCTGGTACAGCAGGACGCTCGTCACCGCCAGCACGATGATGGCACCGCCGGTTCGCCGCCGTTCCCACAGTTTCTCGAGGGCGATTCCGGCGGTGGATTTCTCGACTGCATCCGACGCTTCGCGGATGTTCTCTAGACCTGCACTCTCCGTTTTCCGCGATGTGGACTCTCCACTCATATATAGCTGCAATTTCCTCCGAGGATTAAATAGATGTGGGTGACAGTGACACGGGAATCTCGTGACGCTCGCTCGGCCGGCGTCGCAGCCCTTCGGCGGGCGAGGCGATTCACTGCGCGATTATTCGTCGAGCGCGTCGATGCGCAGGTCGTCGTCGAACTGCAGGGTGTTCTCGATCTCGGCCTCGTCGACGTCCTCGAAGGCCCAGCGGGCGATCGAGCGGCGGTGGACCTCGTCGGCCCCGTCGACGATGCGGAACTCCCGGACGGATTCGTAGAAGTGTGCGATCGGCAGGTCCTTGCCGATCCCGTTACCGCCACAACACTGCACGGCGAGGTCGATCGTCTCGTTGGTGACGTTCGCGGCGAACATCTTCGACATCGCGACCTCGATGCGGGCGTCGTTGCGGTCGAGTTCGCGTGCGGCGTGGCGAACCATCGTCCGTGCGGCGTGGAGTTGTGTCTCGGCGTCGGCGATGCGGTGGCGTAGCGCCTGCTTGTCCTCGAGTTTCGAGCCGAAGGCCTCGCGCTCCTGGAGATAGGCCTTCGCGACGTCCAGCGACCGTTCGGCCATCCCGGAGTAGCGCATGCAGTGGGTGAGTCGGCCGCCGCCGAGTCGCATCTGGGCGATCTGGAAGCCCTCGCCTTCCTCGCCGATCGTGTTCTCGACGGGGACGCGGACGTTGTCGAACTTCACTTCGGCGTGGCCCCCTTCACGTTCGGTGATGCCGTGTCCGCCGAGGTGGGGGACGTTGCGGACGACATCGACGCCATCAGCGTCACGCGGGACGAGGATGATCGAGGTCCCCTCGTAGGGGTGGGCGTCGAGGTCGGTTCGGACCATCGTCAGGTAGAAATCAGCACCGAGCCCATCGGAGGTCCACCACTTGTGGCCGTTGATGACCCACTCGTCACCGTCTTTGACGGCGGTGCTCTGGAGCATCTTCGGGTCCGAGCCGGCACCGACTTTGGGCTCGGTCATCGCGAACGCCGAGGAGAGCTCGCCTTGCACGAGCGGGCGGAGGTACTCCTCTTTCTGTTCTTCGGTGCCGACCATCTCGAGCGTGTGCATATTCCCCTCCTGGGGCGCGTTGGCCCGGATCGCGAGCGCGCCGATCAGCGAGCGGCCGACCTGTTCGAACGATGGCAGCATGTCGCTGAAGTCGAGTCCCTGACCGCCGTACTCCGCTGGCACCTGCGGCGCGAATAGATCCCGTTCTTTGGCCATCTCCCACATCTCGTGGATCTCGTCCATCGTGATCTCCTCGCCCGTGGCCAGCGCCTCGCGCTCGCGCGGAATGACGACTTCGTCCATGAACTCCTCTACGCGACCCGCAACCTCTTTTGCCTTCTCGGAATCGTGGTATTCCATAGTATGTATGCTGTATCACACCATTGTAAATCTATAGGTGCCCATTCCCATTGATTGGAAACGACCGCAGTACTATCGACACCTCGAGACCCGTCACTGTCCTTCTTCATCTCGTCGTGTCCGCCCGTCGTGGCCCGCTGTGTCGGTCTCCGCTCGAGCGACTCGGACTCGCTCGAGGACGATGTGCCGGTCTTTCCGGGGACCGTCGGACGGGCTTCACGTTCGAGACGGCCGTCAAAAGAGAGAAACGTGAGTCTCGCGGTCGAACGGGTTAGTCGTCGAGTGCGTCGATGCGGAGGTCGTCGTCGAACTGCAGGGTATTTTCGATCTCGGCTTCGTCGACATCGTCGAAGGCCCAGCGGGCGATCGAGCGGCGGTGGACCTCGTCGGCCCCGTCGACGATGCGGAACGCGCGGACGTTCTCGTAGAAGTGTGCGATCGGCAGGTCCTTGCCGATCCCGTTGCCGCCACAACACTGCAGGGCGAGGTCGATGGTCTCGTTGGTGACGTTCGCTGTGAACATCTTCGACATCGCGACCTCGATGCGGGCGTCGCTGCGGTCGAGTTCGCGTGCGGCGTGTCGGACCATCGTCCGTGCAGCGTGGAGTCGTGTCTCGGCGTCGGCGATGCGGTGGCGAAGCGCTTGCTTGTCCTCGAGTTTCGAGCCGAAGGCCTCGCGCTCCTGGAGGTAGGCCTTTGCGATGTCGAGCGAGCGCTCGGCCATGCCGGAGTAACGCATGCAGTGAGTGAGCCGACCGCCGCCGAGTCGCATCTGGGCGATCTGGAAGCCCTCACCTTCCTCGCCGATCGTGTTCTCGACGGGGACGCGGACGTTGTCGAACTTCATTTCGGCGTGGCCGCCTTCACGCTCGGTGATGCCGTGCCCGCCGAGGTGGGGAACGTTACGGACGACTTCGACGCCGTCAGCGTCGCGTGGCACCATGATAATCGATGTGCCCTCGTATGGATGGGCGTCGAGGTCGGTTCGGACCATCGCCAGATAGTAGTCGGCACCGAGCCCGTCGGAAGTCCACCACTTGTGGCCGTTGATGACCCACTCGTCGCCATCCTTGACGGCGGTGCTCTGGAGCATCTTCGGGTCCGAGCCGGCACCGGCCTTTGGCTCGGTCATCGCGAACGCCGTCTGAATCTCCCCCTGCACGAGCGGGCGGAGCCACTCTTCTTTCTGCTCTTCCGTGCCGACCATCTCCAGGGTGTGCATGTTCCCCTCCTGCGGTGCGTTCGCACGAATGGCGAGCGCACCGATCAGCGAGCGGCCGACCTGTTCGAACGAGGGGAGCATGTCGCTGAAATCCAGTCCCTGGCCGCCGTACTCCTCGGGCACCTGCGGTGCGAACAGGTCCCGTTCCTTGGCCATCTCCCACATCTCGTGGATCTCGTCCATGGTGATCTGCTCACCCGTGGCCAGCGCCTCCCGTTCGCGGGGGATGACGACCTCGTCCATGAATTCCTCTACGCGACCCGCAACCTCCTTTGCTTTCTCGGAGTCGTGGTACTCCATATCACCCATGATCGTATACAGCACTGTAAAGCTATAGGTAGCCGATCGTATAAATTGGCAACCGATGGAGAGACGCCCGGCTACGGGAGCCGAACTCCGGTCCGGCTTCCAGTCCGCTCGAGCGCGAGTCCCGCCGGGGACGCCCGCTCAGACCCGTTCTATGATCGTCGCGACGCCCTGCCCGAAGCCGATACACATCGTCGACAGCGCGGTATCTTGCCCCGTTCGCTCGAGTTCGTGGGCGAGTTTCGTCAGCAACATCGCGCCGGTCGCGCCCAGCGGGTGGCCGTGGGCGATCGCCCCGCCGTTGACGTTGACGTCCTCCCAGGACGCGCCGGTCTCCTCGAGCCACGCGCCGACAACCGACGCGAACGCCTCGTTGACCTCGAAGAGGTCGATGTCGCCGACCGTCATCTCGGCCTGCTCGAGGACGTTCTCGGTCGCGGGAATCGGTCCCTTCAGCATCGTCACGGGATCGACGCCGACGACCTCGGTCTGGACGATTCGGGCCATCGGGTCCCAGCCGTGTTCTTCCGCGGCCTCCTCGCTCGTGATCAGCAACGCACAGGAGCCGTCGACGATCCCGGAGGAGTTGCCCGGATGGTGGAAGCCCTCGCCCTCCTCGCGGAACGACAGCGGCAGTTCGGAGAGGGTCTCGACGTCGGTGCCGGGACGCGGGTGTTCGTCCTGTTCGACGACGACCGTCTCACGGGTCGTTTCACTCCCCGTTCGACTATCCGAGTCGCTTTGCGACTCGCTCTCCTCACCGTCGAGTTCGGTCTCGACCGGCGTGATCTGGTCGTCGTACCGGCCCTCGTCCCAGGCCTCCTTCCAGCGCCGTTGTGAGTCGGCGGCGATCTCGTCGAGCCCCTCGCGCGTGAGGTCGTACTCCTCGGCGATGCGCTCGGCGCCCTCGCCCTGCGTGGTCAACTCGTCGAAGTGCTCGAAGTACGTGTCCGTCAGTGAGTCGCCGTCCGACCCCATCGGGACGCGGGTCATGTGCTCGACGCCGCCCGCGATGAGCACGTCGTGCTGCCCGGCCATGACGTTCGCCGCGGCGAAGTTGGCCGCCTGCTGGCCCGAACCGCACATTCGGTTGAGCTGTACTCCCGGCACGATATCGCCCCAGCCGGCGACCATCGGCGCGAGTCGCCCGATATTCATGCCTTGCTCGTCGACTGGCGTCACACAGCCGTAGATCACGTCCTCGATCGTCTCCGGCTCGAAGCCGTTGCGCTCGCGCAACGCCTCGAGCGGCTCGGCGGCCAGATCCTGTGGATGCGTGTCCCTGAACGAGCCGCCCCGTTTCCCGAACGGTGTTCGGACGGCGTCGACGATGACTGCGGAGTTCATAACGTGCGATTGGCTATTACACGATCGATCATAGAGGTTGTGCATAAATTCGTGATCGACGGTACTGGACTCTTTCTCGACTGAATTGATTCGTGAAACCCCGTGTCCACTGCTACCGCGCCACAATGATTAACTCAGATAGCGTAGTAGTCGCTCGGACGATGGACTTCGGACTACCTAATTCAGCGAGAGAGTCCCGCCGTTTACGGCGTTGACGAGACGCTTCGCGTCTTGTTCGCACATCAGAACGCTTCGCGTTCTAAGGACGGGCGTGAATCGCGCCACCCGACTACGCGAACCACCGGTTACTCCCCAGCTGGAGTCTCCAAGTCGTCGGCGGCGTGGATCAACATCCCACGCCACGTCAGACCGTGTTCGTTTTTCACGTGTTTGATGCGCTCGTACTGTTCGTCGTCGGGGACTTCGATGTTAACGTGGTTCGACACAGTAACTACGATAATCCGTAGATTTATGTTAGTTTCGCTCGTACACAGAAGTAGCGATGAAGCGTACCAACGAGTTCGAAGTAGTTCCCCAGTCCGACGAGGACGAGGAGTTGTTTCGTCGACTGTTGGACGCTTCAGCCGCTCTCTGGAACGAGATCAATTATCAGCGCCGAACCAACTTCGACGACCCGGACGGCGACGTTTGGGAGATCGACGAGTACCGCGGTCGGTACGGCGGTACGCTCGGCTCTTCGACCGTTCAACAGATCGAGCGCAAGAACCGCG